>Ga0180222_1000045_pt1 | contig 223460 bp, 238 predicted proteins | sample eDN5th37CKraftOP_FD_151336 | JGI IMG/M metagenome (GOLD analysis project Ga0180222, IMG submission 151336) | Enriched Organic Plus compost microbial communities from Emeryville, California, USA - eDNA 5th pass 37_C Kraft OP (version 2) (version 2) ... | reverse complement strand
GATCATGTTCGGCCGCCTCAAGGACTGGCGGCGCGTGGCAACCCGATACGACAGATGCCCGAAGGTCTTCCTCTCCGCTATCGCCCTCGCGGCAACCGTCATCTATTGGCTATGAGTCCTGACCCTAATAGTCGCGGTCGTAGTTGAAGGTATGAGCGATCCCGACGGCGATGATGCCCAGGAAGCTTGCCGCCGCCAGCCACCAGACATACCAGACCAGCGCCATGCCGCAGATGGTCGCCAGCGCGGCCAGGATCACGCCGGTGCCGGTGTTCTTCGGCATGTGGATCGGCATGAAGCCGGCGGTCGGGCGGGCGGCGCCCTGCTGCTTCATCTCCCACCAGCTGTCCAACCCGTGCGAGATCGGGCTGAAGGCGAAGTTGTAGGCCGGGGGCGGCGAGGAGGTCGCCCATTCCAGCGTCCGCCCGTCCCAGGGATCGCCGCTGACGTCGCGATAGTCCGGGCGGTTGCGGCGCAGGATCGAGACGCCGAACTGCACGAACATGGCCGCGATGCCCGCCGCGATCAGCACCGCGCCGAAAGCGGCGATGGCGAACCAGATCCGCAGGTCCGGGTCGTCGAAGACGCGCAGCCGCCGGGTCACGCCCATCAGGCCCAGGATATAGAGCGGCATGAAGGCCACCCAGAAGCCCACGACCCAGAACCAGAACGAGACCTTGCCCCAGAACACATCGAGCTTGAAGCCGAAGGCCTTCGGCCACCAGAAGTTGATCGCCGCAAACAGGCCGAACAGCACGCCGCCGATGATGACGTTGTGGAAATGCGCGATCAGGAACAGCGAGTTGTGCAGCACGAAGTCGGCAGGCGGCACCGCCAGCAGCACCCCGGTCATGCCGCCCACGACGAAGGTCAGCATGAAGGCCACCGTCCACATCATCGGCAGCTCGTAGCGGATGCGGCCGCGATACATGGTGAACAGCCAGTTGAAGAGCTTGGCCCCGGTCGGGATCGAGATGATCATCGTGGTGATCCCGAAGAACGAGTTCACCGAGGCGCCCGAGCCCATGGTGAAGAAGTGGTGCAGCCAGACCAGATAGCTCAGCACCGTAATGCAGACGGTGGCATAGACCATCGAGGAATAGCCGAACAGCCGCTTGCCCGAGAAGGTCGAGGTGACTTCCGAGAAGACGCCGAACAGCGGCAGGATCAGGATATAGACCTCGGGGTGGCCCCAGATCCAGATGAGGTTGATATACATCATCGGATTGCCGCCAAGGTCGTTGGTGAAGAAATTGGTGCCGACATAGCGGTCCAGCGTCAGCAGGATCAGCGTCATGGTCAGCACCGGGAACGAGGCGACGATCAGGATATTGGCGCAGAACGAGGTCCAGGTGAAGATCGGCATGCGCATCATGGTCATGCCCGGCGCCCGCATCTTCAGGATCGTCACCAGCAGGTTGATGCCCGACAGCGTGGTGCCGACGCCGGCGACCTGAAGCCCCCAGATGTAATAGTCCACCCCGACCCAGGGGCTGTAGCCGATGCCCGACAGCGGCGGAAAGGCCAGCCAGCCGGTCTGCGCGAACTCGCCCAGAAACAGCGAGGCCATGGTGATGACCGCGCCGCCCACCGTCATCCAGAACGAGAAGTTGTTGAGGAAGGGGAAGGACACGTCGCGCGCGCCGATCTGCAAGGGCACGACATAGTTCATCAGCCCGGTGATGAAGGGCATCGCCACGAAGAAGATCATGATGACGCCATGCGCCGTGAAGATCTGGTCGTAGTGATGCGCGTTCAGGTAGCCCTCGGAGCCGCCGAAGGCCCAGACCTGCTGCAGCCGCATCATGACCGCATCGGCAAAGCCGCGCAGGAACATGATCAGCGCCAGGATGATATACATGATGCCGATCTTCTTGTGGTCGACCGAGGTGAACCACTCGCGCCAGAGCCAGCCCCAGAGCCGGTATCGCGTCAGCGCCGCAAGCAGCGCGATGCCGCCCAGGGCGACGACGACGAAGGTGGCCCAGACGATCGGCTCCTTCGGGATCGCGTCCCAGTTCAGCCGGCCGAGAAGAAAGGTGGTCTCGTTGGAAAAGGTAGCCATGCTTTGCGTCCGATCAGAAGTTCCGCGCCCGGCCCTCGGTCGGGTCCAGCAGCGTGACGGCATTGTCTTGCGAGGGGGCGAAGGGCCCTTTCGGCGGCACCAGCGCATGGCCGCGCAGCGGGGCCGTGTCCAGCGGCGCGCGGGCCAGCTCGGGCGATTGGCCGAACATCCGCGCCGAATCCTCGGGCGTGCAGAACGAGGCGACCTGGAAGGGCTCCCATCCCAGCACCGGCGCGCGGGTGCCGCGGCGCTGATGCTTGTCATAGGTCAGCTGGGTCACGTTCATCGTGCCGGCCAGCCCGGTGCCGCCCTGCGCGTCCAGCGCCATCATCTCGGCCATGCAGATCTTGCCCGGCTCGACGCACATGTTGACGATGCGCTGGAACAGCTGCGGATCGACCTCGGCGAAGGACATCGGCGGCACGTTCTCGCTGGGCGCCTCCAGTTCCAGGTAGCGCGGGCGGTCCAGCGTGCCGCCCGAGGCCCGCGCCTTCTCGACCCAGGCGTCGAATCCCGCCTCGTCGGTGGCCAGCGCCTTGAAATGCATGCCCGAAAAGCCGTGCCCCGAGTAATGCGAGGCGATGCCCTTGTATTCGCCGGGATGGTTGAAGACGCCGTTCAGCCTGGTCTCCATCCCCGGCATGGCATAGATCATCCCGGCCATCGCCGGAATGTAGAAGGCGTTCATCACCGAGGTCGAGGTCAGGGTGAACGCGACCGGGCGATCCACCGGCACCGCCATCTCGTTGACCGAGGCGATGCCCTGCTCGGGATAGATGAACAGCCATTTCCAGTCCATCGCCACCACCTGCACCGGCAGGGGCCTGTGCTCTTCGGTCACCGGCCGGTCAGAGGCGATGCGGTCCAGCGGCCGGTAGGGGTCCAGAAGATGCGTGCCGACCCAGGTCAGCGCGCCCAGGGTGATGATGATCAGCAGCGGCGCCGCCCAGATGACGAATTCCAGCTTCGTCGAATGGTCCCAGTCCGGGCGGTAGACCGCGTCCCTGTTCCTTTCGCGGTAGCGGCGGGCGAAGACCACGGTCAGCACCATCACCGGCACGATGATCAGCAGCATCAGCAGGGTCGAGATCACCAGAAGGTCGCGCTGGCGCGCGGCGATGTCGCCGGCCGGGGCCAGGACCTCGGCCTTGCAGGCGGCAAGGGGAAGCAGAAGGGCAAGCCAAGGCAGGCGGGCGAATGTTCGTTTATGGGTCATGGAACGATCCGAGGTCCGTGAAGCGTCGAGGCAGACGGCGGGAAAGGGGGCCGAGTCGCGGATGCGCGGCACGATATCAGGTTAGTTACCTTGACCTGGATCAAATCGGTATGCGACGATTTGCCGTATGCTTTTTGCCCCCCGCTTACGGCAGCAATAGGGACGGAAACGCCGCGGCGGGCTTGGTCCATGCGCGGTGCGGATCTGGATCGGATCGGATTCTTCGGAAATATGAGCACAACCTCCTCCATGCCCGCCGGGCAAGCCGCGCAATCGCCCGCCTCGCCGGGGCGTCACAAGGTCTCGCCCTCGGATATCGCCGTGGGCGTCATCATCGGGCGCACCTCGGAATTCTTCGATTTCTTCGTCTTCGCCATCGCCTCGGTGATCGTCTTTCCGCAGCGGATCTTTCCCTTCACCGATCCGCTGACCGGGACGCTGTTGTCCTTCGCGCTGCTGGCGCTGGCCTTCGTCGCCCGGCCGCTGGGCAGCGCGCTGTTCATGAGCATCGACCGCCGCCACGGCCGCGTCACCAAGCTGACCGCGGCGCTGTTCCTGATGGGGACCGCCACCGTGGCCATGGGCCTGATCCCCAGCTACGAGAATGTCGGCGGCTGGGCCGTGATCATCCTGGCCGTGCTGCGCATCGCGCAGGGCCTGGCACTGGGAGGGGCCTGGGACGGCATGCCCGCGCTTCTGGCGCTGACCGCGCCGCGCAGCCGCCGCGGCTTTTACGCCATGGTGCCGCAGCTGGGCGCGCCGATCGGGCTGATCGTCGCCACGCTGCTTTTCGCCTATCTGGCGGCCAACCTGACGGCGCAGGATTTCCTGGACTGGGGCTGGCGCTATCCGTTCTTCGTCGCCTTCTCGGTCAATGTCGTGGCGCTGTTCGCGCGGCTGCGCATCGTCGCCACCGAGGAATTCGCCGAGCTCTTCGAATCGCGCGAGCTGCAGCCGACCCGCATCGGCAGGACCCTGCGCGAGGATGGCGGCGCCATCCTGCTCGGCATCTTCGTGCCGCTGGCCAGCTTTGCCATGTTCCACATGGTCACGGTCTATCCGCTGTCCTGGATCTTTCTTTACACCAACGAGACGCTGCTGAGCTTCCTGATCATCGAGGCCGTGGCCGCGACCGGCGGCATCGCCGCCATCCTGCTGTCGGGCTGGCTGGCCGACCGCATCGGCCGGCGGCGCCTGCTGCTGATCGGGGCGCTGCTGATCGGCGGCTTCGCCGTGCTGGCGCCGCTGCTGCTGTCGGCGGGCAAGACCGGCGAGGTGGTCTACATGATCGTCGGCTTCTTCATCCTGGGCCTCAGCTTCGGGCAAAGCTCGGGCGCGGTCGCCTCGCTGTTCGAGGCGCGCAACCGCTATACCGGCTCGGCCATCGTCTCGGACCTGGCCTGGATGTTCGGCGCCGGCTTCGCGCCGCTGACGGCGCTGCTGCTCTCGACCTGGCTGGGCCTGCCGGCGGCGGGGCTGTATCTGCTGTCGGGCGCGGTCTGCTCGACCATCGCCATCCTGCTGTCGGGCCGGCTGGATTTCCGCGACGCCGGAACCTGAGATCCGGCGGGCGGAGCCGGCGCCCCCCTTATCCCGCCATCTCGCGCAGCGCATCGCCGATGCGGCGGATGCCCTCGGGGATGCGCTCGGCCGAGATCGAGGAATAGGCGAGGCGATAGAAGCCGCTGCCGCGGCCGGGAGAGGCGAAGAACGGCGCCCCCGGCTCGATCAGCACCTCGCGCGCCTTGAGCCGGGCCGCAAGCGCGGCCGAATCCACCCCCTCGGGCGTCGCCAGCCAGAAACTCGACCCGCCGGTCGCCCCGGGCGAGGCGAGGCGCAGCCCCTCGCGCGCGATGGCGGCCAGCATCACCTCGCGCCGCCGGGCATAGGCGCGGCGCATGCGGTTGGCCTGCGCGTCGTAATGGCCCAGCGACAGGAAATGCGCCAGCGTGCGCTGCATGTGGCCGGGCGGGTGGCGCAGCACCATGCCGCGCAGCGCCCGCGCCTCGGCGATGAAACGGGGATCGGCCACGACATAGCCCAGCCGCACGCCCGGAAAGACCGATTTCGAGAAGGAGCCGATATAGATCACCGCCCCGGCCCGGTCGATGGCCTTGAGCGCGGGCGAAGGCGCACCGGCGAAGGACATCTCGAATTCGTAATCGTCCTCGACCACCGCGAAGCCCTGCGCCTGGGCGCGGGCCAGCAGTTCCTTGCGCCGGGCCAGGGGCATGGTGGAATTGGTCGGGCATTGGTGGCTGGCGGTGGTGAAGACCGCGGCGATGCCGGGCGGGATGGCGTCGGGCGGCAGGCCGCGCGCATCGACCGGGACCGGCAGGATGCGGGCGCGGCTGGCCAGCAGGATCTCGCGCTGGCCGGGATAGGAGGGATCCTCGACCGCGCAGGAGGTGCCGGGGCGCAAGAGCAGCTGCGCCACCAGCCACAGCGCGTTCTGCGCCCCCATGGTCAGCAGGATCTCGTCGCGCCCGGCGCTGATGCCGCGCCGGGGCAGGATCTGGCGGGCGATGTGATCGACCAGCTCCGGGTCGTCGGCATCGTAGAGATCGCCGGTGACGGAATCGAATTCGCGCCGGCCCAAGGTGCGCATGGCGCAGTCGCGCCAGGCGGCATGGTCGACCAGCGCCGGATCGGCCTGGCCATAGACGAAGGGATAGGCGAAGCGGCGCCAGTCGCGCTCGCGATCCGTGCGCTGCGCCCGGCCGAAACGGCCTTCCAGCTGGCTGTCCCAGTCGAAGCGCGGCGTGTCCGGGGCGGGGGGCTCGGCCTCCAGCCGCCGCTCGATGCCGTCCGAGATGTAATGGCCCGAACGGTCGCGGCTGGCCAGGTAATCGGTCGAGACGAGTTCCGCGAAGGCCTGCGCCACCGTCACCCGCGCCACGCCCAGATGCCGGGCCAGCGCCCGGGTCGAGGGCAGTTTCTCGCCCGCGCGGAAGCGGCCGGCGGTTACCGCGGCGATGATCTGGCGGCGCAGCTGCACCTGCAGGGGCAGGCCGGCGGCGTGGTCCAGGAAGAAGGCGTCGGGGGGAATCGGCATGGGGTGATCCGCGGCGGCTGACGGGGTCCATCAGTTCCCTGAATGCCGCCGCGGATCAAGGGTCAGGCAAAGACCTTGGTCAGGGCGTTGTCGATGGCATCGGTGATGCGGTCGATGTCGTCGGCCGTGGCGATCAGCGCCGGCGACAGGCAAAGCGTGTTGTTGAAGCCGGGCAGCGAGCGGTTGGTCGCGCCGATGATGACGCCCTGCGCAAGGCAGTCAGCCACGACGGCCTGCACCTTCTTCTCGTCCATCGGCTCTTTCGTGGCGCGGTCCGAGACCAGCTCGGCGCCGCAGAACAGGCCCTTGCCGCGCACGTCGCCGATGACCTTGTGCTTTTCCATCAGCGCGTTGAGGTTCGCCAGCGTGCGCTCGCCCATGGCGACGGTGTTGGCCAGCAGGCCCTCGTCCTCGATGATGCGCATGTTCTCGATCGCCGCCACCGGTCCCGAGGTGCAGCCGCCGAAGGTCGAGATGTCGCGGAAGAAGCTCATACCGTCCTCGGGCGCGTCCTTGAACATCTCGAAGACGCGCTCGGTGGTGACGGTGCAGGAGATCGCGGCATAGCCCGAGGCGACGCCCTTGGCCATGGTGACGAAATCCGGCTCGATCCCGTATTGCTGATAGCCGAACCAGGTGCCGGTGCGGCCAAGCCCGCAGACCACCTCGTCGATATGCAGCAGGATGTCGTATTTGCGGCAGATCTCCTGCACGCGCTGCCAATAGCCTTCGGGCGGGGTGATGACGCCGCCGCCCGCCGTCACCGGCTCCAGCACGAGGCAACCCACGGTATCGGGGCCTTCGCGCAGGATCACCTCCTCGATGGCGTCGGCGGCGCGCTCGCCATAGTTTTCCACGTCCCATTGCTTGCGGTATTCAAGGCAATGCGGCACGCGCACGAAGCCGTCGGGGAAGGGGCCGTAGGCGATGGCGCGCTGGTCCTGGCCGCTGGTCGCCAGCGTGCCGATGGTGGTGCCGTGATAGTCGCGGTCGCGGTAGAGGATCTTCCATTTCTTGCCGCCATGGTGGCGCGCCGCGATCTGGCGCACCATCTTGTAGACCTTCTCGTTCGCCTCGGAGCCCGAGTTCGAGTAATAGACCCGGGTCATGCCCGGCATCTTCTCGATCAGCTTTCGGGCGAAGACGGCGCCCGGCACGGTGCCGGCGGCGCCGGCATAGTAGTTCAGCTTGACCAGCTGGTCGCGGATCGCATTGGCGATGCTTTCGCGGCCATAGCCCACGTTCACGGTCCAGACGCCGCCCGAGACGGCATCGAGGAACTCGCGCCCGGTGGCGTCCCACAGCCGCATGCCCTTGCCCTCGACAAAGACGCGCGGGTCGATGGTCTCATACTGCTTGTGCTGGCTGAGGTGGTGCCAGACATGGGCGCGGTCGGCGGCGACCACATGCGACATGTCGTTGGGGTTCAGATCGAGCGTCATGGCCGGACTCCTGCGCAAAGGGGTTTTCTCCTGACTGCGCCCGAACGCGGCAAAGCGATAGAGCCAGATTGTGCCAATACATGGGGCCAGTTTGGCGGGCCTGGGCCGAATCGGATGCGGTGGCATGCCCTTGTCGCGCATTTCCACGCGGCCGCTTTTGCGGATGCGAAGGTATTGCTGCGTCGCAGAAACAGTTAACAGATTGATTTAAAATTGAAATATTTAGAACGCAAGGCGAGACCGCTTATAGACAGATAATCATATCTATACGTATAGTTTTGAAAGTTGCCTCCCAAGAACCAATGCAACGCCAACAACAGGGTTTGCTCATGCTCAATCGTCGCCGTTTCCTGACCACATCCACGCTGGCCGCGGCCTCGCTCGCCGCGCCGGGGCTTGTCACCCGCGCCCTTGCCCAGGGCGAGGCGCTGAAGATCGGCGTGCCGGTGCCGATCTCGGGCGCCTTCGCCGCCAACGGCAAATTCGCCACCATCGGCGCGGTGATGGCCGCCGAAGAGGTCGCGGCCGCGCATGGCGTGCAGGTCTCGACCCTCGACCTCGATACCGAGGGCAAGCCCGCGACCGCAGTGCGCAAGGTGCAGGACGCGCTGGCGCAGGACGGGGTGAAGCTGTTCGCGGGCGGCATCCTCTCGTCGGAATCGCTGGCCATGGGCAAGGAGGTCGAGCGCGGCGGCGGCGCCTTCATGACCACCGCCGGCGCCGACGAGATCACCGGCGTCGATTGCAACAAGGCCACTTTCCGCTGGTCGGTGCCGACCTATGGCGCCATCAACGAAACCGTGCGCCCGATCATCGACGCGCTGCCCGATGCCAAGAAATGGTATACGATCACCCCGCAATATGTCTTTGGCGACGGGCTGCTGAACGCCGCCAAGGACGTGTTCGCGGAAAAGGGCATCGAGCATGTCGGCAACAGCTACCATTCGCTGACCGACAAGGAATTTTCCGGCTACCTGACCAATGCCATCGCCGCGCAGCCCGACGTGCTCTTGCTGCTGAACTTCGGTGCGCAAAGCTCGGACACGCTGCGGCAGGCGGTCAGCTTCGGGCTGAAGCAGCGCATGACCATCGTCGTCGCCTGGGCCTCGGGGCTGGAGCAGTTCGAGGCGCTGGGGCCGGATATCTGCGAAGGCGTCTATTTCGGCGCGCAATACTGGCACGGCGCCGATTCGGCGCTGAACCGCGAGCTGGTCGCCAAGGTGCAGGAAAAGCACGGCTTCAACCCGAACTATTCCTTTGCCGGTTCCTATATCTGCGCGAAACTGCTGCTGGAGGCGGCGGTCAAGGCCGGCTCGCCGGATGGGGCAGGCGTCGCCGCGGCGCTGAACGGGCTGAAATACCAGGGCCTGACCGGCGAGGAAGAGATCCGCGCCGCCGACCACCAGGTCATCAAGGACTACTACCTGCTCAAGGGCAAGGCCAAGGCCGACATGGCCGACAAGGACGATTACGCCGAGATCATCAGCGCCGGCAAATCCTTCCTTGCGCCCGAGGATGCCGGCTGCGCCATGCCCGCCTGATCCCCCGCCTCCCCGCGCGATTGCGGTCGCGCGGGGCCTTTTCGCCCGGTTTCAGGGAGAAGCCCGTGATCTACCTTTTCCAGGTTCTGAACGGCATCGGTCTGGGGATGCTGTATTTCCTGCTCGCCGTCGGCCTCAGCGTCATCTTCGGCCTGTTGCAGTTCGTGAACTTCGCCCATGGCGCCTTCTACCTGCTGGGCGCCTATCTGACCTATGACCTGACCATGCGCGGCTTCAGCTTCTGGGCCGCCATGCCGCTGGCCACGCTGATCGTCGCCGGCCTTGCCGCGCTGATCGAGGCGGTGCTGCTGCATCGCATCTACAAGCTGCCGCATACCTTCCACATCCTGGTGACGGTCGGCCTGGCGCTGGTCGTGCAGGAATTGGTCATCATCGCCTGGGGGCCGCTGGGCGGCTCGGTGCCGGCGCCCGAGGGGCTGCAGGGCGTCGTGATCCTGGGCGATTTCATCTATCCGCAATACCGGCTGTTCACCATCGGCTTCACCGCCGTGCTGGCCGGGCTGCTGTGGTGGCTGCTGGAGGGCACGCGGCTGGGCGCCATCGTGCGCGGCGGGTCCGAGTCGCCCGCGAACATGGCGCTGCTGGGCTACAACACGCTGCGCATCAACACCGCCGTCTTCGGTTTCGGCGCCGGGCTGGCGGGGCTTGCGGGCGCGCTGGCCGCGCCGATCCGCGGCGTCGAGCCCTTCATGGGGATCGAGGCGCTGTCGGTGGCCTTCGTCGTCGTCGTGATCGGCGGCATGGGCAGCTATACCGGCGCGCTGGTCGCGGGCCTGCTGGTCGGGGTGGTGCAAAGCGTCATGACCACGCTCTGGCCCGAGGGCGCGCGGCTGATGATCTATGTCGGCATGGCGCTGGTCATCGCGCTGATGCCCCGCGGCCTGTTGGGGAGGGCATGAGCATGAACCCGCTGGACAAACCCTATGCGCAGCTGGCGCTGGCGCTGCTGACCGTGCTGGTCCTGCCGCTGTTCCTGAAATCCGGCATCCTGGCGACCGAGATCCTGATCTTCGCCATGGTCGTCGCTGCCTGCAACCTGCTGCTGGGCTATACGGGCCTGCTGTCCTTCGGCCAGGGCATCTTCTTCGGCATCGGCACCTATGTCGCAGGCATCTGCCTGACGCGCTGGCAGGTCCCGGTGCCCTTGGTGCTGGCCGGCGCGGCGGTGCTGGGCGCGGCCACGGCCACGCTGGTCGGCTGGCTGTCGATCCGCCGGCAGGGGGTCTATTTCGTCATGCTGACGCTGGCCTTTTCGCAGCTGTTCTATTTCGTCGCCTATACGTTCAGCGGCGTGACCGGCGGCGACAACGGCCTGCTGGGCGTGCCGCGCCCCTCGGTCGGCGGCACGGCGCTGAACGCGCCCTGGTCCTATTACACCTTCGTCGCCATCTGCTTCGTGGCGGTCTTTGCGATCCTGGTCATGGTCACGCAATCGACCTTCGGCCGCACCCTGCTGGCGATCCGCGAGAACGAGGGGCGGGCGGCCGCCATCGGCTTCCCGACCAAGCTGTTCAAGCTTGAGGCTTTCGCGATCTCGGGCGCGGTCACGGCCTTCGGGGGCGCGCTCCATGCCATGCTGATCGGCGTCGCGCCCTTGTCCAACATCGAATACCACACCAGCGAGCTGATCCTGATCATGACCATCATCGGCGGCAGCTCCAGCCTGTTCGGTTCTGTGCTGGGGGCGGGGTTCTACCTGCTGCTGGCCGATGCGCTGTCCACCGTCTGGCCGCGCTGGCTGCTGCTTCTGGGCCTGGTGCTGGTCACGGTGGCGCTGTTCCTGCAACGCGGGCTCTGGGGGCTGGTCGAACGCGGCTACGACCTGGCCTTCCGCCGCGAGCGCGCGCCCGAAACCCCGGCCGAGGAGCATTGAGATGACCGACATCGCCTTGCAGACCCGCGGCCTTGGGGTCAAATACGGCACCTTCCACGCGCTGGCCGAGGTGGACCTGCAGATCCGCCGCAACTCGGTCCATTCGATCATCGGGCCGAACGGGGCGGGCAAGACCACGCTGTTCCACGCGCTGACCGGGCGGGTGCGGGCCTCCTCGGGCCGGATCGAGCTGGACGGGCGCGACATCACCGACAGCTCGGACGACGACCGGGTGCGGCTTGGCATCGCGCGCTCGTTCCAGGTCACAAGCCTGTTTCCCAACCTGGCCCTGCGCGAGAACCTGCGCCTTGCCGCCCAAGGCCGGACGCCCTGGCAGGCGCTGGCGCCCTGGCGGCGGGCGGAAGCCAATGCCGAGGCGCTGGCCATCGCCGATGAGGTGATCGAGCGTCTGGCGCTTGCCCGCGTGGCAGGCCGGCTGGCGGGCGAGCTGTCGCATGGCCAGCAGCGCCGGCTGGAGGTCGGCATGGCCATGGCGGCGCGGCCGCGCGTCATCCTGCTGGACGAGCCGACCTCCGGCATGGGCATCGACGATATCGAGGCGATGAAGCAGCTGATCCGCGACCTCGGCCGCGACCATACCGTGCTGTTCATCGAGCATAACATGGGCATCGTGATGAACATCTCGGACATGGTCACGGTGATGCGGCTGGGCCGCAAGCTGGTCGAGGGTCCGCCCGCCCAGGTCCGCGACGACCCCGAGGTGCAGCGCGCCTATCTGGGCAACATGATCACGGGGGACATCGCATGACCGCCGCGCTGAAACTGACCGACCTGCACGCCTATTATGGCAAGAGCCACATCCTGCAGGGCGTCACGCTGGAGGTCGGGCCGGGCGAGATCGTCACCCTGCTGGGCCGCAACGGCGCCGGCAAAAGCACGACGCTGAAGACCGCCGTGGGCCTGATCGCGCCGCGGCAGGGCAGGGTGGAACTGGCCGGCCGCGACGTGACCGGCCAGCCGGCGCATCGCATCGCCGCGGCCGGGCTGTCGCTGGTGCCCGAGGATCGCGGCATCTTCCAGCTGCTGACCGTCGAGGAGAACCTGCGCATCGCCGCGCGCCGCGGCTCGCCTTGGGCTTTGGCCGACATCTATCGCATCTTCCCGCGGCTGGAGGAGCGCAGGAAGAACGGCGGCGGCCAGCTTTCGGGGGGCGAGCAGCAGATGCTCTCGATCGCCCGGGCGCTGCTCAATGGCCCCAAGGTGCTGATGCTGGACGAGCCGGTCGAGGGCCTCGCCCCGATCATCGTCGAGGAGATCGTCGCCCAGATCCGCCTGATCCGCGAGGCCGGCGTGCCGATCCTGCTGGTCGAGCAGAACCTTGCCGTCTGCAGCCAGCTTGCCGACCGGCATTACATCCTGGAACTGGGCCGCATCGTGCATTGCGCCACGGCCGAGCAGTTCCGCAGCGACCCCGAGACCATCGACCGCTATCTGGGCGTCAAGGCGTAAGGAAAACCCATGTCCAACCTGAATATAGACGCTGCCCGGCTGTGGGACAGCCTGATGGAGACGGCGCAGATCGGGGCCACGCCCGACGGCGGCATCGCCCGGCTGACGCTTTCGGACGAGGATCGCCGCGTGCGCGACTGGCTGCGCGCCCAATGCGACGCGCTGGGGCTGGAGATGGTGGTGGACGAGGCCGGCAACATGTTCGCCACCCGTCCCGGCACCCGCGCGGACTTGCCCGCCATCGCCATGGGCAGCCATCTGGATACCCAGCCCACGGGCGGCAAGTTCGACGGCGTGCTGGGGGTGTTGGCCGGGCTTGAGGTGCTGCGCACGCTCGACGCCGCCGGCTACCAGACCGAGGCGCCGCTGATGCTGGTCAACTGGACCAACGAGGAGGGCTCGCGCTTTTCGCCGGCCATGCTCGGCTCGGGCATCTGGGCCGGGGTCTACAGCCGCGACTATGGCGACGCCCGCAGGGACGCCCGCGGCGACAGCTTCGGCGCCAGCCTCGACCGCATCGGCTATCGCGGCGAGGCCAAGGCGGGGTCGGTCCGCTTCGGCGCCATGTTCGAGCTGCATATCGAGCAGGGCCCGATCCTCGAGGCCGAGGGCGCGCAGATCGGCGTGGTGCAGGGCATCCAGGGGATGCGCTGGTTCGACCTGACCCTGACCGGCACGGCGGCGCATACCGGCTCGACCCCGATGGCGATGCGCCGCAACGCGCTGCTGGGCATGGCGCGGGTGATCGAGGGCATCGACCGCATCGCCAAGGCGCATGAGGACGCGGTGGGTAGCATCGGCTTTCTGGAAATCGCCCCGAATTCGCATAACGTGATCCCCGGCCAGGTGCGCGCCACCATCGACCTGCGCCATCCTTCGGACGCGGTGCTGGACCGGATGCAGGCCGAGGTCGAGGAACTGGTGCGGGATGCCGCCCAAGCGGTCGGGCTGGAAAGCCGGCTGGAGCAGATCTCGCGCACCGCGCCGGTGGTCTTCGACGCCGAATGCATCGCCTCGGTCAGGGCGGGGGCGCAGGCGGCGGGCTATGCGACGCGCGACATCATCTCGGGCGCCGGCCATGACGCCGCCCATGCCGCGGCGGTGGCGCCGACGACGATGATCTTCGTGCCCTGCAAGGACGGGCTGAGCCACAACCCCGCCGAATCGACCCAGCCCGAGGAATGCGCCGCCGGCGCGCAGGTGCTGCTGGAGGCGGTTCTGGACTATGACCGCCGCATGGCCGACGCCCGCAAGGAGGCCGCCGCATGACCCGCCTTGTCCTGGCCCGGCTGAACCACGAGACCAACAGCTTCTCGCCCGTCAAGACGCCGCTGGCCGCCTTCGCCCCGAAATGGGGCGAGGAGGCGCTGGGCGCGGCCGGGAACTATCCGGCCGCCATCGGCGCCTTCCACGCCTTCGCCCGCCGCATCGGCGCCGAGGTGGAGGTGCCGTTGATCGCCCATGCCATGCCCTCGGGGCCCGTCGAGGACGAGGCCTTCGAAGCGATGGCGCAGGCGATCCTCGCGGCGGTCGAGAAGGGCTGCGACGGCATCCTGCTGGATCTGCACGGCGCCATGGTCACCCGCAGCCATGACGATGGCGAGGGCGAGCTTCTGCGCCGGGTCCGCGCCGCCGCGCCGGGCGTGCCCATCGGCGTGGCGCTGGACCTGCATGGCAACATTACCCAAGCGATGCTGGAGCATTGCGACGTGATCGTCGGCTTCAAGACCTACCCGCATGTGGACATGGTCGAGACGGGCGAGCATGTCGCGCGCCTGTTCCAGCCGCTCCTCTCCGGCGCAGCGCGCCCGGCCATGGCGCTGTGCCATCCGCCGATGCTGGCGGCGACGCTGTGCATGAACACCACCACCGATTGCGCCATGACTGACCTGATCGCGCTGGCGCGGCAGGCCGAGGCGCGGCCGGGCGTGCAGGCGGTGACGGTCTTCGGCGGCTTTCCGATCTCGGACCTGGCCGAGACCGGCCTGTCCATCGTCACCGTCGCCGACACGCCCGAGCTTGCCCGCGAGGTCGCGCGGGAACTGGGCCGCGAGGCATGGCGACGGCGCGCCGAATATGTCTATGCCGAAGAGCCTCTGGCGCAATCCATTGCCCGCGCCGCCGCACTGGCGGACGGTTCGGCGCCGGTGCTGCTGCTGGATCATGGCGACAATTGCATGTCGGGCGGCAGCTGCGACGTGATGGACGTGCTGGAGGTGCTGCTGGCCGCCGGCCATGACGGGATCATGGTCGGCCCGATTGCCGATCCCGAGACCGTGGCCCGGCTTTTCGCGGCGGGCGAGGGGGCCGAGGTCGAGATCCGGCTGGGCAACAAGACCCCGGCCGAGGGACTGCCCGCGCCGCGCCCGCCGCTGCGGCTGACGGGCCGGGTCGCGGCGCTGTCGGACGGGCGCTATCGCGTCTCCGGGCCGATCTATCACGGGCAGGAGCTGTCGATGGGCCGCGCCGCCGCCTTCGATACCGGCGCCGCGCGCATCGTCATCTGCGAGCAGCCGCACGAGCCGCTGGACCTGGGCTGTTTTTCCTGTGTCGGCCTTGACGCCGCGCAGGCGCGCTTTCTGCACCTGAAATCGCGCATGTATTGCCGCCCGGTCTTCGAGCCGCTTGCGCAAGCCGTGGTGGAATGCGCAAGCTCGGGCGTAACCGCTTCGGATTACGATCTGTTCGCTTTCAAAAAACTCGCCCGGCCCATATATCCGCTGGACCCCGGGACAATCTGGCAAGGCTGAAGGACCGCATGGATCAGGACGCGCCGGCAGGCAAGGAACGCAGGCTTACCCGCATCAAGCTGTCCGACCAGGTGGCCGAGGACATCCGCCGCCGCATCGCCCGCGACGGGTTGCTGCCCGGCGACCGCCTGCCGCACGAGCGCGCGCTGATGGAGCATTACGGCTGCTCGAAAGGCACCATCCGCGAGGCCCTGAAGGCGCTGGAGGTCGAGGGGCTGGTGCGCATGCTCTCGGGTCCGAACGGCGGGCCCGAGATCCAGCCCGCCTCGATCGACATCGTCACCCAGCAGCTGCGGCAATACCTGCATTTCCAGAAGATCGACTTCGCCCAGGTCTACGAGCTGCGCCAGTCGCTGGAGGTCAGCCTGGCCCGCAACGTCATCGGCAAGCTGACCGAGGCGCATTTCCGCCGCCTGGAAGAGAACATCCGCATCTGCGAAGCGGCGAACGCGGCGCAGGACCGCGCCGTGGTGCGCCGGGCCGAGACCGAGTTCCACGACATTCTCTGCGAGGCCTCGGACAACGTGATCCTGGTCTTCATGTGCCGCTTCCTGAACAGCATGCTGCGCGATCTGGTCAGCTATCGCAGCGAAAGCATGCGCGAGCACGAGATCTTCGGCGAGGCGAATATCGAAAGCCACCGGCAGCTGCTGGCCGCCTTCCGCGCCGAGGACGGCGATGCCGCCGCCCGGATCATGCACGATCACATGTGCTGCGCCGAAAGCTACATGCGCCGGCTGGATGCCTCGTTCCGCTCGGACCTGCTGAGCCGGTTCTGAAACGGAAAATCCCGGCCGCGAGGGGCCGGGATTCTTGGGGCCGGATTTGGCATCCGCGATCAGAACGGGATGTCGTCGTCGAATTCGGGACGGTTCTGCGACTGCCCGCCGCCGGACGCGCTGCCGCCCGAGGAGGCGCCGCCGCCATAGCCGCCGCCCCCGTAGCTGCCGCCGCCATAGCCCTCGTCGCGGCCACCGCCGCCGGCGCCGCGGCCGTCAAGCATGTGCAGCTCGCTGCGGAAGGGGCGCAGGGCGACCTCGGTCGAATAGCGGTCGTTGCCGCTCTGGTCCTGCCATTTGCGGGTTTCCAGCTGGCCCTCGACATAAACCTTGGAGCCCTTTTTCAGATATTGCTCGGCCACGCGGACCAGCGGCTCGGAATAGATCGCCACCGTATGCCATTCCGTGCGCTCGCGCCGCTCGCCGGTATTGCGGTCCTTCCAGGTTTCGGACGTCGCGATGCGCAGGTTGGCAACCTTGCCGCCGCTGGGGAAGGTGCGGACTTCCGGGTCCTGACCCAGATTGCCGACCAGGATCACCTTGTTCACGCTGCCTGCCATGCTGCGGGTCCTTTTTCGTTGCTTTCCTCTGCCGCGGGTTTAGCGCGTCCCGGGCCGCAGGGGCAAGCGGAATGGCATTCAGCACGATAGGCGGAAATCTGCCGAAGATTCCGGCGTCGGCCGCGTCAAGGAATCCTCTTGCGGCGCCCGCCCGGCTTTGCGCTATAGTGCCGCACAAAAAAAGACGACGGCATGCATGAGGGACCAGAGATGCTTTCACGCAATCGGGCGATGCTGCGCCAGTTTGGCCGGGCCGCGATGGCCCTGACGATTTCGGCCGGGCTGGCCGTTCCCGCCGCGGCCGATGGGCTGCGGCTGCAGGCGAAAAGCGGCAAGTCGCGGCTGGCGCAGTTCGAGCGCCAGACCCGGCTGATGGATTCGCGCCTGGCCGGGCAATATCAGCAATCGGCGCGGCTGCGCCCCGGCGGCACCTCGACCAAGAGCGTGGTCGAGCTGGATCTGCCGACCGCAGTTCCCGCCTATAACGGCAACCGGCGCAGCCAATATCTGCCCCATGCCCGCGCCATGGCCCGCAAGCACGGCATCCCCGAGGACCTGTTCCTGCGGCTGGTGCAGCAGGAATCGGGCTGGAACCCCTCGGCGCGCTCGCACAAGGGCGCGCGGGGGCTGGCGCAGCTGATGCCGGGCACCGCCGCCAAGCTGGGCGTCGATCCGAACGACCCGATCCAGAACCTGGAAGGCGGCGCGCGCTATCTGCGCATGATGTACAACACCTTCGGCAACTGGCGGCTGGCCCTGGCGGCCTATAACGCCGGGCCGGCGGCGGTGGCGAAATACGGCGGCGTGCCGCCCTATCGCGAGACGCGCAACTACGTGCGCATCATCCACGGCAGCTGAAGCACAAAAGGCCGGGCAGGGCGCCCGGCCTTTCCGATTCCGGCTGCGGGGCCGCGGTCTCAGAAGGTCGAGGGGATGATGCGGGTGTATTTCGTCCCGGCGATCGAGGCGCCGGCCATCAGCCCGGACTGGCCGAAGACCATCGCCACCACCGGCTGCTGCGAGGTGATGGTGTCGGTGCCCATCGAGACGCCGCCGGCGGGCAGGGCGTAATAGGCCCCGGCCTCGGCCACCCAGCCGGGCGCCTTGCGGAAATCGGCCAGCGCCGCATCGGTCTGGAAGATCAGCACATGCGCATATTGCTGGGCGCCGATCTGCAGGCCGACGCTGGCCTGGGTCGCCGAATAATAGTCCACCGTCACGTTGTTGATGCGCAGCGCGCCCTGGCCGTAGGCGCCGCCGACGCCGAATCCCGCCTCGGTCATCAGCGGCATGTAAAGCACGCCCTTGGCGTTCTGCACCATGGGCGCGACATTGGGATAGCTGCGCAGCAGGAAGTCCCGCGTCGCATCCACCCGCGCGTCCAGCCGCGAGGGCGCGTCCTGCCCGACCGCGTTCGAGCAGCCCGCAAGCCCCAGCGCCGCGCCGCCCAGCAGCAGGCCGCCCCGCAGCACAAGGCGCCGGCTCATCCCTCTGGAATTCATCATCTTTCGCCCTCGTTCCTGTTCGGCGGCTGGCCCGCCTGTCAAGGCGGCGATGATAAAGGACCGCCCGCCCTCATGCCAGCCTTTCGGCGACCTGCGGCGCGTAATAGGTCAGGATGCCGTCGCAGCCGGCGCGGCGGAAGGCGAGCAGGCTTTCGGCCACCACATCGCGCGACAGCCAGCCGTTGCGGATCGCGCCCTCGATCATCGCGTATTCGCCGCTGACCTGATAGGCAAAGGTCGGCGCCGCGAACTGGTCCCTGACCATGCGGCAGATGTCCAGATAGGGCATGCCGGGCTTGACCATGACCATGTCGGCGCCCTCGGAGAGGTCGCGGGCGACGCAGCGCATCGCCTCCTCGCGGTTCGCCGGGTTCACCTGATAGGTCTTCTTGTCGCCGACCAGCCGCCCCGAGGCGCCCACCGCGTCGCGGAACGGGCCATAGAAGCCGCTGGCGAATTTCGCCGCATAGGACAGGATCGCCACGTCCTTGTGGCCGTTCGCCTCCAGCAGGCCGCGCAAGGCGCCGATGCGCCCGTCCATCATGTCCGAGGGACCCAGGATATCCGCCCCCGCCTCGGCCTGGACCAGCGCCATGCGGCCGAGCGCCTCGACCGTCTCGTCGTTCAGGATCACGCCGTCGCGCACCAGCCCGTCATGGCCGTTGGCGTTATAGGGGTCCAGCGCGATGTCGGTCATCACCGCCAGCTCGGGCGCGACCTGCTTGATGGCGCGGATGGCGCGGTTGCCGATGTTCTCGGGGTCCCAGGCGCGCTCGCAGCTCTCGGTCTTCAGGTCCGGATCGGAATGCGGAAAGATGCAGATCGCCGGGATGCCCAGCCGCATCGCGGTTTCCGCGGCGCGCTTCGCGCCGTCCAGCGTCAGCCGCTCGACCCCGGGCATCGAGGGGATCTCGCCCTCGCCGCCGGCGATCTCGGTCACGAAGATCGGCCAGATCAAGTTGGCGGGGGTCAGGTTCACCTCGGTCACCATGGCGCGCAGCGCCGGCGTGCGGCGCAGCCGGCGCAGGCGGGCGGCGGGGAAGGGGGCGGCGATCGGGGTCGGGGACATGGCGGGGCCTGTGGCTGCGGGGATCTGGACCCGAAACTGCACCCTGGGCCGGCAGCGTGCAACCCCCGTGGCGCCGCCTTCTGCCGGCGGTGGAAAATCGTGGTTTTCCTTTGCGTCACGCCCGGTTAGTTTGCCTGTCGCAACCGATGCAAGGAGAAGACGTGCTCCGACCCGAGGGAATCCTCGCCCTGCTGGACAGCCGGTCCTTCGGCTCGATCTGGTTCTGGGTGATCCTGACTCTGGCCTGGACGATGGCGGGGCGACGCATTCTCGGCGTGCCCTCGGACGTGATCGCGGGGGCCATCGGCGCCGAGCCGGGCCCCGAGGACGACCCGGCGGCGCTGACGCTGCTCGACTGGCTGTCGCTGACCCTGCCGCGCTGGCGCGTCGACCGGCGCGAAGGCGCGATCCTGTTGGGGCTGGGCTCGTTCCTGCTGACGACGCTGGCCATCCTCGGCTTCGGCTACGGGCTTGAGATGGCGCAGGCGCTGGTGCTGCTGGTCCTGCCCTTCGCCCTGCTTTTCGCGCTGGAACTGCGGCTGGCGCGGCGGCTGCGCGCGGTGCTGGCCCGCGCCGAGGTCGGCCAGCCGGTGAACGAGGCCGGGGCCGAGGCCGCGCGGCTGATGCGCCGCCACAAGGCGGTGATCGTGGCGATGTCGATCCTGGCCGTGGCGCTGACCGCCTTCTACGGCGCGGTCTGGATGATCGCGCATCCCTTCGGGTTCTGAACCGGTCTTGACTTCGCCCGTGCCGGCTTTACCTCGGGGCGCATGGCACCGCATCCCGAACACCTGATCCTGTCCGGCGCGCCCGAAGGCATGGACGCCGCGCTGGTCGCGCGCGAACTGGCCCGCGGCAATCCCGTCATCCACATCGCCCGCGACGACCGGCGCATGGCCGCGATGCGGGCGGCGCTGGGATTCTTCGCGCCCACGGCCGCGGTGCTGGAGTTTCCGGCCTGGGACACCACGCCCTATGACCGGGTCTCGCCCGCCGCCGGGGTGATGGCGGCGCGCATGGCGGTGCTGACGGCGCTGGCGCATGGCGCGCTGAAGGGGCCCTTCGTGCTGCTGACCACGCTGTCGGCCGCCATGCAGCGCGTGCCCGCGCGCGAGGCGCTGCGCGACGCCGGCTTCTCGGCCGCGGTGGGCGACCGCATGGACGAGGCCGCGTTGCGCGCCTTCCTGGCCCGCATGGGATTTTCCCAGGCCCCGACCGTGACCGAGCCCGGCGATTTCGCGGTCCGGGGCGGCATCATCGACATCTTCCCGCCCGGCGAATCCGGGCCGATCCGGCTGGACATGTTCGGCGACGTGCTGGAGGGCGCGCGCAGATTCGACGCGGAAACACAGCGTTCCATCGAAAAGCTCGACCGGATCGAGCTTGCGCCCATGTCCGAGGTGATCCTGGACGAAGCCGCCATCACCCGTTTTCGCCAGAACTACCGCGCGGAATACGGCGCCGCCGCCAACGATCCGCTTTACGAGGGCATCAGCGCCGGCCGCAAGATGGGGGGCATGGAGCATTGGCTGCCCTGGTTCCATGCCCGGCTGGAAAGCCTGTTCGATTACCTTCCCGACGCCTCGGTGGTGGCCGACGACCATCTGGACCAGGTGCGCGACGCGCGCTGGCACACGATCTCGGAACAGTTCGAGGCCCGGCGCGAGGCGCTGGCTCGCAAGGGCGCCGCCGACACGGTCTATCGCCCGGTCCCGCCCGCCGAGATGTTCCCGGACGAGGCCGAATGGTCGCGCTGGCTGGCCGCGCATCGGGTGCTGCGCCTGTCGGTGCTGCCGCAGCCCCCCGGCCCCGGGGTGCTGGATGCCGGCGGCCGGGTCGGCCGCAGTTTCGCGCCCGAGCGGCAGGCCGAGAAGGGAAACCTTTTCAAGGCGCTCGCCGATCATATTCGAAGCCTTCAAGCTTCGCGCCGGGTGGTGATCGCCAGTTTCTCGGAAGGCGCGCGCGAACGGCTTGCCGGGCTGATCGCGGACGAGGGCATCAAGGGCGCCAAGCCCATCGCCGACCTGCGCGACCTGCCCGACCGGCCCGGCGCGCTGGGTCTGACGGTCTGGCCGCTGGAGGAGGGCTTCACCTCGGACGGCGCGGCCACCGGCGCGCTTGCGGTGATCTCGGAACAAGACGTGCTGGGCGACCGGCTGATCCGGGGCGCGAAACGGCGCCGCAAGGCCGAGAATTTCCTGCGCGACACCACAACGCTGACCCCCGGCGACCTGGTCGTGCATGTTGAGCACGGCATCGGCCGCTATACCGGGCTGGAAACCGTCAAGGCGCTTGGCGTGCCGCATGATTGCGTGGCGCTGGAATATGCCGGCGGCGACCGGCTTTACCTGCCGGTCGAGAATATCGAGCTGCTCAGCCGCTACGGGCATGAGGAGGGGCTGCTCGACAAGCTGGGCGGCGGCGCCTGGCAGGCGCGCAAGGCGCGGCTGAAGGAACGGATCAAGCTGATCGCCGACCGGCTGATGCGCGTCGCGGCCGAGCGTCTGCTGCGGCCCGCCCCGGTGCTGGAGCCCGAGCATCACGAGATCGAAAGCTTCGCCGCCCGCTTTCCCTATGCCGAGACCGAGGACCAGGCCAGCGCCATCGCCGACGTGGCCGAGGATCTGGCCGCCGGCCGGCCCATGGACCGGCTGGTGGTCGGCGACGTGGGCTTCGGCAAGACCGAGGTCGCCATGCGCGCCGCCTTCATCGCCGCCTCGCAGGGCCGGCAGGTCGCGGTGGTGGCGCCGACCACGCTGCTGGCGCGCCAGCATTTCCGCACCTTCGCCGAACGCTTCCGCGGCACCGCGATCAATGTCCGGCCGCTGTCGCGCTTCGTCTCGGCGAAAGACGCGGCCGAGACCCGCAAGGGCCTGGCCGAGGGCACGGTCGACATCGTCGTCGGCACCCATGCCGTGCTGTCGAAGCAGGTGCGGTTCAAGAATCTCGGGTTGCTGATCGTCGATGAGGAGCAGCATTTCGGCGTCGCCCACAAGGAGCGGCTGAAGGAGCTGCGCAGCGACATCCACGTCCTGACCCTGACCGCGACGCCGATCCCGCGGACCTTGCAACTGTCGCTGACCGGGGTGCGGGACCTGTCGATCATCGGCACGCCGCCGGTGGACCGGCTGTCGATCCGCACCTACGTGTCGGAGTTCGACAGCGTGACCATCCGCGAGGCGCTGCTGCGCGAGAAATATCGCGGCGGGCAGAGCTTCTTCGTCGTCCCGCGCCTCTCGGACCTGCCCGAGGTCGAGGAGTGGCTGAAGGAACACGTCCCCGAGGTCTCGACCATCGTCGCCCATGGCCAGCTGGCGGCGGGCGACCTGGACCGGCGCATGAACGCCTTTTACGACCGGGGGGCGGATGTGCTGCTGGCGACGACCATCGTGGAATCGGGGCTGGATATTCCCACCGCGAACACCATGGTGGTCTGGCGCGCCGACATGTTCGGCCTGGCGCAGCTTTACCAGATCCGCGGCCGGGTGGGACGGTCCAAGACCCGGGCCTATTGCTACCTGACCACCAAGCCGCGCGTGCCGCTGACGCCCCAGGCGATGCGGCGGCTGAAGTTCCTGGGTTCCATCGACAGCCTCGGCGCCGGCTTCAACCTCGCCTCGCAAGACCTGGACCTGCGCGGCGCCGGGAACCTGCTGGGCGAGGAACAGTCCGGCCATATCAAGGAGGTGGGCTTCGAGCTTTACCAGCAGATGCTGGAGGAGACCATCGCCAAGCTGAAATCCGGCGAGATCGAGGGCACGCCCGAGGACGAATGGGCGCCGCAGCTGAACCTGGGCGTGCCGGTGACGATTCCCGAAAGCTATGTGCCCGACCTGGACGTGCGGCTGGGCCTTTATCGCCGGCTGGCGGAACTGACCACGAAGGTGGAGCTGGAAGGCTTCGCCGCCGAGCTGATCGACCGGTTCGGTCCCCTGCCGCGCGAGGTCAACACGCTTCTGCTGGTCATCCGCATCAAGGCCATGGCCAAGCGCGCGAACATCGCCAAGCTGGACGCGGGACCGAAGGGCGCGACCATCCAGTTCCACGGCGACAAGTTCCCCAATCCGGCCGGGCTGGTCGAGTTCATCCACGACCAGCGCGGCCAGGCCAAGGTCACCGACAACCGGATCGTCGTCCTGCGCGACTGGCCGACGGATGCCGACCGCATCAAGGGCAGTTTCGCCATCGCCAAGGAACTGGCGGCGAAGATCAAGGAAGGCAAGGCGAAGGGCTGAGGCCGGCCTGGCTTTTGCGGACCGCGCGGGCTTTTTCCGCCGCACCGGGGGCGCCGCCCCCGGACCCCCGGGATATTTCGGCAAGAAAGAAGCAGGCGGTCGGCCGGGATGCGCAAGAAAAGGGCGGCGCGCGAGGCGCCGCCCCAAAGGCTTTGGGCGGTATCAGTCCGCCGTCAGCAGCGGCGGCTTGGAATTGCTGATCCTGGGCGTTTCGGGTCCGGTGATGTCGAAGACGGGCTTGTCGTCCTCGATCCTCACCCGGACCACGCCGCCCTTGGTCAGGCGGCCGAACAGCAGTTCCTCGGCCAGCGGTTTCTTGATCGATTCCTGGATCACCCGGCCCAGCGGGCGGGCGCCCATCTTCTCGTCATAGCCGCGTTCGGCCAGCCAGTCGGCGGCTTCCGGCGTCAGCTCGATATGCACGCCGCGGTCGATCAGCTGCGCCTCGAGCTGGAGGACGAACTTCTCGACCACCTGGACGATGATCTCGCGCGAGAGCGGCGCAAAGCTGATCACCGCATCCAGCCGGTTGCGGAATTCCGGCGTGAAGGTGCGTTCGATGGCGGCGGTATCCTCGCCCTCGCGGCGCTCGCGGCCGAAGCCGAAGGCGGCCTTGGCCTGGTCCGCCGCCCCCGCGTTCGAGGTCATGATCAGGATCACGTTGCGGAAATCCACCTGGCGGCCGTTATGGTCGGTGAGCTTGCCGTGGTCCATGACCTGCAGCAGGATGTTGTAGACATCCGGATGCGCCTTTTCGATCTCGTCCAGCAGCAGCACGCAATGCGGATGCTGGTCCACCCCGTCGGTCAGAAGCCCGCCCTGGTCGAAGCCCACATAGCCCGGAGGCGCGCCGATCAGCCGGCTGACCGCATGTTTCTCCATGTATTCGGACATGTCGAAACGCAGCAGCTCGACGCCGAGGGTCGCTGCCAGCTGCTTGGCGACCTCGGTCTTGCCGACGCCGGTGGGGCCGGCGAAGAGATAGTTGCCGATCGGCTTTTCCGGCTCGCGCAGTCCGGCCCGGGCCAGCTTGATCGCCGAGGACAGTGCCTCGATCGCCGCATCCTGGCCGAAGACCAGGCGCTTGAGCGTCGCGTCGAGGTCCTTGAGCACCGCCGCGTCGTCCTTGGAGACGCTTTTCGGCGGGATGCGGGCGATCTTGGCCACCACGGCCTCGATCTCCTTCGGGCCGATGGTCTTGCGGCGCTTGCTTTCGCTGACCAGATGCTGCGCCGCGCCGGCCTCGTCGATCACGTCGATGGCCTTGTCGGGCAGCTTGCGGTCGTGGATGTAGCGGGCCGAGAGCTCGACCGCCATCTTGATCGCGTCATTGGTATAGCGCAGATCGTGATGCTTTTCGAAGCTGGGCTTCAGCCCCATCAGGATCTTGATCGTGTCGGGCACGGTCGGCTCGTTCACGTCGATCTTCTGGAAGCGGCGCGACAGCGCGCGGTCCTTTTCGAAATGCTGGCGGAACTCCTTGTAGGTGGTCGAGCCCATGCAGCGCAGCTTGCCGCCGGCCAGCGCCGGCTTCAGCAGGTTCGACGCGTCCATCGCGCCGCCCGAGGTGGCGCCGGCGCCGATCACGGTATGGATCTCGTCGATGAAGAGGATGGCGTCGGGATGCTCTTCCAGCTCCTTGACCACGGCCTTCAGCCGCTCCTCGAAATCGCCGCGATAGCGGGTGCCGGCCAGCAGCGCGCCCATGTCGAGCGAGAAGATGGTCGAGCCGGCCAGAACGTCCGGCGTCTCGCCGCGGGTGATCTTGAGCGCCAGGCCCTCGGCGATGGCGGTCTTGCCGACCCCCGGATCGCCGACCAGCAGCGGGTTGTTCTTGCGCCGGCGGCAGAGCACCTGGATGCAGCGCTCGACCTCGTCGGCGCGGCCGATCAGCGGATCGACATCGCCCTTGGAGGCCTTCTTGTTCAGGTTCACGCAATATTTCGCCAGCGCGGATTCGTCCTTGGCCTGCACCTGTTCGGCCTGCGCCTGTTCGCCCTGCTGCTCGGAGCCCTGCACCGGGCGGTTTTCCGAGAAGGACGGATTCTTGGCGACGCCATGGGCGATGAAGTTCACCGCGTCGTAGCGGGTCATGTCCAGCTCTTGCAGGAAGAAGGCGGCGTTCGATTCCCGCTCGGCGAAGATGGCGACAAGGACATTGGCCCCCGTCACCTCGGTCCGGCCCGAGCTTTGGACATGGATCGCGGCGCGCTGGATCACGCGCTGGAATGCGGCGGTGGGGACGGCCTCGGAACCCTCGACATCGGTGATGAGGGTCGAAAGGTCGTCTTCGATGAACTCGACCAGCATCCGGCGCAACTCGTCCAGATCGACATTGCAGGCCCGCATTACCTTCACGGCATCGGGCTCCTCCGTCAGCGCGAGCAGCAGGTGCTCGAGCGTGGCAAGCTCATGGCGATGTTCGTTGGCCAGCGCAAGCGCGGCATGGATGGCCTGTTCCAACGAGGTCGAAAAGGACGGCACTTCAAGCTCCTGTCAGTCGGCTGGCGGTATGGGCCGCCAGATTTAGCGGTCCACCTGACCAGACTGTCACGATACAGTTAAGATTTGGTGGATTTGGCCGCAATTCAAGCGGTATTTGCTTTTACGCCTGCGGATTTTCCCGCGGTTGAGGCAGATGTGATATCCCGCTGGCCAGATTTCAAGCAGATGGCCCGGCGCAGGCGACCGGCCGCGCGCGGGGCCGGCCTGCCGCCGAATAATCTTGCCGCGTTGCAGAAATGGTTCAGAATCGGTCCTTCCTGGCGCGCAGCTCGGCAAAGACCCGGGCATCGGTTTCCCCGGACAATCCAAGGGAATCAGCAAGTTCCGCGACCCGCAGGAAGGGATTCGTCGCCCGTTCCTCGGCCAGGGTTGAGGGCGCGCAGGGCCGGGCGCCCGAGGCGGTCTCGGCGAGTCTTTTCTGCAGCGCGGCATTGTCGGGATCGACCGAAAGGGCGAAGGCGCCGTTGCCGCGGCAATAATCGTGGCCCGAGCAGACCAGCGTCTCGGCCGGCAGCGCATTCAGCCGCGACAGCGAGGCCCACATCATTTCCGCATCGCCCTCGAACAGCCGGCCGCAGCCGAGCGCCATCAGGCTGTCGGCGGTGAAGACCATGGCCGAGCCCGGCAGGTGGAAGGCGACATGGCCGACGGTATGGCCGGAGACGTCGAGGACCTCCGCCGTCTCGCCGCACAGGGCGAAACGCTCGCCGGGGCGGACCGGGCGGTCCAGCGGCGGCAGGCGGGCGGCGTCATCGGCATTGCCGATCACCTGCGCGCCGGTTTTCCCGACCAGCTCGGGCACGGCCTGGATGTGGTCGGCATGGTGATGGGTCAGCGCGATCTGGTCCAGCGACCAGCCACGCGCCTGCAGCTCCTGCAGGATGGGCGCGGCCTCGGGCGCATCGACCAGCGCCGTCTGCCCGTTTCCGTGCAGCAGCCAGGCATAGTTGTCGGTCAGGCAGCGGACGGGAACCAGCTCCAGCGGCATTGGCAAACTCCTCTCTTTGCCGCAGTCTGGCCCCGGGAGGCCGGAGGCGCAATGCATCACGACGTGTTCGAGCTGCGGAAATTCTACTACACCCGCGCCCTGGGCCGGGTGGTGCAGCGCGTGCTGCGCGACCGGCTGACGGCGCTGTGGCCGCCGGAGCAGACGCAGGGCATGACGGTCGCCGGCTTCGGCTTCGCCGCGCCGCTGATGCGGCCCTATCTGGCGCGGGCGCGGAGGGTGGTTTCGCTGATGCCGGGGCCGCAGGGGGTGATGGCCTGGCCGGCCGGGATGCCGAACTGCTCGGTGCTGTGCGAGGAGACGGCCTGGCCGCTGGATACCGGCAGCGTCGACCGGCTGGTGCTGCTGCATGCGCTGGAGACGGCGGACCATCCGGCGGTGCTGCTGGACGAGGCCTGGCGCGTGCTGGGGCCGGGGGGGCGGATGCTGGCCATGGTGCCGAACCGGGCCGGGCTCTGGGCGCGGTCCGATACCACGCCCTTCGGCCTTGGCCGCAGCTATACGGCGGGCCAGCTCGAGGTGCAGGCGCGCGCCGCCGGCTTCGTCACCGAACGCACGGGCGCGGCGCTCTACATCCCGCCCTCGGACCGCCGCTTCTGGCTGAAAAGCGCGCAGATGTGGGAGCGGGCCGGCCTGCGCATCAGCCAGGTGCTGGTGGCGGGGGTGGTGCTGACCGAGTTTTCCAAGCAGGTGCAGGCGCCGGTCGGGCCCGGACGGCGTGTCAGCGTGCCGAGCCCGCTCGACGTTCTGGAGGGGATCGCCCGGCCGCGGCCGGCGGGGCAGGGCGCAGGACGCACGGCCCGGGATCCCGGCTGACGGGGCCGGCGCTGCTCGGGTTCCGGGCGAATCCCGGGGGGTTGGGCAGGGGGCGGCGAATCCTGTTCGCGCGCCGGCCGGGCCGCGGGCCCGGTTCCGGCGGCTGCGGCGCGCCGAGGCGCAGCTGCGCGGGCCCGCCTCGGTGCCTTTCGGACACGACGGGATGGGAAAAAGGGAATCTGTTCGCGCGCGCGAAGGGCGGGGTGGGCCGCATGTTTGCGCAATCGGTCGCCGCGCCGCTCCGCCAAGGGTCGCAAAGCCTCATATTTCCGTGTTCAAGGCGGTTGCGGCAGGGAAAATCACCTGCTAGAGACGCCGCAGATTTCGGGAAGGCCTCAGCCCGATCCATGCCAGGGCCGACCCTTGACCCGCGCTCCGCGACAGACCGGCCCGCCAGCCGGCCCGCCAGCGGAGCTTGCGCTAACCGGAAGGATGACCGTGGCCAATTCCGCTTCGATTTCCGCTGATATCGCCGGGCGTTACGCGCAGGCCCTGTTCGATCTGGTTCGGGACTCGGGCGGCCTCGACGCCCTCTCCGCCCAGATCGACGATCTGGCCTCGGCCTTTGACGCCAGCGAGGATCTGCGCGCTCTGACCGTCTCGCCCCTTTACGACCGTCAGCAGCAGGAGGCCGCGATCGGCGCACTGGCCGGGCGCATGGGCCTGTCGGCCGAGCTGGCCAACACGCTGCGCCTGATGGCCCGGAACCGCCGGCTGTTCGCCCTGCCGCAGTTCGTGGCCAAGCTGCGCGGCCTGATCGCCGACGCCAAGGGCGAAGTCACCGCCGACGTGGTCAGCGCCCAGGCGCTGAGCGACGAACAGAAGACCCGCCTTGCGGACACGCTGGCCGCGAAATCGGGCAAGAAGGTCAAACTGAACGCGCGCGTCGATGAAAGCCTCATCGGCGGCATGATCGTCAAACTGGGCTCGCAGATGATCGACAGCTCGATCCGCTCGAAGCTCGCCTCCCTCCAGAATGCTATGAAAGAGGTCGGATAATGGGAATCCAGGCAGCCGAAATCTCGGCCATCCTCAAGGATCAGATCAAGAATTTCGGTCAGGACGCCGAGGTGGCCGAGGTCGGGCAGGTGCTGTCCGTCGGTGACGGCATCGCCCGCGTCTATGGCCTGGACAAGGTTCAGGCCGGCGAGATGGTCGAATTCCCGGGCGGCATCCGCGGCATGGTGCTGAACCTTGAAACCGACAACGTCGGCGTCGTGATCTTCGGCGACGACCGCGACATCAAGGAAGGCGACACCGTCAAGCGGACCGGCGCCATCGTGGAGGTTCCCGCCGGCAAGGAGCTGCTGGGCCGCGTCGTGGACGCGCTCGGCAACCCGATCGACGGCAAGGGCCCGCTGAACGCCTCGGAGCGCCGCATCGCCGACGTCAAGGCCCCCGGCATCATGCCGCGCAAATCGGTGCACGAACCGATGGCGACCGGCCTGAAATCGGTGGACGCCATGATCCCGGTCGGCCGCGGCCAGCGCGAGCTGATCATCGGCGACCGCCAGACCGGCAAGACCGCCATCGCGCTGGACACCATCCTGAACCAGGCGAACTACAACGGCCGCGAGGCCGATGGCATGAAGACCCTGCACTGCATCTATGTCGCCGTCGGCCAGAAACGCTCGACCGTGGCCCAGTTGGTGAAGAAGCTGGAAGAGACCGGCGCCATGGCCTACACCACCGTCGTGGCCGCGACCGCTTCGGACCCGGCGCCGATGCAGTATCTGGCGCCCTATTCGGCCACCGCCATGGGCGAATATTTCCGCGACAACGGCATGGATGCGCTGATCATCTATGACGACCTGTCGAAACAGGCCGTGGCCTATCGCCAGATGTCGCTGCTGCTGCGCCGCCCGCCGGGGCGCGAGGCCTATCCGGGCGACGTGTTCTACCTGCATTCGCGCCTGCTGGAGCGTTCGGCCAAGCTGAACGAGGCCAATGGCGGCGGCTCGCTGACCGCGCTGCCGATCATCGAGACCCAGGCGGGCGACGTGTCGGCCTATATCCCGACCAACGTGATCTCGATCACCGACGGCCAGATCTTCCTGGAAACCGAGCTGTTCTTCCAGGGCATCCGTCCGGCCGTGAACACCGGCCTTTCGGTGTCGCGCGTCGGCTCGGCCGCCCAGACCAAGGCGATGAAATCCGTCGCCGGCCCGGTCAAGCTGGAACTGGCGCAGTATCGCGAGATGGCGGCCTTCGCGCAGTTCGGCTCGGACCTCGACGCCGCGACGCAGAAGCTCCTGAACCGCGGCGCCCGCCTGACCGAGCTGATGAAGCAGCCGCAATACTCGCCGCTGACCAATGCCGAGATCGTCATCGTCATCTATGCCGGTACCAAGGGCTATCTGGACGGCATCCCGGTCCGCGACGTGACCAAATGGGAGCAGGGGCTGATCCAGTATCTGCGCAACCAGAAGGCCGATCTGCTTGAGGACATGACCAGGAACGACCGCAAGGTGGCGGGCGAGCTTGAGGATGCGATCAAGGCAGCGCTGGACGGCTACGCCAAGACCTACGCCTGAGGGGAGGGATAGATGCCCAGCCTCAAGGATCTCAAGAACCGGATCGGCAGCGTCAAGAACACGCGCAAGATCACCAAGGCGATGCAGATGGTCGCCGCCGCGAAACTGCGCCGCGCGCAGGAAGCGGCGGAGGCCGCGCGCCCCTATGCCGACCGGATGGCCTCGGTGATGGCCGGGCTGACCGCTGCGGCGGCGGGCTCGGACATGGCGCCGCGGCTGCTGGCGGGGACCGGCGAGGACCGCCGTCACCTGCTGGTGGTGATGACCTCGGAGCGCGGGCTTGCGGGCGGGTTCAACTCGTCCATCGTCAAGCTCGCCCGCCAGCGCCTGCAGGACCTGCAGGCGCAGGGCAAGCAGGTGTCGATCCTGACCGTCGGCAAGAAGGGCCGCGAGCAGCTCAAGCGCGAATATGGCGAGCTCTTCGTCCATCACGTCGACATGAGCGAGGTCAAGCGCATCGGCTATGACAATGCGCGCGCCATCGCCGACGAGATTCTCGACCGGTTCGACGCCGGCGGGTTCGACGTGGCGACGCTGTTCTACAATCGCTTCGAATCCGTCATCAGCCAGGTTCCGACCGCCCGGCAGATCATCCCCGCCGTGGTCGAGGAGGGCGAGGCCGAGGCCTCGGCGCTCTATGACTACGAACCGGACGAGCACGCGATCCTGAACGACCTGCTGCCGCGCTCGGTGGCGACGCAGGTCTTTGCGGCGCTGCTGGAGAACGCGGCCTCGGAACAGGGCGCGCGGATGACCGCCATGGACAACGCCACGCGCAACGCCGGCGACATGATCGACAGGCTGACGACGGAATACAACCGCTCGCGTCAGGCCGCGATCACCAAGGAACTGATTGAAATCATCTCGGGCGCAGAGGCGCTCTGACACGTAGAGGTAGAGACATGGCAGAGGCCAATGGAAAAATCACGCAGGTGATCGGCGCCGTCGTCGACGTGCAGTTCGACGGCCAGCTTCCCGCGATTCTGAACGCTCTGGAAACCGAGAACAACGGCAAGCGCCTGGTGCTGGAAGTGGCCCAGCACCTGGGCGAGAACACCGTCCGCACCATCGCCATGGACGCGACCGAAGGTCTGGTCCGCGGCCTGCCGGTGAAGGATACCGGCGGCCCGATCATGGTTCCGGTCGGCGATGCGACCTTGGGCCGCATCCTGAACGTCGTCGGCGAGCCGGTCGATGAAGGCGGCCCGGTCGAGGCGTCCGAGACCCGCGCCATCCACCAGCCGGCCCCGGATTTCGCCGCCCAGGCGACCGCGTCCGAGATCCTGGCCACCGGCATCAAGGTCATCGACCTGCTGGCCCCCTATTCCAAGGGCGGCAAGATCGGCCTGTTCGGCGGCGCCGGCGTCGGCAAGACGGTTCTGATCATGGAACTGATCAACAACATCGCCAAGGTACACTCGGGCTATTCGGTCTTTGCCGGCGTGGGCGAGCGGACCCGCGAAGGCAACGACCTTTACCACGAGATGGTGGAATCGGGCGTCATCAAGCCCGACAACCTGTCGCAATCGCAGGTGGCGCTGGTCTATGGCCAGATGAACGAGCCTCCGGGGGCGCGGATGCGCGTGGCGCTGACCGGGCTGACCCTGGCCGAACAGTTCCGCGACCAGTCGGGCACCGATGTGCTGTTCTTCGTCGACAACATCTTCCGCTTCACCCAGGCGGGTTCCGAGGTGTCGGCGCTTCTGGGCCGCATCCCCTCGGCCGTGGGCTACCAGCCGACGCTGGCCACCGACATGGGCGCGCTGCAGGAACGCATCACCTCGACCAAGGCGGGCTCGATCACCTCGGTGCAGGCGATCTACGTTCCGGCCGACGACCTGACCGACCCGGCGCCGGCGACCTCCTTCGCGCATCTCGACGCCACGACCGTGCTGTCGCGCGCGATCTCGGAGCTTGGCATCTATCCGGCGGTTGACCCGCTCGACTCGACCTCGCGGATCCTCGATCCGGCCATCGTCGGCGAAGAGCATTACCAGGTCGCCCGCGACGTCCAGGGCATCCTGCAGAAATACAAGTCGCTGCAGGACATCATCGCCATTCTCGGCATGGACGAGCTGTCGGAAGAGGACAAGCTGACCGTGGCCCGCGCCCGCAAGATCCAGCGCTTCCTGTCGCAGCCCTTCGACGTGGCCAAGGTCTTCACCGGCTCGGACGGCGTGCAGGTGCCGCTGGAGGACACGATCCGCTCGTTCAAGGCGGTGGTGGCCGGCGAATACGACCACCTGCCGGAAGCGGCCTTCTACATGGTCGGCGGCATCGAGGAAGTGAAAGCCAAGGCTCAGCGTCTCGCCGCTGACGCGGCGTAAGGAGGCGACATGGCCGACACGATGCAGTTCGACCTCGTCTCGCCGGAACGGAACCTGGTTTCCGTCCCGGTGCGCGAGGTGCGCCTGCCCGGCGCCGAGGGCGACCTGACGGCGATGCCCGGCCATGCGCCGGCCATCGTCAACCTGCGCCCCGGTCTGGTGACCGTGGTGGCAGGCGACGGGTCCGAGACGGAATTCGCGGTGACCGGCGGCTTCGCCGAGATCAACAACGACTCCGTCACCCTGCTGGCCGAACGCGGGCATCCCCGGGCCGAGATGACCCAGGAGGTCTTCAACGAGATGATGGCCCAGGCCCATCGTCGCGTTCAGGCCGCCAAGGAACGCGAATCCGCCGGAGAGGAGCTGGTCGCCGCCGCGGTCAAGCTGCTGGCCGACATGGAGGCGCTTGGCACCCATATCGGGCTGGACCCGAACCAGGCCAATTTCCCGCATTAGCTGGATATTGACTAAAAGGATAATAAGCCCCGGTTTTCCCGGGGCTTTATTTATCCGCTGCCGTGGACTTTCATGGTGCGAAGGGAGGAGCGCGCCTTGAGACGTTTTGGACATTTCGCCGTGGGCGTCGCCCAGGGCTCGGCCGAGATGTTTTCGGCCTTCGAGAGCGGCGGGCCGATGTGGACCGGGCACGGCCCGCGGGTCGAAACCCAGGACGTGCGCTTTGACGAAAGCTTCGCCGAGCCGCCGGTGGTGCATGTCTCGCTGAGCATGTGGGACATCGACCGCAACGCCAACCAGCGCGCCGACATCCAGGCGGTGAACATCACCCGGCAGGGATTCGCGCTGCAGTTCCGCACCTGGGGCGACACCCGCGTGGCGCGGGTGCGGGCCAGCTGGATGGCCGTCGGCCCGGTCCGGCATGAAGAGGACTGGGATCTGGAATGATCCGCCGCTCAGGCGCGGTCCAGATTCAGCCCGATCAGTTCGGCCACCTGCCGGGGATGGGTGATCGGCAGCATGTGGCCGGCCCCGGGAACGCGGGCGCGCCCGACATCCGGCAGGCGGGCCGCCAGCGCGTCGGCGATTGCCGGGATCACCGGCGGCGATTCCTCGCCCATGACAATCAGCACCGGCGCGTCGATGGCTTCCAGCCCGCCCTCGCGCAGGATATTGGCGGTATCCCGGCGCAGCGCCTCGTTGCTGGCCTGGACCAGATGGATCTGCCGCGCCAGGCGCGCCTTGCCCGCGGGGGTCTGCGATTGCCAGTCGAGCCCGCCCCAGATGGCCAGGAAAGCCTCGGCCGCCTCGGCATCCGCGCCGGCGGCGAGCCGGGCCGCGATATCGTCCAGCAGCGCGTCGTTCATGGCCTCGGGCGCGGCGGCGAACAGCACCGGCTCGATCAGGGTCAGGCTGCGCACCGCCTCGGGCGCCGCCACGGCGATGCGCAGCGCGATGGTGGCGCCCATGCTGTGCCCGATCAGGTCCAGCGGCCGGTCGATCAGCGACGCCGCCTCGCGGGTCACGAAGGTATGGTAATCGGGCGGCCCGCCGGCCCAGTCGGGGCTCTGGCCGTGGCCGGGCAGGTCGGGTGCGGCGATCTGCACGCGGTCGTGCAGATCCGCGGCGATGGGCCGCCAGTAGCGGGCATTGCCCATCATGCAATGCAGCGCCAGGGCCGGGCGGTCCTCGTGCCCCGGCCAGCGCCTCAGATGCAGCGCGCTCACAGGCTTTCCAGGTGCCGGTCGAGGAAATCCAGCCGGTCCTGGCCCCAGAAACGCTCGCCGCTTTCGCGCACCACATAGAAGGGCGAGCCGAAGACGCCGGCCTCGACCGCCTCTTCGAGGTTGCGGCCGAAGGTCTCGGCCCCGACGAACAGGCCCTTGTTGGCAAGCTCGGGATCGAAGCCGGCGGCGGCGAGCCTGTCGCGGATCACCGCGTCGTCGGCGATGTCGGCATCCTCGGCCCAGACCGCGCGCAGGAAGCCCTGCACCAGCCCCGGCAGGTCGCCGCCGCCGGCCTGTTGCGCGGCGATGATGGCATAGGAGGAGGGCGCCGGGTTCACCGGCCAGAAGGCGGGCTTCAGCTTCAGGGGCATGCCCAGATGCTCGGACCAGCGCCGCAGCTCCTGCGCGCGGTACTCCATCCGCGAGGGGTGGCGGTTCGCCGGCCGCACGCCGCCGGTGCGGTCGAAAAGCTGCAGCAGATCCACCGGCTTGTAGGTGATCGTCGCGCCGTGGCCCGCGGCGATCCGTTCGAGCCGGTCGCCGGCCAGATAGGCCCAGGGGCTGGGTGTGCCGAAGTAATAGTCGATATGCGCCATGGGTGTGCCTCCGGGGTTTGCGGGCAGGCTAGCCCGGTGCTAAGCGGGGTGCAATCGCACGAATCCAGACAGGGAAAGCCCATGCCGGCCATGACCGAACCGAAGCTCATCGCGGGGAATGCGAACCGGCCTCTGGCCAATGCCATCGCCCGCCGCATGTCGATGCATCGCGGGATGAATGTCGCCCCCGTCGAGGCGCGGGTCGAGCGTTTCAACGATCAGGAGATCTTCGTCGAGGTCTATGAGAACGTCCGCGGCGAGGACATGTTCATCATCCAGCCGACCTCGAACCCGGCCAATGACAACCTGATGGAGCTGCTGATCATGACCGACGCGCTGAAGCGTTCGTCGGCGGCGCGCATCACCGCGGTGATCCCCTATTTCGGCTATGCCCGCCAGGACCGCCGCGCCAAGGCCCGCACGCCGATCAGCGCCAAGCTGGTCGCCAACCTGCTGACCGAGGCGGGGGTGGACCGGGTGCTGACGCTGGACCTGCACGCGGCGCAGATCCAGGGCTTTTTCGACATCCCGGTGGACAACCTCTATGCTGCGCCGGTCTTTGCCCTGGACATCAAGCATCATTTCCGCGAACGGCTGTCCGATCTGATGGTGATCTCGCCCGATGTGGGCGGCGTGGCGCGGGCGCGGGAACTGGCGCAGCGCATCGGCGCGCCCTTGGCCATCGTCGACAAGCGCCGCGAGAAGCCGGGCGAGGTGGCCGAGATGACGGTGATCGGCGACGTGACCGGCAAGACCTGCATCATCGTCGACGATATCTGCGACACCGCCGGCACGCTGTGCAAGGCGGCGCAGGTGCTGACCGAGCACGGCGCGACCGAGGTGCATGCCTATATCACCCACGGCGTCCTTTCCGGCCCGGCGGTCGAGCGGGTGCAGGGCTCGGTGATGAAATCGCTGGTGATCACCGATTCCATCGAGCCGACCGAGAAGGTGAAATCCGCCTCGAACATCCGCATCGTGCCGACCGCGCCGATGTTCGCTCAGGCGATCCTGAACATCTGGAACGGCACCTCGGTCAGCTCGCTTTTCGAGGTCGATACGCTGGGGCCGATCTACGAAGGGCTCTATTCCGGCGTCTGACCGCAACCCGGACAAGGCAAGGCCCCGGATCCCAAAGGTCCCGGGGCCTTTTTCATGCGCTTCGGGCCGCGCTAGAGAAAGCGCGGGAACTCGATCTTGGGGCAGCGGTCCTCGATCACCGTCAGGCCGCGGGCGCGGGCGCGGCTGGCGGCAATCGGGTGGCGGATGCCAAGCTGCATCCAGATCGTGCCCAGCCGGGGCAGGTGGCCCATGGCTTGCTCGACGATGGCCGGCACCGCCTCGGGGCGGCGGAAGATGTCCACCATGTCCACCCCGGTTTCGGGCGGAATCGCCCGCAGGTCGGGATAGACCCTTTCGTCCAGGATGGTGCTGCCGGCATGGCCCGGATTGACCGGGATGATGCGGTAGCCCTGCGATTTCAGGTAACGGGCGACGCCCCAGGATGGTCGGGCCTCGTTCGGCGACAGGCCGACGATGGCGATGCAGCGCGCCGTGCGGGCGATGCGCGCAATGTCGTCATCGACCGGCGAGGTGCCGATATCGCGAAGTATTGCCAGGCTCATATGATCCTCCCCCAGATCTCAACCGAAAGTGGCATGGAAAAAGCGCCCGGTCCAGTGGTCTGGCCGGGCGCAAGTCGCGGAACGAGGGACAGTGATCTGAACATGACCGTTCCGTGGTCATGCCCGGTAAATAAATGGGAACCGTGGCCAAAAAGTTCCACCCCCATCGCAAAAAAGTGAGTTTCAGGGGTTCATGCGCGACCAGACGGCCTTGGCGCGCATCAGGATTTGCTGCGGATCGGCAAGAAGCCGCTCACGTGCCTGTTCCGAGCGCAGCAGATAGGTGCGCTGGCCGATCACCACGAAATGGCGCGGATTGCCCGGCTCTGACCGGCCCTCGGACAGGGCGACCACGCAAAGCCCGCCTAAGCCTGGGGCGTAAGCCTTTGGATTGGCTTCGAAAAGATTGCGGTTATGCTCGCTGGCGAAGTGCCAGGCCTGGCCGCGCCAGACCGTGACCAGATCGGTGCGCCCCGGAACCGCGGCGTTCTCGGTCCCGTAGGAGACCGGATCCATGCCGTCGAGCGCCCAATTCTGCGCCATTGCCCCGGAAACGGGCAAGGCGAGCAGCAGGCTGGCGAGAAACGGTCGAATCATGGCGGCGCTGGGGGTGAGGGGCGATGTCTTCGATCTGGCAAAGCCATGGCCGATTCTCAACCCGGCCGGGCGATTTCTAGCGCCGATGTGATGGCCGCGCTCAGCTCTGTGAAGCGGCATAGAGCGCCACCGCCGCCGCGTTCGAGACGTTGAGCGAGCCGAAATCCGCGGCGAAGGGAATCCGCAGGATGCGATCGCAGGTTTCTCGCGTGCGCTCGCGCAGGCCGGGGCCCTCGGCCCCCAGCACCAGGCAGAGCGGCCGGCCCGCCACTTCGCGCAGCGCCTCGGGCAGGGCCTCGGTGCCGGTGCCGTCCAGCCCCAGCACCACATAGCCCATGGCCTGCAGTTCGATCAGCGCCTCGGCCAGGTTGGTGACCCGCAGATAGGGCTGCCGCTCCAGCGCGCCCGAGGCGGTCTTGGCCAGCGCCCCGGTCTCGGGCGCTGAATGACGCGCCGGGGCGATGACCGCGCGCGCGCCGAAGACCTCGGCCGAGCGCAGGATGGCGCCGACATTATGCGGGTCGGTCACCCGGTCCAGCGCCACCAGCAGCGGTCGCCCCGGGCCCGACAGCGCCAGATCGGCCAGGCTGTCCCATTTCAGCGGCTTCACCTCCAGCGCCGCGCCCTGATGCACGCTTTCCGGCGGCAGCGGCACGGTCCGGTCGAAGCTGCGGGCATCCGCGATCTCGGCTTCAAGCCCCTCGGGCAGGGGGCCGAGGCGGTCCAGCGCGTTGCGGGTCACGACCAGCCGCAGCTTCTCGCGCCGCGGATTGGCCAGCGCGTCGCGCACGGCGTGCAGGCCGAACAGCCAGACGGTTTCGGCCGCGGCGGCGCGGCGGGCGCGTTCCTTGTCGATGACCCAGGCGGGCTTCTTGGTCTTCTGCGGTTTTTCGGCCATGTCGGATTCCCGGTTATGGTTCCGACTGCGCAGAAATCGCGGCCGAATGCAAGTTTTCCGGCCGCCGCGCCGCCCGGCCGAGAAAGCGCAAGATTCTGGCCGCATCCCGCTTGACGCCCCCGAGCGGGCGGGATAATCACCCCTCCACGCCGAGAGCGTTCGGCGGGCGACGTGCTGCAAGGTGCGGCAGCGGACTGTAACTCCGCCGGGGAGACCCATGCCTGGTTCGATTCCAGGGTCGCCCACCACTTCTTCTGAAAACTGAACGAAATCAACGAAGTGGTGTCCCGCATTCGTGCAATGCGGCAGCATGCAAATCAATGGGTTATGACGCAGGTGTCCCGCAGTTTTGCGGCTTGACCTCTGCGCAAAAGAAAACCGTCGGAGGAGCTGGCACTCCATCCGACGGCACTGTCAAAGGTCTTCTGACAAAAGAATATGTCACAGCTGCCCGCCGCGCAACCCCGTGGGGAGGTGCGGCATGAGCTGGAAGGTTGCGAATCTTTGCGCCGGGCGGCGCTTCGGCAGTCCGGTGAGAAAGCAGATCATCATGTTTCTGGCCGACAAGGCGAGTGATGACGGGTCTGGCATCTGGTGTTCCAAGGGAACGATCCAGCGCCACACCGAGCTTGGCGAAACCACCGTCAAGCGCACGATCAACGAGTTCCTGAACGAAGGCATCCTGATCGAGACCGGCCGCCGTGCCTGCAAGAACGGTTTCACCGTCGTCTATCGCATTTCCCTTGCCGCCGTCCGCATCCTGGAGGGCATTGCCGAGCCCGATGATGAGACGGGGTCCACAGAGGACGGGGTCTTCCGTGAACCCGGAACGGGGTCCGCTGCGGACCCGGTACCCCGTCCACACCGGACCCCAAACCATCCTGAAACCATCCATAAACCACCTTCGCGCGCGTGCGCACGCGAGGCGGCGGCGGAATCTCTGGAGATATTGAAGGCTTATCCAACCGACCGACGTCGCAACGAAGCGGCCTGCCTGCACCACGTCGAGGCTGCTGTGCAGGAGGTCGGGTATGAAAAGCTTCTCTCGGCTGTAAAGCGCTGTGCGCTGGAGACCGCAGGCTATACGCGCTCAAAGGTCTGCTTCTCGGATAACTGGTTCAGGGTGGGCCGCTGGCGCGATTACATCGAGGACGAGCCGGAACCGCCTCAGAAACCGACCCCGGCGCATGCGGAAAAAACTGCCGACTGGATCAAATCCCGTCACCCTTTGTGTCGAACGCTCAGCGTCGGGCAGGTCCGCATGGCGCTGGACCTGGAGCTGGTTTCCCGCAGCGAAGTGCGCGCCGCAGGCTTCAGCGAGGGATTGCGTTATGTCTGACCGTTCAGAAAAATCGATCTTCGCGCATAAGCAGACCTATTCGCGCAAGGGCAACAGCAAGAGCAGATCCGTCAGCGAGATCGCGGATGAGGCCGAACGGCTGGACGGGGCCTGCCCGCATGTCGAGAATCCCCAGTCGCCCACCATCCTCGAAGGTATCCGGCCCTCGGAGGTGGTCGAGGTCATCGAGCAGCGTATCGCCGAACAAAACAAGCTGCTGCGCCGATTGCGCAAGGAGCAGCCGGAGCGGAAGGAGGCGCTGCGGGGCATCCGCAGCGACACCCATGTGCTGATCGCCAGCGTTTTCAGCTTTCCCGATCCGGTCGAGGACATGGACCAGGCTGAGTATCTGCGCTGGCGCAGGGACGTGATCGCCTTCGCCAAGGACGACGCGGCCCGCAACGGGGCCGAGGTGCTGAGCATCATCGAGCATCTCGATGAAGCCCACCCGCATGTGCATGTGCTGGCCGTGCCCATATGTGCAGAGGGCAATATGCGCATGGACGCCAAGCGCTGCCATGAGGGCCATCGCGAGCAGGACCGGCACAAGGATCACGGCTGGTCCGGTTCGCCGTCGCGCAGCTACAAGCAGGCGATGCGCGGCTGGCAGGACCGCTATCATGCCGAGGTCGGCGCGAAGCATGGTCAGGCCCGGATGGGGCCGCGCCGCCGCCGTCTGGACCGGGCTGCGTGGAAGGCCGAGCAGGAACGGCTGAAGGCGCAGAAGGACGCAGAGATTGCCATCTTGCGCGCCGAAGAGGCTCGTCGCCTTGCCGACGAGGAAGAGCGCCGCCGCGACCTGGTCATGCAGGACACGGTCGCCAGACGGCTTCGGGAGGCCGAGACGGTCCATGCCATCGCTGCCGGTGGGCTGATCGCCGCCATCCGGCAGATCGATCCCGACCCGGTGCTGCTGGAGCGGCTGGAAACGCCGGGGGAGATGGGCGCCTGGACGCATCACGATGCAGATCGCAACCGCGAAATGCACAACGCGCTGGCGCCGGTTCTCAGCGACGGGCTGGAAGCCCTGCGCCAGCCACGGGGAGGTCCGGGGTTGCTCGGCGGTCTGTCCGGCTTCCTGCGCGGGGTTGCGGGTTGGGTCAATCGCCTCGCCGATGCCAGTCCGCGCTGGCTGAAATGGCCGGAAACCGTGGCCTATGTGGCGCAAGGGGCGAAGCAGGCCTTCGGCACGACTTATGCGGCCTCGACCCTGGCCGGGGTCATCGAGGCCTCGCCAGTATGGCAATCCTTCACCGGCGAGGCAAAGACGCGGCTGGATCAGGCGTGGGCGGTGCAGGCGCTGACGAATTCGCGCGGCTCTCGACCAAACGCTTCATCGCAGAGGGGCATATGACAGCATGCGCTTGTGCCAATATGCACATCCGGCGACGGAGAGCCGGCAATTGTGGCTGATACGATTTCTTGGTAATATTCGGTATCGATGCACAGGAGGCCCGCATGTCCCGCAACACTTCGGTATCGCTCGGCGATCACTTCGTCAGCTTCATCGACGTGCAGGTGAAGGGGGGCCGCTATGGCTCGGCCAGCGACGTGGTGCGGGCGGGGCTGCGGCTTCTGGAGGAGCACGAGGCCAAGGTAAAGGCCCTCCAGGACGCCCTGATCGCCGGAGAGGACTCCGGCCGGACGGAAGGCTTCGACCTCGACCAGTTCATTACCCGCAAGATGGCCGGTCGCAACGCATGAAGGCGCTGGCCTTCACCGTCGCGGCAACGGTCGATCTGGAGAAGATCTGGAATTATACGGAACGCGAATGGGGCCTCGCGCAAGCTATGTGCAGGAGCTGCGCGACACCTGCCGCGCGCTGGCCTCAGGGCAAAGGTGCGGCAGAAAAGTTGGTGTTCGGCCTGGCTATCTGAAGTGCCTGAGCGGATCGCATGTCATCTTCTTCCGGGATCTGGGCGATACGCTGGAAATCGTCCGCATCCTGCACGGCGCGCAGGATGCCGAGCGGCATCTGTGACTGGTGCAGACTTGTGCGGATGGCAGAATGCACGAAGGATAGGATCGCAATATGACCATATTGGCATATGTGCCTGCTGGGACGGAGGGTCAGGACTTTGCTGCATAGCGAGCACGGAGTTCCTCGAACACCTGGTCCGCCGGAGTACCTAGTCCGCTGTCCAGTCCTGCCTTGATCGCCGCCCGCAAAGCCTCCAGCTCGCGCCGTTCCGTATCCCGGTTGCGGATCCAGTCACGCAAGGCCTCCCTTACCACCTCGCTTGTCGAGGCATATTCGCCGCCCGCCACAGCCTGCCGCAGGGTCTCGGCCATCTCGGCGGGCATCGTGACCGTCATCCTTTCGACAGTGCCCATGATGCAAGCTCCTTAAGAGGGCGTTTCAAAACCACTTGCAGGCGGATTCGTCTTGTTAGATTAGCGGTTTATGTCTGCCATGCTTGTCTCTGACGGCCTTTGGGCCGTGATCGAATCTTTGTTGCCATCCACGTCTCGGTCCGCGGAAGGCGGGCGGCCTCGGGTCTCCGACCGGGCCGCTCTGGCCGGGATCATGTTTGTCCTGCAGAGCGGCATCCCCTGGCGGATGTTGCCCGCGGAGCTGGGCTGCGGCTCGGGCGTGACCTGTTGGCGAAGGCTCAGGGATTGGCAGTTGGCCGGTGTCTGGGATCAGTTGCATCAGGTTTTGCTGCGCCAGCTGCATCGCGCCGGTCATCTTAACTGGACCCGGGCCTGCATGGACAGCGCGTCCATCGCGGCGAAAAAGGGGGCGAAGTCACCGGCCCCAACCCCACCGATCGCGGGCGCCCTGGCACGAAGCGCCACATCGTCACCGACAGGCGAGGCATTCCCCTGACGGTGCGCCTCAGCGGCGCAAACGTCCATGACAGCAGGATGCTCGATCCGCTGCTCGACGCCATTTCTTCCATTCGTGGCAAGCGTGGCAGGCCGCGCCATCGGCCCGGCAAGCTGCATGCCGACAAGGGGTATGACTATCCCCGCTGTCGCAAGGCTTGCACCAAACGCGGCATCAAGCATCGCATTGCCAGGAAGGGCATTGAGAGCAGCAGTCATCTCGGAAAGCATCGCTGGGTCGTCGAGCGCACATTCGCCTGGCTCTCCAAATTCTGGCGCCTCGCCGTCAGATACGAGCGCAGGGCCGACATTCACCTCGCCTTCACCATCTTGGCCTGCGCCATCATCTGCTTTCGAGCGCTGACAACGTGGTTTTGAAATGACCTCTAAATAGGAACATACTTCATCATACTTATGATGCAGTCTGGCGCAATCGCCCTTCGATCCCTTGCCACAGCGTCTCCATGAGACTGGCAAGGCAGAGGATCGAGCCGCCGTCAGGCGGCTTTCAGCGAGCGAATCGATGACCATGCCGGACGGCGATGCTAGGTGTAGGCGATGGAAGACGATCTGAACGCGACAGGGCCGGAGGAGAGCAGGCCCCATGACAGCCCGTCCGCAAGCGGGCCGCGTCCGGGTGTTGCCCGGCAGATCGAGGCGCTTCAGGCGCAGGTCAGAACCGATGGCTTCCGGCGTATGAGCGACGAACAGGCTTTCCTAGACGATCTGTCCGGGGATATCTGAACGGAAGACACGCCCGTATCATCTGTAGGCCAGAGTGGCCTACTTTTCGCGATTTCGCCAAATATTAGTGACCGACTATTATTTTGCGGGGCCCGGTGCAAAGCACCACCCGCAAAATGTCGGACCGGACGCTGCGCCCCGGTACCCAGCCTCCTCCGCCCAGGAAGAAGCTCGCCCCCCAATACCGCCCGCTGGGCGGGCACATCGCTTACGGATGAAGCGCCAGCAGCTCCTGCCCGAACTGGTGCAGCGACATCACCTCGATGCCGTTTGGCAGCGGAAAAGCCTCGTCCCCCGGATAGACCACGATCCGCCGCGCGGGCTTCAGGTCTTCGCAGGCCGAGTGAAAGCCGCGCTCGACCTTCGGCGCAAGGTTGCGCTTGACCTCGACGGCCCAGACCGCGCCGCCCGGCAGGGTCAGCACCAGATCGACCTCGGCCCCCGCCCCGCTGCGGTAGAACTGGGCCTGTGTGCCCTCCGGCATCAGGGCATGGGCGGTCTCGATGATCAGTCCTTCCCAACTTGCCCCCGCAACGGGATGGCCGAGAACGTCGTCCAGCGTCGTCAGCCCCAGAAGGGCGTGCAGGATGCCGGTGTCGCGCACATAGATGCGCGGGGACTTGACCAGCCGCTTGCCGATATTCGCGTGCCAGGGCTCCAGGCGGCGCACCAGCATCAGATCGACCAGCAGGTCGAGATAGGAGGCCACGGTCTTGGCATCGACCCCGAGCGCGCGGGCAAGTTCGGCGGCGTTCGACAGGCCGGACTGCCGGTGCGCCAGCATGGTCCAGAAGCGCCGCAGCGTCTCGGCCGCGATGCGGGGGCCGAGCGCGGGAATGTCGCGCTCCAGATAGGTGCGGATGAAGTCGCGCCGCCAGCGCAGGCTGGCCTGATCGTCGCGGGCAAGGAAGCTGTCGGGAAAGCCGCCGCGCAGCCAGAGCCGGTCCAGATCGGCGGCGGGAACCTCCAGCGCGTCCAGAGGGGCGAGTTCCGCATAGGCGATCCGCCCGGCCAACGTCTCGCCGGATTGCCGCAGCAGGTCGATGGAGGCCGAGCCGAGCAGCAGGAACCGCCCCGCCCGCAGCCCCTTGCGCCGCCCCCGGTCGATCAGGCCGCGCAGGTTCTGGAACAGGTCCGGCACGCGCTGGACCTCATCGAGGATGACCAGCTTGTCCTCATGCGCCGACAAATAGAGTTCGGGATCGGAGAGCCTGGCCCGGTCGGCGCTGGATTCGAGGTCGAGATAGAGCGACGGGCGCTCTTCCCCCAGCTCCTGCGCCAAGGTGGTCTTGCCGACCTGGCGTGGCCCCAGCAGGGCAACGGCAGGGCTGTCGTCCAGCAGGGACTTCACGGTTGCGGTGATACGGCGCTCGATCAACATCCTTGCAATTATGGAGATTTATTCCTGATTTGCAAGGTTGATCGGGGTGATGTTCCCATTTCTGCGCGGGTTACTTCAATGAGCCTAGCTGCCGGAAGGCACGCTGCATGTCTTCGGGCTTGTGCATGACGACCAACAATAGCGCAAGCACAGTCAAGCCGGCTTGGAAACGTGGGATATCTTGACCGGCGGCAGCTTGAAGGGTGCCGCCCGATGGGCGGCCGCAAACCGCATTCCGGCCCAGCCTCGTGGGGGCGGTCGGAATGCGGTTTGCGCGCAGCCTGCCCCCGGCCCGCTCGCATCACGACGGGCCGTAGGGACGGGGTCAGGCGAATTCGTTTTCCCAGCAGGCCATCATCCAGCGTTCATCGCTGTCGGGCAGGTCGATGCCGTAGAATTCCAGCACCTGGGTCAGGTCGTAGATGCGCTCTTCCTGCTCCGGCTCGGTCAGCGCGGCCCACCAGTTGCGCGCCTTGACCTCATCCGGCTCAAAGATCGATGCGGGCAGTTCGCCTTTGAACGGTTGCGGGGTCATCATCTGTCTCCTGTCATTTGCTGCTGGGTGGTATCCAGCACTGCCGCTGATCCGGCACGGCTGAAGCGGTGTGGTAGCCCATGCCTCGCCTAGCCCATGTCTTGGGTGGGAACCCCGTTCAGCGCGTGAGGTTCCTACCCTCAGCCCTTGAACCGGGAAACCTCGGGCAGCGCGGGAAGATATCGCAGGACCGCCAATGCCATCTCCGCATTCACGCCCGCCGGCAGATCGGCGGTATCTCCCTCAGCGATATGCATCAGCCGCGCCCGTAGCGTATTCCAGCTGAGGGAGCGGCCGGCTGTCATCTTGGCCATCACGACCCGACCGATGGTGAACGCAACCATGTCCGGGTTGCTCAGGTAGTCAGGCCCTTTGCGCCGATATCCGTTGGTTGCGTGCATGGTCCCATGGGAGGTCACGGCTTGCCTCCCGTCATCCATGGCCGGATCGCATCCAGCGCTGCCGCCGATCCGGCGAGGCTGAAGCGGTGGCGCTTGCCGCCGAAGCCGATCTCGACCCATTCCGCCTGCCGGACGTTGTGGACGAAGAGGTTGGTCGCGCCCATACCGGCCGTGTCGAAATTGCTCAGCAGGATGTCGCCACCGTCTGCCACGAAATCCAGCTTCTCGCCATTCGAGAACAGGATGCTGACCCGCTCGCCCGCCCCGGCGTTGCGGCCGTCCAGCGTCACGCTGACGCGGCAGTTGTTGAAGTCGCAGGTGCCATTGGCGTCAAGTTCGTTCATCTGGTCGGTGCGGGTGATCCAGATCTCGTTGCCGCGCACCCGGCGCGGGCTGACCTCGCCGGTCTCGTTGGTGAAGGTCCAGTATTCGGCGCCGCCCTCGACGGAGGCCTCGAAATACCAGCCGGCGGCGAAGGCCGGGCTGGCGATGGCGATGAGCGCGGCCGTGAACAGGTGTTTCATGCTTCCAGATTCTCCGGAGGAATGTCGATGCCGGCATCGGCCAGCGCCTGCGCGATTAGCTGGCTCATGGTGATGTCGCGGCGCAGCGCCGCGATCCGCAGGGACTTGTGCGCCTCGGCCCTGAGACAGATCGAGGTGCGCTTCGGACCGACGGTGGGTTTCCGCTTCGCGGCTCTCATCGGTACCAGCCCTCCTGCATCCGGGGGATCACATAGCGCAGGAACAGGCCGACACCGCCGGCGAACAGCATGAAGGGCGACAGGAACAGGAAGGCGATCAGGCCGTCGAATGCCGTCGTTTGGTCATCGACCGATGCAACCCAGGTGCCAAAGACTATACCGGCAAGAACGAAGAATGCGGCCACGCCGAGCATGAAGGTCGATGCCTGGCGCCAGCTTTCGACCGAGCGGCCCCACACCCCGCGGATCGCCCCGCAGGCGTGGCAGGTGGAGGCCTCGGCGTGAATCTCGGTCATGCAATGTGGACATTGTTGGGGCATCGGCTGGTCCTGAAAATAAAGATGCAAATACGTCCGGCACGGAATAACCCAAAATGGGATATCGCTCAAGTGCCACTATCCGAATTCCGGATTTACCTGGAGTTCAAAGATGGGCCGAACCCTGCGCAGCCCTGGTCATTTGGCCTTGATGGCTGCCCTCAAGCAGGCGCGCCTGGATGCAGGGCTGACGCAGACCGAGCTGGCAGAGCGCCTGAAGCGGCCGCAGTCCTTCGTGGCGAAGTACGAGAACGGCGAGCGTCGGATCGAGGTGGTGGAGCTGGTCGAGATTGCCACAGCGATGGGATCAGACCCTCGCGATATCGTTCAAATCGTGAGAGAAGCCGACGGGCGCTGATACAGGCGCGCAGATTTCCGACGCGGTCGGCATTGCAGGCGGGTGGACGCGATGGGCGGAGACTGTGTAAAAACTCCTGTTTATGCTACACTTCCGCATGGTTGGGAGGCTTGGCATGTCGGGTTTCATTGAGGGCGTAAACCGGGATCAGACGACGCTTTTCCCTGAGCGTCTGGAGGACTGGGTCGGCGAAGATAACCTTGTCCGTGTCGTCGATCTCTTCGTCGATGAACTCGACCTTTCCGCCCTGGGTTTCCATCGCCACGCGGCCGCTCGGACGGGACGGCCGGGCTATCATCCGGCGGTGCTGCTCAAGCTGTTCATCTACGGCTACCTGAACCGTATTCCTTCCAGTCGGCGCCTTGAGCGGGAGGCCAGGCGCAATGTCGAGGTGATGTGGCTGACCGGGCGGCTGGTGCCCGACCACAAGACCATCGCCGATTTCCGGCGCGAGAACGGCCCAGCCATTCGCCGGACCTGTGCCGAGTTCGTGGAACTCTGCCGCCGGATCGGCGTGCTGAGGGGCGACTGCGTTGCCGTGGACGGCAGCAAGTTCAAGGCCGTCAACAATCGCGACCGGAACTTCACCAAGGCGAAGATCGCCAGCCGCCTGGCGCATCTGGAGAAGGAGGTCGGCCGCTATCTCGAGGAGGCCGAGCGAGCGGATCGGCAGGAAACCGGCGAGGCACGCACGGAAAAGATAGCCCATCTGACCAGCCGTTATCACCGCGTCCGGCTGGAAATGGACCGCATGGTGAGGTTGCGCCGGGAACTGGCAACGGCACCGGACGGGCAGATATCACTGACGGATCCGGACGCCCGTGCCATGGCGACGCGGGCGCAGCACAGCGGCCATGTCGGCTATAACGTGCAAAGCGTTGTCGATACCGAGACCCATCTGATCGTGGCGCATGAGGTCACCAATCAGGGCCATGATCGTGATCAGCTCGCCTCCATGGCGGGTGCAGCGAAGACTGCCCTCCGGCGCGACGACCTGCATATCCTGGCCGACAAAGGCTATTTCAGCGGTGGCGAGATCCTCGCCTGCCACGAGCAGGGCATCACGGCAACGGTGCCGCGGCCGGACACGTCCGGGAGCCGGGTGCATGGACGCTATGTGAAGGCGGACTTCGCCTATGATTCCGACAAGGATATCTATCGCTGCCCGGCCGGCGAGGTATTGAGCTATCGGTCCACGGTCGAGCAGCAGAGCCTGCAGATGCGCCGTTACTGGACCACGGCTTGCTCTGACTGCTCGTTGCGCAACCGCTGCACGACGAACACCCTGCGCCGGATCAGTCGCTGGGAACGTGAGCATCTGGTGGAGGCGGCCGACGCCCGCCGACGGGACGCCTCGGCCCCGATGAGGATCCGGCGCTCGACGGTCGAGCACCCGTTCGGAACGATCAAGGCCTGGATGGGGCACACCCATTTCTTGGCACGAGGGTTCGTGAACGTCCGAACGGAAATGGCGCTGAATGTCCTTGCCTACAATATCAAGCGTATGGTCTCCCTGATTGGCATCCGGGGGCTGATGGCGGCAATCCCGGGCTGAGCCGCCAGGCATGATGAGTTCGGGCAGCCGAGATGAAAAACACCTGCTCTCAGGCAAGGAGTTCATAAGTCACTGCTGCCGAAGGAAGTTTTTACACAGTCTCGGCGGAAAGTTGTCTAGCAGCACTGCAGCATAGTACCCGCAGAAACACATTGAACATGATCATTCGTGCGGACCGCAGCGAGATATCAGCCAGACTAGCCGTGAGGGAGGAGAGCAGCCCGATGGCAGTACGGCACGGCTGGCGCCTCAGAATCACAGCACGGGATCCTGTAGGATGCCTCGGAATCCCGACGTGACCATTTATTCGGAATACAGCAGGGTAGGTATTTCGCTTGGCCTGCAAGAGAATCCCAAACCGGCGCTTCGGACGATAGCGGCGGGCCTTCCGACAGTATTGAGAGTTATTTGAATTTCTCACGCCTTTACTGCGGATCAGGCCAGGTTGAAGTTTTTCCGAGACACGTAGAATTTTCCGTGCCACAGATAGGCTGCGAAATGTCTTGGTCTCCAGAGCGTGAACGATTGATGCAAGCAGAACGGGCTGGTCCGATCTGGGGAGCAGCTTGGGGCAAGTTCAGCCCCATCTTCGGGCATCATCATCTTGGGCATCATTGTGCCGATGTCGCAGCGGTCTTCCAACTGCTTCTGTCGCGTCGCCCCTATCGCCTGAAGGCTGAGGCGGCACTTGGACGTATACTAAACCCGACCGAGATCGGCTGCCTCACCGCGCTGGCCTTCCTGCATGACATCGGCAAGCTCGCTCCGGGCTTTCAAGCCAAGATCTGGCCCAGAAAGGGTCACCTGGCGACAATCGGGCACCTCGAAGCCGGGTGGCGCTGGGCGGAAGCGCCGAGCGGAGACGGGCCGGGCGCGAGCTGGCACCATGTGCTGGCCGCCTGGCCCGAGCTGGAGCAGTGGTTTTCCATGATTCTGTCGCATCACGGGCGACCGACGAGCCATCCGGGGTCGGGGAGGGTTGCCGCCACCTTTCCCACAGTCGCGAGCTATGACTGGCAAATGGAGCATCGCCGGATCGGGGCGGCTTTCGAGGCATGGTTTCCCGATCTGGACAAGGCGAGACCGCCCCCTGCCGAGCCGGCTTTTGTGCATTTCATCTGCGGGCTTTTGACCCTTGCGGACTGGATTGCCTCCGACAACCGCGCCTTCCCCTACGAGCCTCACCTGCGCGACGATTATTGGCAGACCGCACTGCTGCGCGCGGAGACACGCATTGCCGAGATCGGCCTGGCCGCGGATATCCTTACGCTTTCGGGGCCACCGGGTTGGGAGCTGATCTCGAAGGATCATCCCCGGCCGCGGCCTGCACAACTGGCGATCGGCGGTTTGACGACGGACGAACGGCTCGTTCTTCTGGAGGCCGAGACGGGAGCGGGCAAGACCGAGGCGGCGCTCTGGCGCTTTGCCGCACTTCTGGCCGCGGGAGAGGTCGAGGCGCTCTATTTCGCCGTGCCGACAAGAGCGGCGGCGCGACAGTTGCAGCGCCGGGTCAATGCCGCACTGGCGCTTATGTTCAAGCCTGTGCCCGAGGCGCTGCTGGCGATCCCCGGACAAGTGGTGGCGGGCGAGGCGAAGGGTCGGCGCCTGCCTGACTTCTCGGTCCTGTGGGACGATGGTAAAGCGCGGCCGAGCCGGTGGGCGGCCGAGCATTCCGCTCGCTATCTCGCGGCGCCGATCGCCATCGGTACGGTGGATCAGGTCGCTCTCGGCGGGCTACAGGTGAAATACGCCCATCTGCGCGGCACCGCCCTGTCGCGCGCGCTGCTGGTCATCGACGAAGTTCATGCCTCCGACCCTTATATGAGCGAGGTCCAGCGACGGATGGCGCGCGACCATCTGGCCTTGGGCGGGCATGTTCTATTGATGTCCGCGACTCTGGGGGCGTCCGCGCGCTGCCGATGGTTCGGAACGGGGATCGCCGCGCTGCCCGAGGAGGCGGTCCGACCCTATCCAGCCGTCTGGACGGCGGCCGGCATCGAGCCGGTCGAGCGCGAAGCGCGTGCGGACAAGGCCGTGGAGATGCGTGCGCATCTGGGCTGGACCGGGGCAGATGCGGCCGATCTTGCCCTTGCCGCCGCGCGGCGGGGAGCGCGGGTGCTGGTGATCCGCAACACGGTGGGGCGGGCGCAGGAAACCTTCGCCGCCGTACAGGCCGAAGCGCCGGAACTGCTGTTGCAGATACGGGGCATTCCGACGCTTCACCACAGCCGCTTTGCGGCCGAGGACCGGGCCTTGCTGGATAGCGCGGTGGAGGGGGCCCTGGGCGCCAAGGGGTCGCTGGGCGGTCGGGTCGTCATCGGGACGCAGACGCTCGAACAGTCCCTGGACATCGATGCGGATCTCTTGATCACCGATCTTTGCCCAATGGATGTGCTGCTGCAGCGGATCGGGCGCCTGCACCGCCACAAGCGCGCGCGTCCCGCAGGGTTCGAAATGGCGCGTGCCGTTGTGCTTTGCCCGCCGGGCGGCCTCGATCCGCTGGTGCAGCGGGCCGATAACGGTCTAGGCGCCTATGCGGCGGGTCCGAGCCTCTCGGGCGTCTATGTCGATGTGCCCGGTCTTGCCGCAACGCTGGATCAGATCACAGGACAACCAGTCTGGCGTATTCCCGAAATGAACCGCGTGCTTGTGGAAGCTGCGACCCATCCCGAGGCCTTGGCACGGATCGCCGAGGCCCGGGGCTGGCAGGCTTACCACCAGCGCCTGCACGGCAAGACACTGGCCGAGATGGGCGCGGCGGATCTCGTGATCCTCGACCGCCAGGCGCCGCTGATCTCGTTCCCCGATGACGAGAAGATCCGCACCCGGCTGGGCGAGGGGGGCGCTATGCTGACCCTCCCCGATGGCACGCCCGGAGCCTTCGGCCTGCCGGTGCGCAACCTGACGCTGCCCGCGCATTGGTCGAAAGGGTTGACCGGCGAGGAGACGGTCGAACTGCTGGCCACCGCGCCACTGCGGATCGGCGTCGGCGGCAAGATGTTCGGCTATGACTCGGCGGGGCTAACGATTCTTGCAACGGAGCCTTGACAGCTAAGGCCGCAGCTCTCATCCTTGAAGATGTAGATAACTGTTTCTCTGATGTTTGACGATCATGAGGAGCTTCATACCGATGAGACGTCTCATTGAGGCTGGTACGCGCTTCCTGGCGGGCAGAAAGCGGCGTCCCAATGGCGACCGGGTCACAGGGGTCGATCTCGGGCTGGTATTCTCCTTCGAAGTGTCCCGCTTCGGCGGGAATAGACCCTGCTTGTCTGAGGTTGAAGCCGCAGGCCAAGTGCATTCCCCAAAACTCCTGGGGCGTTGCGCTCGATGAGCAGCAACCTTCTCACCGAGCCGCTTATCTCGACAGACCGGGGATCGCATAGCCTCCCCGGTCTGTTTGCCGCCATGTCCCGGGGCGAGGTCGCGTCCTTCCCTGCGCTGCGTCCGCATCAGCGCCCGGCTTGGCACATGTTCTGTGTGCAGCTTGCCGTGCTGGCGCTGGATGCCGTGCGCCGGCACGATCTGCCCGAGGATGAGGATAGCTGGCGTAGCGCGCTGCGGGCGCTCACCCTCGACTTCGCCGATGACGCGCCTTGGCAGCTGATCCAGACCGACCGCACGCACCCCGCCTTCCTGCAACCGCCCGATCCCGGCGGTCAGAAATGGACGCCGGTCGCCACGCCCGATGCGCTGGACATGCTCATAACCTCTCGCAATCACGACATAAAACGCGAGATCGCCCGTCGACCGGAGCCGCAGGACTGGATCTTCGCCCTCGTCAGCCTCCAGACGATGGAGGGCTATGGAGGCAAAGACAGTTACGGCATCGCTCGGATGAACGGCGGTTCCTCATCGCGGGCGATGATCGCGCTGGCGCCCGCGCGCGAAGGATCTGTCGAGGTCGATCCCTCGGCTTGGTGGGCGCGAGATCTGCGCACGCTTCTCACCCGGCGCAGTGGCATTGCCGGGCTGACCCTTCTCTGGCTCTATCCTTGGTGCGACGGGCCAGGCCTCGATCTGGACCGGCTCGACCCCATGTTCATCGAGGTCTGCCGCCGTATCCGCCTGTCGCAGGCGGGAGATCGGATCACGGCCGAGCGCAGCACCTCGAAGGCTGCGCGTGTGGCCGCCAAGGAAGCCAAGGGCAATACCGGCGACCCCTGGGCGCCAGTGCACAAGACCGAGCACAAGAGCTTTACCCTTGGCGAGCAGGACTGGAGCCATGAGGTGCTGGTGCGGCTGCTCTATGGCGGCGACTGGAAAGTTCCCGATCTGGCTCTGCCGCAGCCGGGGGAAGAGGCCGCGCCGCTGGTTCTGATCGCCGAAGCCTTTGCCCGAGGCAATTCCAAAACCGACGGTTTCCGCTCGCGCCTCGTGCCGGTGCCGAAGGCGATGGTCAAGGCGGGGTTGTTTGGCACGAAGCCAGTTTCGGTCGCTGCCGAAGTGCAGGAAGATATCGACGCGATAGAAACCGCGCTGCGCGACGGCCTATCCCTGATCGCGGCCGAGGGCGATCGCAAGAAGCGCGGCAAGCCGCATTATGCCCGCGCCCAACCCGCGCGTGATGCCTATCGCCATGCGGTGGATCAGTTGTTTTTCCCGGAACTCTGGCTGCGAGCATCCGCGAAGGTGGATGCCGATTTCACCCTGATGCGCCGCGAGTTCCTGACGGCGCTTGCCGCCATCGCTCGCAGAGAATTCGACATCGCCAGCAGCGCCATCCCTTGCGCCAGTCTGTTCCGTCCCCGCGCCGAGGCCCGTAGCCGGGACGCTTTGGAGCGGGGCATCGCCAAGGTGTTGCAGCCCTTCCAGCAACAGGACGCACAGGATGCCTGACATGCCCACAGATACGCCCGAAGCCAAGCATGCAAGACCTGAGGACAGGCTCGCCCGCTGCGCCCTGTCGATCGCTGCCGCTCTGGCTGCGACCGATCCGGGTGGCAAGGCCGAGGCCCGGCGGATGGACGGGGCCGGTGCCCCTGTTTTCTGGCGGCAGGTCGCGCGCCTGCAACTTTCATCGGCCGAGGAACCCGTCTGGCTGGCTTATACCCGCATGGTGGCGCTTCTGACCCCGGCCAGCGCCACCACATCGGTCCATGATGCCAAGCGCCCGTTGGGTACGGTTCTGCACGAGGCCGGGGTGTCCGAACAGCGGCTGGCCCGGCTCCTCGCCCTGCGCGGTCCGGCCCGGCTGGAGGCGCTAGAGCGGATCATCCGCGGCATCGCCCGCAAACACCCCCCGCTTGATCTCATCAGCCTCGCCCGCGCCGCTTTCGAATGCGACCGCAATGATATTGCCCGCAGCTATTACCGCGCCCTAGACAGATCCCAGATCGAAGAGACCCAGAATGCCTGATCCCCGCTTCCTGCAAATCCATTTCCTTGCTCCCTATACCGCAGCGCTCCTGAACCGCGACGATGCCGGGCTGGCCAAGCGGCTGCCCTATGGCGGCACGCTGCGCACCCGCGTCAGTTCGCAATGCCTCAAACGGCACTGGCGCCTTGCCGACGACCCCCATGCACTCAGCCGGATCGCAGGCGCGACTGATGCTTTCCGCTCGCGCGAGACCATCGACCGCAAGGTTCTGGCCGATCTGACAGAGGTTGATGAAGCCGTCCTGAAACCGATCCGCGAGGCGCTGCTGGTCGCCGTCTATGGCGATAAGGGTGCGGACAAGAAGTCCCGCCAGACCCTGTTGCTGGGCGAGGTGGAGGTGGCCTATCTGGCCACCGAGGCGAAGCGGCTGGCCGCCGAAGCGGCGGGCGACGGGAAAGCGGCACAGGAGATCGCCAAGGACTGGCTGAAGACTCACAAGGCCAATCTGAAGGCCCTGAGCGAGGGCGCCAGGATGCCGGGCGGCTTGACCGGAGCCTTGTTCGGCCGCATGGTCACCTCGGACCCGCGCGCCAATATCGATGCGCCGGTCCATGTTGCCCATGCCTTCACCGTCCACGCTGAAGAGGCCGAAAGCGACTATTTCATCGCGGCCGACGATCTGGCGCGGGAAGAGGATACCGGCGCCGACACCATTCAGGAGACCGAACTGACCTCGGGGCTGTTCTACGGCTATGTCGTTGTCGACATTCCCGGGCTGATCGCCAATCTCGGCGGCGATGCCGCGCTTGCGGGCGAGGTGCTGCACAATCTGCTCTATCTGATCGCAGAAGTGTCGCCCGGGGCCAAGCTTGGCTCGACCGCCCCGTATTCCCGTGCCTCCTTCCTGCTGGTCGAGGCGGGCGACCGCCAGCCCCGCACGCTGGCGGAAGCCTTCCGCGATGCCTGCGCCGCCAGCACGGCCCCGGCTGTCGCCCAGCTCACGGCGCATCTCGCGGCGCTGGATGCCGCCTATGCCACGGGCGAGACACGCCGGGTGATGACGCTGGCCAATGCCGATGTGCCGGGCGCAGAGCGGGGTTCTCTTGCCGATCTAGCGGGCTTCGTGCGCACGCTGCCCGCGCAGCTTTCGGAAAGCGCGGCATGATGCACCGCTGGCTGCATCTGCGCCTGACCGCCCCGCTCTTGGCCTTCGGCGGCGTTGCGGTCGATCAGGTTGGGCCGACGCGGGATTTCCCCTCCGCCTCGGCGCTGACCGGCCTTCTGGCCAACGCGCTCGGGCTGCGGCGCGAGGACTGGCAGGCGCATCAGACCCTGCAAGACAGGCTGATCTTCGGCGCCGTGAATGCCCGGCAGGGCCGCCCGCTGACCGACAACCAAAATGCCAAGCTGGAAGCTAATGATCGCGGCTGGACCACCTGGGGCAGTCCCGATCAGCGTGCCGGTGCGAGCTATGACAGCCCGCACCGCCGCCGCCGTGACTATCTGGCCGATCACGATTGCCATGTCGTGCTGCGTCTTGCCGACGACGCGGCGCCGGATCTCGACCATCTCGCCGCGGCGCTCGACCGCCCGGCCCGACCGCTGTTTCTGGGCCGCAAGCCCTGCCTGCCTAGCGGCCCTTTGCTGCAGGGGCTGCTCACGGCGGATACGGTTCGTGCCGCATTGACGGCGACCGGCCAGACCGGAGACGCGCTCTGGCCCGCTGAGGAAGGCTCTGGCACGATGACAGAGCTTGCGGATCTGCGGATCTGGCGCAATGGCTATCATGCCGGCAGCCGCCGGGTCGGTCTGGGGCGCATCACATGAGCCTGCATCTCGTCGAACTCCCAGTCGATCTGCGGCAACTCCATCTCTGGGCTGGTACCCGACAAGCGTGGGGGCGCGGATCGGATGAGGGACTTACCCTGCATCACCTGCTGGGCGAGGTCTTCGGCCCGGGCGTCTTGCAACCTTTCCGCCTGATGGTTGCCCCCGGCGCCAGGCAGGGCACGCTGCTTGCCTATGCCGACCATGATGCCGATGCCCTGCGCCAGAGCGCCGGAATCAGTCAGACCCCCTCGGACGCCGCGGCCATCCGCCTAGATCGCCTGCGCTCGATCCCCCGGCCGGGCACGGCCTGGCGACCGGGGCAGCGCATCGGCTTCGATCTGCGGATGCGCCCGGTGGTGCGGCTGGCGTCGCCGCTGTCCGGCCAAACTAAAGACGGCCAGCCCCTCATCTTCCGAAAAGGGGCCGAGGTGGATGCCTTCCTCGCCCGCGCCCTGCGCGGCGAGGAGGTGACGCGCGAGGCGGTCTATCTGGACTGGCTGGCCGCGCGGCTGCTCCCCGGCGCCGAGCTTGAACGGGAAACCAGCCGTCTGGCGAGCTTTCGCCGCAAGATTGCCGTCCGGGACGGACGCAGAATCGAGGGGCCCGACGTGACAGTGCTTGGCACATTGACCGTCACTGACGCTGCGGCCTTTGCCCGGCTGCTGGCAAGTGGCGTCGGGCGCCACCGCAGCTATGGCTATGGCATGCTGCTGCTGCGGCCGCCGCAAAGGCCGCGCTGATGCTCAAGGGCAGGCTCGGACTCGACAGCGCCAAGGTGCCTCATGCCGACCGGGCAGGCTGCCTCTACCTCGCGCGCGGGGCGTTAACCGCACGCGATGGCACGCTGGCCTTCCTGCAAGGGAAAAGCACCGAGGTGGATGCGCTGCAACCGGGCGATTATGCCATCCCGCTGCAAGGCGTGTCGATCATCCTGCTCGGCCCGGGCACGACGGTCAGCCATGACGCGCTGCGGCTCCTGGCCCATGCCCGCACCGCCCTTGCCGCCGTTGGTGAGGATGGGGTGCGCTTTTATACCGCGCCGCCAATAATCCCCGACCGCTCGGGCCTTGCCCGGCTTCAAGCGCGGATCTGGGCCGATGACGATCTTCGGATCATGACGGCCCGGCGCATGTATGCCGTCCGTCTGGGCGAGATTCTGCCCCATGGCGAGCTTGATGTCCTGCGCGGGATCGAGGGGGCGCGGATGAAGCAGACCTATGCCTTGCATGCGCAGCGCATAGGCATCGACTGGCGGGGCCGACGCTATGACCGCGGCGATCCGATGAGGGCCGACCTGCCCAATCAGGCGCTGAATCATGCCGCCTCGGCCGTCGAGGCCGCCGCCGCCATCGCCGTCTGCGCAACCGCCACCATTCCCCAACTCGGCTTTATCCACGAGGATCCGGGCCAGAGCTTCGTTCTGGACATCGCCGATCTCTGGCGCGATCCGGTAACGATCCCCTGCGCCTTCAAGGCGGCCAGGATCGCCCTTGACCGGCCCGGCGAGAATATCGAACGCCTCGCCCGGCGCCTGACCGGAGAGACGATCGCCCGGAAGGGCGTGATCCCGGCGATGATCGAGCGGATCAAGGCGCTGATCGAGGGGCGCGATCCCTGATGCCACTGACGATGATCGTGACCCGTGATGTCGAGGCGCGCTATCGCGGGTTTCTCACCTCGGTGATGCTGGAGATTGCGCCAGGCGTCTATGTCGCCCCCGACATGTCGGCCGGCGTACGCGGACGGGTCTGGTCGGTGATGACCAACTGGTGGACGGCGCTCGGCCGTGGCTCGCTGACCATGGTCTGGCGAGACACCGGCGCGACCGGGAATCTGAGGATCGAGACCTTGGGCGAACCGCCCAAGGAGATCGTCGACGCAGATGGGGTTTTACTCGTCAAGCGTGTGTAAAAGTAAAAACACTCGCGCGTATGCTTTTTGACATCGCTGGAAATTCAATATATTGGCCAAGAGAGGCTCCCCCGCACCTGCGGGGATAGACCCGGTTTGCGCGGTTAGGGCTGTGGTGCGATAATGGCTCCCCCGCACCTGCGGGGATAGACCCCTTTCCGAATATCAAAGTATTGTTGATGTTAAGGCTCCCCCGCACCTGCGGGGATAGACCCGAAAGAACGTCATCGGGATATTCCTGCCAAACGGCTCCCCCGCACCTGCGGGGATAGACCCCGTATTACTGCGAGCGGTTTCAGCGTCAGAAAGGCTCCCCCGCACCTGCGGGGATAGACCCGAGAGGAACTATGGTCGCATCCATATTTCGGAGGCTCCCCCGCACCTGCGGGGATAGACCCTTCGGCGTCGGAACCACGCTCTACAGCAACGAGGCTCCCCCGCACCTGCGGGGATAGACCCCGGGGGCGTCACACCCCCGTCTGAAAATCCGCGGCTCCCCCGCACCTGCGGGGATAGACCCCCGCAGCGTCCGGGACGTGATTTCCCGAACCAGGCTCCCCCGCACCTGCGGGGATAGACCCGCTGGAGGAATTGCTCGCCGACATCCCGGCGCGGCTCCCCCGCACCTGCGGGGATAGACCCAGGTAAAGCCGCCCGTCCATCGCGAAGGCACGGGCTCCCCCGCACCTGCGGGGATAGACCCGACAATGTCGTGCGGATCGTCCGTTAGGGGCGGGCTCCCCCGCACCTGCGGGGATAGACCCCCGTGGTTCCCCGGTGTCCTTGAACAGGAGCGGGCTCCCCCGCACCTGCGGGGATAGACCCACGCCTGAACGCGGGCCGGTGCGCGTTTGTGAGGCTCCCCCGCACCTGCGGGGATAGACCCCGCTCTTGGGGCACATAATACCAGAGCGGATTGGCTCCCCCGCACCTGCGGGGATAGACCCCCTTTATCCTTATCGTGGATAAAGCGCCAATTGGCTCCCCCGCACCTGCGGGGATAGACCCATCGATACATATTGGACGGCTGAAAGCCGTATGGCTCCCCCGCACCTGCGGGGATAGACCCGGCACCGATCAGGTCAGCGTCGCGACGAATGCGGCTCCCCCGCACCTGCGGGGATAGACCCCGGGCGAACGCTTTGGCGCCCTGCGTATGGGCGGCTCCCCCGCACCTGCGGGGATAGACCCGGCTGAAAATCCTGCCGAGTCCACGGGCGAAAGGCTCCCCCGCACCTGCGGGGATAGACCCGACATGGATGAAGGCGAGAGCGAGCTGATCTCGGCTCCCCCGCACCTGCGGGGATAGACCCCGGAACCCGGCTGACCAGTCGGGCCACAGACCGGCTCCCCCGCACCTGCGGGGATAGACCCTGGTCCGAGACCCATTGACCACCAGAGAGCAAGGCTCCCCCGCACCTGCGGGGATAGACCCGGCGCAGCACCGTCTGGCTCGAATATAATTCGGGCTCCCCCGCACCTGCGGGGATAGACCCTCCGCCCAGATCGGCTCCAGCGGCTACTCCGCGGCTCCCCCGCACCTGCGGGGATAGACCCCCCGGAACAGGAAGCCCCTGCGCCGGAGAATGGGCTCCCCCGCACCTGCGGGGATAGACCCGGGCGGGGGTCGTCAATCGGCGTCACGGTATGGGCTCCCCCGCACCTGCGGGGATAGACCCAGACCGCCCCCTTTACTGCCCCCACGCCGCAAGGCTCCCCCGCACCTGCGGGGATAGACCCTCCAGCGGCGTCTGATCGGCATTGGGGCTTCCGGCTCCCCCGCACCTGCGGGGATAGACCCGCATCGCCGCCGACCAGGCCTTGGGCGTATCCGGCTCCCCCGCACCTGCGGGGATAGACCCGCCTGCGCGATGAAGCGAGCAGCGCCCGCAAGGGCTCCCCCGCACCTGCGGGGATAGACCCGCCGCGGGCGATGCGGCCGAGGCGATCATGACGGCTCCCCCGCACCTGCGGGGATAGACCCTGCGCGGCCCGCAGAACGTCACCATCCGCGACGGCTCCCCCGCACCTGCGGGGATAGACCCCCCATCGGCTCAGGCTTTGACGCCCTGTTCGGGGCTCCCCCGCACCTGCGGGGATAGACCCAGGCCCATCAGCGCGCCACCAGCACGGGATCGGGCTCCCCCGCACCTGCGGGGATAGACCCGCCGCATCGGTGAAGGCCAATCCGGCCGTATTGGCTCCCCCGCACCTGCGGGGATAGACCCCCCGCCCCTTTCGAGGCAGGGTCTTGCTGCAGGGCTCCCCCGCACCTGCGGGGATAGACCCCTCTGTATCCAGGCCCGCAGCGAGGGCGAGGTGGCTCCCCCGCACCTGCGGGGATAGACCCCGGTTTGACCGGGGCGGGATAGCGGGTTTTGCGGCTCCCCCGCACCTGCGGGGATAGACCCGAGGGACGGCATGACCAAAGCCAAGACTAAGGGGCTCCCCCGCACCTGCGGGGATAGACCCGTTGCGCCAGACGGTTTTGCAGGTCAGACCGCGGCTCCCCCGCACCTGCGGGGATAGACCCGGCGGCTGTTGCGCAGATTCCGCCTCTCCCAAGGCTCCCCCGCACCTGCGGGGATAGACCCTCGCGCGAAGGTGGTTAACGCAGGGGAAGGCGGGCTCCCCCGCACCTGCGGGGATAGACCCGGCGCTGGAATGGGATCGGGCCGGCAATGCGAGGCTCCCCCGCACCTGCGGGGATAGACCCAGATGAACAACGCCATGGGCCAGATGGTCCGGGCTCCCCCCGCACCTGCGGGGATAGACCCGCGCCTGCCGTGCGCGCACCGCGTTCATGACTGGCTCCCCCGCATTTGCGGGGATAGACCCACCACGAAGGCCTCGCGCAAGCGAAACCGCAAGGCTCCCCCACACCTGCGGGGATAGACCCGGCTGGGGATGCGGCTGCGAGGTCTATGGCGCGGCTCCCCCGCACCTGCGGGGATAGACCTGTTACCCGTGCATTGTCCCCACGACCACCTCTCAGCAGCCAGATTTGCCGCCCCACGGACGAACGACCGCTGTCGAGAGCGCTGCCCCGCAGCATTGGCGCGGGTCGACTGTCAGCTGAGGTCGGATGCGATGGCGCCCGTTGCTGGGCTCGAGTGGCAGCCCCCTAGTTGACCGATCTACCGACCATCATAGGGTACTTCAGCGAGAGCACGCCGATAACGCAGGCTGTATTCCGTGTGCTCCCAGACCGCATCGACAATATCTCCTCCCGTGTACTGGGCAGATGGATTTCCGGTAAGCTGACGTCTTTCTTCACGTTCAGCCAGCACCCTGATGACAACTTCTTGGATGTCGTTGTAGGAGAGCCGTTCCTCACCGGCGTGGATATGCTTCGCAAGGTACTCCGCTAGCCGAAATGCGTCGTCAAGGATCGGCCCATGGTCGATGTAACGTGTGCGCCCGGTCAGGATGAACTCGGCATCAACGTCGGTTATTGCCGCGATTCGTCTCAGCACTTCGGCGGGCACCTTGACCGTTTCCTGCGTTTCGTAGGATATGTAAGTGCGCTTCGGGATGCCCAGCCGCTTCGCCATCTTTTCTTGAGAGATACCTTTAGGCCCGATCTGTTGCCTTACTTGCCTGAGGATAGCGCCGACCGGCGCGACAGGTGCGCGCCCACTCTGCACGTCTGGCGAATCAAAATCGGCGGTTATCCAATCGTCCCAGTCGAGATCGTCATCATCAAAGCTGAAATCCACGGCTGCTTCTGGCAGTTTCCCGTCCATCTCGCGACATCTCCCTGCAAAAGGTGCAAGTTCCTGCACTAAAATAAAGGATATTTCTCAAGGCCTTGACCAAAGCGAACCTTGCGTGGTCTCCAGCTTACAGGAAAGGAGACCTGCCATGTCGAAAATTTTCGATCTGGGCCGCACCCCCGAGGAGTGGTCGGCAAAGCTTCGCCCGCGCGGCGTCGAACTGTCGCCACGGACGCTAAGGTCCAAGGCACGGGAGCACGGACAGTATTTTTCCATCGGCCGCGCCATCTTCATCACCCCCGATCAGATGGATGAGATCCTGCTGCGGGAAGCCGACCGCACATCGCGCTTTGCAGAGCTTCAGCACAACAGCGGTCCGAAGGGGGGATGACATGCCGGCACCAACTACGACTCAGGCTGCGATCCGCCGGGCGCTGGAAGCGGCTAAGGATATCGGGCTGAACGTCGCTGGCTATACTGTAGCGAAAGACGGTACGATTTCTGTGACGTTAGCCGGGGCCGAGGCTGGACAGCATGCACGCCCCGCGCCCCGCCAGATCGCCCCGAAATCCTGGGCAACGAGGTAGATCGTGAGAGTGGACTTCCCCGGATTGTTGATCGAAAGCCATCGCAACGGCTCTCCTCGCTATCGCGTCCGCGTCGAGGGTCGGAAGCATGTTCGTATTCACCTTCCGGTCGGACCGGAGGACAAGGATTTCGCCAACTACTATCACGCTGCGCGAGCAGGCGAGAGATGGCTTCCATCCGAGCCGAAGGCGGTCAAGGGCTCGCTTGACTGGCTCTGCGCCGAATACCTGTCCTTTGTCGCGCGGATGGTCGAGGCCGGGCAGATGTCGCCCGCAACGCTGAAGCAACGGCGCAGCGTCTTGCGCCGCCTCTGCGACTATTCGGGCGAGGGTAGCGTGCGCTATGGCGATTTCGACATGGATGCCCCCGCTGCCGCTTTCATCGAAATCCGAGATGCCTGGGCTACGCATCCGGGCGCTGCGGATAATCTCATCAAGACTGTTCGGGCGGTCTATACGTGGGCGCAGGAGCGCGAGTACATCAAACAATCCGGCGGCGGGGATAAAGGCCATCAACGTCAATCCTGCTGGTGGCGCCGTCCCCTGGTCTGTCGACGAACTGAAGAAATTCCGGGAACATCATCCGAAGGGAACGGCCGCGCATCTGTGGCTCACGCTGCACGCTTTTACCGCTTGCAGGATCGGGGATGCGATCTGGTTGGGGCGCGCGCAGGAAGTGATGCGCGACGGGCAGCTCTGGCTGAATTGGCAACCCAGAAAACGCGGATCGGCCTTCGTTTCCATCCCCATGATGCCGCCCCTGATCGCGGCAACTCGGGCAGCCGACGGCCCGGCATACCTTCTGAACGACAAGGGCAAGCCCTTCGCCAGCGTCGAGGCGCTGCGGGTGCGTGTCCAGCGTTGGTGCAGCGCGGCAGGGATACCGGATCGCTCGTCGCACGGTATCCGCAAGGCGGTGGGAGAGATGATGGCCCAGAACGGGTGCTCGCAGTATCAGGTCATGGCGGTCATGGCTCATACCCAGGCCAAGACCAGCGAAATCTATACCAAGCGTGTTAAACGACAAATTCTTGCGGCGGATGGCGTTAAGGTGCTGGCCGCGCTAGACTGGTGAGTGTCCCGCAGCATGGATTTGCGGGACACATAGGGCAACAATCACTGAGGGAAATGAGGGAATGGGATTCCAGGGTCGCCCACCATTTTCCCAATCCCCGGAACCGGATGGTGAGGCCAGTCGAGGCCGGATGACGGATCGCTGACCGCGATGCGCCGCCGTGCGTTTCCGCCACGGCCCACAGCTGCGTCGCTGCAGTCATCGCCCTCGCGCAATGGTTGCATAGCAGGGTCGAGCGCCCTGCGCCGGCCCAAGGCCGGGTCCTCGATATCCGTGAAAAATACCCTAAGAACCGGCTGAACGGGCAGGCAGAAAAAATGCGCGCCGCGATGGGTTAACGTTTGCGTGAAAAGATCGAATCGCGCATAAGTTGATAGCGGGTTGCCTGGTTTCCTTTTTCCTTGTGCCGCAGTCACGCCATTCCCCACCGCAGGGGTGGCGCGAACTCGTCAACCCAATCGACCGCAATTGCTGCAGGTCTGTAACAAGGTTTATCCTATGCCCTATTTCACGGAAATTCCCCCCAGTCTGATCACGGTGGGGCTCGATGGCGAGATCGCCTTCGTGCCGAACACCTCGCTGCTCAACGCCTTCGAGAGCTCGCAGGAATTCGCGCAATATGACGTCGATGCCACCAGCGCGACGACGCTCAGCGCCGGCGACAACCTGACCCCGGTGGACGATACCGGCAATCCGCTGACCGCTCCCGGCACCTATCAGGGCTCGGCCACGGTGGCGAATGCCGCGGCCAGCGTGGGCATCCCCGGCGTGGCCACCGTCAGCCTGCAGGTCAATCCGATCAGCGGCCACCTGATGGAGGCCGATGGCACCTATTACTTCATCAGCGAAGAGCCGCTGGACGACGACCATCTTGAGGTGACCGCCAGCCTTACCCTTCCGTTGGTCGGGCCGATCTCGGTGACCGGGCCGATCTCGGGGATCGCCGATCAGCTTGCCGAAGCCGTCGGGCCGCTGCTCGGGCCGTTGGTTCTTCAGTCGGCCGACCTGCTCCAGACCACCGCCAACGGTGTTGTCGTGACCATGAATCACGACGTCAACGGCACGCTGACGCTGACCGATGACGAGGTGTTCTGCTTCGTCGCCGGCACCCTGATCGAGACCGACAAGGGCTTCGTTCCGGTCGAGGAGCTGAAGCTGGGCGACATGGTGGTGACCCGCGACAACGGCCTGCAGCCCGTCCGCTGGATCGGTTCGGTCAGGCTGAACGCGGCCAGTCTGCGGGCGCAGCCCAAATTGCGCGCGATCCGCATCCGGGCCGGCGCCCTGGGCCGCAACACCCCCTCGACCGACCTGCTGGTGTCGCCGCAGCATCGCGTGCTGGTGCGTTCGAAGATCGCGATGAAGATGTTCGGTGCCATGGAGGTTCTGGTGGCGGCCAAGCAGCTTCTGCAGGTCGAAGGCGTCGATATCGCCGAAGACCTGACCGAGATCGAGTATTTCCACATCCTCTTCGACCGGCATGAGGTCGTGAACTCGAACGGTGCGGCGACCGAATCGCTGTATACCGGGGCGCAGGCGCTGAAATCGGTGGGCCGCGCGGCCCGGGAGGAGATCTTCACCCTGTTCCCGATGCTGCGCGATGCCGGTTTCACGCCGGAAACGGCGCGGCATCTGCCTTCGGGCCGGCAGTCGCGCAAGCTGGCCGTCCGCCATGCCCAGCATGGCCGGCCGCTGGTGCAGCACTGAACCAGGACGGGCCGCGGCATATGCCGCGGCCCGTGCCGGACCGCCCCGGCGCGCGTGCCTGATTGACAGGGCGCCGGGCGCCAGCAGAATGGAGGCAACCCCCTGAACGGAAAGGAAGGGTCGATGTTGCGCCGGTTCTGTTTGCTAGCCTTTTCGACGATCGGCGCTGCGGCGCTCCTGCATGGCGGCCCCGCCCGGGCGCAGATGGATGCCGGGCAGCTTTGCGTCAACCAATGCCTGTTCCACCATGGCCCCGCCTCGAGCCCGGCCTATCACGCCTGCGTGGCCGAGATCTGCGAGGGCAAGGGGCAGGTCCCCGGCGGACAGGCCGCACCCTCCCGCCAGCGGCCGGCCGGCCCGGCCTGGGTCAGCGGCGTGGCCGGCGGCGGCCAGGGGCGGTACGCCGGCATCGAATCCGGGCGCCATTCGCTGAGCTACATGTGCAAGCGCGGCGAGAGCGGCATCCTGGCCGTCGAGGGAATGGCCGGCTCGGGCCGCTCGCTTGCCATTCGCGTCGACGGAACCTCGTTCCGGCCGCAATTCATCAGCAGGGGCGGCATGCGCTATACCAGTGCGGCCAGGGATTCTGCCTTGCTCCGCGCCCTGCTGTCCGGAAATGCGGTCGAGATTTCGGACGACCGCGGGCGCGTCCGCTTTTCGCTGTCCGGTTCCGGCGCGGCGATCCGCGCGGCGATGGCGGGTTGCGGCCTGTAAGACCGGCCGGGGCAGGGGTGTGCCCGCGCTTCGAATTGCGCCTTTCACGAAGCACCCTCTACCGCTTTTCGCACCGTCCCGACCGCCGCGGGGACGAGGCGCCGCCCGCCGGGCAGCGTATCCGGCGCGCGGCAACCGCCTTCCCAACTGCTCGGGCCCGGGCGCACAGGGGGGCAAGCCGCAGAGCTGGGTGACGGGTGACGTCTGCCGATGGACGACGCCGGAGGCCATCACCGGTCCATCGGACTGTTGCGATATTCTGGGGAAATGGTGCCCGGAGGCGGATTCGAACCACCGACACGCGGATTTTCAATCCGCTGCTCTACCAACTGAGCTATCCGGGCGCCGGAGCATCTTGCTTCGGACTGGCGCGTTGTTATGGCAGCTCCGGGCCGGTGTCCAGAGCCAAAAATGAAATTTTCACTCTTCCCCGTCACTCTCGGGAACCGGCTCGCCGGGAATGCGGTAATCGCCGCGAAACCAGCGTGCCAGGTCGACATCCGCGCAGCGGCGCGAGCAAAACGGCCGGTAGCGATCCGAAGCGGGTTTTCCGCAGATCGGGCATTTCATCGCCGGTCCTCCACCGTCAGCAGCCGTGCCAGCGGCATGCGGTCACGCTTGCGGCTGATCTCGTAAAGCCCCATCGCCGTCCAGCCGATCAGCACCGTTTCGGCCGATTCCGAGCGGAAGGCGGCGCGCAGGGTCTGTTCCAGCGTGCCGCGGTCGCGCTTGGGCATCGGGGCGAAATCCACCACGATCTGGCCGCCCAGGCCGCGCAGCCGCAACTGGCGCGGCAGATCGCGGGCCAGGGCGATATTGGCCTTGAGCCCCGCCGCCGGCGAATGGTCGCTGCCGGTATTGACGTCGATGGCCACCAGCGCGCGCAGCGCCTCGATCTCGGCCCAGGCGCCGCCGCCCAGCTCGACCCGCGGCTGCAGCATCTGCTGCACCGCCGCCTCTGCGCCGGTCGCCTCGAAGGCATCGGCGCCGTCCTCGATGCTGTCCGGCGGCGGATCGGCCCAGTCCTGCCAGGCCTGGTCGGCAGGTTCGGGCGCGTCGAGCAGAAGTTCCGGCCCGCCTTCGCGATCCGCCAGGATCGCCTGCGCCAGGTCCAGAATCTGCCCCAGCTCGGCGGCGATCTCGTCGTCCGGGGCGGTGGCCGCAATGCTGCGGAAGACGATGCCGGGCGGATCGCTCCGGCCGGCCAGCGCGGCTTCGCCCAGCCGCACCAGCAGGTCGCGCAGCGCATCGTCGCGAATCCGGCGCGAGACGTTCACGCCGGGCGCGCCGGGCGTCACGATGACATGCCGGCCGCGGAAGTTCAGCCGGGCGGAAACCGGAACGGCCTTGCCCTCCTCGGCGCTGCCGCTGACCTGCACGAGCAGGGCCTGCCCCTCGCGCAGCCCGCCGCGGTCGCGCAGGAAGCCGCGCGCGCCTTCGGGCAGGCGCAGGAAGACGCCGCCCTGTCCCTTGACCAGCCGGTCGACTCGCGCGCGGCAGATCGTGCCCGGTGCCAGGGGCGTGGCGCCGGCCGGATCGATGATCAGATCCTCGAGCCGGCCGTCCTGCATCAGCGCCGCAGCAGCGCGGCCAGCCAGCTGCCCCAGGACGATCTGGCGTCCCCTCATGCCGGTTTCCCCCGAATTCCCACCGCCTCGAGCAGGGCCGCGGTTTCGGCCAGCGGCAGGCCGACCACCCCGCTGTAAGAGCCCTGCATCCAGGCCGCGAAGGCCGAGGCATGGCCCTGGATGGCATAGGCGCCCGCCTTGCCCTGCCATTCGCCGGTGGCGATGTAATGTTCGATCTGTGTGGTGGTCAGCGGGCGGAAGCGGATGACGGTTTCCACCAGGCGCTCGCGCAGCCGGCCGCCATGGGCCAGCGCGACCGCGGTCAGCACCCGGTGCCGACGCCCGGAGAGCAGCCGCAGATGCCGCCGCGCCTCGGCCGCGTTGGCGGGCTTGTCCAGGATTCTGCGGCCCGCGACCACCACCGTGTCGGCGCAGAGAATCGCCCCCTCGGCGCGGCCGGCCAGGGCCGCTGCCTTTTCGCGTGCCATGCGCCGGGCATAGTCGCGCGGGCTTTCGCCGCGCAGCGGGGTTTCGTCGATTTCGGCCGGCAGGATGCGGTCGGGCACGATGCCGATCTGGGCCAGCAGCTCAAGCCGGCGCGGACTGGCCGAGCCGAGGACCAAGGCCGGCACCCTCTCCCTCTCTGCCGCCAGGGACGCGGGGCGTCCTGTCGCATCCGGCATGACATCCGGCGCCGTCGGGTCGCGGTCCGGATTGCCGGCGGTCTTACTTGAAGCGGTAATTGATCCGCCCCTTCGTGAGGTCGTAGGTGTTCATTTCCACCTGAACCTTGTCGCCGGCGAGGACGCGGATGCGGTTCTTGCGCATCTTTCCTGCCATATGTGCGATGATCTCATGGCCGTTTTCTAGCTCGACCCGGAATGTCGCATTCGGCAGGAGTTCCTTCACGACGCCGGGAAATTCGAGCATTTCTTCCTTGGCCATGTTCTCTCCTGTAGGGGTGACCCGCGCTGCAGCGGGCGCAAGCTACATGCGTCCAGACGGGGCGTTTTTCAAGGGGAATCTGGACTTGGCCGGGGTTTCTGCGGCTTGATGGCGCATTGCGGCGGCTAATATCGTGGAAAAGTTGCGGGATTGCGACGGTCCGCGCGTGGGCAAGGCAGGACATTCAGCCCGCCTTGGCCGCCGGCGCGGAAGGATCCAGCGCGCGAAAGGCATCCGGATGGCCAAGATCGGCGAGCGGCGGTTCGGCCTGGCCCGGCAGGATCGGCAAGATCGGCAGCGGGCCGGCGGGCGGCGAGGCGAAGCCCGCCTCGCCGGGCGTCCCGGAGGGCGCGGCGGCCGCCGGCCCGCTGCCGATATCGCGCAGCCGGATGGCGTGGAAGCCGTCCTTTTCCCCCAGCCGCCCACGGGCGAGCAATTGGCCCCGAACCGTTTCCACCCTGGCCTCGTCCAGCACGTTCTGCGGCAGGGGCAGCAGCGATCCGGGCGTCAGGCCGCGCAGCTGGTGCAGGCTGAGCCTGCGGCGGCAGAGGATGCCGGCCAGCCGGATCGGCGCGGCCTGCACCGCCTCGGCCAGCGACGCCGTGGCGGGATGCGGCCCGGCGGCGCGCTCCGGCGGCTGTATCGGGTCCGCCCCGGAAGAGGAGGGCGGGCCCGCCAGCATTCCCGCTTCGGCCGGCAGGGCGATGGTCACCGTGCCGTCGCGCTGTCCGCCGGGACCGATGCGGAACCGGAAGGTCAGGCGCGTCATCTCGCCATCCTCCAGCATCAGCGCCAGCGGGCGCGGGTCGTCCATATAGGTGGCATAGCGAAAGGCGCCGAAATCGGGGCAGCCATCCCGCGCTGCGCATTCCCGGGCCAGTTCGGCCAGCAGCGCATTCACGAAATCGGCCGAGATCGTCGCATCGGTCCGCGTGGGCTTTCGCGGCGGCGCCGGGCGCGACGTCACGCGGCCGATGGCCTGCATCTCGATCAGCGATGCCAGCAGGCCGGGGCAGATGGCGACCACGCCCAGGGCGTCGCCGCGCCCCTGCACCACCGCAAGCAGGGCGCGTTCCGGCAAAAGCTCGGGCAATTCGGAGAGGGTCATGCGCGCCAGTTCGATCCTTTCGACAAAGACCGGCAAGCGTGCCTGTTTCTCGGCCGCGCGGGCGAGGGCGGTGGCGGCGGCACGTTCCAGCCGGAATCCGGCGCTGGCCTGCGGCTGCCCGGCCGGGACGTCGCGCATTCTTTCCCGTTCCGCGATCCAGCGGCGCAGCACCCGGCCGGATGCCGCCGTCGCGGGTCCGTTCCGTCCCGTCCCGGCATGTTCCGGGCCGCCCGCCTGTTCCGTTGCTGCGCTTTCCATACCCGACCGAATCGATACTGCCTTTGGCGCAGGATGGCACGGACTGGTTGCGGAAAGGTTTAACCCGCGGCATTTTCCGGATTTTCCGCCCGGCGCGGCGGCCGCGGCGGCAGGGCGATGCGGAAACAGGCGCCGCCCTGGCCCGGCAGATAGCTGATCGAACCGCCCAGGAAACCCATGATTTCCTTGCAGATCGCCAGGCCCAGCCCGGCGCCTCCGGCGCGCGACGGATCGTCCAGCCGGGCGAATTTCTCGAAGATCAGCGCCCGGTCTTCCGGGCCGATGCCCGATCCGTTGTCGTGAATGTCGATCTCGGTCCCGCCGCTCGCCGTGCGGCGGGCGTCGATGCGGATGGCCGGCTCTGTGGCGTCGCAATATTTCCGCGCATTCGCGATGACGTTGATCAGCACCTGCAACAGCCGGTCCGGGTCGGTGATGACCGGCAGATGCTCGGCCAGGGGGTTGCGGCGGATGGCGAAATCGCGCCCCGCGGCATTCGCCCCGGCCGCGGCCAGCGCCCGCTCGATCAGGTCGTGCAGGTTGGCGACGCCGGGCTTGAGCTGCGCGCGGCCGGATTCCAGCACCGAGATGTCCAGCAGATCGTCCAGCAGCCGGGTCATGCGCCCGGCCTCATCCTGGATGATGCCGGCGAAGCGGGCGCGATCCTCGGCCGGCAGGTCCGGCTCCATCAGGATCTCGGAAAAGGCGCGGATCGAGGTCATCGGCGTGCGAAGCTCATGGCTGATCTGGCCGAGGAACGCATCTTTCTGCTCGGATAGCGCGGTCAGTTTTTCGTTGCTTTCCCGCAGCATGGCGGCGGTTCTTGCCAGTTCTGACGAGGTCTGCTCCAGGCGGCGGTTGTCCTCGCGCGCCCGGCTCGCCTCGTCCGCGACCTCCATGAGTTCGGCCACGGTGACGCCGCCGCGCCCGCCCACGCGGGTCATCAGGGCCGAGGCCGTCGCCGCGCCGACCGTGCCGGCCAGATGGCGTTCGTAATCGGCGAGGAAGCGCGGGGTCAGGTCGGGAAGATAGCCGGATTTCCCCTGGTCCTCTGCCGCCCGGCGGAACACGTCGAGCGCATGTTCGTTGCCCCAGATCCGCCCGGCCAGCGTCAGCAGCGCCTCGGCCTGCACGGCGGCGCCGGCCTCGCTGGCCGAGGCGTCGGGCGCGATGGCATGGACGAAGGACAGCGCCTGCAGCCGCTCGGTCGGATCGGGGAAATCCATCAGCGAAATCAGGGTCATGAGCAGAAGGTTGACCGCCAGCGCCAGCAGCACCGCCCCGGCGAAAGGGTCGATCCCGGCCGGCATCGCCGGCGGCGCGGCCAGCCCCAGCGAGGGCAGGAAGATCATCCGCCCCCAGATCAGCGCCCCGGCGAGGATGCCGGCGATGGCGCCGCGCCGGGTGGCGCCGCGCCAGATCAGCCCCGCCACCATGGCCGGCAGCACCTGTGCCATGCCCGAGAAGGCGACCGTGCCCATCGCCGCCAGCGCCGTGGTGCCGCCGGTGCTGCGGTGATAGAGCCAGCCGGCGCCGATCACCGAGACGATGGCCAGCCGCCGCGCGTTCAGCATCAGCGCGCCCAGATCCTCGCGCGCCGCGGCCGGCTCGGACAGCGCCGCCTGGCGCAGCCACAGCCACAGCGGCACCAGCCAATGGTTCGCCATCATTGTCGACAGCGCGATGGCGCTGACCACCACCATGGACATGGCCGAGGAAAAGCCGCCCAGGAACACCAGCGCCGCCAAGGTGTCGCGCCCCTGCGACAGGGGCAGGGCCAGCACGTAGAGATCGGGATTCGAACCCCGGGGCAGCAGGTCCGCGCCGACCACCGCGATGGGCAGCACCAGAAAGGACATCGCGGCCAGATAGGCGGGAAAGGCCCAGCCGGCCTGGCGCAGCCGGTCCTCGTCGCTGGCCTCGACCACCAGGACGTGGAACATGCGCGGCAGCACCATGACCGCCGCGCCCGAAAGCATGATCAGCGCGAACCAGCGGTCGGGCCGGATCAGCCAGCCCTCTCCCCCGGCCGAGACCGCCATGCGGTCGATGCGCGCCAGCACGTCGGCAGGCCCGTCGGCGATGCCCCAGAGCACATAGGCCCCGACCGCGACGAAGGCGGCGAGCTTGACCACCGCCTCGACCGCGATGGCCATGATGACGCCGTGATGGCGCTCGTTGGCGGCCAGGTGGCGGGTGCCGAACAGGATGGCGAAGGCGGCCAGCCCCAGCGCCACCCACAGCGCGACGTTGCCGGGCAGCGGATGGCCCGGCACGGCAAAGGCCGAGAGCGCCATCGAGACCGACTGCAGCTGCAGCGCGATATAGGGGGTCGAGGCCAGCACCCCGATCAGCGTCACCAGCGCCGCCAGCCCGGCGGATTTGCCGAACCGGCTGGAGATCAGGTCGGCGATCGAGGTCACGCGATGCAGCCGCGCCACGCGGACCAGCCGCCGCAGGCCCCACCAGGCGCCGGCGAAGACGATGCCGGGGCCCAGGTAGATGGTCAGGAATTCCAGCCCCGAGCGGGTGGCGTAGCCCACGGCGCCGTAGAAGGTCCAGGCCGAGCAATAGACCGACAGCGACAGCGTATAGATCGCCGGGCGGTTCATCCAGCGCCAGCGGCCGGCCGCGGCGGCGCGGTCGGCGGCATGGGCCAGAAGGAACATCAGCGCGACATAGGCGACCGAGGCGGCGCCGAGGGTTTCAGGCGTCATCCTCGTCCTCCGCCCCTCCGCCCCCGATCGCGCCATGCAGCGCGGCGGTGACGGCGATGGTCAGCGCCCAGCTGGCGGCCAGCCAGACCGCACCGCGGGCATAGCTGAAATATTGCGGCAGCCACATCGGCGGCAGCACGGCCAGCAGCGCGAACAGCACGGGCAGGACGCGGGTGGCATCGCCCAGCCGCCGCTTGCGATAGGCGTCCCGGCCCAGGAACAGGCGGCGCATCCGCGCTCTCATTCCGGGCCGAGCAGCTCGCGCACGGCGGCGCGCAGATCGGCATTGGCGAAGGGCTTGGCCAGGATGCGGTCGGCACCCTCGGGCAGGTTGGCGATGCCGCGCGCCGTCAGCAGCAGCACCGGCAGCGCCGCCAGCCCGGGATCGGCGCGCAGATCGGCCAGCACCTCGGCGCCGCTGCGGCCGGGCAGCATCAGGTCCAGGATCACCAGCCGCGGCGCCAGGGCGCGGATGCGCTGAAGGGCGCCGTTGCCTTCGGGCCATTGCTCGCATCGCCAGCCCTCGCGCGACAGGATGAAGCGGACCGCTTCGGCAATGCTGGGTTCGTCCTCGATCAGCAGCACATCGACGGTCGCGGTCACGGGCGGCACTCCTGAAGCTTTGCGGCGATCATGGCGGGGGGCGGGGGCGTTGTCAAAATCAGCCCGGCCCCAGGATCGAGGGCTCGTGCCGGGCCGCGCAGGCCGGTCGCGGGCAGATCCGGCAGGCCGGCCCCACCCCCAGCGCCGGGCGGGGGTCGCGGCTGGCGGCGGGGCGGACCAGCATCTGCGCGCGGCTGAGCGCCGGGCCGTCGAAGCCCATCGGCAGCAGGCGTTCGGCCACCGCCCAGGCGGCGAAACGGTTGCCGTTCGTGGTCTCGATCAGCCGGGCCACCGGCAGCTGCGGCTGGGCCAGCGCCTCGAACAGCGGCCAGAGCGCGCAGCCCTCGCCCGGGCGCGGCAGTTCGAAGCCCGGCGCGGCCTGGCGGAACAGCGGCGCGCCCGAACCGTCGCAGACGATCAGCCCGGCCTGCGCCCAGGGGCCGGGGCGCAGCATGCCCAGCCGGCGCAGCACCAGATCCAGCGGCCGGCCCAGCCGCGCGGCGACCAGCGCCGGGTCGCAGGCCGCCTCGCCCGCCTCGTCCACCACCGCCGCCAGCGCCGCGTCGGGCAGGGCGGCGCGGTCGCGCGCCTGTGCCGCCAAGAGCTCCTGCGCGATGACCCGCGCCGCGTCCGAGACGAGCTCCGCCGCCTCGCCGGGCTCCGGCTGGCCGGCGGCGATCCAGGCCTCGACCTCCTCCTGCGGCGACATCGGCACCGCCTCGTCCTCGAAACTGTCGAGATAGGCGACCAGCGACTGCGCCGTGCGCGACAGGCGCTGGCTGTCCGTGTCCAGGTTGGCGTGGAAGCGGTCGCGCCATTCCGGCTCGATCTCGGGAGTCTCGGCCAGGATCGAGGCGGTCGAGCGCAGCGCCGTCACCGCCGATTGCACCTCGTGCAGCGTCGCCAGCAGATAGGGGTCGCGGGTCATGCGGTCCGACAGCGCGACCAGCCGCCGCTCCAGCGCGTCGGCGCGGCGCGTCGTCCCGGCCAGGGCCGAGGCCCAGCCGGGAAACCGGGCGGCGAATTCGGCGATCTGGTCCAGCTCGACCGGGGCGCCGGGCTGTTCGGCGGCGCGCGCCGCCGCCTCGCGCAGCGCGCCGATCAGCGCCTCCTCGCGGTCCGAGGCGAGTTCGGTCGCGTCGATCTCCAGCGCCTCGGCCAGCCGCGACAGCAGCTCTTCTCCGACGGGGCGGCGGTTGTGCTCGATGAGGTTCAGATAGGCGGCCGAGATTTCGGCCCGCCGCGCCACCTCGGTCTGGCGCCGGCCGAGCGACAGCCGGCGCTCGCGGATGCGGGTGCCGATCAGCGGCCGGGCGACGGGGTGGCGGGGCAAGGAACGTGGCATGGCTCAGATCCCGTCGCGGGTCTCCTCCAGATGGCGGATCGCCTTGACGACCAGATCGGCGAAGCTTTGCGCTGACAGCTTGTCCTTGAGCGTCTGGCTGACGTTCGACACCGTCTTGTAGCTGATATTCGCCCGCTCGGCGATCTCGCGATAGCTGAGCCCCTCGGCGATGGCGCGCAAGATGTCGAGCTCGCGCGGGGTCAGGCGCGGGCGCGGCGGCGCGGCGCCGGGCCGCTCCAGCAGGGCGATGCGGCGCGCGAGATCGGCCGGGACGTAGTCGCCGCCGCCCGCCACCGCGCGCAGCGCCTCGCAGATCTCCTCCGAGGGCGAGTCCTTCATGGTGATGCCGTTGCAGCCGGCCTGCAGCGCCCGCCGCGCGATGATCGGGCTGCGATGCATGGTGAAGACCAGGATCGGCTGGCTGGCCCCGGCGGCGCGCAGACGCTCGATCAGCCGCAGCCCGGCCAGCCTGGCCTCGCCCATGGTCAGGTCCACGACGATCACGTCCGGCGCCTGGCGCCGCCAGGCCCGCCAGCCCTGCGAGGGCGTGGCGGCGGCGATCACCTCGCAATCCAGCCGGCCGCGGGTGATCCATTCCCAGCCTTCCGCCACCACCGGATGGTCGTCCACGATCAGCACGCGCAGCGGCGGGGTCGGGCTGGGGGCGGTGGCGGTCATCGGGCTGTTCCTTGGTCGGGCGGGCAGGGCAGGTGGAATTCGGTGAGGGTCCAGCCCCCTTCGCGCCGGGGCGGCAGGTAGCGCCCGCCAAGCGCGCTGGCGCGGTCGCGCATCCCGGTCTGGCCCAGCCCGGGGCGGCCCGCGGCGGCGGGGCCGCCGCCATCGTCGCCGATCCGGGCGGCGATGCCCCCGTCCTCGCATGCAAGCCGGATCCGGATCGCGCCGGGCGCGGCGTGGCGCAACGCGTTGAGCACGCTTTCCCGCACGAAGCGGTAAAGTGCGATCCGTCCGGCCTCGCCCGGCTCGGGCAGATCGGGCGGGCAGTCCAGCGCGATGGCGGTATCGGGCGCGATCTCGGCGAACTCGACCAGCAATTCCTGCAGCATCTCGGGCAGGCTGGTGTCCTCGGCCGGGGCCAGGCGCAGGTCGTCGATGGCGGCGCGGGCGCTTTGCCGGATCGCCTGCGCGTGGCGGGCGACGGCGGAAAGCGCCTCGGCCAGCGCCGGGTCGCGCGCGGCCCCGGCGGCGCGGCCGGCCTGGCCCGCCGCCGCCTGCAGCGCGAAAAGCTGCGGGCCGATGCCGTCATGCAGGTCGCTGGCGATGCGGGCGCGCTCGGCCTCGGCCAGGGTCAGCATCCGGCCCTGCAGCCGGCGGTTGCGGGCCCGTTCCTCGGCCAGATGCGCGGCCAGCGCGTTCACGCCGTCGGTCAGCACCGCCAGCTCTGCCAGCCCGGTCTGCGGCGCGGGGTGGTCCAGATCGCCCGCCCGCATCCGGTCGAGCGCCGCGCCCAGCAGGCCGAGCCGGCGCAGCACCAGCGCGGTGATGGCCATGGTCACGCCGATCGCCGCCAGCGCCGTCGCGGCCAGCAGCGGCAGGATCAGCCGGAAATTCTCCCAGGCCTCGGCGATCTCGTCCTGCGGGTCGGTGCGGATCTCCAGCACGCCCAGCACGTTGGGATATTGCGCGACGGCGATCATCTCGCGCAGCGGCTCGGGGCGGATCAGCCCCGCGAACCATTCCGGCACCCGCTCGGGCGGCAGGCGCGGCGGCAGGGCCAGCGCGACCGGCCGGCCCCCGGCATCGCGCAGCTCGGCGGACAGGTGGCGCTGCGCCTCGATCTCGGCGGCGATGCGGGCGGCCTCGGCCATCATGTCGCGCCGCTCGAAGGCGGTGGGCAGGTGCAGGGTGGCGAAGGCATTGGCCAGCCGGAAGGCCGATCCGGTCTCGTCCCGGACCGAGCCGCGGGCGTTCAGGATCAGCACCGAGGCGACGATGGCGACCATGGCAAGCCAGGCCAGCGCCGAGCCGCCAAGCGCCAGCGACCGCAGCGCCACGCCGCGCCCGCGTCGGGCCGGCGCGTCCCCCACAGCCGCGATATGGCCGGTTGCGTCCATGATCCTCCCTGCCGCCGCGGCGGCTCCTCGGGGAAAGACTAGGACGCGGATGGGGGCGGGGCAAGCGGGCGCGATGCGCCATGCGAAAGGGGCGGGGCGCGGCATCCCGCCCCCTTCCGGTTCAGGCGCGCGAGCCGGCGGGCTCGGGCGCCTCGGGCCGGCCGAGCGCGCGCCGCACCAGCACGAAGAACAGCGGCACGAACAGCACCCCCAGCACCGTGGCCGCGACCGTGCCGCCCAGCACCGTGGCGCCGATGGTGTTGCGGCCGTTGGCGCCGGCGCCGGTCGACAGCACCAGCGGCAGCACGCCCAGCGAGAAGGCGACCGAGGTCATGATGATCGGCCGGAACCGCTGCCGCGCCGCCTCGACCACCGCGGCATAAAGCGGCTTGCCCATCTCGGCCTGTTCGCGGGCGAATTCGACGATCAGGATGGCGTTCTTGCCGGTCAGGCCGATCACCGTCAGCAGGCCGACCTGGAAGAACACGCCGTTGTCGAAGCCGCCCAGCCAGGCCCCGACCAGCGCGCCCAGCACGCCGATCGGCATGGCCAGCATGACCGCGAAGGGGATCGACCAGCTTTCGTAAAGCGCCGCCAGGCACAGGAACACCACCGCCAGCGACAGGCCATAGAGCAGCATGGTCTGGTTGCCGGCCTGCTGTTCCTCGAGCGAGAGTCCGGTCCAGGCCACGGCGAAGCCCGCCGGCAGCTGCGCCGCCAGTTCCTCGACCGCCGCCATGGCCTGGCCGGAGGAGACGCCCGGCGCCGGGCTGCCCTGGATCTGCATGGCCGGCACGCCGTTATAGCGGTCCAGGCCCTGCGGCCCGTAGCTCCAGCGTCCCTCGGCGAAGTTCGAGAAGGGCACCAGCCCGCCCGAACTGTTCCGCACCCGCCACTTGTCGATATCGGTCGGCACGGCGCGGGATTCGGATTCGCCCTGCACATAGACGCGCTTGATGCGGCCGCGGTCGATGAAGTCGTTCACGTAGCGCCCCGCCCAGGCGACCGAGAGCAGGCTGCCCACATCGGTGGCCGAGACCCCCATCGCGCCCGCCTTGCGCCAGTCGACGTCGAGATTGTATTGCGCCGCGTCCTCCAGCCCGTTCGGACGCGCCGAGGCGATGCGGTCGTCCTGACCGGACATGCCCAGCAACTGGTTGCGGGCGTCCAGCAATTGCTCATGCGCCTGCCCGGCGCGGGCCTGCAGGTAGAAGTCGAAGCCCGAGACGTTGCCCAGCTCGATCACCGAGGGCGGGACGATGGGAAAGACCATGGCGTCGCGGATGCCCATCAGCGCCGGGAAGGCGCGCCCGGCGATGGCCTGCACCGACTGGTCGGCGCGCGGCCGCTCGTCCCAGTCCTTGAGCCGCAGGAAGGCGATGCCCATGTTCTGGCCCGATCCGGCGAAGCTGAAGCCCGAGACGCCGAAGAAGGACTCGACGTTCTCGGATTCGTTTGCCGCGAAATACTGCTGGATCTGGTCGATCACCGCATCGGTGCGCTCGGTCGTGGCGCCGGTCGGACCCTGCACCAGCACGAACATGATGCCCTGGTCCTCGTCGGGCAGGAAGCCGGTGGGGGTGCGCAGGAACAGGAAGACCATGGCCGCGCCGATGCACAGATAGATCAGCATCATCCGCAGCGGCCGGCGGATCAGCCAGTTCACCGAATTGCCATAGCCCTGCATGGTGCGGTCGAAGCCGCGGTTGAACAGGCCGAAGAAGCCGCGGGTCTTGTGGCCGTGCTCGTTCTTCAGCAGCGTGGCGCAAAGCGCGGGCGTCAGCGTCAGCGCCACCAGCACCGACAGGCCCATGGCCGAGGCGATGGTGATGGCGAACTGCTTGTAGATCACCCCGGTCGAGCCGCCGAAGAAGGCCATCGGCACGAAGACCGCCGACAAGACCAGCGCGATGCCGATCAGCGCGCCGGTGATCTGGCCCATGGACTTGCGCGTCGCCTCGCGCGGCTCCAGCCCTTCCTCCTCCATGATGCGCTCGACGTTCTCGACCACGACGATGGCGTCGTCCACCAGCAGGCCGATGGCCAGCACCATGGCCAGCATGGTCAGCGTGTTGATGGTGAAGCCAAGCGCCGCCAGCACGCCGAAGGTGCCCAGCAGCACCACCGGCACCGCCAGCGTCGGGATCAGCGTCGCGCGCCAGTTCTGCAGGAACAGCAGCATGACGAAGAACACCAGCACGATGGCCTCGATCAGCGTCTTGACCACCTCTTCGATCGAGATCAGCACGAAGGGCGTGGTGTCGAAGGGGATCACGTAATCCATGCCCTCGGGGAAGAAGCGGGCGAATTCCTCCATCCGGTCCTTGACCCGCTCCGCCGTGTCCAGCGCGTTCGCGCCCGAGGCCAGGCTGATCGCCAGGCCCGAGGCCGGCTGGCCGTTGTAGCGGGCATTGGTCATGTAGTCCTCGGCGCCGATCTCGACCCGGGCCACGTCCTTGAGCAGGATCAGCCCGCCATCCTGTTCGGCGCGCAGCACGATCTGCTCGAAATCCTCGGGCGTGGACAGCAGCGATTGCGCGGTGATGGTGGCGTTCAGCATCTGCCCCTGCGGCGCCGGCTGGCTGCCGAAGCTGCCGGCCGAGATCTGCGCGTTCTCGGCCGAGACCGCCGCCACCACGTCCGAGGGCGTCAGCTCGTAGGCGGCGAGCTTCGAGGGATCGAGCCAGATGCGCATGGCATATTGCGCGCCGAAGACCTGCACCGAGCCCACGCCTTCGACCCGCGAAAGGTCGTTCACGAGGTTCGAGATCAGATAGTCGGCCAGGTCCACCTGCTCGTAGCGGTTGTCGGTCGAGGTCAGGCCGATGACCATCAGGAAGCCCGAGGCGGATTTCTCGACCGTGATGCCCTGGCGCTGCACCGGCTCGGGCAGAAGCGCGGTGGCCTGGGCCAGCTTGTTCTGCACCTGCACCTGGGCGATGTCGGGATCGGTGCCGGTCTCGAAGGTCAGAGTCGTGGTCGAGGTCCCGGCCGAGGTCGAGCTGGACGAGAAATAGCGCAGCCCGTCCAGCCCGGTCATCTGCTGCTCGATGATCTGGGTGACGGTATTGGCCACCGTGTCGGCCGAGGCGCCCGGATAGGTGGCGCGGATGGTGACCGAGGGCGGCGCGATCTGCGGATATTGCGCCACCGGCAGGGACGCGATCGACAGGAGCCCGAGCCCCATGATGAGGATCGAGATCACCCAGGCAAAGACCGGACGGTCGATGAAGAAGCGGGCCATGTGCTGTTCCTGTGCTGTTCCCTCGCGGCGTTCGGGGTCAGTCCGCCGGCTGTCCGGTTTCGGCCTGTTCGCCCGGCGCGCCGGGCGCGGATTCGGCTTCGGTCCCGGAGGCCGACGGCTGGGCCGCGGATTCGGCTTCCGGTTGCGCGGCGGCCTGTCCCGCATCCCCGGCTTGCGCCGCCGGCGGCGCATCGGCGCCTTCTGCGCCCGGCTCGGCCCCTGCCTCTGGGGCCGCGTCCGCGTCCGCGGCGGCTTCACCCTCTGCTGCGGCACCTTCTGCGGGGGCCTCTGCGCCGGCCTGGCGTTCTTCGGGGGCGACGGTCATGCCGGGGCCGATCTTCTGCAGGCCCTCGACGACGATGCGGTCGCCGTCGGCCAGCCCGTCGCTGACCACCCATTTGTTGCCCAGATCCTGCAGGATGGTCAGCGCGCGGCTTTCGACCACGTTCTCGGCATTGACCACCAGCGCGATGGGCTGGCCGCGCCGGTCGCGGGTGACGCCCTCTTGCGGGGCCAGCACCACGTTGCGCGCCGTCGCCTGCTGCACCACCGCCTGCACATACATGCCCGGCAGCAGGGTGCGGTCGGGATTGGCGAAGGACAGCCGCAGCGTCACCACGCCGGTCGTCTCGTTCACATAGGGCTCGGCGGCGGTCAGCGTCCCCTCCTGGTCGAATTCGGTGCCGTCGGCCAGGCGCAGCGTCACCTTGCGATCCGGTTGGCCCGCGGCGTCCTGCGCTGCCATCTCGCGGCGAAAGCGGATGAGCTCGGCCGCCGATTGCGTCACGTCCACATGCACCGGGTCGAGCTTGCGGATCACGGCAAGCGGCGTCTGCTGGCTGGCGGTCACCAGCGCGCCCTGGCTGGTCTGCGCCAGGCCGATCTCGCCGTCCAGCTCGGCGCGGATCGTGGTGCGGTCCAGTTCGATGCGGGCGGTCTGCAGCTGCGCCTCGGCGACCTTGACCGCGGCCTCGGCGGCGTCGCGCGCCGCGATGGCATTGTCGGTCGAGCTTTCGCTGGCGACGCGGCGGTCGCGCAGGGCGCCGACGCGCTCGGCTTCGCGGCGCGCCGCCTCGGCCTGGGCGCGGGCCTGGGCCACGGCGGCCTCGGCCTGCGCCACTGCCGCCTGATAGGTGGTCGCGTCGATGCGGAACAGCGGGGCGCCGATCTGCACGTGGCTGCCTTCCTCGAACAGGCGCTCGGTGACGATGCCGTTGACCTGCGGCCGCACCTCGGCCTCGGCCGAGGCGGTGACCCGGCCGGGCAGGGTGGTGGTCAGGGCCACGTCCTGCGCGTGCAGCGTCACCACGGTCACGGGCGGGGGCGGCATCTGCGACGGGTCCTGCGCCATCGCGGCCGCGGGACAGAGCCCCGCCGCGAGCGGGAGGATCACGGTAATCGCCAAGCGGCGCGATAGCGCGAACATCGTTGTGCTCCGGAGATGTGCTGACGAAGCATAACGAACAGTTTAGGTCCGGATGATCAATCCCCAAATCGCTTCGCGCCCCATCGTCGCATCGCGGCCGATAGCCATGGCAAAGCGCCGGATGACTGCATAGTCTCGCCCGCGGAGTGGCGCGGGGGCCCGCGCCGGACGAAAAGGGGGAACCGATCATGCCCAGCTATGACATCTACAGCCAGGGGCTGGACATCTGCCCGGCCAATTACGAGCAGCTGTCGCCGCTGCGCTATCTGGAGCGGACGGCGCATGTCTATCCCGACGCGCTGGCCGTGGTGCACGAGGGCATGCGCCGCAGCTGGGCCGAGACCTATGTCCGCTGCCGCCGCGTGGCCGGCGCGCTGGCCGGCCGCGGCATCGGCAAGGGCGACACGGTCGCGATCCTGGCCGCCAACATCCCCGAGATGTTCGAGAGCCATTTCAGCGTGCCGATGACCGGCGCGGTGCTGAACGCCATCAACACCCGGCTGGACGCCGAGGCGGTGGCCTTCATCCTGATGCATGGCGAGGCGAAGGTGCTGTTGGTGGATCCCGAATTTGCCGAGCTCGCCGACCGCGCCGTCAAGATCGCGCGCGGCCGCGAGATCCTGGTCGTCGACATCCTCGACCCGTCCTTCGCGGGCGGATACCGGGTCGGCAGCCTGACCTATGACGAGCTGCTGGCCGAGGGCGATCCGGAATACGACTGGCAGATGCCGGAGGACGAATGGGACGCCATCTCGCTGAACTATACCTCGGGCACGACGGGCGATCCCAAGGGCGTGGTCTATCACCATCGCGGCGCGGCGCTGAACGCCATGGCCAACATCGTGTCCTGGGGTATGCCGCATCATGCGCGCTACCTGTGGACGCTGCCGATGTTCCACTGCAACGGCTGGTGCTTTCCCTGGAGCATCGCCGCCAATGCCGGGGTCTGCATCTGCCTGCGCGCCGTCCGGGCCGAGCCGATCTGGCGGCTGATCCGCGACGAGAAGGTGACGCATTTCTGCGGCGCGCCGATCGTGCTGAACATGCTGGCGAACGCCCCGGACGAGTTGAAGGACTTCGACCACGAGATCAAGGTGATGACCGCCGGCGCCGCGCCGCCCGCCGCGGTGATCGCGGCGATGGAGGCCATGGGCATCTCGGTCACCCATGTCTACGGCCTGACCGAGACCTACGGCCCCTCGGTGGTCTGCGCCTGGAAGGAGGAATGGGACGCCCGCCCCGCCGAGGAGCGGGCGCGGCTGAAATCGCGCCAGGGCGTGAAGAACCAGGCGCTTGGCGGGCTGATGGTCGCCGATCCCGCGACGCTGGAGCCGGTCCCCGCCGACGGGCGGACCATGGGCGAGATCTTCATGCGCGGCAACAATGTGATGAAGGGCTATCTGAAGAACCCCTCGGCCACGGAAAGGAGCTTTCGCGGCGGCTGGTTCGCCTCGGGCGATCTGGGGGTGATGCATCCGGACGGCTATGTCGAGCTCAAGGACCGTTCCAAGGACATCATCATCTCGGGTGGCGAGAACATCTCCTCGATCGAGGTCGAGGACGTGCTCTACAAGCATCCCGACGTGATGGAGGCCGCCGTGGTCGCCCGACCGGACGAAAAATGGGGCGAGACCCCCTGCGCCTTCGTCGCGCTGAAGCCGGGACGCGCGCTGGCCGAGGCCGATCTGATCGCCTTCTGCCGTCAGAACATGGCGCATTTCAAGGCCCCGAGGACGGTGGTGTTCGGCGAGCTGCCCAAGACCTCGACCGGCAAGATCCAGAAGTTCCTGCTGCGCGAGCGGGCGCGGGCGCTTGGCTGACGCCGCCGCCCTGCGGCTGTCGGAAAGGCCGGGGCCCGGGCGGGGCGGTCCGGCCCAAACGGGGCCGGACGAAACGGCCCCGCGCTCTTCGGCCGAGGAAGAGCCGCCGGCGCAAATTGGCCTTGCGGCGGCGGGCGCGAGACAGTAAGCAATCCGGGCCCGCGGGTGTAGCTCAATGGTAGAGCCGCAGCTTCCCAAGCTGAAGACGAGGGTTCGATTCCCTTCACCCGCTCCAGACTCTCCCCGAAACGCCGCGATTCCGGTTCAGCGCAGGCCCATGTCGGCCAGGGCGCGGGCGATGTCGGGCGGCAGGTCCGGCTCGGCCTCGCGGCTTGCGGGAAGGTCCGGCGGCGCCTCGGTGCCGGGCAGGTAGCGCCAGCCCTGGAAGGGACGGCGCGGCACGGCGGCCACGCGCACCAGAACCGGATCGAGGATCAGCGCGCAACGGCGGATGCCGTCCTCGCCCTGCACCTCCTGCAGGTCCAGGATGCGCTGGCGGGCCTGCATCACGCCCTTGAACACCCAGTAGATCGAGCCGCCGTCCAGGATCTCGGCCGCGCGCTTGGGCCACATGCGGGTGACATGGCGCGCCGGGCCGCCCTGGAAGCGGTGCTTCTGCCAGCCGGCCAGCTCGGCCGGGTCGTCGCAGCCGACGCAGAGTTTCATCAGGTTCAGGGATGCGGTCATGCGCCAGATATAGCCCGGCTGCCGGCGGGTGCAACCGGGCGTCCGGGGCCGGGGGCTTGCACCCCCGGGCCTGCGGCGTTACGCCCCGGGGGGTGCCCTGACGTGGAAGCCACCATGCCCGATCCCGCCGCTCGACCGATACCCAGGCAGCCCCTGCCGGAATTCATCGCCATGCTGGCGCTGATCTTTGCCGTCATCGCCTTTTCGATCGACGCGATGCTGCCTGCGCTGCCCGAGATCGCCGCAGCCCTGACCCCCGGCAATGTCAACCGCGCCCAGCTGGTCCTGACCGCCTTTGTCGGGGGCATGGGGCTGGGCCTTCTGGTCAGCGGGCCGCTTTCGGACACGCTGGGCCGCAAGCCGGTGATCACCGCCGGATTCGCGCTTTATGCGGCCGCCGCCGTGGCGGCGATCTTCGCCGATTCGCTCGACATGCTGCTGGCGGCGCGTTTCGTGCAGGGCCTCGGCGCCGCCGCGCCGCGCATCGTGGCGCTGGCGATGGTGCGCGACCTGTATCAGGGCCGCGAGATGGCGCGGATCACCAGCTTCGTGATGATGATCTTCATCCTGGTGCCGGCGGTGGCGCCCTCGATCGGCGCGGTGGTGATCCATTTCGTCGGCTGGCGCGGGGTCTTCGGCTCCTTCGTGGTGCTGGCGCTGATCGGCAGCCTGTGGCTGAACCTGCGCCGGCCCGAGACCCTGGCCGAGGCTGCGCGCCGGCCGCTGAACCCGGGCAGCCTGGGCGGCGCGGCGCGCGAGGTGCTGGTCAATGGCCAGGTGCAGCTGGTGACGGTGGTGATGACGCTGGGCTTCGGGCAGATGTTCGCGCTGCTGAGTTCGGCGCAGCAGCTGTTCGTCGACACCTATGGCAAGGGCGAGTCCTTTCCGCTGTGGTTCGCGGCCATGGCGCTGCTGTCGGGCACCGGCACGGTGCTGAACGCGCGCTATGTGGTGCGGCTGGGCATGCGGCGCATCGTGCGCATGGCCTATGGCATGCAGGTGGTGGTCTCCGGGGTGATGACGCTGCTGGTCTTCTGCGACCTGCTGCCCGAGGCGCTGCGGTTCCCGGCCTTCTTCTTCTGGGCGGTCAGCGTGTTCTTCATGGCCGGGGTGACCTTCGGCAACCTGAACGCGCTGGCGCTGCAGCGGATGGGCCATGTGGCGGGAATGGCCGCCTCGGTCGTGGGGGCGGTCTCGACCTTGGGGGCGGTGCTGATCGCGGCGCCCGTGGGGCTGCTTTACGACGGCACGGCGCGGCCCATCGTGCTGGCGACGCTGGTCTGCTCGGGCCTGGCGCTGCTGCTGATGCGCCTGGTGCGCGAGGCCTGAGGCGGGGCGAGCCCGGGCGAGTTACCCACAGCGGAATGCGCCCGGCCCCTTGCAGCGGAGGCGGGCCTGGCTTAAGAGCGGGCTTGCCGGCATGGCCCGTTCGTCTATCGGTTAGGACGTCAGGTTTTCAACCTGAAAAGAGGGGTTCGACTCCCCTACGGGCTGCCATTTTCACGAACTCTTCCTTCCCCCGGCGGATCTTGCAAGACGTCCTTTGTCCCGTCGGACGGATGGGGCTGCTTCGTGCCGGTTTCCTTCCCCGAGACCACGCCCCGGCGCTATGGCCCCTTGCCCTGCGCGATGAACAGGATCCGGTCGGCAGGGAGGTTGCGCGACTCGTCAGCGCGGACATGCCTGCGCATCTGTCTTGGCGCTGCGGTCCTTCAGCCGCCGCAGCGTCGCGGTCGGGCGAGGGCCGCCATTCTGCCGGCCGCGCCCGGAAGGGGATGGCGGAATGGCACGGTGCGCGCTCCTGCAAGCCAAGCCTGGCGGTCCTGCGGTCGATATGCCGGCCGACCCGGATGGGCGGGCAACATGCCGGTCAGCGCGCATCTGCCGGAATGGTGCCGAGCGGCTGGAACAGGATGCCGCCGGGTCCCTGCGCCAGATGGGCGGTGATGCCGAAGACGTGGGCGAGGTTTTCCGCCGTCAGCACCGTCCCGGGCGGGCCGTCGGCGGCGATCTTGCCCTGATCCAGCATGACCAGCCGCGTGCAATGCCGCGCCGCCAGCCCCAGGTCGTGCAGCGAGGCCAGGACGGCATGGCCCTGGTCGGCAAGCCGGCGAAACAGCCGCATCACCTCGATCTGCGCCGCCGGGTCCAGCCCGGCGATCGGTTCATCGGCGATCAGCAGCGGTGTTTCCTGCGCCAGCGCGCGGGCGATCAGCGTGCGGGCCTGCTCGCCCCCCGACAGCTCGGTGGCGCGGCGGTGGCGCAGCGGGTCCAGATGCAGCGCGGCGATGGCGCGTTCGATGGCGGCGCGGTCGGCGCTGCCTGCGGAATGCGGATGGGCGATGCGGCCAAGCGCCACCAGCGCCTCGACCGGCATCGGCCAGGCGATCTCGCGGCCCTGCGGCATATAGGCGGCGGCGCGGGCGCGCTCGCGCACCGGCAGCGCCGCCAGCGAGCTGTGGCCCCGCGCCGGCAAGAGCCCCAGCGCCGCGCGCAAGAGCGTGGTCTTGCCGGCACCGTTCGGGCCCAGCAGGCCGACGAACTCGCCGCCGCCAAGGCACAGGTCGATGCCGTCCAGCACCGGACGGCCGGCGCGGTGCAGGGACAGGGCGCGCAGCTCCAGCATGGTCACAGCCCCTCGCGCCGGGTTTTCAGGATCAGGTGCAGGAAGAAGGGCGCGCCGACCAGCGCCGTCAGCACCCCAAGCTTCAGGTCGCGGCCCGGGGCAATCAGCCGCACGGCGATGTCGGCGGCCAGCACCGTGGCCGCGCCCCCCAGCGCCGCGGCGGGGACCAGCCGCGCCGGGCTGGCGCCGACGGCGCGGCGCAGCACATGCGGCACCACCAGCCCGACGAAGCCCACGGTGCCCGCGACCGCCGTGGCGCTGCCGATCAGCGCGGCGATGCCCGCGACCAGCATCAGCCGCAGCCGCCCCAGATGCACGCCGCTGGAGGCCGCCGCATCCTCGCCCAGCGTCAGCGCCTGAAGCGCCTGGCGCGTGGGCCAGAGCACCGCGAAGCCCAAGCCCATGAACGGCGCCGCGATCCAGACATGCAGCATCGAGCGATCCGCCAGCGAGCCCATCATCCAGAACACGATCTCGTTGGCGGCGAAGGGATTGGACGACAGGTTGAGCACCAGCGAGGTCCCGGCACCGGCCAGCGCCGAGATGGCGATGCCGGCCAGGATCAGCGCCAGCGTGCCGCCGCGCGGCCCGGCCAGCGCCAGCACCAGCAGCACCGACAGCGCCGCGCCCGCCAGCGCCGCCAGCGGCAGGCCCAGCGGAAAGGCCGCCGACAGCCCGGTCTGGATCGCCAGCACCGCCCCCAGCGCCGCCGAGGCGCTGGTGCCGATCAGCCCCGGCTCGGCCAGCGGGTTGCGCAGGAAGCCCTGCAGCACCGCGCCCGACATTCCCAGCGCCGCGCCGACCAGCAGGCCGAGGATGGCGCGGGGCAGCCGCAGCTCGCGCATGATCAGGGCAAGCGTCCCGTCGCCCCCGCCGAACAGCGCGGCGAGGCTCTGACCCGCGCCGATCCCGGCCGGGCCGGTCAGCAGCGAGGCCAGAAACAGCACTGCCACCAGCGCCGAAAGCGCGGCGATCAGCAGCGGATAGCGCGGCCCGCTCATCGCGCCCCTCGCAGGGCCAGGCGCGCGGCGCGCAGCTGGGCCACGGCGCGCAGGATGAAGGGGGTGCCGCAGACCCAGTCGGGATCGGCCATGACCTCGGCGGGCCTGCCGGCGGTCAGCGCCTTCAGCGCCGGGTGGTCCAGCACCTCCTGCCCGCGGGCGTGGCCCGGGTAGCGGCGGCCCTCGACCAGCAGGTCGGGGTCGGAAAGCAGCAGGGTTTCCAGCGCCAGCACCCCGCCCGCGGGCAGGCCCAGCTCGTCCGCGACATTGTCGAAGCCGGCCAGCGCCACGATCTGACCGGCCAGGGTGGCCGAGCCAGAGCTGTAGCCGTTCACCGCGTAAAGCGCGGCGCGCGGGCGGGGGGCGGGCGAGGCATCGGCCAGCCGCGCCAGATCGGCGTCGAAACGCGCCAGCAGCGCCTCGGCCGCCGCCTCGCGGCCCAGCACGTCGCCCATGCGGCGGATATTGGCGCGGATGCCGGCAATGTCGGTCTCGACCGGGAAGACCTCGACCGGGACGTCCAGCCGCTGCAACAGCCGGATCGTCCCCGATGCGGTCCAGCCGCCGGCCAGCACCAGATCGGGCCGCATCAGGACGATCTCCTCGGCCAGGCCGTGATTGACGGGCAGGCGCGCGGCCTCCTCGGCCATGGCCGAGGCGGTCGGATCCCGCGCCAGATACGAGACCGAGACCAGTTGCCCCGGCGCCGCCAGCAGCATGGCCAGCTGGTCGGTGCAGAGGTTCATCGACAGCACCCGGCGCGGCGGATCGGCCGCGGCGGGCTGCAGGAAGCCGGGCAGGGCCAGGCCGGCCAGCAGGCAGGCGGCAAGGCCGAGCCGCCCTACCATTGCGCCGTCACCCCGGCATAGAGGGTGCGGCCCTGGCCGTAATAGCCCCAGGCCTCGGAATAGTCCCTGTCGAACAGGTTCACGACGCGGCCGGTCAGCCGGACATTGCCGGTCAGGTCATAGCCGGCGGCCAGGTTCACGGTCACGTAATCCGGCAGTTCGGTGGTGGGCGGGGTCCAGTTGCGGAACCATTCCGTGCCGTAGTTGCCCGCGACATAGCGCAGATCGGCGGTGACCGAGCCGCGGCCCTGCGCGAAGCCGGCCGTGGCGCGCAGCCCCAGCAGGTGGCGGGGCTGGCCGGCGATGGGCTCGCCTTCCGCGGTCTGCGCATCGGCATAGGTATAGTTCGCGCCGAAGCGCAGCCGGTCGCTTGCCTGCAGATCCAGTTCCAGCTCGAACCCCTTGCGGGTGCTGGTGCCGGCGATGTTCGTCGAGGTTTCCCCGGCCCCGGCGATCATGTCCTCGATCTTGCTGGTGAACAGGGTCGCCCCCAGCCGGCCCCTTCCGGCGGCAAAGCCCAGATCGGCGCCGATCTCATAGCCGCGGCTGGTCTCGGGCGAGAGGTCCGGGTTGCCGCGATAGGTGCCGGGCGTATAGCCGTAAAGCTCGAACATGGTGGGGTTGACGATGGCCTTGCCGGCGGCCGCGCGCAGGCGCAGGTCGCGGTCGGGCATTTGCCACGCGCCGGCGATGTTCCAGGTGGTGGCGTTGCGGAAATCCTCGTTGAAATCGCGCCGCAGGCCGGCCTGGATGCCGATCCCGTTGTCGAACCGGCCCTGATATTCCAGCGCGGCCGATCTCGTATCACGCTCATACCGGCCGCCCGGTGCGAAGGAGGCCTCGTAGATCTCCCGTTTCTTCTGCAGCGCGACGTTCAGCTTCTGCGCCGAGTTGCGGGCATCGCCGCCATCAAGCGCCCATGTGCCGGTATATCTGAGATCCCGCAGCCGCGAGGCGTCGTCGTAATCCGGCCGGCCGTCGTAGAAATGCGCGGTGGCCTGGTTGCTGCCCGAAAGGGCGAAGCGGTTCAGCAGCCGACCCCCCAGCGCCTCGGCTTCGAGCCAGAGCGAGCCGTAAGTCTCGTCCCGGTCGGCGGTCCATGGCTCGTCCCGCAGGTATTCGTCGGGCGAGGCGACGAAGGACACCGATTCGTCATAGCCGTATTCCTGCCAGCTGCGCCGCAGGGTGAAGCCGGCGGTCACCGCCTCGCTGATGTCGTAGGAGCCGCCGAGGGTCAGGCTGTCGCGGTCGTTGAACTCGGTATCGCCGCCCGGCGTGCGCGAGGCGTCCTCGCCATCGGTATGGCGCGTCGCGGCCGAGAGGCTGATCTGGCCGCGCGCGCCCATGGCGCGAAGATGGGCGCTGGCGGCGCGGGTGCCCTGGCCGCCGATCTCGACCCCGTCGCCATAGCTCAGCCCCGGGGCAGAGGCGCGGCGGGTGGTGATCGCGATCACCCCGGCGGCGGCATTGGCGCCGTAGATCGTCGATTGCGGGCCGCGCAGCACCTCGATGCGCTCGACATCCTCGGCCAGCAGGCCGCCGAACACATAGTCGCCGCTGCCGGGGGCATTGGCCTCGACCCCGTCGATCAGCACCAGCACGTGATTGGCTTCGCCGCCGCGGATGCGGACCTTGGTCAGGGTCTCGCCGGTCGAGGTCACGGCCAGGCCGGGCAGGTCGCGCAGCGCGTCCTGGACGGTGACGAAGCCGCGCTCTTGCAGATCCCCGGCGGTCAGGATGCTGTGGGCGCGGCCATAGGCGCTTTCGGCGACCGGCGACAGGCCGCCCGACAGGATCACGGGCTCGAGCATGACGGGCGCCTGGCTCTCCTGGCCCGTGGCGGCGGCGGGAAGGAGCAGGGCGGCGGCGGCCAGCAGAGAGACCGGGGTTCTGAACATTCCAAAGCCTTTCCAGCACGGGGCCCGGCCCCGCGATTTGCAGAACTGCCCTGCGGACAGGCCCGACAGCCCGGCCGCGGGACGGCGACTGTCACCTCTGCGGAACGGCCGCTTCCCGGGCGCGCCCCGCGCCGGAAATGGGTGATCGCTGCGGCAGGTCTCCTGGCTTGCGGATCGTTGCTCGGGCCGGCCTTCCCGGGGGTTGCCCAGTGGCGCCTGCGGCCTTCGCTCACCGCATACAGTTGCGGGGGCAGCCCCGGCCTTGCCCTGGCCGTCTTGCGGCCGGCGGGCGCACCGGTGTTCCCTTTTCATCCGGCATGGCGCCGGAACCGTAGCGGCCTTGCATTGCCGCAGGGCGCCGCGGGCTGTCAAGCGCCAATCCGGTGCCGCCGCGGGGCCGCGACAATCCGCCGGGTGGGGACCGGGCCCTGAAGCCCGCCGCGCGGGGGCAAGGACGCTTTGGTGCCGGAGGGATCGGTGCTCCTCTGCCTGCTGCGGGATGGAACCGGCGGAACCCGCCCGCCTGCGGCGCGGGAAGGCGCCGCCTGCCGGAAAAGGGGGCCGGAATCGGGAAGCCGCCGCGGGTTCCGCGCCGGCCCGAGAACCTCGCCACCGCCGGAGGGTGCGGTCGGGCGCCGGCCGCGGATGGCACGGGCGTGCCGCGCATTCCTGAGCGTTTTCCACGGGACGCAAAACCCGAACCCGACAGTTCGCATCAGGAAAATGTCACCGAGAAATTCTATCAACTATATGTTTTTGCTAGATTATTTATTGACCTTCCGCGAATCCCTCTCTATATCCGGCTCAAGGTCGCCAGCCAGCGGAAAGCCAGCCAGCCACCACAGGACCCAGCCAGACAGGAGAAACCAACATGGCAAAGACCGCTTGCAACGCCTGCGCGTTCTATGAGGATCACGTCGCCAACTCCGCCAGCACGCTTTCGGATTCCGGCCTGTGCCGCGCCAACCCGCCGGTCACCCAGAAGGATGCGGATACCAGGGGCTATTGGCCGGTCGTCAAGTCGAACGACTGGTGCGGACAGTTCGCCACCAGCTTCGCGGCCGAGTGAAGCGTCGCCACCGACGTTGCAAGGCAGCCTCCGGGCTGCCTTTGGCGTTTCGGGGTCGTGCACCGGCCCCGTCCATCTCGGCGCGGCAGGCCGGATCGGCGGCGTCGGTCAGATTCGCTGGCTGAAGGTGGGGATGGGCGTGACGCGCCGCACGGTGATGAACTGGATCGCAGCCGGGCAGATCGAAAGCAGCCGGCACGGGCAACCGTCCTGGTGCGTTCACGGCCCTGCGACAGGTCGCGCGGGCGGGGCAGGGGCTGGCTCTGATCCATTCCAGCGCGTGGCGCATCCGCATCACTCACGACCGCACTCGGCAGCAGCCAACCGCAGATATAAAGGCGGGCATGATGGCGGGCATGCCGCCGAATGGCGGTTTTCTTATAAATATCAATTGATTATGGCGGATGGAGTGGGATTCGAACCCACGGAACCTTTCGATTCGCTGGTTTTCAAGACCAGTGCCTTAAACCACTCGGCCATCCATCCGCATCAAGCCCCCAGGCCGGCGCTCCTGCCGGGCAAGGCATGGCAACGGCTTGCCGCTTGCGACGTTCACAGACCCGACATGAAACCGGAAGTCAAGCCTGCGCGTCGGCCCGGATGCGGCGTGCTAGCGCGCCCCCTTCGGCAAAGCCGGAATGCCCGGCAGGCACAGGGCCGCGCAAAGCCCGCCCAGGGCCGAACGCTCAAGCGCCAGCCTGCCGCCGTGCAGCGCCGCAAGGTCGGCGACGATGGCTAGGCCGAGCCCGCTGCCGGGCGGGCCGGCCTCGTCCAGACGGGCGCCGCGGGTCAGGGCCCGCGCGTGATCCGCATCCGACATGCCGGGCCCGTCATCCTCGATCAGCAGGCGCAGCCGCTCGCCCTCGGAAAGGGCGGTGATGCGGACCCGGCGCGAGGCCCATTTCACCGCGTTCTCGACCAGGTTGCCGATCATCTCCTCAAGATCCTGCCGCTCGCCGGCGAAGGCGGGGTCCGCTTCGGCCCGGATCTCGACCTGCAAGCCTGCCTCGCGGATCGGGCCGCCCAGCACCAGCAGGATGTCCCGGATCACCGGGGCAACCGGAGTATGCTGACCCAGCAGGCGCGGCGCGGCCGAACTGCGGGCACGGCGCAGATGCCAGCCGATCTGCCGGTCCATGCGCGCGATCAGCGCATGGCCGGGATGATCGGCCGGCAGGGCATTGTCCAGCGCCGCCAGCGGCGTCTTGAGCGAATGCGCCAGGTTGCCCACATGCTCGCGCGAGCGGGCGAGGACGGCGCGGTTCTGTTCCAGCAGCCCGTTGATCTCGGCGGCCACGGGGCGCAGCTCGGCCACGCCGGGCAGGGGCAGCGCCTCGGCCCGGCCGGCGCGGATGTCGCGGAGGTCGCGGCCGAGCCGGTCGAGACTGCGCAGCCCCGCCGCTACCTGCAGAAGGCTGGCCAGCGCCAGCGCCAGCCCCAGCACGGCGAGCGAGACCGCCAGCGGCCGGCGCAGCCGCGCCATGGCGGCGTCGATCTCGGCCCGCGGCGCGGTGACGGTCACGGCCAGCGCCGAGGCGGAATCGGGCAGGGTGAAGGCGTGGCGCGTCACCCGCAGCGGCTCGCCCGCGGGGCCAAGGCCGGGGCCGCCCTGAAAATCCGCCTCGGGCGGGTTCAGCACGTTGTCGAAGAGCGAGGGCGATTTCGCCATCACCTGGCCGTCCTGGGTCAATTGCCAGAACCAGCCCGAAAGCGGCATCTCGAAACGCGGATCGGCGGGCGCGGGACCGGCCGCCAGCCGGCCGTCGGCGCCGATCGTGGCGCCCGCGATCAGCGCGTCGGCCACCGCCTCGGTCTCGGCGTCGAAGCGGCCGGTGATGAAATCCTCGAGGATCGCGGCGATGGCCAGATAGCCCGCGACCAGCGCCACCCCGGTCAGAAGCGCCGCCAGCCCGATCAGCCGGGCGCGTATCGAATCGCGCGGCAGGATCAAGCGTCGGTCCTCAGCACATAGCCCTCGCCGCGCCGGGTCTCGATCAGCCCGTCGCCGATCTTCCTGCGCAGCCGGCCGATCACCACCTCGATGGACTTGAAGTCGCGGTCGGCGGCGGAATCGTAGAGGTGATCCGACAGCTCGCTGCGGCTGACCACGCGGTTCTGGTGATGGATCAGATAGGCGAGGATGCGGGTCTCGAATGCGGTCAGCTTCAGCGCCAGCCCGTTGCGGGTGATGACCCCCAGCTGGGTGTCGAGCCGCAGCGGCCCGGCCTTGATCACCGCCTGCGCATGGCCGGCGGCGCGGCGCACCAGGGTCTGGGCGCGGATCACCACCTCTTCCAGCCGGAAGGGCTTCACCGCGTAATCGTCCGCGCCGGCGCGGAACCCCGCCACCTTGTCGGTCCAGTCGCCGCGCGCGGTCAGGATCAGCACCGGCATGGTCACGCCGCCCTCGCGCCAGCGGGTCAGCACCTCGATGCCGGGCAGGCCGGGCAGGCCGAGGTCGAGAATCGCCAGGTCATAGGTCTCGGTCGAGCCGAGGAACTCGCCCTGCGTGCCGTCGGCGGCGATGTCGCAGGCGAAGCCGCCGTCGCGCATGGCGGCGGCCAGCTGCGAGGACAGCGTCGGGTCATCCTCGACGATCAGGCATTTCATGGCAGGCATTTCATGGCAGGCACTTCATGGTTTCGGACCCTTCCGGCGGGCATCGGTCAGCCCGGCCCCCGCCACTTCCAGGAAATCGCCGCGATGCGCGTCCAGCCGGATCAGCAGCACGTCGCGTTTCGGCGTCAGCAGGCGCAGCTCGTGCACCAGCACCACGCCGCGGGCGCGCTCCTCGGCGCGGGGCGGCACGATGCGCGCGGCGATCAGCCGGCCGCGGAACCGTTCGGCGACGATCTCCGCGGCGCGGTGCAGCGGCAGGATGCGGAGATCGCGCCGCTCCAGGCTTTCGAACTCGGGCGCCCAGTCCTCGGGCCAGGGCGGGCCGCGGTCGTGGCGCTCCTCGGCCAGCGCCGGCAGGGCCAGCAAGGCGGCAAGGGGCAGGGACAGGATGCGCATACGGTTCATCGCCCCTATCTAATGGGCGAAATCCAAACGAAAGCCAAACGGGTCGTTGGCATTCGGTTGGTCGGGCGGCGGCTATCAAGCGATTCGTCCGGGGCCGCTGAAGATGCCCCGAGAAGGAAGGAACCAGAGATGAGCAGAACATTCTCGACCTCGATCGCGCTTTCGGCGCTGCTGGCCGTGCTGTCGGCGCCGGTGCTTGCGCAGGAGACGCCGCCGGCGGCACCGCCCGCCGCCGAGGCGCAGGCCCCGGTGGCCCTGCCGCAGGCGCTGCAGGACGCGGGGCTTGGCGACGTGACCAGCAAGCGCGGACCGCGCGGCAGCACAAGGATCGAGGGCAAGCTGGCCGACGGCACGCAGATCGACGCCATGCTGGACGCCGAAGGCCAGCTGCGCGGCCTGCGCGCCCGTGGCGAGGCCGCCCTGCCGCAGGCGCTGATTGATCAGCTCGTGCCGCAAGCCGTGCGCGACAGCGCGGTCTTCGGAGAGCTGGGCACCCTGCAGGCGGTGTTCTCGGGCGAGCGCGGCGTGATGCTGGCGGGCCGGGACGGCGACAAGAACAAGGTCCGCGCCGCCTTTGCCCAGGACGGCACGCTGCTGCGCTTTGGCCGCGGCGATGCCGATCGCGGCGAACGGCATGGCAAGCGCCATGACGACCGGCGGGACAAGGGCTTCCATCACCGCGGCCATGACCGGCGCGAGGGTCATCGCGACCGGCACCAGGGCCCGCGCGGGGATCGCGGCGGCGAACGGCCCGCCCCGGGCCGCGACATGCCGCCGGCGCCCGCCGGGACCGCGCCCGAGGCGCCCGCGCCGCAGCAGCAGGGTGCGCTGTCCCCCGTCCAGCTTGACCGGGGCGAACTGCGCATGGCGCTGACCTCGGCCGGCTACAGCCGCATCGGCGAGATCATGCAGGACGGTCCGCGCGTCGTGGCCCTGGCCGTGAACCCCGAAGGCGAGCCGGTCGCGGTCGAACTGAACCCGCGCGGACAGGTGATGCGGGAAATCAACCGTTAAGGCAGGATACGGGCAAGACGGGCCGCGCGGGCTTTCCGGCGCGGCCCTTTCCCGCGCGTTTTCGATCAACTCTCGGCAAGAGCCTGCCTTTCGACGCGAAAAGGCTTGCCTGATCCGCGCGGCAATGCGAAATCCCCCCGGAATTTCCGGGCTTTTCCGCCCGAAGAATGGGGTCGGTCGATGCGTCGTCGCGAATTTGTCATCTCTGCCGGAGCGGCCATGACGGCCGTCAGCGCGCTGTCTTCCTCGCTGGGGGCGGCCCTGGCGCAGGAAAGCCCCGAAGCCCCGCCGGAACCCGCCGCCGAGCCGGTCGAGCCGGTCGAGACGGTCGAGGAGGCCGCGCCCTTCGGCTTCGAGAACGTGGTGGAGATGGCCCGGGACCTGGCCGCCAAGCCCTATGAATATCGCGATGCCGAGCTGGTCGGCAGTTTCGCCAACCTGACCTATGACCAGTATCGCGGCATCCGCTTCCGCCGCGATCGCGATCCTTGGGCCGGCAGCCGCGACTTCGCGCTGGACCTGCTGCCGCCCGGCGCCATCTTCCACGAGCCGGTGGATATCAGCCTGGTCGACGAAGGCGTGGTGATCCCGGTGCGCTTCGATCCGCACATGTTCGACTTCGACCCGGCGCAATTCCCCGACGGCGTGGATTACGAGACGCTGGGCAGCATGGGCTGGTCGGGATTTCGCCTGCGCGCGCCGCTGAACCGCCCCGACGTCATGGACGAGATCGCGGTCTTTCAGGGGGCGAGCTATTTCCGCGCCGTGGCCCGCGGCACGCTTTACGGGCTGTCGGCGCGCGGGCTGGCCATCGGCACCGGCAGCGCCGAGGGCGAGGAATTCCCGCTGTTCCGCGGCTTCTGGATCCACAAGCCCGCCTCGCAGGACCGCTCGGTGCTGGTCCATGCGCTCCTGGACAGCCGCTCGGTGTCGGGTGCCTTCCAGTTCCGCATCATTCCCGGCGCCGAGACGGTGTTCAACACCCGGGTGGCGCTGTTCCCGCGCCAGGACATGCGCAATGTCGGCATCGCGCCGCTGACCTCGATGTATTGGTTCGGGCCGACCGACCGGTCGCGCGTGGACGATTACCGCCCCGCCGTGCATGACAGCGACGGGCTGCAGATGCTGACCGGCAGCGAGCAGCGGCTGTGGCGGGTGCTGTCGGGGCACAGCACGCTGCAGATCTCGGCCTTCATGGACAATGATCCGCTGGGCTTCGGCCTTGCGCAGCGGGCGCGCGACTTCGAATCCTACAAGGATGCCGAGGCGCGCTATGAAAAGCGGCCCTCGGCCTGGATCGCGCCGCAGGACGACTGGGGCAAGGGCACGGTCACGCTGGTCGAGATCCCGGTCGAGAACGAGTTCAACGACAACATCGTCTCGTTCTGGCAGCCGGCCGACACGCTGCGCAAGGGCAATCGCTACGATTTCGACTACATTCTTACCTTTGCGGCGGAAGTGCCTGACCGGGCGCCGATTTCCCGCGTGATCGAGACGATGTCGGGCAAGGCGGTCAACAATGCCAACGCCCGGACCTATATCGTCGATTTCGATCTGGATCTTTTCGGCTCGGAGGACCCGGTGCCGCAGCTGCGCGCCTCGGCCGGCCGCATCGGCCACAGCTATCTGCTGCGCCTGCCCGAACAGGGGCGGATGCGGCTGGCCTTCGAATACCTGCCCGAGGGCGCCAGGCTGGCCGATCTCTCGGCGGTGCTGAACGGCCCCAACGGGCCGCTCAGCGAAACCTGGATCGCCCGTTGGACCCGCGAGTGAGCAGGGTGAGCGCGACATACAGCCCCGGCCCGCTGCCGCTTGCGGCGGAGGAGAGTTGGGAGGCGCTGGACCTGCCGCAGCCCGAGGGGCCGGCGACGCCGCCCGAGGCGCCGCTGGAGATGCCCGAGCAGGATTTCCGCGGCCGCCCGCCGCAGGGACCGGACAGCCGCTGGCCTTCGCCCGGCACCGTCGCGGCGCGGCTGGTGGCCTTCGGCGGCGCGGCGGCGATCGCCTGGATGGGCTGGCGGCAGATGGTGCTGACCTTCGGCACCAGCACGACCTGGCTGCAATCGGTGCTGCTGGTGCTGTTCGCGCTGACCTTCACCTGGGTCGGCTTTTCCTTCGCCTCGATGCTCGCCGGGCTTTTCGCGCGGCGGCTGCGCACGCCCGACGGGCCGAACGAGGCCAGGATCGCCGTGATCATGCCGGTCTATCACGAGAACGCGGCGGCCACGACCGGGCTGCTGGCCGCCCTGGCGCGCGACCTCTATCGCGTCGGGCTGGCCGGGCGGGCCGAGATCTTCGTGCTCTCGGACAGCCGCGAGCCGGGCGCCGTCTTCGAGGAGATGGCGGCGGTCAGCCGGCTGCGCGACATCTCGCCGGTGCCGGTCTGGTATCGCCGCCGCCGCAGCAATACCGGCCGCAAGGCGGGGAATGTCGGCGAATTCGTGCGCCGCTGGGGCGGGCGCTACGACCAGATGGTGGTACTGGACGCCGACAGCATCCTGGGCGCCGCGACGATCAAGACGCTGTCGGCGCGGATGAACGCCGACCCGGCCATCGGCCTGATCCAGACCATGCCCATGCTGGTCGGCGGCCAGACCATCTTTGCCCGGCTGACGCAATTCGCCGGCCGCATCTATGGGCCGGCCATCGCCCGCGGCGTGTCCGCCTGGTCGGGCGACAGCGGCAATTTCTGGGGCCATAACGCGATCATCCGGGTCGCCGCCTTCGCGCAATGCTGCGGGCTGCCGGAACTGCCCGGCAAGCCGCCCTTCGGCGGCACCATCCTGAGCCACGACTTCGTCGAGGCCGCTCTGCTGCGCCGCGCCGGCTGGAAGGTGCGGCTGGACCACGACCTGCGCCAGAGCTTCGAGGGCTGCCCGCCCACGCTGCTGGACATGGCCGTGCGCGAGCGCCGCTGGGCGCAGGGCAACCTGCAGCATGCGCGGCTGATCTTCTCGCGCGGCTTCGCCTGGATCAGCCGGGTGCATTTCGTCATCGGCATGCTCGGCTTTCTGATGTCGCCGATCTGGCTGGCGATGATCCTCGTCGGCCTTGCGCTTTCGGCCAACGTGCTGCTGTCGCGGCCGGATTACTTCCCGCAGACCTATCAGCTGTTCCCGACCTGGCCGACCTTCGACCCGGTGCGGATGCTGTGGCTGTTCGTCGCCGCCATGTCCTTCCTGCTGGTGCCGAAATTCATCGCCATCTTTCGCGCCTGGCTGCGGCCGCTGGCCAAGGATTCGGGCGGCAACGTGCGGCTTCTGGCCTCGGCCATGTTCGAGATCGTGCTTTCGGCCCTGATCGCGCCGGTGCAGATGCTGATCCAGACCCGGCAGATCGCCGAGATCCTGCGCGGCCGCGATTCCGGCTGGGAGGCGCAGGTCCGCGCCGGGCAGATGCCGCCCTGGCGCGTGGTGCTGCGCCGCCATGCCATCCATGTCGTCACCGGCACGGCGACGCTTCTGGTGCTGGCCTTCCTGGCGCCCTGGCAGCTGGTCTGGCTGTCGCCGATCCTGGCCGGGCTGATCCTATCGCCGCTGACCTCGCGCTGGTCCGCAAGCCCGGTCTTCGGCCGCTGGGCGCGCCGGCAGGGCCTGCTGGTCACCCCCGAAGAGCGCGAGCCGCCCGAACTGCTGACCGCCGCCAATGCGCTGGACTTCCGCATCGGCGGCATGCTGCCGCGCGAGGGGCTGGGCCAGCTGGGCCGCGACCCGGCGCTTCGCGCCCGCATCATGGCGCTGCTGCCCGAGGCGCCGCGCACCCCCATCGCCGAGCGGCTGGACGCGATCTCGGCCGAGGCCAAGATCGGGCATGCCGGCTCTCAGGCCCAGGCGCTGAGCTTTCTCAGCCCGGCCGAGCAATTGGCGCTGATCGAGAACCGCGCGCTGATCGAGGCCTTCGCAAGGCTGCCGCAATGAACCGTATCGTCGCCCTGGACATGCTGCGCGGCTATGCGCTGGTCTGCATCATGCTGGACCACATGCCGATCGGCGTGCTGCGCAAGCTGACGCTGACCAATTTCGCCGTCTTCGACGCGGCCGAGCTGTTCGTGCTGCTGTCGGGATTCCTGGTCGGCATGGTCTGGATCAAGGTCGAGGCGCGCGAGGGTCGGCGGGCCGCGCAGATCCGCTTCCTGCGCCGCGCCGCGCAGGTCTGGCTGGCGCTGATCGCCGGGGCGATCCTGCTGGCGCTGTTCTCGGCGCTGCTGTTCAAGCTGCAGATGAACCATACCGCGGTCTGGTTCCAATACGCGCGATGGATCGTCGAGCATCCCATCGGCTATGTCGCCACCGTGGCGCTGATGTGGATGCAGCCCAACCTGCTGGACGTGCTGGCGCTTTACGTGCTGCTGATCGCCACGGTGCCGGTGACGGTGCCCTTCATGCTGCGCTGGCCCTGGCTCGCCATGGCGGTCTCGGTGGTGGTCTGGATCTTCGCCCAGCCGCTGAACGCGCTGATCCCGAACCAGCGCCCGGGTCCGGGGCTGCTGTTCAATCCCTTCGGCTGGCAGATGCTGTTCTTTGCCGGCGTGGCCATGGGCGCCTTCCGCGACCGCATCATGCCGGTGCTGCGCCGGCATTCGGCCCTGCTGACCTGGATCTCGGCCGGCGTGCTGCTGTTCGGCCTGACCATCGTGATTGCCTGGAAGATCGGCGCGCCCGCCAAGCCGGTCAGCCAGTTCCTGCGCCAGATCACCGGCGGCATCGACAAGTGGTCGCTGGATTTCATGCGCTTCACCGCCATTCTGGCGGCCAGCTGGATCGTGGCGGTGCCCTTGGCGCGGCCCTTCGCCTGGATGGCCGCGACCGCGCCGGGCGTGGCGCTGGCCGAGATCGGGCGCGGCGGGCTGTTCTCGTTCATCGTCTGCGTGATGCTGTCGATCTGGGGCGACGCGCTGGACATGACGGCTCCGGCCGGGCCGCTGAATTTCTGGCTGCGGCTCGGCATCGACATCTGGCTGGTCACCGCCTTCTGGGCCATCGCGGCGGTCTGGATGCGCCGCGAGGGCTGGCTGCCGCCCCTGCAGGCGCGGCTGGGGCTGCGCTAAGGCGGCGGCGGGGGCTTGCTTCGCCCGGCGCAAGCCGCTCAACTGTCCGCGCAAACCGAGGAGGGATCATGAAATCGGATATCCAGATCGCCCGCGAGGCGCGGAAACTGCCCATCGCGCAGATCGCCGGCCGGCTGGGCCTGGCCGAGGCCGATTTCCTGCCCTATGGCCATGACAAGGCCAAGGTTTCGCATGAGGCCGTCGCCGCGCTGGCCGGGCGGCCCCGGGGCCGGCTGATCCTGGTCACCGCGATCAACCCGACGCCGGCGGGCGAGGGCAAGACCACCACCACGGTCGGTCTGGGCGACGGGCTGAACCGGATCGGCAAGCGGGCGACGGTCTGCATCCGCGAGGCGAGCCTGGGGCCGAATTTCGGCATGAAGGGCGGGGCGGCCGGCGGCGGCCATGCGCAGATCGTGCCGATGGAAGACATGAACCTGCATTTCACCGGCGATTTCCACGCGGTGACCAGCGCGCACAACCTGCTGGCGGCGATGATCGACAACCATATCCACTGGGGCAACGCGCTGCGCATCGACCCGCGGCGGGTGACCTGGCGGCGGGTCATGGACATGAACGACCGGGTGCTGCGGCAGATCGTGGTGGCGCTTGGCGGGCCGGCCAATGGCGTGCCGCGCGAATGCGGCTTCGACATCACCGTCGCCTCCGAGGTGATGGCGATCCTGTGCCTTGCTTCGGACCTGGCCGACCTGCAGGCGCGGCTGGGCCGCATCGTCATCGGCCAGACCTTCGAGCGCAGGCCGGTGACGGCGCGCGACCTGGGGGCCGAGGGGGCGATGACGGTGCTGCTGCGCGACGCCCTGCAGCCGAACCTGGTGCAGACGCTGGAGAACAACCCGGCCTTCGTCCATGGCGGGCCCTTCGCCAATATCGCGCATGGCTGCAACTCGGTCATGGCGACGCGCACGGCGCTGGCGCTGTCGGATTACGTCGTGACCGAGGCCGGCTTCGGCGCCGATCTGGGGGCCGAGAAATTCCTGAACATCAAGTGCCGTCTGGCCGGGCTGCAGCCCGACGCGACGGTGCTGGTGGCGACCGTGCGGGCGCTGAAGATGAACGGCGGCGCCGCCTGCGCCGATCTGGGGACCGAGGACGTCGCGGCGCTGCGCGCGGGCTGCGCCAATCTGGGCCGGCATATCGAGAACCTGCGCCGCTTCGGCCTGCCGGTGGTGGTGGCGATCAACCATTTCGCCGGCGATACCGAGGCCGAGATCTCGGCGCTGACCGATTATTGCCGCGCGCAGGGCGTGCAGGCGGTGTTGTGCCGGCACTGGGCCGAGGGCGGCAAGGGCGCCGAGGACCTGGCCCGCGCGGTGGTCGCGCTGGCCGAGGAGGGCGCGGATTTCGCGCCGCTCTATCCCGACGACATGCCGCTGGCCGGGAAGATCGAGACCATCTGCCGCCGGATCTATCGCGCGGGCCAGGTCGAGTTCCTGCCGCATATCATCGAGCGGCTGGAGGAATGGCAGGCGGCGGGCCACGGCCATCTGCCGGTCTGCATGGCCAAGACGCAATATTCCTTTTCCGCCGATCCGGCGGCGCTTGGCGCACCCGAGGGCTTTACCATCCCGGTGCGCGAGGTGCGGCTGGCGGCCGGCGCCGGCTTCATCGTGGCGATCTGCGGCGACATCATGACCATGCCCGGCCTGCCGCGCGAGCCCTCGGCCCTGCGGGTGGGGATCGATGCCGACGGCCATGTGCAGGGCCTGTTCTAGGGCATGCGGGCAGGCTTTCCCATCGCCCGGCCGGGGATGACGGTCGGTCTTCTGGGCGGCTCGTTCGATCCGGCGCATGAAGGCCATGCGCATATCACCGAGGAGGCGCTGCGCCGCTTCGGCCTCGACCGGATCTGGTGGCTTGTCAGCCCCGGCAACCCACTGAAGCCGCACGGCCCGGCGCCGCTGGACGAACGCATCGCGCGGGCGCGGCGGATCATGCGCGATCCCAGGGTCGAGGTCACCGGCATCGAGGCGCGGCTGGGCACCCGCATGACCCGCGACACCATCGCCGCGCTGCAACGGCTTTATCCCGGCGTGCGCTTCGTCTGGCTGATGGGGGCGGACAACCTGGTGCAGTTCGACCGCTGGGACAGCTGGCAGGACATCGCCGCGCGGGTGCCGATCGGCGTGATCGCGCGGCCGGGCTGGCGGATGCCGGCGCGGTTCTCGCGCGCGGCGCGGATGCTGTGGCGCGCGCGGCTGCCCGAGTCGCGCGCCCGTGAACTCGCGCGCGCTAGGCCGCCGGCCTGGGCGATGATAAACCTGCCGCTGAACAAGCTGAGCTCCACCGCGATCCGCGCGCTGGGGCCGAAAGGACGCGCATGAACGGATGGACGCGGCGTGGCTTCATGGCCGGGCTGGGGCTGCTGGCGCTGGCGCCCCGCATGGCGGCGGCGCAGCAGGCGGCGCCCGCCGGCTTCGACGCCGAGGCGCTGGTGGCCGGGGCCGGCCTGGGCGGCGCGGTGGGCTGGGCGGTGATCGACCCCGCCTCCGGCCAGCTCATGGCCGAACGGCAGGCGGACCGGCCGATGGCGCCGGCCAGCACGCTGAAGGCGGTGACGGCGCTTTACGCGCTGGACCGGCTGGGCGAGGGGCACCGTTTCGCGACCCGGGTCATTCGCGCCGGCAACACGCTGATCCTGGCGGGCGGCGGCGATCCGGTGCTGGACACGGATGCGCTGGACGCGCTGGCCGCGGCAACCGTCGCGGACGAGCAGGCCGCGGGCCGCGCGGCGCCGACCGCCCTTGCCGTCTGGGGCGGGGCGCTGCCGCGCATCGGCCGGCTGGACCCGGCGCAGGACGAGCATCTGCCCTACAACCCCTCGATCTCGGGGATGATCCTGAACTTCAACCGCGTGCATCTGGACTGGCGGCGCGGCGACAAGGGCTATCAGCTGTCCCTGCAGGCGCGGGGCCGCAAACTGTCGCCGCGGGCCTATACGGCCTCCGTCGCCGCGGTGGACCGGGCCCTGCCGCTGTTCACCTATGAGGCGGGCAAGCTGGAGAGCTGGACCATCGCGCGGCGCAGCCTCGGCAAGTCCGGCAGCCGCTGGCTGCCGGTCCGCCGCCCCGAGCTTTATGCGGGGGACGTGTTCCAGACCCTGTGCCGGGCGCGCGGGCTGGCGCTGCCCAATCCCGAGGTGATCGAGATCCTGCCCGAGGGGGTCGAGATCGCGCGCCACGAAAGCCCCGAGCTGCGCCGGATCGTGCGCGACATGATGGAATATTCCACCAACCTGACCGCCGAGGTGATCGGGCTGGCCGCCAGCCGGGCGGGCGATACGGCGGTCTCGGCCGCTTCCATGGCGGACTGGCTGCGCGGGCAGGGGATCGCCGGCGACTTCGCCTTTCACGACCATTCCGGCCTGTCGCCCCGGAACCGCGTCACGGCGCGCGTGCTGGCGCAGCTGGTCGCCGGGCCGGGCGCGGCGCGGGGGCTGCGCGGGCTGATGAAGACGATCCCGCTGCGGGACGCGCAGGGCAAGCGCAAGCAAAGCGACATCGCCGTCGAGGCCAAGACCGGCACCTTGAACTTCGTCTCGAACCTGGCCGGCTATGCGCAGCGCCCGGGCGGGCGGGAACTGGCCTTCGCCATCCTGACCGGCGACGAGCCGCGCCGCGCGGCCAGCGAGGGGCAGGAGCTGCCCGAAGGCGTCACGGGCTGGACCAAACGCTCCAAGACCCTGCAGCAGGCGCTGATCGAGGGCTGGGTCGGCGAGTTCGGCGCCCCGGCGATCGCCACGGCCGCGCCCGAGCTTGAGGGCAGGCCCTAGAGCAGGCGGTGCCGGGCGCGGGCGGCCAGTTCGATGGCCGCGGCGTGCAGGCGCTCGATATCGAGCTGGTCGCGGATCTCGGCCAGCATCTCGGCCTCGATCTCGCCCAGCCTTCCGTCCGAGGCCGCGACGTCGCAAGCGAGCACATAGGCGGTGTCATAGAGCTTTTCCGGCAGCGCGTCGCGGACCAGGCCGAAGAGGGCGTCCAGCCCGTCCTCTTCCTCGAACAGCGTCACCACGGTCTGCGACACGGCGCGGATGCGGTCGATGTCGTAATCGGCAAAGACCGGGGTATGGTTCACCGCGCGTTCGATGGCCAGCAGTTCGGCGGTGCGCGGGTTCTGGTCCGAGGCCGAGACCGCCACCATGACCGCGACCAGCGCGTCGCAGGGCGAGAACGAGGGCAGGCTGTCGGTCATGGCATTTCTCCTTGCGTTTCCGGGGGTAATTATTGACCATCCGCCAGCGTTTCAATACGGGGAAGTTCCGAGCCAATGGAGACCCGAAAATGACCGCCCTGCGTGACGCCGCGATGAAATCCAAGGCCTGGCCTTTTGAGGAGGCCCGCCGCGTGCTGAAACGCTATGAGAAGAAGGACCCCGAAAAGGGCTATGTGCTGTTCGAGACCGGCTACGGCCCCTCGGGCCTGCCGCATATCGGCACCTTCGGCGAGGTGGCGCGCACGACCATGGTGCGCCGCGCCTTCGAGATCATCTCGGACATCCCGACGCGGCTGTTCTGCTTTTCCGACGACATGGACGGCATGCGCAAGGTGCCCGACAACGTGCCCCAGCAGGAGATGCTGCGCCAGCACCTGCAGGAGCCGCTGACCACCGTCCCGGACCCGTTCGGCGAATATGACAGCTTCGGCGGACACAACAACGCCATGCTGCGCCGCTTCCTGGACACTTTCGGTTTCGAATACGAGTTCATCAGCGCGACCGAATTCTACAAGTCGGGCCAGTTCGACGAGACGCTGCTGAAGGCGGCCGAGAAATACGACGCCATCATGGAAGTGATGCTGGCCAGCTTGCGCGAGGAACGCCAGCAGACCTATTCCTGCTTCCTGCCGATCAGCCCCAAGACCGGCAAGGTGCTTTACGTGCCGATCAAGCATGTCGATGCGAAAGCCGGCACCATCACCTTCGACGACGAGGACGGGCAGGAGCTGACCCTGCCGGTCACCGGCGGCCATGTGAAGCTGCAGTGGAAGCCGGATTTCGGCGCCCGCTGGGCGGCGCTGGATGTCGATTTCGAGATGTATGGCAAGGATCACAGCACCAATACGCCGATCTATGACGGCATCTGCAAGATCTTGGGCGGCCGGCCGCCCGAGCATTTCACCTATGAGCTGTTCCTGGACCAGCACGGTCAGAAGATCAGCAAGTCCAAGGGCAACGGCCTGTCCATCGACGAATGGCTGACCTATGCGGCGACCGAGAGCCTGAGCTATTTCATGTTCCAGAAGCCCAAGACCGCGAAGCGGATGTATTTCGACGTCATCCCCAAGGCGGTGGACGAATACCACCAGCAGTTGCGCGCCTATCCCGACCAGACGGTCGAGCAGCAGCTGGCCAACCCCGTCTGGCACATCCATGGCGGGAAGGTGCCGGAATCGGACATGGTGGTGCCGTTCCAGATGCTGCTGAATCTCGCCTCGGTGGCGGGGGCCAAGGACAAGACCGGGCTCTGGGGCTTCATCCGCCGCTATGCGCCCGAGGCCAGCCCCGAGGCCAACCCGGCGCTGGACCAGGCCGCGGAATTCGCCGTGCGCTATTTCAACGATTTCGTCGCCCCGACCCGGATCTATCGCCAGCCTTCCGAGATCGAGCGCCGGGCGCTGGAGGACCTGGCCGGACGGCTGGCCGCCTGGGAGCAGCCGGCGGATGCCGAGGCCCTGCAGACCATGGTCTTCGCCATCGGCCGCGAGCACGGATTCGAGCCGATGAAGGACTGGTTCCAGGCGCTCTACCAGGTGCTGCTGGGTGCCGATCAGGGGCCGCGGTTCGGCGGGTTCATCGCGCTTTACGGCGTGGACGAGACGCGGGCGCTGATCGAGCGGGCACTGGCCGGCGAGCTGGCGGGTGAGGCAACCGCCTGATCCTGCGCAGGAATCTCATGTTGCGCGCGGCCGCGTTGCCGCGCGCGCATGGTTAACGACCGGTTAACGCGACATTGCCAGAGTCCTGACAGACCGCGCGGGCATCCGCCTCGCATGATCTGGAATAGGGAGAAATTGGCATGACCATTGCGATTATCGGCAACCAGTCGTTGATGCCGCGCGCCTTCCGGCTGGGCCTGAATCAGTGGTCCCAGACCGATGGCCGGGCCGGGTCTCCGACCTGGGCGGGTGCGGCGAACGCGGCGGTCGTCCCGGCGGACGAGGATTTCGGCAGTTGTCTCGAAATCCTCAAGCTCGAGACGGTGACATCCATCCGCTACATGCAGCGCACGCCGATCAATCCCGGCAGCTATCTGCGCGTCTCGGCCCGGGTGAAGGCCATCGCCGGCAACCTGCCGCAGGTGCGCATCGCCGCCTTCGCCGGCAATGCCGCGGGCGAGAATGTCGCGGGCGTGACCCAGATGGGCCCCGCGGCCACGCTGCCGGGCTATGGGCAGGTGGTCGAGGTCTCGGCCATCGTCGGCACCGGCCGGCGTGCCGGCGTGGACATGCCCTGGGGGCGCAATGCCGCCTTCGGCCATTTCGGCCTGGACCTAACCGGCGACAACAACGGCTCGATCCGCATCGAGAGCATCGTCATCGAGGACGTGACGGCGGCCTTCGTGCCGGGGATGCTGGACTGGGTCGACGTGCGCGATTTCGGCGCCATCGGCGACGGCGTGGCCAATGACCGGGGCGCCTTTGTCGCGGCCGACCAGGCCGCCGCCGGGCGTCAGCTGCTGGTGCCCGAGGGCCGGTATTTCATCGGCTCGGACCTGAGCCTGTCCGCGCCCGTCCGCTTCGTCGGCACGCTGACCATGCCGCGCGCGGCGCGGCTGGCGCTGACGCGCAGCTTCGACTACCCGACCTATGCCGCAGCCTTCGGCGATGAGACCGAGGGGATGAAACGCGCGCTGCAGGCGCTTCTGGGCTTTACCGACCATTCCATACTGGACCTGTGCGGCCGCAACGTGCATCTGGTCGAGCCGATCACCATATCCGGCTCGGCCCCGGGCATGACCAGCTTTGCCAACCGCCGGGTCATCGCCAATGGCCAGATCAGCATCGTGCCCGGCCCGGCCTGGGACAGCCGGGTGGTGAGCTCGGTCGCGACCTACTATCCCGGCCAGTCGCTGACGCTTTCCGCGGTCGGCAACATCGCCAATATCGAGGTCGGCTCGCGCGTCAGCGGCAACGGCGTCGGGCGCGAGGTCTATGTCATGGCCCGGAACGTGGCGGCCGGCACGCTGACGCTGTCGCAGCCGCTTTACGGCGGGCAGGGCACGCGCAGCTATACCTTCACGCGCTATCGCTATGCCATTGATTTCTCGGACATGGAGCAGCTCAGCCGCTTCAATTTCGACGATATCGAGTTCCTGCTGGAGGGCAATGCCAGCGGCGTCATGCTGGCCAAGACCGGCAACATGAACTGTTTCCGCGACTGCTATTTCACCCGGCCCAGGGACCGCGGCATCACCTCGATCGGCTCGGCCTGCCAGGGGATGCTGGTCGATCGCTGCGAGTTCCTGTCCAACGAAATGGGCGACCTGGCGCAGAACCGCACCACCGTCGCGCTGAACGTCAACAACAACGACACCAAGATCCGCCACAGCCGCTTCATCCGCTTCGCGCATTTTGCGGTGATGAACGGCGGCGGCCACATGATCGAGGGCAATCACTGGTTCCAGGGCGACAACGCCCAGAACGGCGTGCGCTTCGGCGGGCTGATCCTGACCCAGACCAATGTGCAGACCACGGTGACCGGCAATTACATCGACAATTGCTCGATCGAGTGGACGAACGAGCACGACCCCCGCCCGAATTTCGAGGGCGAGGAATATTCCTTCGGCGGGCTGACCATCACCGGGAACACCTTCCTCGCCTCGAACACGACGCTGGGCTTCAACTGGCTGGTGGTCAAGCCCTACGGCACCGGTCATTTCATCCATGGCCTGGCGGTGATGGGCAATGTGTTCAAGTCGCTGTTCAACAAGATCACCCGCATCGACCGGGTGGACACCACCTTTGCCGACCTGAACTATCAGCGGATGCGCAACATCCAGTTCCAGGGCAACATGTTCAACGGCGTGAACACCTATGTCGCCAACCCGGTGGACATCACCCACAGCCAGGCCACGGCCTCGAATCGCTGGCTGATCACCGTGGACAAGGCGCTGCCCTTCAACGGCTGGGTGCGCAATGTCGAATCCGTGGTCGCGACCAGCGCCATCACCAATGCCGCCAATGCCCGGATCAGCGAGATGCCCTGGGTGCAGACGCAGCTGGCGGCGAACCAGCGCCAGATCGCGCTGAACTGGAACGCGGCGGCGCGGGGGGCGGTCAGCATCCGGGCGCGGATGGACAACCCGGACTGAGGCGGTCCTTTCAGGCTTTCTCCCAAGGCACCCGGCGGATCACTCTGCCGGGGGTTTCAGCATGTCCGGCGGCCGGAGCCTGAACGCCTGCCCGAAACCGGCATTGAGCAGGCCCCAAAGCGGCTCGATGCGCCAGAAGCGGAAGTCCGGCAGGTCGAGATAGACCCTGGCCTTGGGATCCTTCGCCAGCCAGCGGGCGCGGCGGTCCTGGTCCGGGTCGGCGGGGACGGCCCGGCCGAGGACCGACAGGCGCGCATGGGTCATGGCGTCGCCCTTGGCCGCTTCGGCCGCGATCAGCAGCCCGGCCCGCGGGTCGGCCGCCAGCGCGCGGGTATGCGCCGCCAGTCCCGACAGCAGGGCCAGCGGCGTGCCGTCCGCATCGGTCTGCAAGGCGATGCGGGTGACCAGCGGCACGCCCGTCTCGGGGTCGAGCGTGCCGAGGCTGGCATGGCGCGCGCCCTCCAGCAATAGCCGGGCCAGGGTGCGGGCCTCGTCGGTGGTTTCGCGAATCGGGTCCTGTGTCATGGCCGGAGCATGCGCGGCGCTATGGTTGCGATCAACCGGCCGCCGCCAGTTCCTGCGGCGTCAGCGCGCCGGGAAAATGGCAGGCGGTCAGGTGGCCGTCGCCCAGAAGCGCCGGCCGCTCGGCGGCGCAGAGGGCCTGCGCGCGCGGGCAGCGGGTGCGGAACACGCAGCCCGAGGGCGGGTTCATCGGCGAGGGCAGCTCGCCCCGCAGCGGGATCATCCGCTTGTCGCGTTCCAGCTGCGGGTCGGGGATCGGCACGGCCGAAAGCAGCGCCTGGGTATAGGGATGCTGCGGATCGGCATAGAGCGCCTGCGACCCGGCCAGCTCCATCACCCGGCCCAGATACATCACCAGCACCCGGTCGCTGATATGCTTCACCACCGAGAGGTCATGCGCGATGAAGATCAGCGCCAGGCCCAGGTCGCGCTGCAACTCGTCCAGCAGGTTGATGACCTGGGCCTGGATCGACACGTCCAGCGCCGAGACCGGCTCGTCGCAGATCACCAGCTTCGGCTGCACGATCAGGGCGCGGGCGATGCCGATGCGCTGGCACTGGCCGCCGCTGAATTCGTGCGGATAGCGGTTGATCTGGTTCGGAAGCAGGCCGACGCGGTCCATCATGTCCTTGACGCGGCGCTTGACCTCGTCGCGGCCCAGGCCCTTGTGATGGGTGGTCAGCGGCTCGGCGATGATCTGGCCCACGGTCATGCGCGGGTTCAGGCTGGCCAGCGGGTCCTGGAACACCATCTGGATCTGGCTGCGGTATTTCAGCATCCCTCGCGCCGAAAGGCCGATCAGGTCGGTGCCGTCCTGCCAGATCGCCCGGCCCGTCGCCGGGACCAGGCCGGTCAGCGCCCGCGCCAGGGTCGATTTGCCCGAGCCGGATTCGCCGACGATGCCCAGCGTCTCTCCCGGCATCAGGGTGAAATCCACCCCGCCGACGGCATGCAGCAGGCGCGGCCTGGCCCAGGGCAGGGCGCCTTGCGCGGGAAGCTGGAAGGTGACGCGCAGGTCGCGCGCCTCGATCAGCGGCTTGGCGGTCATGGCTTGGCCTCCTGAAGCATCCCGGCCGGCGCCTCGTCCAGATCGGCGGCGGCGGGCTCGGGCAGGTCGGGCTGCGGGGCATGGCCGGCGCGCACCGTGGCAAGGCCGGCATGGCAGGCCCGCTCGCGCCCCGGCGCGAAGGGGTCGAGCGGCGGCATGGTCTCGCAGACCGGCATGGCATAGGCGCAGCGCGGCGCGAAGGGGCAGCCGGGCGGCGGGTTGGTCATGTTGGGCGGGCTGCCGGGAATGGCGGTCAGCCGCTCGCCCTTCTGGTCCACGCGCGGGATCGCCGCCAGCAGCCCCTGGGTATAGGGATGCGCGGGGTCGGCGAAGATCGGCCCGACCGGCGCGCGCTCCATCACCCTGCCGCCATACATGACCATCACCCGCTCGCAGGCGCCGGCGACCACGCCGAGGTCATGGGTGATCAGGATCATCGCCATGCCGAATTCGCGGCGCAGATCGGCCAGAAGCTCCATGATCTGCGCCTGCACGGTCACGTCCAGCGCCGTGGTCGGCTCGTCCGCGATCAGCAGGTCCGGACGGCAGAGCAGCGCCATGGCGATCATCACCCGCTGCCGCATGCCGCCGGAAAACTCGTGCGGATACAGCCGGATGCGGCCGCGCGCGTCGGGGATCTTCACCGCGTCGAGCATCCGCGCCGCCTCGGCCACCGCCTCGCGCCTGCCCAGGCCCTTGTGCAGCATCAGCACCTCGGCCATCTGGTCCGAGACGCGCATATAGGGGTTCAGGCTGGTCATCGGATCCTGGAACACCATGGCGATGCGGCGGGCGCGGATGCGGTTCAGGACCTTGGGCGGGGCATTCAGGATCTCGGCCCCGTCGAAGCGGACCGAGCCCGTGGCGCGGCCGTTCCGCGCCAGCAGGCCCATGATCGAGAACGCCAGTTGCGACTTGCCCGAGCCCGATTCGCCGACGATGCCCAGCGTCTGGCCGCGTTCCACGTCCAGGTCGATTCCGTTCACGGCCGAGACCTCGCCGTCGGTGGTGGCGAAGCGCACGGTCAGGTCGCGGATTTCCAGCAGCGCCATGTCAGCGATCCTTCGGGTCCAGCGCATCGCGCAAGCCGTCGCCGACGAAGAAGAAGGCAAACAGCGTGATGCAGAAGAAGAACAGCGGAAAGGCCAGCTGCCAGAGCGTGCCGTAGTTCATCGTCCCCGCCCCCTCGGAGATCAGCGCCCCCCAGGAGGTCAGCGGCTCCTGCACGCCAAGGCCCAGGAAGCTGATGAAGCTTTCCGACAGGATCATCAGCGGCACCAGCAGCGTCGCATAGACCGCGACCACGCCCATCAGGTTCGGCACGATATGGCGCAGGATGATCCGCCATGCCGGGACGCCGGTGGCGCGGGCGGCCTCGATGAATTCGCGGTTCTTCAGGCTCAGGGTCTGGCCGCGCACGATGCGCGACATGTCCAGCCAGGAAATCAGGCCGATGCCCAGGAACAGCATGGACATCGAGCGGCCGAAGACCACCAGCAGCAGGATCAGCACGAACATGTAGGGGATCGACATCAGCACATCGACCGCGCGCATCATCACCGCATCGGTGCGCCCGCCGACATAGCCCGCCGTCGCGCCGTAAAGCGTGCCGACGACGACCGCGATGCCGGCGCCGATCAGCCCGACCATCAGGCTGACCTGCGTGCCCTGCACCGTGCGCGAGAACAGGTCGCGGCCCAGGTCGTCGGTGCCGAAATAATGCCCGTTCGACCAGCTGGGCGCGCCGAGCTGCGCGGCCTGGCCCATGATCGAGAAGTCCATCTCCTCGTTCGACCAGGCGGCCAGCTGGTTGCCCAGCAGCGCGAACAGCCCGACCAGGACCAGCACCGCCAGGCTGACCATGGCGGCCTTGTTGCGGCGAAAGCGGCGGCGGGCGTCGGCCCAGGGGCTGCGGCCCCTGACCTCGGGTTCGGCAAGCCGCGCGGCCAGCGATTGCATCTGACGGCTGTCGATCATGGCTCAATACCGGATCTTCGGGTCGATCCAGGCGTAGAGCACATCGACCACGAGGCTGAAAAGGATGGTCAGCGCGCCGACGAGGATGGTGATCCCCATCATCACCGCATAATCGCGGTTCAGCGCCGAATCGACGAAGCTGCGGCCGATGCCGCCGGTCGAGAAATACATGTCGATCACCACCGATCCGGTGATTATGGTGACGAAGGCGGGGCCAAGGTAGCTGATGACCGGCAGCATGGCGGGTTTCAAGGCATGGCGCAGGATCACCGCGCGTTCGGGCAGCCCCTTGGCGCGGGCGGTGCGGATGTGGTTCGAGCCCAGCACCTCAAGCATCGAGGACCGCGTGATGCGCGCGATCGAGGCCATGAAGCTGGTGGAGAGCGCCACGACCGGCATGATCCAGTAGATCGGCCCGCCCCAGCCGCCGCCCGGCAGCCAGCCGAGCCACAGCGTGAAGACCAGCACCAGCAGCGGCGCCATGACGAAGTTCGGCAGCACCTGCGCGCCGATCGAGATGCCGACGGCCAGGTAGTCCATCCAGCTGTTCTGCCGGATCGCCGCCGCGACGCCCAGGGCCACGCCGACCGCCACCGCCACGACAAAGGCGATGCCGCCATAGGTCAGCGTCACCGGAAAGCCGGCGGCGATGATCTGGTTCACCGAACGGTCGGGATAGACGAAGCTGGGACCGAAGTCGAAATGCGCCACGATCCCCCAGACATAGCCCGCGATCTGCCGCCAGAGCGGCTCGTCCAGCCCGTATTTCGCGTTCAGGTTGGCCAGCACCTGCGGCGGCAGGGCGCGTTCCTGCGTGAAGGGCCCGCCGGGCGCGGCATGCATCAGCAGGAACGAGACGACGATCAGCAGAAGCAGCGTCGGAATGGCGACCGCGAGCCGCCGCAGGATGAAGCCGAACATGCGCAGGTTCCCGATGACAGGTGCCGGACGTGTTCAGGGGCAGCCGCGCGGCCACCCCCGGGGGTCATTTCTGGATGCGGTAGATGTCCTTGGCATACCAGTCGTTCATCACGTTCTCGGTCGGCAGGCCCTTGATGTCGTCGCGGATCATGTCGACCTTGGAATATTGATAGACCGGGACCAGCGGCATGTCCTCGGCCAGGATCTTCTCGGCCGCGGTATATTGCTCGTTCGGGTCTTCCGAGGTCTTGGATTGGTCCATCAGCCTGTCGAATTCCGGGTTGGAATACTTGCCGTAGTTCATGCCCGTGCTGCGGAAATAGTCGAGGAAGGTCGAGGCTTCGTTATAGTCGGCGCACCAGGCATAGCGGGCCATCTCGAAATCCTGCGACTGCATGCGGTCGGTATGCACCTTCCATTCCACGTTGTTCAGCGTCAGCTCGACGCCGATCTGCTTGTAGAACTGCTGCGCGGCGACGGCGATCTTCTTGTGGTTCTCGTCGGTATTGTATTGCAGGGTCAGCTTCAGCGGCTTGTCGGGACCGTAGCCGGCCTCGGCCAGCAGCGCCTTGGCCTTTTCCAGCCGCTCGGCCTGGGACCAGCCGGCATAGTCGATCTCGGGCATCTGGAAGCCCTCGATGGCCCAATGCGTCCAGTTATAGGCCGGCTTCTGGCCGCCCTGCAGGATCTGGTTCACCACCACGTCGCGCTGCATGGCATAGCTGAGCGCCTTGCGCACCCGCACGTCCTTCAGCGCCTCGGGGCCTTTCTCGCTGACGTTCAGAAGATAGGCATAGGTGCAGGAATAGGGGATCGAGACCGCCTGGTCGGGGAATTGCTCCTTGAGCCGCGGATATTGCCCGGCCGGGATCTGCACGCGGTCGAGCTCGCCCGCCTGATAGCGGGTCAGCGCGACGTTGTTGTCGTTCACCGTCAGGCCCTTGATCCGCTCCATGATCACATTGTCCGCGTCCCAGTATTCCGGGTTCTTCTCCATGCTGATCTGCACGCCCAGGTCGTGGCTTTTCAGCACATAGGCGCCGTTGCCGACCAGCTTGCCGGGCTGGGTCCAGCTGTCGCCCTCGGCCTCGACCACCTTCTGGTGGACCGGGAAGGTCGAGCCATGCGTGACCATTTTCGGGAAATAGGGCGTGGGGGTGGTCAGCCTGACCTCCAGCGTGTGGTCGTCCACGGCCTTGACGCCCAGCTCCTCGGGCGTCTTCTCGCCCTTGACCACCGCCGTGGCGTTCTCGACGTTCATCAGCTCCATGAACCAGGCATATTCGCTGGCGGTGGCCGGATCGGCCAGCCGCCGCCAGCTATAAACGAAATCATGCGCGGTGACCGGATCGCCGTTGGACCATTTCGCCGCGGGGCGCAGGTGGAAGGTATAGGTCAGCTTGTCCTCGGACAGGTCGAAGCCGGTCGCGACGCCGGGGACCGGCGCGCCCTTCTCGTCCTCGTTCAGCAGGCCCTCGAAGAGCTGGCGGATGATGTCCGAGCCCTCGACATCGGTGTTCTTCTGCGGGTCGGCGGTCTTGATCGCATCCAGCAGCCAGAAGGTATAGGATTGGTTCTCGGCCAGCTTCTCGCCCTCGGCGGGCTTCACGGCCAGCGCAGGCAGGGCCATGCCTGCAACCAGAGCGGTCGTCAGGAACAGTCGGATCATGGGGCACCTCTCTGATGTTCATAGCGCGGTTCTTGCGTCCATGCCGCGCGGATGACCGAAATTGAGCCCAAAACCTGTAAGACAGCAAGAGAGATTTCCGGCTTTCGCAGGGCCCGCCCATGTGAAACAACACGGACATGAGCAGCGATCCGCGCATCACCATGGTCACTGGCGGCGCCCGTTCGGGCAAGTCCGCGCTGGCCGAATCCATCGCCGCCCGTCACCCGGGCGCGCGGATCTATATCGCCACGGCCGAAGCCCGGGACGACGAAATGACGCAGCGTATCGGCCGGCACCGCGACCGGCGCGGCACCGGCTGGCAGACGGTCGAGGAGCCGCGCGATCTGGCCGCCGCGCTGGCGCGCACGGACGGGCGGGGGGTGCGGCTGGTCGATTGCCTGACGCTGTGGCTGTCGAACCTGATGGCCGACGGGGATGATCCCGACCCGCAGGTGCGTCGGCTTTGCGCGGTGCTGGGCGCGCAGCAGAGCCCCGTGGTGCTGGTGACGAACGAGCTGGGTCTGGGCATCGTGCCCGAGAATGCGCTTGCCCGCCGCTTCCGGGACGAGCATGGCTGGATGAACCAGGCGGTGGCCGGGGTCGCGGACGAGGTCTGGATGGCCGTCAGCGGCCTGCCGCTACGCCTCAAACCGCAAAGAGGGACATCGTGAAAGAGTTCGACGAGACCGCCGCCGCCGCCGCCCGCGACCGCCAGGACCAGCTGACCAAGCCCCCCGGCTCGCTGGGCCGGCTCGAAGAGCTGGCGGTGTTCATGGCCGGCTGGCAGGGCCGCGAGCGGCCGGCGATCGAGCGCGCGCAGGCGCTGGTCTTTGCCGGCAATCACGGCATCACCCGGCAGGGCGTGAACGCCTTCCCGGCCGAAGTCACCGCCCAGATGGTCGAGAATTTCCGCAAGGGCGGCGCGGCGATCAACCAGCTTTGCCGGCTGGCGGGGGCCGAGCTGCAGGTCATCGCGCTGGACCTGGACCGGCCGACCGGGGATTTCACCGAAGGCATGGCGATGGAGGTCGACGAGCTGGTCGCCGCCATCCAGACCGGCAAGAACGCCGTGGACCCCGAGGCGGATGTGATCCTGCTGGGCGAGATGGGGATCGGCAATTCCACCGTCGCGGCGGCGCTGGCGGCGGCGACCTTCGGCGGCACGGCCGAGGACTGGGTCGGGCCCGGCACCGGCGCCGATGACGCGGTCATGGCCAACAAGCTGCGCGCCGTCGCGGCCGGGCTCAAGCGCCACAAGGGCGCTGCGACGGCGGCCTCGATCCTGGGCTCTTATGGCGGGCGCGAGCAGGCGGCGATCTGCGGCGCGGTGATCCGGGCGCGCGAGCTGGGGATTCCGGTGATCCTGGACGGGTTCATCTGCTCGGCGGCGGCGGGTGTGCTGCTGGTCAACGACCGCAACGCGCTGGACCATTGCCTGATCGGCCATGAAAGCGCTGAGCCGGGCCATCGCCGCCTGATCGCGGTGATGCAGAAGAAGCCGGTGGTGACGCTGGACATGCGCCTGGGCGAGGGCTCGGGCGCGGCGGTGGCGCTGATGATCCTGCGCGCGGCGCTGGAATGCCATAACGGCATGGCCACCTTTGCCGAGGCCGGGATTGGCTAGGCTTCCGGCCGAGGCGGCGCTGGCGCTGGTCTGGCTGACCCGGCTGCCTGCGGGGCGACTGTTGCCCGCGACGCCGCCCGCCCTGGCGCGGGCGGCCTGGGCCTTTCCGCTGGCGGGGCTGGCCGTCGGGCTGATCGGCGCTGCCGTTCTGGCGCTGGCCGCCTTTGCCGGGTTGCCGGCACCGGTCGCGGCGCTGCTGACGGTGGGCGCCATGATCCTTGTCACCGGCGGGCTGCACGAGGATGGCTTGGCCGATTTCGCGGATGGCAGCGGCGGCGCCACGCCCGAGCGGCGGCTGGAGATCATGCGCGATTCCCGCATCGGCAGCTATGGCGTCCTGGCCCTGATCGTGACCATCGGGCTGCGCGTGGCGGCGGTTGCGGCGCTGTTCGGCGACCCGTGGCTGGCCGCGGCAGCCCTGGCCGGGATGGCGGCGGCCTCGCGCGCCGGCATGGCGGCGGGGCTGGGGCTGATGCCGCCGGCGCGGCGCGACGGGCTGGGCCATGCCGCGGGCCGGCCGGGGCGCGGCGCCGTCGCAGCGGCGCTGGCGTTGGGCGTCGCGGCCTTGCTGCCGCCGGCGCTGTGCCTGCCGCATCCGCCGGCGGCCTGGCTTCTGCCGGCGGCGGCCATGGCGGCGGCGCAGCTCTGGCTGGCGCGGCGGGCGATGCGCGGGCTCGGCGGGCAGACCGGCGACGTTCTGGGCGCCATGCAGCAGGCGGGCGAGGTCGCGGGGCTGGTCGCCCTGACCGCGCTGGCCTAAGCGCCGTTACGTCGCTTTGCTTTTTCTTGACCGCCTTTAGGGGTTCATTCATACGAAGCGGCTACATCAAGGGGGAAACCCCTGCTCGCGGGCCACAAGAACATTGAGGGAGGTTTTCACATGGGCGCCCTGCTGGGGCTTTCTCGCGGCATCGACCGCGTCAATTCGGTCATCGGCCGAAGCGTGAGCTGGCTGATCCTCGTCGCCGTTCTGGTCAGCGCCGGGAACGCGGTCATCCGCAAGGTGCTGAACACCTCGTCCAACGCCTGGCTGGAGCTGCAATGGTATCTCTTCGGCGCCGCCTTCCTCGGGGCCGCCGCCTATACGCTCAAGGAAAACGAGCATATCCGCATCGACATCATCTATGGCCTCTGGAGCCGGCGCCGCCAGCACTGGATCGACCTGATCGGGCATGTCTTCTTCCTGATGCCCTTCGTCACGCTGATGATCTGGTATCTCTATTCCTGGGCGATGCGCTCCTATTACCGGGGCGAGGTCTCGACCAATGCCGGCGGGCTGGTGCTGTGGCCGGCCAAGATGCTGCTGCTGGCCGGCTTCGTCATGCTGTTCTTCCAGGGCATTTCCGAGATCATCAAGAAGATCGCCGTCATGCGCGGCATCATCGAGGATCCGAACCCCTTCGTCTCGGCGCATGAGGCCGCGGCGCTGGAAAGCGAGACCATGGCCCGCGAGATGAAGGCCGCGCTGGAGGAAGACCGGCAGGACGGGGAGTCCCGCAAATGATGGTCTTCATCGCGCAGAACATGGCGCCGATCATGTTCGCCTCGCTGGTGATCTTCCTGCTCTTCGGCTATCCGGTCGCCTTCGCGCTGGCCGCGAACGGGCTGTTGTTTTTCGTCATCGGCGTCGAGCTTGCGCCGCTGTCGGGCGGCAACATCAACCTCAGCTGGCCCTTGCTGAACGCCATGCCGGAACGGTTATGGGGGGTGATGTCGAACGAGACATTGCTGGCCATTCCCTTCTTCACCTTCATGGGCATCGTGCTGGAGAAATCCGGCATGGCCGAGGACCTGCTGGACACCATCGGCCAGCTTTTCGGCCCGATCCGCGGCGGGTTGGCCTATGCGGTGATCATCGTCGGCGCGCTCTTGGCGGCGACGACCGGCGTGGTCGCGGCCTCGGTCATCGCCATGGGGCTGATCTCGCTGCCGATCATGCTGCGCTACGGCTATGACCGGCGCATCGCTTCGGGCACCATCGCCGCCTCGGGGACGCTGGCGCAGATCATCCCGCCCTCGCTGGTGCTGATCGTGCTGGCCGACCAGCTCGGCCGCTCGGTGGGCGACATGTACAAGGGCGCGCTGATCCCCGGCCTGGTGCTGACCGGCATCTACATGCTCTATATCTTCGTGATGTCGATCATCCGGCCGAACAGCCTGCCGGCCCTGCCGAAAGAGGCGCGGACGCTGGGCTCGGGCGTGACATCGCTGCTGATCGCGCTGGCCCTGACGGTGGGCGGGGCCTGGCTGGCCTTCCGCTGGCTCTATCCGACGCATGGGCGGGATGCCGACATCCTGGCGCCGGCGCTGGCGGTGATCGTGATCTATGTGCTGGCGCTGCTGGACCGGGCGCTGAAGATCAACCTGATGTCGCGGCTGGCGCAGCAGGTCATCATCGTGCTCATCCCGCCGCTGGCGCTGATCTTCCTGGTGCTGGGCACGATCTTCCTGGGCATCGCCACGCCGACCGAGGGCGGGGCCATGGGCGCGGTCGGCGCGCTGCTGCTGGCAGGGGTCAAGAACCGGCTCAGCTATGACGTGATCCGCCAGGCGCTGTTGGCGACCACGCGGCTGTCGGCCTTCGTGATGTTCATCCTGATCGGGGCGCGGGTGTTCTCGCTGACCTTCTACGGCGTGAACGGGCATATCTGGGTCGAACACCTGCTGACCTCGCTGCCCGGCGGAGAATACGGCTTCCTGATCGCGGTCTCGGTGCTGGTCTTCCTGCTGGCCTTCTTCCTCGACTTCTTCGAGCTGGCCTTCATCATCGTGCCGCTGCTCGCGCCGGCGGCGCAGGCGATGGGCATCGACCTGATCTGGTTCGGCGTGCTCTTGGGCGTGAACATGCAGACCAGCTTCATGCACCCGCCCTTCGGCTTCTCGCTGTTCTTCCTGCGCTCGGTGGCGCCGAAATCGCCCTATCGCGACAAGGTCACCGGCCAGATGATGCAGCCGGTGACCACCGGGCAGATCTATTGGGGCGCGGTGCCCTATGTCTGCATCCAGCTGGTGATGGTGGGCATCGTCATGGCCTTCCCGGGGCTGGTCATGCATTACAAGGGCGCGCCCATCGATACCTCGAATGTCCGCTTCGAGATCCCCTCGGGCGGCGGGCTGGGGGGCTTGGGCGGCCTTGGCGGGCTGGGCGATCCCTTCGGCCAGCCGGCCGCGCCCGGAACCGCGACCCCTGGAACCGCGGAACCCGGGACCGCGGCACCCGGCGGTATTCCGGCCCCGGGCGGGCTGGACGGTCCGCCGGATTTCGGCGCCCCCGCCACCCCGGCCGAGCCGCAGGACGGAGCGCCGGCCCCGGCGCCCGCCGCGCCTGCCGCTCCCGATGGCGGGCTGGGCGGCCTGTCGGGCCCGCCGCCGGGCCTGACCGCGCCGCAGCAGCCGGCGAACGACTGACGGGAAGGGCGGCCCCAGGGCCGCCTTTCCCTTGGCCTGCGCGCAATTTGGCCTGCGCACAATGGAAAGGGCCGCCGCGATCTTCTCGCGGCGGCCCCGGTCGTTCCGGCAGCGGTTCGGCTCAGAGCGTGCCGTTGCGCTGCTGGATCATCATGAAGGTGTCATAGGTATATTCGGAAGTCTGGTTATAGAGATACCAGTCGCCCCGCGCCACCTTGATCGACTCCCAGATCTTCTTGAAGGGTTCGTTCGAGGCCTCCAGCTCGGCATAGACCTCGTTCGCGGCCTTGTAGCAGGCATCCAGGATCTCGGCGCTGAACGGACGCAGCTGGGCGCCCGAGGCCACCAGCTCCTTCAGGGCGATCGGGTTCAGGTGGTCGTATTTCTGCAGCATGTCGGCATCGACGGCCTTGCAGGCGGTGTGCAGCAGCGACTTGTAGTTCTCGGGCAGCGATTCGTATTTCTCCTTGGCGAAGAAGAAATGCACCGTCGGGCCGCCTTCCCACCAGCCGGGATAGTAGTAATAGGGCGCGACCTTGAAGAAGCCCAGCTTCAGGTCGTCATAGGGCCCGACCCATTCCGAGGCGTCGATGGTGCCCTTTTCCAGCGCCGGATAAATGTCGCCGCCGGCGATCTGCTGCGGCACGGCGCCCAGCCGTTCCAGCACCCGGCCGGCAAAGCCGCCGACCCGGATCTTGAGGCCCCGCAGGTCGGCCACCGCGTTGATTTCCTTGCGGAACCAGCCGCCCATCTGCACCCCGGTATTGCCGCCCGGCAGGCCGAAGATGTTATGGTTGGCGAGGAATTCGTTATAAAGGTCGATGCCGCCGCCATGGTATTGCCAGGCGTTCATGGCCCGCGCCGACAGCGCGAAGGGCACCGCCGAACCCAGCGCGAAGGTCGGGTCCTTGCCCCAGCTGTAATAGCCGACCGTGTGGCAGGCCTCGACCGTGCCGTCGGTGACGGCGTCCTGGGCCTGCAGGCCGGGAACGATCTCGCCGCCCGCAAAGACCTGGATCTGGAACTTGCCGCCGGTGGCCTCGGACAGGTATTTCGACAGCACCTCGGCGCCGCCATAGATGGTGTCCAGCGATTTCGGGAAGGCCGAGGTCAGGCGCCATTTCACCTCCGGCATTTCCTGCGCGATGGCGGGCGCGGCCAGAGCGGCCCCGGCGACCGCCGTGGCGCCGCCGACCGTGGCGCGGGTCAGGAAGGCACGCCGGCCAAGCTGGTTGGATTCTTTCATGGGTTCCTCCGCGTTGATCGGCCTTCTCCTGGCGGCCGATATGCAGGGGAATGTTGCACGCGGCCGATACCCTGTCGAGACGCCCCGGCCGGATTTTTTGCCCGATCCGGGGCCCGCCGCCGGTTGCCGCAGCGTCAGCCCGGGCCGCGCCGGGGATCGCCGATCTTGTGGCCGCATCATCGGACTACCCAAGCGATTTGGGCTTGCCTATACTGGCGGGGGTCCGGGACTTTGGGGGAACAAGGGATGCGCTGTCCTTTCTGTGGAAATGTCGATACGCAGGTCAAGGATTCGCGTCCGGCCGAGGATAACGTGGCCATCCGCCGCCGCCGCTTCTGCCCGGCCTGCGGCGGCCGCTTCACCACCTATGAGCGGGTGCAGCTGCGCGATCTGGTCGTGGTCAAGTCCAGCGGCCGGCGCGAGGATTTCGACCGCACCAAGCTGGAGCGTTCGATCCGCATCGCCATGCAGAAGCGCCCGATCGAGCCCGAGCGCATCGACCAGATGATCTCTGGCATCGTGCGCCGGCTGGAAAGCATGGGCGACACCGACATCCCCTCGAAGGTCATCGGCGAGATCGTGATGGAGACGCTGGCCCGGATCGACACCGTGGCCTATGTGCGTTTCGCCAGCGTCTACAAGAACTTCCAGGCGGCGGACGATTTCGACAAGTTCGTCTCGGAGCTGCGCCCCCACGCGGTCGAGGAGTGAGCGACCGGCGCCACATGCGCCAAGCGCTGGCGCTGGCACGGCGCGGCCTTGGCAATGTCTGGCCCAATCCGGCGGTGGGCTGCGTGCTGGTCCGCGGCGGCGCGGTGGTCGGGCGCGGCTGGACCCAGCCGGGCGGAAGACCCCATGCCGAGGCGATGGCGCTGGCCCAGGCGGGCGCGGCGGCGCGCGGCGCCACCGCCTATGTCACGCTGGAGCCCTGCGCCCATCACGGCAAGACCCCGCCCTGCGCCGAGGCGCTGGTGGGTTCGGGGGTCGCCCGCGTCGTCACCGCCCTGACCGATCCCGACCCGCGCGTGGCAGGTCGCGGCCATGCCATCCTGCGCGCCGCCGGGATCGAGGTGGCCGAGGGTGTCTGCGAGGCCGAGGCGCGCGAGGTGCAGCGCGGCTTCCTGAGCCGCGTGCAGCGCGGCCGACCGATGCTGACGCTGAAGCTGGCGGCCAGCTTCGACGGCCGCATCGCCACCGCCTCGGGTGAAAGCCAGTGGATCACCGAGGCGCCGGCCCGCCGTCACGTCCATGCGCTGCGCCTTGGCCATGACGCGGTGATGGTCGGCGGCGAGACCGCGCGCGCCGACCGGCCGGGGCTGAACGTGCGCGGCTTCGGCCCGGTGCGGCAGCCGGTGCGCATCGTGGTCTCGGCGCGCGGCTTGCCCGATCTGCCCGCCGAGGGGCCGGAGCATGGCCCGCTGTGGCAGGTGGCGGGCGACCCCGAGAGCTTCATGGCCGAACTTGGCGCGCGCGGGTTGACCCGGGTGCTGTGCGAAGGGGGCGGGGTGCTGGCGGCAAGCCTCTTGCGGGCGGGCATGGTCGATCAGTTGATCGGCTACAGCGCTGGCATCGTGCTCGGCGGCGACGGCCGGGCCGGGATCGGCGCGCTGGAACTGGCGCATCTGGCCGAGGCGCCGCGCTTTCGGCTGGTCGAGACGCGGCGGATCGGCCCCGACCTCATGCATCGCTGGCTGCGCGATGAAGCGGGGGACGGTTGATCACGAGCAGGCTGCTGAAAAAGGATTGTAAGAGGGCGGCGGGGCGGAAATCGTTCTAGATCCAGCGAAGATCGGCCTGAAAAATGAGGCGTTTTTGACCGATTTAAGGCGGATTTCCCGGTTCCTCGCCCGCGTTGTCCTGTCGCACGACTTTTTCAGCAGCCTGCCAGGGCGTGGTCTAGCGCCGCCAGAGCCAGGCGTAGCTGCTGAGCGCGCCCTGTGCCTTGGCCAGCCAGCGCAGCCCCGGGCCGCCCGCGGCCAAGCCGGGATCGCCCAGCCGTTCCACGGCGATCTCGGGCGGGCAGGGCAGGCCGCTGACCGGATCGAAATAGCGCGGATAGGCGATCAGGGCGCAATGGATCAGCACTGCCAGATCGGCCCGCACCTGCCGCCGCGCCGGAATCGGACCCAGGTCGCGGGTCAGCCCCCAGCCGGCATAGAAGGGCGCGCCCAGCGTGGTTACGGGCAAGCCGCGCAGCAGCGCCTCGAACCCCAGGGTCGAGGTCATGGTCCAGACATCGTCGACCTGGCCCATCAGCGCATCGGCGGCAGCGTTGCGGGCCACGACATCTGCCAGCCGGCGCATCTCGGCCTCGGGGATCAGGCCGGGGCGCAGGCCGGCCTCGACATCGGGATGCGGCTTGTAGATCAGCACCGCATCCGGGTTCTCGGCCCGGACGCGCTGCAGCAGGGCCAGGTTGGTGCGCACCTCGCCGGCGCCGAGGCGGATCGAGGCGTCGTCCTCGACCTGGCCCGGCACCAGGATGCGATGCCCTGCCGGCAGCTCGGGCATCCGGCCGCCAAGGTTGTATTTGGTGATGCCGGATTCGACCAGCCGGCGGGCCAGATGCAGCGCCCGCTCGCGCCCGCCGGGGGGCAGGGGCCCCGTCATCAGCCGCTCGAAGCGGCTTTCGCGGCCGGGGTCGTAATAGATCCCCAGATCGTCGGCGACCAGCGACAGCGGCGGCACCAGCGCGGCGCCGAGCCCGCGCGAGCGCAGGAAGCCGTCCTCGACCCGCAGCGCGCCGGGGGTCTCCTCCGCGCGGCCGGCCCAGGCCAGGGTCACCTTGGGCCCGGGTTTCGCGGTGAAGCGCAGGCCCCGGCCGCTGCCAAAGAACCGCGCCATGAACGGGCGTTTCCACAGCCGGATGCCATAGGCAAGGTGCCCGGCATGGTCCTGGCGCCAGGCGTGGGCCTCGGCCTCGATCTGGCGCAGCGCGCCCTCGAAATCGGTGAGCCGGTCGCGGCAGGGATCATACCAGACCGGCGCCAGCAGGTGGCTGGCCGCGAAGAGCTGTTCGATGCTGGCCGGGCGGCGGCGGGGCATGGGATGCTGGTCGTCGCTGAGCCCCCAGCCGGCATAGAAGGGCCGGCCGAAGACGCGGGGCCGGTGCCCGGCCAGCATCGCCTCGTAGCCCAGCTGCGAGGACAGCGCATAGACCCGCGCCGCACCCGCGAGCAGCGCCCAGGGCGAGAGGGCGCTGTCGCAGAAGAGCTCGCCCGGGCGCAGGTCCTCTGCGGTGAAATGGCCCGGACGCAGGCCGCGCGCCGTCTCGGGGTGGCTGCGGATCACCAGCGGCAGGCCGGGATTCTCGTCGCGGGCCGCGGCCAGCATGTCCAGGAAGTCGGCCCGGGTGGCGCCCAGCAGCGAGGCGTCGCCCCGGGTCTGGTCGATGACCAGCACATAGCCGGGGGCGGGCGGTTCCAACCCCGGCAGATGGGCATTGTATTTCGACAGATCCGCCGCGATCAGCCGGGCGATCCCCTGCCGGGCGGTGTCCAGATGCGCCCGGCTTTGCGGCGCATGCACCAGGCTTTCGATCAGCGAGGGCGCCTCGGGGTCGAAATGCAGCCCGACCGGGTCGATCAGCAGGCCGATGGGGCCGCGCCGCGCCACCGGCCCGCGCGCCCGCCCCGGCAGGACCGAGCGCAGGAAGGCGTCCTCGACCCGCACCAGCCGCGCGCCGCGCCGGGCGGCAAGCGCCTTGCCGCGCCAGGCGGTCGGGCTGTCGCCCCAGATGCCGACATGATCGCCGCGACCCGGCAGGCCGATGCGCGGCGACCAGCCGGCCAGTTGCAGGATGCGGCGCAGGCGCGGGCGGGTCAGGAACCCGGCATTGCATATGAAAAGCCGCCGGGAATCCCCGGCGGCCTTGTCCTTCGGCAGCATGTGCTTACTCGAAGGCGCTGTTGGCGGTGCCGACCTCGGCGGCGGTGCCCAGGATCGACTGCAGCGTCTTGCGCCACTGCACGAAGGGCGCCTCGGTCACATAGACGGTATCGCCGTCGCGGATGACGAAATCGCGCGCCAGGAACATGCCGTCGGGCTTGGTCAGGTCCAGCACATAGGCGACGCGCTGGGTGCCGTGGACGTCGTTGCGGCCCAGCACGGCGCGCGCCACGCCCTGCGGCTCGTCGCGCAGCACGAAGACGCCCTTCGGATCGGCCAGCGAGGTGCTGAGGCCGCCGACCATCGCCACCGCCTCGATGGCGTTGATCTGCTCGTTGCCGAGCGGCACCTTGGTCTGGCCGCCCAGCGCGCCAAGCGCGGTAAAGCTGCGCTCGTCCTCCTCGACCAGGATGACGTCGCCGGGGCGCAGCGCGATGTCGTTGCGCGCGTTGGAGTAGAGGTCGCGCAGCCAGACCTTGCCGCTGGCATTGCCGCGCTTGACGGTCACCACGGCGATCTCGGGCTCGATCGAGACGCCGCCGGCCTTGGACAGCATGGCCGAAAGCGTGCGGGTCGGGCGTTCGATCGGATAGACCCCCTGGGCGGTCACCTTGCCCATGACCGAGACGGTCGCGCCGTCGCCCGCGACGCGGGTGACCATGACCTGCGGGTCGGGGGTCTGGGTTTCCAGCTTCTGGGTGATGATGCGGCGCAGCTCCTCGGGGCTGTTGCCCGCCGCCAGCACCCGGCCGGCATAGGGCACGAAGATATAGCCCTGGCTGTCCACCTGCAGCTGGGTGAGCTGGGTCGAGCTGGAGCCCATCGAGGCCAGCAGCCCGTCATCGACGTTTTCCCAGATCGACAGGCCCAGCACGTCGCCGGGACGGATCTCGTCGGCGCCCACGGCGGAGGCCGAGCGGAAATCGGCCGAGAAACCGTAGGCGGGCGTGTAATTCGCCGCCCGGTTCACCCGGTCGTCGACATGGACGATATGCGAGCTGCCGCCCTTTTCCACCGCGCCCGACATGATCTCGTTCTTGGTGGGACCGGAACGCGGCAGGCCGCAGGCCGAGACCAGAAGCATCGCCCCGACAAGCGCCGCCTGGGTCAGGCGTGCGGCGAGCGAGCGCGCGCGAAAAGGCGCCGCACCGGTGCCAAGGGGCGAAAAACTAACGTGCGTCAAACTGTTACTCCTGTCCTCTCGCGCGATTCCCGGATCGCAGGTCGTATTTTTCCGGCACGTTACCGCAGCGTCTCCGGGTTTTCCATATTTTTGCCCCGCTCAATCGTCTCGCGTGCCCATCTGTTGCCGATATTTGCCGCGTCCGGCGAAAAGCGCCTGATAGGGGTCCTCGGGCGCCAGCATCATGTCCACGACGATCCGCAGCGCATGCGCGCGCGAATGCGAGGCGTAGAAACCGCCCGGCACCTGGCTGCTTTCCAGCAGGAAGTCGCGATAGCGCCGATAGGCCAGCGCATGCGGCGGGCGCGGATCGTGCAGGAATTCCGCCAGGCTCTGGTCCGAGACCAGACCCGGCTTGTCGAAGACCGCGCTGCCCATGGCCTTGACCGGCAGGCCGCGCCACAGCGCCTGCTGGGCGGCGGTCGAGTTCACCGTCACCGCCGCGCGCGCCTGGTTCATCAGCCGCGCCAGCTTGCCGCCGCGCACGAAATGCACCCGCTGTTCGATCCCCAGCGCCCGGGCCTTTTCCAGGATGGCCTGGCGGATCCCGCCGCGCCCGTCCTCGAGCGGGTGGGCCTTGAAGACGATGCGATGGTGGCAGGGCGCCGAGCGGGCGAATTCGGTCAGCACCTCGTCGGTGAACTCGGCCATGCGGGAATAGGGCGAATGGGCGACGAAGTTCGAATCGTGTTCCAGCTGCATCAGCACCAGCACATAGGGAAAGCCGCCGCGGCGCACCGCGCCGGCCTCGCGCATCCGCGCCAGCGCGTCGAAGGGCGTCAGCAGGAAGCGGCGCAGGTTCAGCCGGAATTCCTGGAACACGCCGATCTGGCGATGGGTGCGATAGCCCGGATAGCGCCGGTTCGCCACCAGCACCATGAAGTGGTAGAGCGCGCCATAGAACTTGTGCTGGCGCATGTCGCCCCAGCGTGCCGGCGGGCGATTCATCTCGCCGACGCGGTTACGCAGCGCGTTGCGCATCTCGCGCAGGGGGATGCGCATCAGCGCCGAATGGCCGTTCGAGCCGCCGCGCTCATAGGTGATCCAGAACGGGCGCAGATAGCCCTCTTCGAAGACATGCAGCACCAGGTCGTGGCGCTGCGCCGCCTCGCGCGCCGCGGCATGGACGGGGCGCACGTCGCCGTAAAGCACGATGTCGGTCACGCCCTTCTCGGCGATGATGCGGTCGAGATGCGCCGGCCAGTCCGCGGGCCCGCCGGCATGGCGGATGAAACGCGCCTTGTCGGACCAGAAGAACTCGTCCCCGGCGTTGAATCCCACCCGCCAGACCTGCGCCCCGGTGTCGCGCAGCAGCCGCCCGACCCGGTCGAAGAACGGGCCGTGCGGGCCCTGCAGCATCAGGAACACCCTTTTCTCGGCCGGCAGGGCCGCCGTCGCGGCCACGGCGGCAAGCGGCCGGCCGGCGGGCGCGGGCGGTCTGGCGGCCTGCGGCGCGGGTTTCGGCGGGGTGGCACGCAGCTGGCGTGATCCTGTCGTCATGGCATTCGGCATCGGAGCCCTGGAATCTGGTTCATGCAGGAATTGGGCTTTTCGCTACAGGCGGGGCCCGGCCACCGGGGTCATGCCTCCTCTGATTGCACCAAAAACCCGCCTCTGTCACGGCCTTTCCCGATTCTCGCTTAACCGGCGTTAACACCTGTTGCGGCTTTGCTTGAAGATCGCGCCCCAAGGCTCTAGTTCTCGGGCAGCACGAAGGAAGGGGGCGTCCATGTTTACCGGCATCATCACCGATATCGGCGAGGTTTCCCGCGTCGAGATGCGCGGCGACATGCGGGCGCGGATCTCGTGCCATTACGAGATGGCGGGGGTGGACCTGGGCGCCTCGATCGCCTGCGACGGCATCTGCCTGACCGTGGTCGAGAAGGGCGCCGACTGGTTCGACGTGGATATCTCGGCCGAGACCATCTCGAAGACCAATATCGGCGCGAACGGCTGGGCGCCGGGCCGGCGGCTGAACCTCGAACGCGCGCTGCGCGTCGGCGACGAGCTGGGCGGTCATATCGTCTCGGGCCATGTCGACGGCGTGGCGGTGATCGAGGAGATGCGCGACGAGGGCGACAGCACCCGCATCACCTTCCGCGTCCCCGAGGCGCTGGCGCGCTTCATCGCGCCCAAGGGCTCGGTGGCGCTGAACGGCACCTCGCTGACGGTGAACGAGGTCGCGGGCAGCCGCTTCGGCGTGAACGTCATCCCGCACACCCAGGCGGCGACCACCTGGGGCGAGGTGCGGGTCGGCGACGAGGTGAACCTGGAGATCGACACGCTGGCGCGCTATGTCGCGCGGCTGGCCGAGGCGGGCTGATGGCGGGCATCGGCCATAATCGCGGCCCCGGCCTCGACCCCGCTCCGGGCCGCGGCTTTCGCGCCCATGCCTGGGCGGTGGCGCGTCGCGAGCTGCTGGGTGCCCGGCTGCCGGTCGAGGTGGTGCGGATGCAGGTGCGCCGGGCCAGGCAGCTGGGGCTGGACTACAAGACCTATGCCGGGGTGCGGGCGGCGACCGGGCGCGACCTGGTCGCCTTTCTTTATTCGACGAACGCGCTGGGGGTGTTCCGCGACGGCCAGCCGGTCGGCGCCGCCGAGCGCCGGCGCATCGCGCAAAGCGCGGCCGCGCCGCATCTGGGCTGCGCGCCGGGGCTTGCGCCGGATGCGCTCGCGGTGCAGATCGGGGCGGTCTCGGCCGGGCACCTGCCGCCCTTCGGCGACAGCTGGTCGGCGGTCCGGGACAGGATGAAAGGCTGGCTGCGGGCGCAGGGCCTGCCCGGCGACGCGGTGCTGATGATCGGCGAGACCGACCATGAGCGGGAAATGATGACGGCGGGCGGTCTGGCGGGTTTCGTCACCGGCCAGAGGTTCTTTGCAGGAGCGGCGGATGCAATATGAAAAGCCGGGACCGGTCGAGCGCGACTGGTCCGACGCGATCTCTCCCATCGAGGAGATCATCAACGAGGCCCGCAACGGCCGCATGTTCATCCTGGTCGATCACGAGGACCGCGAGAACGAGGGCGATCTGGTCATCCCCGCGCAGATGGCCACGCCCGATGCGATCAACTTCATGGCCACGCATGGCCGCGGCCTGATCTGCCTGGCCATGCCGGCGGCGCGCATCGACGCGCTGGGGCTGCAACTGATGAGTCCCAAGAACTCCAGCCGGCACGAGACCGCCTTCACCATGTCGATCGAGGCGCGCGAAGGCGTGACCACCGGCATCTCGGCCCATGACCGCGCCCATACCGTGGCGGTGGCCATCGACCCGACCAAGGGGCCCGCCGATATCGCGACGCCGGGCCATGTCTTTCCGCTGCGCGCCCGCGACGGCGGCGTGCTGGTCCGCGCCGGCCATACCGAGGCGGCGGTGGACGTGGCGCGGCTGGCCGGGCTGAACCCCTCGGGGGTGATCTGCGAGATCATGAACGAGGACGGCACCATGGCCCGGCTGCCGGACCTGATCGCCTTCGCGCAGAAGCATGGCCTGAAGATCGGCACCATCAGCGACCTGATCGCCTATCGCCGCCGCCACGACAACCTGATCGCCGAACGCGGCCAGCGCGCGGTGCATTCCCTGCATGGCGGCGACTGGATGATGCGCATCTTCGCCGACGAGACCACGGGCGCCGAGCATATCGTGCTGACCAAGGGCGACCTGACTGCGCCCGGTCCGGTGACGGTGCGCATGCACGTGCTGGATCCGCTGCACGACGTGCTGGGCATCGGGCGCGAGAATGCCGGCACCCTGGACGCGGCCATGCGCATCATCGCCGAAGAGGGCCGGGGCGTGGTGGTGCTGTTCCGCGACCTCGAACCGCGCCTGCCGCGCCAGGGCGAGGTCTCGTCGCATGTGCTGCGGCAATACGGGCTGGGGGCGCAGATCCTTTCGGCGCTGGGTCTGTCGGAACTGGTGCTGCTGACCAATTCGGCGCCGGTCAAGGTGGTCGGGCTTGACGCCTACGGGCTTTCGATCCATTCCACCCGTTCGATTCCCAAAGAGTGACCCCATGGCCGCCAGCATCGAACATTACCAATTGCCGCTGCCCCGGATCGAGGGCGGCGCGCGCCTGCTGATCGTGGTGGCGCCCTATTACCGCCAGATCGCCGACGGGCTGATCGCCGGCGCCCGCGCCGTGGCGGAAGCCGCCGGCGCCGCGGTCGATCTGGTCGAGGTGCCCGGCGCGCTGGAAATCCCCAGCGCCATCGCCCTGGCCGCCGGCCGCAATCTCTATGACGGCTATGTGGCGCTGGGTTGCGTGATCCGGGGCGAGACGACGCATTACGACACGGTCTGCAACGACAGCTCGCGCGGGCTGACGCTGCTGGGCCTGCAGGGACATTGCATCGGCAACGGCATCCTCACGGTCGAGAACGTCGAGCAGGCCGAGGTCCGCGCCGATCCGCTGGGCCAGAACAAGGGCGGCGGCGCGGCGGCTGCGGCGCTGCACCTCGTCGCGCTCAAGCGGGGCTGGGCGGCGCAGTCGCCGCGCGGCGATGTCACGCCTCCGCGCGACGTGATCAAGCTGGCCGGCGAAATCGACGGGCCGGGCAGCGCATGAGCGGGGCGGGCGACAAGACGCGCCGCGAGGGCGACCGGCAGGCACGGCAGGCCCGCGCCGCCGCCGCGCGGCTTTACGCGGTGCAGGCGCTGTTCCAGATGGAGGCTGCCGGCCTGTCCGCCGACCGGGTGCAGCGCGAATTCCTGAACTGGCGCATCGGCCGCGAGGACGAGGACGAGGACATGGTCTCGGCCGAGGCGGATCAGGCGCTGTTCACCCGAATCGTCGACGATGCCGTCACCTGGCAGTCGCGCATCGACCAGATGACCGACCGGGCGCTGGTGGCGAAATGGCCGATCAACCGCATCGACCCGGTGCTCCGTTCGGTCTTCCGCGCCGCCGGGGCCGAGCTGGTGACGCCCGGGACCCCGCCCAAGGTGGTGATCACCGAATATGTCCGCCTGGCCCAATCCTTCTTCGCCGAAGGGCGCGAATCGAAATTCGTCAATGCCGTGCTGGACCACATGGCCCGCGAGGCCCGGCCCGAGGCTTTCTGAAGCGCCGCGCGCGGGGGACGGGGCATTCTGACGCGGCCGGCGTTTTCCCTTCGGCAGCCGGGGCATTCGCGCTAGAATGCGGGGACTCGTCCGTAGCCCGGGGTAAGGACATGCCGCAACTGGTCCGGCTCTATCTGGTCAGCATCGCCGTCGGCCTCGCGCTGGCGCTGGTCTTCACCGCGCTGCTGCTGGCGCTGGACGTGGCCACGCTGCGGCATCTGGTGACGGCGACGCGCGGCGGCTGGATCGCGGTGCTGATGCTGGTCTTCTTCCACACCATCCTGTTTTCCGGCGTGCAGTTCGGCATCCGCGTCATGCTGATGGCGCGCCGGGACGGCCCGCGCGGGGGCCTGAGGCAGAAGATTCGCCGCCCGCAGGCGCCCGCCCTGGCCCCGGTCGCGGCGCCCCGGCGCTGACTGCCCGGCACCGCCCGCATTTTTGCCGCGCCACTGTGGGTCTTTCGCAACAATTTTACCTTGCCGGAGGCGCTTCAGAACTGCCTTTTTTTCAGGCAGTCGGTTTTCGTCATCCTTGTGTTTCGCGCCCGTCATTTTTCGTGAGCCTTGTGGTGTCCTATTACCAACTGACCGGGCGGGAGAAATTTTCACGCAACCTGAAGGAGAGATGGTTCCATCACTTTTTGCCGTGGTCCATTTTCCGCCGAGCCGCCGGTTCCGAAGAAACTTCACGTTTTTGAGAGTCCGGCCCCAGTTTTGCGGGGCTCTTTATCGTCCTGCGGCGGGGTTCTACCTCTGACCCAGCAGAGATGCTCGTGGCTTCGGGAAAGCCGGCGCCACGGACACGAAACGGTTCGGAAAAGGACTGACCAAGATGAAGACGCTTGCTTACCTCGCCGGTGCCACGGCGCTTGCCGCCGCCTTCTCGGCCCCCGCTTTCGCGCAGCCGGAGATCGCCACGGGCGCCAACGCGACCGGCATTTCGGATGTCAATGAACAGATGAGGGACGTCGAAGAGGCGGTCCGCGACGATTTCGACCGCTCGTCGGACGCCTATCGCTTCGGCAATCCCGAGCGTCGGGACGGCCTCTACGGTTCGGTGGCGCTGAGCTATGTCGGCCGCACCGGCAACAGCGAAAACCAGGACTTCAGCCTGGCCGGCCGCCTGTCGCACAACCAGGGCCCGTTCTCGCAGTCGGTGGGTATCCTGCTTGAATACGGCGAGAACAACGCCGGCGACACGGATACCGAGAAGACCTATGTCATCTATGAAGGCATGTACAGCTTCAATGACCGCTTCTATGCCTTCGCCCTCGGCCGCCTGGCGACCGATGCGCTGGCCAACGATCCGGTCAGCCTGGCCACCGATCAGGACTTCAGCGATCTGGACGGCCGGCTGAAGCGGGACGCCTATTTCGGCGTCGGTCCGGGCTATCGCATCATCAACAACGACACCACCGCCTGGCGCGTGCAGGCCGCCATCGGCGTGCGCTACACCAAGGCCGTGGACGTCCTGTCGGTGGATCCGACCGACCCGCTTACCGGCACCTATGAATACGACACGAACACCGAGACCGGCTACCTGCTGTCGTCGCGGTTCTACCACCGTATCAACGACAATTTCTTCATCACCAACGATACGGACTACCTGACCTCGGACAGCAACGACACGGCCACCAACGAACTGGGCCTGAACTTCAAGATGTCCGAAGCCTTCGCGACCCGCGTGTCCTACAAGACCGAATATGTCTCGGATCGCGCGATCCGCACCGACAACACGCTGGGCGTGTCGCTGGTCTACGGCTTCTGATCCGGAAGCCAACCCTCCTCTCTCTCACGGGCGGCCTTCGGGCCGCCCTTTTTTGTCGCCGGCAGCAGCGGGCGCGGTGCGGGGAAGGGTGCGCTTCCTCGCGGGGCAGGGGATCAGGGGGGGAAAAGAAGGCGGCGGGAACCGCAGCGACCGTGGCGGCGCAGGTTTCCCCGAAAGCCTGGATGTCCAGGTGGGAACCGGATAACGGGACCAGGGCCCCGACAGAGCCAGCCCCCTCGGTGAAGTTATAGGCCAGTGAGAAAAATGGCCGCGCACGAGAAGAGCAGAAACCCGCCAGCCCCCTAGATAGGGCGGCTGCCCGCCTGCCGCAAGGGCGGGATGGGCTTGCAAGATGTTTCCGTTTCGTTCATGGTCGGGGCATGAAGCGCGCCGCCGATCTGCCCCCCGACCTGCCCGACGATCTGCTGCCCGCCCTGCCGGGCCAGCGGCTGGCGCGCGGCGTGGCGCGGCTGCTCACCGGGCTTGGCCATGCGGCGCTGCCGGAATTCGTGCCGGCGGGCGGGTTGCGGGTCGATGTGATCTCTGTCTCGCCCCGGGGCGAGATCTGGGTGGTCGAATGCAAGAGCTGCCGGGCCGATTTCGTCTCGGACCGCAAATGGCAGGGCTATCTGGAGTTCTGCGACCGCTTCTTCTGGGCGGTGGACGCCGGTTTCCCCGAGGATCTGCTGCCCGAGGGCTCGGGCCTGATCCGCGCCGATCCCTGGGGGGCCGAGCTGATCCGCATGGGCCCCGAATCGCGGCTGGCCGGCGCAAGGCGCGCGCGGCTTCTGCGCGACATCGCCCGGGTCTCGACGGCGCGGCTTCTGGCGCTGACCGATCCGATGGGGATCAGCGGCGCGGCTTCCTGACGCCCTTGCCCGGCTTGGCGGGGCCGCCGATGCTGCGGGCGGCCTCGGCGGCGGCCAGCAGTTCCTCGGCGATTTCCTCGGCTTCCTCTGGGTCGAAATCCAGCGGCAGGTCGATATTCTCGCCCTCGACATAGATCCTGACCATGCCGTGGTCGGTGGGACCGATCTGCAGATTGGCGGCGATATCGCTTTGGCTGTTGATGCTCATGGGACTCTCCTGGCGCCTGGCCCGTGGATCTGGGGATTTTCCTTAACCCGCATGCGAAAAACCGGCAAGACGGGCTTGCGCAGGCGGCGGGCTGGGGCTAGATACCCGCCTGTGCCGCCTTAGCTCAGTTGGTTAGAGCGCTAGATTGTGGATCTAGAGGTCCCCCGTTCGAGCCGGGGAGGCGGTACCACCGCAATCACCCATATGTCAGGCATTTCCCGGCGCCATCCGGCTGCGAAATCCGCGCAGGCGCGCCCATGACCGGGCCCGCTCGGCACGGCCGGGTGCGGGAGAAGGATTTTCTCTGTCCGCCGCCGAAAAAACACGTCTTATCTTGTCGTGTTTTTAGGCCGGCCATGCTACCGTGGCCTTGAGCTATTCGGAGGATTTCCCGATGCGGCAGAAATGTCCCGGTTTCAGGATCATCGGTCCCGAGGGCTGCCCGGTCGCGCAACGTGCGGCGCTGGCGCTGGTCCTGCGGGGGCAAAGGATCAACTGGCTGGTCGGAGCGCGGGCTCGGCTGGTGGTCGAGCAGGCGAACGGCGTGGTGATGGCGATCGAGGACGGGCTCGCCATGATCGAGCTGATCGAGGACCTGCATCCCGACCGGCGCCTGCATCCCGCCAACCCCGAGCTGCGCGCCAGCCACCGCGAGATCATGGGCGGTGCCTTGCGCGCGCAGGGCGCCCTTGCGGCGGTGATCGCGGCGCGGAACCTGCGCGATCTGGACATCGCGGTGCATGACCTGCGCAACCGGCTGGCGCGGATCGAACATGCGCTGCCGGACGGCGACCCGAACCCGCCGCTGGCCAACCTGGACGTCGCGCTGCTGCCGCTGCTGTGGCGCATCGCCCTGTTGGACCTGCGCCACGACACCCATCTGGCCGACGGCATGCCGCGCTGCAACCGGCGCCTTGCCGCCGCGCTGCGCCATCCGGCGGTGCGGCAGGTCCTGGACCGCGGCGCGGGGCGGCGCTTCCTGGAAGAGGTGGCCCGGCGCGGCGCGGTCCTGGCCCTCGACGATCCGGGCAGCGAATGGGAGCGGCATTTCGAACCCGCCAGGGGCAGCGCAACGGACGGCGCCCTGCTGTTCCTGCGGCCGGGCGCCGGGGCCGGTCCGGTCATGACCCGCAACATGGGATAGGCCGGACCGCTGCGGGCTTGGCCGCACTGCCATTGCCTGCCATAGCGACCGCCTTGCGATGCAAGGACCGGAGGCGGTCAGCGGTAAAGGGTGCGGCCCATGGCTTCGGCCGAACTGCCGGCAAGGTTCTGGAACGGGTGGCGCGGCTGTCCGTGGCGCCGAAGGACTGGCGGAACAAGTAAGAAAGCGATGTGAGAGCGGCTTCCAAGAGACAATCCGGAAGTCAAGAAAAGCCCTTGGCAAGGGCGGCCGAAGACGGGAAGGCCGCCTTCGACCCCGGCCGACAGATCGGAGCGGCAATCAAGCGCGCCGGGCGCTGAAACTGCAGCGGGCGGACCCGAGGGCCCGCCCGATCAGAGGGGTCAACCACACCGCCGTTTGACCACGATGGCATATTGCCGAGAGCGCGCCATGCGGCAACCTGCGGTCTTGGTTAGCATCGGCAATTGAATCGAGCGATCTGCAGCGCCCTGCGGCGGGACAGCAAAGGGCCACGGATTTCTCCGTGGCCGCGCGGCAGCTCTGCGCGCCGATCAGCAGACCAGCGGGCGATGGTGCTCGATGTGACGGACCGTCAGCTTCCGGGCCTTGCGGCCCGAAGGCAACGGTCGTGCGGGCTGCGGCACGAACTCCTTTTCGCGAAGCTCGGGGAACAGGGTGAAGATCTCCTCCCGCGCCGCCTGGCCCACCGACTGAAGCGCCTGCGCCCCGGTATAGAGCGATTCGGTCGGCGCGCCGTTCGATGTCACCACCTCGTGCCGGTCGAAAAGCAGATGGAAATATTCGACCTCGTGCAGGTCCTCGGCGACATCGACGCCCTCGATCTGCAAAAGCTGCTTGGCCGCGACCAGCACCTCGGTAGCACCGAACATCTTCAGGGCCACTTTCGACCGGACAAGAACCCGGTGCTGGGGCGACACCAGAAGGTCCGAGGACGGGGTTTCCGTCCCCAAGGCACCGGCCTTGATGCGGATGGGCAGCAGCTTCGGCGTCGCCTTCAGCGCCGAGGCGCCGAGTTTCACCGACCCGATCCAGCGGAGGGGCTGATGGCCGTTATCCAGCGTCTGAACCAGATCTCCCACCTTGAGACTTTCGATCGGCCGCGAGCCATCGGCGCATTCGATCAAGGTGCCGCGAACGAAACAGACGATGTCCGTTTCAAATATGTCGGCGTTGAAGCCGATGGTGGCTACGGTGTTGTCGATCGGCGTGGCCGACAAGACCTCGACCTTTGAGAATCGCGTGATGCTGTCCCAATCGTTCACGGTGCTCGCCGATGGGCGAAAGAACAGATCACCGTTGCTCATCTGAATGAGGACGCCGTTCTGCTGCACCACGGAAGGATTGCCGTCTTCATCATGCACGGTGATCGCAAAGCGGGCGCTTACGAAGGTCGTTATCGTGACCCCGCTTTGCGGGTCGCCAGCGGGATCAGTATAGGAAAACTGGCTGGTCGGCTGTTGAGCGGTGCCCTGATAGGTCGTCTTAAAATGATTGCCACCGCTGGTATAGTAATCCCCGGTCAATTCTACCGGCTTGATTTCATCCTTGCCTTCGGCCATCCAGCCGACGATCTGGTTGGCTTGGGTCTGACTGATATTGCTGCCGGGGGTTGGATCAAGCAATGGTTGACGATTGCCGATCCACATGAGGTTTACGGTTGTATCAGGCACTGCACTCTCCTCGTGTAAGTTACCGATCCGCTTGGCGTAATGAGAGAAAAATTGTTCTGCTCACCCGCCTTGGAGGGTGTTGCTTTAAGCTCCATGGGACTCAACTTGTCCTTTTAGTCAGGTTGCGGAAAAGCTCGGAAAGCGGCGCGGGCGGGGCGAAAGAAGCGGCCTGCATATAAACGGCAGAAAGCCCCGCAGGATGGGGAGCTTTTGCATTTCGACCGAGAGCTATTCATGCGCTTGTTTCTTCACGTCCTCAGGCGGCGCGATTTTGTCGAACCGTGCCCAGACGGTCCATTTGTCGCCAGTCGCCCGCAAATATATCTCTGCGAGCCTGGCCAATTCCGAGGGTCCGAGAAGCTTGCGGCCTGCCGCATCGTTTTTCCATCTTGGACAGCCGCGACACGCCCCCATGGCGCTGGTCGTGTAAATGCAGATCCTCAATGCCGAGAAGCTGGCCCCCCGGCGAATGTCGCGCTTGCCGCAGGGTGGTGTAGGGAAGATCCGCTCGTGATTGTGGCCCATCGTCTGCACGACTTCAGCATTTGGGCCTTCGCCTTGCCGATCCGTTTGGTGGATCGCATCCGCCAGGGTGGCGCCGCCAGCCCGCGCGCCCTCCTTCTTCTCGAAGCCGGCCGTCTTCTTCCGGCCTCCAACCAGGCCTACCCGGCGGGTCGGCTTTCGAAGGACGCGGAGGCCCTTCTGCCGTCTCGCATTATCCGGACCTGTGCGGTATAGACGACGGTGCTGTCCTTGAGGCGGCGCTCGGTGATGGTCCTGTCGGATGTGCTCAGGTCTCTGCGAACCTTGCCAATCCCAGGCAAAGCAAAGACGAGAACCGGACCAAACCAGTAAAAACAAGGCAGGATCAGACGGCCCGACCAGTGTTGAAAATGGCTGAAACGGACAATTTCATCCGTAAAAACAATAGCGCGCGGCTGTCCGTTGCGCCGATGATGGACTGTCGGAACAAGTCAGAAAGCGACGGAAAATCATATCGCTAATGGCGGCTTGGAAATTTAAGCAAAATTTTTAGCAAGAGCGCCCTATCGGCCGAGCGCTCTGGCTTCTTTCCGGGCCGATTCCGCCCGCGCATCGATGTAGGCCGCAAGGTCCGACAGATGCACCATCTTCGCGCCCTTCTGGCTGCTCTCCATCCGGACAAGAGGCAGTGGAATCTCGCCGGTCGAGACCTTGCGCAGGAAGACCGGCAGCGTGAGCGGTGCGAAGAAATCCCGGCACACCACATCGGCGCCGATCATCGCCCGGCCTTCGTACTGGGCCATGAGCAGCCAGATGGTGTTGATTCCCTGTTTGCCCATCAGGCTTTCCCCTTCCTGACTTGACGCACCCGGTGCTCCAGCTTCGCCGTCGCCATGATGGCGGGGCGCAGCTCGGCGGGCGCGCTGTCATAGGGCACTCCCTTCTTGGCGCCGGCTAGCCGCGGCAGCATCGCGCGGGGCACGGCCTCCCAGTTGCTCGGGTCGGTATTGGTCCTGTCGCCGTCCAGGCATTTCAGGGCATGGCCGGCCGGGATCGGACCATTCTCTTGTTCCCAGAGGTATCGGTGTTTCATGACCCGGCGGGTGTCGGCGCCCGTGTGAGGATTGGTTTCCGCTACGATGATCCAGACGTAGCCGTCCTTGGGGTCGATAGATTCATGTCCTGGCCCGCGCCAGGTGTGAGGCCTGCTCCCCGGCTTGAAGGTCGTCGCCATGACCTTGGCCCTGACATGGTCAGGCATCGGCTTGCCCTTGTTATGCGATACCTGGCCGGGAACGAACTGCCCGGTGCGCCCGGTCAGCCATCCGTTGCGCTTGCAGAGGGCTTTGAAATTCGAGAGCGAGACATCCTGCCGCATGAAGCGGGCGCAGAACAGGGTATAGGCTTCCGCTCGCGGCAGTTCCTTGTGCGCCTCGATCCAGGCCAGCTCCTCGGGTTCGTAGACAATGGCGCGACCCTTCATGGCTCGCTTGCTCCGATCTTGGGCAGCATCGGCAGGATGCCTTGGCCATGTTCGGCAAACAGCTTCGCCGCCTTCAGCTGCAGATCAGCATTGCCGACGATGCGATCGGCGACGGAAACGATCGCATCCGCGCGCTTCGCCTCCTGTTCGATCTGCTCGGGTGTCAAGGACTCGTCGGCCAAGCGTTCCAACTGGGCGAACAAGTGGTTGTTCAGATCTCCGAGCTTGTTTTTCATGACGTGACTCCTTCGATGGTGGTCAGCCTGCGCTCGGCGGCGGCTATCCAATTGCGGAAGGCCTGTTGCAGGCCCGCCGTTCCGCTCGAGCTGATGCCGTGCATGCGGATGGTGTTGGTCCACGCCTTGTCGTGGATCCGGGCGCCGTAGGTGGCGCGCAGATGGTCGGCGAGGGCCTCGGCGGCTGCGCGGTGCTGGCGGTGCTGATCCGCCCAATCTGCGGCGTTGTCACCGATCATCGGCAGAGCATCCAGGCGCTGACGCAGGTCGGCAATGGTGGATTGCACCAGTTGCGGATCGATGCGGTGCTTAGGCATCGAGCTTTCTCCCCTTGTTTCCCCAGAAGTCGGTGCAGGCGGCGATGGCGTGCCGTGCCATGGCCTCGATCGCGGCCTCAGGCCTGCCGCCCGAGCGCATCGTGATCAGGACGAATGCGCACATCAGGTCAGCGGCTGCGGTTGCAGCATTGCCGCCCTGGTTCCTGGCGTTGAGGCTAGCGGTCACCACGAGCGCTTCGATGCGCTTCTTGATCGTCTCTTCGTCGTGACGGTCAGCCATGGTCTTCCTCCCCAGCCGCGACCCACAGGCAGACCGCGATGGCCGTGACGCCCGCGATGGTGGTCGGCCAGAAGCCGAACGCCGCTCGCATCAGATGGAGGACCACATAGATCAAGGTGATCGCCAGCGCCGTGGTCAGGCCATCGATAAGCATGCGCAGCATGCGTTTGAGCCGGTCACCCATCGCCTACCTCGCATTCCATCGGCTTCTCGCCCTCGGCGGTCGGCAGGAAACCGGTGCCGCGCAGCCATTCCCATTCCTCGTCTGTGCCGAGGTATTCGACCCATTCGCCCTCGCCGCGCATCTGGCCCGGGCCGGGCTGCTTGATCCAGCGATCAGACATCCGTCCGGCCCTCCGGCAACGCACGCAGGGTGGCCTTAACGCTGGCGATCCAGTCCTCCATCTCGCGGATGGCCTCGACGGTGGCCTGATCCTCGGGACAAGGGCACATGACCCCATTGATGCTGATACCGTCGCGCAGACCCTCGGCCTCGACCTCCAGAAGCTCGCAGCCCGCCAGCAGCAGGGCCCGCATCCCGGCGATCTCCTGCTGTGCCTTTGCCAGATTCGTGCGCAGAAATTTCTCGGTAACGTCCTGCGCCAGCATCGCCTCGCCGAAACCAGCGTTGAAACCCTCCATATAGCAATCATCGCTATCGTCGTGGGTCGGCATTGCCCGCCGCGGCGCTTCCTCGGCCGGTCCCTGCCAGGTGCTGCGGCCGATCTCGACGGATACGATGTCGCTGGTCATTCCGCATACTCCCAGCAATCCATATCCGCGTCGGCGCAGGCTTCCGGCCCGTCCTCGCGCTGATCGGGCTCAGCCCAATAGGTCGGTGCGACCTCCCGGGCGTATTCCTCGATGGATGAACCGTCGGCGAACTCGGTGCCGCCGACCAGCACCATGTGATTGACGAAGCGCTCGATGAACGCCGCCTCGGTCATATCTTCCTTGTCGGACATTGTTCCGCTCCTCTGACCATTCGGGATGGCAGCGCCGCGGCGCTGCGCACCGGAAGGGTCAGGTCAGGCGAAGCGGCCCATGTAGATCGGCAGGCCGGTCTCCTCGCTGGCCGTGGTGGCGATCTGGGTGAAATGCGCGCGGCGCTGGTATTCGACCCGGTGCCACTGGAACCCCAGCCCGACCGCGCCGCCGCCCAAAGCGCGCCAGCGAAACAGGCAGGTCAGCTCCTCGGGCTCCTCGCCGTTGTAGATCGGGATCGAGACGGTGAACTTCTCAGGGATGATCACCCCGTTCTGGACCTTCGTGTCGCTCTCGAACACCAGCTTGCGGTCGCCGTTGTCCAGGCGCACGGCGGACTTGTAGACTTGCCCCACCGTCGCCTCGAAATCGCGGCTGATCTCGATCATGGTCGCGGCTTCGGGATAGCCGATATCGACGCTGTTCTCTTCCAGGAACCGCGCAAAATCCGCCTGCGGATGGATCTTGCCCTCCATCTCGTCCCAGCGGGAGAATTCCTCGGACGGCCGCAGGGCGAGGATCACGGCATGGGCATTGTGCCCGGCCGCCGGGAAGGCCTCGCCCTGGTTGTGATCGTGCCAGTCCAGCCGGGCCGAGATCGTCAGCGCGTCGAAATCCGCGATGATGATCGAGCGGTCGGACTTGTAGCGGTTGGCGTAGGCGGAAAGTGAGGCGCGATCATCGACGGTCACTGCCTGCCGCACGCGCGACGGCAAACGGTTCGGGTCGCTGATATCATGCAGCTTGATGCGCTCCGGCAGCGCCGCCCAGGTGCGTCCGTCTGGGCCGTCGATCACCGGCGACGCAATGCGCGCCGCATTCAGGACAGTCTCAAGGGTGCTGACCGGGTCCGCCGGCAGATAGATCGCACCGGGGTCGTTGGGGTCGGTTTTCTGTGCCATGGTGTCTCCTCTGGCGTGATAGACGGATCAGTCGTTCATCGAGCGTCGGCGCTCGAGCTCGTCTTCGAAATCCATCTGGTTGGGGTCACGGCGGGTCAGGCGGTCGGAATCGGACGCGAAATAGATCCCGGTGCCCATGCTGCGGCTCGGCTTCTTGATGGTGATTTCCGGCACCACCTCGATCTGGCCCGCCTTGTTCGTCTTGAAGCTGGCCTTGAAGGTGAGGCTGCCATTGCCGCCGGTTTCGCGAATGGCGGCGACCAGTTCGGAAAGCTTCTGGTCGCCGGTCTCCAGAAGCTCGCCGCGGCGGAAGCTCTGGATGAATTCGAGGAAGTTGAGTTCATGCGCGGCCATACCTCAGGCCTCCTCGTCCTGCTCGATCCGCGCGCGGACGAAGCAATCCTTGGCCTCGACCAGCTTGCGCATGCCGGCGGTCTTCTCGGCACCCTCGGCGAGCGCGCCGTCCATCTCCCGCGCCAGCGCGTCGATGGGCTTCACCACCGCCTGCAAATGCGGCGGAAGGTGATCGTGGCGGAGCCATTTCAAAAGGCGGTTCATGGCATCTCCTCTGCAAAGCCCGGAACCGCCGGGCGCGGTGTGAAAGGAAAGATGCTGGCCGCTCCGGACACGGGAGGGAGGAACTCAAGCCAGAGCGGCCAGCCAGTGAGGGTGCGACAAGCGATCAACGGCACCCATCTCGGGCGAGGGGCGGAACCCCTCGTTCATTCAGCGGCCGCCGCGCGTCGGCCAGCAGCTCGCGGATCTCGCAGGCCAGGGGCGTGTTGCCGATGGCCGGAACCTCGGCCAGCACGCGCTGGCACAACTCGATGGCGCGCAGATAATCCGCCATCATCACCGGCATGCCCCCGGCGAAAGCGCGCGGCATCATCTCTACAGGCTTGCTCATGGCAAAAGCCTCGCCGAGCCCTCCGATAAAGCGACCCAGCCCGCCTCGCGCGCCTGCACGGCCGTGGGTGACAGAAGGTCCAGCATCGCCTGACCGTCCAGACGGCCGACCAGCAGGCCGAGCCCCATCCCGGCGAACACCAGCACCAGAACCCCGATCCAGAGGAACACCACGCCCCAGGCGATCGGCCGACGCTCGGAACCTCGGCCATCAGCCTCGGGAATCCCGTAGATCACGAAGGGATCACCGTCAGGCGCAAAGTCATGAACGGGAACGCCATCCTGCCGCCGATGCACGGCCCGCATGGCGATCTCATCCGCCTCGGCCTCGACCCGCCGCCGACGCGCACCCTCGACCGAGAAATGATTGCGAGCGGGGGTCATGCTGCACCCTGAGGCTTGAACCGGACGGCGGACACATCAACGAGGTTGATGGCCACAGACCGCTCGGGCTGACGAATGGCTGCAAAGCAGTTCGAAATCCCGTCCATGGGCATGTTGGCCAAGTGGCCGAACAGGGTGTCGGCGTCTTTCGCGCTGACGTTGCGGATCATGAGCTCCTGCCCATCGCGAAAACGAACAATCAGATCACCAGCAGCCGAAACCTCGGCCGCCTGCGTCTCGGTCTTGAGGGTCGTCACCAGAGGTCTCCCATTCGGCGGGGTGCCGATGGGGGAAATTTACATAGTGTGAATTTCAGGTCAAGCTTGATTTTCACATTGTGTAAAATTCATACTGACATTATCCTGCCCGCAGGGTGGGCGAGGATGCGCACCCGCCGGCGCCGGGCCGCGGCGCATGAAAAAGCCCGCCGAGGGCGGGCATTGGATCTTGGGTTTGGATAGATGGTTAGTCCGAATCTGGGGTATAAGAATAAAGGTGCACACGTCGAGGCACATAGGTGCCGTCGAAGAACCTCTCGCCCTCCACTGTGCCTGTTACCCTGATTTTTGGCAGATCCGCTAGCTCCTCTGGGTCGATTGTCGGCGAAAGCCGGATCGGTAGACGCTTTGGAAACCGCTCATCATCCTCAATCAACCCACGCCAGCCTGCCTGGTGACTATCGCGATCAGTACCTCGGATGAGCATTGTGGCGTCTTCAAGTGGTGTGAATACAGGTTCCGACGTCTGGCTCAGTTCGGAATCGGAAGGCACCTCGGCTATAGCTTGTGCTGGGACATCTGGTGCGTTTTCTACGGATATAGATGCATCCCTGTGCTTGGCCGGGCGCACAAAATCCGTGGCCGCCTTAACAACTTTGATGCGGTCGGGGTAAAGTTTTTCGTTGAGCACACTATCCACCCACTCAGGGGCGCTCTCCACCTTGTCAGCCACAAGCTGGATCACCGTATTGTAGTTTCCCTCAATGTGGATCGAAGGCTTTGGCGGTTCATCGCCCTTCTTTTCTTTACGTCTTGCTACCCGGTCATATGCATACCGTAAGCCCCAGTAGACAACGGCCATGACGGCAATGGCTACCAAGGGTTCATATGCCTCCGGTATATCCACACCCGTTGCCTTTTCGATGCTGCCGGTTACCTGTTCAGTTAGTTCCTTCTGGTAAGTTCCCCATATTTCGATGAGTAGGTCCCAGATCAGCGACCCCTCCTCAATGGAGAGGACCCGTATCACTACTTTCTGCGGATCGTAGTTGGGGTCAAGTGCTTCGAGGAATCCCACCGCTTGCTTGATCAACAGGCGCTGCGCCGCCAGCGAGGAGATCACCTCGTCAATCGTGAAGTCAGAGCCTTCGTATCTACCTTTGTAGGGAAATTTACTAACTGGCAATTTTCACTCAATTATTTCAATTGTTTAACTGGGTATTCTTTCCACCATCTCGCCGGGCAGCGCCAGCCTGACCCTTGCCGCCCACTTGATGCGCTGGTTGTGTCTGGTCTCCGAGGTCGGGTTCAGGCTGATCAGGTGGAACAGGCCGGGCTCATCGCCGCGCTTCACCTGCTTGACCCAGGCATTGCCCTCTGCGTCCTCGACGATGCAGGGGCGACCGATGTCCTCCTCCGGGATGCCCTCATGGGTGGCGCGCGTGTAGAAAAGCACGTCGCCCGGCTGATACATCGGCACCATGGAATCGCCTTCGACCTCGACCGCAACGATCCCGCGCGGCGGGCCGTGTCGCAGCAGCTGCGCCGGGGCGGCAACTCGGAAAATTCCGTCGCCTTTCGGGTAGGGGTCCTCAAGCGGCACCTGTGCGCCGGCACCAACCTGGCCTGCGACGGCAATTGGATACGGATCGTCCGCGATCAGTTCTGATGGGGGGATCCGGAAAATCCCAGCTGCGCCCTCTATGTAGTCAGCATTCATACGCCGCTTACCGTTCTCCAGACCGTTGTAGAGAGAGACGGATATGCCGAGGCGCTCGGCCATCTGCTCCTGGGTCAGGCCGTTTGCGTCGCGCAGCTCTCTGAGTCGAAATCTCATGAAGCGAGGCATCGCATGCCCCGGCCGCGCCCGGCCAGAAACACAGTGTGAAAATTCACTTGATGTAAAATTCACACTATGTAAAACAGGGGCATGGACCTGACCGCGCACATTAAGACCAACGGCCTCTCTAGGGCGCAGATCTGCGAAGCCGCTGGCATTTCCCGGGGCATGCTGAGTCTCATTGAGCGAGGCAAGCGGCGTATCGGCACGGATAGAGCACTCGCGTTTGCAAACGCCCTTGGCCTTTCGGTCGATGCAGTGCGGCCAGACTTGGCTGATCTCTTCAACCCTCCCCCCACCTCCGAGGACGCGGCATGACTGTTCATCATCCCGCGCCCTCTTTCCGTTCTGGTGATCGTCCGTCTGCACGGGGACACAACAGCACAGGATCATCTGAAATGTCTTTCCGAAAATGCGGCGCCGAGGAGGCCGAGCGCGCCTGGTTCGCCGGGCTGCTCTGGCGGGCCTTCCCCGAGGCGCGGAGCGAGAACGAACTGGCCGAGCTTGCGGCGGATGTGCTGACCTCGGACAGCCGTCCGGTGACGCCGCGCACGGTTCGCAACTGGCTGCGCCGCGAGAACGCCCCGCATTTCCGCTATGTGCTGAAGGTGATCGCGCTGGTCGGCGCCGAGTCCGTGTTTCAGGTCATCGATCCGGAGGTGCAGTGATGCGGATCTGGTGGCGCATCGCCCAGCGGTATTATGCGGCCCGTCACCGGCGGGCCGTGCGGCTGGCGGGGGCATCCTCCGCCGCGGTTGCCCGGTTCAAGTCGCAGTCGGAAAAGTTTTTCCACAAGATCAAGGGGGCGCGGAAGCAATGACCTCCTCGCCCTCCGACAGCATCCCGCATGGCACGTCTCGCGGCTATCAGTATTACAGATGCCGCTGCGACGCCTGCCGCGCCGCCGAGATTGAGCGCCAGGCCGACTGGCGTCGCCGTCTGCGCGAGGGCAAGGTTCAGCATCGCCCGCATCATCCGTCCTGCGTTCCGGTCCGGGTGCGCGGCAAGGTCTATCCGTCGATCTCGATGGCTGCGGCCGCTCTGGGCATCGCTCCGACTTCGATCGGCCACCAGCTGCGCCAGCGCGGTGACGCGGACCGCGCGGGGCTGAGCGCGAAGGCGCCTCGGCGCTGGACCCGGCACAATTCCAAACCGGTGCGGATCCACGGCCGCGATTTTCCGTCGATCCGCGCGGCGGCGCTGGCCATGGGCGTTTCGGAAGCGCACCTGCGCCGGCATTTGTCCCAGGGCATGACACCGCGCTATTCGCAGTATCTGCTGGTCAAGATCATGCAGGCGGACGCGCGGGCCGGTGTCGGAGGTGCGGAATGATCGCTGCCGGTTACCCCAGCGCCTTGCGCAGCACCTCGTTCACGAAGGCACTCTTGTTGTCGAGCTTGTCGAGCTGGGCGGCAATCTCGGGCTCGATCATCAGGTTCATGCGCACTTTCCGCTCGGCGGCAGGCATGGCCGGGCGGCCGCGCTTCGCCGTGGCGAAAAACGTGTCGTCCAGTTCCCGGACCTCGCCGTCCTTGCCGATCAGGGGTTCACGTTTCTTCATAGCGTTTCCTTTCCCGTGCATTGGCCTTGCGCAGGCTGATGACGCGCAGCGTTTCGCCGCGCCAGCACCAGGCCACCACGCAAAGCCGGTTTTCGATGGGAACGAGGCTGACGAAGCGGGTCTCGCCGTAGTCGGTGCGGCTGTCTTCGACCGTCAGCGCGACATCCCAGTCCGCCTGCGCGACCGATGCGAAGTCCAGCCCCCGCTCTTGCAGGGTGCGTTCGCGCTTCTGTTCGTCCCAATCCAGCTTCATGGAATTTATATACACACTGTTATTCTGGCCGTCAATAAAGGTGTGTGTGAAAAATCGACGGTGGAAGCATGACCGCGCCCTCCGCCAAGCCGCTTTTCCGGGCCATCAGCGGCCAGCGTGCGACGGTCAAGGAGCCGCTGCCGCTGATGCCTGAGGCCCCGGTCCACGTCCGGCCGCGTGTCGAGGTTCGCCGGGCCGAGGATTTCTATCCGACGGGCCAGCCCGAGGCGGTGCGCGGCCTGCTGGCCCGTGACGGCCAACGGATTCGCGAATGCGGCGGGGTCTGGGAGCCGGCCTGCGGCGATGGGGCCCTGGTGCGCGAGATACGGGCCTTCGGTCTCGACTGCCATGCCTCCGACCTGATCGACCGCGGTTGCGATGACGCGGTCGTGGCTGATTTCTATTCGTTCGGCCAGAGCCCGGCGCGGGCGATCATCACCAATCCGCCGTTCTGCGAGATCAATGCCCGGGACGGGCATGGCCGCTGGCTGCGCCATACGCTGGACATGCCGGGCTGGGATTACCTGGCGCTGCTGCTGTCCTGGGACTGGCCGGCGGCTCGGGCCAACGGGCTCGGCGCGCTGCTGGATGCCCAGCCCTTCTCCTACTGCTACCTGATGCGCTGGAAACTGGATTTCACCGGCGAAGGCTCGCCGCCGCAGCGCAATGCCTGGTTCGTCTGGGATCGGGCCTGGCAGGGCGGTGAGCCGGCTTTCCGGTTCATGAACCGCGAGGACGGCCAGGGGCTGCATCAGGGGGTGCTGCTGTGAGCAAGCACCGCATTCGGCATCAGAACGCATACCGCGCCGGCATCCGTGACGGGGTCATGATCTTCCTCGCCGCCCTGCTGGCGATGACGCCGCAGACTGCGCATGCCGCCCTGCGGAATCTCGCCGAAAAGATCGTCGGTCGGCCTGAACATCAACGGATCGAGAGGGACAAATCGTGATCCGCACCGAAATCCTGTCCACCGCGGGCGAGTATGTGACCCGCGACCGCGCTGCCACCCATGGCAAGGCCGAGGATGGCTTTGCCGCCATCGCGCAGGTCTGGAGCGCCCTCGATGCCGCGCGCGGCGACCGGCCGCGCTCCGCGCTCGATGTGGCGCTCTACATGGCCGGGCTCAAGCTGGTGCGGGCCGCCACCAACCCGGCCCATGCCGACAACTGGGTGGATCTCGCCGGTTATGCGGCCTGCGGCGGCGAGATCGCCGCGGAAGGCGGTGCGGCATGAGACACTTGCATGCCGTGCCCACCGGCGAGATGGAGCAATACCCTCTCACGGTCGAGGATCGCCTCGACAGCCATTATTTCATGGCGTGGGAGCGCCGGCGCTGGCTGAACAGCGATATGCGGCTGCGCGGCACGCCCGAATGCCGGGCCCTGTTCTTCGACCTGATCAACATCGCATATGACCAGGCGCCGGTCGGCACCCTGCCGAATGATCTGGAACTGCTGGCCCGGCTGCTGATGGTCGATCATTCCCATTTCCAGCAGCTCTGCCGGCTGGAATATGGTCCGCTGCACAAGTGGTATCCGGTGAAGTGCGGCAGCGAGATCAGGCTTGCGCATCCGATGGTGCTGCGGTCGCTGCAGGACGCCATCGCCCGGCGCGAGGACAACCGGGCCAAGAACGAGGCCGCCAACGCGGCGAAGCGCCTCCAGCGGCTGCGCATCACGGTCTCGGGCTATCACAAGGATCTGGCCGCCAATGACGCGGCTGTCCGCTGGATCGATGAGTGGCTGCAGAAGGAAGGCTGCGAATATCGGTCGGCATCATGGCTTGAGCGCGCGATCAGCGCCTGGGCCGATCACTCCTTCATGTTGGCTGGCAAGGGGCCCGGCGGGACCGTCTCCAGACTGTCCTGAATTGTCCGAAGGACAGTTTCAGACAGTCTCGGACAATCTCGGACTGTCCTGCACGACAGGGACATAGACAGAGACATGAAAAGGAAAAGACACAGGCCAATCCCCGGACACTGAACCGGTGCGGCTTGTGGATAACTCAGCAGGCTGGGGAAAACGACAATGGCGATGACAGGGGCAAGGGCGGAAGCCGAGGCGCGGGTGGATGCGCTGTTGCTGGAACCTCTGGCGGGGTTGAAGGCACAGCGCGGCATGACCGCCGAGAAGCATGAGAAGATGCTGGCGCGGCTGCGGGGCTGGTTGGCCTATATGTCTGACGAGAACCTGCGGGGCATGCACGATCTGATTGTGCGCCACGCGGTGAAAGGCATCTGGCCGGCCGAGGGCCTGATCAAGCATTGGGCGACGACGCTGCAACTGCCGCCGCCGCGCGAGTGCGACTATGCGCGCAGCCTGATCCGCTCGGCCATGGGCCGGCAGGCTATGGCCGAGGGCTGGGCGGTCGAGCTCTACCAGATCGCCAAGAAGATCGGGCCGCCGCCGACGAAGTATTTCATCTCGGGCCTGAAGGATGAGGCCGAGAGCAACAGGCGCCGGCGCAACATAGTCCGCGAGAACATCGAGGCCGGGCGGGCGAGTGCCGAGGATCGCGCCTGGCTGGCGCATTGGCACGAGGACCTGGCCGAGGTCGAGGCGATCCAGTCGGCACCGGTGGAAGGACAAGCGGCATGACGAAGGAATATCGGGAAATGGTCGCGGGCCGCGCAGCAGCCGAGCGGGCCCGGCTCGATGCCATCCTGTCCCGCGCAACTCCGGTCGAGGGGTGCGGTCCGGCGATCCCCGTTGCCCCGGCCCGCGGGCCGCAGGTGGCGTTCATGCCGCATGTCGTGATGCCCGACGAAAAGGCCGAGAGCGGCTACAAGGTCGAACGCATCGGCTGGCGCGGGTTCAGCGCCGCGCGGGCGGCCGACATCTTCGACGTGCTGGAGCGGATCGCGGCGAAGCGGAAGGATAGGGATGGTAACCCGGGCAGGTCTCCGTTCAGCAAGGGACAGGTCAACGTCGCGCGGCTCTATCGCGATCTTGTCGAGCGTCACGATGCGGGCGGCATGCGCTGCGCCAGCCTTGAGGCGAGGCGGGGTTCCGGCCCCAGCGGCGGCGGCGAGTTCATGGATGCCTTCATCGCCGAGGGCGAGCAGATTGCCCTGATGCGGCGCAGGATCGGCGCTGGCGTCGCCATGGCGGTGCGGAGGGTCCGGCCATCGAAGCGTGGCGGACCTGATGCCAAGCCGATCCTTGATCGCGTGCTGGTCGATGCGATCTGCCTGCATGGCGAGACATTCGAGGCGGTCCTTAGGCAGCATGGCTGGAGCAAGACCGGCCGTAATATCTCGGCATTGATCGAGGCTCTGGCGGCCTGTCTTGATCGGATGCAAGGCTATCCTGATGCGGGTGTGCACAAAACATCTTGACGTCTTATGACACCGCATCGCATATATATTGACATCATCCAGAATTGCGCCCGCAGGGATCATCATCCCTCGCGGGCGCTTCTGTTTCCGGGATACCCGAGCGCGCCCGCCGACAGGCGCGATCATCGCATGGCCAGCTGTAGCGGCGGGACGGCTGGTCGATCATCAGGCAGAGGGTGTCGCTCATGTCACGCTTCGCGCTCTACAAGACGGCGCGATGGCGAAAGGCGCGGCTGGCGCATCTGCAATGCGAGCCTCTCTGCAGGCTGTGTCGCCAGCGTGGCGTCCTGAACGACGGCGCGCTCAAGGCGACGGGCGAACCGCAGCCCGATCCGCGTCGGCGCTTTCTTGTGGTGGACCACGTTGTCCCCCATCGCGGCGACCTCGATCTGTTCTGGGACCGGAGCAATTGGCAGACCCTTTGCCCGGACCACCACGACATCGTCAAGCAGCGGGAGGAGGTCAGAGGGTTCTCGAATGCCCGCGGCCCGGACGGCTGGCCCCTCGATCCGGCCCACCCGGCGAACCGATGACCGCGAGGGTGCGATCCGAACCGAAATGCCCGGTTTTCGGGCAGGCCGGTCCCGGGGGTCACCACAGAGGGGGGTGGGTCGAAAGTTGGGGGCCTCGGCGGCGGGGACCGGCGGCCAAGGTTTCTGTGCGCAAAGCTGGAATTGGATAGAAAAAGCCCAAGGTAGGAAGAGGTTATGGCAAGAGGAAGACGGCCAGCCGAAAGCGCTGTCATCCCGATGCGGGAAGATGGCGATGCGGGCCACAATCTCCAGGCCCGTGCGCTCGCCCGCGCCGCCCAGCTTCGGCCGGAAGGGCTGCTGGACAAGGAGCGTTGGGTTTACGACCGCCTGGCGCCGCCGCTCTGCCATCCGACCAAGGACAGGCTGAACGAGGTGAACATCTTCATGTTCGTCCAGCTCTGCCGCTCGATCGTGCGCTATGAGGATTACCAGATTCTGCTTGCAGAACTGGGCGAGACCTATACCGCGAAAACGCGCAACGGCGATCAGGTCAAATCGCGGCCGGAGGTCGCGCAGCTGAACGAGACCTGGCGGCAGATTCGCGCGCTGGCCAGCGATTTCGGCATGACGCCGGCGGCGGAACGTGCCCTTGGTGCGCAAGGGCAGCTCGGCTTCAGCTTCGGCGAAGGTGATGACGACTTCACCTGACGCGGACCGCTATGCGGCCGATCCGGTTACCGCCTGGGCGCAGGATGTCGCGGATGGCAAGATCGTCGCCGGCCCGCACATCCGGGACGCGGCCGCCCGCCATCTGCGGGATCTGGTCGAAGGCCCGGGCCGCGGCCTGCTGTGGGATGTGGCCGCCGCCAAGAAGGTGATCGCCTGGTTCGCACGCAACCTGCGCCTGAACGGCGGACAGTTCGAAGGGCGGCCGTTCGTGCTCCATCCCAGTCAGGCTTTCCGCGTCGGATCGCTCTTCGGCTGGAAGCACAAGGCCACCGGCCTGCGGCGGTTTCGCCGCTTCTACGACGAAGAGGGAAAGGGCAACGGCAAGAGCCCGATGCTCGGCGGCATCGGCCTTTATCTGATGGTCGCGGATGGAGAGGCGCGGGCCGAGGTCTACTCGGCGGCAGCCAAGAAGGACCAGGCGCGGATCCTGTTCCAGGATGCCGTCGCCATGGTGGAACAGTCCCCGCGGCTCAGCAGCCGGATTACCCCGCATGGACAGAACCCGGTCTGGCAGCTGAGCTACAAGGGCAAGGACGGCGGCACGCGGTTCTTCAAGCCGATCGCCAACGAGGCCAAATCGGGCGGTCAATCCGGGCCGCGTCCGCATGGTGCGCTCTGCGACGAAGTGCACGAGCACCCGAGCCGCGACACCATCGACATGCTGGAGCGCGGTTTCAAGTTCCGCATGCAGCCGTTGCTCTGCATGGCGACCAACAGCGGCTCGGATCGCAAGTCGATCTGCTGGGAGGAGCACCAGCACGCGGTGCGCGTCGCGGCCGGCATCGTCGAAGACGATTCGACATTCGCTTTCGTCTGCTCGCTCGATGATGGCGACGATTGGGAGAATGACCCGTCCTGCTGGGTCAAGGCCAACCCGCTCCTGGACGTGACGATCACCAAGGAATGGCTGGCGGCGCAGGTCGAGCAGGCCAAGAAGATGCCTGGCAAGCGCAACGGCATCGCCCGGCTGCACTTCTGCGAGTGGACGCAGGCGCAGACCGCGGCGATCAAGCGGGAATCCTGGCTGAAATGCCAGGGAAAGGTTGATCTGCGCGAAATGGTCGACGCCGGTTATCCGTGCTTCGGCGGTCTCGACCTCAGCCAGACGCGGGACTTCTCCGCGCTCACCCTGACCTGGCTGCTCGATGCCACCAGGGACGCTGAGCGGTTCCTCTCGCACACCTGGTTCTGGACGCCGAAAGACACGCTCGCCGATCGCGCGGCCATGGATCAGACGCCCTATGACGATTGGGTGCGCGCCGGGTTCATCGAGGCGGTTCCCGGAGACCGGCTGAAATATGCCTGGCTGGCCGATGCCATCGCCCGGATCAACGCCGAATTCGCCCCGCAGGTGATCGGCTGCGACCAATACGGCCTGGAGCGGCTCCAGGAGCATCTGACCGACATCGGCGCGGTCATACCGGCGGAAATCCACCCGCAGGGCTTCCAGAAGCGGATCCTCGAAAAGGACCCGAAGGCACCCGAAGGGCAGCAGGAAATCTACCTGTGGATGCCCGACAGCATCAACAAGCTCGAAGCGGCAATATACGAGGAGCGAATCTTGATCGATCAGAACCCGCTCCTCGACAGCATGGCGGCCAGCGTCGTCTATGCGGAGAACCGCACCGGGCACCGGATGTTCGACAAGCCGAACGCCTTCGGCCGGATCGACGGTATGGTTTCCCTTGCCATGTCGGTCGGGGTGGCGCTCTGCAGGGCGCCAAAGGAAGAGCAGCGACGGCGGAAGAACTCCTACTTCCAGAGCCTGGTGTCGGCATGAAGCTCCTGCGCAAGATGTTCGGCCTGCCGGATGGCAAGAAGCCTCTGGACCTGACCAGCCATACCGACTTCCAGCCGCAGCCGGGTGTCATGGATGCGGGCGTGCCAGTCTCGGCCCGGTCCAGCATGGCGCTTTCGGCGGTCTGGGGCTGCGTCAACCTGCTCTCCGGCACGATCAGCTCGCTTCCGCTACAGGTCTTTGTCCTGGGCGAGGATGGGCAGAGGACCGTGATGCGGGATCACCCGCTCTATTCAGTCTTGCATGACAGTCCGAACTTCGACCAGACGGCGCTGGATTTCTGGGATTTCATGACCATGGCGGTCGAGTTGTGGGGCAATGCCTATGCCCGCATCGATCGTCTCGGCGGCAGGATCGTCGCCCTCACCCCGGTGCGGCCGGACGCCGTCACGGTCAGGCGCGAGACCGGCGGCGCCTTGCGGTATCGCTGGACCCAGGATCGCAAGCAATACGACCTCACCGAGGCGGATGTGCTGCATATTCGCGGTCCCGGGGGCGATCCGCTGGGCGGAATGTCCACGCTCGCCTTCGCACGCTCGACGTTTTCGCTGGCCATGGCCGCCAATGCCACGGCGGCGGCGATGTTCCGAAACGGGCTGAAACCGTCCGGCGCCTTGCAGTTCGATGAATGGCTGTCGGACGAAAACCGGAAGATCGCCCGGGAATACATGGTCGCCGAGTTCACCGGCGCTGCCAACGCCGGCAAGCCCTTCGTGGCGGAGGGCGGGGTCAAATGGCAGAGCTTCAGCCTGACCCCGGAAGACGCGCAGATGCTCGAATCGCGGGGGTTCTCGATCGAGGAGATATGCCGGTTCTTCGGTGTCCCGCCGGTGATGATCCAGCATAGCTCTGCCACAACGTCCTGGCCGACGGGTGTTGAGCAGCAGGTGCTGCTGTTCCAGAAGTTCACCCTGCGCCGGCGCCTCAAGCGCATCGAGATGGCCTTGGCCAAGCAGCTGCTGACCGATGCCGAGCGTCGTCGGGGGCTGATGATCGAGTTCAATCTCGAAGGGCTGTTGCGCGGCGACAGTGCGGGTCGCGCGGCCTTCTACAAATCCGGCCTGAACGACGGCTGGCTGACGATCAACGAGGTTCGGGCGAAGGAGAACCTGCCCGCGGTCGAGGGCGGCGACGTGCCGCGCATCCAGAAACAGAACGTGCCCATTACGGATCTCGAAGCGCTGATCCAGGGCGGCAAGGTCAATGAGGTCTGACATGCAGGTCAAGCAAGGCGCTGCGCTCCTCGACATCAAGTCGCTGGGCGAAAAGGGACAGTTCGAAGGCTATGCCAGCACATTCGGCGGCGAACCGGACAGCTATGGCGACATTATCGCGCCCGGTGCGTTTTCCGAGAGCCTCGCCAGCCATTCGTCGCGCGGCACCATGCCCAAGATGTTCTGGCAGCATGATCCGCGAGAACCGATCGGGAAATGGCTGAAGGCGGCGGAGGACGGCAAGGGGCTGCTGGTGACCGGCCAGCTGAACATGGGCGTGCAGCGGGCGCGCGAGGCCTATGAGCTTCTGAAGGCCGGCGATATCGACGGGCTTTCCATCGGTTACCGCATCCAGGGCTATGAGGTGGACGAGGATCGCGATGTCTGGACGCTCACGAAGCTGGATTTGCGGGAGGTGTCGATCGTCAGCATCGGCGCCAACGAGAACGCCACCATCGCCGCGGTGAAATCCGAACGGCGGGTGCTGGAGGTTGCAGAAAAGCTCAAGGCCGGGGACCGGCTGACTGAGCGGGAGTTCGAGGATCTGCTGAAGGGGGCCTTCGGCCTCTCGAACTCGCAGGCGGAGCGTGCCGCGCGCGTCCACCTGAAAGGTCAGGGGGAACCTGACAGAGCGGCGGATCAGCTTGCTTTCTTGCAGGCGCTGACGGGCTGAGGCCCATCCCTATCATTGCTGGAGGTTCCCCATGTCGGAACATAAGACGCCCGAGCAGCTCGCGGCGGAGTTCAAGGCTGCACAGGATGCGGCGATCGAGAAGGTCAAGGCCATCGCCGAGGATGCGCTCGGCCGCGTCAAGGCCGGCGAGGCCCTGACCGAAAAAGTGAAGGGCGATGCCGATGAGGCACTCGTCAAGATGAACGAACTTGCCGGCCAGGTCACCGAACTGGCTCAGAAGATGGCCCGCGCCGATGGCGGCGACGGTGCGTCGACCAAATCCATCGGTGAGCAGTTCGTCGAAAGCGAGGGCTTCAAGTCCTGGGCAGACGGCCGGCCGCGCCAGGGCAAGTCGGATCTCGCGGTCAAGGCGACGATCACCACCTCGGCCACCAATGCGCCGGGCTCTGTGGGTGCCGCAACCGATCGCACCCGGTTGCCGGGCGTGTTGGAACTGCCCCGTCAGCGTCTGGTGGTTCGCGACCTCATCACCCAGGGCCGCATCGACAACGCTGCGATCGAATACATTCGCGAGGTCGGCTTCCGCAACAACGCGGCACCGACGGCGGAGACGGTCAAGAAGCCGGAATCCGACATCCAGATGGAACTGATCTCGACCTCGGCCAAGGTCATTGCCCACTGGATGAAGGTTTCCAAGCAGGCGCTCAGCGACGTGTCGCAGCTGCGTTCGCACATCGACAATCGCCTGCTCTGGGGCCTGGCCTTTGTCGAGGAGACCCAGCTGCTGCATGGCGACGGCACCGGCCAGAACCTGCATGGGATCATTCCCCAGGCGAGTGCCTATGCCGTGCCGGCGGGAATTCCGACTGCCGGGCTGACTGTGATCGATACGCTCCGCATCGCCCAGCTCCAGGCGGCGCTGGCGCTCTATCCGGCGACGGGCCATGTGCTCAATCCCATCGACTGGGCAGTCATCGAGCTGACCAAGGACGAGATCGGCCGCCACATCATCGGCCAACCCCAGGGCGATGCGCCTGCCAGCCTCTGGCGCCTGCCGGTGGTGGAGACGCCCGCCATGGCGCAGGGCAAGTTCCTGACCGGCGCCTTCCAGATGGGCGCCGAGGTGTTCGACCTCTGGGATTCGCGCGTCGAAGCGGGCTTCGAGAACGACGATTTCACGAAGAACCTGCTGACCCTGCTCGCCGAAGAGCGGATCGCGCTGGCGGTCTACCGGCCCGAGGCCTTCATCTACGGCGACATCATGCCGGCGGAGCCGGAAGAGCCCTGATCCCGGTGATGACATCCGTGGGGCGGCAAATGCCGCCCCGCGCCACCATAGGAGGTTTCCATGAAGTTCGACGTTCTGCGGGAGCATTACGGTGATCGGTTCTATGTCGCCGGGGAAACGCGCGAGGCGGATAAGTCCTCGGTCGCTCATCTGCTGCGTTCCGGCGTTCTGGCCGAGAAGGCGGCAAAAAGCGTTCCGAACAAGGCGGCGCCCGCGCATCCGAACAAGGCGAAAACCGTTCCCGACAACAAGGCGAAGTCGTGAAACTTGAGCGGATCAGCGGCCCGGAAGGCGTTTTTATGACGCGCGAGCAGATCAAGGCCCATCTCCGTGTCCTTCACGATGACGAGGATGAGCTTATCGACGCCCTGGGCGACACCGCCATGGCCCATATTGACGGTATCCGCGGCGTGCTCGGGCGCTGCATCCAGCCGCAGGAATGGCGCCTGACATATGCGGACGGGTGCAGCGGCGGGTGCATCCGGCTGCCGTTCCCCGGGGTAGGCGATACTGCGGCCGTATGGCGGGACGAAGCGGGCGATCCCCAGGAGGCCGAGATTCGGCGCATGGACTACGGCATCTGGACAGAGGTGATCATCACGGCACCCCCCGGCCGCGCGGTCGAAATCACCTTCACGGCCTCGACCCCCGAGGATGTCTGGCCGGCGATCAGGACTGCGATGTTGCTTCTGATCGGTCATTGGTATCGCAACCGCGAAGCGGTCGCGGTGGATGCCCGCTTCGACACGCTGCCCTTCGCCGTCCGCTCGCTGCTTTCCCCTCTCAAGGTTCATTGGGTGTGACATGATCCCCGCCGGCGATTTCAACCGGATCGTGGCCTTTCTGGAGCCCGTCCAGCAGCGCAATGCGGATGGCCGCATCGTCCAGTCCTGGGAGGAGCGGTTTCGGGCATGGGCCAAGGTTCTGCCCCTGCGCGGCGGAGAACAGGTCATGCAGGCGAGGCTGGCCGCGCGAACGCCTGCCATCGTCACTATCCACACCAGCGCGCGAGCGCGCGAGGTGAATGCGAAATGGCGGGTCCGGATCGCGAATCGGCTCTATGACCTGAAGGAGCATCCCCGCGAAGATAAGGACGCCTCCTGCTTTGACATGCTGGTCGAGGCTCAGCCATGAGGGCGGGCCGCATCCTCCGGCGGTTGATCATGGATCGGATCATCGATCAGGTGCCCGCATTCGAGGGCCGGGTCTATGACAAGGCGGTCGAAGATACGCCCGTGCCCTATGTCACCATGGGCGCGAGTTACGGTATCGACGACGACGCGGAATGCATCGAGGCCCGGTTGACCACCGTGCAGGTCGATATCTGGGACAGCGCCCGCGACGAGACGGGCGATGTGGACAAGGGGGTCTGCGAGGATCTGACCGATGATGTGGCCGCGGCACTGAAAGGCTGGGCCGACACCGACGCGCTGACCATGCACCCGCTGCGCGTGACGCTGGTTCGCGTCATGGATGATCCCGACGGCGTGTCGGTGCATGGCGTGGTGCAGGTCGAGGCAGATATCGAGGAGGACAGCTGATGCCCTGGGTCGAGTTTTCCCGGACATTCCGCTGGCGGCCGACCGCCCATGTGTCGATCCGCTACAGCCCAGGAATGCGGCTGAACGTGACACGCCGCTGTGCCGCTGCCGCCGTTCAGGCGGGCGCGGCTGCACGGTCTACCGATCCAGCAAAGGAGAGGCGCGATGGCGCGAGGAACGACGGTGCTGGGGCTGGCGAGGCTGCAGAGGAAGCTGGAACGGCTTCCTGAGGTCGCGAAAGAGCAGATCCGCAGCAAGATGGCCGAGGCGGCGGAAGAGACCGTCGCCATGATGAAAAGCCTCGTCCCCGTGCTCAAGGAGCCCGATGCCCGCCGCCGCGCAGGCGCTCTGCGCGATAGCATCGGCTGGACCTGGGGGCAGGCCCCGAAGGGCTCCATGGTCGTTGCGACGTTGAAGGGCGCAGGCGTCGGCGGCGACCTGACGATCACGATCTACGCCGGATCACGCGACAAGTCCCGTGGTCCTGACGATGCCTATTATGCCCGATGGGTCGAATTCGGCACCCGCAGCATGCCTGCGCAGCCGTTCTTCTATGTTTCCTGGCGCGCGAACAGGAAGGCCGCAGGCCGCAAGGTCCGCAAGGCTGTCCGCGACGCTGCCCGTCAGGTGGCCGCCGGCCAATAACGGCAATCGAAACCCGGCCATGAGGCCGTCATCCTGCCCGCGTCGTGCGGGCTTTCCTTTCATGGAGGCCAATCATGGCAAAACCGGTTACCGTGAAGTTCGGCAAGTTCTTCGTCCGCTTGTCGGATGGGGGCGATCCGCCGCAGTTCGTCGCGCCCTGCGGGTTCACATCCAAGTCGTTCAGCCGCAACAAGACGCTGAACGACGTGCCGATCCCGGACTGTGACGATCCCGATGCGCCGGCGTGGTCGGTGCGCGATGTGCAGAGCATGTCCGCCACCATCAGCGGCTCGGGCGTTCTCGCGAAATCCGCGGTTCCGACCTGGGAGGCGGCCTTGGCCAGCAGCGACAGCATCGAATGCGAGGTCGAGCTGGAGTATCCCGACGGAGATTCCGACATCTACACCGGCAACTTCCACCTCGAAAGCTTCGAGATCACCGGCTCGAACGGTGAGCGGGTGCAGGTGTCCGTCACCATGCAGTCGGATGGCGAGATCGAATATGACCGCACCGTGGCGCCGGGTGTGTAATGACCCGTTCCGCTGAAACCATCCTCGATTGGGCGGACGGAACATATAAGTTCGCCCTCAAGATCGAACATCTCGCCGAGCTGCAAGAGAAATGCGATGCGGGCCCCTGGTATATCCAATGGGCGCTGGAGGCCGCGCTGCTGGCCCGGGCGGCCGGGTTCGCTCCGCCCAAGGACGCCAATGCCAGCTATGTCATCGAGCCGATCCGGCTGGGCCTCATCGGCGGGGGCATGCCAGCGGTGGAGGCCATGAAAAAGGTCCGGGCCTATGTCGGGCCGGGCCAGCTGAACGAAAACATCCAGACGGCCTATGCGGTCCTTGGCGTGGCGCTGGCCGGCGCGCCGGATGATGAGCCAAAAAAGCCCGGGGCGGGAAGGAAGAAGACCGCGAACCGCTCCCGCGGGGCAAGATCAGGTTCGCGGACGTCTTCGGAAACGGGCTCGCCGCCGGCATGAGCCCCTCCGAGGTGAAGCGATGCAGCTGGTGGGAGTTCAGCGCCGCCGTTGCAGGCTGGATCGCCGCCAACACCTCGGAGGAGCATCAGCCCATGTCGCAGCAGGACGAGGATGATCTTTGGCAAGGGATCATGGAGAGGATGGGTTAACGAAGAAGCCCCATCCCTTTCAGCTCCTTGCGTAGATCCTCGGATCGCATTTGCTGCTCAATCATCCGCGCTTTGTAGCCGACGTATATCTCTCGGGCGAAATGGTCTGCGACATATAGAATAACGCAGATCGCGGCGACGGCATTCAATATCTTCATGGTGTTCAGAGGTCCTTAATGGCAACCGATCTCGAAAAGCTGGTTGTCCAGCTCTCTGCTGACATCAAGGGCTATGAGCGCGAAATGCGCAAGGCCGTTGGCGTGACGAACCGGCAAGCGCGCGACATCGAGAAGCGTTTCCTGGCGATGCAGCGCAATCTGGACGGCATCGGCTCGCGGGCTGCCAAGTCGCTGATTGCGCCCTTTACTGGCATCGCGGCCGCCCTGGGCGGCCGGGAACTGATCCGCATGACCGGGCAGTGGACTGATCTGACCAGCCGCGTGAACTTGGCGGCCGGCAGCATGGAAAAAGGGAATGAGGTCATGCAGCGGGTCAGCGAGATGGCCCGCCGCACCTATTCCGACCTCAGCCAGACCGCCGAGGGATACCTGGCTTTCTCGACCACGCTGACCGAACTCGGCGTTTCGACAGATCGCCAGCTGGATTTCGTGGAAAGCCTGAACAACGCCCTGGTCGTGTCCGGCGCCAAGGGCCAGACCGCCGAGCGTGTCATGAGTGCCCTGTCGAAGGCCATGGCATTGGGCTCTCTGCAGGGCGACAACCTCAATACGGTGATCGAGTCCGGCGGTCGGGTGTCGCAAGCCCTGGCCGATTCCATGGGTGTGACGACCATGGAGCTGCGCAAGCTGGGCCAGGAAGGGAAGATCGGCAGAAAGGAGATCCTCGGCATCTCGAAGGAGATGGAGAAGCTGCGAGCGGAGGCTGCGGAAATGCCCGCGACCATTCAGGACGGCTTCATGCTCCTGAACAATGCGCTGCTGGAATATGTCGGCCGTGCGGATGACGCGGTCGGCATGTCCGGGCGGATCGGCGAGGCGTTGACGATCATCGCCGACAATTTCGACACCGTGGCCGATGCCGGCCTGAAACTGGCCGCCGTGCTGGCGGCAGGTATGCTTGGCAGGTCGATCAGCGGCATGATCGCCAATCTCGGCGCCGCCACCGGGGTGCTGGTCAAGTTCGGCGCAGCGCTGCGCGCTGCCACCTCCATGGCCGGTGTCGGAGCCGCAATCGGGGGGTTGAGCGCGGCGGCGGGGCCGCTGGGCATGGCCATCGGCGGACTGCTTGCCGGCGGAGTTTTCCTTTATTCCGACGCGGCAGCAAGGGCGGAAGAGCGCAGCCGGGCGCTGCGCGAAGAGCTGCGGGACATGGGTCTTTATTCGCCTGATGCCGCCAGCGCGCTTAAGGAAGTTGCCGAGGCTGCTGACGGTATTGGAACCGAAGATCAACTGGAACGCATTGAGCGCCTGAAAAGAGGTCTTAATAACCTTCGGGGTGAATATTCGTTCAGTTCTCAAGTGTTTGGCGATTTCAGTGACATTGGGAGAATAATTGGAGATATTAATAAGCAGGAACGCTGGTTCATGTTCTCTGCATTGTCCCGCGAAAGCCTTTCAGCGCTACAAACAGCTAGAGAACTCGCAACAGAATATCAGAAAACTAATATCTCCGCTGCGCAATTGCTGGATGGTCTGTCGGATATATCGCGGAAAAAGCTAGACGAGCCAGCGCAGGACTTGCTTCGAGAGCTGGACAATGTTGCGCGTGCGGCCATTGCGACCGAGGCAGCCCTAACAATGATGGGCGCGTCTCCCAGCATTGAGGCGGCTAATGAGCAACTAATCCGGTTGCGAGAGCATCTTGATCGGATGGCTGATACAGGCCAACTCGACGCAGATATTGTGGCGTCGATGGATCGCATTATCCAGAAGTTCGTAGACGGCGAGGAATCTGCCGAGGATGCCCGCGCGGCCATTGCTGCGTTGGGTGCCGAAAACCCAAGCTTCAAAGGCGCGATAGCCGCAATCGATGCGGTGATCGGCCGGCTCGGGGCGCTTCGCGCTGAGGCTGTCGCGGCCACCGTCGCGTTGCGCGTCGTTACCGGCGGCGGCGCTGCATCCGATGGCGATACCTCGCTTGAGAAAGAGGGCGCAGCCACCCAAGCATTTCTGGACGAGCAGCGTCGGCGCAATGCTCTAAGCCGGGAACAGCAGGATATCGAGAAGCGCACGGCGCAAATCATGAAAGATGCCGCCTCCTCCCAAGCGGTCATCACCGAGGAACAGGCGAGGCAGCTTGCCATCGAACAGGCCGCTGCAGACGCGCGCCGCGCGGCCGAGGGCAAGGCCGAGAGGGCATCTGGCGGCGGCGGGCGAACGAAGGCAGGCGGTGGCCGCTCGAAAGGCGGCAAAACCGTCACCGATATTTTCGAGGACGCCGGGGCGGAAATCGAGAACCTGGAACGCCAGCTCGTCCTGGTCGGGAAGTCCGTCGAGGAAACCGCCCGTCTGCGTTCCGAGTGGGCCATGCTCGACGCCGCCAAGAAGGCCGGCATCCTGATTGACGAAAAGACCAGCAAGAACATCGCCGAACAGGCCGTGCATATCGGCCATCTGGCCGATCAGCTTTCGAGAGCAGAGATCGCGCAGCAGCAGTTCGAGCAGGCTATCGACGGCATCGCCGACGCCTTCGCAGGCGCGCTGGTGGCCGGGGAAAGCCTTCGCGACGGTCTGGCGCAGGTTTTCAAGCAGATCGCGGCCGACATCCTCCGCTCCGGCATCCGGGCCGCATTGGTCGACCAGTTCAGCGCGACCGGCGGCGGTGGCGGCGGCGTCCTCAGCAATGTGCTGGGCAAGATCTTCGGCGGCTTTCGCGCGGCCGGCGGCCCCGTCCAGGCCGGCAAGGCCTATGTGGTCGGCGAGAAGGGCCCAGAGCCTTTCGTTCCAGCGGTCAACGGGCGCATCCTCAGCGTGGCGCAGGCGCAGGCCGCATTGCGCGGCGGGCAGGGATCTTCCGGCGGCAACACCACCGTCAGCCTGTCCATCGATCTGCGCGGCACCACTGGCGACCGCGAGCTTGACGCGAAGATCGCCCGCGCCGGCCGCCAGATCCTGGCGCAGGTGCCGGCCGTCCTGTCCGATCATCAACGGCGGAGGGCCTGATGCAGGCGACGTTCCCCCATCGCCTGCTCTGGCAGGCCGTGCAGTTCTGGCCGGTCGGCATGAGCCTTGAACCGCAGGAAAGCATCAGCGGGACCGAGACCATCGTGCCGACGATGCGGGGCCGGTGGATGGCGACCTGTTCGTTCGCGATCCGGCGCGAGGCGGCGCAGCTGCAATGGCAGGCGTTCCTGGCCCAGATGGAAGGCATGGTCGGCACGACGCTCGTGCCGGCGCGCTATCGGTGGCGGCCGCGTGACCGGGACGGTCATCACCTGGCGTTCTGCGATGTCGCTAACCTGCGCGGCGCACAGACGTGGGATCATTTCGGCTTCGCCAGCACGGATATTGATCGCGTCGTCGTCGCGGCCGCTGCGCCGCTGCGTGCGACCGAGATCGATGTGACATTGAACGATACCACCGGCCTCCGGCCCGGGCAGTTCTTCAGCATCGGCGAAAGGCTGCACCGCGTGCAGGCATGTTGGCAGCCCGCCCCGGGCGCCCATCGCCTGATGTTCCAGCCGCCGCTTCGGGTCGCGGTTGCGGCCGGCACGCGGGTCGAGATCGAGAAGCCGGTCTGCAAGATGCGGTTCACGACCGAAAGCGAAGGGGTGTTCGACCAGTCCCTGGACGTGCTCCCCGTCGTTCAGGTCAACTTCCAAGAGGCGATCTGATGGGCGCGCGCGAAGACCTGTTGGCGATCCCGGACGAGGTGTTGCGCTCGGGCCGGATCGGACAGGCGGTCCTGGTCCATATGGACTTCCTCGATGCGCCGAAACGCTGGTGGACCGGCTTCGGCGATCTTTCCGTCAATGGACAGACCTGGCAGGGGCTGGGGGACCTGATCAATGTCAGCCCGATCAGCTCCACATATCAGGTATCTGCCGAGCAGGTGACCTTCGAGGTCGCGGCGACGCCCGAGATGCTGGGTCTGGCCCTCGCGGCGAAGAGCCGGGTGCGCGACCGGCCCGTGACCGTCTACCTGCAGCTTTTTGCCAATGTCACCATGGCGGCCTTCACCCCGGGCGGCGGCGAGATCGCGTCAGGCGATCCCGTCGGCTCACCCATGGCGCTCTACAGCGGCACCATGCAGCGCATGCCTTGGGCAGCGAGCGGGCCGACCCAGCGGACGATCCGCGTGGAATGCGAAGGGCTGTTCTTCCGGCGCAATGCCGCGCCGCGCGGCCGCTGGACCGATTCCGACCAGAAGGCGCGCTATCCCGGCGACCGCGGCCTGGAGCGGTTGCCGCTTTATGCCAACGGATACGAGACGAAATGGCGCGGGTGAGGCGGGCTGCCGCAGCCGACGTGCTGCGCATCGTGGACATGATCGAGGATCTGCGCTCGGCCGTTCAGGGCCCCGTCCTCGTTGACCGGGCATGGACGGCGCGAACGGTCGCCGGGTTGCTGGCCGATCAGCGCGGAGTGGTTTTCGTCACGGATGGCGGTTTCATCGCCGGCTCGCTGCGGCCGACGATCATCAATCCGGAGCCGATTGCGGTTGAGCACGGCTGGTTCTCGCGGGACCGCTCGGGGCTGGCCCTGTTGAGGGCTTTCGAAGGCTGGGCGCGGGCGCACGGCGCCAGGCTCATCCAGCTGTCCACCGGCGCGGACGGGCTGGACCTGTCGCGCTTCGGCTACCGCCTGACCGAAAGGGCTTGGGTCAAATAATGGCAATCTTCTCGGCTATCATTGCCATGCTGCCCGCAGGGGCAGCGTGGGGCTCCGTCACGGTTTTCGGCCTCTCTCCGGCCGTGTCGGCGGCGATCATCGCCGCCGGGAAGGGTGCGCTCTGGGCCGTGGCCGGATCGGCGCTGACCCAGCCGAAGATGCCGCGCCAGCAGGTGCAGGCGACGCTGAGCCAGACCGATGCGCCGCGCATCCGGGCCTATGGCCGCAATCTGCTGGGCGGCCAGCGCGCGCTTTTCGAGGCCGACGACGGCCGCCTGCATCAGGTGATCGTCATGCATCACGGCCAGGTTGACGGCCTGATCCGGTTCTGGGTCGATGGCGAGCCGGTCGAACTCGACGGCCAGAACCGGCGCGACCAATACACCTGGCTGCGCTTCAGGGATGGGGCCGGCGCCGGCGGCGATTACAGCAGCGAGCCGGCGCCGAACCTGTCGGGCTTTTCGGCCCTCTGGACGTCGGATCATCGCCTGCAAGGACAGGCGACCTTCTACGTCATCCTCGGCGACCCGCCGGACGAGGATTTCCAGAAGATCTATCCGAAGGGGGCCTATACCGCGGTGCAGGCCGAGGTGCGCGCCTCGCGCGTCCGGAACATGGCCGGGAACATGGTCTATTCCGAAAATGCCGGGCTGTGCATCCGCGATCTCCTGACGCATCCCGATGGCTGGAACATCCCCGCGGCTCGGCTCGACACGGCATCCTGGCAGACATTCGCGGACCTTTGCGCCGAAGCTGTACCCCTGGCGGCCGGCGGGACGGAGCCGCGTTACCGGCTATGCGGGTTCTACAGCCTGGACGATGCGCTCAAGGATGTGACGGCGCGGATGCTGGCGACCTGCGACGGCCAAATCTACGAAACGGCTGAGGGGCAGATCGGCATTCTTGGCGGGGCATGGTCGGAGCCGGACGTGACGATCACGTCTGACGACATCCTGTCCATCGAGATGCAGGACGGTTTCGACCCGTTCACCGATTACAACATCCTCAAGGGATCCTTCGTCAGCCCCGCCCATGCCTATCAGCCGACCGAGGTGGGCGAGCTTCGGGACGAGGCCGCGCTTGCGACGCAGGAGGAGCGCATCGAGCCTTTCGACAATGACATGTGCCCCGCCAGCGGACAGCTGCAGCGGCTCATGAAGATCAAGTTCGCAAAGGACCGCAGGGCGCAGATCGGCACCATCCGCACCAACCTGGTGGGCATGAAGGCCCGGTTCCCCAAGGGCGACGGCATCCACACAATCCGCGTCGCGGCGCCGGAATACGGCCTCGATGGCGTGTTCGAGGTGACCAGCCACAGCTTCGACATCCCGACCGCGACCTGCGAAATCGGGGTGGCGAGCATCGAGAACCCCTATGGCTGGAACGCCGCGACCGAAGAGAAGCCGCTGCCGCCCGGGATCGATGAGCTGGTCATTCCTGTTCGCGGCCTGCCGCCGCTGTCCGGCATCAGCCTGACGCAGGAAATCGTCAACGTCTCGGGGGGCGTTCGCGGCGTGCGGCTGGCGGTGCGGGTGAACGATCCGGGCCGGAACGATCTGGAACTGCGCGCCCAGCTGGCGAAAGGCACCTATACGGCAGTCGGGCCGTGGCCCGATCCTCAGCCGACCTGGATCGAGATGGTTGCCGACAATTACCGGGCGGAATCTGGCGTCCTGGATGACGGCGAGACCTATACGGTTCGCGTTCGCTGGCGTCGGGGCGGGGAATGGGTGCTGGCCGGCGTGATCACCGTGACCGCCAATCCCGTTGTCCCCGATCCGCCGAGCGATTTCGCCGGGGCGGGCAGCGGTCGCACTGCCAATCTCAGCTGGATCAACCCAACGGCGAACTTCTACCGGACCCAGATCTGGCGGAACATTTCGAACGACTTCGAAACCGCCGACCTGATTGCGACGGTGGACGGCCTGGAGGGGCAACCGGCCGGATATAACGACCAGTTCTCGATCATCGGGCCTCCGCCCAGTGCGCAATATTACTGGGCGGTGACCATCAACGCGTCCGGCGTTCCATCCGCCCCGGCGGGGCCTGTCTACGTCACGTTCTGACGTTCCGAAATTCTTCGATCCGACCGCCTTTCGGCGGGCTTTTGCATGGGGGCGGCATGCCTATAGTAGACGATATCAACCGCGTCCTTCGTGACTTCGAGCGTTACACGGGGGACGGCCAGCCGAATGAACCGGTTGGACATCCCCCGCCTATCGGTGATCCCCGTTCCGGGGTGCATGACCTGATCAAGGCCGAGTTGCGCGCGCTTCTGGTCACCCTCGCCCAGACCATGGGCGACCCGTCGGCGCTGGAGGATATCCTGACGCTGCTCGGCATCTCCAGCCTGGTGCCGCTGGTCAACGTAGCCGGGACTGGCGACGCGATCACCGCCGACCTGCATCCGCTCGCGGTGGCGTCGGGGGTGACGATCACGAACCAGACGGCCGCGATCCTGGTCCCCACCGCCGCCAATACCGGCAACGTCACGCTGGCGGTTTCCGGCGACACCACGCGGCGCGTGCTGGACAACAGCGGCAATGAGCTGCCAGCCGGGTATATCCAGCCGAACCGCGTCCTGATCCTGCGGCGGCTGGTCGGCGGCGCCTCGGGGCATTGGCGCATCCTCAACGACGTGTCCCGGTCCGACCTGCTGGCCGCCATCGATGGCATCCACGCGGAGATGCGCGCGGCCGATGCTGACAACCGGATCCTTGCCACCCTTGCCGACGAGCGGGCCCAGGAGGCCGCGGCCACGGCAAGGCTGAATTCCCAGACCCTGCAATATCTCGTGGACCGCCTCGCGGCCATCGAAACCGGCGCATCTCAACAGGAGCAACCGATGACGACCTATGCCCTCGCCGCGACGGCGACCACTTCCGCTGCCGTTCTGGTGGCCGCCGGCCCGGTGACGGATCTGAAACTGGTGAACAAGAGCGACATTGCGACCGTCGGCCTGGCCTTCGGGATCGCCCCGGTGACAGTCACGGATGCCGGCGTGCTGCCGCTCGGCCCGGGCGATGCGCTGGACCTCGACACCATCCCGGCGACGCCGATCTATGTCATCGCCACCGCGTCGGCGGATGTGGCAGGCACGTTCTCGGTCCCGCTGCATGAGCCGAACCCGAACTGGGAGACGGATTTTCAGGGGCTCATCAGCCGCATGGTCTCGGCAGGCGCGCCGATGCCGAACCTGCCCTGGCAGGACGCCTATCGCCGGCTCTACTCGGCGCTGCGGCGCGAAGGCATCCTGTCGCGCATGGGCGGTCTCTTCGTCACCGCAGCCCATGCGGAAAGCGCGGCGCTGGTCAACTGGTCCGGGTCCAATGTCATGACGGTCGGCGGCAGCGCACCGGCCTTCTCGGCCAAGCAGGGCTTTGTCTATGACGGCGTGGACGATTACCACAACACCAGCGTCAACCTGAATACGTTCATCGGCGGCGGCGCCCCGTCCTCCGTTGCCGCCGCGGTCTGGACCACGCGCTTGCCCATCGGCACGCAGCGGGCCGCGCTGGGGGATGGCGGGTTCGAGCTTCACCCGACCCGCTTCACCACCACGGTTGCGGGCGTCGGCTGGATGACCAGTTCCGCCACCGACCTGCTCGAGAACCTGGCGGATATCGGTTTCGTCGGGGTCTCCCGCTCGGCGCTGGATCGCTACACCATGTATGGCCCCGGCGCCTCGGGCGAGGTGAAGATGCGCGAGGCCATCAACTTCCTGCCCAACCGGCCGGCCTTTATGGGCGCGACCAACAGCAACGGCGGCGTGAGCAAGTTTTTCGCCGGCACCGTGCGGGCCGCGATGCTCGGTCGCTCGCTCAATTCGGTGCAGATGCTGGCCGCCCAGGCCGCCATGTCGCGATACTTCAAGCAGATCGAGGCGCTCTGATGCAGACTGACGTTTTCGTTCACGGCGCGACGCCGGCCGGGATCTTCGCCGCCATCGTCTGCGCCCGTGCCGGCCTGACCGTGGTGATCCAGGCCCCCGAGAATGGGATCGGCGGCATGGTGACCGGCGGCCTCGGGATCGGCGACCCGCCCCTGGACTTCAAGAACTGGCGCGGCGTGGTGGATGAGTTCACCTCGGCCATCGTCGCCCAGACCGGCTTCAATGCCCATTCCCGGCTGGCCTGGAACTTCGAGCCGCACCAGGCGCTCGGCGTGCTGACCGACATGATCGCCGCCGAGCCGAACATCACCCTGCGGCTGCGCGAGACGATTGTCGAGGTCAAGCGCAACGAGGTGCGGCAGGTCAACGGACAGGTGGCGTCCTCGACCGACGAGCGGGCCACGCGCATCACCGTGGTGCGCACCGAGCCCTGCACCTGGCTGTCGGGCGCCCCGGCCGAGGGCGACAGCTATGAGGCCACGGCGTTCCTCGACGCGTCCTACAACAGCGGGCTGGTGCTCAAGGCCAGCGTGCCGCACCGGATCGGCCGCGAGGACGCCGACGAATACCACGAATGGCCCTATGCCGGCGTGCTCTATCCCTACCACAGCAATTTCACCTCTGTGGTGCCGGCCGTGGATGCCGATGGCGATCTGCTGAAATATGCCGGATGGACGCCGCTGGAGCATTTCGGGCAGGCGGATCGGCGGCTGATGGCGACGGGCTATCGCAACTGCATCACCAACGAGGCCGGGCCGAACAATATCGGCTTCCCGCAGCCGCCGGGATATGTTGCCAGCGATTTTGACGACGAGGTGATCATCGGCAACGCCCCACAGAACTCCCAGGGGCACGGCATGAGCATCCTGACCCGCAGCTATGCGTTCAGCCCGCTGCGGCGCTGCGGCTTCTACGACGAGGCGAAGGCGCAGGTCGCGCTGGCCGACACGTGGGACCAGTTGACCACGCTGCAGCGGCAGATCGGCTGGGCCAACTATGCCGACAGCTATGCGCAGCTGGAACAGTTCCCCGGCAAGTTCCTGACCAACGGCAGCGACATTCGGGGCTCGATGTCCTGGGAATTCACGCTGACCGATTCGGATCGGCGCCGGCACGAGATCCGCGAACAGCTCGCCTATCGCGAGGCCGGCCGCCTCTACACGTTCCAGAACGATCCGCGGGTTTCCGAGGCCGTTCGGGGACGCTTTGCCCAGTTCGGCCTCTGCGCCGACGAATGGCAATCCGATTACATCCTGATGCCCAGCTGGCCTTCCGAGCTTTACGAGCGCGAGGGGCGCCGGCTGATCGGCCAGGCGACCGTCACCTATCGCAACGTGGCCTATCGCACCAACTGGCCCGACCAGATCGCCTGCGGGGCGTATTTCATGGACAGCAAGGCCAAGTCGATCTGGGCGCTGCCCTATGGCGGCAACGAGATCGAGGGCTCGCCCGAGGTGCAGCCCTTCATCGACGCGGACGGCGACGAGGTGCGTGCCGATAATTACTCGACGTTCGGCATTCCCATGCGCGCGGTCGTGGCTCCGGTCGGCACCTGCGACAACCTCGCGGTCTGCTGGGGCGTCTCATCGAGCGAGCTGGCCTTCCAGGCCATCCGGCTGGAGCCGTTCCTGTGCGCGGTGGCCGAGGCGGTCGGGCACATGGCCGTCGAGTCTGTCGTGTCAGGGGTCCCTCTCGCCAAGCTGAAATACGAACCTGTCCGGGCCCGCCTGCAGGCGGCCGGGCTCCTGATCCAACGCTACCAGACGGTGACGCCATGAGTTTCATCACCCGAGCCTCGCGCGGCGGCATCGCGGCCGCCCAGACGGCAACCCGTCAGTCCCGGCTGACCACATCCGGCCGGCTGCGGCTGAGCCGGGACGGCGGGCACCTCGTCTCGGTCGATGCCATCGGCGGCGCCCTCATCGACCTCGCCAGCAGCGACCCGGCCAATCTGGTCGTGCCGATCTGGGCGCAGGGCAAGTATGTCCTCAACGAGATCGTGTTTTTCGATCACCGCGGCGGCAATCCGGGCAGCGTGACCATCGACGTCCGCACGCTCGACGCCGCGAGGGGCGGCGGTCGCCTTTTGTCGGCGGCCGTGCCGCTATCGGCCTTGTCCAACCGAAAAGCCGCCGTTCGGAGGTATTTCACCCAAACCGCCAGCACCGTTTATTCTGCCCCGCACCTTTACCTGACCATCAACGGCACGGGGACCGGAACGGTGATGATGCGGGTGATCGGCAGCGTCGTCTCGGCCGAGGACCCCGAGCATCCGCTGAGCGATCCGCGCAGGCTGGGGTAGGGACATGACCGATAACGAGCCCAGCCTGTTCCAGCAGGCCTTGTTCTATCTCGCCATGATCGGTGCCTGGATCACGGGCGAGGCCGGGCGCGCGGCCTTGGCCGGAGCCGCCGGCGGCCTGGTCCGATGGTGGATCGCCGAAGGCAAGCGTCGAACCCGCGACGGTGTCGTGTCGGTGGCCGCCGGCATCCTGATGTCGCTTTATGCCAGCCCGGTGATGCTCGCGCTGCTGGAGCGATGGCTCGGCGACATTTCCGGGGATGCCGCTGGCGCCGCAGGCTTCGCTTCGGGCCTTGCCGGCATGTCCCTGGCCAAGCTGGTTCTCGGTATGATCGAGGCGCGCGCCCGCCGCTTGGGAGGGAATTCCGATGCCTGATTGGCTCAAGGCGTGGCTGCGGGAAGAGGCGCGCGCCTGGGGCTTTGCGGTTGCCCTAATTCTGACCTGGGCCTTGCTGCACATCGTTTGACGCGGGCGGTTGCAAGGCGGGGCAGCAGGCCCCGGAATAGCGTCCGAAATCGTGCTCCGGGGCCTGCCTGTTCGCGATACTCGGAACGGGTCGAAGGTGGGACAGTTGCCCTGCCCCTGTCAACGGCACGGCGCGGGACAGTTCCCCACCTTCCGGCGTGCTGCGCGCCAATCCATCAACTTGAACGAGAATTTCTGGACCAAACATGGGCCAGATCAGGATCATATGTGAACTGGTCAGTTCAGAATATGGATCAATCCGCGAATGGATGCAGAACATCCCGACGCAGCTCGGAAGGGAATGGCCCCGGCGCCGAAATGCATTGCCGCCGGGGCCGGCCTGCCGGGGTTCAGGGTCCGGCGGGCCCCGTGCACGCTAAGCCTGAAGGATCGATTGTCAAGGGCGGGCCACCCTCGTGTCGTGTGCGATCAGTCTTTGTCAACCGTAACGCCCAGCTCGGCCACCAGCCCCTCCAGCGCGGCAATCGTCGCGTCGTAGCTGTTCCCGGCCTTCGGGAACCGCGCCTTGCGGCTGCGATACCAGCGCAGCCATTTCGGCAACTCGTCCAACGGGTAGGTGGCCGACCAGATCTCGCCAGTCAGCGTGAAGGTGGTTTCGTCATGCGTCGCTTTCATGGCGGCGTTTTGCGGCGGGGCGCGGTCGGCTGCAAGGGGTGCCTGGAGAACGCTCGGGACCAAACCCAGACCAAAACTATACCGATCAGTTCAGAATCGGGACCGAACCGCGAATGAACGCGGAACATCCCGGCCACAACGCCCCGCCATCGCGCGGGGCTTCTTCACATCATGGAGAAACGCATGATCCCAGCAGGGTTTAAGGGCCGCGCGTCGCGGCTCACCGATATCGACGTGGCCCGCGTAGGGCGCCTGATCGGCGCCGGCGAGGATGAAATCCGTGCAGTGATCGAGGTCGAGACCTCGGGTGGCGGCTTCGACAGTCACGGCCGGCCGAAGATGCTTTTCGAGCCGCATGTGTTCTGGCGCGAACTGGGTGCCGGTCCGAAGCGCACCAGGGCCGAGGCGCAGGGTCTGGCCTATCAGCGGTGGGGCACCGCACCCTATCCCAGGGATAGCTATCCGCGCCTGACGCTTGCCATGGGCATCGACATCAACGCAGCGCTGCGCTCGGCCAGCTGGGGCTTGGGGCAGATCCTCGGCGGCAACCACAAGGCTGCGGGTTATCCGACGCCGGGCGATATGGTCGCGGCATTCTGTGACAACGAGACCGCGCACCTAGAGGCGATGATCAGCTTCATCATCTCCGAGGGTCTCGATGATGAGCTGCGCCGGCATGACTGGTCCGGCTTCGCCCGCGGCTATAACGGGGCGGGCTACGCCACGCATGGCTATCACACCAAGCTCGCGGTCGCTTTCAAGCGCTGGCAGGCAATCCCCGACGCGCTGGCGCCTGCCTGCCCGAAAATTGGCCTCGGCAGCCGAGGGAATGCAGTGCGCCACGCCCAGCAACGCCTGACCGATCTCGGCTTCGACACCAAGGGCGTGGATGGCATCTTCGGCGCCAACACCCGCGCCGCCACCGTCGCTTTCCAGAAAGCCGCCGGCCTCGCGCGCGACGGCATCATTGGGCCCAAGACCTGGGCTGTGCTTCTCAAGGAGACCTGATCCATGAATTCCGTTTTCGTTCGCATGGCGATCTACATCCTGTCGCCGCTGCTCACCATGCTGGCCGGCCTGCTGGGCGGCTGGGGCGTCTCCTATGACGCCACCTCGCATGTGCTGTCGATCAATGTAGAGGCGGTGATCGGCGCTGCTGTTGCAGCTGCCGGCCTGTCGGGCGCGGTCTTTGCGAGGTGGGGGGTGAGGTAGTGCGCGCCCTATGAGGCCGCGCTGGCCGCGTCTCTGGTGGCCGGCCTCACGGTCGGCGCCACCCTCGTGGCGGCCGTGCTGATCACGGCCCGGCCAATGGGGGCGCCGTGCTGTGCTTCATAAATCACCGATATCCTCACAACATTCGTGCGTCGTGCAGAAGATCGGCAAAAACCTGCCGGTGTGCGCGTCAGGATTCGGCATCTATTTGTCTCCATGCTAGCCTCCCCACATCAGTCAGGTGGAGGGTGAAGAGATGGGGCAAAAATTCGTTCCCGAACTACATGACCCGGAATACCGGCAGACTGAGGGACAGAAGTTCGAGAAGCTGACGGACGATGAAGCTAAGAGCTTGTTTGATGCCATGGTGGCGAGGCTCGACGCTGAAGAGCGGTCTGATCTCCGCCATAATTGACCTGCGCCCCGCCTCGGTTCGCCGGGGCGGGGCTTTTTCGTGTTAAGGGCGCTTCAAGCCGCTCTGGTCTCCACGTCAGTGGTCCATCATCACCGTGCCTCGTCCGAGCGTCGTTTCTGGAACCGCCCATCCATTGTGGCGTTACAGAGGCATACCGCGCCAAGCGGTGAGTTTTGTGGAGGAACTATCTGATGAAAACATTGCAGGACGCGTTCGAGCATACTTTGCAGGATATCTACTGGGCAGAGAACGCCTTGTCCAAGTCCCTGCCCAAGGTCTCCAAATCCGCAAACAACGCCGAGCTAAAGACAGCAATTGACGGCCATCTCAAGGAAACCAAAGGACACATTAAGACCCTGGAGGCGGTTTTCAAGTCAATCGGGCAGGAGGCCAAAGGGGAAAAATGCGACGCCATGGACGGCCTGCTGAAGGAGACCGATGGCCTGATTGAAGAGGCTTCGGGCCATGCTTTGGATGTGGCGCTGATCGGAGCAGCCCAAGCGGTCGAACACTACGAGATCGCACGTTATGGCACGTTGCGCGAATGGGCCAAGGTTCTGGGCCATGACGAGGCGCACACGTTGCTTACATCCATCCTGGACGAGGAAAAAGCTGCGAACGCAAAACTGACTGCCCTTGCGGTAACCGCCGTGAATGAGGCCAAGCAACCCTCCAAGAAATAAGCGTTGCTCTTTTGTGACTTAGGTTGTTGAAGCCTGCTAGCTAACGGATACAGCACGACAGTTCACCGTCTCGCCTCGGCTCGAACGAGGCGGGACAGGTTCCTTACGGCAGGGTGATCACCGAGCATCCAGACACAATTGTTCTCTTTATGTTCTCCTTTGGGGGTGAGAATCAGGAGGCTGTCATGATGATCATCGGTAACGTTCTGGCGGTCGAGCCAGATGACAGCATGGAGGCGCATGTGCGCCGCTATCTCGCATTCCGGTTTTCCGGGCATGCCGCGGTTGACCTGCGCGGCGAGGACGAGATATGGACGGCGCGGCTGCACTCGGCCGAGGCCGGAGACGCCGAAGTCACGATCAAGGCCGATCTGATCGAGGATGATCTGTATCTGGCCTTCGACATCCTCGACATGGCGGCGTGAGTGCCTGCCTCGGTAACGCGATGAAATTGCGGGTGTGATCGAGGATGCTTACGACATGCTACGCAACGCTGTGGTCGTCGGCGGGGTGCGGCGCGAATGGGGCGGCGAGTGGTCTTGGGACATCTATACCGAGCCCAAGGAACGGGGCTGGGGTGTCACCTATGACGTCGCCACCCATATGCTGTCGATCAATGTAGAGGCGGTGATCGGCGCCGCGGTCGCGGCCGCAGGCCTCTCCGGCGCGATCTTTGCGAGATGGGGGGAGGTAGTTGCCGGGTAAGCGGCAAGGAGACCCCGTGGGTTAGCGGCGTTGCCGGTCGGGGATAGGCTGCTGGCGTTGTTCTGACGCCGGGGTTTCATGTCTACGACTAGTTCTACGCCTATGCCTGCGACTGGTAGCTTACAGTTGGTCGAGGCTGTGATCGAGCGTTTCGACGGAGCTCCGGTTGGGGAGCGCCGCCGGTGGTCGGATGAGTTCAAGGCCCAAGCCGTCGCGGCGGCGCTGGAGCCAGGCGTGAATGTTTCGGCGTTGGCGCGCCGCTTGGGGATTTCGCCGCCGCAGCTGTTCGGCTGGCGCAAGGCCTTCCTGAAGAAGCAGAACGCAGACGCCCCGGCGGGCACGCCAACACCCATGGTGGAGGTCGTGGTGGGCGAGGTGATGATCCGCGTCGGCCCGGACCTGAGCGAGGCTGTGTTGCGCCGGATCCTGCGTGCGGTGCGTTCGGCATGATGCCGTCGGGTGTGAAGGTCTATCTGGCCAGCCAGCCGGTAGACTGTAAGCGGGAAGCTGATGCCGTTCAGGGCGTGTAGTTCCAAGGCATGAGAACGTCGATAAAAAAGGGCCACGGATTCTTCCGTGACCCCTAGAAGCTGCTATGAATCTGCGATCAGCAGACCATGGAGCGATGGTGCTGAACGTGACGGACTGCTAGTTTGCGCGCCTTGCGGCCGGACGGCAGGAGGCGTGCGGGCGCAGGTACGAATTCCTCCTCCCGGAGTTCCGGGAAAAGGGAGAAGATCTCTTCGCGTGCTGCCGGTCCCACCGTTTTAAGCGCCTGGGCACCGGTGTAGAGAGATTCGGTGGCGGCCCCATTGGAGTTCACCACTTCGTGCCGATCAAAGAGGAAGTGGAAATATTCCACGCTGTCGATATCCTTGGCGATATCCACACCTTCGATCTGGAGCAGCTGCTTGGCTGCGACCAGGACTTCCATGGCGCCGAACATCTTCAGCGCCACTTTCGACCGGACGAGAACCCGGTGCTGCGGCGACACGAGAAGATCGGTGGAAGGGGTTTTTCTGCCAAGAGCGCCGGCCTTGATGCGGATTGGCAGCAGCTTCGGCTTGGCTTTCAACACTGCGGCGGAGAGCTTTACGGAGCCAATCCAACGGATGGGCTGATAGCCATTGTCCCGCGTTGCAATCAGGTCGCCGACCTTGAGATCCTCGACCGCCACGAAACCCCTTTCGGTTTCAATAAGTGTTCCGGAAGCGAAGCAGATGACTTCGTCGTCGGTCAGCTCCAGCGTGCCGTTGGGGTCATGCTCCATTGTCACGATGGCCGTGTTGGCGGTGGACTGGATCAGATCGGCGGATCCCCGGATGAGGCCGGCAGCCACCGGTCCGGCTATCGGGATACCCTCAACTGCCGCCGCCAGTTGTTCGGCAATGTCCGAAATGGGCCCCGTCACGGAAACGCTCTGACCGGCGACCGTGATCGAAGCTGTGACCGACAGATGGTCGTCGTCCAGCGGCTCGTCGCTCACGAAATAATAGGAACCGTCGGCTTCCATCAGGTGACCGCTGATCGGGTTCACCTGCAACCCGATGGTTGCCAAGCCCGGAATGCCGACAGAAGCCGCGGCGTTCTGGACCGTGGTAGATCCAAGATAGGTGCCCGTACTGGTGAGAGGATTGCCTTCAGCATCCACCGGCGTGATGTTGTCGCCGTTGCTGAGCGTGGTCGCGCCGTTGGCGTCAACGTCATACTGCGCGAACTCCTGGGAGGATTCGAACGCGTTGAGCAGTGACGTGTCGGGAACGAAGGCAACGACGCCATCAAGGCCCACGGTGATGAGGTTTGAGGGGATCTCGGTAATATAAGGCATGAATGCCACCTTTTGTCAGACCGCCGCCAACTTGGCCGGTCGATAGGTTGAAAAGAAAACCGGGACACCGAGCAATTTACATTGCACGCTTGAAAACGAAGCGCGGCACTCTACCTATGGACGATTCTTCGCTGCCGATCAAATAAAATCACAGCCGCGTGTGCATTTCTTGTGCAGCTGACTCTGAACTGAACGATGCAAGGACGCGCTCGGGCTCCGGAAGCCATCATCATCGTAGCCGCCCATCAACTTGGTGCTGGCGGTGCAATCTTGTCGAGCCATTTCCAGCCTGCCCATTTGTCACCCGTCGCTCGCAGGTGGCTGTAGCGCTGCAAGCTGGGCCAGCTCCTGTGTCCCGACACACTGGCAGCTTGGGGGATGGTCTTGCCCATCTCGAAAAGCCGCGACACGCCTTCGTGGCGTAGATCGTGAAAATGCAGGTCCTCGATGCCAAGCAGCTTGCATGCCCTGGTGAACGCGGTGCCCACCGCATCGGTTGTGTAGGGGAAGATGCGGCTGCTCTCGGCCGGCATGGTCTTGACGATCCGCTCGGCCTCGGACGGCAGGTCAACCCAGATATTGTTCCCTTCCTTCTCTCCGGGATGCTTCATGTCGCGCACCAGGACGCGGCCGGCTTCGAGATCCGCCCAGGTGATGCTCACGATCTCCTCCTGGCGTCGGGTCGAGAAGATCGCGAAGGCGCAGACCTTGTGCATAGGAAGCGCGCGGCCTTTGCGCCAGCGGTCCTCGAAATGCGCCATCAGCTTGTTCATCTCCTCAAGGGTGGGCCGCCGGTCGCGCTTTTTGGATTTGCCTATCAGCCCGAGGTTCTTGCATACGGTCGTCGCGGCGCGCATCTCGGCCGGGTCCAGCGGAATCTTCCATGCCGGCTCCGCGATGGCGAAGATCGCCGATAGGTGGGACAGATAGTTGCCGATCGTCTGGGGCTGGCGGCCACCGTCGAAAAGCTCCTGGGCGAACTCGACGAGCTTTTGCGAAGTTACGGCGGCGCAGGGCAGGGAGGCTATTTCGAAGGACTTGATGGACTTCAGCACCTGCGCCTTGGTCTTGCCGATCTGCTTTGTCGACGTCCTGACATAGGTGTCGATCGCCTCGGCCAACGTGGCGCCGCCGGTGCGCTGGCGTTCCATCTTCTCGAACCCGCCCGGCTTCTTTAGCTCGGCTTCCTTGCGGCGCAGCCATGCCTCGGCTGCCGGCCTCCTCTCGAAGGTGGAGGACGCGGAGGCCTTCCTGCCATCTCGCATTATCCGGACCTGTGCGGTATAGACGATCGAGCCGTCCTTGAGGCGGCGCTCGGTGATCGTTCCCATGTGATTTGCTAAAGCCTCTGCGATTCTTGCTAAACGTAAGCAAAGCAAAAACGAGAACGGAATTAAACCAGCAAAAACAAGGCAAGATAAGCGGCCGCGACGGGTGCTAGAAATGGCCAAAACTGGCAATTTTATTAATGAAAACAATAGCGCAATGCTGTCCGTTGCGCCGATGATGGACTGGACGGACAGCCTGTGCCGCCGCATCCACCGGCTGCTGTCGCGCCGGGCGCTGCTTTACACCGAGATGGTCACCGCCCCGGCGCTGATCCACGGCGACCGCGCGAAACTGCTGGATTTCGACGCGGCCGAACATCCCGTGGCGCTGCAGCTGGGCGGCTCGGACCCCGCGCAGCTGGCCGAGGCGGCGCGGATCGGCGCGGAATGGGGCTATGACGAGATCAACCTGAACGTCGGCTGCCCCAGCGACCGGGTGCAATCGGGCTGTTTCGGCGCCGTGCTGATGACCCGCCCCGAACTGGTCGCCGAATGCGTTGCGGCGATGATCGCCGCCAGCCCGGTCGAGGTCACGGTGAAATGCCGCATCGGCGTGGACGAGCAGGATCCCGAGACGGTGCTGCCCGATTTCATCGCCCGCATGCGCGAGGCGGGCGTGCGCCGCCTGACCATCCATGCCCGCAAGGCCTGGCTCCAGGGCCTGTCCCCGCGCGAGAATCGCGAGATCCCGCCGCTGGACTATCCGCTGGTGCATCGCATGAAACAGGCGTTTCCCGACCTGCACCTGTCGATCAACGGCGGCATCGCCTCGCTCGACGCCGCGCGCGATCATCTGGCGGCGATGGACGGGGTGATGATCGGGCGGGCGGCCTATCACCAGCCCTGGGACATGCTGGGACAGGCGGACCGGCTTTGGGGCGACGAGCCGCGCTTCGCCGACCCGCTGGAGGCGGCGCGGGCGCTGCGCGAGCTGGTCGAGGCGCATCTGGCCCGGGGCGGGCGGCTGCATCAGGCGACGCGGCACATGCTGGGCCTGTTCCACGGCCGCCCCGGCGCGCGCGGCTGGCGGCAGCAATTGTCCGAGGGCGCGTCGCGCGCCCGCGACCGGGCCGAGGCGCTGGCGGTCTATGACGCCGCGCTGGCCGAGGTCATGGCGCCGGCGTGATCGCCCGATCCTGCCCGCCCCAGTCCCGCATCGCCCGGACCAGCGCCCGGCGACGCGCGGGCTGGCGCGCGCTGTCGAGATAATAGGCCAGCATCAGCTCTCCGATCAGGAAGCGCAGGATCCGCGCCTGGTCCGGCGCCATCAGGCCCGGCACCCCGGTCAGCGCCAGCCAGTCGGGCAGGGCGATGCCGTCGCGGGTCGGGGCCGGCGGCCGCTCGCGCCGGCTTTCCAGCCAGACCAGCAGCCGCGCCATGTCGCGGGCCAGCGCCATCTCGGTCGCGCCCTGCATGTCGATGGCCGTCAGCCGCAGCAGGCCGGGACGGGGCGCATCCACGAACAGGTTGTCGGGGGTCAGGTCGCCGTGGCAGAGGCCGCGCTCGACCGCGGCGCCGCGCAGGCTTTCGGCCTCGGCCCGCATCCGCCGCATATGGCCGGCGACCAGATCGCGGTCGATCCAGTCGCCCGTGGCGGCGGCGATCCGCGCCTCGAGCCCGTTCAGCCAGAAGCGCGGGCCGAAGCGACCGCGGGCGCGCGTCGTGCCGGCCAGCCGGCGCAGCCAGAGCCCCATGCGGGCGATCAGCGCGGCGCGCTCCGCCTGGTCGGCGCCGGCCAGGGCCTGCGCCACCGGCCGGCCCGGCGCGGGCGCGGTGATCAGGATGCCCCGTTCGGGCAGCGCCAGCAGGACCGGGGCGACCGCGTCAAGCGCCTGTCCCAGCGCAAGCGCCGCGGCGCGCAGCCGCGACTCGGCCTGTGCGACCGCGGCCGCCGGATCGGGGCCGCGCCACAGCTTCAGCCAGGCCGGGCGCCCGTCCAGCCGGATCTGCAGCACCAGCCGGTCGGGCCGGTCGCGCAGCAGGCGCAGCGGCTCGATCTCCGGCAGCGCCGCGATGGCGGCCAGCGGGTCAGGCGCGCTCGGCAGCCTTGGCCTCGTTCCAAAGCGCGTCCATCTCGGCCAGGTCGCTATCCTCGGGGCGACGGCCCCGCGCGGCCAGCGCCGCTTCGATGGCGCGGAACCGGCGGGTGAACTTGGCATTGGCCAGCCGCAGCGCCTCCTCGGGGTCGATGTCCAGATGCCGGGCCAGATTCGCCATCACGAACATCAGATCGCCGAATTCCTCGGTCAAATGGGCGTGATCGGCGCCCGCCCGGGCCTCGACCAGTTCGCGGCTTTCCTCGACGATCTTGTCCAGCACCTCGGCGGGGCCCGGCCAGTCGAAGCCGACGCGGGCGGCGCGGTTCTGCAGCTTGACCGCGCGGGTCAGCGCCGGCAGGCCAAGCGCCACGCCGTCCAGCACGCCCCTTTCCGCCTTGGCGGCGCGTTCCCTGGCCTTGATCGCCTCCCAGTCCTTGATCTGCTGGGCGGCCGACTTGTCGCGGGATTCGTCGCCGAAGATATGCGGATGGCGGTCGATCATCTTGTCCGAGATCGTCGCCACCACGTCGGCGAAATCGAACATGCCCGCTTCTTCGGCCATTTGCGCGTGAAAGACCACCTGCAGCAGCAGGTCGCCCAGCTCGCCCGGCAGCTCGTCCCAGGCCTCGCGCGCGATGGCGTCGGCGACCTCATGCGCCTCCTCGATGGTATAGGGTGCGATCGAGGCGAAGTCCTGCTCGATGTCCCAGGGGCAGCCGCTTTGCGGATCGCGCAGCGCCGCCATGATCGCCAGCAGCCGGCGGATGCCGGTGCGGTCCGCCGCATCGCGGGCCAGCGCGGGATGGTCCGGCGCGGGATGGGGCGCTTTGTCCTCAGCCATGGTGATCCCCCTAGATAGGCTTGGCCCGCATTGACCTGCCACATGCGCGGCCCCATGTCCACGGCGCGGCGTCGCCGGCGCCCGGTCCGGGCTTTCTTGCCATCGGTCCGAGCCGCGGATAGGGTGCGCGCCAATTCCGCCGGGGGACCGCCCGGAGATCGACAGCACAGGGATAGACTTAATGCTCGTGACCCCCGCCTATGCCCAGGCCGCCGGAGGCGCTTCCGGCGCCGCAGGACTCGCCTCGTTCCTGCCGCTCATCCTGATCTTCGTCATCATGTATTTCCTGATGATCCGCCCGCAGCAGAAGCGCATGAAGGAACATCGCGCCATGGTCGAGGCGCTGAAGAAGGGCGACGAGGTCATCACCCAGGGCGGGCTGATCGGCAAGGTCACCTCGGTGCGCGAGAACGAGCTTGAGGTCGAGATCGCCCCCGGCGTCAAGGTCCGGGTGATCCGCTCGACCGTGACCGGGCTGGTGAACCGCACCCAGCCCGCCGCCGCCAACAGCTGAAGACCACATCCCGCCATGCTGGACATCCCTTTCTGGAAGCGTCTGCTGATCCTGGGGCTCGTCGCCCTGGGCCTGCTCTATGCGATGCCGAACCTGTTCTATACCAAGGTCGAGCAGCATAACGACGCCATCACCGCCGCCGAACGCAACGGGTTCGAAACCCCGGAGGAAGCCGCAGCCCGCGCCGGATGGCCGAACTGGCTGCCCTCGGGCCTGGTCAACCTGGGCCTCGACCTGCGCGGCGGCGCCCATCTGCTGGGCGAGGTGCATGTCCAGGATGTCTACAAGGCGCGGATGGATCTGCTCTGGCCGGAACTGCGCGACGCGCTGGTGGCGCAGCGCGAGGTGGTCGGTGCCGTCCGCCGCGTCCAGGCCCCCGCGGGCCAGCTGGCGGTCGAGATCGGCAATCCCGAGCAGATGGCCAGGGCGGTCGAGATCGCGCGCGGCCTCGCCACGCCCGTCACCTCGCTGACCGGGGCGGGGCAGAGCGACCTGGCGATCTCGGCCTCGGGCAACCGGCTCCACGTGCAGCTTTCGGACGCGGAAAAGGCCGCGACCGATGATCGCACCGTGCAGCAGTCGCTGGAAATCATCCGCCGCCGCATCGACGAGGTCGGCACGCGCGAGCCGACGATCATGCGCCAGGGCAAGGACCGCATCCTGATCCAGGTGCCCGGCATCGGCTCGGCCGAAGAGCTCAAGCAGCTCATCGGCACCACGGCGAAGCTGACCTTCAACCCGGTGGTGAACCGCACCACCGACGCCAATGCGCGCCCCGGCACCGGCAACGTGCTGCTGCCCTCGATGGACGAGCCCGGCGTCTATTACGTCATCGAGGAAAACCCGGTCGTGACCGGAGAGGAGCTGACCGACGCCCGGCCCAGCTTCGACCAGAACGGCCAGCCGGCGGTGGATTTCCGCTTCGGCCCCTCGGGCGCCAAGCGGTTCGGGGCCTATACCTCGGCCAATATCGGCCAGCCCTTCGCCATCGTGCTGGACAACCAGGTGATCTCGGCGCCGGTGATCCGGCAGGCGATCACCACCGGCTCGGGCCAGATCTCGGGCGCGATGAACGTGGACGAATCCACCCGGCTGGCCGTGCTGCTGCGCGCGGGCGCCCTGCCGGCGCAGATGACCTTCCTCGAGGAACGCACCATCGGCCCGGAACTGGGGCAGGATTCCATCGACGCCGGCCGGCTGTCCTCGGTCATCGCCACGGTCGCCGTGGTGGCCTATATGGTCGCCAGCTACGGGCTGTTCGGCGTCTTCGCCTCGGTCGCGGTGATCGTCAACGTCATCCTGATCCTGGCGGTCATGTCGATGATGGGGGCGACGCTGACCCTGCCCGGCATCGCCGGCATCGTGCTGACCGTCGGCACCGCCGTGGACGCCAACGTCATCATCTACGAGCGCATCCGCGAGGAGTTGCGCGCCGGCAAGCGCATCGTCAAGGCCATCGACGACGGCTTCAACGAGGCGATGAGCGCGATCATCGACGCCAACGTCACCAGCTTCATCGCCGCCATGGTCATGTTCTTCCTGGGCTCGGGCCCGGTCAAGGGCTTCGCGGTGACGCTGACCATCGGCCTGGTCACCTCGGTCTTCACCGCGATCTACCTGACGCGGCTGCTGATCGTGTTCTGGCTGGAATGGCGCAAGCCCAAAGAACTGATCTTGTAAGGGAGCAGGACCATGGCATTTCGTCTGAAACTCGTTCCCGACAATACCAGCTTCAACTTCTTCCGCTGGCAATGGCTGACATTCGGCGTCTCGGCGGCGGCGATGGTCGCCTCGGTGGTGGTCGTGCTGGTCATGGGGCTGAACTTCGGCATCGACTTCAAGGGCGGCACCACCATCCGCACCGAAAGCCCGACGGCCTTCGAGGTCGGCGACTATCGGCAGGCGATGAATCAGCTCGATCTCGGCGATGTCTCGATCACCGAGGTCTTCGATCCCGCCTTCGGCACCACCAAGCATGTCGCCATGATCCGCATCGGCACCACGGACGAGACCGGCTCGGTCACGCCCGAGCAGCTGAACGAGATCGAGGCGGCGCTGAAGACCGTCGATCCGCAGGTGACCTTCGCCGCGGTGGAATCGGTGGGCCCCAAGGTCTCGGGCGAGCTGATCAAGACCGCGCTCTATGCCGTGGGCGCGGCGACCATCGGCATCATGTTCTACATCTGGCTGCGCTTCGAATGGCAGTTCGCGCTGGGGGCGGTGATCTCGCTGATCCACGACGTGCTGCTGACGGTCGGGCTGTTCTCGCTGTTCCAGCTGCGCTTCGACCTGACCACCATCGCGGCGCTGCTGACGACGCTGGGCTTTTCCTGCAACGATACGGTCGTGGTCTTCGACCGGCTGCGCGAGAACCTGATCAAATACAAGACGCGGCCGCTGCTCGACCTGATGAACCTGACCTGCAACGAGACGCTGTCGCGCACCATCATGACCGCCGTCACCACCGCCATCGCGCTGACCGCGATGCTGATCTTCGGCGGCGACGTGATCCGCGACTTCGTCATCGCCATGCTCTGGGGCGTGATCGTCGGCTGCTATTCGACGATCTATGTCGCCAAGAACATCGTGCTGTGGCTGGGCGTCAAGCGCGACTGGTCCAAGCCCGGCGCGGGTGAAAAGGCCCCGGGCGAGGATATCCCCGCCGCCTTCCGGGACGCCCCCTGATGCCCACGATGGTGCCGACGGAATTTTCCGGGGCCGTGCCGGTGGACGGCTACGGCCCCGGCTTTTTCCGAGTCGGCGGCGTGGTGCATCACGGCGCGGTGATCGTCACCGCCGAGGGCGTGCGGCCCTGGTCCGGGCTTGCGGATCGCGCGGCGCTGCTGGCGCTGGCCGGGCAGGTGGACGTGCTGTTCCTGGGCATGGGGGCCGAGATCGCCTTCCCGCCGCGCGACCTGGCCGCGGCGCTGGAGGAGGCGGGCGTCATGGCCGAGCCGATGAGCTCGCCCTCGGCGGCGCGCAGCTACAACGTCACGCTGTCCGAAGGCCGGCGCGTGGCCTGTGCGCTGATCCCGCTATGAGCCTGCTTGCGGTCCGCGACCTGGCCGTGGCGCGGGGCGGGCTGCGTGCCGTCGAGGGGGTTTCCTTCAGCCTCGATGCCGGCCGGGCGCTGGTGCTGCGCGGGCCGAACGGCATCGGCAAGACCACGCTTCTGCGCACGCTGGCCGGGCTGCAGCCGCTGGTCGCCGGCGTGATCGAGGCCGTGCCGGAGGCCGTCGCCTATGCCGGGCATTCCGACGGGCTGAAGCCGGCGCTGACGGTGACCGAGAACCTGCGCTTCTGGGCCGAGATCTTCGGCGGCCGCGACATCGCCGCCGCGCTGGAGGCGATGAACCTGCGCGAGCTGGCGGCGCGGCCGGCCCATGCGCTGTCCGCCGGGCAGAAGCGGCGGCTGGGGCTGGCGCGGCTGATGGTGACGGGCCGGCCGGTCTGGCTGCTGGACGAGCCGACGGTATCGCTGGACCGCGATTCGGTGGCGCTGTTCGCCGCCATGCTGCGCGCCCATCTGGGCCGGGGCGGCGCGGCGGTGATCGCCACCCATATCGACCTGGGCATGCCCGAGGCCGAGATCCTCGACCTTGGTCCCTATCGCGCCACGCAGGCCCGCCGCGAATCGCGCCCGGCCGGATTCAACGAGGTATTCGGATGACGAGGATGGGCGGATGACGGGGACGGGCGGATGACGAGGATGGGCGGATGACGGGGACGGGCGGATGACGAGGATGGGCGGATGACGGGGACGGGCGGATGAAGGCGCTGTTGATCCGCGACCTGCGGCTGGCCACGCGGGCCGGCGGCGGCTTCGGGCTGGCGCTGGCCTTCTTCCTGATCGTCTGCACGCTGGTCCCCTTCGGCGTCGGCCCCGAGGGCGGCACCTTGTCGCGCATCGCCCCCGGCATTCTCTGGGTGGGGGCGCTGCTCTCCTGCCTTCTGTCGCTCGACCGCATCTTCGCGCTGGATTTCGAGGACGGCAGCCTCGACCTGCTGGGCACGGCGCCGCTGCCGCTGGAGGGGGCGGTGGCGATCAAGGCGCTGGCGCATTGGCTGGTGACCGGGCTGCCGCTGGCGCTGTCGGCGCCGGTCTTCGGTCTGCTGCTGCACCTGCCGGGGCCGGCCTATCCCTGGCTGGTCGCCTCGCTGATCCTCGGCACCCCGGCGCTGTCGATGCTGGGCGCCTTCGGGGCCGCGGTGACGGTGGGGCTGCGGCGGGGCGGGCTGCTGCTGTCGCTTCTGGTGCTGCCGCTTTACGTGCCGACGCTGATCTTCGGGGCCGAGGCGGTGCGGCGGGGTGCCGCAGGCGCCGACCCGGCGGTGCCGCTGGTCTTTCTTGCCGCGATCACGCTCGCCACCTGGGCGCTGGCGCCCTTTGCCGCCGCCGCGGCCCTGCGCGTCAATCTGCGGTGAATGCGACATCGAGCCACTTGAGCGGGCGGCGCGCCCGGTTTACGGAGCAATCATGTCGATCTGGGAATATGCCAACCCCGTCAAATTCATGCGCATCTCGGGCGCGATCCTGCCATGGGTGGTGGCGGGGGCGGCGATCTGCACCGTCGCGGGGCTGGTCTGGGGGTTCCTGACCCCCGAGGATTACAAGCAGGGCTCGACGGTCAAGATCATCTTCCTGCATGTGCCCGCGGCGCTGATGGCGATCAACATCTGGCTGATGATGCTGGTCACCTCGCTGATCTGGCTGATCCGGCGCCACCATGTCAGCGCGCTGGCCGCCAAGGCCGCCGCGCCGGTCGGTGCGGTGATGACGCTGATCGCGCTGATCACCGGGGCGATCTGGGGCCAGCCGATGTGGGGAACCTGGTGGGAATGGGATCCGCGCCTGACCTCGTTCCTGATCCTGTTCCTGTTTTATCTGGGCTATATGGCGCTGTGGGAGGCGGTCGAGAACCCCGACAGCGCCGCCGACCTGACCGGGGTGCTGTGCCTTGTCGGCTCGGTCTTCGCGCTCTTGTCGCGCTATGCGGTGAATTTCTGGAACCAGGGCCTGCACCAGGGCGCCTCGCTGTCGCTGGCGCCGGGCGAGCGGATGGCGGCGGTCTATCGCTATCCCCTGTATCTGACCATGGCGGGGTTCTTCCTGCTGTTCCTGGCGCTTCTGCTGATCCGCACCCGCACCGAGATCCGCCGCCGCCGCCTGGCCGCGCTGCTGGCAAGGGAGAACCGCGCATGACCGAGCTTGGCAAATACGCCACCACCGTCCTGGCCGCCTATGGCGCGAGCCTGGTGCTGCTGGTCGGCATCATCGTCCAGACCGTGCTGGCCAATGCCCGGGCCCGCCGCGAATTGCAGGAGCATGAGCGCCGTGGCTAGGGTCTCGCCGATGATGATGCTGCCGGTGGCGCTCTTCGCCGGCTTCGCCGGGCTGGCCGGCTGGGCGCTCTTGCGCGACGATCCCGACGCGCTGCCCTCGGCCATGGTCGGGCGCGAGGCCCCTTCGGTGGGCGAGACCACGCTGCCCGGCAAGGCGCAGCTGACCGACGAGATGCTGCGCCAGCCGGGGGTGAAGCTGGTGAATTTCTGGGCCAGCTGGTGCCCGCCCTGCCGCGCCGAGCATCCGACGCTGACCGAGCTTTCCGCCCGGCTGCCGGTCTATGGCGTCGACCTGAAGGATCCCGAGGGCGCGGCGCTGGGGTTCCTCTCCGAGCATGGCGACCCGTTCCATGCGCTGGCCACCGATCCGCGCGGCCGGGTGGCGATCGACTGGGGCGTGACCGCGCCGCCCGAGACCTTCATCATCGACGGTTCGGGCCGCATCCTCTATCGCCATGCCGGCCCGCTGGTGCGCGAGGATTACACGAACCGCTTCCTGCCCGAGCTGGAGAAGGCGCTGGCGGCCGAATGAGGGCCGCGCCGGCCTGGCTGCGGCCTTGCATGGGTATTTTCGGAACGAAGAAGCCTGGGGGAGACCGGGGCGCCTTCGCAGCCTGCGCCGTCGCAGGAGTATTTGGGAAACGGTGAAGGCCGGGGCGGTCGCGCGGAGGCTTTCCAAGCCGGGCGGCGGGCGCTAAGACGGCCGGGCTTGCAAGAGGGCCGCCATGTCGCAGAACCAGACGACCATCGCTCCGCAACCCGGCATCATGGAGATCTCGCTTTACGAAGGCGGGGCCTCGAAGGTGGCGGGGGTCGAGAACGTCGTGAAGCTTTCCTCGAACGAGAACCCCTTCGGGCCGTCGGACAAGGCGCGCGAGGCGGTGATCCGCGCCGCCCACAGCCTGCATCGCTATCCCAATACCGACCATGCCGGGCTGCGCGGCGCCATCGGCGAGGTGCATGGCCTGGACCCGGACCGCATCATCTGCGGCGTGGGGTCGGACGAGATCATCCATTTCCTCTGCCAGGCCTATGCCGGGCCCGGGACCGAGGTGCTGTTCACCGAGCACGGCTTCCTGATGTATCGCATCTCGGCCCATGCCGCCGGCGCGACGCCGGTGCAGGTGGCCGAGCGCGACCGGGTGACCGATGTGGACGCGCTGATCGCCGGCGCGACCCCGCGCACGCGGCTGATCTTCGTTGCCAATCCGAACAATCCGACCGGCACCATGATCGGCCTGCCGGAACTGGAGCGGCTGGCCCGCGCCGTGCCGCAGGCGATCCTGGTGATCGATGCCGCCTATGCCGAATATGTCGAGGACTATGACGGCGGCGCCGAACTGGCGACGCGGCTGCCCAACGTGTTCATGACCCGGACCTTTTCCAAGATCTACGGGCTGGGGGGCTTGCGCGTCGGCTGGGGCTACGGTCCGCGGCAGATCGTCGATGTGCTGAACCGCATCCGCGGCCCCTTCAACCTGTCCAATGTCGCGCTGGAAGGCGCCGAGGCCGCCATGCGCGACCGCGAGCACATCGCCCGCTGCCAGGCCGAGAATGCCCGGATGCGCGCCTGGCTGGCCGAGGCGCTGGCCGAGAAGGGCGTGCCTTCGGACACCTCCTGCGCGAATTTCATCCTGGCGCGCTTTGCCGACGTGGAAACCGCCGGGGCCTGCGACGAATATCTCAAGACCCAGGGGCTGATCGTGCGCCGCGTCGCCGGCTACGGCCTGCCGCAATGCCTGCGCATCACCGTCGGCGACGAGGCGTCCTGCCGGCGCGTCGCCCATGTCCTCGGCCAGTTCATGGCCGAGCGCGCGGGAAGCCGCTGATGGCCGCGATCTATGACCGGGTGGCGCTGATCGGGCTGGGGCTGATCGCCGGGTCGATGTCGCTGGCCATGCGCGAGGCCGGGCTGGCGGGCGAGGTGGTGGGCCATGCCCGCAGCCGCGAGACCCGCGCGGTCGCGGCCGAGATCGGCCTGGTCGACCGCGTGGCCGAGAGTGTCGCCGAGGCGGTCGAGGGCGCCGATCTGGTGGTTCTGGCGGTGCCGGTCGGCGCCATGGGCGCGGTCGCGGCCGAGATCGCGCCGCATCTGAAGCCGGGCGCGACCGTCACCGATGTCGGTTCGGTCAAGCAGGCGGTGATCGAGGCGGTGGCGCCGCATATCCCCGCGGGCGCGCATTTCATCCCCGGCCACCCGCTGGCCGGGACCGAGCATTCCGGGCCGCGCTCGGGCTTTGCCTCGCTGTTTCGCAACCGCTGGTGGCTGCTGACCCCGGTCGAGGGCAGCGATCCGGCGGCGGTCGCGCGGCTGTCGGCGCTGATCCGCGCCATGGGGGCCAATGTCGAGGAGATGGACGCCGCGCATCACGACTTGGTGCTGGCGGTGACCAGCCACACGCCGCACCTGATCGCCTATACGATGGTGGGGGTGGCCGATCACCTCAAGCGCGTCACCGAAAGCGAGGTCATCAAGTATTCCGCCGCGGGTTTTCGGGATTTCACCCGCATCGCCGCCTCGGACCCGACCATGTGGCGCGATGTGTTCCTGCAGAACAAGGAGGCGGTGCTGGACATCCTGGGCCGCTTCACCGAGGAGCTTTTCGTGCTGCAGCGGGCGATCCGCATGGGCGACGGGGCGCATCTGCACGATTACTTCACCCGCACCCGGACGATCCGGCGCGGCATCGTCGAGGCCGGGCAGGACACCGCAGCACCGGATTTCGGCCGCAGCCTGGCCGCGGGCGAGGCGCCCAAGCCCTAGCGGCGCGGGAAGGCTGGCGCCGGGCCCAGGGTCAGCGGCCCGAGGCTCGTCTTGCCGTCGGCGAAGGTCAGCGGCAGGCGCAATTCACCCTCGGCCGGCGGCGGGAAGCGGAAGCCGGCATCCTCGGGCAGCGGAAGCTCCGAGATGTTCTTCAGCATGGTCCCGGCCAGCCTCACCACCTTCGGCGGGATCAGCCCGGCCGCGGCCGCGGCCTGCAAGAGCGGCTCGGCATCCCGGGTGTAAAGCGCAAGCCGGCCCTGGGCGCGGCTCTGCGCATCGGCCTGGACGCGGCCGAGGATGCGCGCCTGCAGCGTGCCCAGCCGCAGCTCGGCATCGTCCAGGCGCAGGCCCACCGGCAGCGGTGCCAGATCGGCGGACAGGGCCGAGGGGCGGGGCAGGGCGTCCAGCCAGACCCGGCCCGTCGCAGTCAGGCTCAGCCGGCCGGGCAGGGGCAGGGCCGCGAACAGGGCGGGGTCCAGATCGTCCACGGTCAGGTCCAGGTCATAGGCCGCGGCGGCCCCCGGCGGCGCATCCGCCTCCAGCGCAGCCAGTTCGGCATCGGCGCGCAGGGCCCGGGCCAGTTCGGCATCCTCGACCGTCAGCCGTCCGGCCGCGACCCCGGCCGAGGCCATCGCCAGGCCGTTCAGCGGTTGCAGCCGCAGCCGGGCCGAGGCGTCGGCAAGGCCCAGCTCCAGCGGGCCCGATCCGGGGTCCAGCGTGGCGCGGGGCGGCAGGTCCAGCCGCAGCTCGGTCGGGCGCAGCGGGTTCAGCCACAGCTCGGCCCGGGGCAGGGCGACCTTGCCGGCCTCCGTCTGCAATTCCAGCGCCGCGGCCTGCACCCCGATCCGTCGCGGGTCGCGCAATTCCCGCACCGCGCCGAGTTCCAGCATCGGCTGTCCGGCGGCGATCCGGCGCAACTGCTGTGCCATCAGGCTTTCGCCGCCCAGCCAAAGCCCGCCCAGAATCAGGGCAAGCACGATCAGCAGGGCTGGCAGTCGGCGCATCCTATCCTCGCGTCTGTCATGGCGTCTTGGAACGCCGGTCCTGCTGTCCTAAGTTTTTCCTGACCGAATGATCTAGGGCACCGGGGTAAAGAATGGGTGAACGGCCGCAACATTGGGTCTTTGCCTATGGTTCGCTGATGTGGGACCCGGGCTTTCGCGTGGCCGAGATGGTCTCGGCCCGGCTCGACGGCTATGCCCGCAGCTTCTGCCTGCGCTCGGTCGTCTATCGCGGCACCGTCGAGGCGCCGGGGCTGGTCCTGGGCCTCGATGCCGAGCCGGGGGCGCATTGCCTAGGCCTGGCGCTGCGCGTCGCCGAGCCGGACTGGGACGAGACGCTGGCCGGGCTGCGCGCGCGCGAGCTGACCACCAACGCCTATGCCGAGCTGTGGCTGCCGCTGGCGCTGGAGGACGGCCGCCGGGTCGAGGCGGTCACCTATGTGATCCGCCGCGACCACGACCAATATGCCGGCGCCATCGACCTGCAGGAACAGGCCCGGATCATCGCCCGGGCGCAGGGCGGCCGCGGGCCGAACGCCGATTACCTGTTCAACACCGCCCGCCACCTTGAGCAGATGGGCATCGAGGACCTGGCCATGGCCGAACTGGCGCGGCAGGTGCGTGGCCTGCTGTCGCCCGGGCCGGAATAGAGGCGATCCGCCGCTGCGACGGCGCTTGGCAGGCGCCGGTCCCGCCTCTACAGTCGGGCCGAAAGCAGCAAGGGGGTCGTCTTGTCCCGAACCGACGCCGAACCGCCCGAGGGGCCGCCCGCCGCGCCCGAAGGCCGCCGTTCCCGCGCCGCCCGTCTGGCGGCGACGCGCGGCACGGGGCCCGGCGGGGCCGGCCCGGCGCCGCCGCAATTCTCGCAGCCGGTGCGGCAGATCGTGCTGATGCTGATCGTGCTGGCGCTGGTCGTGGCCGGGGCCTGGTTCGCCTACGGCCGGATCCTGTCGATCTTTCACTCGAACGAATACCTGAACGGGCTGATCCTGGCCGTCTTCGTGATGGGCGTGCTGGGCTGTTTCTGGCAGGTGGCCGAACTGGTCAAATCCGTCAGCTGGATCGAGCGTTTCGCCGCCCGCCGCCGCCACGCCGCCGAAAAGGGCCTGGGCGCGACCGAGCCCGAGGGGCCGGACGACGCGCCGCGGCTGCTGGCGCCGCTGGCCGCGCTTCTGGGCCAGCGCGGGCCGGCGGGCGGGGCCATCTCGACCGAATCGTCGCGCTCGATCCTGGAATCGGTGGCAACGCGGATCGACGAGGCGCGCGACATCACCCGCTATCTGGCGAATCTGCTGATCTTCCTGGGACTTCTGGGCACGTTCTATGGTTTGGCCACCACGGTTCCGGCCGTGGTCGACACCATCCGCGCGCTGGCCCCCCAGGATGGCGAGACCGGGCTCGAGGTGTTCAACAAGCTGATGACCGGGCTGGAATCGCAGCTGGGCGGCATGGCCACGGCCTTTTCCAGCTCGCTGCTGGGGCTGGCGGGCTCGCTGGTCGTCGGGCTGCTGGAGCTTTTCGCCGCCCATGGCCAGAACCGCTTCTATCGCGAGCTCGAGGAATGGATGTCGGGATTCACCCGCATCGGCCTCGGCGGCGCCGAGGGGCAGGGGCTGGGCGAGGCGGCGCTGGCCGGCTTCATCGAGCGGGTCGAGGCGCAGCTGGCCGGGCTGCAGGAGTTCTATGCCGGCCGCGATGTCCTGCGCGACGAGGAAGCCGCCGCCGCCGACCAGCGTTCGCTGGCGCTGGCGCAGGGCGTGGAGAGGCTGGCCGGGCTGCTCGGCTCGGACCGCGACCAGCTGGGGGCCGCGCTGAGCGCCGAGCGCGAAGCCACGGCGCAGGCGCTTGCCGGAGTCGAGCGGGCAATCGCCGGGCTGGCCGAGCCGCGCCACGATCCGGCGCTTGCGGCGGCGCTGGAACGGGTCGCCGAGGGCCAGGCCCGGCTTGCGGCCCTGGCCGAGACGCCGCAGCCGGCCTTCGACGGCGCCGCTTTGGCCGAGGCGCTGGAACGGCTGGCCGAAGGGCAGGCCCGGCTGGTCGCGCTGGCCGAGGCACCGGCGCCGGCGCTGGACGGCCCGCGGCTGGTCCGGGCGCTGGAGCGGCTGGCCGAGGGGCAGGACCGCATCCTCGATCTTGGCGCGCAGCGGCCGGGTCAGGCCCATGCCGCGATTTCGGGCGACGATCCCGAGGCGCGAATGCGGCTGCGCTCGATCGACGTGCAACTGGGCAGGCTGGTCGAGGAAGCCGCCAGCGGCCGCGACGGGCTGATCTCGGAGCTGCGCGAGGACATGGCGGCGCTGACCCGGGCGATCCGCAACCTGGAGCGCGGCGATGGGACTTAGCCGGGGCAGCGGCAACCGCTTTTCGGCGACGATCTGGCCGGGCTTCGTCGATGCGATGACCGCGCTTCTGATGGTCATGATGTTCGTGCTGACCATCTTCCTGCTGGTGCAATCGGTGCTGCGCGACCAGATCACCACCCAGGACAGCGAGCTTGACCAGCTCGGCCGGCAGGTGGCGCAGCTGTCGGACGCGCTGTCCAGCTCGCAGGCCCGCGCCGCCACGCTGGACCGCGACCTGACGGCCGAGCGCGAGCGGCTGCGCCGTTCCGAGCAGGCGGTGGCCGCCGCCCGGGCCGAGATCGACGCCCAGACCGAGGCGGCGCGGCTGGCCGCCGCCCGGCGCGAGGCGCTGGAGGCGCTGGTCGGCGACCTGCGCCGCCGCAATGCCGAGACCCGGCAGCAGCTGGACGAGACCGAAGCCGCCCGCCTGGCCGACGCCGCCGCCGCCGAGGCGCTGCGCGAGCGGCTGGCGAGATCCGACGCCGAGCTCGACGCCGCCACGCTGGAGCTCGAGGCGGCGCGCAAACAGGCCGAGGAGACGCTGACCCTGCTTGCCGCCGCCGAGGCGGCCAAGAAGGAGCTGGGCGAGCAGGCCGAGGCCCAGGCCAGCGAGGCCGAGAAGCAGGCAGGGCTGCTGGCGCTGGCGCGGCAGAAGATTTCCGAGCAGGAGGCGCTTTCCGCCGAGGACCAGCGCCGCGTCGCGCTGCTCAACCGGCAGGTGGCGCAGCTCAACGACCAGCTGGGCAGCCTGCGCGCGGTGCTGGACGCCGCGGGCGAGGAACGCCGCGAGGCCGACCTGCGCGCCGAGGATCTGGGCCGGCAGCTCAACGTCGCCCTGCTGCGTGCCGCCGAAGAGGAGCGCAAGCGCCGCGCGCTGGAGGAGGAGGCGCGCAGCAAGGCCGAGGCCGAGGCCCGGGATCTGGCGCGCTATCGCTCGGAATTCTTCGGCCGGCTGTCGCAGATCCTGGAAGGGCGCGAGGGCGTGCGGGTCGTGGGCGACCGTTTCGTGTTTTCCTCGGAAGTGCTGTTCGCGCCGGGCGAGGCGACGCTGTCGCCCGGCGGCCGCGAGCAGATCGCGCGGGTCGCCGACATGCTGAAGCAGATCTCGGGCGATATCCCGCCGGAGATCGACTGGATGATCCGCGTCGACGGCCATACCGACGACCAGCCGCTGTCCGGGCTGGGGCGCTATCGCGACAATTGGGAACTGAGCCAGGCGCGGGCGCTGGCCGTGGTGCGCTACATGGTGGACCAGCTGGGCTTTCCGGCAACCCGCCTTGCCCCGGCCGGCTTTTCCGATACCCGGCCGGTGGCGGCGGGCGACACGGCCGAGGCCCGGGCCCAGAACCGCCGCATCGAGCTGAAGCTGACCGAACGCTAGGACGCGCGGCACCGCGCAAGCCGCATGGGACGGCAGTCCCGCCAGGTCCGCCGACGGGATCGCCAAGGCCCCTTGCCGCCGCAGAACCGGGGACAGCGGAGCCCCCTTTGCAATCGGAGGCCCGGCGCCGGGGCCGCGGCGCTGCGGCCGGCTCAGTCCGGGGAACCGTGACGGGCGAGGATCTCCTCGAAGCGCGTCCTGGCGCGGGCCGGGACGGCGGCGGGGATCTCGGGCGCGGCCGCCTCGCCGACCCGGATCAGCATGACCATGCCCATGGCGTAATGCGGGCTACATTTGATGCCGTAGATGCCGGGCAGGGTCAGCGTGACCTCGAATTCCTTGTTGAGGCCGCTCTTGAAGGGCTCGGCCCCGGCGGGGATCATCTCGTCGATGGTCGCGGCGTTATGGCCGGGCTGGGTCGGCAGGAAGCGGACCGTGTCGCCGGGCGCGACCACCAGATGGTCCGGCTCGTAGACCATCGGACCGGTGTCGTTGCGGTTCAGCATCCTGACCTCGTGGATCTCGGCGAGGGCAGGGGCGGCGGTCAGCAGGAGCAGGGCGAGGCTGCGGGAAACCATGGGCGTCCTTTCAGGTGATCGAGAAGGTCAGGATGTCCGGCCCGCCGGCCGGATCGGGCACCCGCCGGACGCGGATGCCGAAGACGCGCGCGACCAGATCGGGCCGCAGCACCTCGGGGGGCGGGCCGCAGGCGACCAGCCGGCCGCCGTCCAGCATCGCGACGCGGTCGCAGCCCATGGCCTGGTTGAGGTCGTGCAGCGCGATGACGGTGGTGATGGGCAGCTGCCGGATGAAGCCCAGGATCGCCAGCTGGTGGTGGATGTCCAGATGGTTGGTCGGCTCGTCGAGCAGCAGCAGTCCCGGCTCCTGCGCCAGGGCGCGGGCGATGTGCAGCCGCTGGCGCTCGCCGCCCGACAGGGTGGCCCAGCTGCGATCCGCCAGCGCGGTCATCTCCACCGCGTCGAGCGCGCGGGCGACCTGCCGCTCGTCCCGCTCGCTCCAGGGTGCGAGCGCCGAGAGCCAGGGGGTGCGGCCCAGCTCGACGGCGGCGCGGGCGGTCAGGCGTTCGGCGGTGTCGGCCTGCTGCTCGACCAGCGCGATGCGCTGCGCGATCCCGCGACGCGACAGCCGGGCAAGAGGCTGACCCTCAAGCCGGATGGCGCCCCGGTCCGGGCGGACCAGCCCGGCCAGCAGCCGCAGCAGCGTCGACTTGCCCGAACCGTTCGGCCCGACCAGCGCCAGCGTCTCGCCGGGCGTCACCTCCAGCGAGACGTCGCGGATGATCTTGCGCCCGCGCAGGGCGAGGGACAGGGATTGCGCCGAAAGCCTCATCGCATCTGGCCCCGGCTGCGGATCAGGATCAGCGCGAAGGCCGGGGCGCCGATCAGCGCGGTGACGACGCCGATGGGCAGGACCTGGCCCCTGATGATGACGCGCGACAGGATGTCGGCGCCGATCAGGAAGACCGCGCCGATCAGCGCCGCGGCCGGGATCAGCCGGCCGTGGCGGACGCCGACCAGGAAGCGCGCCGCATGCGGGATCACCAGCCCGACGAAGCCGATCGAGCCCAGGATCGACACCATGACCGCCGTCACCAGCGCCGCGGCCAGGATCAGCACCGCCCGGACCCGCCGCACCGGCACGCCCAGCGAGGCGGCGCTGTCGGCCCCGAAGGCGAAGGCGTCCAGCCCGCGCGCATGCAGCTGGCAGACCAGCCAGCCCATGACGGCGACCGGCACGGCCAGCTGCACCTCGGGCCAGCGCACGCCGCTGAGATTGCCCATCAGCCAGAACATGATGCCGCGCGCCTGGTCGGCATTCGCCGATTTCGCGATGACGAAGGCGGTCAGGGCGTTGAAGAGCTGCGAGCCGGCGATGCCCGCCAGCACGATCTGCGCCGCGCCGCCGCGTCCGGCGTCGGCGCCGGCGGCCCGGGCCAGCGCCGCCACCAGCCCGAAGGCAATCAGCGCCCCCATGAAGGCGCCAAGCGACATCGAGAGCAGCCCCGCCCCGAGCCCGGCGATGGTCACCGCCACCGCCCCGGTCGAGGCCCCGGCCGAGATGCCGAGGATATAGGGATCGGCCAGGGCGTTGCGCAGCAGCGCCTGCAGCACCACGCCCGAGACGGCCAGCCCCGCGCCGCAGGCTGCGGCGACCAGCGCGCGGGGCACGCGATAGCTCCAGACGATGCCCTGATCCAGCGGGTCGAGCGCATGGCCCGCCTGCCACAGCCGGTTGGCCAGCACCTTCAGCACCAGATCCGGGGCGATGCGGGTCTCGCCGATCATCGCCCCGGCCAGCACCGCCGCCGCCAGCACCGCCAGTGCCAGAAGCGCGGCGACAAGCGCCCTGCGCGGTCCGGCCGCGGCCGGCGTCATTGCGGCAGGCCGTAGGATTTCAGCGCCGCCGCCAGCTCTTCCAGCCCGTCGATCACCCGGATCGTCGCGTCCATGGCGCCGGCATCCATGACGACGATGCGGCCGGCCTTCACCGCGTCCATCTGGCTGGCCACCGGGTCGGATTTCAGGAAGGCGAGCTTCCTCTCGACGTCGTCGGCCTCGAAGCGGCGGCGGTCCATCCGGGCCACCACGATCACCGTGGGATTGGCCCTGGCGATGGTCTCCCAGCCGACGGTCGGCCATTCCTCGTCCGATTCCACGATGTTCCGCAATCCCAGCGTCTCCATCATGTAGCCCGGCGCACCCTTGCGGCCGGCGACATAGGGATCGATGTCCATCTCGGCCGAGGAGAACCAGAACACCGCCGATCCGTCCTTGAGCCCCAGCGCCCTGGCCTCGGCCTCGGCCGTCTCCTCGCGCGCCTTCAGGTCTGCGACCAGCGCGGCGCCCCGGTCCTGCACGTCGAAGATCGCCGCCAGTTCCTCGATGCCCTGGTAGAGGCTCGCGGTCGAGAACATCGCCAGCCGCGTGCCGTCAAGCCCGACCGTGTTGTCCTTGCCGACGCAATCGGCCGGCATGACATAGGTCGGGATGCCGAGCTCGTGGAACTGCTCGCGGGTGGCGACGATGCCCTGCGGGCCGACATGCCATTCATATTGCACCGCGACCAGCCCCGGCTTCTTGGCCACCACGCTTTCGAAGCTGGGATCGTTGTCGGCCAGCCGCGCGACCTTGGCGTCGATGTCCTGGAACTGCGGCAGCACCTCGCTGAACCAGACCGAGGTGCCGGCGACCTTGTCGCCGAGGCCGAGCGCGTAAAGCACCTCGGTCGCGGCCTGGCCGACGCTTACCGCCGAGGCCGGCGCGGCGTCGAATTCCAGCGTCTGGCCGCAATTCTCGACCGTCAGCGGATAGCCGGTCGCGCCGGCATGGGCGGCGAATGCGGCAAGGGACAGGGAAAGGCCGATCAGGCCCGAACGCAGGAACATGCTCCGTCTCCATCTGGTTGGGATCAGGGGCCGGAGGCGGCGCAACGTTGGGCTTGGCGGACCGCGTCCTGCCCGCAAGGCGGGGCAGGCGGCATGGGGCCGCGTCTGGCTGTCGTCATCTCACCCTCCCCGGACAACCCCGCCCGGTGTGAACGTCAAGGCGCCGGCAGGTCTCCTGACTGGCGGGTCGCTGCCTGTCCTGGCCTTCCCGGGTCGAAGACCCAGTGACGTGATCGGACGCGGCTCGCCGCCTACAGTTGCGGGGGCAGTTCCGGTTGGCGCAGGGATGCGCCGCGGATTCCCTCTTGGCCCTTTCGGGACCGGCAAGGGGGCGTATCGCCGAAACGCGGCCGCCTGGCAAGCCGGATATGGCCAGGCCTGTCAGGAAGCGGTGGATGATCGGGGAAAGAAACACCCTTGGCCCGCCGCGGCGGGGGAAGGGAAAGCGCCGGCCCGCCGGGACGGGGTCTTCGGCGGCGCCGGGGGTTCAGGCGTCCTGCTGCGGGGCGCTTTCGCGGGGCGGGCGACCGATGATGTCGCGCAGCGCGTCCAGTTCGATGAAATTGTCGGCCTGGCGGCGCAACTCGTCGGCGATCATCGGCGGCTGGCTGCGCATGGTCGAGACCACCGAGACCCGCACGCCCTGGCGCTGCAGCGCCTCGACCAGCGGCCGGAAATCGCCGTCGCCCGAGAACAGCACCGCATGGTCCAGCCGCGGCGCCAGCTCCATGGCGTTGATGACCAGCTCGACATCCATGTTGCCCTTGACCTTGCGGCGGCCCAGAGCGTCGGTATATTCACGCGCGGGTTTCGTCACCATGGAATAGCCGTTGTAATGCAGCCAGTCGACCAGCGGACGGATCGGTGAGTAATCCTCGTTCTCCAGCAGGGCCGTATAGTAATAGGCGCGGATCAGCTTGCCGCGCCGCTCGAATTCCTGCCGCAAGAGCTTGTAGTCGATATCGAAGCCAAGCGCCTTCGCGGCAGCATAAAGATTCGACCCGTCGATGAACAACGCCAGCCGATCATCCTTGTAAAACACGATTCCCCCAAGATGTCTCTTTACCAAAGTCAGAAGGCGAACTTAGTCCTGGTGGCGCTGGGTGCAAACCTGCCTAGTTCGGCAGGTATCCCATCGGACAGCTTGCGTTTCGCGCTGGATAAGCTTTTGAAATTACCTGCGGTTGTGCCGCTTGCCGTCAGCCGATTCTGGTCCACCCCGGCGGTGCCGGCCGGTTCCGGTCCCGATTATGTGAACGCTGCGGTTTCACTTTCCTGCGCGCTGCCGCCCGATCAACTCCTGCGCGAGCTGCACGCGATCGAGGCGGCGCTGGGACGCCGCCGCGACGGACCGCGCTGGCAGGCGCGGGGGCTGGATCTGGACCTGCTGGCGCATGGCGATCTGGTGCTGCCCGACGCGGATGCGCAGGACCGTTGGCGCGGCCTGCCGCCCGAGGAACAGCCGCGCCACACGCCCGAGCAGCTGATCCTGCCGCATCCGCGGCTGCAGGACCGCGGCTTCGTGCTGGCGCCCCTGGCCGAGATCGCGCCCGGCTGGGTGCATCCGCGCCTCGGGCTCAGCGTGGCGCAGATGCTGGCGGCGCTGCCGCCCGAGGCCATGGCCGGGATGCGGCCGGCAAGTGCTTGACATTTCCGTTTCGCGCACCCAAATATCCGGCTTCGCCCTGCACCCCGATTCCAGCTGATAAGGTGACCGATGGCCCGCGTTACAGTCGAAGATTGCGTCGACAAGGTTCCGAACCGTTTTGACCTGGTGATGCTGGCGGCCCATCGCGCGCGTGAAATCGCGGCGGGGAGCCCGCTGACCGTCGACCGCGACAATGACAAGAATCCCGTGGTCTCGCTGCGCGAGATCGCCGACGAGACCCAGCCCGTGGACGAACTGCGCGAGCGCATGATCGAGGCCCAGCAGACCCAGATCGAGGTCGACGAGCCCGAGGAGGACGCGATGGCGCTGCTTCTGGGCGCCGAGATCGACCGTCCGAAGCCCGCCGACGAGGAATCCGAGGAGCGCATGCTGCGCATGATGCTGGAAGCGCAAGGCAGGAACTGAGTCCAAAGGTCTTCGGCTGAACATGATCGACGTCGAAGACCTCATCGCGCTTATCCGCAATTACAACCCGCGCACCAATGCCGAGCTGATCCGCGACGCCTACGAATACGGGCGTCGCATGCATGAGGGGCAGTTCCGCCATTCGGGCGAGCCCTATTTCACCCATCCCGTCGCGGTCGCCGCCATCCTGACCGAGATGCGGCTGGACGATGCCACCATCGTCACCGCGCTGCTGCACGACACGATCGAGGACACGCGTTCGACCTGGGCCGAGGTGGCGCAGATCTTCGGGCGCGAGATCGCCGATCTGGTCGATGGGGTCACCAAGCTGACCAATCTGCAGCTCTCGGGCGCGCATTCCAAGCAGGCCGAGAATTTCCGCAAGCTTTTCATGGCCATGTCGCGCGATCTTCGCGTGATCCTGGTCAAGCTGGCCGACCGTCTGCACAACATGCGGACCATCAAGTCCATGCGCCCGGAAAAGCAGCTGCAGAAGGCGCGCGAGACCATGGACATCTATGCGCCGCTGGCCGGCCGCATGGGCATGCAATGGATGCGCGAGGAGCTTGAGGACCTGGCCTTCAAGGTCATCAACCCCGAGGCCCGCAACTCGATCATCCGCCGCTTCGTCAGCCTGCAGCGCGAATCCGGCGACGTGATCCCCAAGATCACCGCCGACATCCGCGCCGAGCTTGAACGCGAGGGGATTGAGGCCGATGTCTACGGCCGCGCCAAGCGGCCCTTCAGCATCTGGCGCAAGATGCAGGAAAAGCAGCTTTCCTTCTCGCGCCTGTCGGACATCTACGGATTCCGCATCATCACCCGGACCGAGGCCGACTGCTATCGCACCCTGGGCGTCATCCATCACCGCTGGCGCGCCGTGCCCGGCCGGTTCAAGGATTACATCAGCCAGCCCAAGGCGAACGGCTACCGCTCGATCCACACCACCGTCTCGGGCCGCGACGGCAAGCGGGTCGAGGTGCAGATCCGCACCCGGCAGATGCACGAGGTGGCCGAGGCGGGCGTGGCCGCGCATTGGGCCTATCGCGACGGGGTGCGCACGGCGAACCCCTTTGCCATCGATCCGGGCGAATGGATCGCCAGCCTGACCGAGCGTTTCGGCGAAGAGGACCACGACGAATTCCTCGAGCATGTGAAGCTCGAGATGTATTCCGACCAGGTGTTCTGCTTCTCGCCCAAGGGCGACGTGATCCCGCTGCCGAAAGGCGCGACGCCGCTGGATTTCGCCTATGCCATCCATACCCGGCTGGGCAGTTCCTGCGTGGGCGCGAAGGTGGACGGCATCCGCGTGCCGCTGTGGACGCGGCTCAAGAACGGCCAGTCGGTCGAGATCATCGCCGCCTCCGGCCAGCGGCCGCAGGCGACCTGGCTCGACATCGTCGTCACCGGCCGCGCCAAGGCCGCCATCCGCCGCTCGCTGCGGCAGGAGGACCGGACGCGCTTCATCCGGCTGGGTTCGGAACTGGTGCGGGTGGCCTTCGAGCATGTCGGGCGCAAGGTCAGCGACAAGGCGCTGCGCATCGCGGCCAAGACCATGGCGCTGCCCGATACGGACGAGCTGCTGGCCCGCATCGGCAGCGCCGAGATCTCGGCCCATGACGTGCTGACCACGCTTTATCCCGAACTGGCCCAGAAGCGCAGCGAGATCGACGCCAAGCGCGCCGTCGCCGGGCTGGAGGCCGATCAGGAATTCACCCGCGCGCCCTGCTGCAATCCCCTGCCGGGCGAGCGCATCGTCGGCATCACCTATCGCGGCAAGGGGGTGGTGATCCATGCCATCGACTGCCCGGTGCTGGCCGAGTTCGAGGACAGCCCGGAACGCTGGGTCGACCTGCACTGGCGCGAGGGCCAGCACCCGGCGGCCTATTCGACCATGCTGTCCTTGACCATCCGCCACGATGCCGGGGTGCTGGGCCGGATCTGCACGCTGATCGGCGCGCAGGGGGCGAATATCTCGGATCTGGAATTCGTCGATCGCAAGCCGGATTTCTACCGGCTGCGCGTCGAGATCGAGCTGCGCGACCGCGAGCACATGCACACGCTGCTGACCGCGCTCGAGGCCGAAAGCGACGTGGCGCAGGTCTCGCGCATCCGGGACCCTTCGGCCCATATGAGCTGAGGTCGGCCCGGCATGTTCAAGAGACGCAAGCCGCTCAGCTATGCCCAGATGTGGACCGAGATGTTCTATCCCCGCTCGGGCTGGAAGCGGGCCTCGAAATATGTGCTGCACCGGCTGCGCCGCCTGCCGGACCAGCCGCATCGGGTGGCGCGGGGCTGGGCCTGCGGCATCTTCATCTCGTTCACGCCCTTCTTCGGCTTCCATTTCATGGGCGCGGCGGCGCTGGCCTGGCTGATCCGCGGCAATATCCTGGCCGCGCTCTTGGGCACCTTCGTCGGCAATCCGCTGACCACGCCCTTCATCGCGCTGACCTCGGTCGGGCTCGGCCGCTGGATGCTGGGGGTCGAGGGCAAGTTCACCCCGCACCTGATCTTCGACGAATTCACCCGCGCCGGCAGCGAGCTTTGGAACAACCTGCTGGCGCCGGTGACGGACCGCGTCGCGCATTGGGACCAGCTGCTGCAGTTCAACCAGCAGATCTTCCTGCCCTATGCGGTGGGGGGCATCCTGCCCGGAATCGCGGTTTCCGTCGCGGCGCATTACCTGACCGTGCCGGTGATCCGGGCCTATCACCGCCACCGCGAAAGGCAGATGGCCGAGCGCATCGCCCGCGCCAAGGCCCGGCGCGAACGCGAGCTGGCCGGGAAATCCTAGAAGCCCAGCCGGTCGCGCAGCGAATACCAGCCCATGCCGGCGACCAGCAGCGGCCAGCGCAGCGCAGCGCCGCCGGGAAAGGCGGGCGAGGGCAGGGCGGCCATGGTGTCGAATCCCTCGGCCTGGCCCTGCACCGCCTGCGCCATCAGCTTGCCGGCCAGCGTCGCCAGCGCCAGCCCGTGCCCGGAATAGCCGCTGGCCGACAGGCAATTGGGCGCCGGCCGGGCGAAACAGGGCATCCGGTTCATGGTGATCGCCAGCGTGCCGCCCCAGGCATGGGTCAGCGCCACATCGGCAAGGCCCGGATAGATCTCAAGCAGCGGCTTGCGCACCTTGGCGGCGATATCGGCGGGAAAGCGATAGCTGACATTCTCGCCGCCGCCGAAGATCAGCCGGCCCTCGGGATCGAGCCGCCAGTAATTCACCACGAATTTCGTGTCATGCACGCCGATGGGCCGGGTCAGCACCTCGGCTGCACGCCGGCCCAGGGGCTCGGTCGCGACGATGAAATTGTTGATCGGCATGACGCGGGCGGCGACATGGCCGTCGAGATGGCCCAGATAGCCATTGGCCGCCAGGATGACATGGTCGCAGGCCACCCGGCCCTTGCCGGTCTGCACCACGCTTTTCTCGCCGGCGCGCCGGCCGTGGCGGATGTGATGGACATGGCTCAGCTCGCGGATCCGGGCGCCTGCGGCATCGGCCAGCCGCGCCATGCCGATGGCCAGGTTCAGCGGGTGCAGATGCCCGGCACCATGGTCCAGCTCGCCGGCGATATAGGCCTCGGACGGCACCAGCGCCCGGAAGGCGTCGCGGTCGAGCGGCTCGATCCGGTCATAGCCGTAATCGCGGGCCAGCCTGTCGATCAGGGCGCGGGCATGGTCGAACTCGGCGGGCTTGCGGAAGGCATGGGCGATGCCGTCGGCCACCGGCACCCCGGCGCGCGCCGCCAGATCGCGGGTCAGGCGCTTGGCCTCCTCGGCCATGTTCCAAAGCCGGTGGGCGGCCTCTCGCCCGGCCATCCGCTCCAGCTCGTCGACCTCCAGCCGCTGGCCCGAGCCGAGCTGGCCGCCATTGCGCCCCGAGGCGCCGAAGCCGACGCGATGCGCCTCCAGCACCACGACGTCGCGCCCCGCCTCGGCCAGATGCAGCGCCGCGGAAAGCCCGGTATAGCCGGCGCCGACCACCACGACATCGGCGCGCTCCTCGCCCCGCTGCTCGGGGAAAGGCGGCAGCGGGTCGCGGGTCGCGGCATAGAGGCTGGGCGGATATTCCCCCCGCCGGTCGTTGGAAAACAGCAGGTTCATGCTTCGGCTTTCACCGTTTCTCAAATACTCATCCGACGGCGCGCAAGGGCCCGGCCGCGCCCGGCTCTACACGTTCAGCAGCAGGTGCTCGCGCTCCCACGGGCTGATGACCTGCAGGAATTCCTTGTATTCATTGCGCTTGACCGCCTGATAGACGTCGATGAACTCGGATCCCAGCACCTCGCGCATCGCCGTGTTCTCGTCCATCAGGTCCAGCGCGTCGCCCAGGTTATAGGGCAGCTCGTCCTCGGACATATAGGCGTCGCCCAGGCATTCGGCGCGCGGATTCTCGCCCTCGACCAGGCCCAGATAGCCGCAGGCCAGGCTGGCGGCGAGACCTAGATAGGGGTTGCAATCCATGCCCGCCAGCCGGTTCTCGATCCGCCGCGCCTCGGGTTTCGAGATCGGCACGCGCAGCCCGGTGGTGCGATTGTCGCGCCCCCATTCCAGGTTGATCGGCGCCGCGAAATCCGGGACATAGCGGCGATAGCTGTTGACATAGGGCGCCAGCAGCGCCACCGCCGCCGGCAGGTGCTTCTGCATGCCGGCGATGAAATGCATGAAGGCCGGCGTCTCGCGGCCCCGCTCGTCCGAGAAGATGTTGCGCCCGTCCCCGATCCCGACGACCGAGTGGTGGATATGCATGGCGCTGCCCGGCTCGCCCTCGATGGGCTTGGCCATGAAGGTGGCGAAACAGTCGTGGCGCAGCGCCGCCTCGCGGATCAGCCGCTTGAAATAGAAGATCTGGTCGGCCAGGGCGACCGGGTCGCCGTGGTTCAGGTTGATCTCGACCTGGCCGGCGCCGCCTTCCTGCAGGATGCCGTCGATCTCGAAACCCTGGGCCTCGGCGAAGTCGTAGATGTCGTCGATGACCTTGCCGTATTCGTCCACCGCCGACATGGAATAGGCCTGCTTGGCGGCGGCGCGGCGGCCGGTGCGGCCCATGGGCGGCATGATCGGCTGGTTCGGGTCGATGTTGCGCGCGACCAGGAAGAACTCCATCTCGGGCGCGACGATGGGGCGCCAGCCCTTCTGCCGGTAAAGATCGACCACCCGTTTCAGCACGTTGCGCGGCGCGATCGGCACCGGATTGCCCGACTGGTCGGACACGTCGTGGATGACCTGCAGCGTCACGTCCGCCGTCCAGGGCGCCGCCGTCGCGGTCGAGAAATCCGGCGTCAGGATCATGTCGGGCTCGGTGAAGGCGCCCGACGGGTTGTCGGCCCAGTCGCCGGTGATGGTCTGCAGGAAGATCGAATTCGGCAGGTAGAACCGTTCCTGATGCGCGAATTTCGAGGCCGGCATGGCCTTGCCGCGCGCCACCCCGGCGATGTCGGCGACGATGCATTCCACCTCGTCCAGCCGCCGCCCGGCGACGTAATCCTGCGCGGCCTGCGGGGTTTCGTCGATCCAGTGCGATTTCATGCGGCCCCCTGCCGTGTCGCCTGCGCCGCAAAGCTGCGCGGCGCCTTGAAGAAGGCCTCGATCCGGTCGGCGATGCTGCCCGATTGCAGCGGCCCGCCCATGCGGGCGCGGGCCCGGTCCAGCAGCGCGCCGGGCACCGTGCCGCGGGCGCGGTGCTCGATCAGGCCCTCGATGAAGGCGTCGTCGAATTCCGGATGCGCCTGCACGGTAAAGGCGCGGTCGTCATAGACCAGCGCGGCGTTTTCGCAGAACGGGTTGCTGGCGACGATCTCGGCGGCCTCGGGGCGGCGGATCACCTGGTCCTGATGCCAGGCGTTCAGCCGCACCGGTTCGCCGCCGAAATCGTAATCCTGCGGCCCCACGGCCCAGCCCTCGGGATGCTTCGCCACCTGGCCGCCAAGCGCCTGGGCGATGATCTGATGGCCGAAGCAGATGCCGACCATCGGTACCCGCGCGGCATAGGCGGCGCGGATGAAGTCCTCGAGCGGCGGGATGAAGGCGTGATCCTCGTAGACGCCGTGGCGCGAGCCGGTCAGCAGCCAGCCCCCGGCCTCGCGGACGTCCTGCGGAAACTGCATGTTCTCCACGTGATAGCTGGCGAAATCGAAGCCCCGCCCGGCAAGGAGCCGCTCGAACATGGTGTCATAATCGCCCAGTTCGCCGCGAAGCTCTTCGGGCGATTGGCCGCATTTGAGAATGCCGATGCGCATGGTGGTTGGCCTGTCGGTTGTTCCCCCCGAAGCTAGTCGTGCGGGGCGCGGGCGGCAAGGGGGGCGCTGCGACATCGGTGGGGCTGGCCGGCGGCGCGGGGTCGCGCTAGGGTTGGCCTGCAACAGCAGAAAGGATCGGCCATGCCCGGACTTCGCCCCGATGTGGACCCCGAGGGCTTGCAGGAATTCTCGGTCGTCTTCACCGACCGCTCGCTCAACCACATGTCGCAGAAATTCCAGGCCGCGATGCGCGAGATCTCGGCCATGCTGCGCGAGGTCTACGGGGCCGAGGCGGTGGCGCTGGTTCCGGGCGGCGGCACCTGCGCCATGGAGGCGGTGGCCCGCCAGTTCGGCCGCGACGCCCATGCGCTGATCGTCCGCAACGGCTTTTTCAGCTATCGCTGGAGCCAGATCTTCGAGGCCGGCGGTTTTGCCCGCCAGACCACGGTGATGATGGCCCGGCCCCAGGGCAACGAGCCGCGCGCGCCCTTCGCCCCGGCACCCGTCGAGGAGGTGGTGGCCAAGATCCGCGAAGCCCGCCCCGATGCCGTCTTCGCCCCGCATGTCGAGACGGCGGCGGGCATGATCCTGCCCGACGATTACATCAAGGCGCTGGCCGATGCCGCGCATGAGGTCGGCGCGGTCATGGTGCTGGACTGCATCGCCTCGGGCGCGATCTGGGTCGACATGCGCGAGACGGGCGTGGACGTGCTGATCTCGGCGCCGCAAAAGGGCTGGTCGGCCTCGCCCTCGGCCGGGATGGTGATGCTCTCCCCGCGCGGGATCGAGCGGCTGGAGACCACGGTCAGCGACAGCTTCGCGCTGGACCTGAAGAAATGGCGCGCGATCATGAAGGCTTACGAGGATGGCGGCCATGCCTATCACGCCACCCTGCCGACCGACGCGCTGCTGGGCCTGCGCGATGCGATGAACGAGACGCGCGACTTCGGCCTGAAGGCGGCGCGAGAGGCGCAGTGGCGGCTGGGCGACGCGGTGCGCTCGGAACTGGCGCGGCGCGGGCTGCGCTCGGTCGCGGCCGAGGGCTTTGCCGCGCCGGGCGTGGTGGTCTGCTATACCGACGACCCCGAGGTGCAGAGCGGCCGCAAGTTTCTGGCCGCCGGCTATCAGATCGCCGCGGGCGTGCCCTTGCAGGTGAACGAGGGCGAGGGCTTCCGCAGCTTCCGCATCGGGCTGTTCGGGCTGGACAAGCTCGGCGATGTCGAGGGCACGCTGGCGCGGCTGATCCCGGCCTTCGACGCAGCCCTGTGACCCGGCCCGGTAACGCGACGTCCTGACGCGGCGGGCGGGAAATCCGGGCGGTTCCGGGAACGATCTGCCGGCTTGGGTGTTTGCCTTGCGAAACCCATACAGCCCTGTGAAAGGACAATGTCATGGCGAAACCTGAAGCCACCGCCGACGAAGTGAAAGCCCAGGCGCGCGAGGCCGCCGACGAGGTGGGCCGCCACGCCCGCCGCGCCGCCGACGAGGCGACCGAAGCCTATGAGACCGCCCGCGAGCGCGGCGCCGAGCTTTACGAAACCGCGCGCGAGAAAGGCGCCGAATTCGTCGAGACCGCCCGTCAGCGGGGTGCCGAATATGCCGAGACGGTCCGCGAGCGTGGCCATGACTATGCCGAACGCGCCCGCGACGAGGCTCGCCGGCTGTATCGCCAGGGCGAGCGGCAGGCGCATGAGGTCGCGGCCCATGCCGAGGAATATTACGACGAGGTCTCGGGCATGGTGCGCCGCAACCCCGCCCAGGCGCTGGGGATCGCGGCGGGCGTCGGCTTCCTGCTGGGCCTGATCATCGCGCGCCGCTGAGGCCGGCGATGTTCGATTACACCCGGAACCTGCAGCTTGCCCTGACGGACAGGCTGCGCCGCGCGGGCCTGGGCGCCGGGGCAGGGCTGGCCTTGCTGATCGGCGCCGGCTTCCTGCTCGCGGCGCTGTGGACCTGGCTGGCGGATCATCTTGGCTGGGGGGCGCTCGGCGCCTCCCTCGCCATCGGCATCGGCTTTCTGGTGATCGGGCTGCTGGTGATGCTGATGGCGCGCAGGGAGCGCCATCCCGTGCCCACCACCGACGAGTTGAAGGCCGAGGTCGAGCAGCGGCTGATGCTGGCCGCCGATGCCGCCATCGGGAAAGCCACCGGCGCAGCGGATGCGGCGCTGGAGCGGGCCTCGCAAAAGGCCAATCGGCTGATGGAACAGGCCGAGCAGCGCGTCCACAGCGTCGCCGACAGCCTGTCCTACAAGGCCGACCGCCTGGCCGACCGGGCCGAGGCGCGGGTCTATGGCACCGCGCGCCGCGCCGGAGAGCAGGCCGCGCAACGGCTGGGCCTGCCCCCGGATGCGCTGCGCCGCGCCGCGGGACAGGTGCAGGCAGCCTCGCAATCGCGGGCAGCGGCCATAGCGCCGCTGATCGGGGCCTTCGCGGTCGGCATGACGCTGGCCTCGCGCTTCCAGGACTGGCGGCAGCGCGACACCCCGGAATGGGACGCCGCCGAGGACTGGACGGACGATCCTTACGAGGATGGTTGAAGTGTATGCCCTAGGGCGCTTATTTTATTAAAGTTATTTTGCCTTACTCTTGCTCGTCGGTGCCGCGCCAACGACGCGGCAGCCGGAAGGTCGTTAGGATTCCCGGCGCTGCTGACTGTCCTGAAATCTAAAACCGCAGGCGCCGGCCAAGCGTTTCAGATGACCGTCCGCGCCATGCATCCCCCTGGGGCCAGAGGTTGCTGGAAGAACCCTGATAAATCTCCGGCAAGCCATTATTTTCAAAAAGAAAAGGCCCCGACAATGCGGGGCCGTCGTTGTCAGTGAGGGCAGGGCGCCCGGTCAGGCATTGGCCTCGCGGATGCGCTCGGCGGCTTCCTTGTCATAGGTCACGCCCGCCTTTTCGAAAAGCTGGTCAAGCTCGCCCGACAGGGTCATCTCGGTGACGATGTCGCAGCCGCCGACGAACTCGCCCTTGACATAGAGCTGCGGAATCGTCGGCCAGTCCGAGAATTCCTTGATGCCTTGGCGGATCGCCTCGTCCGCCAGCACGTTCACGTCGCGATACTGGACGTTCATATAGTTCAGCACCCCGGCGACGCGGCTTGAAAAGCCGCATTGAGGCATCTCCTTGGTGCCTTTCATGAACAGGACGACATCGTTGCCGTCGATGGTGTCCTGGATCTGCTGGCGTGCGTCGGTCATTCTGCTGGTCCTTGCTGAAGCGTCGCCATGGCGCGACGCTGGCGGTTGATCTTATTCGGGGGCCTTGGTGGTCAGGGCAAGCGCATGCAGCGCGCCGTTCGGGCCGTCCATGTGGCCCTGCAGCGCCGCATAGACTGCGCGCTGCTGCTGCACGCGGTTCTGGCCGCGGAAGCTTTCGTCGATCACCTCGGCAGCATAATGGTTTCCGTCCCCGGCAAGGTCGGTGATGGTGATCTGGGCATTGGGAAATGCAGCGCGGATCAGGGCTTCGATATCCTGGGCTTCCATCGCCATGGCGGTTCCTTTCACTGTTCTCCATGATGTAGGGGAAGCCCGCGCGGCCCGCAAGATCGCCCTTCACGCCGCATCCCGCCAGGACGGGCAGGGATCGGGCAGCTTGCCTCCCTGCGGCGGGGATGCCACTCTGCCCGCGGCAGCAGGGGGGCGATCCAGGATGTCGAACGCGGTTTCCGACAGCGACCCCGCGCGCGGCAGCGCCGGCGAGGTCTTCGGGGCTTTCCTGCGGCTGGGCCTGACCTCCTTCGGCGGGCCGATCGCGCATCTGGGCTATTTCCGCGACGAGTTGGTGGTGCGGCGGCGCTGGCTGGACGATCACGCTTATGCCGATCTGATCGCGCTGTGCCAGTTCCTGCCCGGCCCGGCCTCGAGCCAGGTCGGCTTTGCCCTGGGCCTGATGCGGGCCGGCTGGCTGGGGGCGCTTGCAGCCTTCACCGCCTTCACCTTGCCCTCGGCGCTGATCATGCTGGTGTTTGCCGGGGCTGCGACGGCGATTTCGGGGCCGCTGGGGCAGGGGGCGCTGCACGGGCTCAAGGTCGTGGCGGTGGCCATCGTGGCCCAGGCGGTCTGGGGCATGGCGCGGCAGCTGTGCCCGGATCGCGAGCGCGCGGCGATCGCGGTGCTCGCGGTCGTCGTGCTGGCCGCGCTGCCGGGCGCCCCCGGCATGATTCTCGCCATCGCTGCCGGGGCGGGGCTGGGGCTTGCCCTGGGCCGCGGCGCGGCAAGGCCCGCCAGCGGGCATCTGGTCGTGCCGTTGTCCCGAGGCGCGGGGGCGGCGGCCCTGCTGCTGTTCCTGGCGCTGCTGGCCCTGCTGCCGCTGCTGGCGGACGGGTCGCAGGCGCTTGCGATGATCGACAGCTTCTATCGCGCCGGGGCGCTGGTCTTCGGCGGCGGCCATGTCGTGCTGCCGCTTCTGGATGCCGAGGTGGTGCAGCCCGGCTGGATCGGCCCGCAGGCCTTTCTGGCCGGCTATGGCGCGGCGCAGGCGGTGCCGGGGCCGCTTTTCACCTTTGCCGCCTATCTGGGCGCGGCCCTGGGGCCCGAGCCGAACGGGGTGCCGGGCGCCGCGCTTGCGCTGCTGGCGATCTTCCTGCCGGGATTTCTGGTGCTGCTGGGCGTCCTGCCGTTCTGGGACCGCTTCCGCCGCATGGCCGGGGCGCAATCGCTGATGCAGGGGGCGAATGCCGCCGTGGTCGGCATCCTGGGCGCGGCGCTGTATTCCCCGGTCTTTACCACCGCGATCGGCGGCCTGCCGGACCTGGCGCTGGCGCTCGCCTGTTTCGTGGCCCTGACGGGCTGGAAGCTCGCGCCCTGGCGGGTGGTGCTTCTGGCCGCGATGGCGGGCGCTGCACTGGCGCTGGCCGGATGAGCGGGCTTGCGCCGGCCCTTGATCGGAAGGGGGTCCTGGCGGAGGAAAAATAACCCGAAGGCAGGCTGGCCCCAAGGGCGAAAGGACCGATTTCGGATATCGGGCAGCGGGCTTGTCCCTGGACGCTGCTTTCCATCATGGGGCGTGGAGGCCGAGGCCGTGACTCCGAAGGCGCCAGAGCCGGGTTTATATGAGAAAGCCGGACTGGAACGGGCGCCGCACCATCTTGGCGAGTTCCATGCATTTGCCCGGCGCTGGTCTTCGGTGCCGAGCGGGCGCCGGCGCCAATCGCGCGTCAAGGGTCGAAGATTGCACCAGAGTGGTCATTCTTTCGGTTGTCGCGACATTCGCTGAAAATCATGATAACCAGAGTTATGTCATCAACCTTCATGCCAAGTCGGCTTGGCCTTCACGTCGGTTAATGCGGCCTGAGCCTGGCCAAGCCTCGGGCTCACGTTCGACCAGCCACGCAAGCGGCAAGGATTCCGGCTCTGCGCCAGAAGCGACCGGGCAAGCGCGCTGGCGCTGGCCCGGAAGACTGTTGCTCAGCCGCGGCGCAGCTGTTCGAGCAATGCCGCCGTGGGCTCGCCGGTGACGGGCAAGCCGCGCGAGGCCTGATAGGCCCGGATGGCGCTGATCGTGTTCGAGCCGACATTGCCGTCAACGCCCTGGGTGTCGAAGCCGCGCGCGGTCAGCAGGCGCTGCATCTCCTTGCGCTGCTCGATGCGCAGGCCGGGATGGTCGGCCGGCCAGGGATTGGCAAGCCCCGGATAGCCCTTCAACCGATCCGCCAGATGCGACACCGCCAGCGCATAGCTGTCGGCATTGTTGTAGCGCAGGATGGCGTGGAAGTTGCGGGTGATCAGGAAGGCCGCGCCCGAGGAGCCGCCCGGCAGGATCAGCTCGGTCGGGGTGCCGGCGGGCGGCAAGGGCCGCTGGTTGGCCTGGCGCACGCCCAGCGACTGCCATTCGGCGACGCTGCGCCGCTTGCCCTTGCCGGCCAAGCCGGTGTTGAAGCCGGGCGGCAGCGTGACCTCGACCGCCGCCGGCAGGCCGCGCTGCCAGCCGGATTTCGCCAGATAGTTCGCCGCCGAGGCCAGCGCGTCCGTCGGATCGTTCGACCAGATGTCGCGGCGCCCGTCGCCGGTGAAATCGACAGCGAAGCTGAGATAGGTGGTCGGGATGAACTGGGTGTGCCCCATGGCGCCGGCCCAGCTGCCGGTCATGTGGCCGGGATCGATGTCGCCGGCCTGCAGGATGCGCAGCGCCGCCATCAGCTGGCTGCGGAAGAATTCGCCCCGGTAGCCTTCATAGCCCAGCGTGGCCAGGCTTTCGATCAGCGGCAGGTCGCCGCGCCGTTCACCATAGGTCGATTCCATGCCCCAGACCGCGGTGACGATTTCCTTGTCCACGCCATAGGCCGCCTCGACGCGGCTCAGCACGCCGCCATATTGCGCCAGCGCCGCCCGGCCGTTGGTCTGACGTTTTTCCGAAACCGCGTTTTCCAGATATTCCCAGACGGATTTCTTGAACTCTGCCTGAGTTTGCGAGCGGCGGATGACCTCGGGGTTATAGGTCACGTCGCGAAAGGCGAAGTCCAGCGTGCTGTCGCTGATGCCCTGGCTGCGGGCGCGGGTCTTGAAGCCCTCGACCCAGCCGCGCAGGCCGGCGACCTTCTCGGGCGGCGGGTTCTGGTAGCGGCCCCATTTGATTTCCTGGCTCTGCTGCGGCACCCCCGTGCCGGGATAGTTGCCGGCGCAGCCGCCCAGCAGCAGGGCCATGGCCGTGAGCGTTGCCGAAAGTCGCAATGAAAACCGCATTCCTGTCCCCTTGGTCGAGCGTTTTGGCCCAGCCTAGCGCCCGATCCGCAAGGCCGAAAGCCGGAAATTCCGCTCCGGCGGCAGCCCGCCCTTTCTATCGGTTGCGCAAACGGGTTCAGATCATCCGTGCAGGGAATTGATTTGCGGATCATTCCGCCAGAGGCGTCCAGATCACCTCGTCGATCCGCGGCGCGCCGGTGGCCAGCATCACCAGCCGGTCGAATCCCAGCGCGCAGCCCGAGGCTGGCGGCATGAAGGCCAGCGCGGCCAGGAAATCCTCGTCCAGCGGGTAACGCTCGCCATAGATTCGCGCCTTTTCCTCCATCTCCTTCTGGAAGCGGCGGCGCTGCTCGACAGGGTCGGTCAGCTCGCCGAAACCGTTGGCGAGTTCGACCCCACAGGCATAAAGCTCGAACCGCTCGGCCTCGCGCGGCTCGTCTGCGGCCCGGCGGGCCAGCGCCGCCTCGGCGGCGGGATAGCGGTCGAGGATCAGCGGTCGGCCATGGCCCAGATGCGGCTCGACCTTCTCGACCAGCACGCGGGACAGGATGTCGGACCAGCCGTCATCCTCGGCCAGCCGCACCCCCTGCCCTTCGGCCTGGGCGCGCAGCGCCGCGGCATCGGTCTCGGTCCCGTCGCAGGTCGAAAGCAGGTCGATGCCGGCATAGTCGCGGAACGCCTCGGCCACGCTCATCACCTCGGGGGCGGCATAGGGGTCGCATTCGGCGCCGCGAAAACGCAGCAGCTCGGCACCGGCGCATTCCGCCGCATGCCGCAGATATTGCGCGCAATCCTCGAAAAGAACACGATAATCATCGCCCGCACGATACCATTCCAGCATGGTGAATTCCGGGCTGTGCAGCGCCCCCCGCTCGCGGTTGCGCCAGACATGGCTGAAGGCGAAGATGCGCTCCTCGCCCGCCGCCAGCAGCTTCTTCATGGCAAATTCCGGGCTGGTATGCAGATACATCCGCCGCGGCACGCCGTCATTGCCGATCTGCCGGGTCTCGAAAGCATGCAAATGCGCCTCGTTTCCCGGGCTGACGGCCAGCGCCAGCGGATCGACCTCGATGAAGCCCTGGGCGCCCAGCCAGTCGCGGGTCGCGGCCTGGATGCGGTTTCGCGCCAGCAGCAGCGGCCGGCGCCCGGCATGGCGGTCGCGGTCCCACCAGGGGCTTTCATCGGCGGATTTCATGCGCACAACTCCTGCATTTGCGTCGTTTTCCGCTTGCGGCTGGCGCAAAGCTGCGGAAAACGCTATGGGACATCATCTTTGCCGGACTTCGTATCCGGCACCCCGGAATTTGAAAAGCAGGCAAGGGAACCGCCTTGAAAGTCATCGCCTCCAGCCTTCGCAAAGGCAATGTCGTCGAGATCGACGGCAAGCTCCATGTCGTCCTGACGGCGACCAACTTCCACCCCGGCAAGGGCACGCCGACGACCCAGGTCGAACTGCGCCGCATCTCGGACGGCAACAAGGTCTCGGAACGCTGGAAGACCACCGAACAGGTCGAGCGTGCCCATGTGGACGAACGCGCCTACAACTTCCTCTACGAGGACGGCGAGGGTTTCCATTTCATGGAGCCGGAAAGCTATGAGCAGGTCGTCGTTTCGCCCGACGTGGTCGGCGACGACAAGGTTTTCCTGGAGGACGGCATCAGCGTTTTCCTGCAGGTCCATAACGGCGTCGCCATCGCCATCGAGCTGCCGCAGAAGGTGACGGTCGAGGTGGTCGAGACCGAGCCGGTGGTCAAGGGTCAGACCGCCTCGTCCAGCTACAAGCCGGCCATGGCGCATAACGGCGTGCGCATCATGGTGCCGCCGCATATCGGCGTGGGCACCAAGGTGATCATCAACACCGCCGACCTGACCTATGTCGAGCGCGCCAAGAGCTGATTTCTGACGCCCTTGGACAGGGGCGTGCTCGCGCCCTGCCCTTTCTCGTCATGCGGCGTCATTCGCGGAACGGCGGGACCCTGCGGATCAATCCGCGGTCGCGGCGCCGATGGTCCCGCCCACCACCGCACCGGCCGGACCGGCGATGACCGCTCCGCCCAGACCGCCGGTCGCAGCGCGTTCGGTGGGGTTGTCGCCGCAACCGGCCAGCAGAAGCACCATCGCGGAAACGGCTGTCGCAATCAGGCTACGCATCTCGTATGTCCTCCTGTGAAGCGGCAAGGCGCCGCTCATATTGGACAAGACGCGCGGGCCCGCCTTCCGGTTCCGCGCGCCGCCCTTGAGGATCGTGGACGAGGTGCCCTCTGGCGGCGCCCGTCAGGGGAAGATCGGCGCCAGCATCAGCCCTTCGGTTTCCGGCAGGCCCAGCATCAGGTTGGCATTCTGCACCGCCTGCCCCGAGGAGCCCTTGCACAGGTTGTCCAGCGTCGAGACGACCAGCGTCCGCCCCGAAATCCGGTCGCCCGTCACGCCGATATGGCAGAAGTTCGAGCCCTGGACATGGGCCATCGCCGGCAGTTGCCCAAAGGGCAGCACCACGATGAACGGCTCGTCGGCATAGGCCGCCGCCAGCGCGGTATGCACCGCCTGCGGCTCGCCCTTCAGGTAGCAGGATGCCAGGATGCCGCGGTTCACCGGCACCAGATGCGGGGTGAACTGGATGCGCACCTCGCGCCCGGCCAGGGCCGAGAATTCCTGGTCGAACTCGCCCAGGTGGCGGTGCTTGCCGCCCTGGGAATAGCCCGCCACATCCTCGGACCGCTCGGCGAAGAGCATGTTTTCCTTGAGCGAGCGCCCTGCCCCGGACACGCCGTTCTTCAGGTCGCAGATGATGTCGTCCAGGTCGATCAGCTCTGACGCGATCAGCGGCCGCAGCGCGAATTGCACGGTGGCGGCATTGCAGCCGGTGCCGGCGACCAGCCGCGCCTCGCGGATCTGGTCGCGATAGAATTCGGTCAGGCCATAGACCGCCTGCGGCTGGATCCCGGGCGCGGCATGGTCGAGCCCATACCATTTCCTGTAATCCGCCGGATCGCGCAGCCGGAAATCGGCGCCCAGGTCGACGATCTTCACATCGTCCGGCAGCTGTCCGACCAGCGGCTGGCTAAGCCCGTGCGGCAGGGCGCAGAACACCAGGTCGATGGCCGAGAAGTCGATCTCCTCCATCCTGACCAGCGCCGGCAGTTTCAGGTGTCGCAGATGCGGAAAGACCTCGTCATAGCCCTGCCCCGCCTTGCGGTCGGCGGAAAGCGCGGCGATCTCGATCCGGGGATGGGTGGCGAGGAGGCGGACGAGTTCCGCCCCCGTGTAACCCGAGGCCCCAAGGATGGCAGCTTTCAGCGTCATGTCTCGATCCCGAGGAAACGGCCGCGCAGGCGCGGCGCTGGTTGGTCAGGCCCGCAGGGGCCGAAAACCGGCACTAGGCCCGGTCCCCCGGCATGTCAAGCCGCCGGCCGGATCGCAAGGCCCGCCCGTTTTGGGGCCGCCCTGCCCCGCTTGCGGCCATCTTTCCAGAAAGCAGACAAAGAAACTTATTCAACCCATGAAATTTTCTTCAAATATTGTAATTCAGCGCGGCACATTCTCCCTGACAGCAGAGCTGGAGGCATCACCTGTCGCGATTGCCGTTGTCTCCCCCACCTGCAGCCGGTGATCCGATTGAATCGACGACGGAAACCGGCCCGGCTGCAAGGGACGCGAACGGGCGGGGCTTCTTTTCGTGCGCAGGAATGCTGCATCTGCATCATTTTATTGCGAGACATGGCGGAAGGAATCAAATATTCGGGCAGCGGCCGCCGAGGCCCTGGATAACGGAGAGAGTGATGAGCGCGACCCCCGATCGCAAGGGCCGTCTGAGCCCCGATGACATCCGTGCCCGCAAGGGCGGCGAGCCCGTGGTCTGCCTGACGGCCTATACCACCCCCATGGCCCGGCTGGTGGATGCGCATTGCGACCTCGCGCTGGTGGGCGACAGCCTGGGCATGGTCCTGCACGGCCTGCCCTCGACCCTTGGCGTCACCATGGAGATGATGATCCTGCACGGCAAGGCGGTGGCGCGGGGCTGCGCGCGCGCCTGCATGGTGGTGGACATGCCCTTCGGCAGCTATGAGGAGGGGCGCGAGCAGGCCTTCCGCAACGCCGCGCGGCTGATGGCCGAGACCGGCTGCCAGGCGGTCAAGCTGGAAGGCGGGCGGCACATGGCCGACACCGTGGCCTTCCTGGTGGCGCGCGGCATCCCGGTGATGGGCCATGTCGGGCTGACGCCGCAATCGATCAACACGCTGGGCGGCTACAAGGTGCAGGGCCGCGGGCATCACGAGGCCGACCGCATCGCCCTCGATGCCGCGGCGCTGGCCGATGCCGGCGCCTTCGCCGTGGTGCTGGAAAAGCTGCCCGAGGCGCTGGGGCGGCGCATCACCCAGGAGATCCCGGTGCCCAGCATCGGCATCGGCGCCGGGGTCGATTGCGATGGCCAGGTTCTGGTGGTCGACGACATGCTGGGGCTGTTCTCGGATTTCCGGCCCAAATTCGTCAAGCGCTACGCCGAGCTGGGCCAGGATGCCGATGCCGCCATCGCCGGCTATGCCGCCGAGGTGCGGGCCCGCCGCTTTCCCGGCCCCGAGCACGCCTTCGCCGAGGGCAAGCCTGCATGAGCGCGCCCATCGTCCGGCCGCTGGCCGAGCTGCGTGCGCTGGTGCGCGGCTGGAAGTCCCGCGGCGAAACCATCGGCGTGGTGCCGACCATGGGCGCGCTGCACGAGGGGCATCTGAGCCTGGTCCGCGCGGCGCGCGCCAGCTGCGACCGGGTGATCGTCACCCTGTTCGTCAACCCGCGCCAGTTCAACAATGCCGAGGATTTCGCCCGTTATCCGCGCACCGAACATGCCGATGCCGCGCTGCTCGGCCCGCTGGGCGTGGACGCGCTTTTCGTGCCCGAGGGCGACGAGGTCTATCCGCCCGGCCATGCCACGGTGATCTCGGTCTCGGGCGTGTCCGACCCGCTGGAGGGCGCGCATCGGCCGGGGCATTTCGACGGCGTGGCGACGGTGGTGACGCTGCTGTTCAACATGACCCAGGCCGACCGCGCCTTCTTCGGCGAAAAGGACTGGCAGCAGCTGCAGCTGGTGCGGCGGCTGGTGCAGGACCTGAAACTGCCGGTCGAGGTCGTCCCCTGCCCCTGCGTGCGGGCCGAGGACGGGCTGGCCCTGTCCTCGCGCAACCAGCGCCTGACGGCCGAGGGCCGCGCGCTGGCCTCGGCCCTGCCGCAGGCGCTGTTCGAGGCGGCGCGGCGCATCGAGGCCGGCGAGCCGGTGGAGGCCACGCTGGCGGCGGCCCGGGCCGGGCTGGAGGCGGCGGGGCTGGGGCCGGTCGAATATCTTGAGCTGCGCGACGGCGAGTCGCTGGGCGAGCCGCGCCCGGGCCGGCCGGCGCGGCTGCTGGTCGCGGCCTGGCTGGAGGGCGTGCGGCTGATCGACAATGTCGCGGTGACGCTGCGCTGAACGGCCCCTTTCCCGCGAGGCGGCGCGGGATGCGCGGTTGCCTCATGAGTATTTGGAAAACGGTGAAAGCGGCAAGTCCCGGGCGGCGGGCGGCAGAGCGTCGAGATGCAGCTCGGCCAGCAGGCCGGGATGGGCGTTTTCCAGCCGCAGCGCGCCCTGCGCGGCATCGGCGATGTCCGAGACCACGGCCAGGCCGATGCCCTGCCCCTCGCCGTCGGGATCGAGGCTCAGCCCGCGCCTGGTCAGCCGGGCCAGCGCGGGTTCGGGCACGCCCGGCCCGTCGTCGCGGATGGCGATGACCAGCCGCGCGCCCGCAACGCGGACCGAGGCCGTGACCCGCGCCCGGGCATGGCGCATGGCGTTTTCCAGCAGCGCGCCGAGCGCCTCGGTCAGGTCGTCGGGATCGATCCGGGCCAGGGGGCCGGGCGGCGCGGACAGCCGCCAGTCGATCTCCGCGCCGCGCGGCGTACGGCGCAGCACGCCGATCAGCTTGGCCAGCAGCGCCCCCGGATCGGCGGACTGGCCGCTGCGGGAGGACTGGATGCGCGCCCGCGCCAGCTCGCGGTCGACATGGCGGCGCATCTGGGTGGCGACGGTCTCGATGCTGGCGGCGATCTCGGCCTCGCCGTCGGCGCGCAGCCGGGCCGCATCGCCCAGCAGCGCCTGCAGCGGGGTCTTGAAGCCATGCGCCAGGTCGGCGGCGCGGTGGCGGGCCCGGGCCAGCTCTTCGTCGCGCGCGTCCAGGAGCCGGTCGATCTGGGTCGCCAGCGGGATCACCTCGGTCGGCAGGTCCAGCCCGATGCGCGCGCGCGCACCCGAGGCCAGCGCCGCCACCCGCGCCCCGACCTGCCCCAGCGGCCGCAGCCCGACGGTGATCTGCAGCCAGCTGGCCAGCAGCAGCGCCGCGCCGAGCAGCGCCAGATAGGGCAGCAGGTCGTCCAGAAAGCCGCGCCGGGCCAGCGCCAGCTCGTCACGGTCCGAGGCGACGATGATGCGCAAGGGCAGCGGCGGGTCGCCGCGGCCGACCGTCAGGCTTTGCTCGACCGCCAGCAGCGGCTCGCCCTGCGGGCCGGCCAGCGTTCGCACCGCGGTTTCGCCCGGCGCCGGCGCGGGCTCGCCGGTCGGCAGGGTATAGTCCCACAGCGAGCGCGAGCGGCGCAGCTCGGCGCCCAGCATGACCTGCCAGTAATGGCCCGAGAAGGGCTGGTCATAGAGCGGGTCGTCCGGCGGCGCGCGCAGGCTGGCGCCGGCCTCGCCCCCGGGCCGCACCATGGCGGCCAGCGCCAGGGCCCGCGCCTGCAGGTCGGCGACGGCGACGCGCTCGACATGGCGCTCGAACAGCACGGCAAGCCCCATGCCCGACAGCGCCAGCGCCAGCGCGATCGCCAGCCCTCCGGCCAGCACCAGCCGCCAGCGGATCGAACGCATCATGCCTTGCCCTGCGACGGCGCCGGGCCGCCGTCGAGGTGATAGCCGAAGCCGCGCCGGGTGCCGATCACCCCCGGCCCCAGCTTGCGGCGCAGCCGGGTGACGACCGCCTCGACGGCATTGGTCTCGCGCGAATCGTCGTCGCCATAGAGATGTTCCAGCAACTCGGTCGGCGGCACGCTGCGATCGCGGTTCAGCGCCAGATAGGAGACGAGGCGGAATTCCAGCGGCGTCACCGGGACCGGGATGCCGTCGATGGCGGCGGTCATGCGGTTCAGGTCCACCGTCAGCCGCCCGACCTGCTGGGTGGCGTTGCCCCGCCCGCCGGCGCGGCGCACCAGCGCCCGGGCGCGGGCGATCAACTCCTCCATGCGGAAGGGCTTGGGCAGGTAGTCGTCGGCGCCGGCATCGATGCCCTCGACCCGCTCGGTCCAGGCGCCGCGCGCGGTCAGGATCAGCACCGGGCTTTCGCAGCCCTCGGCCCGCCAGCGTTTCAGCACCGTCAGCCCGTCCAGCCGCGGCAGGTTCAGGTCCAGCACGATCAGGTCGTAGCTCTCGGTGCCGCCGCGGAACCAGGCGGTCTCGCCATCGGCGGCGCGCTCGACCAGAAAGCCTGCCGCCTTCAGCGCCCGCTCCAGGTCGGCGGCGATCCGGGGCTCATCCTCGACGATCAGGGCGCGCATCAGTCATCCTCATCCGCATCATCCGCATCGTCTTCGTCCAGCGCCAGGATCCGCCCGGTGCGGGCGTCCAGCTCGACCTCGATCAGCCGGCCGTCGGCGGTGACCAGCCCGATCTCATAGGCGAGGATGCCGTCCTCATCCTCGAACTCCACCTCGACCACCCGGCCCGGATGCGATTCTTGCAGCCGCGCCAGCACCTCGGCAAGGGGCAGGATCTCGCCGCGCTCCACGGCGTCGCGGGCGAATTCGAAATCCGGCGCCGACAGGCCCTGCCCCGTGACCGGCGGCGGGCAGAGCGTCAGGGCCAGGGACAGAAGGACAAGCGGTCTCATGCCGCCGGTCATAGCGGCGGCGGCCTGACAGCCGGCTGACAAAGCGCGGTGCCGGCCCGCGCCGTGACCCCGGCGTGCCGAAACGGCAACAGCCCGCCATGGGCGGCTTTCCGCCCAGGCCGGGGCATTCTGACAGCCCGCTGACAGCCGGGGTCAGAGCACTGTCAGCCGGTCCGTGGCATTCCCGCCATGACCTTCGCGGCAGGGGCGACCCGCCGCCTCAGCACAGGAAAGGATCAGGACATGGTGCGCAAGATCGGAACGAATTTCGCGGATACGCTGAACGGCACGGCATTCGGCGACTGGCTGTCGGGCCTGGGCGGCAATGACCGGCTGTTCGGCCTTGCCGGCGACGACCGGCTTGATGGCGGCGACGGCCGCGATTCGCTCTATGGCGGGGCCGGCCGCGACGCCCTGCGCGGCGGCAACGGCGACGACCTTCTTTATGGCGGCGAGGGCGCGGACGAGCTGGAAGGCGGCGCCGGCAACGATATCCTGCATGGCGGCAACGGCAATGACGAGCTGGAAGGCGACGCCGGGGCCGATACGCTTTACGGCGGGGCCGGCCATGACGAGCTCGAGGGCGGCGGCGGCAATGACCTGCTGTTCGGCGGCATCGGCAATGACGAGCTGGACGGCGATGCCGGCAACGACCGGCTGCACGGCGGCGCGGGCCGCGACCGGCTGGAGGGCGGCCGCGGCAACGACATCCTGACCGGCGGCGCCGGCGCCGATGTCTTCGAGTTCGAGCGCGGCGACGGCCGCGACATCGTCACCGATTTCCAGAACGGCGTGGACCGGCTCGACTTCGACGATTTCAGCCGGGCGCAGGTTCAGGCGGTGATCGACACTGCCCGGCAGGTCGGCGACGACGTCGTGCTGCGGCTGTCGGCCGACAGTTCGGTGACCATCCGCGACATGCAGCTGTCGCAGCTCGACATGAACGACTTCGTCTTCTGATCCGGCCCGCCGGATGCCGGCATGACGCCGCCGCGGCCCGCCCGCGGCGGCGTTTTCGTCGCCTCCGGGCTAGGCCCCGGAAAATTTTCCGGCCAGTGTCGGGACGGCGGACCCCGGTCCGTCCTTGGCGTAAGGAGAACCCGATGCTCTATACCCTGCTCTGCTATAACGACGAGGCGATGACCTCGGCCTGGACAAGCGAGGAAGAGGCGGCCGTGATGGCGCGGCTGGACGGCGTGCACCGCAAATGGGCCGCGCATTTCGGTCCCGTCGCCCGGCTGATGCCGACCAGCGCCGCCACCACCTTCCGCAAGGACGAGCAGGTGGTGCTGGACGGCCCCTATGCCGAGACCAAGGAGCAGCTTCTGGGCTTCTACCTCGTCGAGGTCGAGGGGCTGGACATGGCGCTGCAGATCGCCCGCGACCTGGGCGAGGCCAATCCCGGCGGTGCCTACGAGATCCGGCCGGTCATGCTTTATTCCCCCGGCACGGAGGCGCCCGGATGATCGAAGCCGATCCCGACTGGATCGAGACGCGGCTGGTCGGGGCCCGCCCGCGCGCCATGGCCGCGCTGCTGCGCTATTTCCGCGATCTCGACTTGGCCGAGGAGGCCTATCAGGAAGCCTGCCTGCGCGCCCTGCGGCATTGGCCGCGGAACGGCCCGCCGCGCAATGCCGAGGCCTGGCTGGTCATGGTCGGGCGCAACGCGGCGCTGGACCAGCTTCGTCGCCGGACCCGCCAGACCGAGCTGCCGCCCGGCGACGCGGTTCCCGACCAGCCCGACGGCCCCGATCTGGCCGAGCGGCTGGACACGGCGGATTACCGCGACGACATTCTGCGGCTGTTGTTCATCTGCTGCCACCCCGAGCTTCCGGCGACGCAGCAGATCGCGCTGGCGCTGCGCATCGTCTCGGGCCTGCCGGTCGAGCGCATCGCCCGCGCCTTCCTGGTCGCGCCGCGCGCCATGGAGCAGCGCCTCACCCGCGCCAAGGCCCGCATCGCGCGGGCCGAGATCCCCTTCGATACCCCCGGCCCCGCCGAACGGGCCCAGCGTTTCGCCGCCGTCGCGGCGATGATCTATCTGGTCTTCAACGAGGGCTATACCGACGCGAACCCCGCCAGCGAGCGCGCGGCGCTGTGCGACGAGGCGATCCGGCTGGCGCGGCTGCTGCTGCGCCTTTTCCCCGCCGAGCCCGAGATGATGGGCCTGCTGGCGCTGATGCTCATCCAGCATTCGCGGCAGGCGGCGCGTTTCGATGCCGAGGGCGCGCCGGTGCTGCTGGAGGATCAGGACCGCGGCCGCTGGAACCGCGCCATGATCGCCGAGGCGCTGGCCATGCTGGACAAGGCGATGCTGCACCGCCGGCCCGGCCCCTATCAGATCCAGGCGGCCATCGCGGCGCTGCATGCCCGCGCCGCCCGGCCGGAGGAGACCGACTGGGCCGGCATCGACCGGCTCTATGCCGCGCTGGAGCGGCACGCCCCCTCGCCGGTGGTGACGCTGAACCGCGCCGTGGCGGTGATGAAGCTGCAAGGCGCCGAGGCGGCGCTGGAGATGGTCGAGCCGCTGCGCGAGCGGCTGGACGGCTATTTCTACCTGCACGGGCTGCGCGGCGCCCTGCTGCGCCAGCTGGGCCGGAACGACGCGGCGCGCGAGGCGTTTTCCCGGGCCATCGCGCTGGCGGGAACGGCAGCCGAGGCGGCGCATATCCGCCGCCAGCTCGACGGCCTGCGGGCCGGCCCGGAACCGGGTTGAAAATTTTTTCGCGGCCCCTGTCGGGATCGCCGCCCGGCCCGCGTCCTTGAAGCAGACCATCAAGCCCACAAGGAGAAATGCCATGACCACCCCACCTGCCCATGTGCTGACGCTGGACCGCGTGCTGGACGCGCCGGTCGCCGGACTCTGGCGCTGCTGGACCGAGCCGGAGCTGCTGAAACAATGGTTCTGCCCGAAACCCTGGTATGTGTCCGAGGCGCGCATGGACCTGCGTCCGGGCGGCGAATTCTTCTCTGTCATGAACGGGCCCGAGGGCGAGCGGTTCGAGAATATCGGCGTCTTCCTGGAGATCGAGCCGCAGCGCCGGCTGGTCTCGACCGATGCCTTCCGGCCGGGCTGGGTGCCGACCGAGCGGGCCTTCATGGTCTCGCATGTCGAGTTCGAACCGCAGGGGGAGCGGACGCGCTATCTGGCCCGCGCCATGCATTGGAACGAGGAGACCCTGAAGCAGCACGAGCAGATGGGCTTTCACGACGGCTGGAACATGGCCGCCGACCAGCTGGAGACGCTGGCGAAATCGCTGTGAGCTAGCCTTCCCCCCGCTCGGGGCGCATCAGGTGGCGCAGCGCGGTTTCCAGCTGCGCCGCCAGTTCGGGTCCCAGCCGATCGCGGGGCTGGAGAAGGCCAGCAGGGGCAGCCTGCTGGAGCTGAGCTGGAACGGCGCCGCGCGCAGCTTTGTCGAGGACAACGATACCCTGACCCTGCGCGGCACCGCCCGGGGACGGCTACAGCATCGACTTCGGGATCGGACCGGCAAGGTTATTGCAGTTTTTCCTGATCCTTACGCGCGATATCTTCTGCGATTTCGACGGAAGGGCCGCCAACGGTCAGGTGATCCTTACCGGCACCCTGTCCAGCCCGCACTCGGCGCCCTGCAGCGCCTCGCCGCTGGCGATGTCGAACATCGCGCCATGGGCGGGGCATATCAGCCGCGCCCCGTTGGCCGAGAGGATTTGCCCGCCGCGGTGATCCAGCGGCAGGTATTGATGCGGGCAGGCGTTCACATAGGCCCGGATCTCGTCCCCCAGCCGCACCAGCAGCAGGGGAAAGCGGCCATTGCGGCTTTCGACCGTCAGGCAGCGGAGGCGGCCAAGCTCGGCCTCGTCGCAGATCTCGGTCCCGGCGGGCGGGGCCGAGGCATAGTCGGTCCAGCCCATCCGTCACTCGGCCGGATCGGCGTGCAACACGCCGCGGCGGATCTGGTCCTCTTCGATGGATTCGAACAGGGCGCGGAAATTGCCCTCGCCGAAACCGTCATCGCCCTTGCGCTGGATGAACTCGAAGAAGATCG
>Ga0180222_1000044_pt1 | contig 226319 bp, 220 predicted proteins | sample eDN5th37CKraftOP_FD_151336 | JGI IMG/M metagenome (GOLD analysis project Ga0180222, IMG submission 151336) | Enriched Organic Plus compost microbial communities from Emeryville, California, USA - eDNA 5th pass 37_C Kraft OP (version 2) (version 2) ... | reverse complement strand
ACACCGAGAAGATCTTCGGGCCACCGTTGTTCGGCTTGCCCTGGTTGAGGAACCAGTCGGCGCCCTTGTTGAGGATCGCCGGCACCGAGGCGTAGGTCTCGGTGTTGTTGATCGTCGTCGGCTTGCCGTACAGGCCGAAGTTGGCCGGGAACGGCGGCTTGAAGCGCGGCTGGCCCTTCTTGCCCTCGAGCGACTCCATCAATGCGGTTTCCTCGCCGCAGATGTAGGCGCCGGCGCCGAGCGCCGTGTAGATGTCGACGTCGATGCCGCTGCCGCCGACGTTCCTGCCGAGCAGGCCCGCCGCGTAGGCTTCCTTCAGCGCCGCCTCGAAATGCTCGAACGGCTCGTGGTGGAACTCGCCGCGCAGGTAGTTGTAGGCGACCGTGGAGCCGGTCGCGTAGCAGGCGATCGCCAGCCCCTCGACGACGGCGTGCGGGTTGAAGCGCAGGATGTCGCGGTCCTTGCAGGTGCCGGGCTCGGATTCGTCCGAGTTGCAGAGGATGTACTTCTGCATCGTGCCCTTGGGCATGAACGACCACTTGAGGCCGGTCGGGAAGCCCGCGCCGCCGCGGCCGCGCAGCCCGCTCTTCTTGACCTCCTCGACGATCGAGGTCGGGTCGGGCTTCTCGGCGAGGATCTTCTTCCACGCCTTGTAGCCGTCGACCTTGAGGTAGTTCTCCAGCGTCCACGGCTGCTCGAAGTGCAGCGTCGTGTAGACGACCTGGTGTTCCTGCGGTGCGGGACCGTATGCCATGGATGCGTTCACCTTTGCGACCGTCCCTGATCGCGACAATCGGGCAGCGGCCGTCCCGGCCGCGCTCCTTCGGAAAAAGCGTTACTTCAGGTTGTCGAGAATCTGATCCACCTGCTCGATGGTCAGTCGCTCGTGGTAGTGGCCGTTGACGACCATCATCGGCGCGCCGCAGCAGGCGGCCAGGCACTCCTCCTCCTTCTTGAGGTAGATGCGCCCGTCGGCCGTGCTCTCGCCGAGCTTGATGCCGTACTTCTTCTCGCAGTGGCGCACGATGTCCTCGGCGCCGTTCAGCCAGCACGAGATGTTCGTGCAGATCGCCACGTTGTTGCGCCCGACCGGCGCGGTCTCGAACATCGAGTAGAACGTCGCGACCTCGTAGCCCCAAATCGCCGGCAGGCCGAGGTACTTCGTGACCGCGGTGATCAGCTCGTCGGTCAGGTGGCCGCCGTTCTGCTCCTGCGCGGCCCACAGCCCCTGGATCAGCGCCGAGCGCTTGCGATCCGGCGGGAACTTGGCCACCCAGTGGTCGATGTGCTGGCGCGTCGGCTCCGTGAGGACCGCATACGGATCCACGTCGCGGACGGCTTCGTAGTTGCCTGTTGCTTTCATGCGGGGCACGCCGGGAAGCGGGAATGGAGAATCGGGAACGGCAAGGGCCGGGAATCGGAAGCCGGACGTGGGACGTCGAAAACGGGCGACCGCGAAGCACGCTCCGGAACGCGCGCCGCGACGATTCCCGGTTCCCGATTCCCGATTCCCGCCTTCATCGGTCGACCTCTCCGAAAACCACGTCGTAGGTGCCGATCATCGCGACCACGTCGGGCAGCATGTAGCCGCGCACGATCGCGTCCATCGACGACAGGTGGACGAAGCTCGGCGCGCGGCACTTCAGGCGGAACGGCTTGTTCGCCCCGTCGGAGACGAGGTAGATGCCGAACTCGCCCTTCGGCGCCTCGACCGCGGCGTAGGTCTCGCCGGCCGGCACCGAGTAGCCCTCGGTGAACAGCTTGAAGTGATGGATCAGCGCTTCCATGTCGTCCTTCATCTCGACACGCGAAGGCGGCGCGACCTTGTAGTTGCGCACCATCACCGGACCGGGATTCTTGCGCAGCCAGTCGACGCATTGCTTGATGATGCGGTTGGACTGGCGCATCTCCTCGACGCGCACGAGGTAGCGGTCGTAGCAGTCGCCCTTGACGCCGACCGGGATGTCGAAGTCGACCTCGGCGTACTTCGCGTACGGCTGCTTCTTGCGCAGGTCCCACTCGATGCCCGAGCCGCGCAGCATGGGACCGGACATGCCCCAGGCCAGCGCCTGCTCCGGCGAGATGACGCCGATGTCGACGGTGCGCTGCTTCCAGATGCGGTTGTCGGTGAGCAGCGTCTCGTACTCGTCGACGCGGCGCGGGAAGTCCGCCGTGAACGCGTCGAGGAAGTCGAGCATCGAGCCGCCGCGCCAGGCGTTCAGGCGCTCGAGATCCTTGCCCTTGTGCCACTTCGACTCGCCGTACTTCGGCATCTGCTCCGGCAGGTCGCGGTACACGCCGCCGGGACGGTAGTACGTGGCGTGCATGCGCGCGCCGCTGACCGCCTCGTAGCAGTCCATCAGCTCCTCGCGCTCACGGAACGCGTACAGGAACACCGCCATCGCGCCGAGGTCGAGCGCGTTCGAGCCGATCCACATCAGGTGGTTCAGGATGCGCGTGATCTCGTCGAACATCGTGCGGATCCACTGCGCGCGCTCCGGCGCCTGGATGCCGAGCAGCGTCTCGATCGCGCGCACGTAGGCGTGCTCGTTGCACATCATCGACACGTAGTCGAGGCGGTCCATGTAGCCGATCGACTGGTTGAACGGCTTGGACTCGGCCAGCTTCTCGGTGGCCCGGTGCAGCAGGCCGATGTGCGGATCGGCGCGCACGACGGTCTCGCCGTCCATCTCCAGCACCAGGCGCAGCACGCCGTGCGCGGCCGGGTGCTGCGGGCCGAAGTTCATCGTGTAGTTCTTGATTTCCTGCATGGCGCTACTTCCTCGTCTCGCCGCTGGCCGGGCCGTTCTCGGCGTAGGCCTGCTCGTAGCGCGAGTCCTCGCGGATCGTGCGCGGCACCAGCACGCGCGGCTCGACCGAGGTCACCGGCTCGTACACCACGCGCTTGCGTTCCGGGTCGTAGCGCACCTCGACGTTGCCGATCAGCGGGAAGTCCTTGCGGAACGGATGGCCGACGAAGCCGTAGTCGGTGAGGATGCGGCGCAGGTCCGGATGGCCCTCGAAGACGATGCCGAAGAGGTCGAACGCCTCGCGCTCGAACCAGTCCGCGCTCGGCCAGACGCCGACCAGCGACGGCAGGCCCGGCAGGTCGTCGTCGGCGCAGTGCGCGCGCACGCGCAGGCGGCGGTTGTGGCGGATCGACAGGAGGTGCACGACGACCGCGAAGCGGTGCGGAATCTTCGTGTCGCGCGGCCGGTTCGCCCACGAGAAGCGGCCGGGACCTGCGCCCTCGACGCCGCGCGAGAAGCCTTCCGAGGTCACGTCGGAGGTGTCCCATTCGGCGTCGCCGTAGGAGAGGTAGTCGACGCCGCACAGGTCCATCAACTGCTCGAAATGCAGCTCCGGGGCGTCGCGCAGCACGCCGGCGACGGCGAGCCAATTCTCCGGCAGCACCTCGATCGTGATCTCGCCGCGGCGCTCGTCGAGCCGGACCAGCTTCTGGCCGAGCTTCGCCTCGAGCCTCTGCGCGAAGGCGGATCGTCCGTTGGCACCGGCGGCCGCATTGGTCGTATCGCTCATGGGCCCGGTCCTCAGCGCGCGATCGTGTTGGTGCGGCGGATCTTCTTCTGCAGCTGCAGAATGCCGTGGATCAGCGCCTCGGCCGTGGGCGGGCAGCCCGGCACGTAGATGTCGACCGGCACGATGCGGTCGCAGCCGCGCACGACCGCATAGGAGTAGTGGTAGTAGCCGCCGCCGTTCGCGCACGAGCCCATCGAGATGACCCACTTCGGGTCGGGCATCTGGTCGTAGACCTTGCGCAGCGCCGGCGCCATCTTGTTGACCAGCGTGCCGGCGACGATCATCACGTCGGACTGGCGCGGGCTCGGCCGGAAGATCACGCCGTAGCGGTCGAGGTCGAGGCGCGCGGCGCCGGCGTGCATCATCTCGACCGCGCAGCAGGCCAGGCCGAACGTCATCGGCCACATGGAGCCGGTGCGCGCCCAGTTGATCAGCTCGTCGAGGCGCGCGGTGGCGAAGCCGCGCTGGATCAGCGGATTGTCGTCACCCGGCCGCAGGATGTCGTCGACGACGTTGACCGGCGTCGGGTTGTGCATCGTTTCGCTGATGCGGGATACCAGACTCATGCTTCATTCCTGGCGGTGTGACCGGCACCGCGTGCCGGCGCGCCGTCCTGCGGCGCGATGAACGCGGCGCGGCCGTCCGGCCGCGCGGGACCCGAAGCGCTGCGCGGAACTACTCCCATTCCAGCGCGCCCTTCTTCCAGACGTAGACGAAACCGAGCACGAGCAGCGCGAGGAACATGCCCATCTCGGCGAGGCCGAGCACGCCGAGCTTCGAGAACACGGTCGCCCAAGGGAACACGAACGCGATCTCCAGATCGAAGATGATGAACAGGATCGCGAACAGGTAGTAGCGCACGTCGAAGCGCATGCGCGCGTCCTCGAACGCCTCGAAGCCGCATTCGTACGGCGAGGCCTTCTCCGATTCGGGACGGCGCGGTCCGAGCAGGTTGCCGATGACGATCAGCGCGACGCCGACGACGGCGGAGACCGCAATGAACAGCAGGACCGGGAAATACTCGGTCGGCATACACACCTCCGCGCCGCTGGCGCATCAGCGATCGCGACGGCGCAGCCGGCGCGACGACGGTAAAGATGACCCGGCCGGAAGGCGCCGGGCATTGCGCCCGGTGCTTCCGCCAGATCGAGTGGTGCCCAAGAGAGGACTCGAACCTCCACGGGTTTCCCCGCTACCACCTCAAGGTAGTGCGTCTACCAATTCCGCCACCTGGGCACTGCTTACTTTCCGTCCTTCCCGTCCTCTTTCGGTTTGGTCGCGGCGGGCTTGTCCGCGGCAGGCTTGTCCGAGCCGGCGGCAGGCTTGTCCGGAGCGGCCGGGGCGGCCGCGGTCGGCGCCGGCTTGTCGGCCGGTGCCGGCGGCGTCGCCGGCTGCGGAACGTCGCCGCTCGGCGAGGGCGCCGGTTTCGCCGGAGCGGCGACGCCGGACATCACGCCGAGATCGTCCGCGGGATTCGTGCTCCCGCCCGTTCGACCCAGATAAATGCCCATGCCGAGGCTGAGCAGGAAGAACAAACCCGCGAGGACCGCCGTGCTGCGCGACAGGAAGTTCGCCGAGCCGCGCGCACCGAAGACGGTGGCCGACGCGCCGCCACCGAAGCCCGACCCCGCCGCGGCGCCGGCGCCGCGCTGCAGGAGGATCAGGACGATCATGGCGATCGCGATCAGCACGTAGAAGATGTTGGCAACGATGGAAAGCATGTTTCCGTTCTTTATCCCTGCGCGGCTGCGCAGATGGCGATGAAATCCTTCGCCACCAGCGATGCGCCGCCGATCAGTCCGCCGTCCACGTCGGGCTGACCGAACAATTCGGCCGCATTGGCGGGTTTGACGCTGCCGCCGTAAAGGAGCTGCAGCGAGCTTGCTATTGTAGCATCCAGCGCGGCGATTTTGCCACGCATGAATGCGTGCACGGCCTGCGCCTGCTCCGGGGTGGCCGTGCGGCCGGTGCCGATCGCCCAGACCGGCTCGTAGGCCACGACGGCGCCGGCCAGCGCAGCGGCGCCCGCGCGGGCGATCACCGCGTCGAGCTGGCGCGCGACCACCGCCTCGGTCGCGCCGGCCTCGCGCTCGGCCAGGGACTCGCCCACGCACAGGATCGGCACCAGCCCGGCCGCCTGCGCGGCGGCGAACTTCGCCGCGACGCGCTCGTCCGTCTCGCCGTGGTACTGGCGGCGCTCGGAGTGTCCGACCAGCACGTAGGTGCAGCCGACGTCCTTCAGCATCGAGCCGGCCACCTCGCCGGTGTACGCGCCCTGCGCGTGCTCGCTGAGGTCCTGCGCGCCGAAGGCGATGCCGCTCGCGCCGTGCAGCGCGATCAGCCCGTCCAGGTACGGGAACGGCGGCAGCACGGCGACCTGCGCCTGCGCGGGCAGCGCCGCGGCGACCTCGGCCACCAGCGCGCCGGCCATCGTGCGCGAACCGTGCATCTTCCAGTTTCCGGCGATCAGCGGGCGACGCATGACGCTCCCGAGCGTGCGAAGGGCGCGCAAGGATAGCCGCCGTGCACCGAAGCGACAACCGAGGCACTGACGCCGCCCGTGCGTTGCGATTAGGCTGCGGCGAACCTGCGAGGAGACCCGACTTTATGGACACGGCCCATGCCCTGGTCACCGGCGCGTCCGCCGGCATCGGCGCGGCGTTCGCCCGCGAGCTGGCCGCGCGCGGCCACGCGCTGGTGCTGACCGCGCGCCGCGCGCAGCGGCTCGAGGCGCTGGCCGCGCAGCTGCGCGCGCAGCACGGCGTCGACGTGCAGTGCATCCCCGCCGATCTCGCCGACGCCGACACGCCGCGCCTGCTCTGCGAGGAGATCGCGCGCCGCGGCCTGGCCGTCGGCATGCTGGTCAACAACGCCGGCTACGGCGTCACCGGCAGCTTCCTCTCGCGCTCCTGGCGCACGCATGCGGACTTCATCCAGGTGATGATGACCGCGCCGACCGAGCTCTGCCATCGCCTGCTGCCCGCCATGCGCGAGCGCGGGCACGGCCGCATCGTCAACGTCGCCTCGCTGGCCGGCCTGATTCCGGCGCCGGCCGGCCATACGCTCTACGCCGCGTCCAAGGCCTACCTGATCAGGTTCTCGCAGGCGCTGGCGCTGGAGAACCGCCGCCACGGCGTGGCCGTCTGCGCGCTCTGCCCCGGCTTCACCCGGTCGGAGTTCCACGACGTCAACGGCGCGCGCGCCCTGGTCGAGGCCATGCCGAAATGGCTGTGGATGGACGCCGAACCGGTCGTGCGCGACGCGCTCGACGCGCTGGAGCGCGGCGTCGTCGTCGAGGTGCCGGGACGCGTCAACCGCGCGATCCGGCGCCTGTTCGACCTCCTGCCCGACCGCCTCGCGATGCGCCTGATCGACCGGCGCGGCCGGGAATTCCGCGTCGCCGACGACACCCCCGGCGCGGCGCCCTGAAGGCGCGCGCCAGCGCGCTCAGCGCAGCTGCAGCGGCACGCCGCTGGACGCCACCTCGGCGGTGACGTCGGCGAAGCCGCCGGGCGTGCGGCGCAGCACGCGCAGGCCGTCGAGCGCCTGCGCCTGCACGGCGGCCGCGGGCGGGCGCACGTAGGCCGCCACGAGCCCGCCGATGCGGCGCCACGGCACGGCCGCCCCGTCGATCTCCAGCGGCCGGTACGGCAGCGCGTCGGCGGCCTCGGCCGGCGCCGCCATCAGGTTGAAGAACGTCGGATAGTCCGCCTCGAACCAGCAGTGCCCGACGCGGCGCGGATCCGCGCTCAGCGCCTTCACCACCGAATCCATCGAGACGTAGATGCTCCATTCCGGCGGCGGCTCGACGCCGAGGAACACGACGCGGCAGCGCGCGTGCGGCAGGTCGAGCGCGGCGACGGCGGCGACGGCCTCGTGCGCGACGGCGGCGATCTCGGCCGAGCGCGCGGCGAACGCGCGCGCCTGGCCGTGCGAGACGCCGCCGAGCACGGCCGCGATCAGCACGAGCGGCGCGAGCGCCGCGCCGCGCCGCAGCGGCGTCGCGGCCGCGGCCCATGCCGGAGCCAGCAGCGCGGCGACGAGCATCGCCACCCCGGCCAGGCCCAGGTAGTACAGGCGCGCCTGCATCGCCGCCTCCACCGCCGACATGCCGGGGCCGAGCGGCGCGGCGTTGAGCGCGGCCACCGGCGCCTGCACGAGCGCCGGCAGCGCGACGAGGCAGAGTCCCGCCAGCGCGAGATCGGCGAGGCCTCGCTGCGGCCGGCGCCGCGCGAAGGCGGCCGCGGCGAGGAGCGCGGCGAGCAGCGCCGCCGCGGCGAGCGCGATCCGCGCCGGGCCGCCCAGCCGCGGCGCGTACGACAGGTAGCCTGCCGCCTGGTGCAGCCAGTCGCGCAGGCCCTTGGCCAGCGCCTGCGCGATCGGCATGGCGCCGGTCAGGCCGCTGGCGGGCGTGCCGAGCACGTGCCAGCGCCAGCCGAACCAGGCCGCCGCGCACAGCCAGGCCAGCGCGATCGCGCCCCACGCGCGGCGCGGCGCCGGCCCGCGCCGCAGCCAGAGCAGCGACAACGCCGGCACCGCGACCAGGCCGATCTCCTTCGACGAGAGCGCCGCGAGCAGCGCCGCCAGGGCCCCTGCCAGCGCGAGAGGCCGGCCGTCCTCGCGATAGGCCAGGCCGGCGCGCAGCGCGAGCAGCACGAACAAGGCCGCGAGGAGGTCGAAGCGCGCCGACCACCACAGCGCGGTGCCGATCGCCGCCGGATGCAGCGCGAAGATCAGCGTCGCCGCGAACGCCGGCGGCGCCGGCAGGGCGGCGCGGCGCAGCAGGCCGAACAACGCGAGCGCCACGCCCGCGTGCAAGGCGAGGTCGCCGGCCGCGTGCGCCGCGTAGTCGGTGCCGAACAGGGCGGCGGACAGCCAGAACGAGGCGAAGCCGAGCGGACGGAACACGGTGCCCGGCGCCGGCACGTAGTGGTCCTGCACGAACGGCGGCCACGGCGAGCCGACCAGGCGCGCGAACGCGAGCTGCATGAAGTCGTCGCGGCCCCAGTCGCCGTGGAGGCCCGGCCAGTAGACCACGGCCACCAGCGCGACGACGGCGAATGCGGCGAGCAGCGATGGAATCGATCGAGCGGAATGGACCATAAAGCCCCACGGACTTGCCGCCCCCGCTCCCCGGTCCGGCATCAGGAAGCGAGAAGCTTCGCGAGCAGCGCCGGAGCGACGGCCGGGACGGTCTGCGGAACGCAGGCCATCGTCCTCAGATCAGCTTGATCTCGCGCAGACGCTCCTGCAGGTAGTCGTGCGCGGTGATCGGCTGCGGATAGCGGTTCGGATGCTGCGCGTCGATGCACGACGGCAGCACGTCGATGAGGAAGTCCGGATTCGGGTGCAGGAAGAACGGCACCGAGTAGCGCGGCTTGCGCGCCTCCTCGCCGGGCGGGTTCGTCACGCGGTGCGTGGTCGACGGATACACGTGGTTGGTCAGGCGCTGCAGCATGTCGCCGATGTTGACGACGATCGTGTCGGCCTCGGCGGTGAACGGCACCCACTCGCCGGCGTGCGAGCGCACCTCCAGGCCCTGCGCGCTGGCGCCGACCAGCAGCGTGATCAGGTTGATGTCCTCGTGCGCGCCGGCGCGCACGTTCGGCACGTCCGGCGCGGTGATCGGCGGATAGTGGATCGGCCGCAGGATCGAGTTGCCGAAATGGGTCTTGTCGTCGAAGTACGTCTCGGCCAGTCCGATGTGCAGCGCCAGCGCGCGCAGCACGCGCGAGCCGAGCGCGTCGAGCGCCTCGTACAGGCCGTAGCCGTGCTCGCGGAAGCCCGGCACCTCCTCCGGCCACAGGTTCGGCGCCATCACCTCGGCGTACTTCGAGTCGCGCGGGATCTCGCGGCCGATGTGCCAGAACTCCTTGAGGTCGGGATAGCGCGAATCCTTCGCCGTCTCCACGCCGAACGGCGTGTAGCCGCGCGCGCCGCCGCCGCCCTTGACGTGGTACTTCATCTTCACGTCGGCCGGCAGCGCGAAGAAGCGCCGGAACGCGTCGTACGCGGCGTCGATCAGCGACTGCGGGATGCCGTGGCCGCGGATGCCGGCGAAGCCCCACTCGCGATAGGCGGCGCCGAGCTCGGCGACGAACGCCGCGCGGTCGGTGTCGTAGCGGCGGATGTCGAGAGTGGGAATGCATGCGCTCATGGATCAGTCCGCGGGCTTCGAGGCGGCCGATTTTACGGCGCCGGCGAGCTCGTCCGCGAGGCGCGTCACCAGCGCGCCGTCGCCGGCCTCGACGGTGACGCGCACCAGCGGCTCGGTGCCCGACGGACGTAGCACGACGCGCCCCTGCCCTTCGAGCTCGGCGCGCACGCGCTCGAGCGCGCGCTGCACGCCGGCGTCGGCGACCAGCGCCGCGGCGGCGCCGGCGACGCGCACGTTGACCGTCGTCTGCGCGACCTTGCGCATGCCGGCGACCGCCTCGTCGAGGCGCCGCCCGCTGCGCGCCAGCACGTCGAGCACCTGCAGCGCGCTCACGATCGCATCGCCGCTGCTCGCGCGGTCGAGCGTGAGCACGTGGCCGGAGGTCTCGCCGCCGAGCACGCCGCCGTGCTGCTTGAGCATCTGCAGCACGTAGCGGTCGCCGACGTTCGCGCGCAGGAACGGCACGCCGAGCTCGGCCATCGCCCGCTCCAGGCCGTAGTTGCTCATCAGCGTGCCGACCAGCGGGCCGCGCAGGCGGCCGCTGCGGTGCCAGTCCACGGCCAGCAGGTAGAGGATCTGGTCGCCGTCGACGAGCGCGCCGTGGCGGTCGATCATCTGCACGCGGTCGCCGTCGCCGTCGAAGGCGATGCCGAGGTCGGCGCCGGCGGCGAGCACCGCCTGCGCCAGCGCCTGCGGACGCGTGGAGCCGACGTCGCGGTTGATGTTCAGCCCGTCGGGCTGGTTGCCGATCGCGCTGACGCGGGCGCCGAGCTCGGCGAAAACCTTCGGCGCGATCTGGTAGGTGGCGCCGTGCGCGCAGTCCAGCACGACGCGCAGGCCGCGCAGGTCGAGCGACGCGGGCACGGTGGACTTGCAGAATTCCGCGTAGCGCGCCGCCGCGTCCGCGACGCGCACCACCTTGCCGATCTCCTCGGAGGCGACGGTCGCGAACGGCGCCTCGAGCTCGGCCTCGATCGCCTGCTCCACCTCGTCGTCGAGCTTCTCGCCCGAGGCGGAGAAGAACTTCACGCCGTTGTCCTGGTGCGGATTGTGCGAGGCGCTGATGACGATGCCGGCGCTGGCGCGCAGGCTGCGCGTGAGGTACGCGACCGCCGGCGTCGGCATCGGGCCGAGCAGGCTCACGTCCGCGCCGGCCGCGACCAGCCCGGCCTCGAGGGCGGATTCGAACATGTAGCCGGACACGCGCGTGTCCTTGCCGATCACGACGCTGGTGCGCGCGGACGGCGCACCGAGCACGCTGCCGACCGCGCGGCCGAGCTTGAGCATGAATTCGGCCGTGATCGGCCACTCGCCGACGCGCCCGCGGATGCCGTCGGTGCCGAAGTAGCGTTTCGCGCTCACGGGAATCGAGAATGGGGAATCGGGAATTGGGAAAGCAAGGTCTTCGCGGTTCGATTCGGGCGTGCCAAGCACGTCGCCGATACCGATTCCCGATTCCCCATTCCCGATTCCCGGCTCCTCAATCGCCCATCTGCTTCTGGCGATGCTCCCAGCGCTCCTGGGCGTCGAGGCTCAGCGTGGCGATCGGGCGCGCCTCGAGGCGGTCGAGGCCGATCTCCTCGTCGGTCTCCTCGCAGAAGCCGTAGCGGCCTTCCTCGATGCGCTTGAGCGCCTTGTCGATCTTGGCGATCAGCTTGCGGTAGCGGTCGCGCGTGCGCAGCTCCAGCGAGTTCTCGGTCTCGCGCGTGGCGCGCTCGGCCTCGTCGCCGACGTCGCGCACCTCGTCGCGCAGGCTCTCGATCGTCTGCCGGCTCTCCTCGACGAGCTCCTCGCGCCACTTCGACAGCTTCGTACGGAAGTACTGAAGCTGGCGCGGACTCATGTACTCCTCCTTCGGACTCGGCTTGTAGCCCTTGGGAAGCTCGATCGTGATCGTCGTCGGCAGCGCGTAGCGGCCGTCCTGCATCGTCACGCCGCTGTCGAGCGGCTGCGCCGCCGGACGCGCCGCCTTGGCGCTCTTGGTTGCCGCGTTGGTGTCTGGCTTGCTGGTAGTCACGAATTTCCTGGTGGGTTCTGCCGCCTTGCCGGTCGAAGGGTTCGGCTTCGCGGGCGTTGCGCTGTCGGGTTTGCTGGTGCTGGTCTTGGCCGCCGCGGCGGGCTTGGGCTGTCTGGCCGGGGCGGGTTTCGCCGCCGGTCGCGCCGGCGCCGCCTTCTTGGCCGGCGGCTTCTTCGCGGGCGCCTTCGGCGCCGCCTTCGAGACCGGCTTCTTCGGCGATGCGGCCTTCACCGGCTTCTTCTTCGGCGCCGGCGCCGGCTTGGCTTTCGCCGCCGGCTTGGCCGTCTTGCGCGCCGTGCCGCCCGCGGTCCGCGCGGAGGATTTCGAATGCGCCTTCGCAGCCGCGGCACGATTGCCTGGTTTCTGCTTGCTCTTCGCCATTCCTAAGCCCATCTTGTGACTTGGCGGTCGCGTGTTATAGCCTAACTGCCACCCCCCGGCAACCGCCGGAAAATCCAGGGCGCGGCGCCTGCTAACGCCCCTTTCGCGCCAGCCCTCCACGATGCCTCGTCCGGCCATTTTCCTGCTGCGGTGTTACAAGCGTTGGCTGAGCCCGCTGCTCGGTCCGCGCTGCCGCTTCGCGCCGAGCTGCTCGGACTACGCGCACGTGGCGATCGCGCGCTTCGGCACGTTGCGCGGCGGCTGGCTCGCACTGCTGCGCATCGTGCGCTGCCAGCCGCTGTGCGCGGGCGGCGCCGACCCGGTGCCGGAGGCGTTCAGCTGGCGTCCGGCATGCCGTTCCCACGAACCCGACGGAAGATCCCGCCCATGACCGACTGGCTCATCACCAACGCCGAACTCGTCAACGAGGGACGCCGCTTCCACGCCGACCTGCGCGTGCGCGGCGGCCGCATCGAGCGCATCGACGGCGCGTTGTCCGCGCGCCCGGGCGAGCGCGTGCTCGACGCGGCCGGGCGCTGGCTGCTGCCGGGCATGATCGACGACCAGGTGCATTTCCGCGAGCCGGGCCTGACGCACAAGGCCGACATCCAGAGCGAGTCGCGCGCCTGCGCGGCCGGCGGCATCACCAGCTTCATGGAGATGCCCAACACCAAGCCGCCGGCGACGGACCGCGCCGCGCTGGAAGCCAAGTACGCGCGCGCCGCCGAGGTCTCGCGCGTGAACTACGCGTTCTACCTCGGCGCGACCAACGACAACCTCGAGGAGATCCGCCGCCTCGATCCGAAGGCCGCGCCGGGGATCAAGGTGTTCATGGGCGCCTCGACCGGCAACATGCTGGTCGACGATCCGGCCACGCTCGACGCGATCTTCCGCGACGCGCCGACGCCGATCATCACGCACTGCGAGGACACGCCGACGATCCTGGCCAACGAGGAACGCGCGCGCGAGCGCTGGGGCGACGACATCCCGGCGCGCGAGCATCCGCTGATCCGCTCGCGCGAGGCGTGCGTGAAGTCGACGCAGCTGGCGATCGGGCTGGCGAGGAAGCACGGCACGCGCCTGCACGTGCTGCACATCTCCACCGCGGACGAATGCGCGCTGTTCGAGCCCGGCCCGCTCGACGGCAAGCGCATCACCGCCGAGACCTGCGTGCACTTCCTGCATTTCTGCGACGAGGACTACGACCGCCTCGGCCACCGCATCAAGTGCAACCCGGCGATCAAGACCGCGGCCGACCGCGAGGCGATCACGCGCGCGCTGGCGGAAGGACGCATCGACGTGCTCGCCACCGACCATGCGCCGCACCTGGCCGAGGAGAAGGCGCAGCCGTACGCGCGCGCGCCCTCCGGGCTGCCGCTGGTGCAGTACGCGCTGCAATGCGCGCTCGAGCGCGTGTTCGACGGCAGGCTCCGCCTCGAGCGCGTCGTCGAGGCGGTCGCGCACGCGCCGGCCGCGCTGTTCGGCGTGCGCGAGCGCGGCTACCTGCGCGAGGGCTACCACGCCGATCTCGTGCTGGTCGACCCGGCCCGGCCGCATGCCGTCGAGGCGCGCGAGGTGCTGTCCAAGTGCGGCTGGTCGCCGTTCGAAGGCACGACGTTCCGCTCGAGCATCGCGGCGACGTTCGTCAACGGGCATCGGGTCTGGGACGGCGGCGCGCTCGACGACGCCGTGCGCGGCATGCGCCTGGAGTTCGCGCGGTGAGGCGGCCGCGCCGGGCGGCGGCGCTGCTCGCGGCGCTCGCGGCGGCCGCCGCGGCGTGCGCGCAGGCGGCGCCCGCGTTCCCGCCGTCGGTGCCGCAGGGCGCGCTGGTGATCGGCCACGTCGAGCCGGGCAGCCAGGTGCGCTACGCCGGGCGCGAGCTGCGCGTCGCGCCGGACGGCAGCGTCGCGTTCGGCGTCGGCCGCGACGAGAAGGGCCCGGTCGCGGTCGAGGTGCGCCGCGGCAGCGCGCGCGAGCGCGTCGCCATCGACGTCACGCCGCGCGACTGGCCGGTCGAGCGCGTCGCCGGCGTGCCGCCGGCGACCGTCGAGCCGCCGCCCGAGGTGGCCGAGCGCATCCGCCGCGAGCAGGCGCGCGTTTCCGCCGCGCGCCAGCGCGACGACGCGCGCGAGGAGTTCCTGCAGACCTTCATCTGGCCGGTCCGGGGCCGCATCAGCGGCCGCTTCGGCAACCAGCGCGTCTACGTCGTCGACGGCGCCGACGTGCCCAAGGCGCCGCATTCGGGCATGGACATCGCCGCGCCCAAGGGCACGCCGGTGAAGGCGCCCGCGGGCGGCATCGTCACGTTCGCCGACGCCGACCTGTACCTCACCGGCGGCACGGTGCTGATCGACCACGGCCACGGCGTCAGCTCGAACTTCCTGCACCTTTCGCGCATCGACGTGAAGGTCGGCGACCGCGTGCGCCAGGGCGAGGTCATCGGCGCGGTCGGCATGACCGGCCGCGCCAGCGGGCCGCACCTGCACTGGGGGCTGAACTGGTTCGACGTGCGCCTCGATCCGCTGCTGCTCGACGGCATCGCGCCGGCACGCGCGGCGGCGGCGCAGCCGGGCCGCTCCGGCGCGGCGAAAGCCGGCGCGAACGGCAGCTAGGACGCGCGGCCTCAGCCGGCGTCGTAGCCGCCGGCCACGCCCTTGGTCGCCACGGCGACCGCGTCGTGCGGATGCAGGCTCTCGTAGTGCGCCACGCGCAGCCAGAAGTCGACGATGCGCTCGTCGCCGTCCAGCGCGCGCCGGATGCGGCGCGCGGCGTCCTCGCAGAACATCAGGTTCTGGCCGTTGCGCAGCGCGAACGCCTGCTCGTCCTCGCGCTTGACCGCGGCCTGCACCGGCGTCGCCAGCGCGTTCTCGACCGCATCGACGAGCTCGACGACCGGCAGCTCGAACCCCGGCGCGAGCTTCACGCGCACGTTCGCCGCGCTGCGCTGGCTGTGCGGCGTGGCCACGATGCCCTGCTCGCTGCCGAGCCAGGCCAGCACGGCGGCGCGGTCGGGCGCTTCGCCTGCGGGGAAGTCCTCGGCGAAGCGTTCCTGGATCAGCTGGCGCGAGAGCGCGGCCGAGGCCGGGCAGGTGCTGGAATACTGCACCTCGAAGGCGAGTTCGAGCTGGAACTCGGCGCCGTGCATGCGCGCGGTCACCTCGACCGGATGCGAGCGCCAGCCGCTGTGGCCGCTGGCCAGCGCCGGGCGACGCACGAGGTGGTCGAAGCGCACGCGCAGCAGCGCGCGGTCGGACAGGCCGGCGTGCGAATCGAGGAAGTCGCGCAGCAGCCGGCGCAGCGACGCCGGCGTCGCCGGTTCGGCCGACAGGTGCCGGTCGACGTGCAGGTACAGGCGCGACATGTGGATGCCGCGCGCGTCCGCGCGATGCAGGTTCACGAACGCGGCGACGCGCGCGTCGGCGCGGTAGGTGCGCCCCTCCGCGTCGGTCAGCCAGACCGGCATCTCGATGCGGTCCATGCCGACCCAGTCGAGCGCGCCGGCGCGGTCGGGATGGCGCTCGCCGGCGACGTCGGGCATCGTGCGCTGGGTGTTGTCTCGTGTCGGCGTCATGGACGGACGGGCCTTTGCGATCTCGGGCATTGCATCGTGGTGAGGTGCGGGCGCGCGCGCGGTTCCTCAATGGCGCGACCGTGCGGCGCCGGCGCCGCAGCGTTCAAGCCGGCGAACGCTGCGCGGCGCGCCAGGCGGCCCAGACGGCGCCGAGCGGCAGCCGGCCGAGCGCGTGTCCCAGCGCGGCCAGGGGATCGCCGGCGTGCGCCGCCTTGCGCGCGCGCCAGCGGTCGGCATACAGGCTCGCCGCGGCGAGCGGACCCGGCCGGCCGCGCGCGGCGGCGGCATGGTCCGCCGCCAGCGCCGCCAGCCACTCGCGCAGCGCGGCGGCCTGCGGCGGCGAGGCGCGCACCAGGTCGCCGCGCGCCAGCCGGTGGCGCGCCAGCAGGTCGAGCGGCACCGGCAGGCGGCCGTCGCGCAGCGCCTCGGCGGCGGAGGCGGTCTCGCGCAGCGCGCGCGCCAGGCAGCGCTGCCGCGCCGCCGCGTCCGCGTCGACCGACGGGAACAGCGCGGCCTCGATCGCGCCGAGCGGACGGTACAGCGGCAGGTACGCGTCCAGCAGCGCGGCGCGGTCGGCGGCCGGCTCCGGGTCGCGCTGCGCCAGCGCGCCGCCGACCGCCTCGTACCAGAGCGCGAGCGGAATCGTGCTGAAGCCGGGCTGGTCGGCCAGCACGCGCGTCAGCGGATGGCGCGCCTGGTGGCGGCCGGCGCGCGCGGCCTCCTCGGCCCACCACTGCAGCTTGGCCGCCGCCGGCTGCGCCTCGCGCACCGCGAACGCGGCGTGCTCGAGCTCGTAGACCAGGCAGGCGAACGCCGCGCGCGCGCGGCGCACCGGCTCGGCGACGAAGCGCAGCGCGAGCGCGAACTCCGGGTGCGCGTCCGCCCACTTCGCCTCGAAGCTCGCCAGCGGCGCATCGGCGGCGGCAGCGGCGTCCATCAGGCGAGGCCGAGCGCGGCGGGCAGCGCCGACGGCGCGTCGACCACGCGGTCGGCGCCCCAGGCGTGCGGATCGCCGCCGTTGAGATAGCCCCAGGCCGCGGCGATCGTGCGCGTGCCGGCGGCACGCCCGGCCTGCACGTCGCGCAGGTCGTCGCCGACGAATGCGCACGCCGCCGCGTCGAGGCCGGCGAGCTGGCAGGCGTAGAGCACCGGCGCAGGGTCGGGCTTCTTCACCGCGAGGCAGTCGCCGGTGACGACCGCCGCGCAGCGGCCGCCGAGCGCGAGCAGGTCGAGCAGCGGCCGCGTCAGCCAGCCCGGCTTGTTGGTGACGATGCCCCAGGCGATGCCGCGCGCCTCGAGCAGGGCCAGCACCTCGTCCATGCCGTCGTACAGGCGCGTATGCCGCGCCATGTCCACCGAATACAGGTCCAGGAAGCGCGGCAGCCACTGGTCGATCATCGCGTCGTCCGCGCCCGGCAGGCCGCGCCGCAGCATCGCGCGGCCGCCGGCCGAGACGACCTCGCGCACGGCCTCGGCGTCCGGCGGCGGCGCGCCGAGCTCGGCGCAGAGCGCGGCGACCGCGGCGACGAGATCCGGCGCCGAATCGACCAGCGTGCCGTCCAGGTCGAACAGCACGCCGCGCAGCGGCGCCGGCGCGGCGACGCGGCGGTCCTGCGCGACGGCGTCGGCCAGCCGTACCGTCATGCCGGCTTCGCCGCGCAGGCGAGATAGTTCACCGCGACGCTGCGCGTCAGCCAGGCGCGGCGCGTCAGCGGGTTGTAGGCCAGGCCCGAGACGTCCTCGAGCACGAGGCCGGCGGCGCGCAGCTCGGCCGCGATCTCGCTGGGCTTGAGGAACTGGGCGTAGTGGTGCGTGCCGCGCGGCAGCAGGCGCAGCACGTGCTCGGCGCCGAGGATCGCCGCGCCGAACGCGAGCGGCGTGCGGTTCAGCGTCGACAGGAACAGGCGTCCGCCGGGCTTGAGCAGCGCGGCGCAGGCGCGGATCACGCTGCCCGGATCGGGCACGTGCTCGAGCATCTCCATGCACGCGACGACGTCGAACGCCGCCGGCATCTCGTCGGCGAGCGCCTCGGCGGCGATCTGGCGATAGTCGACGGCGAGCCCGCTTTCGTGCAGGTGCAGCCGCGCCACGTCGAGCACGCCCGGGGCGAGGTCGATCGCGGTGACCTCGGCGCCGCTGCGCGCCAGCGCCTCGCTGAGCAGGCCGCCGCCGCAGCCGACGTCGAGCGCGCGCGCGCCGGCCAGCCGCGCGCGCGCGGCGATGTAGCCGAGGCGAACGGGATTGAGATCGTGCAGCGGCCGCGACTCGCCGTCCGGGTCCCACCAGCGGCTGGCCAGCCGGTCGAATCGGGCGAGCTCGTTCGGTTCCGCGTTTGCCGCGTTCGGGGTCATGCGTCGGGCCTGCAGGCAACGGCCCGCCCGAAGGCGCGCCGGAAAGCGAAGCTGCGAATGGTAAGCCCTGGGGCGCACGAAGACGAGTTCGCCGCGGCGCGGCACGCCTGCGCGCCGCGTGCGCAGGCCTCGCGCCGTCGCGGCACCGATCGCGCGGATCGCTTCGGAACGCGCCGCGCGCATCTGCCCGATCAGCGCGGCGGCGTTGCCCGCGAGGTCCGGCGCGGCGCCGGCCTCGACGGCGCCGTCCTCAGGCGGCGGCGATGCGCTCGCGCCAGCGCTGCGCCTTGTCGCGCAGCTCGGCGAGGTCGAGGTCCGGCAGCGCGCGCTCGCGCAGCTTGCGCCGGCCGGCGATCCAGACGTCGCTGACCTGGTGGCGCCCGGCCGCGTAGACGAGCTGCGAGATCACGCCGTACATCGGCTGGGTCTCGATCTCGTCGAGCCGCACCGCGACCAGGTCGGCCTGCTTGCCGGGCTCGATCGAGCCGATGCGCTCGTTCCAGCCGAGCGCGCGCGCGCCGTTCAGCGTGGCCGCGCGCAGCACGGACGCGGCGTCGAACGCGCTGGCGTCGTTCGCCAGCGCCTTGGCCAGCAGCGCCGCCGTGCGCATCTCGCCGAACAGGTCGAGGTCGTTGTTGCTGGCGCAGCCATCGGTGCCGATGGCGAGGTTCACGCCGGCGCGGCGCAGCTTCTCGGCCGGGCAGAATCCCGAGGCGAGCTTGAGGTTGGATTCCGGGCAGTGCACGACCGACGCGCCGGCCTCGGCGCAGGCGGCGATCTCGGCGTCGGTCAGTTGCGTCATGTGCACGGCGATCAGGTGGTCGTTGACCAGGCCGAGCGCCTGCATGCGCGCGAACGGGCGCGCGCCGTGCTCGCGCCGCGACTCGTCCACCTCGTGCGCGGTCTCGTGCAGGTGCAGGTGCACCGGCAGGTCGAGCTGGTCGGCCAGCACGCGGACGCGCTCGAAGCTCTCGTTGGCCACCGTGTACGGCGCGTGCGGCGCCAGCGACGTGCCGAGCAGCGGCTCGTCGCGGAACTCGTCGTGCACGGCCAGGCCCTTGTCGAAGTACTCGTCGCGGCTCTGCGCCCAGGCGCTGGGGAACTCGATCAGCGGCAGGCCGACCATCGCGCGGAAGCCGCAGCGGCGATACGTCGCCGCCTGCACGTCGGGAAAGAAGTAGTTCTCGTTGCAGCAGGTCGTTCCGCCGCGCAGCATCTCGGCGACGGCCAGCTCGACGCCGTCGCGCACGAACTCCGGGCCGATCGCCTTGGCCTCCGCCGGCCAGATGTGCTCGCGCAGCCAGCGCATCAGCGGCAGGTCGTCGGCCAGGCCGCGCATCAGCGTCATCGGGTTGTGCGTGTGCGCGTTGACCAGGCCGGGGATCAGCGCGTGCTCGCCGAGCGACACGTGCTCGCGCGCGGCGTAGCGCGCGCGCGCCTCGGCGGCCGGCAGCACCGCGACGATGCGGTCGCCGTCCACGGCGACGGCGTGGCGCTCGAGCACGACGCCGTGCGGCTCCACCGGCACGAGCCAGCGCGGTTCGATCAGGAGGTCGATGGATTGCGGCGATTCGCTCATCGTCTTGCAGCTTCGGTCGTCGGCGACGATCGGTGGACAGGGTCGGGAAAGCGCCGCGAAGCCGGCCCGCCGGCATCGGACGGCTTCGCATGTCGGCGCCTGCGGCAGGGGCCGCGCCGCAGGCAGGGATGAAACGTTCGCGGGGCGGCGCGCCCGTCATCCACCCGTTCGGCGTGCGTACCCGCCGGCGGGAGAAGTATTCGCGGCCCCGGTCCGCGTCGCAGCGGCGGTTCGCGACGCGGATCGGCTGCGCGGGCCTCGCCGCCGGTCGATCACTTCACGCGCGACATGTACTCGCCGGTGCGCGTGTCGACCTTGATCTTCTCGCCCTGGGCGACGAACAGCGGCACGCGCACGACCGCACCGGTCTCCAGCTTGGCCGGCTTGCCGCCGCCGCCGGAGGTGTCGCCGCGCACGCCCGGGTCGGTCTCGACGATCTCGAGCTCGACGAAGATCGGCGGCGTCACGGTCAGCGGCGCGCCGTTCCACAGCGTGACGATGCAGGTCTCGTTGCCCTTGAGCCACTGCGCCGCGTCGGCCATCGCGTTCTTGTCGGCGGCGATCTGCTCGTGCGTGTCGGGGTGCATGAAGTGCCAGAACTCGCCGTCGGAGTAGAGGAACTCCATGTCGGTGTCCATGACGTCGGCGGCGTCGACCGAGTCGGTCGACTTCATCGTCATTTCCTGCGTGCGGCCGGTCTTGAGGTTGCGGAACTTCACGCGCGTGAACGCCTGACCCTTGCCCGGCTTGACGTATTCGGTGTCGACGATCGTGCACGGATACCCGTCGACGATGATCTTCATGCCGTTCTTCACATCGTTCATGCCGTAGCTGGCCATGCAAAACTCCTGTCGCTTGATAGGGAAAGGCGCCGGCGCGGCGGCCGGGGCCCGCGGGGCGCACCCGCGTCGTCTCGATCGGAAAGGCCGCCCGGGGAAAGCGGCTACAATGAAGGGTTCCTCGTGCACGCCCGACGCGAATCGGACATAACCGGCCAATGATACCCGCTAACCGCGCCCCGGCGCAGCCCGTCCGCTGGCAGCAGCTCTGGCGGGAGGCCGTGACCGACCCCCGCGAGCTGCTGCGCCTGCTCGATCTTTCCGATCGCGCCGACGAGCTGCTGGCGCCGGCCGACACCGGCTTCTCGATGCGCGTGCCGCGCGGCTTCGTCGCGCGCATGCGCCGCGGCGACGCGAACGACCCGCTGCTGCTGCAGGTGCTGCCGCGGGCCGCCGAGCTGGTCGCGGCGCCCGGCTTCGTCCGCGACGCGGTCGGCGACGCCGCCGCGCGCGCGGCCAGCGGCGTGCTGCACAAGTACCAGGGCCGCGCGCTGCTGATCGCCACCGGCTCGTGCGCGGTCAACTGCCGCTACTGCTTCCGCCGGCACTTCCCCTATGCCGAGGAGACCGCGGCGGCGAACCGCTGGGAGAGCGCCCTGGCCTACCTCGGCGCCGACGCCTCGATCAGCGAGGTGCTGCTGTCCGGCGGCGACCCGCTGTCGCTGTCGACGCCGAAGCTGGCCGAGCTCGGCGAAGGCCTGGCGCGGCTCGGCCACGTCCGCCGCCTGCGCATCCACACGCGCCTGCCGATCGTGCTGCCCGAGCGCGTTGACGACGCCCTGCTGGCCTGGCTCGACGCGCTGCCGCTCGGGCGCGTGGTCGTGCTGCACGCGAACCATCCCAACGAGATCGACGCGTCCGTCGCCGCGGCCTGCCGCGCGCTGCAGGGCGCCGGCGCGACGCTGCTGAACCAGGCCGTGCTGCTGCGCGGCGTCAACGACGACGCCGACGTGCTGCACGCCCTGTCCGAGCGGCTGTTCGAGGCGGGCGTGCTGCCCTACTACCTCAACCAGCTCGACCGCGTCGCCGGCGCGGCGCATTTCGAGGTGGACGACGCGCGCGCGCTGGCGCTGCACGAGGCCCTGCGCCGCCGCCTGCCCGGCTACCTGGTGCCGCGCCTCGTGCGCGAGGTGGCCGGCGATCCGTACAAGCGCCCGCTGCACGCTTGAGCCCCGCATCCGCGCGGCGGCGTTCGCGCGAGCCGCGCCCCACGGATGCCGCGCAGCCGCCAATGCGAATCGTTCCGCGTCTCGCGGCGGCGCCGGAGATGGAAAAGCAATCTCGAATCCGGTAAATAACCGTCACGTCCATGCGGGAGCATCGCTCGCAACGCGCTCCCGACGTCGTTCCGGAATCGCCGCGTCACGCCGCCCGCCGCCGGGCGGCGCGGCCGCGCCGGAACGGGGCGGACGCCCCCGAGACGAAGAGCGCCTGACTCGCCCGATGACCCGCCCCGACACCATCATCAAGCTGCTCCTGGTCGACGAATCGGCCGAGAACGCCGAGCAGATCATCAGCATCCTGCGCAACGGCGGCATCGCCGTGCGCCCGGCGCGCGCCGGCAACGAAGCCGAGCTGGAAGCGGCCGTCGAGCAGCAGACGCCCGACCTCATCATCGTCGACCTCGCCTGCCGCGAGCTCCAGCTGCCGCAGGTCCGCGAGGTCGCCATGCGCGGCGGGCGCGACGTCGCGCTGATCGCCGCCGGACGCGGCGTGTCCGAGGACGCGATCGTCGCCGCGTTCCGCGACGGCGCGCGCGCGCTGGCGCTGCTCGATTCGCACGAGCACCTGCAGACCATCGTCAGGCGCGAGTTCGAGGCGCTGTCGATGCGCCGCAACGTGCGCCGGCTGGAGGCCAGCCTGCGCGAGGCCGAACGGCGCTGCGAGGCGCTGCTGGACTCCTCGCGCGACCCGATCGCGTTCGTGCACGAAGGCATGCACGTGCGCGCGAACAAGGCCTACCTCGACATGTTCGGCTTCGACGAGCCCGAGGACATCGACGGCATGTCGATCCTGGACCTGATCGCCACCGAGGACGCCGACGACTTCAAGGCGCTGCTCAAGCGCCTGTCCAAGGGCGACAAGCCGCCGCAGCGCCTGAACCTCAAGGCGCGGCGCAACGACGGCACGACGTTCGACGCGACGATGGAGTTCGCCGAGGCGAGCTACGAGGGCGAGCCCTGCCAGCAGATCACGTTCCGCCTGCACACCGTCGACGCCAAGCTCGAGCAGGAGCTCGACGCGCTGCGCTCGCGCGACCTGATCACCGAGCTCTTCAACCGCCGCCACATGATGGCGCAGATCGAGCAGGCCGCCGGCGAGGCCGCGAACGGCCGCGGCGACCAGGCGCTGATGCTGATCGAGCCGGACCGCTTCAAGGACGTGCTGGACGCGGTCGGCCTGGGCAACGCCGACGTGCTGCTCGGCGACCTCGCCGCGGTGCTGCGCAGGCATCTGGGCGAATCGGACGTCGCCGGCCGCCTCGCCGAGCACACCTTCGGCGTGCTGGTGACCCACCGCAACATCGAAGCCGCGCGCCAGCTCGGCGAGACGCTGCGCAACGCGTTCAGCGAGCGCATCTTCGAGGTCGGCAAGCAGTCGATCAGCCTGACCGTCAGCATCGGCGGCACGCTGATCGGCGAGAAGAACGCCAATGCGGCCCGGCTGCTCGACCTGGCCACGACGACGCTGCGCGCCGCGCAGGCCGAAGGCGGCAACCGCGTGCAGCTGGTCGACCCGTCCGAGCAGGACAAGGCCGCCGCCGAGAACGCCCGCCGCTGGATCGAGCAGATCGACCAGGCGCTCGCCAGCGACGGCTTCGTGCTCTACTACCAGCCGATCATCAGCCTGCACGGCGCGGACGGCGACTTCTACGAAGTCCTGCTGCGCATGGCCGGCCCGAAGGGCGAGATCCCGCCGAACCAGTTCCTGCCGATCGCCGAGCGGCACGGCCGCCTGCCGGCGATCGACCGCTGGGTCATCGGCGCGGCGATCCGCGCGATCGCCGAGCGCGAGCGCGCCGGCCACCGCACGACGTTCTTCGTCAAGCTGACGCCGCAGTCGCTCGACGACCAGACGCTGCTGCCGTGGATCGCCCAGCAGCTCAAGACCTCGCGCCAGCGCGGCGACTCGCTGGTGTTCGAGATGCCCGAGAGCAAGGTCGTGACGAGCCTGAAGCCGGCGCGCGCGTTCGCCAAGGGCCTCGAGCAGCTGCGCTGCGGCTTCGCACTGGAGCAGTTCGGCTCGGGCCTGAACTCGTTCCAGCTGCTCAAGCACATCCCCGCGCACTACCTGAAGATCGACCGCGCGTTCATGGCCGACCTGCCGAGGAACAAGGAGAACCAGGAGCGCATCCGCGACATCTGCGAGCAGGCGCACCACGCCGGCAAGCTGACCGTCGCCGAGTTCGTCGAGGACGCGGCGAGCATGTCGATCCTGTTCAACTGCGGCGTGAACTTCGTGCAGGGCAACTTCCTGCAGGAGCCGGAGAAGATCCTCGGCCAGGGCGCGGCCGCCTGAACGCGCCGCGGCCGGAGCATCCGCGCCGCGCGCCGCTGGCGTATTTCGAAACCGCTTGCCGAAACGAAAGCGGGCGGGCATCGCTGCCCGCCCGCCGCACGACGATTGCCTGGGCCGAGCTCAGGCGCCCTGGCGCAGCGCCGCGATGCGCTCCGCGATCGGCGGATGGCTCATCAGCAGGCGCGCGACGCCGCCCTCGCCGGAGATGCCGAACGCCTGGATCGCCTTCGGCAGCGTGTTCTCGCCGTGGTTGCCGGCCAGGCGCTCCAGCGCCGAGATCATCGACTGCCGGCTGGCCAGCCGCGCGCCGCCGGCGTCGGCGCGGAACTCGCGCCAGCGCGAGAACCACATGACGATCAGCGAAGCCAGGAAGCCGAGCACGATCTGCAGCACGATGACGATCGCGAAGTACGCGAAGCCGCCGCCACCGCCGTCGCGGTTGCCGCTGAGCATGCGGTCGACGACCGTGCCGATGACGCGCGCCAGGAAGATCACGAACGTGTTCAGCACGCCCTGGATCAGCGCCATCGTGACCATGTCGCCGTTGGCGACGTGCGTGATCTCATGGCCCAGCACCGCCTCGACCTGGTCGCGGTCCATGCTCTGCAGCAGGCCCGTGCTCACCGCGACCAGCGCGTGGTTCTTGGACGCGCCGGTGGCGAACGCGTTCATTTCCGGCGCGTCGTAGACCGCGATCTCCGGCATGCCGATGCCGGCCTTCTCGGCCTGGCGGCGCACGGTGTCGAACAGCCAGGCTTCGGTCGGGTTGCGCGGCTGGTCGATGACCTGCGCGCCGACCGACATCTTGGCCATCCACTTCGACATCAGCAGCGAGATGAACGAGCCGCCCATGCCCATGACGGCCGCCATGACCAGCAGCGCCGGCAGGTTCAGTCCGCCGCGGCTGTAGGCGTAGGCGTCCAGACCGGTCAGCTTGACCACGATCGTCAGCAGGAGCATGACGGCCAGGTTGGTCAGAACGAAAAGGACGATTCGCAGCATGGCCTTCCTCGAGCAAAGCGGAACGGATGTCCGCGGAATATGGGTACACTCGCCGTCGTTCCGAAGCCTACCTTCTTTTCGGGTCGAAACGGCGAATGCCGCTTGGACCGCAAACCGCGCGCCCGGTTCATCATGACCACGCTCCCCCGCGGCCGCTTCGCCCCGTCGCCGACCGGCCGCCTGCACTTCGGCTCGCTGGTCGCCGCGCTCGGCAGCTGGCTGTCCGCGCGCGCGGCCGGCGGCCGCTGGATCGTGCGCATCGAGGACGTCGACCGCGAGCGCGAGGTGCCCGGCGCCGCCGGCGCGATCCTCGCCACGCTGGACGCGTTCGGCCTCGAGTCCGACGAGCCGGTCGTGCGCCAGAGCGAGCGCGGCCACCTCTACGCCGAGGCTCTCGACCGGCTCGCGGCGGACGGTCATGCCTATCGCTGCTGGTGCAGCCGCAGCGACCTCGAGCCGTTCGGCGGCATCCATCCGCCGGCCTGCGTCGCGCCGCCGGCCGCGCGCCCGCCGGCCTGGCGCGTGCGCGTGCAAGGGGCGGTGGTCGGCTTCGACGACGCGATCCAGGGCGCGCAGGTGCAGGACCTGGCGCGCGAGGTCGGCGACTTCGTCGCCTGGCGCGCCGACGGCGCCTGGGCCTACCAGCTCGCGGTCGTCGTCGACGACGCCGCGCAGGGCGTCACCGAGGTGGTGCGCGGCGCCGACCTGCTCGATTCGACGCCGCGCCAGATCCTGCTGCAGCGCCTGCTCGCCCTGCCGCAGCCGCGCTATGCGCACCTGCCGCTGGCGCTGGACGCCGACGGACGCAAGCTGAGCAAGCACGCCGCCGCGCTGCCGGTCGACGCGGGCGAGCCGCTGCCGGCGCTGCGCGCGGCCTTGCGCTTCCTCGGCCAGCCGGTGCCGGACGCGCGCAACGTGCGCGAGCTACTCTCGGCCGCGGCCGCCGGCTTCGACGCCGGGCGCGTGCCGCGCGCGAACGCGGCGCCGCCGGCGTTTGCGGCACTGCGGAAGGACGTTTGTTGAACCCGCGTGCACAATCGAAACCGGCATGCCCTACGCTTCCCAACGCAAGACCTTCGCTTAAGGAGTACGAGTCATGACGACACGCGTCGCCCTGGTCACCGGCGGAACCGGCGGAATCGGCACCGCGATCTGCAGGCACCTGGCCAAGCTCGGCCACAAGGTGGCGACCAACTACCGCGACGAGGCCAAGGCGCGGGCGTGGCAGGAGGCGCAGCGCAAGGACGGCTTCGAGTTCGCCATCGCCCAGGGCGACGTCGCCGATCCGGCCGCGGCCGAGGCGATGGTGCGCGAGGTCGAGCGCCAGGTCGGCCCGATCGAGATCCTGGTCAACAACGCCGGCATCACGCGCGACACCACGTTCCACAAGATGAACCCGATGCAGTGGCAGGAGGTCATCGCGACGAACCTCGGCTCCTGCTTCAACGTGACCCGCCCCGTGATCGACGGCATGCGCGAGCGCAAGTGGGGCCGCATCGTGCAGATCAGCTCGATCAACGGCCAGAAGGGCCAGTACGGCCAGGCCAACTACGCCGCGGCCAAGGCCGGCATGCACGGCTTCACGATCTCGCTGGCGCAGGAGAACGCGAAGTTCGGCATCACGGTGAACACCGTCTCGCCGGGCTACGTCGGCACCGACATGGTCATGGCCGTGCCGGAGGACGTGCGCGCGAAGATCATCGCGCAGATCCCGATCGGGCGCCTGGGCGAGCCGGACGAGATCGCCTACGCCGTCGGCTTCTTCACCGCCGAGGAAGCGCGCTGGATCACCGGCGCGAACCTCGCGATCAACGGCGGGCAGTACATGGGCTGGTAGCCCTCCCCGTACCGCCCGTACGGCGGCCGGCCGCTCCGCGCCGCCGCCCGACGTAAAGATTCGTAAGCATGCCCGGCCGGGAAGCGCCCGCCGGGCGGCGGCATGCGCCGACGAGGCAGCCGCGCCGCACGGCCGCCCGCACGGTCGGCCGAAAGGTCCGCGGAAAGCCGCGCCCCCCCCTGCCGCCGGCGCGGGAAACCCTTTGCCGGCGGCTGTTTGCTGCGCAGCATGGCCGGCTGGTGCGCCGCGTCACATTCTGCTAGCGTTGAGCGATGAGCACGCCGCGCATCATCAAGAAATACCCCAATCGCCGCCTCTACGACACGGAAATCTCGAGCTACATCACGCTGGAGGAAGTCCGCCAGCTCGTGCTCGACGACGAGGAATTCGAGGTCCGCGACGCCAAGACCGGCGAGAACCTCACGCGCTCGGTCCTGCTGCAGATCATCTCCGAGTACGAGGAGCGCGGCGAGCCGATGTTCACGACCAAGCTGCTCTCGCAGATCATCCGCTTCTACGGGGATTCGCTGCAGGGCTTCATGGGGGGCTATCTGGAACGCAGCCTGCAGATCTTCCTCGACCAGCAGCAGCAGTTCCGCAGCCAGCTGAACAACATGCTCGGCCAGACGCCCTGGTCGATGCTGAACGACCTGACCGAACGCAACATGGACTTGTGGAAATCGCTGCAGCAGGGCTTCCTGAACGCCGCGGCGAGCAGCGTGCGCAACGGCGCGTTCGATTCCGACAAGGCCAAGAAGGACGCCAAGTCCTGATCCGGCGCGGGCGCCGATGGGGCATCACGACGGTTCCGTTCCGCCGGCGCAGCTGACTGCGCCGCAGCAAATCCGCGCGGCCGCGCGTGCCGCAGCGCACGATCCACGAGGACTCCACATGAGCAAGCGCATCGCCGTCGTCACCGGCGGAATCGGCGGCCTGGGCACGGAAATCTGCAGGTACCTGGCGCGCTCCGGCCGTCGCGTGGTCGCCGCCGACCTCGCCGCGCGCAGCGAGCGCGTCGAGGCGTTCCGCGCGGAAGTCGCCGAGTTCGGCGAGGCGATCGCGTTCGAACCCCTGAACGTCGCCGACCACGCCGCCTGCGCCGATTTCGTGCGGCACGTCGAGCGGACCTACGGCACGATCTCGATCCTGGTCAACGCCGCCGGCATCACGCGCGACACCAGTTTGCGCAAGATGACGCCCGAGCAGTGGAACGACGTGCTCAGCGTCAACCTCGACGGCGTGTTCAACATGTGCCGCCACGTCGTCGACGGCATGACCGCGCAGGGCTTCGGCCGCATCGTCAACATCTCGTCGGTCAACGGCCAGACCGGCCAGTTCGGCCAGACCAACTACTCCGCCGCCAAGGCCGGCATGCACGGCTTCACGATGGCGCTGGCGCGCGAGGTCGCGAGGAAAGGCGTCACCGTCAACAGCGTCTCGCCCGGCTACTGCAACACCGCGCTCGTGCAAGCCGTGCCCGAAGACATCCGCAGGCAGATCGTCGCCAACATCCCGGTCGGCCGCCTCGGCGAGCCGCACGAGATCGCCCGCGCCGTTGACTTCCTCGCCGCCGACGACGCCGGCTTCATCACCGGCGCGAACCTTCCGGTGAACGGCGGGTATTTCATGGATTTCTGATCCGCGCTCCCGCGCGCGCCCGATCGCCCGCCGCCCTGGCGTCTGTCCATTCGCGACGTATCCGAGCGCCGTCATCGCCTGGCCGCAGCGCGCGGCGCGGCGGGACCGCGGCGGCCGGCCCCGGACGGCCGCTCAGTAGTCGTAGCCGTCGATGAAGACGAAATCCTCCGGCGTGCGCACGCAGTCGTAGGTGACCGTGTGGCGCGGACCGGTCTCGACGACCTCGAAGTCGGTCACCTGCGGCGCCGGCGTGCCGTCGACGAACACGTGCTCGTCGATGCCGAGGTCGGCCCATTTGGCCGTGGTGTAGCGGTCGGACTCGCCGGTCAGCGCGATCGTGCCGCCGTCGGCGAGCACGAGGCCGTAGCGCTGCATCGTGCGCAGCAGCGCCTGCGCGGCGGCGTTGTAGCGGCTCATGTCGAACGAGGCCTTGAGGCGCATGCGCACGCCGTAGGGCACGCTGTCCTGCGGGCCGCTGGTGGCGTGCGTGCCGTGCGTCGACGGATGCACGTAGCGGTCGTGGGCGATGCGCGCGTTCGGCAGCACGAAGCGGATCGCATGGCCGAGGTCGCCGCCGGAGGCGACCGCCGCGGCGACCTCGTCGGCGTTGAACAGCAGCGGCGCGATCGGGAAGCCGGCCGCATCCGCGGTCGTGCACTGCTCGCCACGGCCATGGCGCGGATAGCGCCGGGTCAGGTCCCAGCGCAGCGCGCAGATCGACTGCACGCCGCCGGCGACGACGTTGGCCAGGTAGGCCTCGTAGAGCGTGCTGCCCTGCACGACCAGCAGATGGCAGTCCGCGTCGGTATTGTCGCAGGCGTAGCCGGGCGAGCCCTCGATCGCGCCACCTTCCGGCAGCGGGAACGCGAAGCCGGGCGCGTCGCAATCCGGCGAGTAGTAGTCGCCGGCGCTCGGCCAGGCGACGACGGGCCGCGTCGGCGCGCCGGGCGGCGCGTGCAGCACGACCATCGAGAAGTCGATCTGCAGGCCGGCGCCGCCCCAGCCGCCGAGCCCCTGCAGCGTGGCGATCATCGTCGCCGAACCGGCGGCCAGCGGCGCCTGGCTGACGTCCTGGTTCCACACCGCGCCGGCGGGAAAGCGCGGCAGCGGCGCGGCCTGCGCGCAAAGCGGCAGCCATGCGATGGCCAGCCAGCCGAGTCGTCGATGCATGCGGGTCTCCTCCCGGCGCGCATCATCGCGGACGGCGCCGGCGAGAACCGCGCGCGGCGTCGCACTGTGCGACGCCGCGCGGCCTACCAGACCAGGTCGGCCGGCACGCCGTCTTCGTCGACCTCGTGCGGGTCGCACAGCAGGACCAGCGCCTCCGGGTCGATCGCCTGCGCGGCGACGCCAGTCTCGCGCGTCACCAGCAGGTAGCGCCCGGCATGCTGCACGACGGCGAGCTCGCCGCCGTTCAGGCGCGGCAGCTGGTCGGCGGTGACGTAGATGCGGCGGATCTTGTTCGCGTGCGGGAAGTGCCGCGGGATCTCCGCGGCCGCGTCGTTCAGCGCCGCGCCGGCGAGCAGCGCGCCGAGCTTCTGCCGGCGTTCCTTCTTCTCCCGCGCGCGCTGTTCGGCGGCGCGCTGCTCGGCGGCGCGCTGCTCGCGCTCGTTCCGGTCGCGCAGCGCATAGGCCTTGGCGAGGTCGATCTCGCCTTGCTCGCGGCGCGGCGGCCGCGGTCCCTGCTGGGCGGGCTTGGCCGGCCTTGCCGCCTGCGGCCGCTGCGGCGGCTGCGGGCGGGCTTCGGACTTGAGCTTACGGACGAGGCCGCTCTTCAGCAGCTGGTCGCGCAGGGATTCGGACATGGCAGTGAAAGGACGTCGATCGGTACGGTTCCGCGGCCCGGCGCCGCGGCAAGCCTCAGTAGTGCGGCGGCGGCGGCTCGTCGCGCGCATCGTGCGCGAGCGCGGTGCGGACTGCAACCAGGTCGCCGCGCAGGCGGTCCATCGCGGCGTGCAGGTCGCGCAGCAGGCGCTCGTGCGCGGCCGCCGTCTCGTTCAGTGCGTGCACGGTGTCGTCGATGAACGCGAGCCTGACCTCGAGCTCGGTCAGGCGTTCTTCCAGCGACGGGCTCACGGCGCGCCTCCCGGCAGCCGCTCGACCAGCGCGCGGCCGTGGCGCATGCCGGTCAGCCCGCGCGCCTCGCGCTCGGCGAGGCGCAGGTCGGCCACGGCCATCTCGCGCACGAGCTCGGCGAAGCTGGTCTTCGGCGCCCAGCCGAGGCGCTCGCGGGCGAAGCTGGCGTCGCCGAGCAAGGTGCCGACTTCGGCCGGCCGGTAGTACTGCGGATGGATGCGCACGAGCACGTCGCCGGCGGCGATTTTCGCGTCCGGCGTGCGCACCGCGGTGGCGACCGCGTGCTCGTCGGCGCCCTCGCCGCGGAACTCGAGCTCCACGCCCATCTCGCGCGCGGCCAGGGCGACGAACTCGCGCACCGAATGCTGGATGCCGGTGGCGACGACGTAGTCGGCCGGCTCGTCCTGCTGCAGCATCAGCCACTGCGCCTCGACGAAGTCGCGCGCGTGGCCCCAGTCGCGCTTCGCGTCCAGGTTGCCCAGGTAAAGGCAGTGCTGCAGGCCGCAGATCACGCGCGCCAGCCCGCGCGTGATCTTGCGCGTGACGAAGGTCTCGCCGCGGATCGGCGACTCGTGGTTGAACAGGATGCCGTTGCAGGCGTACATGCCGTAGGCTTCCCGGTAGTTCACGCTGATCCAGTACGCGTACAGCTTGGCCACGCCGTACGGCGAGCGCGGATGGAACGGCGTGCTCTCGCGCTGCGGCGTCTCGCGCACCAGCCCGTAGAGCTCGGACGTGGAGGCTTGGTAGAAGCGGCAGCGGTCGCCGATGCCCAGGCTGCGCATCGCCTCGAGGATGCGGAGCGTGCCCAGGCCGTCGGCGTTGGCCGTGTACTCGGGCTCCTCGAACGAGACCGCGACGTGGCTCTGCGCGGCGAGGTTGTAGATCTCGTCCGGCTTGACCTGCTGGATCACGCGCAGCAGGCTCAGCGAGTCGGTGAGGTCGCCGTAGTGCAGGCGCACGCCCGGGCGCGTCGCGTCCAGCTCGTGGTACAGGTGGTCGATGCGCTCGGTGTTGAACGACGACGCGCGCCGCTTCAGGCCGTGCACCTCGTAGCCCTTGGCGAGCAGCAGCTCGGCCAGATAGGCGCCGTCCTGGCCCGTCACGCCGGTGATCAGAGCGCGTTTGTGTTCCATCTACCCTGCCGCATGCCTGCCGATCGCAAGAGGCCGATGGTAGCGAGCGCGCACGCGCAGGTACAGCCGCGCGGCGGCCCTAGTCGAAGCCGTCGGCGAAGATCGGATCGCCCGGCAGCACGCCCAGCGGGCCCGGGTAGGCGTAGCCGGGGAACACCGTGGCGAGGTCGTCGTTGCCCAAGTGGCGCGTGACGACCTCGGCGAGCACGCGGCGCGAGTCGGTGGTCGTGGCCAGGTCCTCGTTCTGGAACAGCTGGCCGTCCTGCAGGCCGCCGAACGTGCCGAACAGCCGGCCGCCCTGCACGCGGCCGCCGAGCACGAGCATCGTGTTGCCGCTGCCGTGGTCGGTGCCGCGGTTGTCGTTTTCGCGCACGCGGCGGCCGAACTCGCTCTGCACGACCGCGACCATGCGCTCGGCCATGCCGCTGCCGGCGAGGTCGGCGTACAGCGCCGACAGCACCTGCGAGAGCGCGTCCACGCGCGCGGCGAACTGGTTCGCGTTGAGATTGGCCTGGTCGCCCGCGCCCTGGTTCTCGTGCGTGTCCCAGCCGCCGAAGTCGATCGTGGCGACCTGCAGGCCGAGCCCGCGCTTGGCGATGTTCGCGATCAGCTTGGCCTGGCTGGCGAGGCCCGCGCCGACACCGGAGCTCGGATAGTTCGCGCCGGGCGACGGCGTGTAGCTGGCGATGTCCAGCGAATCGACCAGCTCGACCGTGGTCGCCGCGCCGGTGCCGGCCTGCTCGAGGATGCCGCTGCCTTCGTACATCTGGTTCAGCGTGATCATCGTCGACAGCTTGTAGATCGGCTGGTCGTCGACGCGGGTGCCGCTGTTCGCGTTCGGATGGAAGCTGCCGGCGTCGTCGAGCGTCATCGCGTCGCGTCGCCCGAGCAGGCTGTCCGGCGGCGCCGAGCCGGTGGCGAGCGCCGGGATCTGCGCGTCGTCGGGCAGCTGCCCGGCCGAGGCCAGGTGCCGCGCCAGCCAGCCGCTGCCGGTGCGCAGCTCGCCCGGCGTGCCGAGGTCGACGTAGTCCTGCGCGTCGAAATGGCTGCGCGAGATGCGGTCGAGCGGAAAGCCGACGCCGTGCACGATCGCCAGCCGGCGCTGCTGGTAGAGCGCGTGCAGCCCGGTCGCGGCGAAATGCAGGCCGAAGTCGCCCGACAGCGGCAGCGCCGCGGTCGCGCCGCTGGTGCGCAGGTGGATCGTCGGCCGCCGCGCCTCGTACGGCGCGCGGTCCGGGCCGGCGATCGGCGCGACCAGGCTGAGCCCGTCCATGCCGCCGCGCAGGAACACGAAGACGAGAAAGCGGCTGCCGCTCCACTCCGCGCGCGCCAGGCGCGTGTCGAAGCCGAGCCTCACGCCGCCCAGCGCGGTCAGGCACAGCGCCGAGCCCTTGAGGAATGCGCGTCGGGTGAGATGGCCCATCGTGACGTCTCCTCAGCGCAGCATGGCTTGCGGGCTGAACAGGATGCAGCCGACCATGCCGCGCAGCCGGTTGTACCAGTAGTTCGGCGCGGTGTTCGTGCCGATGCCTTGCGTGTTGCCGGCCGGCCCCGCGCCGATGCCGGTTCCCGGCGGGAACAGCGTCAGCGTGTCGGTGTTGCGGCACATGAAGTCGCGCACCTTCGCGTGCAGCGCGGTGCCGACCCAGCCCGCGGCGGCGTCCGGCGCCCAGCCGAAGCAGCGCGTCAGCCAGAAGTTGGCGAGCTTGTCGGGCGTGTGCTGCGCGACGTCGGAGGAGAACTCGTTCAGCGTGATCGCCAGCAGCGGCACGAGCGGCGTCTGGTTGTTGCCGGTGCCCTCGTCGAGCGCCCAGTCGATCGTGCGCCAGGCGTGCACGAACGCGGTGCTGCCCATCCAGTAGTCCGACGCGTCCGGATAGCCGTTCGGCGGACGCCAGTCGAACGGGCGGTGGCCGGTGCGGCGGAAGCGGTCCATGAACGCGTCGCTGGCCGGCGAGCCGTTGTCGACGTTGCGCCGGATCGTGAAGTCGACGTTCACCGCGCGCAGCGCCGAGACCACCGCCTCGAACGGGCGCTTGATCTTGTTGCCGAAGTTGCCGGCGTCGCGGAACGAGCCCGGGCCTGCGTCGAACAGCAGGATCTCGCGCAGCGTCCTGCGGATCTGGTCCGGTGCGTCGGCGTTCTGGAAGAACACGTGCGCCGCGCGGTCGACGACGGCCTGCGGCGGGTCGTCGCCGAGGAAGCGGCGCGCGAGCTTCAGCGCGACGTGCCGGCCGGTGCCCGGATGCTTGGCGATGCGGTCGAGGAACGTGGCGATCTCGCTCGCTGGCGGTGTGTTCGCCGGCACGAACGCGCCGACGACGGTCTTCTGGCCGATGTCGTGCCAGGCCGGAATGAACGCCGGGTGGCCGTCGTTGGCGGTGCCGTTCTGGCCGTTGCCGAACGTCCAGCCGGTGAGCGCGCGGGCGAGCTCGTAGACGTCGGCGTCGACGTAGCCGGCCGGCATGCCGGCGCCGTCCTCGCCCTGCGGGATCAGCGGCACCTGGTTCTGCTGCAGCTCCGGCCCGAGATAGTTGATCGCGCCCAGCGTGTGCAGCTCGCAGATCTCGCGCGCGTAGTTCTCGTTGAAGCTCGGCGCCCGGTTGATGTAGTTGTCCAGGAAGTACAGCATCGCCGGCGACTCGAACGTCTTCTGCAGCAGCGTGCGGAAGTTGCCGAACGCGTGGCGGCGGATGACGTCGCGGTCCCAGCTGGTCCAGGTCGGCGCGGCGTAGCGGTCGAAGGCGTAGATGTTGAAGTGGTCGTGCCAGAAGTCGACGACCTGCTCGAACAGGCCCCAGCGCGAGTACAGCGCGCGCACGAACACCGCGCGCTCGCCCTCGCGCGCCGGATAGTCGCGCACGTACGGACCGCCGGACGGGCTGCCGTTGACCTCGTGGTCGGCCCAGAGCTGGTCGAAGCTCTTGCCCAGCGTGACGTAGGCCGGGTCGGCCAGGCGCGCGTCGACCACCGGGTCGACCACGTTGCCGGCCGCGTCGGTCGCGGGGTTCAGCTGCTCGTCGACGAACGCGGTCAGGCGCGCCTCGTCGGTCGCGCCGAGCGACTGGAAGTGCTCGATGCTGAAGAGCGAGCCCTTGCGCGGGCCGTAGCCGAGCCGGCCGAGCACGTAGGCCGCGTACGGCGGCGCGATCGCGCTCGACGAAAGGCTGCCGCCCGTGGGCGCGCGCGCCGGAACCTCCGCAGCCTGGACCGCCATGCTCTCTCCCCCTCCGCCTGCGGGGCAGATCGTACCGATCCGGCGCCGCGGATCTGTGCGGCGCTCTACTGTTCCGCGAAGCGGGCGCGGAAAACGGTGGCTAGCCGGCGACGGCGATGCTGCGGCCGCGGCCGATGCCGTAGTAGGCCAGGCCGGCCGCCTCGACCAGCTTCGGCTCGAAGATGTTGCGGCCGTCGAAGATGACCGGCTCCTTCAGCAGCGCGCGCACGCGCTCGAGGTCGGGGCTGCGGAACGCCTTCCACTCGGTCATGACGACCAGCGCGTCGGCGCCCTCGAGCGCGGCGTACTGCTGCCTGCAGAGCTCGAGGTCCGCGCGCTCGCCGTACAGGCGGCGCGCCTCGCCGGCGGCTTCCGGATCGTAGGCGCGCACGGCGGCGCCCGCCTCCCAAAGCTGCTCGAGCAGCGTGCGGCTCGGCGCCTCGCGCATGTCGTCGGTGTTCGGCTTGAACGCGAGCCCCCACAGCGCGATCGTGCGGCCGCGCAGCGTGTCGCCGAAGTGGCGCCGGACCAGCGCGAACAGCTTGCGCTTCTGCGTCGCGTTGACCGCCTCGACGGCGCTCAGCAGGCGCGGCTCGTGGCCGTGCTGGCGCGCGGTGTGCTCGAGCGCCTTGACGTCCTTGGGAAAACACGAGCCGCCGTAGCCCGCGCCCGGGTAGATGAAGTGGTAGCCGATGCGCGGATCGGAGCCGATGCCGCGGCGCACGAGCTCGACGTCGGCGCCGACGTGCTCGGCGATGTTGGCGATCTCGTTCATGAAGCTGATCTTCGTCGCCAGCATCGCGTTGGCCGCGTACTTGGTCAGCTCCGCCGAGCGCACGTCCATCAGCACGATGCGCTCGTGGTTGCGGTTGAACGGCGCGTACAGCGCCTTGAGGAGCTCGATCGCGCGCGGGCTGTCCGCGCCGATCACGATGCGGTCGGGACGCATGCAGTCCTGCACCGCGTCGCCTTCCTTGAGGAATTCGGGATTCGACACGACGTCGAACGGCACGTCCACGCCGCGCGCGGCGAGCTCGCCGGCGATCGCCTTGCGCACCGCGTCGGCGGTGCCGACCGGCACGGTCGACTTGTTGACGACCAGCGCGTAGCGCGACAGCGCCGTGCCGATCGTGCGCGCGACGGTGAGCACGTGCGTGAGGTCGGCGCTGCCGTCCTCGTCAGGCGGCGTGCCGACCGCGATGAAGATGATCTGCGCGTGCGCGATCGCGGCCGCGGCGTCGGTGGTGAACTTCAGGTGCCCGCTCGCGTGGTTCGCGCGCACCATCGGCTCGAGGCCGGGCTCGTAGATCGGGATCTCGCCGCGCTCGAGGCGGGCGATCTTGTCCGCGTCGACGTCGACGCAGACCACGTCGTTGCCGACCTCGGCCAGGCAGGTCCCGGTCACGAGGCCGACGTAGCCGGTTCCGAAAATCGTCACGCGCATGCGAACTCTCCATGCCGCGTGGTCGATTTCGCGGCCAGCGCTGGTTCCATCGATGAAGCGCGGCCGGGAACGGCCGCCGCGGATTCCGCTTCGATCCGGTCTCCCGGGCGCGCCGCGCGGCGCGGGCGAGGCGGCCGGGAGCGATCGTCACGCCAGGGGCGCGCCGCGCGGCGCGCCCCTGCGGATCGCCGGACGGTTACTTCTTCTCGCCGGTCTTGGCGGGCTTGGCCTCGGCCTTCGCACCGGCCTTGGCGGGCGCGGCGGCGGGCTTGGCCGGCGTGGCGGCGGGCTTCTCGATGTCGAGCAGCTCGACCTCGAAGATCAGCGTCGCGTTCGGGCCGATCGGGCCGGGCGCGTTCTCGCCGTAGGCGAGGTCCGACGGCACGAACAGCTTGTACTTCGAGCCCACCGGCATCAGCTGCAGGCCTTCGCTCCAGCCCTTGATCACGCCGTTCAGCGGGAACGTGGCCGGCTGGCCGCGATCGTAGGAGCTGTCGAACTTCGTGCCGTCGATCTTCGTGCCGAGGTAGTTGACCTTGACCGTGTCGGTCGCCTTCGGCTTCGGACCGGTGCCTTCCTTCTCGACGAGGTACTGCAGGCCCGAGGCGGTCGTCTTCACGCCCGGCTTGGACTTGTTCTCGGCGAGGAACTTCGTGCCTTCGGCCTTGTTCTTGTCCGCCGCCGCCTTCTGCTCGGCGACGCGCTTGGCCTGCATCTGCTTCATGAACTCCTGGCGGACCTCGAGCGCCTGCTCCTGCGTCAGCGCGGTCTTCTCGCCCTTGAGCGTCGCCTCGAGCGCCTGCTCGACCACCTTGATGTCGATGTCGTCCTTGATCTGCGTCAGGCCGCGGCCGATGTCCATGCCGACCATGGTGCTGACCTTGTTCTTGTCGAGCTGGACGGCCGGCTTGGCGGCTTCGGCGGCCGGCTTGTTCGCCGGCTCGGCGGCGGCCGCGCCGATCGCGAAACTGGCCGCCAGCGCGGCAACGAGGGTCTTCTGCACGAAACGCGTCATGTCTGCTCCTAGAGAATTTGGATACGTTGCCGGTCTGAGACGCCCGACGGCATTGCCATGCGGCCGGAGGCCGTTTGTGCGGGGCCGCGTATTGTGTACGGGGCTTCGGACGTTGGCAAACACCGCTACGCGGCCCTGTACACTCGCCCCATGCTGCGCTTTGACCATCTGAACCTGCGCCGAGGTTCCCGGCTTCTGCTGAACGGCGCGAGCTTTCTCGTTCATCCGGGCTGGCGGGTCGGCCTGACCGGACGCAACGGCAGCGGCAAGAGCAGCCTCCTGGCGCTGATCGGCGGCGAGCTGGCGCCGGACGGCGGCGAGTTCGGCCGGCCGCGGGACTGGACGGTCGCCCACGTGCGCCAGCACGTGGAGGCGCATGCGCATTCCGCGCTGGACCACGTGCTCGACGGCGACGCCGAGTTCCGCCGCCTGGAACGCGAGCTCGGCGAGGCGGAAGGCGCCGGCGACGCGGCGCGCCAGGCCGCGCTGCACGATCGCCTGCAGGCGATCGGCGGCTACGCCGCGCGCGCCCGCGCCGGCGAGCTGCTGCACGGCCTGGGCTTCGGCGCGGGCGACGAGCGGCGCGCCGTCGCCGAGTTCTCCGGCGGCTGGCGCATGCGGCTGAACCTGGCCCAGGCGCTGATGTGCCGCTCGGACCTGCTGCTGCTCGACGAGCCGACGAACCATCTCGACCTCGACGCGGTGCTCTGGCTCGAGGAATGGCTGCGCCGCTACGCCGGCACGCTGATCGTCGTCTCGCACGACCGCGAGTTCCTCGACCGCGTGGTCACCCACGTGCTGCACCTCGCCGACGCCGACGCGGAGCTGTTCGCCGGCAGCGTCAGCGCGTTCGAGCGCAAGCGCGCCGAGCGCATGGCGCAGCAGCAGATCGCGCACGAGCGCCAGCAGCGCGAACGCGAGCGCCTGCAGCGCTTCGTCGACCGCTTCAAGGCCAAGGCGAGCAAGGCGCGCCAGGCGCAGAGCCGGGTCAAGGCGCTCGAGCGCATGACCGAGATCGCCGCGGTGCGCGCCGAGTCGGGCATCGAGTTCGAGTTCGCCGCGCCCGAGGCGCTGCCCGATCCGCTGCTGACGCTGGAGGACGTCGCCGTCGGCTACGGCGAGCGCGCCGTCGTCGAGCGCGTGCGCCTGTCGCTGCGCCCCGGCGACCGCATCGGCCTGCTCGGCGCGAACGGCGCCGGCAAGTCGACGCTGATCAAGACGATCGCCGGCGCGCTCGCCCCGCTGGCCGGCCGGCGCCTGGGCAACAAGGGCCTGGCGGTGGGCTACTTCGCGCAGCACCAGGTCGAGCAGCTCGACGCGCAGGCGACGCCGGTGGCGCATCTGCTGCGCCTGCAGCCGGCGCTCGGCGAGCAGGCGGCGCGCGACTTCCTCGGCACGTTCGGCTTTTCCGGCGAGCGTGCGCTCGCTCCGGTGCAGGGCTTCTCCGGCGGCGAGAAGGCGCGGCTCGCGCTGGCGCTGATCGTGTTCCGGCGGCCGAACCTTTTGCTGCTCGACGAGCCGACCAACCATCTGGACATCGACACGCGCGAGGCGCTGGCCGAGGCGCTGCAGGACTTCGCCGGCGCCGTGGTGCTGGTGGCGCACGACCGCGGCCTGCTGCGCGCGGTCTGCGACGAGTACCTGCTGGTGCGCGAGCGGCGCGTGCAGCCGTTCGACGGCGACCTGGACGACTACGCGCGCCTGGTGCTGCGCGCCGCGCCGGCCGCATCCGCGCCGTCGGCCGGCGGCGACGCGCGCCGCGAGGCGCGGCGCGAGCGCGCCGAGCAGCGCGCCCGCATGGCGCCGCTGAAGAACGAGGTCGCGCGCATCGAGAAGCGCATCGCGGCGCTGGAGAGCGAGCGCGCCGGCATCCAGGCCGAGCTGGCCGACCCGGCGCTGTACGAGCGCGGCGGCGAGCGCATCGCCGGGCTGGTGCGCCGCCAGGGCGAGCTGGCGCAGGACATCGCCGCGCTCGAGGACGCCTGGCTCGAGGCCCACGAGGCGCTCGAAGGCGCCGAACGCGCGTCCTAGGGCCGCGACGCGGCGCGCACGCCGGCCGGGCGCCGCGCCGGCCGGATCCGACACGCCACGCGGCGGCAAGCCGCACGCGGAAATCCCGCCCCCTGCCCCCTCTGACGACGCCGCGCTCGCCGCGCTTGACAGGCTCGTTTTTAGTGTTATAGTTTACTACAACACTACTTCATCAACCACCTCCCTGGAGGTTGCCATGTCCACTCGCCTGCTCCAGTTCGCGCTGCTGGCCATCGCCGTCTCGGCGACCGGCTCGACTCTCGTGGCGCTGTCGCACGGGCTGCCCGCGCGCCATGGCGGCGCCGCTGCGGACCTGCCGGTCACGCTGCTGCCGGCCGTCGTCGTGCACCCGGAGCCGTCGATCCCGACGCTCGGCACGATCACCGTCCTGCCCGACCGCGCCGACCTGGCCGGTCTTGCCGCGCAAGACGGCGCCAGCGGCGACTACTCGCTCGGCGAGGCGATCCGCGACGCCGGCGCCTCCGCGGTCGATTCGCTGCCCGGCGGCACCTTCGACATGCCCTACTATTCGTTCGGCAGGACCCTGCGCCGCGCTGCCAAGGAATGAACTGGATGAGCATCGCCTGGAATGACTCGACGCCGATCTATCGCCAGCTGCGCGACCGCGTGGTGGCGATGATCCTGGACGGCGTCCTCAAGCAGGGCGATCCGCTGCCGTCGGTGCGCCAGGTCGCCGGCGACTTCCAGATCAACCCGATCACCGTCTCCAAGGCCTATCAGGAGCTGGTCGACGAGGGGCTGGTGGAGAAGCGGCGCGGGCTGGGCATGTTCGTGACCGAGGGCGCGCGCGAGGCGCTGCTGAAGTCCGAGCGCGAGCGCTTCCTGCGCGAGGAGTGGCCGGCCCTGTCCGCCCGCCTCGCGCGCCTCGGCCTCAGCCTCGAGCAACTGATGGAACAAGCCCGGCACGAGGAGCGCCGATGAGCCCGATCGTCCAAGCCCGCAACCTGTCCAAGCACTACGGCGTCACGAAGGCGCTCGACCACGTGGATTTCGACATCGAGGCCGGCCGCATCGTCGGCCTGATCGGCCCGAACGGCGCCGGCAAGACCACCGCACTGAAGGCGATCCTCGGCCTCACCGACTTCGAAGGCGAGCTGTCGGTGCTCGGCTTCGACCCGCGCCGGCAGCGCACGGCGCTGATGGAGCAGGTGTGCTTCATCGCCGACGTCGCGGTGCTGCCGCGCTGGCTGCGCGTGCGCGAGGCGGTCGAGTTCGTCGCCGGCGTGCACCCGCGCTTCTCGCGCGAGAAGTGCCGCGCGTTCCTCTCGCACACGAAGATCGAGCCGGGCATGCGCGTGCGCGAGCTGTCCAAGGGCATGATCGTGCAATTGCACCTCGCCCTGGTCATGGCGATCGACGCCAGGCTGCTCGTGCTCGACGAGCCGACGCTGGGGCTGGACATCCTCTACCGCAAGTCGTTCTACGAGAGCCTGCTCGCCGACTACTTCGACGAGAACAAGACGATCGTGGTCACCACGCACCAGGTCGAGGAGATCGAGCACATCCTCACCGACCTCATGTTCATCCGCGACGGCCGCATCGCGCTCGCCGCGACGATGGAGGAAGTCGGCGAGCGCTACGTCGAGGTGATGGTCAATCCCGACCGCGCCGAGGCCGCGCGCGCGCTCGCGCCGCTCAACGAGCGGCAGATCTTCGGCAAGTCGATCTTCCTGTTCGACGGCGTCGACCGCGCCCGCCTCGCCGCGCTCGGCGAGCTGCACAAGCCGAGCATCGCCGACCTGTTCGTGGCGACGATGAAGGGAACCTACGCATGAGCAAGCTGCCTCTCCTGATCAAGCGCGAATACTGGGAGCACCGCGGCGGCTTCCTGTGGACGCCGGTCTGGCTCGCCGGCGCGATCCTGATCCTGACCCTGCTCGGCATCGCCAGCGCCGAGGTGTTCGGCAGCCGCGCGCAGGTGCACATCGGGCTCTCGCTGGACGAGCTGCGCGGCTCGATCGGCGCCGAGGACATCGCGCAGGTCGCCAACGGCCTGGACATGGCGCAGCTCGTCTTCAGCGGCATCGCCAGCATCGGCGTGTTCTTCGTCACGTTCTTCTACCTGCTCGGCGCGCTGTACGACGACCGCCGCGACCGCAGCGTGCTGTTCTGGAAGTCGCTGCCGGTCTCGGACGCGGCGACGGTGGCGGCGAAGGCCGTCGCGGCGACGCTGCTCGTGCCCGCGCTCGCGCTCGCCGTGGCGACGCTCGCCTACGTGGCGTTCCTGCTCGTCGTCTGCCTCTGGGCGCTGCTGCACGGCTTCAACGCGCTGCCCGCGGTGCTCGCCGCGCATCCGCTCGGCATGTTCGTGCGCCTGCTGGCGATCCTGCCGGTCGGCGCGCTGTGGGCGCTGCCGACGGTGGGCTGGCTGCTGTTCTGGTCGGCCTGGGCGCGCAGCAAGCCGTTCCTCTGGGCCGTGCTGCTGCCCTGCCTCGCCCTGTTCGCGAACTGGTGGATCGGCCTGCTCGGCGGGCCGCACGTGAGCGGCGACCTGCGCCTGGCCGCGATCCTCGGGCGGCTGCTGTTCAGCGTGATGCCGGGCAGCTGGATGAGCTCGTCCGCGGTCAGCGTCGGCGGCGTGCACCTGTCGTTCGACGTCGACGACGACCACGTGCTCGGCAGCTTCGATCCGGCGCACATCTACGGGTTGCTGGCCACGCCGAACCTCTGGATCGGCGTCGTCGCGGGGCTGGCGCTGCTCGCCGCCGCGACCTGGATCCGCGGCCGGCGCATCGAAACCGCGGTCTGATCCGCCCCGCCGGGGCAGAAGAAAGGGCCGCGCAAGCGGCCCTTTCCGTTTCCGGCCCGTACGCCGGTCAGCGCACGGTGTCGTTCAGCACCTTGTACTTGTTCGCGCCGTCGGCCTGCAGGCCGGGCTGGCGCACGTCGAGCGAGCCCACCAGCCAGTAGCGCGACAGGCGCGTGCCCTCGCGGCGCACGACCACCGCGGCGCCCTTGCCGGTGTAGACGACGTCGCCCGTGCGCAGCTGCGCCGTGCGCAGGCGGTCGGCGATGGCGCGGCCGTCGTTGAGGTTGCGCTCCAGCGCCTCGCGCTCGGGCGCATCGGCGGCCGGCTCGGCGAACTCCAGCGCCGGGCTGGCGTCGAATTCGCGGCGCAGCGTGCCTTCGCCGCGGATCGACGCCAGCACCTGGTAGCGGTTGTCGGCCAGCACCTTGAGCTCGGAGCGGCGCAGGTCGAGGTCGCCGTCCAGCCAGTACAGCACGGGCTTGAGCCCTTCGCGGCGCACCACCGCGCGCACGGGGCCGTCCACGTAGATCGTGTCGCCGGGCTGCAGCGAGGCTACCGGCAGCGTGCCTTCGGCGCTGCGGCCGCCGAGCAGCGATTCCTCCATGCGGCGCTGGACGGCCGCGACGTCGACGGCCGGCTTCGCCGGCGCGGCCTGTGCCGCGGCAGCCGGGCGCGCCGCCGCGACCGGCGCGGGAGCGGCCGCATGCGCGGACGGCGTCGGCGCCGGCGCCTCGGCGGCCGGCGCGGCCGCAACCGTCGCCGTCTGCGGCGGCGCGGCCGGGCGCAGCGGCGGCGTCGCGCTCGCCGGAGCGAGCGGATGCGCCGCGGCGACCGGCTCCGGCGCGCGCTCCGGTGCGTGCGCGACGGCCTTCTTCTCCTTCTCCGGCTCGGGCTTGGCCGCCTCGGCGGCCTTGTCCTCGACGCGCACCAGCACGGTTTCGTAGAAGCCGTCGCGCAGCACGAGGTCGGCCTTGCCGCCGGCGCGGATCTTCGCGGCGATCTTCGCGTGCCAGTCCGACGGCGCCGTCACCACCAGCCGCTGCCCGGACGCGGCGGCCTTGCGGCCCAGCGCGGCCAGTGTCGCGTCGGCCTTCCCGCTGGAGAAGTCGGCGCCGGTGATGTCGGTGTTCTGCTGGGCGGACGCCTGCGCGGCCACCAGCGCTGTCGCGAGTACGAGTTTCTTCAACATGCGAAAAGCTCCATTTTCTTCGGGATTCGTGTCCGGGCGCCCGCGTCCGCCGCGCAGCATGGCGCGCGGGCGCAACGGCCGGATGAAAGCTGGACGCGCGAATGCCTTCGCGCCGCGAGGGCGCGAAGGCCGGGCATCGGCGTCGCCGCGCGAAGTCTGCGCAGGCGTCCATTTTGCAGCATGTGCCGTTCGCCACGGTCGCCGGCCGGCTCGAGGCGACGTCGCTTCGGCGACGCAGCGGCCGCCGCCGATCCGCTACGATCCGCCATCCGAACGCGCGCCGCCGTGACCGCCATGCCATTCTCCCGCGTCCCTGCGCCGTCCGCTTCCGCCGGCTCCGGCACCCGCAATGCCGGCATCGACGCGCTGCGCGGCCTGGCGATCGTGCTGGTCGTGCTGCATCACTTCGGCCTGCGCGTTCCGTTGAAGCAGACCGCGCTGGCCGAGTTCGTGCCGCGCGCCGTGCTCGATGCGCTGAACTACGACGGCTACGAGGCGGTGTTCGTGTTCTTCGTGATCTCCGGCTTCCTGATCGCGACGACGTCGCTCGAGCGCTGGGGCCGGCTGGGCGCGATCGACGCGCGGGCGTTCTATGCGCGGCGCTTCGCGCGCATCGCGCCGTGCCTGCTGCTGACCGTCGGCGTATTGGCGGCGTTCCATCTCGCCGGCGTCGGCCATTACGTGATCCAGCGCGAAGGGCAGTCGCTGGCGCGCGCGACCGTCGCCGCGCTCGGCTTCCACCTGAACTGGTACGAAGGCGCCACCGGCTACCTGCCCGGCGGCTGGGACGTGCTCTGGTCGCTGTCGGTCGAGGAAGCGTTCTATCTCGGCTTTCCGCTGGCGTGCCTGCTGGTCCGGCGCGAGCGCTGGCTGGCCGCACTGCTCGTACCGCTGGCGCTGTCGCTGCCGCTCGCGCGGGCGGCGCTCGCCGGCAACGAGATCTGGCAGGAAAAGGCCTACCTGCCCGGCATGGCCGCCATCGCCGCCGGCGTGCTCGCGGCGCTGCTCGCGCGGCGCGTGAAGCCGCGGCGCGCCTGGCCGCCGCTGGCCGCATCGGCCGCCGGCGGCATCGGCGTGGCCGCCGTGCTGCTGTACGAAGGCACGCTGTGGCGCTGGCTGGGCAACGGCACGATCCTCGTGCTCACGTCGTCGGCCGCCGCGATGGTGCTCGGCCTGCACTGGCGCCAGGCGCAGGGCCGCGCGCGGCCGTGGGCGGCGCTGGCGTGGCTGCGCTCGTTCGGCCGCCTGAGCTACGAGGTCTATCTGACGCACATGTTCGTCGTCTTCGGCGTGCTGGCGCTCTTCCGGGCCGCCGGCGGCGACGTGCATTACGGATTCGTCTGGTACGTGCCGGTGCTGCTGCTGTCGTGGGCGCTCGGCGCGGCGCTCGCGCGCCTGTATTCGATTCCCTGCGAACGCGCGCTGCGTCGCCGGCTGGCGGCCGGAAGCACGCCGCTCGCGCCGGCGCCGGCCGCCGCCGGTCGGACGAGCTGATCGCGGGGTGCGCGGGCGATGCGCGGACGCATCGCCCGCGCCGGCGTCCTCAGCCGCCGGCGGAACCGCCGTGGATGCCGCCCTTGGTCAGCGCGGCCGGATCGAGCAGCTGTTCGAGCCGCTTGCGCGGCAGCCCGGTCGTCTCCAGCGCCACGTCGATGATCGGCCGGCCTTCCTTGTAGGCCTTCTTCGCCGTCGCCGCGCCCTTGTCGTAGCCGATCACGGAATTGAGCGCCGTGACCAGGATGGGATTGCGGTCGAGCGCCTCCTTGATCTTGTCCTGGCGCACCTTGAAGCCGGCGATCGCGCGGTCGGCGAGCAGGCGCGAGGCGTTCGCCAGCAGCTCGATCGACTGCAGCAGGTTCAGCGCGACCACCGGCAGCATGACGTTGAGCTGGAAGTTGCCGCTCTGCCCGGCGATCGTGATCGTCGTGTCGTTGCCGATCACCTGCGCGCAGACCATCGCCACGGCTTCCGGGATCACCGGATTGACCTTGCCCGGCATGATCGACGAGCCGGGCTGCAGCGCCGGCAGCTCGATCTCGCCGAGGCCGGCGAGCGGGCCGGAGTTCATCCAGCGCAGGTCATTGGCGATCTTCATCAGCGAGCAGGCCAGCGTCTTCAGCGCGCCGGAGAGCTCAACCGCGGCGTCCTGCGAGCTGATGCCCTCGAAGTAGTTGTCCGCCGACTCGAAGCGCACGCCGGTCAGGCGCGTCAGCTCGGTGCAGATGCGCGGGCCGAGCTCGGCGTCGGCGTTGATGCCGGTGCCGACCGCGGTGCCGCCCTGCGGCAGCCGGCGCGTGCGCTTGAGCGCGTCGGTCAGGCGCTCGATGTTCGAGCGGATCTGCGCCGACCAGCCGCCGAGCTCCTGGCCGAACGTGACCGGCATCGCGTCCATCAGGTGCGTGCGGCCGGTCTTGGCCACCTTCCTGAGCTCGCGCGCGCGCGCGTCGAGCATCTTCCTGAGGTGCGCGAGGGCGGGCAGCAGCTTCTCGGACACGGTCAGCGCGGCGCTGACCTGGATCGCGGTCGGGATGACGTCGTTCGACGACTGGCCGTTGTTGACGTCGTCGTTCGGGTGCACCTTCGTGCCGGCGTCCGCGCAGACGTGCGCGATGACCTCGTTGGCGTTCATGTTGGTCGACGTGCCCGAGCCGGTCTGGAACACGTCGATGGGGAAATGCCGGTCGAACTCGCCCGCGGCGACGCGCTCGGCGGCCTTGCGGATCGCCTTGGCCGAGGACTTCTTCAGATGGCCGAGGTCGGCGTTCGCCTGCGCCGCCGCCGACTTGATCAGACCCAGCGCGCGAATGAACTCGCGCGGCATCGTCAGGCCGGAAATCGGGAAGTTGTCGACCGCGCGCTGCGTCTGCGCGCCGTACAGCGCGTCGGCGGGCACCTTGAGTTCGCCCATGCTGTCGCGCTCGATCCGGTACTTGCTCATGCGTCACCTGCTGCCGAAAGGGGCGGCGATTATAGCGGCTGCGCGCCGCCGCCCCGGGCGGCGCGGGCGGCGATGCTAGAATGGCCGGCCGTCCCTTTCGCTCCCCGCGATGCTGCAGAACCTGCTCTACGTCGGCGCGGCGCTCCTGCTGGTGCTGCTGAACGGCTTCTTCGTCGCCGCCGAATTCGCGCTGGTGAAGCTGCGCCAGACCCAGGCGGCGACGATCGCCGCCAGCCACGGCTGGCGCGGGCGCATGCTGCTCAGCGTGCACGGCCACCTGGACGCCTACCTGTCCGCCTGCCAGCTCGGCATCACGCTGGCCTCGCTGGCGCTCGGCTGGATCGGCGAGCCGGCCTTCGCGCACCTGATCGGCCCGCTGCTGGCGCGCTTCGGCACCGGCCCGGACACCACCCAGCTGGTCGCGCTGGTGCTCGCGTTCACGCTGATCTCGTACCTGCACATCGTGCTCGGCGAGCTCGCGCCGAAGTCGCTCGCGATCCGCCGCCCCGAGGCGATGTCGCTGTGGACCGCGGCGCCGCTCTACGCGTTCTACTGGCTGATGTACCCGGCGATCTGGCTGCTCAACGCCAGCGCCAACCGCATGCTGCGCGCGTTCGGCCTCGACGCGGGGACGCACGGCGACGAGCACCACTATTCGCGCGACGAGCTCAAGCTCATCGTCCACGCCAAGCGCGCCAGCCGCGGCGGCGAGGAATACTCGATGATGAAGTACGCGCTGGACCTGCCCGAGCTCGTCGTCGGCGACGTGCTGCGCACGCGCGACCAGCTCGCCGTGCTGCGCGACGGCCAGGACCAGGACGACGTGCTCGCCGAGTTCCGTCGCAGCGGCTTCAGCCGCTACCCGTGGTTCGACGCCGAGGGCGAGCAGGTGCGCGGCGTGCTGCACATGAAGGACCTGCTGCGCTCGATCGCCGAGCAGGGACGCGTGTCCGACTTCGTCCCGCTGCTGCGCCCGCCGATCCTGCTGCCGCTGCACACGCCGGTGCTCGACGTGCTCAGGCGCTTCCGCGCCGGCCACACGCACCTGGCGCTCGGCGTCGAGGAGTCCGGCCGCGTGGCCGGCTTCTTCACGCTGGAGGACATCCTCGAGGTGCTCGTCGGCGACATCGAGGACGAGCCGATGCGCAACGGCGCGCCCGTCGCGCGCGCCGCGCCGGGCGAGGACTTCACGATCTCCGGCGGCACGCCGATCTACAAGCTCGAGCGCCTGCTCGACCGCGACATCGACGCTCCGGCCGACGTGAACTCGGTCGGCGGCCTTATCATCCACCGCCTGGAACGCCTGCCGATCGAGGGCGAGCGCCTGTCGTTCGACGGCTTCGACCTGACCGTGCACACGATGCAGGGCGCACGCGCGAAGGTCATCCTCGTGCACCCGCACAAACAGCAGCCTGAGGACCATCCATGAGCTCCACCCTGCTCGCCCTGTCCCCGCTGGACGGGCGCTACGCGGCGAAGGCCGCCGCGCTGCAGCCGATCTTCAGCGAGTTCGGCCTGATCCACCGCCGCGTGCGCGTCGAGCTCGCCTGGCTGCTGGCGCTGGCCGACGAGCCCTCGATCGCCGAGGTGCCGGCGCTGTCGGACGCCGCGCGCGCGGCGCTGCTGGCGATCGGCGACGGCTTCGGCGAGGACGACGCGGCGCGCGTCAAGGCGATCGAGCGCACGACGAACCACGACGTCAAGGCCGTCGAGTACTTCATCAAGGAGAAAATCTCGGCGCACGCCGAGCTCGCCGCGGTCAAGGAATTCGTGCATTTTGCCTGCACCAGCGAGGACATCAACAATCTGGCCTACGCGCTGATGCTGCGCGACGCGCGCGACGGCGTGCTGCTGCCGGCGCTCGACGCGGTCGTCGCCAAGCTGCGCGAGATGGCGCACGCGCACGCCGCGCTGCCGATGCTGTCGCGCACGCACGGGCAGACCGCCTCGCCGACCACGCTGGGCAAGGAGATCGCCAACGTCGTCGCGCGCCTCGAGCGCCAGCGCCGGCAGATCGCCGCCGTGGAGCTGACCGGCAAGATCAACGGCGCGGTCGGCAACTACAACGCGCACGTCGCCAGCTACCCCGACGTGGACTGGCCGGCGTTCGCGCGCCGCTTCGTCGAGGGGCTCGGCCTCGCGTTCAATCCGTACACCACGCAGATCGAGCCGCACGACTGCATCGCCGAGCTGGGCGACGCGATCCGGCGCGCCAACACCGTGCTCGTCGACTGGGCGCGCGACGTCTGGGGCTACATCTCGCTCGGCTACTTCCGCCAGACGCTCAAGGCCGGCGAGGTCGGCTCGTCGACGATGCCGCACAAGGTCAACCCGATCGACTTCGAGAACGCCGAAGGCAACCTCGGCCTGGCCAACGCGCTGTTCGAGCACTTCGGCGCCAAGCTGCCGATCAGCCGCTGGCAGCGCGACCTGACCGATTCGACCGTGCTGCGTGCGCTCGGCACCGCGTTCGGCCACACGCAGGTCGCGCTGGACGCGCTGCTGCGCGGCCTGGGCAAGCTCGCCGCCGCGCCGGACCGCCTCGCCGCCGACCTCGACGCCAGCTGGGAAGTGCTCGCCGAGGCCGTGCAGACCGTCATGCGGCGCCACGGGCTGCCCGAGCCGTACGAGCAGCTCAAGGCGCTGACGCGCGGCCACGGCATCACACGCGAGGCGCTGCGCGAGTTCATCGGCGGCCTGGACCTGCCCGAGGAGCGCAAGCGCTACCTGCTCGCGCTGACGCCGGCGACCTATACCGGCCTCGCCGCCGAGCTCGCGCGCGCGGTCTGACCGCCGCGGCATCGCGGCGCCGGCACCACCGGAGGCGAAGCGCCCGCTCGGAGCGCGCGATCGCCTGCGCGTATTCGAGGAGGTGTCGGGTCCGGGCGAATGGATCGCCTCGACGACCGCCGGTCGGCAGCTCGGCACGGGTGGGCCGCGACGTTGCGGAACCCGCGCCACGCCGAGCGCTGCCCGCCGAAGATGGTCCGGCCCGCCGGCGGCAGGCCGGATTGCCGGCCGCTCAGGCCGCCTTGGCGAGGCCCTCGGCGCGCAGCGCCGCCTGCACCGCCGGACGCTCGGCGACGCGGCGCTGGAACGCGGCGAGCGCGTCGAAGCCGCCGAGGTCCAGGCCGACCGCGCCGGCCCAGTTCGTGACCACGAACAGGTATGCGTCGGCGACGCCGAAGCGCTCGCCGGACAGGTACGGCCGCTCCGCCAGCCGCCGCTCGACCAGCTCGTAACGCTGGCGCAGGTACGCCTTGCGCTCCTCGCGCACCTCGGCCGGCGTGGCCGGCTTGAACAGCGGCGTATAGGTCTTGTGCAGCTCCGAATTGACGTAGCCGAGCATCTCCTGCAGGCGCACGCGCTCGAGCGTGCCGTGCGCCGGCGCGAGCTGCGCCTCGGGGCGCAGATCGGCCAGGTACTGCACGATCGCCGGGCCTTCCGTGAGCACCTGGCCGTCGTCGAGCTCGAGCGCGGGCACGTAGCCTTTCGGGTTGATCTCCAGATAGTCGCGGCCGCTCTCGGTGCGCTTGGCCTTGAGATCGACCTTCTCGAGCTGGAGCTCGATGCCCGCCTCGCGGGCGACGATGTGCGGCGACTGCGAGCAGGCGCCGGGGGCGTAGTAGAGCTTCATGCGGATCTCCTGATCGGACGTTGGACTGCGCGGCGGGCGGCGCACGCGCCGCCGTTCGCGAGGCGCCGCATCGTAGTGCAACGAAGTTACCGATGGATACCTGATAACCCGGAGTAACTCGACGAATGTGGTATCTTTGCGGTTACCGACTTACTGCCGGGTCACCGGCGATCCGCCCCGGAGTGCCGATGGGCCTGCCCCTCCGCAAAAGCAAGGTCGAGGCGCCGCCGGCGTGCCCGCTGACCGAGTGCATGGCGCTGCTGCGCGGCGCCTGGGCGCCGAACGTCATTTGGCATCTGGGCGCCGGCCCGCGCCGCTTCGGCGAGCTGCGCCACGACATCCCGCGCATCTCCGCGCGCGTGCTGAGCGCGCGGCTGCACGAGCTCGAGGCCAAGGGCGTGATCACGCGCCGCCTGCTGGACACCTCGCCGCCGTCGGCCGAGTACGAGCTCACCGATCTCGGCCACGAGCTGCTTCCGGCGATCCGCGCGATCGTGCGCGTCGGCGAGAAGATCGTTCCCGGCGCGGGCGCGCGGACGAGGCGGCCGGCATGAGCCGCCGCGCGCACGCGCCGCAGCGCGGCGGCGGGCCGATCGAGCGCCGCGCGCGCCCCGGCCGGCCGCTCGGCATGGCGCCGGCCGAGTTCCTGCGCGACTATTGGCAGAAGCGCCCGCTGCTGATCCGCGGCGCATTCGCCGGTTTCCGCAGCCCGGTGACGCCGGACGACCTGGCCGGCCTGGCCTGCGAAGAGCTCGCGCTGGCGCGCATCGTCGTGCACGAGCCCGGGCGCGACCGCTGGACGCTGCGCCACGGCCCGTTCGCCGAGGACGACTTCGCCGGGCTGCCGCGCACGCACTGGACGCTGCTGGTGCAGGACGTCGACAAGTGGGATGCCGACGTCGCCGCGCTGCTGCCGCACTTCGGCTTCCTGCCGAGCTGGCGCATCGACGACGTGATGATCAGCTACGCCGAGGACGGCGGCTCGGTCGGCGCGCACGTCGACCAGTACGACGTGTTCCTGCTGCAGGGCCTGGGCCGGCGGCGCTGGCAGATCAGCACCGATCCGCAGGCGCCGACGGCGTTCCGCGACGACGCCGAGCTGCGCCTGCTGCGCGCGTTCGCGCCCACGCACGAATGGATCCTCGAGCCCGGCGACGTGCTCTACCTGCCGCCCGGGGTGCCGCACCACGGCGTCGCGCTCGGCGCCTGCATGACCTACTCGATCGGCATGCGCGCGCCGTCGCAGGCCGAGCTGCTGGTCGACCTCGCCGAAACGGTGGCCGAGACGCTGCCGGAGACGCGGCGCTTCGCCGATCCCGACCTCGCGCCCGCGCGCGGCGACGGCGAGATCGACGAGGCGGCGCTGGCGCGCGTGCGCCGCGCGCTGCCGCTGCTCGGCGACGTCGACCCGGCGCTGCTGCGCGCCTGGTTCGGCCGCTTCATCACCCGCTACCGCAGCGCACAGGTCGTGGCGCCGCCCGGGCGCGCGCTCGGCGACGCCGCGTTCGCCGCCGCGCTCGCCGGCGGCGCGCGCGTGCGGCGCAATCCGTGGTCGCGCCTGGCCTGGCTGCGCAGCGGAAACGCGGCGACGCTGTTCGCCTCCGGCGCCGACCACCGCTGCTCGCGCGCGTTCGCCCGCTTCGTCTGCAGCCGCGCCGAATTCGCGCTGGCCGAGGCGCCCGGCGGCGCAGGCGACCGCGCGGCGCTGCGCGCGCTGCTCGACGGCGGCCATCTCGCGCTCGTGCGCGAACGGCGGCGGCGGCGATGATCGAGGAGGCAAGCTTCCACGTCGAGCCGGCGTCCTGGGCGGCGGATGCGGCCGACCTGCGCGAGGTGCGCGAGCAGGTGTTCCTGGTCGAGCAGAACGTCTCGCCCGAGGACGAATGGGACGCGCTCGATGCGACCTCGTTCCACGCGCTGGCGCGCGACCGCGAGGGACGGCCGATCGGCACCGGCCGGCTGACGCCCGAACGCACGATCGGCCGCATCGCCGTGCTCGCGCCCTGGCGCGGCCGCGGCGTCGGCCAGGCGATCGTGCGCCTGCTCCTGGAGCAGGCGCGCGCGCTCGGCCATCCGGCCGTCGAGCTGCACGCGCAGACGCATGCGATCCCGTTCTATGCCGCGCTCGGCTTCGAGGCCTACGGCGAGGAATTCGACGAATGCGGCATCCGCCACCGGATGATGCGGCGCGCGCTCGCGCCGCTGGCCGGCCCGCCGCCGGCGCCGGCGGCGCCGCGCGTCGAGGCGCGGATCCTGGCCGCCGAGGACCGCGCCGAGGCGCAGGCCGCGGTCGCCGCCCTGCTCGCCGATGCGCGCCACGAGGTGGCGATCTACACGCGCGACCTCGATCCGGGCCTGCTCGACACGCCCGAGGCGCTGGACGCGCTCAAGCGCATCGCCCTGTCCGGCCGCCGCGCGCGCGTGCGCATCATCGTCCACGACGCGGCCCGCGCGCTGGCCGACGGACACCGCCTGATCGGCCTGGCGCAGCGCCTGCCGAGCGCGATCGCGCTGCGCACGCCCGAGGACGAGCGCGACCTGGCCTATCCGGCGGCGTTCCTGGTCAACGACCGCCGCGGCTACCTGTTCCGCAAGCTCGCCTCGCGCCCCGAAGGCGAAGGGTCGACCTACGCCCCGGGCCGGCACGCGCAGCTCGCCGAGCTCTTCGATCAGGTCTGGGAGCGCTCGGCGCCGAGCGCGCAGCTGCGCGTGCTTGGGATCTGAACGAATGCCCCAAGCTGTTTCGTGCGTCTGCAGCAAAAGCGGCCGCGACCGGCTATAATTCGACGTTGGATCGGCCTCCTCCGTAACGGCCGCGGCAAGCATCCTTTCGAGGCGCGCAACCGCGCGCTTTTTCGTCTGTACGGTGGCAGAGTGAGCGCAAATCCCCTTCAGTCCAGCCTTCTCGAGCAGTTCCAGGCCACGTCCGCGCTGTCCGGCGGCAACGCCGCCTTCATCGAGGCCCTCTACGAGGACTATCTCGGCGATCCCGCCGCCGTGCCCGCCGCCTGGCGCGGCTATTTCGACGCCCTCAAGGGCCGCGCCGGCGACGTGCCGCATTCGGCGGCGATCGCACGCATCGAGGCGGCGCAGAAGCAGAACGGCCACGCGCGCGTGCAGGCGGCCGTCGAGGCGCCGTCGCAGAAACAGGCCGGCGTGCTCAAGCTGGTCACCGCGTACCGCTCGCGCGGCCACCTGGCCGCCAGGCTCGACCCGCTGGACATGGAGCACGCGTTCACCGAGGCCGACCTCAAGGGCATCGGCCTGCTGCCGCGTCCGTCGGCGCCGGATCTCGACCCGACGTTCCACGGCCTCGGCCCCGCCGACCTCGACACCGAGTTCAGCACCGGCTCGCTGGCCGGCCCGCAGCGGCTGAAGCTGCGCGACCTGGTCGCCCTGCTGAAGGCGACCTACGCCGGCAGCATCGGCGCCGAGTTCATGCACATCTCCGACGTCGAGCAGCGCCAGTGGGTGCACGAGCAGCTCGAGCGCGCCGGCGGCAACTACGGCCTCAGCGCCGACGACAAGAAGCGCGTGCTGGAGAAGCTGGTGCAGGCCGACGGCCTCGAGCGCTACCTGCACACCAAGTACGTCGGCCAGAAGCGCTTCTCGCTGGAAGGCGGCGACAGCCTGATCCCGCTGCTCGACGAGCTGATCCGCCGCGGCGGCGCCGACGGCATGAAGGACATGGTGCTCGGCATGGCCCACCGCGGCCGCCTGAACGTGCTGGTCAACATCCTCGGCAAGTCGCCGCAGAAGCTGTTCGCCGAGTTCGACGGCAAGTTCGACCATCCGGACGACCCGGCGCACTCCGGCGACGTGAAGTACCACATGGGCTTCAGCGCCGATGTGAAGACGCCGGGCCGCACCGTGCACCTGGCGCTGGCGTTCAACCCGTCGCACCTGGAGATCGTCAATCCGGTCGTCGCCGGCTCCGTGCGCGCGCGCCAGACGCATCGCCGCGACGAGACGCGCGAGCACGTCGTGCCGGTGCTGATCCACGGCGACGCCGCGTTCGCCGGCCAGGGTGTCAACATGGAGCTGCTGAACATGTCGCAGGCGCGCGGCTTCTGCGTCGGCGGCACGATCCACGTCGTCGTCAACAACCAGGTCGGCTTCACGACCTCGAACCCGCACGACGCGCGCTCGACGCTGTACTGCACCGACGTCGCCAAGATGGTCAACGCGCCGGTGTTCCACGTGAACGGCGACGATCCCGAGGCGGTGCTGTTCGTCGCGCGCCTGGCGTTCGACTTCCGCCAGAAGTTCAAGCGCGACGTCGTCATCGACCTGGTCTGCTACCGCCGCCACGGCCACAACGAGGCCGACGAGCCGGCGGCGACGCAGCCGCTGATGTACCAGATCATCCGCGCGCGCCCGCCGGCGCGCGAGCTGTACGCGCAGAAGCTGATCGCCGAGGGCGTGGTCACCGACGCCGACGCCAAGGCGCTGGTCGACGGCTACCGCGCCAAGCTCGAGGCCGGCACGCCGATCGCCGAGCTCGATCCGGACTTCACCGACGAGTTCGCCGTCGACTGGCGCAGCCACATCGGCGGCACGCTCGCCGAGGAAGTGAAGACCGGCGTCGCCAAGGACGCGCTGGCCGAGCTCAACCGCCGCATCCTCGCCGTGCCGAGCGGCATCGCGCTGCACTCGCGCGTGGCCAAGATCTACGAGGACCGCGCGAAGATGGCCGCCGGCGAGCTGCCGATGGACTGGGGCTTCGCCGAGAACCTGGCCTACGCCTCGCTGATCGCCGACGGCTACGACCTGCGCCTGGTCGGCCAGGATTCCGGCCGCGGCACGTTCTTCCATCGCCACGCGGTGCTGCACGACCAGAACAGCGGCGGCGACTACGTGCCGCTCGCGACCGTGCGCCCGGGCGCCAACGTGACGATCGTCGACTCGCTGCTCAGCGAGGAGGCGGTCATGGCGTTCGAATACGGCTATTCGACCTCCGAGCCGCAGACGCTCGTGCTGTGGGAGGGCCAGTTCGGCGACTTCGCCAACGGCGCCCAGGTCGTCATCGACCAGTTCATCTCCTCCGGCGAGGCGAAGTGGGACCGCCTGTCCGGCCTGGTGCTGCTGCTGCCGCACGGCTACGAGGGCCAGGGACCCGAGCATTCCTCGGCGCGCCTGGAGCGCTACCTGCAGCTGTGCGCGCTGGAGAACATGCAGGTCTGCGTGCCGACCACGCCGGCGCAGATGTTCCACATGCTCCGGCGGCAGATGCTGCGCAAGGCGCGCAAGCCGCTCGTCGTCATGACGCCGAAGTCGCTGCTGCGGCACAAGCTCGCGGTGTCGACGCTCGACGAGCTCGCCGACGGCCGCTTCCAGCTCGCCATCCCCGACACCACCGCGAAGAAGGGCGCGAAGCTGCGCCGCGTGATCCTGTGCTCGGGCAAGGTCTACTACGACCTCGTCGAGGAGGCCGGCAAGCGCGGCATCGGCGACGTCGCCGTCGTGCGCGTCGAGCAGCTCTATCCGTTCCCGCGCAAGGAAGTCGCCGCCGAGCTGGCCAAGTACCCCGGCGCCAAGGAGGTCATCTGGTGCCAGGAAGAGCCGATGAACCAGGGCGCCTGGTACCAGATCCGCCACCACCTGCAGGCGGTGCTGGCGCCGAAGCAGACGCTGGCCTACGCCGGCCGCGCCCGCTCGCCGGCGCCGGCCGCCGGCCACCTGTCGACGCACCTGGCCGAGCAGGCCGCGCTGCTCGAGCAGGCGCTGGTCGCGCCGGCCGGTTCCGAGCACGTGGCGGAATGACCTGCGCGGCGGATCGGCCGGGGCGCGGCACGGCGCACGAGCGCCGCCGCGCCCTCTCGCGCACCGGCGCCCGCGCGAACGGGCGGCGCCGGACGTGCGGGCCGCATCCGCCGCGACCGAACGCTTTCCCGATAGCCGCGCGCACGGACGGGCGCCGAACCATCGAACAGTACGGCCAGGACGGCCGCCGCTGATCTTCGCGCTCGAGGACGGGCGCCGAACAACAAGGCCTGAAGCTATGTCGATCGAAGTCAAAGTTCCCGTTCTGCCCGAGTCCGTTTCCGATGCGACGATCGCGACCTGGCACAAGAAGCCGGGCGACGCGGTCAAGCGCGACGAGAACCTGGTCGACCTCGAAACCGACAAGGTCGTGCTCGAAGTGCCCGCGCCGGCCGACGGCGTGCTGAAGGAGATCAAGTTCGAATCCGGCGCGACGGTCACCAGCCAGCAGGTGCTGGCGATCCTCGAGGAAGGCGCCGCCGCTGCCGCGCCCGCTCCGGCCAAGGCCGAGGCGAAGGCCGAGGCGCCCAAGCCCGCCGCGCCGGCGCCCGCCCCGGCCCAGGCGCCGGCCACACCGGCGAAGGTCGCCGAGCTGTCCCCGGCCGGCCAGCGCGTCGCCGCGGAGAACAAGATCGACGTCTCCGCCGTCTCCGGCACCGGCCGCGACGGCCGCGTGACGAAGGAGGACCTCGTCAACTTCATGCGCAGCGGCTCGCCCGCCCCGGCCGCCGCGCCGGCGGCGAAGCCGACGCCGGGCGCGCGTCCGGAAGAGCGCGTGCCGATGACGCGCATGCGCGCGAAGATCGCCGAGCGGCTGATGCAGTCGAAGAACTCGATCGCGATGCTGACCTCGTTCAACGAGATCAACCTGTCCAAGGTCGCGGCGATGCGCAAGGAGCTCGGCGAGCAGTTCGAGAAGGCCAACGGCATCAAGCTCGGCTTCATGAGCTTCTTCGTCAAGGCCGCCTGCGAGGCGCTCAAGCGCCATCCGATCGTCAACGCCTCGGTCGACGGCAACGACATCATCTACCACGGCTACCAGGACATCTCGGTCGCGGTGTCGACCGACAAGGGCCTGGTCACGCCGGTGCTGCGCGACGCGCAGGCGATGAGCTTCGCCGAGATCGAGAAGGCGATCGCCGCCTACGCCAAGAAGGCGCGCGAGGGCGGCCTGACCCTCGACGACCTGCAGGGCGGCACGTTCACGATCACCAACGGCGGCACGTTCGGCTCGCTGTTCTCCACGCCGATCGTCAACCCGCCGCAGAGCGCGATCCTCGGCATGCACACGATCAAGGAGCGCGCGATCGTCGAGAACGGCCAGGTCGTCGCCGCGCCGATGATGTACGTGGCGATCAGCTACGACCACCGCATCATCGACGGCAAGGACGCGGTGCTGTTCCTCGTCGACATCAAGAACCAGCTCGAGAATCCGCACAAGATGCTTCTCGGCCTGTAGGCCGAGAAGCATCCGGGATTCGGGATTAGAGAATCGGGATTCGTGAAAGCAACTCGTTCGCGACGCCCTTCTCGCTTTTTCGAATCCCCAATCCCCAACCCCGAATCCCGTGAGCGAATGAAATGAGCGAACAGTACGACGTCATCGTCATCGGCGGCGGCCCCGCCGGCTATCACGCGGCGATCCGCGCGGCGCAGCTCGGCCTCAAGGTCGCCTGCGTCGACGAATTCGCCGGCAAGGACGGCAAGGCCGCGCTGGGCGGCACCTGCCTCAACGTCGGCTGCATTCCGTCGAAGGCGCTGCTCGATTCCTCCAAGCAGTTCTGGAACCTCACGCACGGCTTCGCGGTGCACGGCATCACCGCCAAGGACGCGTCGATCGACATCGGGACGATGGTCGGCCGCAAGGACAAGATCGTCAAGCAGTTCACCGGCGGCGTCGCGCTGCTGTTCAAGGCGAACAAGGTCACGCCGTACTTCGGCCGCGGCCGGCTGCTCAAGGACCGCCAGGTCGAGGTCACCTCCGTCGCCGACGGCTCCAAGCAGACGATCTCGGCGGCGAACGTGATCCTGGCCACCGGCTCGGTGCCGATCGAGCTGCCGTTCGCGAAGTTCGACGGCAAGCGCATCGTCGACAACGCCGGCGCGCTGGATTTCGCCGAGGTGCCCGGGCGGCTCGGCGTCATCGGCGCCGGCGTCATCGGCCTCGAGCTCGGCAGCGTGTGGAAGCGCCTCGGCGCGGACGTCACGATCATCGAGGCGCTGCCGGACTTCCTCGCCGCCGCCGACGCCGACGTGGCCAAGGCCGCCGCGCGCGAGTTCGCCAAGCAGGGGCTCAAGATCGAGCTCGGCGCCAAGCTCTCCAAGGCCGAGGTCAAGGGCGAGGAGGTGCATCTGACCTATTCGGGCAAGGACGGCGAGAAGCAGCTCGTCGTCGACAGGCTGCTGGTCGCGGTCGGCCGCCGCGCGTACAGCGACGGCGTGCTCGGCGAGGGCACCGGCGTCAAGCTCGACGAGCGCGGCCGCTTCGTCGTCGACGAGCACTGCTGGACCGGCGTCGAAGGCGTCTGGGCGGTCGGCGACTGCGTGCGCGGCCCGATGCTCGCGCACAAGGGCTTCGAGGAAGGCATCGCGGTCGCCGAGATCATCGCCGGCAAGCCCGGCCACGTGAATCTCGACACGATCCCGTGGGTCATCTACACCGAGCCGGAGATCGCCTGGGTCGGCAAGACCGAGAAGCAGTGCAAGGACGAGGGCATCCCGTACAAGACCGGCAACTTCCCGTTCGCCGCGGTCGGGCGCGCCGTGGCGATGAACGAGCCGGCCGGCTTCGTGAAGATGATCGCCCACGCCGAGACCGACCGCATCCTCGGCGTGCACCTGGTCGGCGCGAACGTCTCCGAGCTCGTCGCCGAATGCGTCGTCGCGATGGAGTTCAAGGGCTCGTCCGAGGATCTCGCGCGCATCGTGCACGCGCATCCGACGCTGTCCGAGGCCGTGCACGAGGCCGCGCTCGCGGTCGACAAGCGCGCGATCCACAAGGCCAACTGACGCCGCGGCTGCCGTGTGGAGGCGCCCGGTCCTGCACGGCGGCGGCGCGACGGTGCGCTGCGGCAGGGCGCGCGCACTGCGGCCGCGCCGTGCACGCCCCGGTGCGGCCGCGCGCAAGTAGTAGATGACGGGCCATGCGCATCTGGAGCCTGCATCCGCGATACCTGGACGCCAGGGGCCTGGTCGCGCTGTGGCGCGAGACGCTGCTCGCGCAGGCCGTGCTGCTCGGCCGCACGAAAGGCTATACGCGCCATCCGCAGCTCGAGCGCTTCCGCGCTGGCGCCGATCCTGCCGCCCTGGTCGCCACGTACCTCGAAGACGTCCGCCGCGAAGCTCTCGCGCGCGGCTATGCGTTCGCCTCCGACCGCATCGGCCCGGCGCGCACGCAGGCGAAGCTATGCGTGACCGAGGGCCAGCTCGCCTACGAATGGCGCCATCTGCTGGCCAAGCTCGACCGGCGCGATCCCCCGCGTGCGCAAGCGCTGCAGGCCGTGCGCCGTCCCGATCCCCACCCGCTGTTCGACGTGGTTCCGGGCGAGGTGGAGATCTGGGAGAAAATCGCCTCCGCGCGCCGCGCGTCCCCGTCCTGACGGTGCGGCCGGCACCGTCTCTCGCCTTCAAAGGAGCAGCCGCATGAATCCGTCCCACGCGTTCCAGGCCTTCCGCATCCGCGAAGACGCCGCGGGCTACCGCGCCGGTCTCGAGGACATGCGCGTCGACGAGCTCTCGCCCGGCGAGGTGCTGGTCAAGGTCGCCTACTCCTCGGTCAACTACAAGGACGCGCTGGCCGGCACCGGCAAGGGCAAGATCCTGCGCCAGTTCCCGCTGAACGGCGGCATCGACGTCGCCGGCTACGTCGCCGCGTCGACCGATCCTGCGTTCAAGGAAGGCGACCAGGTGCTGTGCACCGGCTGCGGGCTGTCCGAGACGCGCGACGGCGGCTACGCCCAGTACGCGCGCCTGGAATCGAAATGGGCGATCCCGCTGCCGGCCGGCCTCACGCTGCGCGAGTCGATGGCGCTGGGCACGGCGGGCTTCACCGCCGCGCTGTCGCTGTTCCAGATGGTGCGCAACGGGCAGACGCCGGACATGGGGCCGATCATCGTGACCGGCGCGACCGGCGGCGTCGGCTCGCTGGCGATCGACATCCTCACGCGCGCCGGCTTCGAGGCGCACGCGATCACCGGCAAGGTCGAGCAGTTCGACTGGCTGATCGGGCTCGGCGCGAAGCAGTGCATCGCGCGCGAGGGCCTGCACTGGGGCCAGCGTCCGCTGGAGACGGCGCGCTGGGCCGGCGCGATCGACAACGTCGGCGGCGACATGCTCGCCGGCCTGACGCGCGTGATCCGGCCCTACGGCAACATCGCCAGCTGCGGCCTCGCCGCCTCGGCGGATCTCGCCACCACGGTCATGCCGTTCATCATCCGCGGCGTCAGCCTGCTCGGCGTCGCCTCGGCCGGCACCGCGCGGCCGATCCGCGAGCAGGTATGGGCGCATCTGGCCGGCGACTGGAAGCCGGCGCACCTCGAGCGGATCGCGCATCGCGAGGTCGCGCTCGCCGACCTGCCCGGCGTCTTCGCCACGATGCTGGCCGGCGGATCGCTCGGCCGGACGGTCGTCAGGATCGGCTGAGCGGCTCTTGGCCGAGCCGCCGGCACCTGTCTAGAATGCGTGCCTTCTCCAGGGGAAACAGCCACATGTCCAGAGTACTGATCGTCGACGATTCGCCGTCGCAGCTGGTGGGAATGAAGCGCACGGTCGAGAAGCTCGGTCACCAGGTCATCACCGCCGAGGACGGCGCGGCCGGCGTCGAGGCGGCGCGCCGCGAATTGCCGGACCTGATCCTGATGGACGTCGTCATGCCGAACCTCAACGGCTTCCAGGCGACGCGCACGATCGCCAAGGATCCCAAGACCAGCCACATCCCGATCATCCTGGTGACCACGAAGGACCAGGACACCGACCGCGTCTGGGGCATGCGCCAGGGCGCGAAGGCCTACGTGACCAAGCCGATCGACGACGCCGAGCTCACCAAGGTCATCTCCGAGTACCTGCCGGCGGCGTAGCCGCGCTGGTTTCACGGCCGGCGAAACGAAAAAAGCGTGCGAGCGATCGCACGCTTTTTTCGTGGCTGCGCGGACGGGCCGTCCACGGCCGCGATCCGCGCAGGGATCAGGCGCGCGGATCGAAATCGAACGCCTTGGCCATCTGCTCGTAGAGCGCGCGCTGCGCGTCGTTCTCCGGCTTGGGCACGCGCACCTCGAGCGTGACGATCTGGTCGCCCGGCGCCGGGCCGGGCCAGCCGCGGCCGCGCAGGCGCATCTTGCGCCCGCCGTCGGAGCCGGCCGGGATGCGCAGCTCGACGTTGCCGCCCAGCGTCGGCACGGTGACCGTCGCGCCGAGCGCGGCTTCCCAGGGCGACACCGGCAGCGTCGTCCACACGTCGCGCCCTTCCAGGCGGAAGCGCGGGTCGTCGCGAAATGCCACCTCCAGGATCAGGTCGCCGGACGCGCCGCCGCCGCTGCCGGGATAGCCCTGCCCGGCCAGCCGGATCTGCTGGCCGGGCTGGATGCCGGCCGGGATGCGCACCTCCAGCGTGCGCTCGCCGCCGCCGTCGCGCAGACTGATGCGCTCGCGGCCGCCGTGGTAGGCGGTGCCGAGGTCCACGGCGATCTGCGCGTGCAGGTCGCGGCCGCGGCGCGGGCCGCTGCGGCCGGCGCCGCGGCCGAACAGCGATTCGAAGAAGTCGCTGAAGTCCGCCGCTCCCTCGTCGCCGAAGTCGGCGCCGCGGTGCCAGTTCGGCGGCGGGCCGCGGAATTCGTCGCCGGCGCGGTAGCCGCCGGCGCGGAGCTGGTCGTAGGCCTGCCGCCGCGCCGGATCCTTGAGCGCCTCGTAGGCCTCGTTGACCGCCTTGAACTTCTCCTCGGCGCCGCTCTCCTTGCTGACGTCCGGGTGGTACTTGCGTGCGAGGCGGCGGTACGCCGACTTGATCTCGGCGTCCGACGCCCCGGGCTTCACGCCCAGCGTTTCGTAGTAGTCCTTGAACTCCATCGATGCTCCCGAGTACGCAAACGAAACGGCCTGCGGTTGCAGAGCAGCCGCAGGCCTGATGCTTCGCCGGTGCGCCGCCGCCGGGGCAGCGTACCAAGCCTTCGCCTTCGCAGAAAGAAAGCGCGCCGCCAGTGCGGGTCCGCCGGCCGGCGGGCCGGCGGACGGGGCGCGGTGCGGCGCGTCAGCTGCTGATCGTGATGCGCCGCGGCGTCGTCTCCGGCTTCTTCGGGATCGAGATCTCGAGCACGCCGTTCCTGCCGGTCGCGCTGATGCCGTCGGCGTCGGCGCTGTCCGGCAGCGCGAAGCGGCGGTAGAAGCTGCCGTGCGTACGCTCGACGCGCGTGAACTTCGCGGTCTGCTCCTTGGTTTCCGACTGCCGTTCGCCCTTGATCGACAGGATGCCCTTGTCCATGTGCACTTCGATGTCCTGCGGATCGACGCCCGGGATGTCGGCGTAGATCACGAAGCGCTTGTCCTCTTCCTTGATGTCGACGCGCGGCGTCCACTGGCTGGTGACGACGTTGGACTGGTCGGTGTCGTCGGTGTTGAAGAAGCGATCGAACACGCCCTTGATTTCCTCCTGCAGGTTGCCGTGCGAAATCCAGGGGTTGTAACGGGTGATGGCCATGGTTCCTCTCCGCATTCCGGGGCGGCGCGAAGCGCCGCGATGCCCCGAACGTAAGGCTGGCAGGGGGGCTTTCAAGAGCGCCTCCCCCGCGGGCCGCGGCCGCCGTATGATGCGCCGGCCCCCTCGCCTCCCGTTTCCCCAAGCCCCAGAGGAGTCCTCCATGGCCATCCAGGTCGGCGACCGCATTCCCGACGTGACGCTCAACGTGCTCGCCGACGGCGTGCAGTCCGTCTCCACCGCCGAGTTCTTCCGCGGACGGAACGTCGTCCTCTTCGCCGTGCCCGGCGCGTTCACCCCGACCTGCTCGGAGCACCACCTGCCCGGCTACGTGGAGCGCTACGAGGCGTTCCGCCGCCGCGGCGTCGACGTCGCCTGCATCGCCGTCAACGACGCGTTCGTCATGGACGCCTGGGCCAAGGCCCAGCACGTGCCCGAAGGCCTTGCGATGCTGGCTGACGGCAACGGCGCGTTCGTGCGCGCGCTCGGCCTGGAGATGGACGCCACGCGCTTCGGCATGGGCATCCGCGGCAAGCGCTTCGCGCTGTATGCCGAGGATGGCGTGGTGAAGAAGCTCGCCGTCGAAGCCCCGGGCGAGCTCAAGGTGTCGTCCGCGGACGCGATGCTCGCCGCGATCGGGGAACCTGGCGCGGCCTGACCGGAAGGCTGGCCCCGGCCGCGGCACCGGACCGTTTCCGCGGCGGCGCCGCGGCAGGACCGCAGGTCCGGGTGCGCCGGAGCCGGCGCGGCGGCCCTTGCCGGCCAGCATTGCACCGGCTCCGCGACGCGGGCGCCGCGTGGAAGCGGCGCGCCGCGCACCGGCCGTCAGGCCTCGGGCATTTCCTCGGCGCCGTCGCCCGCCGTGCCGGAAGCGCCGCCCAGCGTTTCGTCCTCGCCGAGCGCCTCGACCTTGACCACGCCGACCAGCGCCTCGTCAGCCGGCAGGCGGATCAGCGTGACGCCTTGCGTGTTGCGCCCGACGCGCGCGATCTCGGCCGCGCGCGTGCGCACCAGCGTGCCCTGGTTCGAGATCAGCATCAGCTCGTCGCTTTCGGCGAGCTGCACGGCACCGATCAGCGCGCCGTTGCGCTCGGAGCACTGGATCGCGATGACGCCCTGGGTGCCGCGGCCCTTGCGCGGATAGTCGGCGAGCTCGGTGCGCTTCCCGTAGCCGCGCTCGGTGGCGGTGAGGATGTCGCCGTCGCCGTCGACGACGATCAGGCTGACCACCTGCTCGCCCTGCGCCAGCTTCATGCCGCGCACGCCGGTCGCGGTGCGTCCCATCGAGCGCACCTCGTCCTCGGCGAAGCGCACCGCCTTGCCGTTCGAGGCGAACAGCATCACGTCGCGGCTGCCGTCGGTGAGCTGCACGTCGACCAGCGCATCGCCCTCGTCGAGGTTGATCGCGATCTTGCCGCGCTGCAGCTGGAACGCGAACTCGGTCAGCGGCGTCTTCTTGACCGTGCCGTCGCGCGTCGCGAACAGCACGTAGCGGTCCTCGGAGAACTCGCGCACCGCCTGCACGGCCTGCACCTTCTCGTCCGGCTCCAGCGGCAGCAGGTTCACGATCGGCTTGCCGCGCGCGTTCGGGCCGGCGTCGGGCAGCTTGTAGACCTTGAGCCAGAACACGCGGCCGGCGCTGGTGAACACCAGCAGCGTGTCGTGCGTGTTGGCGATCCACAGCCGCTCGACGAAATCCTCTTCCTTCATGTTCGTCGCCGAGCGGCCCTTGCCGCCGCGGCGCTGCGCGCGGTACAGGCTGACCGGCTGGCGCTTGGCGTAGCCGGCGTGCGAGAGCGTGACGACGACGTCCTCCGGCTCGATCAGGTCGAGGATGTCGAGGTCCTCCTGGCTGGCCTGGATGACCGTGCGGCGCGGGTCGCCGTACTGCTCCTTGAGCGCGACGAATTCGTCGCGGATCACCTTGAGCAGCACGTCGGGGTTCTCGAGGATCTCGATCAGGCCGGCGATCGTGCGCAGCAGCTCGCGGTACTCGTCGGTGAGCTTCTCCTGCTCGAGCCCGGTCAGGCGCGACAGGCGCATCTCGAGGATCTGCTGCGCCTGCGTCTCGGACAGCTGGTAGCCCGCATCGGACAGGCCGACGCCGGGCGCGAGGCTCTCCGGCCGCGAGGCCTCGGCGCCGGCCGCGGCGAGCAGCGCGCGCACCATGCCGGGCTCCCAGCGCCGCGCGAGCATGCGCTGCTTGGCCTCGTCCGGCGTCGGCGAGGTCTTGATCAGCTCGACCATCTCGTCGATGTTCGCCAGCGCGACGGTCAGGCCTTCGAGGACGTGGGCGCGGTCGCGCGCCTTGCGCAGGTCGAAGATCGTGCGCCGCGTGACGACCTCGCGGCGGTGGCGGATGAACGCGTCCAGGATCTCGCGCAGGCTGAGCGTGCGCGGCTGGCCGTCGACGAGCGCGACCATGTTGATGCCGAACGTGACCTGCAGCTGCGTCTGCTGGAACAGGTTGTTCAGCAGCACCTCGGCGGAGGTGTCGCGGCGCACCTCGATGACGACGCGCAGGCCGTCCTTGTCCGACTCGTCGCGCAGCTCGGAGATGCCCTCGATGCGCTTCTCCTTGACCAGCTCGGCGATCTTCTCGATGAGCCGCGCCTTGTTCACCTGGAACGGGATCTCGGTGACGACGATCGTCTCGCGGCCGTTGTCGTCGGTCTCGATCTCGCATTTCGCGCGCACGAGGATGCGGCCGCGGCCGGTCTTGTACGCCTCGACGATGCCGGACGAGCCGTTGATGATGCCGGCCGTGGGGAAGTCCGGGCCGGGAATCAGGCGCATCAGCTCGTCGAAGCCGAGATCCGGATCGTCGATCAGCGCGATGCACGCGGACAGCACCTCGCCGATGTTGTGCGGCGGCACGTTCGTCGCCATGCCGACGGCGATGCCGGCCGAGCCGTTGACCAGCAGGTTCGGAATGCGCGTCGGCAGGACGGTCGGCTCGAGCTCCTTCTCGTCGTAGTTCGGCTGGTAGTCGATCGTCTCCTTCTCGATGTCGGCGAGCAGCTCCGAGGTCAGCCGGTCGAGGCGGCACTCGGTGTAGCGCATCGCCGCGGCCTCGTCGCCGTCGACCGAGCCGAAGTTGCCCTGGCCGTCGATCAGCACGTAGCGCATCGAGAAGTCCTGCGCCATGCGCACCAGCGCGTCGTAGATCGACGCGTCGCCGTGCGGGTGGTACTTACCCATGACGTCGCCGACCACGCGCGCGCACTTCACGTACGGGCGGTTCCACACCGTGTTGGATTCGTGCATCGCGTACAGCGTGCGCCGGTGCACGGGCTTGAGGCCGTCGCGCACGTCGGGCAGCGCGCGTCCGACGATCACGCTCATCGCATAGTCGAGATAGCTCTTCCGGACTTCGTCCTCGATGTTGACGCGAATGATTTCTTTGGCCAGCTCAGCCATCAGCAACCCTCTGCAAGATGCGCATACGGAAAGCGTCCGCGCCGCCGGCCGCCCCCCTTCGGCAGCGACACGGAGTCTTCGCCGGCGGGGCGCGCCACGGGCGCCGCGCGCGGGCGCGAAAGCAACAGGAAATCATACCACGCCGGCGCCGCCGGCGCAGTCGTTTTTTCCTGATTTCAGCGGGACTTAGGCGCTCCGGACGGGGTTTCGCCCGGGTTCGCGCACGCGCCGGCGGGCAGGATCAGACGGCCTCGTTGCGAGGGGCGCGGAAGATCCAGTACTTGGAGCTCAGGAAGTTCACCACGGCGCCCGCCGCGGAGCCGGCGGCGACGCCGATCGCCGGCCATTGGCGCACCAGCGGCCAGGCCAGCACGCAGGCCGCGTACGCGCCGTAGTTGAGCGCGAAGCCGCCGGCCATGGCGATCAGGTAGCGCAGGAGCTCGCGGCGACGGCTGCCGCTGCTGCGGCCAGCGAACGTGTAGCGCCGGTTGAACGCCCAGGTGGTGGTGGCGGCGGCCAGGAACGAGATCACGCGCGCGCCATACGGATCGGCGCCGAGCTCGCGCACGAGGAACTGCACGATGCCGGCGTCGACGACCAGCCCGAGCACGCCGCTGACGGCGAATAGCATGATCTCCCGGCGCAGCGCCATCGCGGCCGCCGCGGCTTCAGCGCGCGGCGCCGGCCAGCGCGGCCAGCCGCGCCGCGTCCGGACGCTCGACGACGCCGCGCTCGGTGACGATCGCGTCGATCAGCCCGGCCGGGGTGACGTCGAATACCGGGTTCCAGGCGCGCGCGCCCTCGGCCACGGTGCGCTGCCCGCCGTAGGAGAAGAGCTCGTCCGGCGAGCGCAGCTCGATCTCGATGGCGGCCCCGCTCGGCGTGGACAGGTCCACGGTCGACCACGGCGCCACGACCATGAACCTGACGCCGTGGTGGCGCGCCGCGATCGCGAGCTGGTACGTGCCGATCTTGTTCGCGGTGTCGCCGTTGGCGGCGATGCGGTCGGCGCCGACGATCACCCACTGCACGGCGCCGGACTTCATCAGGTGCGCGGCCGCGGAGTCGGCGACCAGCGTCGCCGGGATGCCGTCGCGCAGCAGCTCCCAGACGGTCAGGCGCGCGCCCTGCAGCCAGGGCCGCGTCTCGCCGGCGTAGACCAGGGCGATGCGCCCGGCATTGACCCCGGCGCGCACCACGCCGAGCGCGGTGCCGAAGCCGGCGGTGGCCAGCGAGCCGGTATTGCAGTGCGTCAGCACGCCGCTGCCTTCGCCCAGCAGCGCGGCGCCGAGCTCGCCCATGCGGCGGTTCGCCGCCAGATCCTCGTCCTGGATCGCCTGCGCCTCGCGCGCCAGCGCGTCCGCGCCGCCGGCCAGCGCGGCCTTCATGCGGTCCAGCGCCCACATCAGGTTCACCGCGGTCGGCCGCGCCGCGCGCAGCGTCGCCAGCGCCGCGTCGACGCGCTGCGGATCGTTCCGGGCGGCGAGCACGACGCCCCAGGCGGCGGCGATGCCGATCGCCGGCGCCCCGCGCACGACGAGGTCGCGGATGGCCGCAGCCACCTCGTCCGCGCTCCGGCAGTCGACGTACGTCTCCACGGCCGGCAGGCGGCGCTGGTCGAGCAGGCGCAGGCGATCGCCCTGCCAGAGGACGGCACGGATCGAGTCGTGGGGAGCGGCGGATGGCGTGGTCATGCGGAAGGCGCGGCCTCGTGCGCGACCCGTGCGGCGCACGAGACGAAAAAGACGGGGGCGCAGGGTACCAGCGCGTCCGCGATGCGGCCAGTGCGCGCGCGAGGCATGCCGCCGCGCACGGCGCCGCCTCGCGCAGGCATCCTGCGCGAGGCGGCTGTGACGACGTGGTGGGCGGTGCAGGGATCGAACCTGCGACCCTTGCCGTGTGAAGGCAATGCTCTACCGCTGAGCTAACCGCCCTGCAACCGCCCGCACGGGGCGCGGCGGCGGGAAATGGTGCCGGAGAAGGGAGTCGAACCCCCGACCCACGCATTACGAATGCGTTGCTCTACCAACTGAGCTACTCCGGCGAGGGGCGCGGAGTATAGACATTCGGCGGCGGGACGACAAGCGTGGGATGCAGGTTCGGCGCTCGTCAAAGGCGACGCACGCCGCCGCGCGCTACCAGCAGTCGCCGTTGCTGTGGTCGTCCGCCGGCGCGTTCTTGTAGCCGGTATTGTCGAGCGTGAGCATGCCGCAGGAATCGTTGAGCTGCGGTCCCTGCGGCGTGGCCTGCAGCACGTACGTCTGGTTGCCGTTGCCGAGCCTCACGTTCACCGTGTAGTACTGCTTCTCGGACGTCGTATCCATTCCCAGCTGATCCGCGGTCGCGTACCGGTTCATGCTCGTGTAGTAGCGCTCCTGCGCCGCCGCGAAGCGCATCAGCAGCTCCTTGCCGTCGGCGCGCCGCGTGCGATAGGCGTATTTCGAATAGCTCGGGTACGCGATCGCGGCGAGGATCGCGACGATGGCGACGACGACCATCATCTCGATCAGCGTGAACCCTCTGGCTTTGCGACTCATCACGTTGTCCCCCGATGTCGATGTTGGGATCGCCGCGGCGTGCCGGCCGGCGGCCCCGGCCGCCGCACGAGCGACCGGCCGTCTCCGCGCGCCACCCGCCGGACGTGGCCGGCCCGCGCCGGCGCGCGGGCGCCGTTCCATTCCGCGGCGGCGGCCCTCGCCTACCAGTTGAGCAGCTCGCGCCATGCGCCGCGATGCCACGGCGGCACGGCCGCATCCAGCGCCTTGCGCACCTCGTCGGTCAACAGCGGCGTCAGGCCCGGGATGATCAGCTTCGCGCCGCCGCGCGCGATCATCGCGTCGGCCGGCGGCGAGGCCAGCGACTTCACGACGCCGACGAGGCCGCGTCCGGTGCCGGCGCCGCCGCCGGTCGCGAATGCCGCGCCGGTCGCCGCGTCGACGACCATGATCGAGTAGCGCGCGCCCGGATCGCACGGGTCGTCGCTCTTCGGAATCAGGCCGTACAGCAGCGCCAGGTTCGCGGAGACGAACGGCAGCGCGCGGCGCTGCGCGCGCTCGCCGCGCTCGGTCGCGATGTTCAGGCGCACGCGCCAGCCGTGGGCCGGCACGGACTGCACGATCGGGTCGCCGCTCGCGTTCTGCGACGACAGCCGCATCGGCGGCGTACCGGCCGGCAGCGTGCCGGTCGGGTTGACGAAGCCGGTGATGCTGCGCGTATCGCCGGCGCCCTGCGCCAGCGTCTGCGTGACGAGCTGGTTGACGCGGATCGGGTAGTAGCTCGACGCCGTGCCGTAGTCGCGCACGCCGTAGAACGCCTGCTCGGGAATCGCGCTCGTGCGGTCGTCGCTGCCCAGGTACTTGCCGGTGCCGACGACGATGATCGGCAGGCGCGTGACCGGATCGCGCAGCGCGGTCGGGTTGAACACGATCGGCTGGTCGCCCTGGTTCGTCGCGCCGCCGCTGCCGGCGGTCATGAACATGAGATCGACCTTCCACTGGGCGGGATCGTTCGCGGTCAGGTCGAAGCGCCACAGGTTGCCGGCGAGGTCGCCCGCGTAGGCCAGGTCGTCGACCTCGTCCGAGCCGAGGTCGTAGACCATCGGCGTGGACAGGCCGAAGCTCTTGAACCCGGCCGGCTTCGCCTGCGGCGAGGTGCTGGTGCGGATCTCCCGGATCAGCGTGCCGGTCGCCAGATCGATCACGAGCAGCGAGGTGCGCTTGGCCGCCGCCTCGGTGCGGTCGGTCGGCTTCGCCGCGGCGTCCGCGTTCGACGGGAAGTAGCCGCTCGAGACGAGCGCGACCCACTTGTTCTGGTAGCGGATGCGCGCGACGTTGGCCGAGTCGTAGGTGTAGCCGAGCGAGGCGCAGCTGCGCACGCCGGTGGCGCAGGGCGGGTCCGCGTCGGCGCTCGGCGCGTCGCCGCTGGTGAATTCCCACATCGGGATGCCGAGCGCCGCGGTCGACTCGCTGGCCGGGCCCGGCTCGGTCACGTCGAGCGCGTAGATGCCGCGGCCGCCGAGACGCAGCGAGCCGAGCAGGACCGTGCGCCAGCGGCCGTTGACGAACACGTCGGCTTCGCGCGGCTTCGAATCGACGCCGGGCACGAGGCCGGCGTCGCGCGCCGTGGAGCTCGCCAGGCGGCCGTTGGCGATCAGCGTGTTCGGGACGTAGGCCCAGCTTTCGACGCCCGACTCGGCATCGAACGCGTGCAGCATGCCGTCGTTGGCGCCGACGTAGGTCATCGGCCGGCGTGCACGGTAGCGGTTCTGGTAGCCGGCGTAGCTGTCCTGCTCGTTCTGCGCCGCCACCGCCTCCGGCGATCCGGGCGGGAACATGTCGTGGTAGCCGGCGCGCGGCGAGGAGACGTAGGCCGGCTCGGCGTTGATGACGGCGCCGAGCACCGAGGTGCGCCCGCGCAACTGCGGCGTCGCCGTCGCGTTCTCGTTGTCCCGCTTGCCGCGCAGGTAGTCGACGCGGACCGGGCCGTAGCCGTCGCAGTTGGCGTCGGTGCCGCTGATGCGCGTGCAGGCGGCGGCCGCGCCCGGCCTGTGGTTGAGCGCCATCTTCTGCGCGTCGGTGAGCGAGTCCCAGCGAAACGCGCGGCCGCTGCCGTTGCCGTCGGAGGTGAGGATGATGCGGCTGCCCGGATCGCGCGCCGGGTTCGAGCCGGCCGGGTCTCCGCACCGGTCGCCGGTCAGCAGACAACCCGCGTCCCAGTACGGATTCGCCGGCGAGCCGGCTCCGTCGAGCTGGTAGCGCTTGAAGCTGCCGCTCCAGTCGCTGGTGTCGTAGCCGCCCAGATAGGCGCTGTTGCCGCCGGTCAGGATCGGCAGCGACACCGAGGCCGGCGTCGACGAGCTGTTCTGCGCGATGACGCTGGCGATGATCTTCTGCAGCGCCTCGATGAGCTCGCCGGGATTGCTGGCGGCGAAGAACTGGCCGCGGCTGTTGAGCGCCGCGTGCCACATGTCGTCGATCTTCTCGGCAGTGTCCGAGTACGGCGCGCTCGAGCCCTGCAGCCTCGGCCAGGCCAGCGTGCCCCGGCGCAGCTTGAGCAGGTTGTCCACCGTGTTCGGAATCGTGCCGGACACGCCGAAGCCGATCATGAACTGCACCAGATGCGGCCACGTCGCCGGATCGTTGGCCGGATTCCAGTAGAGCTCCTGGTTCTGCAGCCAGTTGTCGCCCGGCGTCAGCGGCGTCGTGCCGGTGATGCCGGTCGTGCGGTCGGCCAGGTACGGGCGCACCTTGAGCTTGGTCTGCTCGTTGTTCATGAAATCCGGGCGCAGATCGGTCGCCCAGAAGTTGAACGCGATGTCGGCCATCGTGTGCTGCGCGCTGCTGGCCTCGTTCCAGAAGATCTTGCTCTGCAGCGCCGAGGTCGAGTAGTTCGTCCCGTCCGGCAGCCCCACCGCCGCCGTGTCGATGCGCGCCGGGCTCTCCACCGCCTGGTTCCACATGCCGTCCGTCATCTGGATGTGGAAGTTCTTGCGGCAGCTCAGCTCGCGCTGCAGCGTGCGGTCCCAGTACGGATTGGTGTCGCTGGAGCCGGTGTTCTGCTGGAACAGCCGGCCGGCGAGCATGGCCGCGGCCTGGTTCGGCGTGCTGCCCGAGGCCGGCACCGAGAACAGCCACTGGTAGAACTTCGTTCGCGTGTTGTCGATCGCGGCGTTGTCCTCGAACGGAAAGATCTTCGTCGTTCCGGGCACGAGCCGGTTGCTGTTGATGTTCTGCCAGGCGACGCGGATGCCCTTGTCGAACGGCGCGTACGCGCGCGAGACCGCGGTGACCGCGGCCATCGTGCGCGTGCGGTAGTACGAGTACCAGTTGGCGAAGTTCTGCTGCTGCGAGGCCGGCAGCGGCTGCCATTTCCAGTTCGAGCTGGTGTACAGCGTCGAGGTGTTGGAGATACGGCCGTTCGCGTCCAGCGTCAGCGCCGGGCCGTCGTAGTAGAAGTAGCCGGCGCCGGTCCTGCCGCAGAACGACTTGTTGGACAGGTTGTCCGTCGAGCTCGACGCCGGGTTGTTCGGACGGTTCTGCAGGATGCCGTTGCGCCAGGCCGCGCCGAAGACCGCCGGCGGGAACGTCGCGCCGCTCGGCCCGATCGGCGGGTCGTACTGCGCGTCGGCGTTGTAGTACGCGCCGTTCATCGCCCACGAACGCGGATCGCCGGCCGGCGATCCCGGCGTGATCACGCCGGCGCAAAGATACGGCGCGGCCTGCGACGGATAGGTGCGGTTCGCGCTCTCCGACTGGTCGCTGTCGTTGCCGGTGTTCCATCCCGCGCCCGTGTACGGGCGCTGGTCCGGCATGTGGTGCCAGTTCATCGAACCGGAGTCGTCGAACGTCAGCACGACGTTCGGCGCGACCTTCGAGGTCAGCTCGGGCGGCGTGGTCAGCAGATCGATCGTGCCTTCGGCGGCGGTCTGCGCATGCAGCGCCGGCGTACCGACGACGGCGCAGACGGCCGCGAGGGCTATGGAGAGCGCGAAGGAAGACGCAAGCCTGCTCATCGTACGATCCTCGGAAAGCTCCGCCCGGTCAGGGCTCGATGCCGGTATTGGTCAGGTTGGCCGACGAGAACACGCTTTCGGCGACGCGCACGACCGCGCCGCTGCCGCCCTGGCTGCGCGCGGTGATGCGGTAGAACCAGGCCGCGCCGGCGCCGCCCATGCGCTCGGGATCGATCGCGCCGGACTGGCTGCCGGCGCCCGGCGGCACGTTCGCGCCGAGGTCCTCGACCAGCACCACCGGCTGCGCCGCGAGCGAGGCGGTCTCGGCGTCGCCGCCGAGTCCGGTCAGCACGTGGGCGTAGTTCGGCGTGCCGGGCAGACGGTCGACCCAAGTGGTCGAGGTGCGGAAGCTCTGCACCGACGGACGCAGCGTTCCGTCGATCTGCGGCCGGTAGACGCAGGTGCCGGTGCTGGTACCGATGCACGGCGGCAGCGGCTGTCCCGCCGCGGCGGTGAAGCTCAGGCTCCACAGCCAGGCCTCGGTGCCGCGCAGCGCGCTTTCCGCGCCCATCATGCCGAGCTGGCGGTTGCGCATGCCGCCGGTCATCTTCTCCTGCAGCACCGAGGTGCCGATCGCGGTCAGCGACAGCAGCGTGATCAGCAGCAGGAAGATCAGCGCGACGAACAGCACCGCGCCGTTCTGGCGCCCGAAATCGCGACGAGTCGACGTGTTCATCGGCGGACCTAGAGATTGTGGTTGCGTCCGGAGACGTAGGCGACGAACTCGCGGCGCATCATGCTGCCGGCCTTCAGCCCCGAAGCCAGCACGAGATCGTCGGTGCCGACGACGAGCGCGCTGCCGTTGAAGCGGTACGTCCGGCTGCCGTTGTCGAGCCCGAACACCTCGTCGACGGTGTTGACGAGCAGATGCGCCTCGATCGTGCGCACCGCGCGCCACATGCAGCCGGGCTCGATGGCGAGGCCGGGCGGCGGCGGCGGGCAGTCGATGCCGGCCTCGATCTCGCTGGCCGAGAGGAAGCGCGTGTTGCCGCCCGAGTCCTGCACCCCGTAGCGGAACACGAGCTGATCGATGCCGCGCACCAGCTCCTGTTCCTGGCCGTTCTCGCGCCGGATCAGCACCGGGATCAGGCGCCGGTCGGCGGTGCTGTTCGGCCGCGCGTCGGGATTGTCGTCGGCACGGAACGCGAGGTAGTAGCTGACGGTGACGAAATCGTTCGAGAAGTCGAACAGGCGCACGTCGCGCATGCGGTTGCCCGCGCATATGCGGCCGGTCGCGCCGGGGAGGATGCCCGATGAGGTGGCATGCGGCGCAGGCGCGGCACCGACGGTGAGCGTATTGCCGGCGACGCCGCTGATCGGGATGATCGACGGGTTCACGCAGTCGGAAATCACCGCGAGGCCGGGCGTCAGCCGGCTGATCGGATCGTCGCCGATCTGCGGGCTCAGCGTGATCGTCGTGCCGTCGGTGAGCGCGGCGCCTGCACCGATGCCGCAGGCGTTCACGGGCACCGGCCAGCCGCTGCCGCGCTGGTAGCGGATCGTCAGCACGTCCGAGCCCGGCACGCGGCGGCCGGCCGCGACACCGGCGGCCGGAATCTGCCCGGCGCCGCTCGGCACGGCCGGCGTGCAGGTCGTGCCGGTGCAGGCGTAGCCCTGCACGAACCAGCGCGGGCTGAGCGCATAGGCGGTGGTCGCCGCGGCCGCCGAGGGCGCGCCGTTCGCGGCGATGCTGTTGATCGTGCTGTCGGGCAGCTTCAGGTCCGACGCGTAGACCATCGGCGCGCGCGCCGGCAGCATCGGCACGACCGAGCCGGTGCTGCTCGCGCCGGAGGTGTTGCTGCAGTACTGGCCGCCGAGCATGCGCAGGTCCTGCTCGATCTGCATGACCGCGAAGCGCCCGTTCTCCTGCAGCTTGGCCAGGCCGTCCTGCACCTTGTTCGTGCGGCTGGTGCCGCCGAACAGCGTGATGATGCCGTAGCTCAGCAGCAGGCCCAGCGTCAGCGCGATCATGATCTCGATCAGCGAGAAGCCGCGCGCCCTGCCCGTCCGTAGCGCGAATCTCGTGCCGTTCATGGCTGGAACACCCAGGCGAACGTGTTCGTGGCGGGCGCCTGCGGCGTGCCGCCGGTGCCGCGCGACAGGTCGGCCTCCGTCCATACGATGACCATCTGGCAGAGCCCGTCGAACGGCGCCGAGCCGCGCTGCGCGCCGGAGCCGAGCTGCGTGCCGTTGCAGGCGATCTGCGCGCTCGCATTGGGCAACATGTCGGTCAGCTGCCGGCTCCATATTTCCTTGTCGCGCTGCACCAGGCTCTCCGGCGAGCAGATGCCGCCCGTGCAGTCGCCGCTGCCGGCGGTGGTGGCGTCGTAGGTGCCGTTGTAGCTCAGCGTCCAGCCGACGTTCGTGCGGATGCGGTCCGCCATCGACTGCGCCAGGAACGAGGCCTGCGTGCGCAGGAACGCGCTGTGGTTCGTGCGTACCGACAGCACCATCAGCCCGCCGACGCCGAGCAGGCCCAGGCTGAACACCAGCACGGCGATCATCACTTCCAGCAGGCTGAAACCTTTCGTGCGAAATCGCATCGTCGCGCTTCCCTCAACTGCAACTGCCGGCGGGCGCGCCGGTCGTGTCCCTGTGGCTCTCGATCGAGCCGCTGCCGCCGACGTGGATGCGGCGGGACTGCGTCGGATCGGCGCGGTCGGCCGGCCGGCAGACGCTGAAGTCGAACGCCCTGGCGCCGCGCAGCGCGCCGGTCGCCGTGAACACCACCTTGCCGTTCTCCGCGCCGCCGTCGGCGAGGCCGGCGATGCGGTAGCCGTCCGGCAGCGCGTCGCGGTGCAGCAGGCACAGCGGCACCGTGCTGGTGGCGACCACGGCGTTGTCCAGATAGGCCGAGCAGCTCGCCGCGGTCGCGCCGGGCGATTCCGGCTCCGGTTCGATGATGCCGGGCGCGCTCTCGCGGGCCACGACGACCTGCCAGCCGCGGCTCCAGTCGTCGCCGAGCGCGACGACGGCGGCGGTGCGGCCGCGCTTGACCGCCTCGGAGCGCGCGGCGTTGAGCGCGCCGATCAGCGTGTTGGTGTTGTCGCTGACCGTCATGCGCGTGGAGAACTCGCGGTAGCTCGGCAGCGCGAGCGCCGCCAGCACCGCGACCAGCGCCACCGCGATGATCAGCTCGATCAGCGTGAAGCCGCGCTCAGGCGGCTGGGCGAGGAATCCTCGTTCGGCGGTCGTCATCGGCGGGCCCCACGGATGCGTGGCGCACCCTAAGCAGAACGCCGCAGCTTGCCAACGCCTACGCTTCCGCGAGGTAGGATTTGCCCGACGGGCGGCCGCCGGAACGGCCCGGGCGGACCGGCCCGCGCGGCGGCGGGCCGCTCAGGCCACGACGCGCAGCCGAAGCTCCTTCGGCAGCGCGAACGTCACGTTCTCCGGCTCGCCGTCGAGCTCGCGCACGGCGCTCGCGCCGGCGCCGCGCAGGCGCTCGACGACTTCCCGCACCAGGCTTTCCGGCGCCGAGGCGCCGGCGGTGACGCCGATGCGCTCGCGCCCCTGCAGCCATTCGGGACGGATGTCGCCGGCGCCGTCGATCAGGTACGCCGGCACGCCCTGCTTCTCCGCCAGCTCGCGCAGGCGGTTGGAATTGGAGCTGTTCGGCGAGCCGACGACGAGCACCAGGTCGCACTGCTGGCCCAGCTTGCGCACGGCGTCCTGGCGGTTCTGCGTGGCGTAGCAGATGTCGTCGTGGCGCGGTCCCTGGATGTCCGGGAAGCGCTTCTGCAGCGCCTCGATGACCGCCCGGGTGTCGTCGATCGACAGCGTCGTCTGCGTCGCGAACGCGATGTGGCGCGGATCGCGCGGCTCGAGGCCGGCGACGCATTCGGGCGTCTCGACCAGGTGGATCGCGCCGGCGTTGGCCGGATCCCACTGCCCCATCGTGCCTTCGACCTCCGGGTGGCCGGCATGCCCGATCAGCACGACGTCGCGGCCGGCCTTGCCGTGCCGCGCGACTTCCATGTGCACCTTCGTGACCAGCGGGCAGGTGGCGTCGAACACGCGCAGGCCGCGCGCAGCGGCCTCGCTGCGCACGCTCTGCGACACGCCGTGCGCGCTGAAGATCACCGTCGCGCCGTCCGGCACCTCGTCGAGCTCGTCGACGAACACGGCGCCGAGCGAGCGCAGGCGGTCGACGACGAAGCGGTTGTGCACCACCTCGTGGCGCACGTAGATCGGCGCGCCGAAGGTCTCGATCGCGCGCTCGACGATCTCGATCGCGCGGTCGACGCCGGCGCAGAAGCCGCGAGGGTTGGCGAGCAGGACTTGCATCGGTAGGCCGTCTCAGCAGGGGTGGGCCGCGCGGCCTTCCGCGCCGGCCACGAGGGCGGGAGCCTCGTGCGCATAGTCTACCGGCCCGATGCGGGCGGTGCGATCGCCGCGCGCCGCACGGCCGTGCAGCGCGGCGCCGAAACGCACGGCCCGCCGTGCGCCCGTCGCGGTCACGCAGGCCGCTTCCGGCCGCCCAGCAGGCCGAAGGCCACCAGCATCACCGCGCCGACCGAGATCGCCGAGTCGGCGACGTTGAACGCCGGCCAGGCCCAGTCGCGGTAGTAGACCTGGATGAAGTCGGTGACGTGGCCGAAGCGCAGCCGGTCGATCAGGTTGCCCAGCGCGCCGCCGATGATCAGCGCGAGCGGCATGGCGTTGCGCCAGTCGCCGCGCGGCATGCGCGCGAGCCACAGCGCCAGCGCCAGGCTGACGCCGACGGCGAGCGCGGCGAACAACCAGCGCTGCCAGCCGTCCGCGCCGGCGAGGAAGCTGAACGCCGCGCCGGGGTTGAACGCCAGCGTCCAGTTCAGGACCCCGGGGATCACCGCGTGCGGCACGTACGGCTCGAGCGCCGCCAGGGCGACGTGCTTGGTCGCCTGGTCGAGCGCGATCACCAGCGCCGAGAGCAGCAGCCAGGCCAGCGCGTTCGGCTTCGGCGTCACGGGCGGCCTCCGCGCGCGGGCGCACGGCGGCCGCAATGCGGCGTGGCGTGCGGCGGCGTCAGAACCATCGGCGGTCCTCGCCGGGGCCGTCGACGTTCTCGACGCAGCGGCCGCAGATCTCCGGATGCTCGGCGTGCAGGCCGACGTCCGGCCGGTAGTGCCAGCAGCGGATGCACTTCGCCGCCGAGCTCGGCCGCGCCGAGACCCAGGCCTTGGCACCCTCGATCTCCACGCCCTGCACGTCGCCGCGCTCGGCCGGATCCGGCTGCACGGCGAGGTCGGCCAGCTCGAGGGCCGAGGTGATGAAGAAGAAGCGCAGCTCGTCGGCGACGCCGGCGTAGCGCGCGCGCAGCGCCTCGTCGGCGTGCACGACGAGGTCGGCCTGCAGCGACGCGCCGATCGCGCCGGTCGCGCGCATGCCCTCGAGCAGGCGCGAGGCCGCCGCGCGGATCGCCAGCAGGTCGGACCAGAACCGGCGCTGCTCGGGCGTGCCCTGCAGCGCGTCGAGGCCCTCGTACCAGGTCTCGAACAGCACCGACTCGCCGCGCGCACCCGGGATCAGCGGCCAGATCTCCTCGGCCGTGAACGACAGCACCGGCGCGATCCAGCGCACCATCGCCTCGACGATGCGGTACATCGCACTCTGCGCGCTGCGCCGGCCGCGGCTGTCGGTGGGCATCGTGTAGAGGCGATCCTTGGTGATGTCCAGGTACAGCGCGCCCATCTCGTTGGTGCAGAAGTTCTGCACGCGCGCGACCACCTCGGGGAAGTCGTGCCGCGCGTACGCCGCCGCCACCGCCTGCTGCACGTCGTGGGCCTGCTGCACGGCCCACTGGTCGAGCAGCAGGCAGTCGGCGACCGGCAGCAGGTGCCGCGCCGGATCGAAGCCGTCGAGGTTGCCGAGCAGGAAGCGCGCGGTATTGCGGATGCGCCGGTAGGCATCGGCCACGCGCTTGAGGATCTCCTCCGACAGGGCCATCTCGTTGCGGTAGTCGGCCGACGCGATCCACAGGCGCAGGATGTCGGCGCCGTAGTGCTTCATCACGTCCTGCGGCTCGATGCCGTTGCCGAGCGACTTGGACATCTTGCGGCCCTGCGCGTCGACCGTGAAGCCGTGCGTCAGCACCTCGTCGTAGGGCGCGCGCCCGTGCATCGCGGTCGCGGTCAGCAGCGAGGAATGGAACCAGCCGCGATGCTGGTCCGAGCCTTCCAGGTACATGACCTTGTCGCCCGGCCCGCGCGCGAGCTCGGCGCGCTGGTCGAGCACGCAGAAATGCGAGACGCCCGAATCGAACCAGACGTCGAGGATGTCGGTGACCTTCTCGTAGCGGTCCGCCTCCGCGCCGAGCAGCTCGGCCGCATCGAGCGCGTACCAGGCGTCGACGCCGTCCTTCTCGACGCGCGAGGCGACCTGCTCCATGAGCTCGGCGCTGCGCGGGTGCGGCTGCTGCGTGGCCTTGTCGACGAACAGCGCGATCGGCACGCCCCAGGTGCGCTGGCGCGAGATGCACCAGTCGGGACGTCCGGCGATCATGCCGGCGATGCGCTCCTCGCCCCAGGCCGGGAACCAGTCGACGTCGTCGCGGATCGACTTCAGCGCTGCCGCGCGCAGGCCGGCCGTCTCCATGCCGATGAACCACTGCGGCGTCGTGCGGAACGCGACCGGCGTCTTGTGCCGCCAGCAGTGCGGGTAGCTGTGCGTGATCTTCGCGTCGGCCAGCAGCGCGCCGCGCTCGCGCAGGAGCTCGATGATCGCGTCGTTGGCCTTCCAGATGAACTGGCCGGCGAAGATCGGCGTGCCGGGCAGGTACACGCCGTTGCCGCCGACCGGATTGAGCTCGGTCGCCGGATACTTCTCGACCAGGCCGTAGCGCTGGCCGACGGCGAAGTCCTCGACGCCGTGGCCGGGCGCGGTGTGCACCGCGCCGGTGCCGTCGGTCGCCGAGACGTGCTCGCCGAGCAGCAGCGCGATCTCGCGCGCGTAGAACGGATGCCTCAGCGCGCCCGCCGGCGCGGCATCGCCCGGCTGCGGCGCGAGGTCCGCGCCCCTGGCGCGGCCGAGCACGCGGACCTCGGCCACGCCGTAGCGCGCCAGCGCGCCGGCGGCGAGCGCCTCGGCCAGCACCAGCAGCACGCGGCGGCCTTCGCGGCGCGGTCCCTCGGCCAGCACGTAGTCGAGCTCCGGGCCGAGCGTCACCGCGACGCTGGCCGGCAGCGTCCACGGCGTCGTCGTCCAGATCGGCACGGCGACGAGGTCGTCGTCGGCGACCGTCGCGCCGAACCTCGCCGCGAGCGCGCGCGGGTCGGTCGCCTCGTAGGCCACGTCGATCGCCGGCGAGACCTTGTCGGCGTACTCGATCTCCGCCTCGGCCAGCGCCGAGCCGCAGTCGAAGCACCAGTGCACCGGCTTGAAGCCGCGCACGACGTGGCCGTTCGCGTGGATCTTCGCCAGCGCGCGGATGATGTCCGCCTCGTACTTGAAATCCATCGTGCGGTAGGGATTTTCCCAGTCGCCGATCACGCCGAGCCGCTTGAAGTCGGCGCGCTGCAGGTCGATCTGCTGCGCGGCATATTCGCGGCACTTCGCGCGGAACGTGGCCGCGTCGACCTTCTGCCCGACCTTGCCGATCTTCTTCTCGACCGCGACCTCGATCGGCAGGCCGTGGCAGTCCCAGCCCGGCACGTAGGGCGAGCGGAAGCCGGCGAGCAGCGCCGACTTCACGACGACGTCCTTGAGGATCTTGTTGACCGCATGGCCGAGATGGATCGCGCCGTTCGCGTACGGCGGGCCGTCGTGCAGGATGAACGCCCGCTCGCGGCCCGCCGTGCGGCGCTGGATCTCGCCGTAGCGATCGGCCCGCTCCCACTCGGCCAGCATCGCAGGCTCGCGCCGGGCCAGGTCCGCCTTCATCGCGAAGTCGGTCTTCGGCAGGTTGATCGTGTCTTTGTAGTCTCTGCTCATGCGGCGGGCCGGGAATCGGGAATCGGGAATCGGGAATCGGGAATCGGGAATCGGGAATCGGGGAAGGCTAGCGGCTCGCCGGCTGCGCGCAAGCCGAAACGCGCAGGATGCGGCGCGCGTCCGCCGCGTCGCGATCGATCTGCCGCACCATCGCGTCCAGGTCGGCGAACTTCGCCTCGTCGCGCAGCTTCTGCACGAACTCCACCTCGATGCGCCGGCCGTACAGGTCGCCGTCGAAATCGAACAGGTGCGCCTCGAGCAGCGGCTCGCCGCCGCCGTCGACGGTCGGCCGCACGCCCAGGCTCGCGACGCCGGGCCAGGCGTCGAGCGCGCGCTGCCCGCCCGTTGCGGCCGCGTGCACGCGCACGGCGAAGATGCCGGCGACCGGCGAGACGCGGCGGCCGAGGCGGACGTTCGCGGTCGGATAGCCGAGCCGGCGGCCGAGCTGCTGGCCGCGAACCACGTGCCCGCCGATCGCGAAGCGCCGGCCGAGCAGGCGCGCGGCGGCGTCGAACTCGCCGGCGGCCAGATGCAGGCGGATCGCGCTGCTGCTGACCCGCTCGCCGCCGATCTCCACGTCCGGCATGACCGACACCGAGAAGCCGTGCCGCTCGCCGAACGCGCGCAGCATCGCCGCGTCGCCGCGGCGGCCCTGGCCGAAGCGGAAGTCGCCGCCGATCCAGATCTCGCGCGCGCCGGCGCGGCCGACCAGGATGCGCTCGATGAACGCCTCGGCCGGCATCGCCGCGAGCGCGGCGTCGAAGCGCAGCAGCAGCAGGCGCGTGTCCGCCTCGGTCAGGAACGCGATCTTCTCGCGCACGCCGGCCAGGCGCGGCACCGCCGCGCCGCGGGCGAAGAACGCGCGCGGGATCGGCTCGAAGCTGACCGCGAGCGGCGCGCAGCCGAGCGCCGCGGCGCGCTCGCGCACGCGCGCGAGCAGCGCGCGGTGGCCACGATGCACGCCGTCGAACGCTCCCACGCATAGCACGCTGCCGCCCGGGGCCAGGCTCGGCCCCGCGGCATCCCGGAAAAGCAGGCTCATGGGCCGAGTATAGCCGCTGCACCGCAGCACGCACGCGGCCGACGTCGCGGCGGAACGGCCGCTCAATGCGCGCGCAGCTCCCGCAGGCGGAAGCCGCAGGCGAACAGGGTCGCCAGGAACGCCGCACCCGCGGCAGCGACGACGAAGCCGAGCCGCACGATGCGCGTCGACACCGACCAGCCGCCCCAGTCCGGCCATTGCCAGAGCGCGGCGCCGATCACCGCCACCATCGCCGCGCAGGCCACGGCGAGGCGGACCAGGTGGCGCGCCCAGCCCGGCTGCGGCACGTAGACCCCGTCGCGCTTCAGCGCGAGCCAGAGCTGGGCGAGGTTGAGGTAGCTCGCCAGCGCGCTGGCCAGCGCCAGGCCCATGTGCAGGCCGGGGACCTTCGCCACCGCCGCGAGCCAGCCGTCGCCGAGGTGCTCCGGCCGGTGCCAGAGCTGGAACAGCAGCCCGACGAACAGCAGGTTCAGGACCATGTTGGCGATCATCGCGACGATGCCCGCGCGCACCGGCGTCCTGGTGTCCTGGCGCGCGTAGAACGCCGGCGCGACGACCTTGACCAGGGCGAACGCCGGCAGGCCGAACGACAGCGCCGACAGCGACAGCGCGGCCATCTCCACGTCGTGCGCGGTGAAGCGGCCGTGCTGCAGCAGCGTGGCCAGGATCGGCCGCGCCAGCAGCATCAGCGCCAGCATCGCCGGCACCGCGATCAGCAGCGCCATGCGCAGGCCCCAGTCGAGCGCGCGGGCGAAGCCGTCGCGGTCGGTGGCGACGTGGTGGCGCGACAGCGACGGCAGGATCACCGTGCCGAGCGCGACGCCGAACAGGCCGAGCGGGAACTCCAGCAGCCGGTCGGTCTGCGCCAGCCAGGTCTGCGAGCCGGCGATCAGGAACGAGGCGATCAGCGTGTCGAGCAGCAGGTTGACCTGCGCGACCGACGAGCCGAACAGCGTCGGCACCATCAGCCGCAGGATGCGGCGCACGTCCGGATGGCGCCAGCCCCAGCGCGGCACGGCGAGCAGGTCGAGCCGGCGCAGCGCCGGCAGCTGCAGCAGCAGCTGCAGCACGCCGGCGGCGAAGATCGCCCAGCCCAGCGCCATGATCGGCACGTCGAAATGCGGCGCGGCCCACAGCGCGCCGGCGATCATGCACAGGTTGAGGATCACCGGCGTCAGCGCCGGCAGCAGGAAGCGGTGGAAGCTGTTCAGCACGCCGCCGGCCAGCGCGGTCAGCGAGACGAACAAGAGGAACGGGAACGTGACGCGCAGCAGGTCCGTGGTCAGCGCGAACTTGTCCGGCTCGTCGATCGAGCCCGGCGCGAAGCCGCGCGCGATCCACGGCGCGCCGAGCACGCCCAGCGCCGTGACCACCAGCAGCACCGCGCCGAGCGTGCCGGCCGTGCGCGCGACCAGTTCCTTGAGGTCCGCGTGCGCGCGCGTCTCCTTGACCTCGGTGAGCACCGGCACGAAGGCGACCGAGAACGAGCCCTCGGCGAACAGCCGGCGCAGGAAGTTCGGGATGCGGAACGCGACCCAGAACGCGTCGGTGGCCGCGTTCGCGCCGAACGCGTAGGCGATGGCCTGCTCGCGCACCAGGCCGAGCAGGCGCGAGACGAACGTGCCGCCGCTGAAGCTCAGCATTGAGCGGAGCAGGCTCGGACGGCTCATGCGGAAAGCCGCGAAGCGGGAAGCGGAAAGCGGGAACGGGCGCGCGATCCGGTCCATCGCGCGCCCCTGCGGGCCCCGGCTGCCGGTTGCCGCGCTTTCCTGCCGTCGTTGACGGAGGGCACGGCGACTGGCACAATTCGCGGTCTTTTTCCGAACAACCAATTTTCCGGAGTCGTCCCTTGGCCAACATCAAGTCCGCGAAGAAGCGTGCGCGCCAGTCCGAGCAGCACCGCCAGCGCAATGCCAGCGCGCGTTCGATGGTCCGCACCGCGATCAAGAACGTCGTCAAGGCGATCGAAGCGAAGGACAAGGCGCGCGCCGAGGCGGCGTTCAAGATCGCCGAGCCGGTCATGGACCGCTATGCCGCGCGCGGCCTGATCCACAAGAACAAGGCTGCGCGTCACAAGAGCCGCCTGACCGCGCACATCCGCGCGCTCGCCTGAGCCCGCCCGTACGCCCCCGAAAAAGCCGGCTCGCGCCGGCTTTTTTGTTGCGCCGCGCACCGCGCTGAGCCCACCCCGTGCGGCCGCAGCGCCGTCCGCCGGCCGCAGCGCCCCGCGCGCGCGGCTCACGCCTGCCCGCCCCGCGCAACGTCGGCTTCCTCGGCCTTCTGCCGGTCGAAGAACTCCTGGATCTGCAGGCACAGCGGCCAGGTCCCTTCGCGGGCGATCGCCGAGACCAGGTACCAGGGCTGCTTCCACTTGAGCCTGCGCACGATCGCCTTGGCGGTCTTTTCCCGCTCCTCCGGCGCCAGCAGGTCGATCTTGTTGAACACCAGCCAGCGCGGGCGCGCGAGCAGCTGCGGGTCGAAGCCTTCCAGCTCGTTCTCGATCGCGCGCACCTCGGCGACCGGATCGGCGCCGGCGTCCAGCGGCGCGATGTCGACCACGTGCAGCAGCAGGCGCGTGCGCGCGACGTGCTTGAGGAACTGGATGCCGAGGCCGGCGCCCTCGGCCGCGCCCTCGATCAGGCCGGGAATGTCGGCGATCACGAAGCTGCGGTCCGTCTCGATGCGCACGACGCCCAGGTGCGGCTGCAGCGTCGTGAACGGATAGTCGGCGACCTTCGGCGTCGCGGCCGAGACCGCGCGGATCAGCGTCGACTTGCCGGCGTTCGGGAAGCCGAGCAGGCCGACGTCGGCGAGCACCTTGAGCTCGAGCTTGAGCTCGCGCTCCTCGCCCGGGCTGCCGGGCGTCGCCTTGCGGGGCGCGCGATTGACCGAGCTCTTGAAATGGATGTTGCCCAGGCCCCCGCGCCCGCCCTGCGCGACCAGCAGGCGCTGCCCGTGCGCGGTCAGGTCGCCGATCTCCTCGTCCGTCGCCGTGTTGATGACCACCGTGCCGACCGGCACGCGGATGACGAGGTCCTCGCCGCTCTTGCCGGCCATCTGCCGGCCCATGCCGTTCTCGCCGCGCTGGGCGCGGAATTTGCGCTGGTGGCGGAAGTCGATCAGCGTGTTGATGCCCTCGTCCGCGACCAGCCAGACGTTGCCCCCGTTGCCGCCGTCGCCACCGTCCGGACCGCCGAACGGGATGAACTTCTCGCGCCGGAAGCCGACGCAGCCGTTGCCGCCGTTGCCGGCGTAGACGTGGATCGTGGCTTCGTCGACGAATTTCATGGGAATCGGGAATCGGGAATCGGGAATCGGGAATCGGGAATCGGGAATCGGGAATCGGGAAAGGCTAGCCTGGAAGGCGGCCTCGTCAAGGACCGGGCGATGGCGCGGCGCGGGCGGATCCCCGGGTCCCCGCTGCGCCTCGCGGCCTTGCAAACGAAAAGCCCCGCACGCAGCGGGGCCTTTCGCGATCGGTTGGGCGGCCGGTCAGCCCGGGATCACGCTGACCGTCTTGCGCGCCAGCGGGCCCTTGGCCTTGAACTCGACGACGCCGTCGATCGTGGCGTAGATCGTGTGGTCGCGGCCGAGGCCGACGCCGGTGCCCGGATGGAAGCGCGTGCCGCGCTGGCGGATGATGATGTTGCCGGCTTCGACCGCCTGGCCGCCGTACACCTTCACGCCGAGGTACTTCGGGTTCGAGTCGCGGCCGTTGCGGGTGGAGCCGCCTGCCTTCTTGTGTGCCATGACGAATTACTCCTGCTCGGCCTTCGCTTCGGCCTTGGCCGCGCGCTTCTTCGTGCCCGCGCCGGCGATGCCGACGATTTCGATTTCGGTGTAGTGCTGCCGGTGGCCCATCTCCTTGCGATGGTGCTTGCGGCGGCGGAACTTGACGATGCGGATCTTCTCCGCCCGGCCGTGCGAGCGCACCTTGGCCGTGACCAGCGCGCCGGCGACCAGCGGCGCGCCGACGGTGACGCCGTCGCCCTCGCCGACCAGCAGGACCTGGTCCAGCTTGACCTCGGCGCCGACGTCGGCCTCGAGCTTCTCCACGCGCAGGACTTCGCCCTGCGCCACGCGGTACTGGCGACCGCCGGTGACAATGACTGCGTACATGGCTATGCCTCTGTAGTTCTTCTGAAAACCGCCAGGATTCGGCATCGGGGCCGAAAAGAACTGGGGATTCTAGCCGTTGCGCGGCGCCGAAGGCAAGTGCGCCCGCCGGTCAGTCGAAGCTGCCGCGGAAGATGCGCTCGTAGACGTAGCGCCGCACGTACGGGAACGTCGCGCTCCAGGCGCCGTCGATCGTGGCCTGCTCGTTCGGGTCGCACGGGGCTTCGGCGGTGAACGCGGCGAAGCCGAGCAGCTGGCCGACCAGGTAGGCGTCGCCGCTCGCCGGCAGGAGCAGCGCCGGTCCGCCGCTGCTGCCGCCGGCGGTCGCGCCGATCCAGTCCTGGCTGGTCGAGGCCAGGCCCGAATAGGTGAACGTCGGCTCCGGCGCCTCGTTCCAGTGCGGCACCGACGGGTTGTTGCGGCGCACGCGGCGGTAGCTGTAGGCCAGCGGCGAGCCGGCCGGATGGCCCATGTGGATCAGGTACGCGCCCTCGGCCGGCGGCGAGACGGCCCAGCCGATCAGCCGCGCGCCGCCGGCCGGAAAGCCCGACAGCCGCACCAGCGTGTAGTCCGCCTGGGTCGGCCGCGCGCCGCTGGCGACCAGCGTGGCGCCGTTGACGCGCGGCAGCGTGCCCAGCGTCGGGCAGCCGCCGTCGCAGCTGGCGGTGCGGTAGCGGAAGAACGCCTCCAGCGAGGCGGCCGAGGCCTGCGTCGAGAAGCAGTGGTTCGCGGTCAGGAAGTACGGCGCCTGCGGCGCGTTGCCGCTCTGCGCGACGTAGGCGCCGCTGCAGATGTAGCTCTCGCCGTCCTTGACGAACTGGATGTGCGCGATCGCGTCGGCGGCGGCGGTGAGGCCGGGATTCGTCGCGGTCGCGCAGACGCCGTTGACCGTGCAGTCGGGCACCTGGACGCCGCAGTAGCCGACGTCGCTCGGCGCCGGGCCGCCGACGTAGCCGGCCGCGATCGCCTCGTGCAGCGGTCCGACGCGCGCGCCCAGGTGCATCAGGCCGGCCAGCGCCAGCCGGCTCGCGGCCAGCGCCGCGGCGTCCGGCGCGCGCACGTGGATGCGCACCTCGTCGCCGAACACCGACGGGCTCCAGAACGCGCCGCTGCCGTCGGGTCCTTCGCCGGCATACGGCCCGAACACCTGGCCGGCCTCGTTGTAGACGTGGAGCTCGACGCCGGGCGCGAGCCGGATCGCGCCGAATTCGACGCGCAGCGCACGCGCGCCGGCGGACGACAGCGCCGCCTCCCAGACCATGCCGCCGTCGTCGGCGCGTCCGGCGACGCCGCCGCCGAGCGGCAGGCTGCCGCGTGCCGGCGCCGCGGCGGCGAGCCCGGAGAAATCCACCGCCTGGTCGAGCGCGATGCGCGCGCCGACCCTGAGCGGGCCGCCCGGCACGGGCGGCGCGTCGGCCTCGATCGCGGCGCGCTCGGCCGGCGCGAGCGCCAGGCGGATCGGCGCCGGCGCGGCGACCGCGGCGCGCTCGGCGAGGATGCGCTCGAACGCGGCGCGCTCCTCGGCGCGCAGGCGCGCCTCGGCGGCCGGATCGGCCGTGCCGCCGGCCGCGGTCGGCACGCGCAGCGCGTCCGTGTCCATCGGCGCGGCCGGCTGGGCGAGCGCAGCCAGGCTGAGCGGCGGCTGCGCCGGACAGGCGGCGGGGCCGATCGCCGCGGCCAGGCCAGGCGCGGCCAGCAGCACGGCGGCAAGGAACCGGGCCGGCACGGCGAGGCCTGCCGGGTGACGTGGACGACGCATCATGCTTCCTCCCTCGAACGCTCCGACGAGATGCCGCCCCCCGGCCGACGCGGGCACCCTACCGGCCGGAACCGAACAGCAACTGAACGCCGCGGCTGCGCGTCATCGTCGCGCAACGCGGCGGCGCGGGCATGGTGTCCGAGCGCCAATGGCCCCATGCCGCGCGCCGGCCGGCGGCACGCCGCCGGCCGGCGCGGGTTGTTATAGTGGCCGACCCGCCCCACCTCCACGCGTCTATGGATACGATCCGCATCCGCGGTGCGCGCACGCACAACCTCAAGAACATCGACCTCGATCTGCCGCGCGACAAGCTGATCGTGATCACGGGGCTGTCCGGCTCCGGCAAGTCCTCGCTCGCTTTCGACACGATCTACGCCGAGGGCCAGCGCCGCTACGTCGAATCGCTGTCGGCCTACGCCCGGCAGTTCCTCAGCGTGATGGAGAAGCCGGACGTCGACCACATCGAGGGCCTGTCGCCGGCGATCTCGATCGAGCAGAAGTCGACCTCGCACAACCCGCGCTCGACCGTCGGCACGATCACCGAGATCTACGACTACCTGCGCCTGCTGTTCGCGCGCGTCGGCACGCCGCGCTGCCCGGACCACGGCATCCCGCTCGAGGCGCAGACCGTGAGCCAGATGGTCGACGCGACGCTGGCGCTCGATCCCGAGAAGCGCTTCATGCTGATCGCGCCGGTGGTGCGCGAGCGCAAGGGCGAGCACGTGCAGGTGTTCGAGCAGCTGCGCGCGCAGGGCTTCGTGCGCGCGCGCGTCGACGGCACCGTGCACGAGCTCGATGCCGTGCCGCCGCTCGCGCTGCGCCAGAAGCACACGATCGAGGTCGTCATCGACCGCTTCCGCCCGCGCGCGGACATCAAGCAGCGCCTGGCCGAGTCGTTCGAGACCGCGCTGCGCCTCGGCGAAGGCATCGCCGTGCTGGTCGACCTCGACGACGCGAAGGCCGCCGAGGTCACGTTCTCGTCGCGCTTCTCCTGCCCGGTCTGCGACTACTCGCTGCCCGAGCTCGAGCCGCGCCTGTTCTCGTTCAATTCGCCGATCGGCGCCTGCCCCACCTGCGACGGCCTGGGCCAGACGCAGTTCTTCGATCCGGCGCGCGTCGTGGTCAATCCGCAGCTCAGCCTCGCCGCCGGCGCGGTGCGCGGCTGGGACCGGCGCAACCCGTACTACTTCCAGCTGATCCAGGCGCTCGCCAGGCACTACAAGTTCGACGTGGAGACGCCGTGGAACGAGCTGCCCGCGTCCACGCGCGAGCGCGTGCTGTTCGGCTCCGGCGACGAGCAGATCACCTACCGCTACACCACCGGCGCCGGCGGCGCGGTCACGCGCAAGCACCGCTTCGAGGGCATCGTGCCGAACCTCGAGCGGCGCTACAAGGAAACCGAATCGCCCGCCGTGCGCGAGGAGCTGGCGAAGTTCATCAGCGGCCGCCCCTGCCCCGACTGCGAGGGCCAGCGCCTGAACCGCAGCGCGCGCAACGTGTTCGTCGGCGACTCGAACCTGCCGCGGCTCACCGCGCTGCCCATCGAGCAGTCGCTGGACTTCTTCAAGGCGCTCAGGCTGGCGGGCTGGCGCGGCGAGATCGCCGCGAAGATCGTCAAGGAGATCCGCGAGCGCCTGCACTTCCTCGTCGACGTCGGCCTGGACTATCTCACGCTGGACCGCCAGGCCGACTCGCTGTCGGGCGGCGAGGCGCAGCGCATCCGCCTCGCCTCGCAGATCGGCGCGGGCCTGGTCGGCGTCATGTACGTGCTCGACGAACCGTCGATCGGCCTGCACCAGCGCGACAACGAGCGCCTGCTCGGCACGCTGAACCGCCTGCGCGACCTCGGCAACACGGTCATCGTCGTCGAGCACGACGAGGACGCGATCCGCCTGGCCGACCACATCGTCGACATCGGACCCGGCGCCGGCGTGCACGGCGGCGAGGTCGTCGCCGAGGGCAGCCTCGAGGCGATCCTGAGGTCCAAGCGCTCGCTGACCGGCCAGTACCTCTCCGGCCAGCGCCGCATCGAGGTGCCGACGCAGCGGCGCCAGCCCGACCCCGAGAAGATGCTGCGGCTGCTCGGCGCGTCCGGCAACAACCTCAAGAACGTGGACCTCGAGATCCCGGCCGGCCTGTTCGTCTGCGTGACCGGCGTCTCGGGCTCGGGCAAGTCCACGCTGATCAACGACACGCTGCACCGGCACGCCGCCGCCGAGCTCAACGGCGCCGGCGAGAAGGCGGCGCCGTTCCGCGAGATCCAGGGGCTGGAGCTGTTCGACAAGGTCGTCGACATCGACCAGTCGCCGATCGGCCGCACGCCGCGCTCGAACCCGGCCACCTACACCGGCCTGTTCACGCCGCTGCGCGAGCTGTTCGCGCAGGTGCCGGAGGCGCGCTCGCGCGGCTACGGGCCCGGCCGCTTCAGCTTCAACGTCAAGGGCGGGCGCTGCGAGGCCTGCGAGGGCGACGGGCTGATCAAGGTGGAGATGCACTTCCTGCCCGACGTCTACGTGCCCTGCGACGTCTGCCACGGCAAGCGCTACAACCGCGAAACGCTGGAGATCACCTACAAGGGCCACACGATCGCCGACGTGCTCGACATGACGGTCGAGGACGCGTTCAAGCTGTTCGAGCCGGTGCCGGTGCTCGCGCGCAAGCTCGAGACGCTGATGCACGTGGGCCTGTCGTACATCAAGCTCGGGCAGAGCGCGACCACGCTGTCCGGCGGCGAGGCGCAGCGCGTGAAGCTTTCGCGCGAGCTCAGCAAGCGCGACACCGGCCGCACGCTGTACATCCTCGACGAGCCGACCACGGGCCTGCACTTCCACGACATCGAGCAATTGCTGTCGGTGCTGCACCGGCTCGCCGACGACGGCAACACCGTGGTCGTCATCGAGCACAACCTCGACGTCATCAAGACCGCCGACTGGATCGTCGACCTCGGCCCCGACGGCGGCGACCGCGGCGGCACGATCATCGCCACCGGCACGCCGGAGGACGTCGCGCGCGTGCCCGCCTCGCACACCGGCCGCTTCCTCGCCCGCGTGCTCGCCGGCGCGCAGCCGGCGCCGGCCAGGCGCAAGCGCAAGGAGGCCGCGTGAGCCCGCCGCGCACGCCCGGCGGGAAAGCCCGCGGCAAGGCGCGCGCGAAACCCGGGCCCGCCGCGGCGCCGGCGCAGTCCGCGGCGCCGGCGGCGGCCGAGCCGACGCCGCATCCGCTCGCGCGCGTGCCGATGCCGGTGCGCTGGGGCGACCTGGACGCGTTCAACCACGTCAACAACGCCACGTTCCTGGTCTACGCGCAGGAAGCGCGCCTGGCCTGGCTCGCCGGCGTCGAGGGCACCTGGTTCGACGAGACGATGATGCCGGTGGTCGCCGCGGCGCAGGTCAACTTCCGCCGCCAGCTCGCCTGGCCGGCCGAGATCGTCGTCGAGCTCGCCGCGCGGCGCGTGGGCACCTCGTCGCTGACGATCGCGCACCGCATCGTCGCCGCGGCCGACGCCGGTTGCGTCTATGCCGACGGCGAGGTCGTCATGGTCTGGGTCGATCCGGCCAGCGGGCGCTCCGTGCCGCTGCCCGAGGCGATCCGGCGCGCCTGTCAGTCGCCGGACGCGTCCGGCGAGACCACGTCGAAATAGGTCGTCACGCGCCGTCCGTCGGCGAGCAGGAACACGACCTCGACCTTCGCGCCCGGCGCGATCTCGTGGCGCGGCTGCATCAGCATCAGGTGCTTGCCACCGGGCGCCAGCGCGACGCGCTGGCCCGGCGCGAGATCGATGCGATGCACCTCGCGCATCTTCGACACGCCTTCCTGCACCACCGTCTCGTGCAGCGAGGTCATGCGGAACGCGTCGCTCTGCACGGTCAGGATGCTGACCGGCTCGTCGCCGTCGTTCGCCAGCGAGGCGTAGCCGGCGAGCATCGTCGCTCCCGGGGGCGCGGCGCGTATCCAGGCGTCGGTGACGCCGAGCTTGCCCTCGGCCTGCGCCGCGCCCGCGGCGCAGGCGAGCAGCGCGCCGCAGATCCATGCCCGGCGTCGTGAACGATGCATCGCAACCTCCTCCTGCAGACGTGGCGCCCGCGCGCGCCGCGTCGGGCGGCGGCCGGCTACACTTGTTTCCACGGACGTTCTGGTGAACGGGCGGCGGGGCCTTATGATAGCCCGCATCCCTCCCCCGCAACCGGAATGCGACGATGCGTCACGCCCTGCTGATCTGCGCCATGACTGCACTGACGACGGCCGCCGCGGCGCAACCTGCGCTGACGATCTACCGCAGCGACAGCGACACGCTGTTCGAGGCCGGCAGCGCACCGGTCGCCGACGGCCACGCGATCGTGCACGAGCGGCGCACGCTGGAGCTCGCCGGCGGCCGCCAGACCGTCGTCGTCGACGGCCTGCCGGCGATGCTCGACACCGAGGCGGTGGCGATCGACCTCGGCGGCGCCGGCCGCGTGCTCGCGCAGCGCGTCGTCGCCGCCGGCGACGCCGGCGTGCTCGCGGCGCATCGCGGCGAGCGCGTGCAGGTGTTCGGCGACGACAACCGGCCGCTCGCCGACGGCGTGCTCGTCGCGATCGACGGCGGCAGCCTCGGCGTGCGCGGCGCCGAGGGGCGCATCAGCTACATCCGCGAATTCGCCCGCGTGGAATTCCCCGAAGGCTCGGGCCTGCCCGGCAGCACGCTGCAGCTCGCCGTCGACGGCAAGGCCGGCACCGCGCCGGCGACGCTGACCTACCCGACCTCGGGCCTGGGCTGGCGCGCGGCCTATTCCGCGCTGCTGCAGGACGGCAGCAACTGCACGCTGCGCCTGGAGGCGCTGGCCAGCATCGCCAACCGCAGCGGCCGCGACTATCCGGCGGCGGCGCTCAAACTGGTCGCCGGGTCGCCGAACTTCGCCCGCTACGACCGCGGCCCGCGACCGATGGCGATGAAGGCGATGGCCGCCGGTGCCGCGCCCGAATCGCTGCCCGAGCAGTCGGCGCTCGGCGACTACCGCAGCTACGCGATCGACGGCAGCCTGGACCTGCCGGACGCGAGCGTGACCCAGGTGCCGCTGTACGCCGGTCGCGAGCTCGCCTGCGAGCGGCGCTGGCTGCTGGAAACCGGCGGCGCGTGGTTCCCGCCCAAGCCGATGCTCGCGCCGGACGGCTTCCAGGCCGGCGACGGCCCGGTGGTCGGCCAGCTCGGCTTCACCGCGGCGGAGAACCTGCCGGCCGGCACGCTGCGCGTGCTCGCGCGCGACAAGGACGGCCGCACCGAGCTGCTCGGCGAGAGCCGCATCGGCGACACCGCCAAGGGCGGCCGCGTCGACGTCGGCCTCGGCGTCGCCTTCGACCTCGCCGGCCATCGCGAGCGCACCGCGTTCAGCATCGACCAGGCCGCGCGCGAGATGAACGAAGGCTTCCGCATCACGCTGACGAACTCCGGCGAGGTGGCGCGCACGGTCACCGTGCGCGAGCACCCGAACCGCTGGCGCGCGTGGACGCTGCTCTCCTCGAGCCAGAAGCCCGACCGCCAGACGCCCGACACGCTGGACTTCCGCGTCGCCGTGCCGGCCGGCGGCAAGGCGACGCTGGACTACGCGGTGAAGTACGCCTGGGCGCCGAAGGACGAGTGACGTCCGCGCCGCTTCGCCTTCCACCCCATACGGACAAACGCATGCTCGACATCCGCAGGCACGACACCGTCCACGAACTGCGCCTCGCCCGGCCGCCGGTCAACGCGCTCGATCCCGGCCTCGTGCGCGCGCTGCGCGCGGCCGTCGAGGCGGCGCCCGGCGAAGGCGCGCGCGCGCTGGTCCTGTCCGGATCGCCGGGCATGTTCTCCGCCGGGCTCGACGTGCCGGCGCTGCTCGAGCTCGACCGCGCCGCGTTCGGCGTGTTCTGGAACGACTTCTTCGGCCTGTGCGCCGCGCTGGCGCGCTCGCCGGTTCCCGTCGCGGCGGCGATCACCGGCCACAGCCCGGCCGGCGGCGCGGTACTCGCGATCATGTGCGACTACCGCGTGATGGCGCGCGGCGCGTTCCGCATCGGGCTCAACGAGGTGCAGGTCGGGCTGTCGGTGCCCGAGTGCATCCAGGCCGCGCTGCGCCGCCTGGTCGGCGCCTATCGCGCCGAACGCCTGCTGGTCGCCGGCGCGATGCTCGAGGCGGAGCAGGCGCACGCGGTCGGTCTGGTCGACGAGCTGGCCGACGCCGATGCCGTGGTGCCGCGCGCGCTCGCCTGGCTCGGCGACCTGCTGCGGCTGCCGCCGCAGGCGATGGCGCAGACGCGGCGCCTGGCGCGCGCGGACCTCGCGGCGATCTTCGCCGACCCGGCGGCGCTGCCGGTGGAGGAATTCCTCGACGGCTGGTTCGCGCCGGAAGCGCAGGACGTGCTGAAGGCGCTGGTCGCGCGCCTGAAATCCAAGGCGTGAGGAAGCGCGCCTAGCCCGGCTGCGCGCCGGTGGCGACCGGCCGCGCCGGGTCCTCGATCCAGCCGCTCCACGACGGCGCGAACACGCGCGAGCCGGCCAGGCCCGCATGCTCCATCGCCAGCAGGTTGTGGCAGGCGGTCACGCCGGAGCCGCACATGTGCACCACCTCGTCCGGCGCGCGGCCGGCGAGCACGGCGACGTATTCCCGGCGCAGCTGCGCGGGCGGCTTGAAGCGCCCGGAGGCATCGAGGTTCTCGGTGTACGGCCGGTTCGACGCGCCCGGGACGTGGCCGGCGACGCGGTCGACCGGCTCCACCTCGCCGCGGTAGCGCGCGGCGGCGCGTCCGTCGAGCAGCAGCACCGAGCGCTGCGCCAGGCCGTGCTGCAGCTCGTCGTAGCCAACGACCATCCGCTGCGCGAATTCGACCTGCGCCGTGCCCGGCGCGCGCTGCGGCGCCGGCCCCGACTCGGTCCGGCCACCCGCCGCGCGCCAGGCGGCGAAGCCGCCGTCGAGCACGGCCGCGCGCTCGTGGCCAGCCAGGCGCAGCAGCCACCACAGGCGCGAGGCGGCCAGCGCGCCGCCGGCGTCGTCGTAGGCGACCACGTCGGTGTCCGGCGTCCAGCCCCAGCGCGACAGCACCGCCGAGAACGCCGCCGCTTCCGGCAGCGGATGGCGGCCGAAGCCGCGGCGCGACGCATCGGAAAGGTCGCGGTCCAGGTGCGCGTACACGGCCCCGGGCACGTGCGCGGCCAGGTAGTCGCGCTCGCCCTTGCCGGGGTCGGCCAGGTCGAAGCGGCAGTCGACCACGAGCACGCCGCCGCGCCGGACCAGCTCGGCGAGCTCGGCGGCGGAAACCAGGGTACGCAGCGTCGTCATCGCAGGTTCTCCATGCGGTCGAGCAGGTTCTTGAGGATCGCCGCGGTGGCGCCCCAGATGCGCCGGCCCTGCCATTCGAACGCGTAGATGTCGCGCTGGCGGCCGCGCCAGAGGATATGTTCGCGCTTGAGGTTGGCCGGGTCGAGGATGAAGCCGAACGGCACCTCGAAGACCTCGTCGACCTCGTCGTTGCACGGGAACGGCGCGTACTCGCCCTGCACGAAGCCGGCCACCGGCGTCACGCAATAGCCGGACACGGTGTCGAAGCAGTCGAGGTAGCCGAACGGCTCGACCTGGGCCGGCTCGATGCCGGTTTCCTCGTGCGTCTCGCGCAGCGCCGTGGCCACGAGGTCGGCGTCCTCCGCCTCGACGCCGCCGCCGGGAAAGCTGATCTGGCCGGCGTGCTGGCGCAGGTGCTCGTTGCGGCGCGTGAAGAGCACCGACAGCGCGTCGTCGCGGCGCACGAACGGCACCAGCACGGCAGCCGGGCGGCGCCGCGCGTCGGCGGCGAACGCGTCGGCGAGCTCGCCGGCGTTCCAGCCCGGCGCCGAAGGCGGATCGTCCAGCGGGCGCACCGCGCGGCGCAGCCGCCCCGCCTCGGGCAGGTCGGCCGTCACGGGCGCGCGGCCTCGCGCTGCGGCAGCACCACGTCCATGAGGTGCCGGCGCTCGTCCGCGCTCATCGCGATCCAGCGCGCGATCTCCTCGCCGCTGCGCAGGCAGCCTTCGCAGTAGCCGTCGGCGCCGAGCCGGCACACGCCGACGCACGGGCTCAGGATCGGACGGCGGAACTCGTAGCTCATGGCGTTGCCCGGAAATGCCGACGCCGCGTTCGGACGCGGCGTCGGCGATGCTGCGCGGCGGCGCGTTCGCGCCGCGGCGGTCGGTTCGACGTCCCGGCCGCGGCGCCTGGCGCGCGGCGGGAGCCAGGCCGGTCGGCCTTACTTCACGTCGATGATCTTGACTTCCCAGATGAAGACCTGGTTGCCCGACGCCGGCTCCGGCGGCAGATAGATCGTCCAGTGGTCGCCGACCTTCATCTTCTGGATGACCTCGGGCAGCAGCTTGGTGCCGAAGATGTTCGGCATGTCCGACACCTTGGCCTTGATCGGCTCGCCGACGAACGAGCTGCGGATCTCGCGGCCGTTGGTCAGCGAGACGCGCACGTGGAACGTGACCTCGCTGGTCGGCGCGATCGCCTTGCCCGTGCCCTCGTCGATCGCGCGGTACTGCACGCCGCTCGGCAGCACGACGATGCCCTTCTTCGAGCGGTTGCTGGCCATGAACGCGTCGGCTTCGCGCTTGTTGTCGGCCAGCGTCTTGTCGACCTCGGCCTTCATCTTGGCGTCCAGCTTGGCGAGCGCGTCCTTCATCGCCGCCTCGGGCACGGCCGGCGCCTTCTTGGCGAACGCGTCCTGCACGGCGCGCGTGACGGTCGCGATGTCGACGTCCATCTTGCGGTCGGCCAGGCCCGCGCCGATCTGGTAGCCGATCGCGTAAGAGACCTTGCCCTTATCCGAGGAGAGGTCCTGCGCAAGCGCGGATCCCGTGACGAACAGCGCCGCGAGGGCGAGTGACCAACCGAACTTCATGCCTAAAGCCTCCGGGGTGGAATTTGCGAATCTGGCAGCAGCGGACCCGCGCACGGCCGAGCCGAAAAAGCGGGGTAGTGTAACCGAGGGTCTGCGCCGGCCAAAGCGGCCCGCGCCATCATGCGCAGCCAGGCTGAACCGCAGCCGAGGCGCCGCCGTCAGCCGGCGAAGCGCAGCGCCTCGACCGACCACGCCTGCGTCGTGGCCGTCAGCTGCAGACAGCTCGGGCCGCCGAACGTTCGCGAGCGCCCCGCCGCGCCCGGGTTCAGCACCCAGGGCAGCGCGTCCCGGTCGACGCACAGGCGGTGGCTGTGCCCGTAGACGACCGCGCGCGCGGCCGGGAACGCCGCGCGCAGGCGGGCATGGCGCCGCGACGCAGGAAAGCGGTCGCCGTGCACCACGACGAGCACGCCGCCGGGCAGCTCGACCGCGGCCTGCTCGGGCAGCTCGCGCAGGCGCGCCTGGCCGGCGCGCGGCCATTTCTCCGCCACGTCGTTGTTGCCGCGCACGGCGACCAGGCGCGGGCCCGGCGCCGCAAGCGCGTCGAGCACGCCGGGCGCGCCGACGTCGCCGGCGTGCACGACCAGGTCGCTCGCGCGCGCCAGGGCCTCGATGCGCGCATCGAGCGCGCCGTGCGTGTCCGAGACGATCAGGACGCGCACGGCGCTCGCAGGCTCAGTGGTGCCCGTCGCGGTACTTCTTCTCGCCGGCCGTCACCGGCAGCGCGAGGCGGTTCTCCGGCGGCGCCAGCGGGCAGGTCGCGTACGGCGTGAACGCGCACGGCGGGTTGTAGGCCTTGTTGAAGTCGATGACCACCTTGCCGTCCTTGGGCATGTCGGCGTACAGGAACCGGCCCGAGCCGTAGGTTTCCTTGCCGCTGGTGCGGTCGGCGAAGATGAACCAGAGCTCCTTCGCGTCCGGCGTCTCCAGCACCGGCAGCAGCTCGTAGGTCTTGCCGTCGCGCGTGAACACGGCCTTGCCCGGCACGGGCATCTTGTCGACCGTGCCGAGCACGGTAGGGATGTCGAGCGAATGCGGCGGCGTGAACGGCTCCCACTTCGCCTCGACGCGCCACGACGGATCGATCTTGTACGCGTCGATGCCGGCGAACTTCGTGCGCGTCTCGGCGCGGCTGTCCTTCACGCGCAGGCCTTTCCTGCCGTTGCGGTCGATCAGGTAGAAGCTCGCGGTGCCGAACGCGACCGTGGTCGGCTTCTCGTGCGAATCGTCGAGCAGCTCGGCCCGGCGCGTGGTCTTCGCGCCGTCGATCGTCGCCTCGGCCTTGGCGTCGAGCTCGATGCTGGCCTTGCCGTCCTTGACGGTGACCACGCCGAGCCGCTTGGGCCCCTTGGCGAGCACGACGTCGTTGTCCTTGGCGCTGCCGACGGTGTTGCGGCCGTCCTTGAGCCAGTGCAGGCCGATCAGGCTGAGCCAGCCGTTCTCGGATTTCAGGCGCTCGACGCGCTGCGCGCGCCACTGCTCGATCTGCTTGACGTAATCGGCCGGCGGCTGGCCGGTCTCGACGTGGGCTGACATGACTTGCACTCCGGCGAAGCTGGCCGCGAGCAGGGCGATGGCTTTGAGCATGGATCGTTTCCCGTTGGTTTTCTGTTTTTCGGTCTTGCCGTGGTTGACACCATCCGCCGCCGCGTCGTCCGACGGACGCGCCGGCAGGTCCTTCTTCGCCGTCGGATCCTCAGCGGCCGCGCAGGAACAGCCGATCGAGCTCCGGAATCGCGAGCTGCACCCAGGTCGGCCGTCCGTGGTTGCACTGGCCGGAGCGCTCGGTCGCCTCCATCTCGCGCAGCAGCGCGTTCATCTCCGCGAGGCCGAGGCGCCGGTTCGCGCGCACCGATCCGTGGCAGGCCATCGTGGCGAGCAGCTCGTTCGTGCTCTCCTCCACGCGGCGCGACTCGCCGTGCACGGCGAGATCGGCGACCACGTCGCGCACCAGCTGGGCGACGTCGGCGCCGTCGAGCAGCGCCGGAATGCGCCGCACCGACACGCTCTGCGGCCCGCTGCGCACGACCTCGAAGCCGAGCGCCGCGAAACGCTCGCCGTGCTCCTCGACGACCGCGGCCTCGCGCTCGCTGACGGCCAGCGTCAGCGGCACCAGCAGCAGCTGCGAGCGGATGCCCTCGCCGTCCTGCGCCGCCTTGAGCTTCTCGTAGGTGATGCGCTCGTGCGCCGCGTGCATGTCCACGAGCACGAGCCCGTGCGCGTTCTCGGCGAGCACGTAGATGCCGTGCAGTTGCGCGAGCGCGAAGCCGAGCGGCGGAACGTCGCCGGCCTCGCGGTCGTTGGCCGGCGCGGCGCCGCTGCGCGCGGCCGCTTCGACGGCAGCGAGCGGGCGTGCGATCGCGGCCGGCTCGCCGAGCAGCGCCGCGTACTCGGCCAGCGGCTCGCGCACGCCGAGGCCGAGGCCCTGCTGGCGGTAGGCCGCATAGGCCGGCGCCGGCGCAGACGCCGGCCACGCCGCCGCGACGGCCGGGGACGGCGCAGCGGCGGCCGCCGGCGGGCGCGCACCGGCGCGTGCGCCGCCGAGCGCCTCGTCCAGCGTGCGGTAGAGGAAATCGTGGACGAGGCGGCCCTCGCGGAAGCGCACCTCGTGCTTGGCCGGATGCACGTTGACGTCGACCAGGGCCGGATCGAGCTCCAGGAACAGCACGAACGCGCTGTGGCGCCCGTGGTAGAGCACGTCGGCATAGGCCTGGCGCACCGCGTGCGCGACCAGGCGGTCGCGCACGAGCCGGCCGTTGACGTGGAAGTACTGCTGGTCGGCCTGCGCGCGCGACGCGGTCGGCAGGCCCACCCAGCCGTGCAGGCGCAGGCCGGCGGCCTCGTGCTCGACGCGCAGGCTGCTGGCGAGGAACTCCTCGCCGAGCACGTCGGCGACGCGCCGGCCGTGGTCGTCGGCGTCGCGCACGGGCTTGAGCAGCCGCACCGGCCGGCCGTTGTGGCTGAGGCGGAACTCGGCGCCGGTGCGCGCCAGCGCGATCGACTTGACCAGCTCGTCGATGTGGCCGAACTCGGTGCGCTCGGCGCGCAGGAACTTGCGCCGCGCCGGCAGGTTGTAGAAGAGGTCGCGCACCTCGACCTGGGTGCCCTGCGGATGCTGCGCGGGCGCGGGCGCGCGCGGCTTGCCGCCGTCGACCTCGATGCGCCATGCGGCGCTCTCGCCGGCGGCGCGCGAGGTGAGCGCGAAGCGCGACACCGACGCGATCGACGGCAGCGCCTCGCCGCGGAAGCCGAGCGTGCCGACGCGCTCGAGGTCGTCGAACGAGGCGATCTTGCTGGTCGCGTGCGCGGAGACCGCCAGCGGCAGGTCGTCCGGTTCGATGCCGCCGCCGTCGTCGCGCACGCGGATCAGGCGCGCGCCGCCCTGCTCGACGTCGATCTCGATGCGCATGGCGCCGGCGTCGAGGCTGTTCTCGACGAGCTCCTTGACCACCGACGCCGGGCGCTCGATGACCTCGCCGGCGGCGATCTGGTTGACGAGCTCGGGAGGCAGCGAACGGATGCGCGACATGACGGAACCCGGAACGGGCTCGCATCATAGCCGACCGGGTCGGCGCCGCGGCAAGGCGCGGCCGGGGCCGGCCGCGCCGCTCAGCCGGACGGGATCTGCAGCACCTCGCCGGCGCTGACGCGCTCGCCGTCGAGGTCGTTGGCGGCGCGCAGCTGCGCCGTGGTCACGCCGTGGTGCTCGGCGATCGTGCGCAGCGTGTCGCCGCGGCCGACGACGTAGCGCGTCGACTTGCCGCGCTCGCGCTCGCGCGCGCTGTTGGCCGCGTACAGCGTGCCCGGCGGCGGCGAGGCGCGGAAATAGCTGTTCACGCCGTCGAGGATCGCGGCGGCGAGCTTCTCGCGGTGCTCCGGGCTCTTCAGGCGCGCCTCTTCCGCCGGGTTCGTGATGAACGCGGTCTCGACCAGGATCGAGGGCACGTCCGGCGAGCGCAGCACGACGAAGTTCGCGCGCTCGACGTAGGTGCGGTGCGTCGGTCCGATCCTGCGCAGCGCAGCGAGCACCTGCTCGGCGACCGAGTTGCTCGCGCCCATCGTCGCGCCCTGCGAGAGGTCGAGCAGCACCTTGGCGAGCGTGTCGTCCTTGTCGTCGAGCGAGATGCCGCCGACGAGGTCGGCGCGGTTCTCGCGGTCGGCCAGCCAGCGCGCCGCCTCGCTGCTCGCGCCGCGCGGCGAGAGCACCCACACCGACGAGCCGCGCGCGTCGCTGCGGGTGAACGCGTCGGCGTGCACGGAGATGAACAGGTCGGCCTTGGCTTCGCGCGCCTTGAGGTAGCGCTTCTCCAGCGGGATGAAGTAGTCGCCGTCGCGCGTCAGCACCGCGCTGAGCCCGGGCGTGCGGTCGATCAGCTTCTTGAGCTGGCGCGCGACCGCGAGCGTGACGTCCTTCTCGTGCGTGCCGCTGGCGCCGGTCGCGCCGGGATCGTCGCCGCCGTGGCCGGCGTCGACCGCGATGATGATGTCGCGCCCCTTGCCCGGCGTCGCCTCGACGACGCTCTTCACCGGCACCGGCTTGGCGCTGGCCGGATACAGGTCGAGCACCAGGCGGTAGCCGAACTTGTCGGCGGGCGGCAGCAGGAAGCTCTTCGGACGCACGCCTTCGGCGAGATCGAAGACGATGCGCGCGTCGTTCTTGCCCTGCTTGCCGGCGCGCAGCCCCTTCAGCAGCCCCTTCGCCGCCGGCGCGCTGAAGCCTTCGCCGAGCGCGCTCGCGCGCACGTCGAGCACGATGCGGTCGGGCTTGCTGAGCTCGAAGAGCTTGTAGTCGACCGGCGCGGACACGTCGAAGACGGCGCGGGTGTACTCGGGGCCGGCCCAGATGCGCAGGTTCTTGATCTCGGCGGCGTTGAGCGCGCCTCCCGCCGGCAGCAGCGCCGCAAGGCAGGCGATCAGCCAGCGATGGACGGGATTTCCCCACATGGCGCGTATTCAACCCGAAAGCGCCAGAAAAATGCAAGCTTTTTTCCTTGAAAATCCGGCATGTGCGAACACTTCCTGAATTTCTATTCAGGAGCGGCGCACGCTACCCGCCGCTTTCCTCGCGGTCGGCGCCATGCCAGCGCTGCAGCCACGCCTCGCCGCGCGCGCCGTGCGCCCGCGCCTCGAGGCGGCGGCGGTCCCCGGCGGCATGGCTCAGCCGAAGCTCGAGGTCGGCCGGCGGCAGCGCGCCGGCGCCGCGCTCGGGCCATTCGGCGAGCATCAGCGCGGCCGCGCCGGAAAGCTCGTCCAGGCCCAGCCATTCCAGCTCCGCGGGATCGGCGATGCGGTAGAGGTCGAGATGGTGCACGTCGAGGTCGCCGATGCGGTAGGACTCGATCAGGCTGTAGGTGGGGCTCTTGACGCGCTCGCCGACGCCGAGCGCGCGCAGCAACGCGCGCGCGAACGTGGTCTTGCCGGCGCCGAGCTCGCCGTGCAGATGGATGACGCCGCCGTCGCGCACGAACGGCGCGAGGCGGACGGCCGCCGCGGCCAGGGCCGCTTCGTCGAGCGCGTCCATCACCGCGATCGCGCGCGCGCTCATCGGGCCTCCGCGTTGGCCAGGCGGCGCAGCGGCGCGAACAGGTCGCTCGCGATCAGCCCGCGTTGCCCTTCGGCGGCCGCGGCGTCGCCGGCGCGCGCATGCAGGGCGACGCCGAGGCGCGCCGCGTCCCAGGCCGGGAATCCCTGCGCGAGCCAGGCGGCGATCACGCCGGTCAGCACGTCGCCGAGCCCGGCCGAGGCCATGCCGGGGTTGCCCCAGGGGCAGACCGCGACGCGGCCGTGCGCGTCGGCGACGAGGCTGCCGGCGCCCTTCAGCACGGCGACCGCGGCATGCCGCTTCGCCAGCGCACGCACCGCGGCGAAGCGGTCGCGCTGCACCTCGGCGATCGTGCAGTCGAGCAGCCGCGCCGCCTCGCCCGGGTGCGGCGTCAGCACGCTGCCCGGCGGCAGGCTGCGCGGCGCCTTGGCGAGCAGGTTCAGCGCGTCGGCGTCGGCGACGAGGGGCCGGCCTGCCGCCAGCGCCGCATCGAGCAGGGCCCGGCCCCAGGCGCCCTGCCCCAGCCCCGGGCCGACGGCGACGACGGTGGCACGCTCGAACGGTTCGAGCGGCGCGCGCGCGTCGGCGACGCCGTGCACGATCAGCTCCGGCCGCCCGGCGTTCAGCGCGGCCACGTGCGCGGCCTGCGTGACGACGCCGACCAGCCCGGCGCCGCAGCGCAGCGCCGCCTCGCCGCACAGGCGCACCGCGCCGCCCATGCCCTCGTCGCCGCCGGCGACGAGCACGTAGCCGAAGCTGCCCTTGTTGACGTTGCGCCGGCGCGGCGCGAGCAGGCCGTCGATCGAGGCGTCGAGCAGCTCGGCGTCGGCATCGGCGCCGGCATAGGCCGCATCCGGCAGGTCCAGCGTGGCGAGCTCCAGCGAGCCGCAGCAGTCGGCCGCGCCGGCGGTGAACAGGCCGCGCTTCCAGGCGACGAAGCTGACCGTCGCCTGCGCCCGCACCGCGACGCCGAGCGGCATGCCGCTGTCCGCATCCAGCCCGGACGGAACGTCGAGCGCGAGCACCGGCTGCGGCTGCGCGGCGAGCCGCCCGATCAGCGCCGCGGCGATGCCGTCGACCGGACGCGCGAGCCCGGTGCCGAACAGCCCGTCGACGTAGACGTCGGCCTCCGGCAGCGGCGCCTCGGCAGCGGCCGGCGTCACGCGCCCGCCGGCGGCGACGAACGCCGCGCGCGCCTGGGCCGCATCGCCGCCGGACGCCGGCGTCAGCGCGAGCGCCTCGACGCCGAAGCCCTCGCGCAGCGCGAGCGCGCCGAGCAGGAACGCGTCGCCGCCGTTGTTGCCGCCGCCGGCGAGCAGCGCGAGGCGGCGCGCGTGCGGCCAGCGCCGCCGGAGCGCGGCGAACGCCGCCGCGGCCGCGCGCCGCATCAGCTCGATGCCGGGGATGCCGAGCGCGTCGATCGCGCGCCGGTCGATACCGCGCACCTGCGCGGCGGTGTACAGCGAGGTCTGGCGTGCGTTCACGGGCATCGCGCCATTCTATCGGCCCGCGCGGCACGCGCTATGCTGCGCGCCGTCTCGCTTCGCTCCCGTCATGACCGACTACCACGCGCTCGCCGCCGACATCCGCCGCTGGGGCGCCGAGCTCGGCTTCCAGCAGGTCGGCATCAGCGGCATCGAGCTGGCCGCGGACGAGGCGCGCCTGCTGAACTGGCTCGACGCCGGCTACCACGGCGAGATGGACTACATGGCGCGACACGGCGCCAAGCGCAGCCGCCCGGCCGAGCTCGAGCCCGGCACGCTGCGCGTGATCAGCGCGCGCATGGACTACGCGCCGCCCGGCATCGCCGAGGCCTGGGACGTGCTGGCCGACGGCGAGCGCGCCTACGTCTCGCGCTACGCGCTCGGCCGCGACTACCACAAGCTGCTGCGCAGCCGGCTGCAGAAGCTGGCCGACCGCATCGGCGAGGCGACCGGCCCCTTCGGCTACCGCGTGTTCACCGACTCGGCGCCGGTGCTGGAGAAGGCGCTGGCGCGCGAGGCGGGCCTCGGCTGGATCGGCAAGCACACGCTGCTGCTGAACCGCGACGCGGGCTCGTGGTTCTTCCTCGGCGAGATCTACACCGACCTGCCGCTGCCCTGCGACGCCGCGCCGACGGCGCACTGCGGCACCTGCCGCCGCTGCATCGACGTCTGCCCGACCGGCGCGATCGTGGCGCCGTACACGCTGGACGCGCGGCGCTGCATTTCGTACCTGACGATCGAATTGCGCGGCGCGATTCCCGAGCCGCTGCGTCCGCTGATCGGCAACCGCGTGTTCGGCTGCGACGACTGCCAGCTGGCCTGCCCGTGGAACAAGTTCGCGCAGAGCACCGGCGAGGCGGACTTCGCGCCGCGCCACGGGCTCGACCGCGCGCGGCTCGTGGAGCTGTTCGCCTGGAGCGAGCAGGATTTCCTCGAGCGCACCGCCGGCATGGCGATTCGCCGCACCGGCTACGAGGGCTGGTTGCGCAACCTCGCCGTGGCGCTCGGCAACGCGCCGACCAGCGCCGCCGTCGTGGCTGCGCTGGAGGCGCGCGCCGACGACGCCTCGGCGCTCGTGCGCGAGCACGTCGCCTGGGCGCTCGAGCGCCATCGCGTCAGGGGAGCGGCGGGTGCCTGACCGGATCGGCGCGGCCGTACGGCCGCACCGGCGAAGGAGGCCCGTTCAGGCCGCCTGCTTCGGGATCGAACGGTTCGTGTGCGTCATCTTGTTCGCGCGGTCGACGTAGACGAGCTGCGGCTTGTGCTGCTCGGCCTCCGCTTCGCTGTAGGCGCCGTACGCGCAGATGATGATGATGTCGCCCGGCTGCGCGCGATGCGCGGCCGCGCCGTTGATCGAGATCACGCCCGAGCCTTCGTCCGCGCGGATCGCGTAGGTCGAGAAGCGCTCGCCGTTGTTCACGTTGTAGATGTGGATCTGCTCGTACTCGCGGATGCCGGAGACGTCGAGCAGGTCGCCGTCGATCGCGCAGGAGCCTTCGTAGTGCAATTCGGCGTGCGTCACCGTGGCGCGGTGGATCTTCGCCTTGAGCATGTTCAACTGCATGAGGTCTCCGCGATCGTTTGTTGCGCCCGCGCAACAGGCGCGGACGTCGATTATATCAAAGCATGTGCTGATGCAGCATCGCGCCGCCGGCGCGCCGGTATCTGGATGCAGGTGCGCGTTTCTCAAGCGCATGGGCAAAAAAAACCCTCGCGCGCTGTCGCTGCGAGGGTTTGAATCGGAGTGACGATTACCTAAATGCGCCCTGCGTGTCCGCGGGAGCAACGGCATGCGTTGCGAAAACCCCTATGGACGTGGGGAGAATACCACACTCCGGACCGAAAAAGCTACGGGTCGAACGCAAGATTGTCGATCAGCCGCGTCGGTCCGAGCCGCGCCGCGATCAGGCCGATCAGCCCGTCGCGCCGTCCCGGCGGCGGCTCGCCGAGATCCGCCGCAGCGCGCACGACCGCGTAGTCCGGCACCAGCCCGCCGCGCTCGAGCGCGGCGCGGGCGCGCGCCTCGACCTCGCCGAGCGGCGCCCCGGCGCGCGCCTCGTCGCGCATGGCCTTGAGCGTCGCGTAGATGACGCCGGCGCCGGCGCGCTGCGCGTCGTCCAGGTACTGGTTGCGCGAGCTCATCGCCAGGCCGTTCGCCTCGCGCACGATCGGCGCGGCGACGATCTCGATCGGATAGCCCAGATCGCGCACCAGGCGCCGGATCACCAGCAGCTGCTGGTAGTCCTTCTGGCCGAACACCGCCACGTCCGGCTGCGTCAGGTTGAACAGCTTCGCCACCACCGTGGCGACGCCGTCGAAGTGGCCCGGGCGGATCGCGCCTTCGAGCACCTGCGAAAGCTCCGGCACGCTGACGCGCACGCTGCGCTCGGCGCCGTACGGATAGAGCGCGTCGACCGCCGGCAGGAACAGCACGTCGCAGCCTTCGGCGGCGAGCCCGGCCGCGTCGGCCTCGGGCGTGCGCGGATAGCGCGCGAAGTCCTCGTTCGGGCCGAACTGCGTCGGATTGACGAACACGCTGGCGACGACGACGTCGGCGCGTTCGCGCGCGAGACGCACCAGCGAATAATGGCCGGCGTGCAGGTTGCCCATCGTCGGCACCAGGCCGATGCGGCGGCCGGCGCGGCGCCAGGCGGCGACCTCGGCCTGCAGCTCGCCGGCGGAGGCGATCGTGCGCATCGCGCTCAGTAGCTGTGCTCGGCGGCGGGGAACTCGCCGCTGCGCACCGCCTGCGCATAGGCGGCGATCGCGCCGACGACCGAGTTCGTGCCGGCGAGGAAGTCCTTGGTGAAGCGCGGCCGCTTGCCGGGCGTGATGCCGAGCAGGTCGTAGACGACCAGCACCTGGCCGTCGCAGCCGGCGCCGGCGCCGATGCCGATCGTCGGGAGGGCGAGCTCGCGCGTGATCTGCGCGGCCAGCGCCGCCGGCACGCATTCGAGCACGAGCAGGTCCGCGCCGGCGTCCTGCACCGCGCGCGCGTCGGCCTTCAGGCGCTCGGCGTCCTCGCTGGCGCGCCCCTGCACGCGATAGCCGCCGAGCCGGTGCACCGACTGCGGCGTCAGCCCGAGATGCGCGCAGACCGGCACCTCGCGGCGCTTCAGCGCGTCGATCACCTCGCAGACCCAGCCCGCGCCTTCGAGCTTGACCATCGCCGCGCCGCCCTCGCCGAGCAGGCGCGCCGCGTTCACCAGCGCGACGTCGGCGTTGCGGTAGCTCATGAACGGCATGTCCGCCACGAGCAGCGCGCGCCGCACGCCGCGCGCGACGCAGGCGGTGTGGTAGACCATCTGGTCGATGTCGACCGGCAGCGTGCTGGCATGGCCCTGCACGACCATGCCGAGCGAGTCGCCGACCAGCACGACGTCGACGCCGGCCTCGTCCGCGCGCGCGGCGATGCTGGCGTCGTAGGACGTGACCGAAACGATCTTTTCCGCGCGGCGCTTGCGCTCGTGCAGGTCGGGCACGGTGACCGGCGCGCCGGTCGCGGCGTTCGCATACATCGGATCGATCGTCCGGCAACGAGGAGCGGGCATTATTTCCCGCCGCGGCGATCGAGCTCAAGCGATCGGCACGCAGCCGCTCGCGTCGACGGCGCCGAGCAGGTCGCGCACGACGCCGGCGCCGGGAATCGCCAGGTCCGCATCGAGATCGGCGAGCGGCGCGAGCACGAACGCGCGCTCGGCGATGCGCGGATGCGGCACGACCAGGCCGGGCGCCTCGATGCGGCGGCCGCCGAACACGAGCAGGTCCAGGTCGAGCGTGCGCGGTCCCCAGCGCACGCCGTCGCGGCGGCGGCCGTGCGCGCGCTCGATCGCGAGCAGGCGGTCGAGCAGCTCGGCCGCGTCCAGCGACGTTTGAAGCTCGGCCACCGCGTTGACGAACGCGGGCTGGTCCTCGTTGCCCCACGGCGCGGTGCGGAACAGCCGCGAGCTGCGCAGCAGGCGCGTGGCGGGCAGCGCGCCGAGCGCGTCGAGCGCGCTGCGCACCTGCCGCGGCGGATCGTCGAGATTGCTGCCGATGCCGACGTAGGCGCGCACGCCGGCGCGCGCCTCAGTCGCCGCCATCGCCGGCGGCGCTCTGCGCGCCCGCGTTCTGCGCCTTGCGCCGGCGGCGGCGGCGCGGGCGCTTGCGCTTGCCCTCGCCGGCGCCTTCGGCGCCCGCGGCCGGCGGCGGCACCGCGGCGAGCCGCTCGGCGAGCTGCTCGTGCTCGAGCTGCTGCGCCTCGGTCCACCAGGCGGCGAGTTCGGCGAGCTCGGGCGATTCGTCGGCGCGCAGCAGCAGGAAATCGTAGGCCGCGCGGAAACGCGGATGCTCGAGCAGGCGGAACGCGCGCTTCTTCGTGCGCTGGGCGAAGCGCGGCTGCATGGCCCAGATCTCCTCGACGGCGATCGAGAAGCGGCGCGGGATCGCCACGCGCTGCGCCTGCTCGCGCAGCACGCGCTCGGCCGCGTGCGGCCAGGCGATCGCGGCGTCGGTGCCGGCGTCGATCGCCGCCTGCGCCGCCGCGCGCACCGGCTCCCACAGCATCGCCGCGAACAGGAACGCCGGCGTCACCGGCTTGTCCGCCTTGACGCGTTCGTCGGTGCTGGCGAGCGTGCGCTCCAGCAGGCGCCGGAACGGCGTGTCGGCGCCCGGCGGCAGCGCGCGCGCGGTGGCCGGGAACACGTGCTCGAGCAGGCCGTAGCGTTCGAGCGCGCGGAAGCTGGCCAGCCCGTAGCCGCCGAGGAACAGCTTGAGCGATTCGTCGAACAGGCGCGCCGGCGGCGCCTCGACCAGCAGGCCGCCGAGCGCGGCGAACGGCGCCGCCGTCTCCGGCGCGATCTCGAAATCGAGCTTCGCCGCGAGGCGCGCCGCGCGCAGCATGCGCACCGGGTCCTCTCGGTAGCGCAGCTCCGGGTCGCCGATCAGGCGCAGCACGCGGTGCTGGAGATCCTCCATGCCGCCGACCGAGTCGCGCACGCTGAAGTCGGCGATGTCGTAGTAGAGCGCGTTGACGGTGAAGTCGCGGCGCACCGCGTCTTCCTCGAGGCTGCCGTAGACGTTGTCGCGCACCAGGCGGCCGTCGACGAGATGGCGGTCGCCGCTGCCGTCGTCGCCGCTGCCGCGGAACGTGGCCACCTCGACGATCTCGCGGCCGAACACCACGTGCGCGAGGCGGAAGCGCCGGCCGATCAGGCGGCAGTTGCGGAACAGCGCGCGCACCTCCTCCGGCGTCGCGTTCGTGGCGACGTCGAAGTCCTTCGGATGGCCGCCGAGCAGCAGGTCGCGCACCGCGCCGCCGACCAGCAGCGCCTGGTAGCCGGCCTCGTGCAGGCGGTAGAGCACGCGCAGCGCGCCCGCCGAGATGCTCTTGCGCGAAATGGAGTGTTGCGCACGCGGGATGATGCGGAACGACCCGGCGGTCGGCATGTCCTGTACGATTCGTTCCGAATTCATCCGCCCTTGGCGCTCCGGTGATTGCTGCCCGTTACCGATTCGTTATACTACGCAGCCCGGCAATTCCCAAACGCTCCCTTCGTCTAGTGGCCCAGGACACCGCCCTCTCAAGGCGGGAACACGAGTTCGAACCTCGTAGGGAGCGCCAATTGCCTTCGCGTTCGCACGCGAACGCCGCGGGTGGGAACGGTTCGAGCCGCCTCGTGCGTTCTCTCCTCCGATGCGGCCCGAAGCGGCCGTCCGCGGCCGTGCGTTTCGATTAACATCCGCCCCGAACCCGCCTCGAGGCCTCGCGGAACGGCTCCCGCGCCGCGCCGGCAAAGCGCGCGCGGCGGCCACCGCAACGACTGCAGATCGTCCCCATGCCCTTCGTCGTCACCGAGAACTGCATCAAGTGCAAGTACACCGATTGCGTCGAGGTGTGCCCGGTCGACTGCTTCCACGCCGGACCGAACTTCCTCGTGATCGATCCGGAGGAATGCATCGACTGCACGCTGTGCGAGCCGGAGTGCCCGGCCAACGCGATCTATCCGGAAGACGACGTCCCGGCCGGTCAGGAAAGCTTCATCGCGCTGAATGCCGAGCTGGCCAAGGTCTGGCCGGTGCTGACCGAGCGCATCGACGCGCCGCCCGACGCCAAGGAATGGGACGGCAAGCCGGACAAGCTGAAGCTGCTCGAGCGCTGATCGGCGCTCGCGCGGCGGCGCGCGCCCAGGCGCGCGCCGCGTGATCGGGCTGCCGATCCCTCAGGACAGGCGCTCGCGCAGCGTCGCCAGCAGCGACTGCGCGGCATCGCGCGACGCCTCGTCGGTGGCACCCTCGATGCTGACGCGGCTCTGCGTGCCGTCGGCGCTGACGCGCACGGTGAGCTTCACCTTCGCCGTGGTCTTGCTGCCGGCGCGGCCCAGCGTGATCGCGCGCTTGAACCAGCCCGCCTGCACCGTGGTGCGGCCGGTGGTCTCGACCGAATAGGCGCGCCCGGCCTCGTCGCGGCCGAGGATCGTCGCCGCGCCGGAGCGCTCGAGCGCCAGGCCCACGCGCGACCACGTGCTCTCGACCGTGTCGGCGACGCGCAGCCCGTCGCCGCTGAGCGTGGTGCCGGCCGCGATCGTCTCCGCCGGCACCGCGGTGGGCGCGGCGGCCGACGGCGCATCCGCCGGCGACGAGGCCGACGCGGCGGACGACGACGCGGCGGAGCCGACCGGCGGGATCACCAGCGCGCCGCTGCTGTTCGGGGAATCGAGGTCCGGCGGCACTTCGAGCGGCTTCTCCTCGACGGACTTCCTGTATTCGGGTTCCTTGCGCTCGAAATGCTTGTGCAGGAATCCGCAGCCGCCGAGCAGCGAACCTGCGGCCAGCGTGGCCACCAGCACCAAAATGTTCCGTCTCACGGATCCCGTTCCTCGTCAGTCGTAGGCGCGAAGTCTATCCTACCTTCCCGCCGGCACCGCGCCGCCGAGCCCCAGGCGGTTCAGCATCGCGCCAGCCGCGGCGTGGTGCTCCTCGGAAAGCGCGAGCAGCGGCAGGCGCAGGTAGGCCTCGCCGAAGCCGAGCGCGGCCAGGCACCACTTGACCGGGATCGGGTTCGGCTCCGCGCCGAGCACCGCGTACAGCTCCTGCAGGCGCTCGTCGAGCGCGAGCGCCTGCTCGGCGTCGCCGGCGGTCGCCGCCGCGCACATCGAGCCGAACAGCGTCGGCGCTACGTTGGCGGCGACGGAGATGACGCCGTCGGCGCCGGCGAGCATCGCGCGCGCGGCGGTGGGGTCGTCGCCCGACAGCACGGCGAAGCCGCTGCCGCGCAGCGCGAGCAGCGCGTCCATGCGCACCGGATCGGCCACCGCCTCCTTGATGCCGACGATGTTGCCGTGGCGCGCGAGGCGCGCGACGGTCGGCGGCTGCAGGTCGCAGGCGGTGCGCGAAGGCACGTTGTAGAGCACGACCGGCAGCCCGCCGTGCTCGGCGACCTCGCTGAAGTGGCGGTACATGCCTTCCTGCGTCGGCCGCACGTACGCCGGCGCGGCGACCAGCGCGTAGTCGACGCCGGCGGCGCGCGCGCGCTGCGTCTGCGTGATCGTCTTGCGCGTCGACGAAAGCCCGGTGCCGGCGAGCAGCGGAACGCGCCCGGCCACGTAGGCGACGGCGAACTCCAGCAGCTCGGCGTATTCCGCCTCGTCGAGCGCGGCTGCCTCACCGGTCGAGCCGGCCGCGACCAGCGCGCGCGTGCCGCCGGCGATCTGGTAGTCGATCAGGCGCCCGAATGCCGGCAGGTCGAGCACGTCGTCGCGCGAGCGCAGCGGCGTCGCCAATGCACAGATGCTGCCGGAGAGGCTCACGTCGGAAATTCGGGGCGCTTGCGGGAATTTCCGATGGTAGCGGGGAACCTCGGCGCAAGTCCATGCTGCGCCGCATGGCGGGCGCACGCCCGGGACGGCGGGCGCCTGGCGGCGTCCTTGCTCCCCCCTGGGCGCGCAAGTATTCTGCGTCGCAGGCGCCGCCACCGGCGCCGCATCCACAGGACGAAGGACATCGTGAAGCAGGCAGGCAGGCAATCCCCCACCGACAGCACGCCGCGCCCCGCGTCCACGGAAAACTATCTGCTCATCAGCGCATTCGGCGCCGCGTCGCAGTCGCCGCTGGTGGCGATCAGCAAGCGCATTTCCGAGTGCGGATGCAACCTGGCCGAGGCGCGCGTCGCCACGCTGGGCAGCGAGCTCAGCGTGCTGGCGCTCGCGCAGGGCGCCTGGGACGCGATCGCCAAGCTCGAGAACGCGCTGGCGCGGCTCGATCGCGACGGCACGATGCGCCTGACGCATTTCCGCACGAGCGCCAAACCGCAGCAGTCGAACCTGCTGCCGTACGTGGTCGAGGTCGTCGCCGCCGACAAGCCGGGCGTGCTGTTCCAGCTCGCCGAGTTCTTCGCGCAGCAGAACATCTCGATCGAGCAGCTCCATTCCACGCGCTATCGCGCGATGCAGACCGGCGCGGACATGTTCTCCGCGCAGATCACGATCGGCATACCGAACACGACGCACATCGCCGCGCTGCGCGACGACTTCCTCGAGTTCTGCGACGGCCTGAACCTCGACGCGATCATGGACCCGATGAAGTTCTGACATGGTCGCCGTCGGCAGGAAGGTCCCGAAGCTCACCGGCACGCTGCACGACGGCGGCACGCTCGCGCTGGCCGACCTCCGCGGGCATCCGGTCGTCGTCTACTTCTACCCCAAGGACGCCACGCCCGGCTGCACCAGCGAGGCGCAGGCGTTCCGCGACCTCTATCCCGAGTTCCGCCGCCACGGCTGCGAGATCGTCGGCGTGTCGCGCGACACGGCCGCCTCGCACGCGAAGTTCCGCGACAAGCAGGCCCTGCCGTTCCCGCTGGTGGCCGACGTCGACGAGACCTGGTGCAACGCCTTCGGCGTGCTCGGCGAGAAGACGCTCTACGGCCGCCGCTTCGTCGGCGTCATCCGCAGCACGTTCCTGATCGACGCCGAAGGCGTGCTCGCCGCCGAGTGGCGCAACGTGCGCGTACCCGGCCACGCCGCCGCCGTGCTCGAGCGCGTCGCAGAGCGGTGACTGTCATTTCGTTCTGCTATTCACCGCCGAACGGGCGCGCCGCAGCCGACGCACGATCCGCCCTCCCTCCCCCGCCAGAGATCCCCGCATGACCCGCGGCAAGCGCATCTACGTACTCGACACCAACGTGCTCATGCACGATCCGACCGCGCTGTTCCGCTTCGAGGAACACGACGTGTTCATCCCGATGACGGTGCTCGAGGAACTGGATGCGGCCAAGAAAGGCACGTCGGAGACCTCGCGCAACGCGCGCCAGGTCAGCCGCTTCCTCAACGAGCTGCTGGTCGCCGGCAACGGCCATCCGATCGAGAACGGCATCGAGCTGCGCCTGCCGCAGGGCCTGCAGCTGGACCGCCGCCAGAAGACCGGGCGGCTGTACTTCCAGACCACGGCGCACGTCGCGTCCGACAAGCGCTCGACGCGCACGCTGCCGGACAACCTGATCCTCGCCTCGGTCGTCGCGCTGCGCGAGGCGCGGCCGAAGGAAGCGGTGGTGCTGGTGTCCAAGGACATCAACCTGCGCATCAAGGCGAAGATCTACGGCATCACCGCCGAGGACTACGAGAACGACCGCGCGCTCGACGACTTCAGCCTGCTCTACAACGGCCTGGCCGAGCTGCCGGCGAACTTCTGGGACCGCCATCCGGAGCTGCGCTCGTGGTCCGAGCGCGGCCGCACGTTCTACGAGCTCAAGCGCCGCAAGGACGAGGACTGGCACCCGAACCAGAACCTGTACCTGCCCGGCGAGGACGAGGTCGAGTTGCGCGTGCTGCGCCTGGACGGGCAGAAGGCGACGCTGCAGATCGTCGACGACTACCGCCTCGGCGCCTCGCACTCGGTCTGGGGCATCCAGGCGCGCAACCGCGAGCAGAACTTCGCGCTGAACGCGCTGATGGACCCGGAGATCGACTTCGTCACGCTGCTCGGCACCGCCGGCACCGGCAAGACGCTGCTGGCGCTCGCCGCCGGGCTGGCCCAGGTCATGGACCAGCAGCGCTATCGCGAGATCATCATGACGCGCGCCACGGTCTCGGTCGGCGAGGACATCGGCTTCCTGCCCGGCACCGAGGAGGAGAAGATGACGCCGTGGATGGGCGCGCTGACCGACAACCTCGAGGTGCTGACCAATCCGCAGGAGGGCGGCGCCTGGGGCCGCGCCGCCACCAACGACTTGCTCGCCTCGCGCATCAAGATCCGCTCGATGAACTTCATGCGCGGGCGCACGTTCCTCAACCGCTACGTCATCATCGACGAGGCGCAGAACCTGACGCCGAAGCAGATGAAGACGCTGATCACGCGCGCCGGCCCCGGCAGCAAGATCATCTGCCTGGGCAACGTCGAGCAGATCGACACGCCCTACCTGACCGAGACGACCTCGGGCCTCACCTACGCGGTCGACCGTTTCAAGGACTGGCAGCACAGCGCGCACATCACGCTGCGCCGCGGCGAGCGCTCGCGGCTGGCGGATTACGCGTCGGAAGTGCTGTAGCGGAAGCCGGGAATGGAGAATCGGGAATGGTTTCTCGCGCTCTCGTGCGATTCCCTAGTCCCGGTTCTCCATTCCCGGCCTCTCAGAACCTCACCGACCACAGCGCCTCGAACTCGAACTGGCTCGCGGTCGCGTCGTTGCGCGTCACGTAGGTCGGCATCAGCAGGTAGTACGGCGAGCTCGCGTAGCTGGCCAGGAAACTCACGTTCGCGTTCGCGCCGAAGCTGCGCGACCAGCCGAGCGAGAGCGTGTCGTTCGCGACCGCGCCGGCCAGCGCGTTCTCCAGCAGGCGCGAGGTCGGGACCGGCTGCTGGCGCGTCGTGTAGCGCACCTGCAGGTTGCCGATGCGGCGGTCGTGCAGCGTCCAGCCGACGCTGTAGACGTTGAGGTCGCGCCAGGCGAACACCGGGCTCGCGCTGTCGCCGAGCAGCGCCAGGAAGCGCGTCGGCAGGTTCGAGCTGGTGAACGGGCGGATCGCGCTGTACATCACGCGCTGCACGCCGACGTCCATGCCGAGCCGCGGCGTCAGCGCGAGGCTCAGGCCGGCGCTCGCGCTCGCGGGAATGTCGAAGTCGCCGGCGTCGGCGAACACGCCGCGGTAGTTCACGAACGCGCCCATGCCGACGCGCGACTGGTAGCCGAGATTCCAGCGCAGCCGCTCGCCGAGCGCGTTGCCGACGTCGATGCGCGCGCCGGCGCCGTAGGCGCTGTCGCCGAGCCAGCCGGGCATCGGCGCCCAGCCGTCCGCCGCGGACGTGCCCAGGCCCAGGCTGGCGAAGCGCTGGTAGGCCAGGACGCCGGTCAGGCGCAGGCTGCCGCCGCCGCCCCACTCCTGCGTGAGACTGGGCGCGATCACCGTGCGCTGCAGGCCGGGCTGCGGCAGCCCGATCAGGCGCGAGCCCTGCTCCGGCACGACGGCCGGCGTATCGGAGACGACGCCGGTGGATACGGAGATGCCGAGCTGCGCGCCGCCTTCCTGCACCTCGGCGAGCGGCGCCTTCGCGACGACCGCGGAATAGTTGTCGAGCACGCGCGGCGCGGCGTAGGACACCGGCGGCAGCGCCCACGAGAACTGCGGCGTGATGCTGGACAGCGCGTAGTCGTGCCAGCGCGACAGCACCGACGCATCGACGACGGCCTGCAGCGCCGGAGCGTCCATCGTACGGGAAAACGACGCGCCGGCGTCGAGCGACGCCGCGCTCACGCCAAAAAATGGGAGCGCCAGCCCTGTGCCCAGCGCTCCCACCCATCTCCCTGCGGTTGCTGTTGCCCGCTGCATGGCCCCTGCTGCGGTAGATGAAAAGACTGTGGTGTAATTCGTCCTCCATCGTTTGCGAAAACGCAACAGAAGTCAAGCGTCTTTCGCGATTTTCCGAGATAAGTCCTTGCCATGCGGATGAAACCCGAAGCCGCGGAGCCTGTCGCCTCCGCCCTCGACGACGCCGGAGCTGTTGCCGAAATGCGACAGGTCGCATGAAGCGCCGCGCTCCGCCGATCGCCCTGACCATCGCCGGCTCCGATTCCGGCGGCGGCGCCGGCATCGAGGCCGACCTGCGCGTGTTCGCCGCATTCGGCGTGCACGGCTGCTGCGCGATCGCCGCGCTGACCGCGCAGAACACGCGCGGCGTGACGGCCGTGCAGGCGGTCCCGCGCGCGATGCTGAAGGCGCAGCTCGACGCCGTGCTGGAGGATTTCCGCGTCGGCGCGGTCAAGATCGGCATGCTGGCGACGGCGGCGCTGGCGCGCGAGACCGCGGCCGTGCTGGCGCGGCATCCGCGCATCCCGGTGGTGCTCGATCCGGTGCTGGCGTCGACCACCGGCGCCGCGCTCGCCCGGCAGGGCCTCGCCGACGCGCTGCGCCGGCACCTGTTCGGGCGCATCGACCTGCTGACGCCGAACATCCCGGAAGCCGAGCACCTGCTCGGCCGTCGCGTGCGCACCACCGCCGACATGCGCGCCGCCGCCGCCGCGCTGCGCGAGCAGGGTGCGCGTGCGGTGCTGCTGAAGGGCGGCCACCTGCCCGGAAACGAGCTCTCCGACCTGCTGCTGACGGAGCGGGCGGAGCACTGGTTCCACCAGCGCCGCCTGCGCGGAGAGAGCCACGGCACCGGCTGCTCGCTGTCCTCGGCGGTCGCCGCCGGGCTCGCCGCCGGCCGCCCGCTGGAAACGGCCGTCGCGGACGCCATCGGCTACGTGCAGCGCGCGCTCGCGGCCGGCTATTTCCCCGGCCGCGGCGCGCTGCGCGTGCTGGATCACATGGCGCGCTGATGGCCGGTGCTGCCGGCGCCCGGCACGCGCCGGCAGCCGCCGCTTGCGTCCGCAGGCGGACGCGCCGGCGGTTCCCGAGTGCACGTGCGTGGAGCGGACCGGCGAACGATCGCGCCGGCTCCTGCCCACCCGTGCCGCACGAGCCTCTTGCGCGGGAGAGGCGAAACGGAGCGGTTCGCGGACGTGCCGCCGGCGAACCTGCAGCCGTGCCGGCGTCAGCCGTGCAGCCGCTCGCAGATCGCCGCGGCGAACGCGTCGGTCGTGCCGGTGCCGCCGAGATCGGGCGTGACGCGGTCGCGCGCCTCGAGCGTGGCGCGGATCGCGGCGCGCAGGCGCGTCGCCTCGTCGCCCTTGCCCATGTGGTCGAGCATCTGCGCGGCGCCGAGCAGCAGCGCGCAGGGATTGGCGATGCCCTTGCCGGCGATGTCCGGCGCCGAACCGTGCACCGCCTCGAAGATCGCCGCGTCGACGCCGATGTTCGCGCCCGGCGCGAGGCCGAGGCCGCCGACGAGCCCGGCGCACAGGTCGGAGATGATGTCGCCGAACAGGTTCGTGGTGACGATGACGTCGAACTGCTCCGGACGCATGACCAGCTGCATGCAGCAGTTGTCGACGATCAGCTCGTTGCAGGCGATCTGCGGATACTGCGCGGCCACTTCGCGCGCGACCTTGAGGAACAGGCCCGAGGTGGACTTGAGGATGTTCGCCTTGTGCACCACCGTGACCTTCTTGCGTCCGGTGCGCTCGGCCAGGTCGAACGCGTAGCGCACGATGCGCTCGGAGCCGCGCCGCGTGACCTTCTGCGTCAGCGTGGCGGTCGCGCCGTCCTCGGACACCTGCTGGCCCTCGCCGATGTAGGCGCCCTCGGTGTTCTCGCGCACGGTGATCAGGTCGACGCCTTCCGGGAAGCGCGAGCGCGTGTTCGGGAACGAGATCGCCGGGCGCACGTTGGCGTACAGGTCGAAGCGGCGGCGCAACTCGACGTTGATCGAGCTGAAGCCCTCGCCGACCGGCGTCGTCAGCGGGCTCTTCAGGGCGATGCGGTGCGTCGCGATCGCGTCCAGCGTCTTCTGCGGCAGCAGCTCGCCGGTCTTCTCGTAGGCCGAAAGGCCGGCATCGACGAAGTCGTACTGGAGGCCGAGCTCCAGGGCTTCGAGAACGCGCAGCGTCGCGTCCATGATTTCCGGGCCAATGCCGTCGCCCCGGATCACCGCAATGGTCTTGCTCATCTTGAGAGGAACTCCAATGCTGCGCGGCCGCGGGGACCGCGCTCGAAAGAAATGGGGTCCGGGGATCCGGATCGGCCGCGCGAAGGCGCGCCGGCGGGCCGCCGCGCCGCGGCAGCCGGCGCGGAAAATCCTTTTTCGACAAGGATCTTTCGCCGGACCGGCTTGCTCTGGACCGCGGGGGCGCGCATTATCGGCGAATGTCGCCGAGTCGCACAACAAAGCCCGCTTCGAAGGCGCGGCGGGCCGCCGCCTGCCTGCTCGCGCTGGCGGCGGCCGCATGGGCCGGCGGCGCTGCTGCCGAGAGCCCGGCGCGGCCGCTGCGCATCCGGCTGGAGCCGGCAAGCGCGGGCACGCTGCCGATGTCGCGGCAGATCACGCTCTACGGCAACGCCCCGGCGCGCTGCGCTCCGGAAGTGGCGCGGGTCGCGCTCGACGGATTCGACCTCGCGATCGAACTCAAGATCCCGCAGACGGGCTGCGACGCGCGCCATCTGCTGCCGTTCGGCCTGCGCGTCGATCCGGCCGCGACGGCCGGCATGCCGCTGCTGCCCGGGCAGGTCTATCGCGCCCGCGTCTACGCCGTGGACGGCGCCGGCACGGCGAACCTGCTCGCGTTCCGCCTGCTCGACACCGGCCTGGGCGCGGCACCGACGCCGGAGAACGGCATCTGGTGGTCCGAGGCCAGCCCCGAGAGCGGCCCGGCCTCGGCCGGCAGCGGCGCCAGCATCGAATTCCAGAACGGCCAGCTGGCGGTCGGCCTGTTCGGCTTCTCCGAGACCGGCGCCGCGACCTGGTATTTCGGCAGCGCGCGGCCGGAAGGACGCGTGGCCTCGGTCGCGCTCGTGCAGCTCGCCAACGGCGACCCCCCGTTCGCGCCGGCCGGCAGCAAGCCGGTGGCGCAGGCCGGCCCGCGGCTCGAGATCGAATTCCTCTCGCCCTCGCGCGCGCGCGGCTACCTCGTGCGCAGCGACGGCGGGCGCGACGTCGAGGTGCGCACCCTGACGCTGGCGCGCTCGCGCTTCGCGGGCGGCGCGGTCGGCAACACCTGGAACGGCCAATGGGTGCTGGTGCCGGACGAGGGGGCGCCGCGCACGTTCGAGTTCTCCGACACGAGCACGCAGGACGCCGAGACGTTCCACCTGGTCGACGCGGGCAGCGACGCGCGCCTGGACTGCCGCCTGGCCGGCAATGCGCAACGCCCGGAGCTGTGCACGCTGACCGTCGCCGCGGCGACGCTGGCCGACTTCGACCAGATCGGCATCGACACGCTCAGCGGACGCAGCGCCGACGGCGCCGCGGTCAAGCTGCTGCGCGTTCCGCGCTGAAGGCCCGCGCCCGCCGGCTCAGGCGGGATTCGCCGAATCGGCCGCCGCTTCGCGCGCCGCGAGGCTCTGGTCGAGGAAATCGACCGCCCGGCGCAGATGCGGTATGACGATCGAGCCGCCGACGACCAGCCCGACGCTGAAGACCTCGAAGAATTCGTCCTCGCCGACGCCGGCCTCCAGGCACTGCGCGACGTGATAGCTGACGCAGTCGTCGCAGCGCAGGACGAGCGAGGCGACCAGGCCGAGCATTTCCTTGGTCTTCACGTCCAGCGCGCCGGCCTTGTAGGTCTGCGTGTCGAGCGCGAAGAAGCGCCGCACCACCTGGTTGTCGTGGGCGAGGATGCGTTCGTTCATGCGCCGGCGGAACGCGGCGAACTCGCCGATGCGATCGCTCATTTGGCCGCCTCCGCGAGCTCGCGCAGGCGGCCGGCGCGATCGGCGACGACGAGGTCGTCGTAGCCGCCGACGTGGACGCCGTTGACGAAGATCTGCGGCACGGTGCGCCGGCCGAGGCTGCGCGAGAGCATCTCCTCGCGCCGGGCGGGATCGAGGTCCACGCGGATTTCCTCGTAGTCGAAGCCGCGCCGCTCGAGAAAGGCCTTCGCCGAGACGCAATACGGGCAGATCGCCGTCGTATAGATTTCGACCCGGTTCATCGCCGTGCTGTTCGCGCAACGCTGTGGAGAGGCTTCTAGAGTGCGGGCGCGCGCGGCGACTTGCAAGACGCCGCGCATGAACGCGTACTAAAGCGCGCCGCGGCGAAATCGGCCGCGGCGGCCCGCCGCGGTGGCGGCGGGAACGCCGGCGCGCTAATGTGGTCCGCAAGCCGGGCCGGCGAACGGCCGGACGGCTTGCAAAGCGGACGAGCCGGCCGCATGCGCGAAACGCCGCGCGGATCCGGACGGGTCGGCCGCGGACCGGCGCCGAAGCCGCCGAGCGCTCCATCCACCATCCCGCATCCGGTGCCGTCATGCGTGTCGTTCGAGCTTTCTCCCTGCTGACTGCGGCCTGCCTCGCCGCGCTCGCCGGCGCGCGCGAGCCGGAGATCAAGCTGCCGGACATCGGCAGCTCCGCGGCCGGCATGGTCTCGCCGCAGGACATGCACGACTACGGCGCGGCCATGCTGCAGGAGATGCGCGCCTACGACCTCGTGCTCGACGACGCGCTGCTCAACGACTACATCAACGGCCTCGGCTACCGGCTGGTCGCCAACAGCGACCGCCCCGACCTGTCGTTCACGTTCTTCATCGTGCGCGACGAGCAGATCAACGCGTTCGCCGCGCCGGGCGGCTTCGTGGCGACGAACGCCGGCCTGATCACGGCGATGCAGAGCGAGGACGAGCTCGCCGGCGTGATGGCGCACGAGATCTCGCACGTGCAGCAGCAGCACCTGCTGCGCGCGTTCGAGGACACCAAGAAGATGTCGATCCCGATCATGCTCGGCATGCTCGGCGTGATGCTCGCCAGCTCGCACCGCACCGACGACACCGGCGTCGCCGCGATGATGGCCGGCACGTCGCTGATGCAGCAGCGCCAGATCAACTTCACGCGCAGCGAGGAAGCCGAGGCCGACCGCGTCGGCATCCAGACGCTGGCGCGCAGCGGCTTCGATCCGAACGCCATGGCCGGCGCGTTCCAGACGCTGCAGAAGGTCATGCGCGTCAACGGCATCGACATTCCCGAGTTCCTGCTCGACCACCCGCTCGACACCAAGCGCATCGCCGAGGCGAAGGCGCGCGCCGAGCAGCTCGGCTGCCCGGACGTTCCGCATCTTCCCGCGCCGTCGGTGGCGAAGGTCGGCTCGCTGAATCTCAGCCTGCCGGGCAAGCCGGCGGCGGACGCCGGCGTGATGCCGAGCGAGGCCGAGGCGGTCGCGGCCAGCGAAGCGGCCGTGACCCAGGTCGAGCCGCGCGCGCGCGACGGCAAGGCGCTGCCGCAGGTGTCGGTGACCGCCTGCTACGTGCCCGGCAGCGCACGCCAGGCGTATTTCGAGCTGATGCGCGAGCGCGTGCGCGTGCTCAGCGCGAGCTCGGCGACGACCATGCGCGCGTACTACGCGAACAACCTGCGCGACGACAAGGCCTTCGACACGATCGCGAACCGCTACGGCTACGCGCTGGCGCTGATCGCCACCCGCGAGCCGAAGAAGGCGGCCGAGGAGCTCGGCAAGCTGGTCGCGCAGCAGCCCGGCTCGTCCGTGCTGCGCCTGGCGCTGGCCAATGCCGAGGACCAGTCCGGCAACAAGGCCGAGGCACTGAAGATCTACGAGCGGCTGGCCAGCGAATTCCCCGGCAACCGCGCCATCGCGCTGACCTATGCCGGCGCGCTGCTCGCCCAGGGCGACCAGAACAGCGCGCGGCGCTCGCTCGACCTGCTGCGCCCGCTGATCGAGCGCTACGCCGACGATCCGGACCTGCAGAAGAGCTTCGGGCGCGCGAACCAGCTGGCCGGCGACAAGGTGCGCGCGGCCGAGGCCTACGCCGAGGCGGCCTATCTCAACGGCCACGCCGAGGACGCGCTGAACCAGCTCAAGGCGCTGGCGAAGCAGACCGATCTCACCTACTACCAGCGCAGCCGCATCGAGGCGCGCATCACGCGGATGACGCCGCTGGTGCTGGAGCTGCGCAAGCGTTCGGCGCCGCAGGCGGCGCCGGACTCGCTCGCGCCGGCGCTGGCCTGCTGCCGCCGCCCCTGACGTGCCGCGGCGGCGAAAAATGCCGCGGCGCGATTTTCCGGCGCATTTTCCCGGTGCGGCGCATTTGTCACATTTCGGCAATAGAATGGGCCGGCGGAAACGCCGTGCGCAGCGATCGGAGGCGCCGATCGGAGCGTCCTGTCATTCAGGTGTAACAGTACGACTGCAATGATGGCGTAACGAAAACGCCCATCGGCCCCTGTTCCGCGGTGACGACGTGCAAAAGCATATTCTGATAGTCGAAGACGAAACGGCGATCCGCGACATGGTCGCCTTCGCCCTGCGCAAGGCGGGCATGGAAGCGATGCACGCGCCGGACGCGCGCGCCGCGCAGACGGCGATCGGCGAGCGCGTGCCCGACCTCATCCTGCTCGACTGGATGCTGCCCGGCATGAGCGGCATCGATCTCGCGCGCCGCCTGCGCAAGGACGATCTCACGCGCGAGGTGCCGATCATCATGCTGACCGCGCGCGGCGAGGAGACCGACCGCGTCGGCGGCCTCGACGCCGGCGTCGACGACTACGTGGTCAAGCCGTTCTCGACGCGCGAGCTGCTGGCGCGCATCCGCGCGGTGATGCGCCGCACGCACGGCGAGGATGCCGAAGGCGTGGTCGAGCTGGGCGGACTGCGCATCGACAGCGCCGCGCATCGCGTGTTCTGCGGCGACCAGCCGGTGCACATCGGGCCGACGGAGTACCGCCTGCTGCACTTCTTCATGACGCACGCCGAGCGCGTCTACACGCGCAGCCAGCTGCTCGACCACGTCTGGGGCGGCGGCGTTTACGTCGAGGAGCGCACGGTCGACGTGCACATCCGGCGCCTGCGCAAGACGCTGGAGCCGTTCGGCCGCGACGCGCTGGTGCAGACCGTGCGCGGCGCCGGCTACCGCTTCTCGACCAGCGTCTGAATGCGCATCGCCCCGCTCGCGCAGCCCGCCGCCGGCTCGTCCGTTCCGCCCATGTCCGCCCCGACCGTCGTGCTCCGTTCCGTGCCTGCCGGCGGGCGCGCCGCGGGCGCGCCGGGCGGGGAGGCCGCCTGAGATGCCCGCCCGCCTCGCCCGCGCTTGGCGGTCGAGCGCCTGGCGCCTCGCCGCGCCGGCGCTGGCGGCGCTCGCGATCGGCGCGTGGCTGCACGCGATCGCGCCCAGCCTGCTGGCCGTCGCCGCCGCCGCGCTCGGCTTCGCCGCGTACAAGCTGGCCCGGCTCGGCCGCCTGCTGGCGAGCCGGCGCCGTTTGCCGCCGGCCGACGGCAGCGGCATCTGGGACGAGATCCAGAACCTCGTGCGCCGGCGCCAGCGCGCCGCCGCGCACGACAAGCGCCGCCTCGTCGGCCTGCTGCGCGCGTTCCGCGACGCCGCCGCGGCGCTGCCGGACGCGGTCGTCGCGCTCGACCGCGAGCAGCGCATCGAATGGTTCAACGCGGCGGCCGAAGGGCTGCTCGGCCTCAAGTATTCGCAGGACGTCGGCGGGCACCTGACCAACCTGGTGCGCGCGCCGCGCTTCGCCGAATGGCTGCGCGCGGAGAACGCCGAGCCACTGGTCGACCTCGCCTCGCCGGCCGACGAGAACCTGCGGCTCAGCCTGCGCCTGATCCGCTACGCCGACGACCGCGCGCTGCTCGTCGCGCGCGACGTCAGCCAGCTGATGCGGTTGGAGCAGGTGCGGCGCGATTTCGTCGCCAACGTGTCGCACGAGCTGCGCACGCCGCTGACCGTCGTGCACGGCTACCTCGACATGATCGAGCCCGAGCAGATGCCCGAGTACGAGCCGATCCTGCACGAGCTGCGCAGCCAGTCGCGGCGCATGACGCAGATCGTCGAGGACCTGCTCACGCTCTCGCGGCTGGAGGCGCAGAGCGACCTGCCGCAGGAACGCATCAGCCTGCGCTCTCTGCTCGAGGCGCTGCGTCGCGAGGCGGTGGCGCTGAGCCAGGGCAACCACGTGGTGACCACCGAGCTGCGCAGCGACTTCGACCTGCTCGGCTCGACCAAGGAGCTGCACAGCGCGTTCTCGAACCTGGTGAGCAACGCCGTGCGCTACACGCCGGCGGGCGGCCGCATCACGCTGCGCTGGGAAAGCGACGCGGAGGGCGCGCGCCTGTCGGTCGTCGACACCGGCCAGGGCATCGCGCCGCAGCACCTGCCGCGGCTGACCGAGCGCTTCTACCGCGTGTCCACGAGCCGCTCGCGCGAAACCGGCGGAACCGGCCTGGGCCTGTCGATCGTCAAGCACGTGCTGCAGCTCCACCAGGCGCACCTGGACATCCGCAGCGAGCCGGGCGTCGGCAGCACGTTCGCCTGCGTGTTCGGGCGCGAGCGCCTGCTGGCGCCGCTGGCGCTCGCCGAGCACTCATGATCCGGCGCGTCGTGCTCGCGCTCGCCGCATGGGGCGCCTGCCTGGCCGGCGCCGCCTGCGCGGCACCGGCGGCGGCGCTGTCCGGCAGCCTGACCTGCGTCGGCTCGGACACCGCCAGCGGGCTGGTCGCGCGCTGGGCGGCCGCGTTCCACGCGCGCCATCCCAAGGTGCGCCTGCAGCTGCAGGCGCCCGGATCGGCCAGCGCGCCGACCGCGCTGGTCGAAGGCGCCGCCGACCTGGGCTCGATGAGCCGGCCGATGACGGCCGCCGAGGAGGCGCTGTTCCGCTCGCGCTACGGCTACGCGCCCTGGCACCTGGTCGTCGCGCACGACGCGGTCGTCGCGTTCGTGCATCCGGACAATCCGCTCGCGCGCATCAGCGTGCCCGAGCTCGACGCGATCTATTCGCAGGACCGCCGCTGCGGCGCCGCGCAGGCGATCCGGCGCTGGCGCGACCTGCCCGGCATCGGCGCCGGCTTCGACCTCCCGCTGCTGGCGACCGGAAGGAACGGCGGCTCGGGCACCTACGAGACGTTCCGCGAGGGCGCGCTGTGCGGCGGCGAGTACCGCGCCGACGTCATCGCCTGGCCGGGCAACGGCGCGGTCGTCGCCACCGTGGCCGCGCATCGCGAGGCGATCGGCTACGCCGGCATCGGCTACGTCAACGGGCTGGTCAAGCCGCTCGCGCTGGCCGCCGCGGCCGATTCGCCCGCGGTGCTCCCCGACCTCGATAGTGTCACGCAAGGACGCTACCCTCTTTCCCGCGCCCTGCACGTCTACGTCAACCGACCGCCGCAGCGCGCCCTGGCCGAGCTGCCGCGCGCGTTCCTCGAATACGCGCTCTCGGACGAAGGCCAGGCCGAGGTCCGCCGCGAAGGCTTCCTTCCGCTGCGGGCCGACGAACGCGCGACGCAGCGCGCGCTGCTGCAGTGAAGACGCCCATCCGCCGACCGACTGCCATGAACCGCGAAGTGCACGAGAACCTCAAGGAACCCGGCCTCTACCTCAACCGCGAGCTGGCGCAGCTGGAGTTCAACTTCCGCGTGCTGGCGCAGGCGCAGGACCCGTCCGTCCCGCTGCTCGAGCGCATGCGCTACCTGTGCATCTCGTGCACGAACCTCGACGAGTTCTTCGAGGTCAGGGTCGCCGTGCTGCGCGAGCAGAGCGGGCTCAGCGAGCTGCGCCCGGGACCGGACGCGATGCCGCCGTCGGAGGTGCTGGCGCGCATCCGCGAGCGCGCGCTGACGCTGGTCAAGGCGCAGTACGACTTCTGGAACCAGACGCTGCTGCCCGAGCTCGAGCGCGAAGGCATCCGCTTCTCCAAGCGCGACAACTGGACGGTCAAGCAGAAGCGCTGGCTGCAGGGCTATTTCCGCAACGAGATCCTGCCGGTGCTCTCGCCGCTCGGCCTGGATCCGGCGCATCCGTTCCCGCGCATCCTCAACAAGAGCCTCAACCTCGCCGTGGTGCTGAAGGGCCGCGACGCGTTCGGCCGCGAGGGCCACATGGCGCTGGTGCGCGCGCCGCGCTCGCTGCCGCGCATCATCCGCCTGCCGGCGGAAGTGTCCGAGTCGGGCTACGACTTCGTGTTCCTCTCCAGCGTGCTGCACGAGTTCATGGACGAGCTGTTCCCGGGCATGCAGGTGAAGGGCTCGTACCAGTTCCGCGTGACGCGCAACAGCGAGCTGTTCGTCGACGAGGACGAGGTGGAGAACATCGCCCTGGCGCTGCGCGACGAGCTGCGCGGGCGCGGCTACGCGCGGCCGGTGCGTCTGGAGGTGGCCGACAACTGCCCGAAGGCGATCGCGGACATGCTGATGCAGAACTTCGAGCTCACCGAACCGGAGGTGTACCGCTGCGAGGGCCCGGTCAACGTCAGCCGAATCAACACGATCTACGACCAGGTGGATCGCCCGGACCTCAAGTTCCCCAGCTTCTCGCCGCGCATGCTGCCGGCAATCGCCGACGAGCAGAGCCTGTTCGAGGCGATCGGCGAGCGCGACATCCTGCTGCACCACCCGTTCGAGTCGTTCGGCGCGGTCATCGAGCTGGTGCGCGAGGCCAGCGTCGATCCGGACGTGCTGGCGATCAAGCAGACGCTGTACCGCGTCGGCAACGATTCGCCGCTGGTCGACCACCTGATCGAGGCGGCGCGCCAGGGCAAGGACGTGACCGTCGTGGTCGAGCTGCGCGCGCGCTTCGACGAGGAAGCGAACCTGCGCCTGGCCAACCGGCTGCAGGAGGCGGGCGTTCAGGTCGTCTACGGCGTGGTCGGCTACAAGACCCACGCGAAGATGCTGCTGATCGTGCGTCGCGAGCAGGGCGTGCTGCGCCGCTACTGCCATCTCTCGACCGGCAACTACCACCAGATCACCTCGCGCATCTACACCGACTTCGGCCTGATGACCGCCAATCCGGACGTCGGCGAGGACGCGCACCTGCTGTTCCTGCAGCTGTCCGGGCTCGGGCCGATCATCAAGCTCAAGTGCCTGCTGCACTCGCCGTTCACGCTGCACAAGGGCCTGATGGAGAAGATCGAGCGCGAAATCGCCCACGCCCGCGAAGGCAAGCCGGCGCGCATCATCGCCAAGATGAACGCGCTCAACGAGGAGCACGTCGTCGAGCTGCTCTACCGCGCCTCGCAGGCCGGCGTGCAGATCGACCTGATCGTGCGCGGCGCCTGCTCGCTGCGGCCGGGCATCCCGGGCGTGTCGGAGAACATCCGCGTGCGCTCGATCGTCGGCCGCTTCCTCGAGCACAGCCGCGTGTACTGGTTCCAGAACGACGCCACGCCGGAGATCTACTGCTCGAGCGCGGACTGGATGGAGCGCAACCTGCTGCGCCGCATCGAGACGTGCTTTCCGATCCGCGACCCGGAATTGGCCGAGCGCGTGTTCGACGAGGCCCTGGCGAACTACCTGGCCGACAACACGCAGGCCTGGCAGCTCGAGCCGGACGGCAGCTATACGCGGCTTTCTCCCGGCGACGCGCCGCCGCACTCGGCGCAGCAGGCGCTGCTGGCCCGGCTCACGCAATAGCCGTGCGGGCGCGCAGCGCCGGCGGCACCTGCGCCGAGCCGGCGTCGCGCCTGCGACGCCGCGCCTCGGCCGGCGCCGGCGCGCAGGCATGCCAGAATAGGCCACCCCCAAGCGAGCGCACACGGTGACGGACGCCACTGCCACGGACATCCGCGACGGCGAGCTGCTCGCCGCCGTCGACCTCGGCTCGAACAGCTTCCACCTCGTGGTGGCGCGCTACGAACACGGCGGGCTGCGCCTGATCGACCGCATGCGCGACAGCGTGCGCATGGCGATGGGCCTGCGCCCGGACGGCAGCCTGACGCCGGAGCGCCGCGAGCGCGCGCTGGCCTGCCTGTCGCGCTTCGGCCAGCGGCTGCGCGCGCTGCCGCACGAGCGCGTGCGCGCGGTGGCGACGAACACCGTGCGGCGGCTGGCCAATCCGCAGGCATTCCTGCTGCCCGCCGAGACCGCGCTCGGCCACCCGATCGAGGTCGTCAGCGGCCGCGAGGAGGCGCGCCTGATCTACCTGGGCGTGGCGCACGACCTGGCGCGCTCGACGCAGCGCCGCCTGGTCGTGGACATCGGCGGCGGCAGCACCGAATTCATCATCGGCCAGGGCTTCGACGCGCTCGAGACCGAGAGCGTGCAGATCGGCTGCATCGCCAGCACGCTGCGCTTCTTCGGCGACGGCAAGTACACCGTCAAGCGCTGGCGCCAGGCGCAGACCGAGATCGCCGTGGAGCTGCAGCAGTTCGCCGCCGACTACCGCGCGCTCGGCTGGGGCGAGGCGGTGGGCTCGTCCGGCACGGCCAAGGCGATCGGCGCGATCGTGCAGGCCAACGGCTGGTGCGACCAGGGCATCAGCGCCGCCTCGCTGGCGCAGCTGCGCGACGCGATCCTGGCCGCCGGCAGCGTGGACAACCTGCGCCTGGCCGGGCTCGCCGAGGAACGCACGCAGGTGCTGGCCGGCGGCGTGGCGATCCTCGAAGCGGTGTTCGAGACGCTGGGGCTTTCGCACATGGCCGTCTGCGAGACGGCGATGCGCGAGGGCCTGCTCTACGACATGGTGGGCCGCTCGATGCACGGCGATCCGCGCGCCGGCAGCATCGCCGCGCTGGCCTCGCGCTACGCGGTCGACCGCGCCCAGGCGATGCGCGTGCACCACGCCGCCATCGAATTGTTCGACCAGGTGGCCGCGGACTGGCAGCTCGGCGCGCTGGAGCGCGACCTGCTGGGCTGGGCCGCCGACATCCACGAGATCGGGCTGGCGATCGCGCACAGCCTGCACCACATCCACGGCGCCTACATCGTCGCCCATTCCGACCTCGCCGGATTCAGCCGGCAGGGCCAGCAGGCGCTGGCGGCGATCATCCGCTCGCACCGGCGCAAGCCGGACCGCGAGGCGATCGACGCGCTGCCCGAGCGCCTGCGCCGCCCCGTGCGCCGGCTGACCGCGCTGCTGCGCCTGGCCGCGCTGCTCGAGCGCCCGCGCACCACCGAGCCGCTGCCGCCGCTGCGCCTGGCCGCCGACGACAAGACCGTGCGCCTCGAGCTGCCGGCCGGCTGGCTCGACCAGCATCCGCTGACGCGTGCCGACCTGGAGCAGGAACGCGACTACTTCAAGATCCTCGACCTGAAGCTGCAGGTCCGCACGGTCGAGAAGGCGGCGGCCTGAGCCCGCCGCGGCCGGCCGGCGCCATGACGGGATGCGCGCCAGCCCCTATCATTTGCGCCCGCTGTTCCCCTACCGGAGGATTCCATGCTCAAACGCCTGCTGTTCGCGCTCGCCCTGCTCGCCGCCCCCGCGCTCGCCCTCGCCCAGGCGGCGCCGGCCGAGCCTTCGAAGCCCGCCGCGGCCAAGCCCGCCAAGCCGGCCAAGTCCGCCGCGAAGACGCCGGCGAAGAGCGCCGAGAAGCCCGCCGCCGACGCCCCGGCCGGGCCGCCGAAGGTGCTGATCAAGACCAGCCTGGGCGACATCACCGCGGAGCTCTATCCGGACAAGGCGCCCAAGTCCGTGGACAACTTCCTCACCTACGTGAAGGCCGGCTTCTACGACGGCACGATCTTCCACCGCGTCATCGAGAGCTTCATGATCCAGGGCGGCGGCTTCACCAAGGACCTGCGCCAGAAGCCGACGCGCGCGCCGATCCCGATCGAGTCGAAGAACGGCCTCAGCAACCTGCGCGGCACGCTGGCGATGGCGCGCACGCAGGACCCGAACTCGGCCACCGCGCAGTTCTTCATCAACGTCGTCGACAATCCGCGCCTGGACTACGTCAGCGACGCGAACCCGGGCTACGCGGTGTTCGGCAAGGTCGTCTCCGGCATGGACGTGGTCGACAAGATCCGCGCCGTGCCGACCGGGGCGCAGGGCCCGTTCCGTAGCGACGTGCCGACCACGCCGGTCGTCATCGAGAAGGTGACGGCACTTCCGTAGGCGGCTCCAGCGGCCGTCCGCGCGCCCAGGCGCCGGACGGCCGGACATCCATCGCGCGACCCGGCGGACCTGCATGACGACGCTGTTCATTTCCGATCTGCACCTCGACGCCAGCCGGCCGCAGATCACCGAGCTGTTCGTCGACTTCGTCCGCCGCGAGGCCGTGCACGCACGCGCGCTGTACGTGCTGGGCGATTTCTTCGAAGCCTGGATCGGCGACGACGCGGCCGACGAGACCGCGATCCGCGTCGCCGACGCGCTGGCCGCGCTCGGGGCGCGGCGCGTGCCGTGCTTCTTCATGCACGGCAACCGCGACTTCCTGCTCGGCGACGCGTACGCGCGCCGCGCGTGCATGACGCTGCTGCCCGATCCGAGCGTCGTCGAGATCGGCGGCGAACGCGTGCTGCTGATGCACGGCGACACGCTCTGCACCGACGACGCGCCGTACCAGGCGTTCCGGCGCCAGTCGCACGCGCCGCAATGGCAGCGCGCCTTCCTCGCACGTCCGATCGCCGAGCGCCAGGCGTTCGCCGCGCAGGCGCGCGCCGAGAGCCGCCGCTACACGCGCTCCGTCGCCGACGCGATCACCGACGTCAACGCGGACGCCGTCCACGCCGCGTTCCGCCGCCACGGCGTGCGCACGCTGATCCACGGCCACACGCACCGGCCGGCCGTGCACGATCTGGTCGTGGATGGCGCACCGGCGCGGCGCATCGTGCTGGGCGACTGGTACGAGCAGGGAAGCGTGCTGCGGCTGGACTGGAATACCGTCAAATTGATGGCATTGGGGGACCTTTAAAACCACCCCGTGATCGTATCCTGAGCGCACCCACCGCACCGAGGCTCGTATCGATGATCAATCTGCTCGCCGGAGAAGAGCGCAAGCGTAAGCTCCCCCGTCAAGCAGACAGTCGTAAAAATAGAACCGCTGGCGTGCTGTTGACGAATTTCGCTCGGCGTCTTTCCGCCGAGCGAATCATGTGGGCGTCGCTCGTTGTATTCGATCATCCACCAGTACGCGGCCTGCCGCAGATCGTCTATTTTTAAGAACAGGTACGGGTCGAGGATCTCTTCGCGGAACGTCCGGTTGAAGCGCTTGTAATGACCCAGTGAATTCCTGCTCAGGTGTTACCTTGAAGAGGAGAACACCATGAGTGCAGTGATGGAAGAAGAGATCAAGCGTTGGACGGCGCGGCGCAAATCGGCGCTGGTGCTGGAGATCATCCAAGGCAAGACGACGGTGGCGGAGGCGAGTCGAGCCTTCGACATCACGCCGTTGGAGATCGAGACGTGGGTGGATGAGGGCAAGCGTGGCCTGGAGAACGCGCTGCGGGCGAAGCCGGAAGACGTGCGCGAGCAGTACGAGCGGCAGCTGAAGGAACTGCAGGAAGCGTACGGCGAGGCGATGCTGGAGCTGCGTGCTCGAAAAAAATTGGCGTCCCTGTTGGGCAAGGACGAGACCTGATGGTCACGATCCAGCAGGGACTGAAGGCCGATGGCATCGACGTGTCGATGGTGAAGCTGTGCCGGTGGTTCGAGGTGGCGCGGCGATCGGTGTACTACCGATCGAGGAAGGCGCCGCCGAAGGTGAAGGCAGAGCTGGCCGAGCCAATCAAGGCCCTGATCGAGGCAGAGCCCTCGTTCGGCTACCGCACGGTGGCGGGACTGCTCGCCCTGAACAAGAACACGGTGCAGCGCATTTTCCAGCTCAAAGGCTGGCAGGTGCGCAAGCGAGCCCTCGGAAGCCGCCCGAGGATCGAGAGGTCTCGGCCACCCAGCGTCCGGACGAGCGCTGGTCGACGGACCTGTGCCGGGTGTGGGGTGGCAAGGACGGTTGGCTGGTGCTGGCCTTGGTCATCGACTGTCATACCCATCAGCTGCTCGGCTGGCATCTGGCCAGAACGGGGAAAGCGACGACAGCGGGTGCCGCGCTGGAACAGGCCTTGATCGCCCGTTACGGCTCGCTCGGCCGTGTGCCGAGTCCGTTCCTGCTGCGCTCGGACAATGGGCTGGTCTTCACCAGCCGACATTACACGCGCCTGGTCCGCAGCTACGCCCTCCAGCAGGAGTTCATCACGCCCCATTGCCCGCAGCAGAACGGCCTGGTCGAGCGCGTGATCCGAACGATCAAGGAGCAATGCGTTCACCGGCATCGGTTCGAGAGCCAGCAGCATGTGACCCCTTCCCTGAAAATGGTGCCAGTCAAAAGTAGAGGAATTCGGCGAAACTGACCCAGCGAGAGGAGGCGGTTTCGTCATGAGGAAGTCGAAGTTCACCGAGGAGCAGATCGCGTTCGCACTGCGCCAGAGCGAGACGGGAACGTCAGTGTCGGAGGTGTGCCGGAAGATGGGCATCTCCGAGGCGACGTTCTACAACTGGAAGAAGAAGTATGGCGGCTTGGGCGTGTCGGAACTGCGGCGGCTGAGGCAGTTGGAAGAAGAAAATCGCAAGTTGAAGCAGCTCGTGGCGGATCTGAGCCTGGACAAGGCGATGCTGCAGGATGTCCTCCAAAAAAAGCTCTGAGGCCGGCGCAGCGCAAAGCGCTGGTCGGCCATCTCCGCAAAGCTTACGGCGCAAGCATTCGGCGCGCATGCGGCGTGCTGAGGCAATCTCGTGCCGCGTTGGCGTACAGACCCAAACGCCCGCTGCTGGATGCGCCATTGACCCGGCGTATCCAGGAGATCGCGCAAGCGCGCGTGCGCTATGGCGCGCGGCGCATCCACATCCTGTTGCGTCGGGAAGGCTGGAAGGTCAACCACAAGCGAGTGCATCGCCTGTATGTGCTGGCCGGGCTGAACTTGCGATCGAAGAAGCCGCGGCGGCGCAAAGCCGCCGCAGACCGGCTGGAACGTCCGACACTGTCGGCACCGAACCAGAGTTCGAGCATGGACTTCGTCTCCGATGCGCTGTTCGACGGGCGAGGATTCCGAGCACTCACCGTGGTCGACAACTTCAGCCGAGAATGTCTGGCGATCGTGGTCGGACAGTCACTGCGCGGCGAGGAGGTGGTGCAGACCCTGGATCGTCTGCGCAGGAAACGCGGCAAGCCGCAGCGTGTGCAGGCCGACAACGGGCCGGAGTTCATCAGCGTTGCGCTCGATCGCTGGGCTTACGATCATGGCGTGACCATCGACTTCTCGCGCCCGGGCAAGCCGACGGACAACGCGTTCATCGAATCCTTCAATGGTTCGCTGCGCGATGAATGCCTCAACGCCCACTGGTTTCTGTCGCTCGGCGACGCGCGAGAGAAGATCGAAACGTGGAGGAAGGACTACAATCACTTTCGTCCGCACTCGTCGATCGGCGACGTCACACCCGCTGCCTTCGCCAAGGCGTTTCGAACATCCAAAAAACCGCCGAAATCTCCAACTTCGGGTGGTACTAAGACTGGGTAGAGGTCAGTTCGGGGAAGTTTCCAGGAATCCGTGGACTCACTCTACGGGGGAAGGACCCGCCCACGCAAGCCGAAGGCATATCATCGGTCGGAGCACGTCGGCGAAGACGAGCAAATCGCGCCGAAGCCTCCAATCACCGAGCCGGCACATACGCAAGAGATAGAGTAAGCGTCTGCGTTTGCTTAGTGTAACTGTGGATGAGCGCTTCCTGCACCAAATATCTTTCTCGTAGAAGCTCTTTGATTAGCATAACTAAGTAATCTGCTGGATAGATCAGCGTCCACAAGACACCCAAGGGATCCGTAGTGACGCCTCGGAAATATCGTGCAATTGATCGCCCGCTAACGAGCCTCTTATCCACACGCATCCGGCACGCGCGTCGATTGGCCGGTCTGACACAAGCCGCCTTGGCCAAAAAGATTGCCGTCAACCCGAGCGCGGTGGCGCAATGGGAACTTCCGGCAGGCACATCGCCCACCATCGACCATCTGATCGCGCTGGCGCTGGTATCAGGTGTAACGTTCGAATGGCTCGCCACCGGAAGGGGCTCGATCACCGCCGTACATGAAACCCCGGCGATTGATGCAACATCCTTTGCAGAAAACCAGGCCGAAGATCGATTGCTGGCTGCGTTTCGGCGCATGCCCGTACGTAAACGCGAGCTCTTCGTACGGTGGATGGAAGAGTTCTTTTGACCCAAAGTGATGCAGTCCGGATCGGACATCGCCCGGAAGATCACGGAAAGTTGACGGACGCGCTGGGATCATCAACAAAGCATCTATTGCTGACACAGCGCGTCCGTCAGTCAGTGCATCCTACGGCGAGTTGCCGCCTGAACCAATGCACTGCCTGGCGTAGAAATAAGCGGCGCCCTGGCCCGCATTTGCTCCAACGTCCGCGCCCCACGCACTGACCAGAGCCGTGCACGGATCCAAAGACGTATAATATCCGAATACATCAGATGGCTGACCATCACTGGCCATAAGTTCGTCCTTCTGACTCCATACGCCAAGAGTATTCTGCCCAAACAAATATGCGGCGCCTCGATAGGAGTTCACGGCATAGGCACCCACGAGGGCCGACGAACCCACAAGGTTGACGGAAGCGCCGAACAGATTGATTGACGTGCCACTAGTCGCCGTAAGCTTCTGCAGCTCGTTCCAGAATGAACCCGCATTGGCAAAGAAATAGACAGCCCCTTGACTAATATTCCCATTTATCAAGGCTCCGGGCGAACCTATCAATGCACTTGTGCCTTGAATCGCGACGGAAGCGCCAAAATTGTCGCGTGCCGCACCATCGCTGGCGGTCAGCATGCTGCCGAGATTCCAGGTGCCGCCAAAACGATTGTAATTGTACACCGCACCCTGTCCAAGATGCCCATTTACGGTTGAAGCGTAGGCTCCTATGAGCGCGGAGTTACCCGAAATTGCAATCGATCCGCCGAAATGAGCAGTAGTATCGTTCTGGTCCGGAGCGAGGATTCGCTGGGTTTGCACCCAACTTCCTTGCACGAGATTAAAAGAATATACCGAGCCGAGCACGGTTGCTCCACCTGCCGCCGCGCCGCCCGCTCCAATAAGAGCGTAGTCGCCATCGATCGCCACGGCAATACCAAAGGTTCCTAATGCAGTGCCATCGCTGGCAGTAAGCTTTTGCGTCTGTGTCCACGTATTTCCGGAAAGCTGGAAAACGTATGCAGCACCCTGCCAGTGATTGCCGTTAACATTCGCAAATTTAGATGTGATAATGGCAGTATTCCCACTGATTGCGATACGCGATCCGAATTGATCCCCAGCAGCTCCATCCGCAGCAGTCAACTTTTGAACTTGCGTCCAGGTGCCATTGACCAAGCTGTAAAAATAAACCGCCCCCTGGTCAGCATTACTGTTAATCGCCGCCGAGGGGGCGCCGATCAGTGCTCTGGTCCCAGACACGACCACTGCACTTCCGAACCAATCATCTGCAGAGCCATCGCTAGCCGTCACTTTTTGTTCCGGCAAAGTATTTACAACAACAGGCTGATTCTCCTTGAGGTAGACTGCCCCGGAGGGGCCGCCATACGCCTCGTAAGGCTTGGCAGTTCCGGCACTCACCAGCGAGCTCGGAAGAACGAGCACCGCCGCTAAAAATAGATACCAGCGCTTCATACATGTCCTCCATGCGGTTGGGCTGCGCTAACAAATGCGGATGCCAGTCAGCGCGGCGCTCCGGATTGTCGCATCCTGATATATGTTTACGAAATCGACGCGTTGCCTCGCATCAGCTTAGTCCTGCTGCCTAACTCACACCCACGGAGGTCTTGAATCAGCCTGTGGCTCTCGGTTCCTAGCCGAACTGAGTAAATTCAATTAGATTCGCTATTCAAAGCAGCATCATTAAGCGCCACCAGACGTCCGATCGGCCGAAGCGGCAACTGCTCGCGGGCCCTGGGAGGCGCGCGATCGCGGTCGATCGCTCGCCAGTTCGAAGCCATTCGCCAGGAAAGGCGCTTCGCTGGCACATGGGCACCTCAAATAACCCCGATCTCATCGTTCAAGGTTCATCAAACGTCTCTGCTCCGGACCTGAACGCTCGAACCAGCAGCCGCGCCGACGCGTGTCGGCGATAGGTCAACCGCCCTTCGGCCGCCCTTCGACTTCATGCCGGCACGATTCCTCGTTTCTGCAGTCGCGCCAGATGCATCAGGTTGTGCGCGATCACCTTCAACCCGATCACCGTCCGCGCTCGTGCCAGACCGATCGTCCGAAGGCACTTGCCGCCCATCTGCGCCAGTCGCGCGAACGGGTGTTCGCCGAATGCGCGTTGACGTGCGATGCGCCGATTGCGCCGCTGCTGCACCCAACTCAGCAGCCGGTCGACCTGGCCCTTGCGCTGGATCCGGTCACGGTAACCCGCGGCTCGCAGGTCCTGCTCTCGTGCAGCTTTGGCGTACCCTCGATCCGCATACACCTCCCGGCGCGTGTTCGTCTCGTCCAGGATCGTCTCGAACACCGTCGTGTCGTTGACCGACGCCGTTGTCACCTCGATGCGCCGGATGAAGCCCCAACGCCGATCCGTGTTCGCGTGCAGCTTGTAGCCGTAATGACTCTTGCCGTGCTTCTGCGTCCAGCGCGCCTCCACGTCCTTCTGTGCCCGCTTGGAAGCATTCCAGTCCTCCGGCACCTCGCCGCGACCGATCGCCTCGTTCTCCTCGCGCCGGTTGCGCTGGATCGGCACCGTCACGATGCTCGCATCGATGATCTGGCCGCCGCGTGCGATGAAGCTCGCACTCGACAGCTGACGGCCCACCGCCTCGCTGATGTCGCCGATCAGATCCTGCTTCTTCAGCCGCTCGCGCCATACCCACAGCGTCTTCGCGTCCGGCACTCGGCCGCTGTGTTCCAGACCCGCAAAGCGCTGAAAGCTCGACCGATCCAGCACCTGATACTCCAGCGCCTCGTCCGACAGGTTGTACAGCTGCTGCAACACCAGCAACCGAATCATCAACTCCGTCGGATACGGCGGACGGCCGCCCCGGCCGCTGTTGCCGATCACCATTTTCTTGTCGACCGCCTTCGCCAGTGCCGCGAAGTCGATGTGCTCGTTCAGCACCTGCAACGGGTCGCCCAGACGCTCACGCTTGGCCTTGCGCTCTTCTCCGGCGAACAGACTGATCATCGATACGAACCTCGGTGCAGTGGGTGCGCTCAGGATACGATCACGGGGTGGTTTTTAGAGGTCCCCCTTACTTCACCAAAGTCATTTGCGGCTGCGAAAGCTGACCCTTACGCCCGTCCTTGTAAAGAACACCCACATAGTACCAATAGGTATGGCCGATCTTGGCGCTACCATCTCTCCACTTATACAAAAGAGCTGTCGCGGTTTTTTCGTTTTTCGCAAGAATAGTTCTATCGTTCAGACGAACATAAGGCCCTTCCTCTTTTTCCGAACGGAATATCTGATAGCCATATACCCCGCCTTCCTCCAGCACCTGCCACTTCAGCATTGGCCCTCTATCATTGTCGTCAAGAAGGCTCCGGCTCTGACTATTTCGTGCGGAAATGAAGTTCTCATCGACGGGCATCGCAAATGACTGCTCGATGGAATTAAAGATACTTGGCGCCCAAGACTCCACCTCTCCGATGTCATCATTGGAACCCGCAAGGATATTTTCACGGCCCGCTTTTACTACCCCCAAGAGGCCAATACTCAATTCAGCTCGGGAATCGGGAAGACCGATCAGTAACTTGCCACGAAGCACACCATGTGGCTGATCATCGGCAATCCAAACGCGAATGCCTTCACAGCCTGGCCGCTCTGGGTAGCAAGCCGAGACGGCAGCGGTTGCTGAGATACCCTCTATCTTTATTTCCCCGATACTGAAATCCTTTCCTCGACTGCTTAGCAGTGGAATAAGAAACGAGGAGTTAATACCCTTCGTAACTACGCCAAACCAGAAGGGATTTGCCGCTGGAGCTACATCGCCTTCGATGTTTCCCGTCACATGAATCCGGGCGCGCTTTTGATGCGGCGTATTAATCAAAATCTCTATGTAGTCGTCCAACAATCCCCAGTATGAATTATTGGAAATTCCAGCCTTTAAGCTCCTCTCGTCAAGTCCGATGCGGACATCCACATTGTCCGGCCTCCTGCTAATGCCAAGGATCCTGAAGCTCTCCAGCTCATGGCTAGTTAACTCAATGACTTCTTCTTTTTTTTTCGCTCTCGCACTCACCTTTCCAAACGCAATCGTCGGTCTGAGCACATCCAATGCAGATAACGCATATCCACGAACAACAACCTGCTTTTCGGAGACACCGAGATTGACATTGAAATATTTTTTTATTTCCCCCTCGGAATTATCTACCAAAATACGGGTCATTACCTCACCCACACTGAAAGCCGGTAACCTCATGCTTTTTGGAACGACGGCATCCCCGGAGTCGTACGGATCAATTTGCAGGTCGATCGGATAAGGAGTCGGATTGGCTATACGGATCGGGCATTCCACGGAAGAGAACACATAAATTTCGCCAAAATTGCATCCTTTGACGTCCGGTTCGAGGGAAGTGGCATACATTGCTGAAGCAACAAGGAAAATTGCCTGGAACATATGAGCCTGGAAGTTAAAAAAAAAAGCCCGGCCAGCGGCCGGGCTTTGAGCAAGCAATACGATCGTAAAATTAGTCGATCGAGAAATTCTGAAGCGTAACCGGCAGCGTAGGGGTACTGATCGTCAACGAACCGCTGAGAGGCGCATTCACGGACGGATTGCCGGAAACAATGATGTAGTACGTCTGACCATCGGTCAAACCATCAACCGGGAACGATCCAGTAGTCGCCGGGCCCGTGGCCGCCTGAATCGGGGATCCCGTGGTTCCTCCATTACAGGACGGCACGAGGAACACACCGAAGTCATAGGTGGCATTCGAGATCTGGACATCTCCACTCGCGCCCTGTGCCGTGAACTTGTAGATCTTGTCATTACCCGGGCTCGGCAGACCACCGAGCGCGCCAACCGAGTTCGGCGACGAAGTGGTGTCTACGTTCACCTGGCTGTTTGACGAAATCGGCATCGCATTTGCGCAGCTCGAACCATCCTGCGCGAATGCCGGCGAGCACACCGCACCCAGCAGGGCGAGCGCATAGATCTTCTTCAGCATGTTGTCACTCCTGAATCGTTAGAGAATAAACGAGAGAAACTGGCGCTCAGTAGCCGATAAAGGTCTGACGACGAGAATCGAACTGATCGAAGCCGACCGCCGTACCCGCATGCGCGCTGACGAACTGCGGCGACGGGGCCGACAGACCCAGGTAAGCCGTCTCGATCTGCTGATTTGCGTTGGTCACCTGCACGGTCGGAATCGTCGGCGATGCCTCGGTGTTGCTGTTCACCCACATCGTGAAAGAGCCCGGAGAACCGACCTTCAGATCGAATTCGACGTGATTTTCACCCGACGCCAACTCCGCGGAACCCACAGAAAGACCGCTGGCCTGGCTGCTGTCCGTCACGAAATAGCCGATGCGATGGCCTCCGCTTCCGTTGCCATAGACGCTGAAGTAGACGGCCACGCCGTTCGCCGAGACCGCACTGAAGACGTTAGCGGTAGCCAGGAGCGCCTGATTCGAGAGCGCATCGACATTGACGATGAAATGCGCGCGATAACGGGATTCGGCGGCAGGCGAATCATCCTGGACATAGGCGAACGCAGCGCCACCGGCACCTGCGCTGATCTTGGATTCAAGATGGCATTCGGTTCCCGAGTAGCCCGGCGTGACGATACCAAGCGTCCCTTGGAACGTCGGAGCCGCCGTCCACGCACCGCCTTCGGCGACCGTCGGGCCGCTCGGGCAATCCGCCATCGCGCTGCCGGCGTAGCCGCACAGACCCAGGAGCGCCAGCGACAGCACCTTCATCTTCGTATTCATTTGAGAGATCTCCCTAGAAGTCGGGCGGGTTGCAGTCCCCATCCCCATTGGTTGAACACTGATTAACCAAGCCCGATCCGCGCGGACGATAGTGAAGGCTTAACACCATGTCAACACGTCACGGGGCGCGGGCCTGGCCACCTTGCCAGAACTGAGACGGAATTCCCCGGTTTTCGGCGTTCCGTTCCCGGCTATCGGCTTACGCCTCCAGCCCACGCAGCTGTATGACGCATGACCGGGCGGAAAGCGGACACCGGCCGATGAACTTTTTTTCGACCGCCCTTCCGGGCCTCTCCGGGAAGGCACCTCAGGGGCCGTCGCCGAATCGTCGGCCGGCGAAGCCCATGCCCGCAAGCCGCATGGTCGCCGCGCCCGCAGCATGCCTGTCGCGCGTCGTGGCGTCCATGGCCTGCCGAGCCCACGGGCCCGGCGCGCCGCGCGGCGTTGACCAGGTCCCGCACGATCCGCAGAATCGCGCCTCCCTTCGCGCGACGCCCTCCCGTGGCCCACCCAGCTGCCCCCCTGCACGCCACCGACTGCCTGGCGGTGATTCCCGCACGCGACGAAGCCGCCACGGTGGCCCAGGTCGTGGAAGGCGTGCGCGCGGCGCTCGGCTGCGCGGTGCTGGTGGTGGACGACGCGAGCGAAGACGGTACGGCCGCGGCGGCCCGCGCGGCCGGCGCCAGCGTGCTCACGCTGCCGCTCGGCCTCGGCGCCTGGGGCGCCACCCAGGCCGGCATCCGATACGCCTGCCGCAACGGCCATGCCGGCGTGGTCACGCTCGACGCGGACGGCCAGCACCTGCCCGATTCCCTGCCCGCGCTGTTCGCCGCGCAGGCGAGGAGCGGCGCGAACGTCGTCATCGGCACCTGCGTGCAGCGGCTGAGCCGCGCCAAGCGCATCGCCTGGCGCTACCTGCGCGTGCTGACGGGCCTCGGGCTGCGCGACTTCACTTCCGGCCTGCGCCTGTACGACGCTCGCGCGATCGAGGTGCTGGCCGGCCCGGCGGCCAGCCTGCTCGACTACCAGGACGTCGGCGTGCTGATGCTGCTGGCCAAGCACGGCCTCGCCGTCGAAGAAACGCCCGTGCCGATGCTGCCGCGACGCGAAGGCCATTCGCGCGTGTTCGCCTCCTGGCCGGTGGTGGCGCGCTACATGCTGCACACGACGGTGCTGTGCCTCGCCCAGATCGACGCCGGCCGCCGCCACTCCCACGTCGCCTCCGGCGCCCGCCCGGCATGACCAGCCAGATCACGTCCGCGATCCTCGGCGCGGCGCTCGCCGGCGCGATCCTGTTCCTGGTGCGCCGCGACCATCTGCACGGCCCCTACGCGGTGTGGTGGTTCGGCATCGCCGCGGCCACGTTCGTGCTCGGCGTGTTCCCCGGCACGGTGATCTGGCTCGGCCACCTGACCGGCATCGGCTACGCGCCGGTGCTGCCGATCATCATCGGCCTGTCGCTGGTGCTGATCCGCCTGCTCAAGCTCGACATCGACCGCTCGAAGCAGGAGCGCCAGATCCGCCGCCTCACGCAGAAGCTCGCGATTCTCGAGCAGGAGCTCGAACGCCTGGGCAGCAGGCCCGCGCGCGGCGCCGGCGCCGAGGACGACGCGCCCTAGCGCCGGCGCGGCTGCGCATGCGCGTCCTCCACCTGGGCAAGTTCTACGCGCCGGAACGCGGCGGCATCGAACGCCACACGCAGGCATTGGCCGAAGGCTGCACCGCGCTCGGCGACGCGGTCTGCGTGCTGGTCCACCAGCGCCCCGGCCGCTGGCGCGGCACGCGCGAGACGATGGGCGGCGTCGAGGTGCGGCGCGCCGGCTGCCTGGCGGCAGCGCTGTACACGCCGCTGAGCCCGGCGTTTCCGTTCGAGCTCGCGCGCGCGCTGCGCGAGTTCCGCCCGGACCTCCTGCACCTGCATTTCCCGAATCCGTCGTGCTTTGCCGCCTTGATGCTGCCGGCCGCGCGCCGCCTGCCGTGGATCGTGCACTGGCATGCCGACGTGCCGCCGGACGCGCAGGACCTGCGCCTGCGCCTGGCCTACCGCGCCTACCGGCCGTTCGAGCAGGCCTGCCTGGCGCGCGCACGCGCCGTCGTCGCCACGTCCAGGGCCTATCTCGAGGCCAGCCAGCCGCTGCGGGGCTGGCGCGCCAAGGCGCACGTCGTTCCGCTCGGCGTGGCCGACGCGGCTGCGGCCGCGCCGGAGCCGGGGCTGTGGCCCGGGCAGCCGCGCCTGCGCCTGCTCGCGGTCGGCCGCCTCAGCCGCTACAAGGGCTTCGACGTGCTGCTCGAGGCGCTCGCGCGCGCGCGCGAGGCCGGCCTGCTGCTGGTCGGCTCCGGCGAATGCGCGCGCGAGCTCGCCGCGCTGGCGGCCGCGCGCAACCTCGAGGGCCGCGTGCGCCTGGCCGGCGAGCTCGACGACGACGCGCTGGCGCGCGCCTACGCCGCCGCCGACGCGCTCGTGCTGCCGTCGCTCGACCGCGGCGAGGCGTTCGGACTGGTGCTGCTCGAGGCGATGCGCGCCGGCCTGCCGGTGGTCGCCAGCGCGATCCCGGGCTCCGGCATCGGCGAGGTCGTCGTCGACGGCGGCACGGGCCGGCTGGTCGCTCCCGGCGACGCGGCCGGCCTCGCCGCCGCGATCGACGCCTTGGGCGATGCCGCGCTGCGCGCGCGCCTCGGCGCCGCCGGGCGGGCGCGCTGGCAGGAGCGGTTCACGCTGGAGCGCACGCTGCACGACGTGCGCGCGCTGTATCGCGCGGCACTGGAGAGCCCCGCTTCGGCCTGACCACCTCCGTCCGCCGCCGCACGCCGGGGATGCGCGCGGCCGTTCCCGCGTTCGGCACAGCGGATACCTCACGCGCCGGCCGCACGAGCATGTCGTCCTCTAACCCGCCGCGGCGCTCGGCCGGCGCAGCAGCATCGCCGCGAACGCGAACACCGTCGGCACGATCTGCAGGATCAGGCGGTTCGCGCTGGTGTAGTCCGCGGCCCAGGCCGCGGCGCTGGTGAAGAAGAACAGCACGAACAGGAACGCGAGCTGGAGCACGACCAGCAGCGCGAGCATGCGCGCGGCGTGGTCGTTCGACAGCGCGCGCCAGCGCAGCGCCACCAGCAGCGGGAACGCGTACCAGAGCAGATGCCAGTTCGGCAGCGTGAACAGGCTCGCCAGCATCGCGCCGCCGACCTTGTGCCAGGTCAGCTCGAACGTGGCGACGCCGGGGATCGACACGCTGCCCCAGGCGACGTGCACCCAGCCCAGGCCCAGCATCGGCAGCGCGAAGCCGCCGAGCAGCAGGCCGATCGCGCACGCGGCGGCGACGCCGCCGGCCACCTTGCGGCGCCAGCGCGCCGGCACGAGATCGAGCGCCACCACGGCGGAGAACGCCAGCAGCCAGATCGCGCCTTCGAGCTTGATCGCCGGCAGGCAGAGCGCGAGGGCCACGGCGAGCAGCCACTGGCCGCGCTCGCGGAACGCGAGCCAGCGCGACCAGGCGAGCACGGCCAGGCCCAGCGTCACGGCGACCCAGAGGTCGGCATAGCCGGCCAGCGCCGCGTGCGCGTCGATCAGCGGCAGCGAGACGAGCGCGTAGACCAGCCCGATCGCCGCGCAGGACGCCAGCCCGAGGCTGCGCCAGTAGCCGTAGGCCGCCAGCGCGAACGCCGCCAGCGCGCCGCTCCAGGCAAGGTCGACCAGGGGCTCGTTCCAGCCGCCGGCGCCGCTCGCCAGCCAGACCTGCACGAAGGCCAGCAGCTCGGGGTAGTTCCAGGTCACCGCGGTGCGCACCGGCGCCGGCGCGCGGGCCAGCCATTCCTGCATCGGCACGTACGGGTCGGCGTGGCCGATCAGCATCCAGGTCTTCGGCTTGATCGCCCACGCGGACCAGGCGTCCCAGGGAAAGACCGGCCGCAGCGAGGCCTCGTCGCCGACGAGCAGGAAGCGCGCGACGATCAGCGCCAGCAGCAGCCACCAGAGCGCCCGCCAGCCGGGCGCCGGCGCCGGCGCGGCCTCCAACGGCGCGCCCCCTGCCCGGCGCAGGCGGACCAGCGCCGCCAGCCAGGCGGCGACGCCGCCGGCAGCGAGCCAGGGCATCACGGTGGAGAACGCATGCATCGTGTCGGCGCGCGCCAGCCCCTGCACGCAGGCGGCGGCGGCGAACAGGCCGGCGACCCAGCCGAATCCGATCGACGCGGACACGCCGCCGCGGAACCGGGCGCCGGCCGCGAGCCACCACAGCCCGCTGCCGGCGAACAGCGGCAGCGCCCAGGCCAGGATGTAGTCAATGCGCATGGCGATACCGGAACACGACCAGGCGCTGCTCGTCGAATCCGTTCGCGTGCAGCGCGCCGGCGGCGTGCAGGCGCTCGCTGTGCGCGAGCAGCGCCCGCACCGACGGATCGGAATGCCAGCTGTCGTCGTCGAAGAACGCGATCAGGCTGCCCTCCGGCAGCGGCACGCCGGTGGCCGCGGCGAACGCGAACTCGCCGACGTTGAGCGGCAGCAGGTGCCAGATCAGCCGCAACAGCTGATAGCGCGAGCCGGCGGCGACGAGCACGCGCGCCGGCGACGCGCGCGCGGCGAGCAGCGCGCGCAGCTCGTCGGCGGCGGCGAGGATGTCGCTGTCGCCGACGATGCGCGAGCGCCGCGGCCAGTCGACGTCCGCGTACAGCGTGCGCGTCGCCTGCAGCCGGTGCAGCAGGCCGCCCTGCCAGCGCAGATCGAGGGCGAACCAGGCCAGCGCGCCGCAGGCGAGGAGTGCCGCGGCGAGCTGCCGGCCGCGCCAGCGCAGCAGCACCGTACCCCACAGGACCGCAAGGCCGGCCGCGATCGCCAGCGTCAGCACCATCGAGCGCGCGCGCGGCGCATCGCCCTCGCGGCCCAGCGCGTGCACCGAGCGCTGGCTCCACGGCCAGGCACCGAACCAGTCGGTGGCCAGCGCGGCCAGGTCGCCGTGCCACGACGGCGACCAGAGCTCGGCGTCGCCGATCTCGAACGGCTCGAAGCCGAGCGCCGGCGGCACGAGCTGCGCGGTGGCGAATTCGGCGAAGCCGAGCTCGACGATCGTGCCCCGCCAGGCCGGGACGCGCGAAAGATCGAACGTGGCCACGCCCTCGCCCGGCCACGGCAGCGACACGGTCTGCACGTCGTCGGGATCCTCCGCGGTGCGGAACATCAGCGACAGCTCGAGCGTGCGCGGGAAATCCGCGAAGCGGTAGCGCAGGATCGGGAAGTCGCGCGCCGGCACGTCCGGCAGCATCGCCGACTGCAGCGCGGAGAAGTCCGCGCCGGTGGCTTCCACGCGCAGGCGGCCGGCGCGCACGGCGGCGCTGCCGAACACCGGCCTCAGCTCGGCGCCGACGACGTGACGCTCGGCGTCGGGGCTCAGCGGCGAGCGCCAGTCGACACCGGCCGCCCACAGCAGGAGCACGCCAAAGCTCGCCGCCACGGCGACGGCAAAAAGCAGTCGCCTCATGCAGCGATTTCTTCCAGGCCGGCCAGCTCGTCCGGCGTGAACCCCGCGCTGAGCCGCGCGGCGACGTTGAACGGTCCGCGCAGGCTGCCGCGCAGGTGGGCTTCGAGCAGCGCGCGGAACGTCGCGCGCGCGTCGACGCCCTCGCGCTCGCAGCACCAGGCGAACCAGCGCGAACCGGCGGCGACGTGCGCGACCTCCTCGCGCAGGATCGTCTCCAGGATCGCCGCGGTGGCCGCGTCGCCGGCGCCGCGCAGGCGCTCGATCATGCCCGGCGTGACGTCGAGCCCGCGCGCCTCGAGCACGCGCGGCACCAGAGCCATGCGCGCGAGGCACGAGCCGGCCGTGCGCACGGCCATGTCCCACAGCCCGTCGTGCGCGTCGAAATCGCCGTAGGCATGGCCGAGCTCGGCCAGGCGCGCGGCCAGCAGGCCGAAATGGCGCGCCTCGTCCGCCGCGACCTGCACCCAGTCGCCGTAGTACGCCTCGGGCAGGCCGCGGAAGCGGTAGACGGCGTCCCAGGCGAGATTGATCGCGTTGAACTCTATGTGCGCCACCGCGTGCACCAGCGCCGCCCGGCCTTCGGCGGAGCCGAGGCCGCGCTGGGCGAGCTGGCGCGGAGCGACCAGCCGCGGACGCGGCGGCCGGCCCGGGGCGCCGATCGGCTCGACGCCCGGCGACGCCGCGGCGTCCCGGTGCAGGACGCCGGCGGCGAACCGCTGCGCGGCTTCGCGCGTCAGCGCGAGCTTGCCGTCCACCTCGGCGCAATCGAGGCAGCGCTTGGCCCACGCGTGCAGCGAGTTCTCCCAGTCCCTGATCATGGCCGGCCGTGGTTGCGAAGGAGCCGGATTATTGCCCGGATGGCGCGGCGCCGGCCATGCGCGCATGCGCAGCCTCCGCGTCGCGTTCCGGCTCGCGCCACAGCAGCGCGGCGAAGACCAGCATCGCGGGCACGATCTGCAGGCCGAGCCGGTTCACCACCGTGTAGCTCTCCGCCCAGCGCCCGGCCGGCGTCAGCACGAACAGCACGAACAGGAAGCCGCAGCCGAGCAGCAGGAACAGCCCGAACGTGCGCAGCGCCGGCGAGCCGGCGAGCACGTGGCGGCGCAGCAGCAGCGTCAGCGGAACGGCGAACCAGAAAAGATGCCAGTTGTACTGCGCGAACAGTCCCGTCGCCGTCGCCGCGACGACCGCCGGCGCGTGCTCGGCAAGCTTGGCGGCGTCCGCGCTGAGGCCGATCCGGTCCAGCATCGGCGAGACCAGCGGCCAGCGCAGCAGGTAGGCGGCCACCGCGCCGGTGCCGATCAGCGGCGCCAGCACCAGCGCCACGCGCTTGAGCCGCGGCGTCATGCGGTCGTAGATCGCGCTCGCCGCGAGCAGGGCCAGCCAGATGCCGCCTTCGAGCTTGACCTGCGGCAGCAGCACGGCGAACGCCGCCGCCAGCGCGAGCTGTCCGACCGCGCCCGTCTGCCGCCAGCGCAGCCACGCCAGGCAGGCGAACGCGAGCAGCGCCGCCACCCACAGGTCGGCATAGCCGGCCAGGGCGACGTGCACGTTGAGCAGCGGCAGCGACCCCAGGGCGTACACGGCGACCAGGGCGCGCTCGCGCGTCAGGCCGAGCAGGCGCAGCTGGCCGTAGACGCCGGCCAGCAGCGCGGCCCACAGGGCGAGCCAGCCGGCCGCCACGGCGGAGGCGTTCCACTCGCCCCAGGCGGAGGCGAACCAGACGCCCAGGCGGCTGACGGCCTCCGGATAGTTCCAGGCGTCGGCCGTGCGCGTGCCGGCGCCGCCGTCGGCGAGCCAGCGGTCGAACGGAACGAACGCGTCCAGCCGCCCGCCGAGCATCCAGGCCTTCGGCTTGAGCAGCCAGGCGGCCCAGGCGTCCCAGGGGTACGGCGGACGCAGCAGGAGCTCGTCCGCGATCAGCCAGGCGCGCACGCCGAGCAGCGCGAGCAGCGCCCAGAAAAGGACGTGCAGCCGTCCCGCCGGCACCGGCGCGACGGCGCCTGCCGGTGCGCGCCGCAGCCACGGCCAGAGCGCCAGCGTCGCCAGCAGCAGGAGCGGCATCAGCACCAGCGGTATCCGCGTGACCCGGCCGTGGCCGAGCAGGCCGACCGCGGCCGCGCAGAGCAGCGCGCCGAGCACGAAGCCGCAGCCGAGCGTCGCCGCCCATGCCGCCTTGTCGCGCGGCCGGCCGCCGGCCAGGGCGACCAGGGCCGAGCCGAGCAGGACCGGCAGCAGCCAGGCGAGCACGTAGGCCGGCGTCATCGCGCCGCCCCGAGCAGGCGGAAGACCCGGAGATCCCCGTCGTCCAGCAGCGCGCGCGCGGCGAATGCCCGCACCGGCCCCTGCAGCACGCCGCGGCGCGCGTCGAAGCGCCAGTCCGGCGCCGCGTAGACCACGAGCAGCGTCTGCGGCGCCGGCTCGGCCGCGGTGCGCATCCAGGCCGTGGCCGGCGCGCTGTTGGCCGGCAGCAGGTGGTAGCCCAGCCGCAGCATCGCGTACGGCGAATCCGCGGCGACGACCAGGTGCCGCGCGGCGGGCTCCTGCGCGAGCACGGCGCGCACGCGCGCCGCCGCCGCGACCAGATCGCTGTCGGGCTCGATCGCGGCGCGCTCGCGCCATGGCTTGCCGGCATAGAGCTCGCGCGTCAGCGCGTGGCGCCCGGACAGGTCCGCCAGCCAGCGCAGGTCCAGCACGATCCAGCCGGCCGCGAGCGCGATGCAGGCGGCCGCGGCGAACCAGCGCCGGCCGCGCCGCAGCACCGCGCCGGCCACCAGCAGGCTGCCGGCCAGCCCCAGCGCCAGCACGACGACGGGCGAGGCCTTGTGCGGCCAGGGCGCGTCCGGGCCGAGCGCGCTGACCGACATCAGCGCCCAGGGCCGGTAGGCCAGCCAGTCGGTGCCGAGCGCGCCGAGACTGCCGCGCCAGGAGGCGGACCACAGCTCCGCCTCGACCAGCGCGAACGGGCGCAACGGCATGTCCGCCGGCACCAGCTGCGCCGTCGGATACTCGGCGAAGCCGATCTCGACGATGCGCCCGTGCCAGGCCGGCACGCTGGAAAGATCGAAATAGGCCGGATACGCGCCGGCCGGCGGCAAGGTCAGCGTCTGCACGTCGCCGGGGGCGTCCGCACGCCGGAACATGAACGAGAGCTCGTGCGTGCGCGGGAAGGCGTGCCAGCGATAGCGCAGCACCGGGAAGTCGGCGGCGGCGATGCCGCCGGACAGGGCGAGCGCCTGCGCGGCGGTGTGCTCGGCGCCGGCGGCGGTGATCGCCAGTTGCCGGCCCGCCGGCGCCGCGGCGCCGGCGACGACCTGGAAGTCCGCGCCGACGCTGCGCAGGCGTTGCGCGGGCTGGAACGGAGCGCCAGGCGGCACGCCCGCGGCCCAGGCCGCGAGCGCCGCCCAGACCAGCAGCACCGCGCCGGCGAGGATCAGCGGGCGCGCCCTGCCCCATGCCCTGGCCGCGCCGGCGGCATGGCGCGCGGCACGCATGCCCGGCCGCCGGCGCAGCGGAAGGACGGAAGGAAGCGGCAGCGACGCGCGGGGCATGTTCGGTTCCTCGGGGAAAGACCACGACGGCGACGCACCGCGCCGCCGCATGCCACCCCCTGCCAGGCACCCCTTGGCCCGATCTTAACCCCAAGCGGAATTTCGTGCCGGAACCCCGGTCGCACGAATCCCGCGCGCCCGCCGCGCGGACGCTCAGCCGGCCTGGCGCCGCTGCGACTTGGCCGAATCCGAGCGCGTGAACTCCAGGTCGCGCAGGTACGTCGGCTCGACGCCGGTCACGTACTCGCCGGAGAAGCACGAGGTGTCGAACTGCTCGAGCGCCTCGTTGCCGTCGCGCACCGCCCAGATCAGGTCGTCCAGGTCCTGGTAGATCAGCTTGTCGGCGCCGAGGATTTTCTCGATCTCCTCGACCGTGCGGCCGTGCGCGACCAGCTCGGCGACCACCGGCATGTCGATGCCGTAGATGTTGGGATAGCGCACCGGCGGCGCCGCCGAGGCCAGGTAGACCTTCTTCGCGCCGGCCTCGCGCGCCATCTGGATGATCTGCTTGGAGGTCGTGCCGCGCACGATCGAGTCGTCGACCAGCAGCACGTTCTTGTTGCGGAACTCGAGCGCGATCGGGTTGAGCTTGCGGCGCACCGATTTCACGCGCTCGCTCTGGCCCGGCATGATGAACGTGCGGCCGATGTAGCGGTTCTTGACGAAGCCCTCGCGCACCGGCACGCCCAGCGCCTGCGCCAGCGGGCCGGCCGCGGTGCGCGAGGTGTCGGGAATCGGGATCACCGCGTCGATGTCGTGGTCCGGCATCAGGCGGCGGATCTTCTCGCCGAGCTTCTCGCCCATGCGCAGGCGCGCCTTGTAGACCGAGACGTCCTCGATCATCGAATCGGGCCGCGCGAGATAGACGTACTCGAAGATGCACGGCGCGTGCACCGCCGGCTCGGCGCACTGGCGCGTGTGCAGCTGGCCGTCGAGCGTCATCAGCACGGCCTCGCCCGGCGCGACGTCGCGCAGCAGGCGGAAGCCTAAGATGTCGAGCGCGACCGACTCCGACGCCACCGCGTACTCCTTGCCGGTGGCCGTGTCGCGCTCGCCGAGCACCAGCGGGCGGATGCCGTGCGGATCGCGGAACGCGAGCACGCCGTAGCCGAGAATCATCGCGACCACGGCGTAGCCGCCGACGCAGCGCCCGTGCGTGCCGGCGACGGCCTTGAAGATGTGGTCCGGCGACAGCGTGCGGCGGTCCTGGATCTGCAGCTCGTGCGCGAGCACGTTGAGCAGCACTTCCGAATCCGAGTCGGTGTTGATGTGGCGGCGGTCGTCCTCGAACACCTCGCGGCGCAGCGCCTCGGTGTTGATCAGGTTGCCGTTGTGCGCGAGCGCGATGCCGTACGGCGAGTTCACGTACAGCGGCTGCGCCTCGGCCGATCCTTCCGAGCCGGCGGTCGGATAGCGGCAGTGGCCGATGCCGACGCGGCCGCGCAGGGCCAGCATGCTGGCCTGGTCGAAGACGTCGCGCACCAGCCCAGGCCCCTTGTGCAGGCGCAGGCGGTTGCCGTCGATCGTGGCGATGCCGGCGGCGTCCTGGCCGCGGTGCTGCAGGACGGTGAGCGCGTCGTAGAGCGCCGAGGCGACTTCCGACTGGCCGACGATGCCGATGATTCCGCACATGGTGGTTGCTTTCAGGTAGATGAGGATTTGGTAGTCGCGGCCGGCTTGTCGGCCTGCGGCGGCGGCACGGCCGGCGGCCGCACCAGCTCGCCGACCGGCTCGAGATAGCGCGCCACCTCCGCCGGCAGGCGCTCGCCGAGCCAATGCGCGCCGTTCTCGAAGCTCGGCAGGAGCTGCGATTGGCGCCACCACGGGTCGCGCGGAAACGGCGTGAAGCCGAGCAGCAGCACCACCAGCACGATCAGTGCGAGCCCGCGCGCGAGCCCGAACACCATGCCCAGCAGGCGATCGCTGCCGGACAGGCCGCTGCCTTCGACCAGCTTGCGCATCAGGAACGTCACGATCGCTCCGGCGATCAGCACGGCCACGAAGCACACCGCATACGCCAGCAGAATGCGCACCGACGGCGTGGATATGCTGGCGGAAAACCGTTCCGCAAGAGCCGGCCCGAGCGCCCAGGCCACCCAGAACGCCAGGCCCCAGCACGCCAGCGCCAGCACCTCGACGATGAAGCCGCGCCACAGGCCCATCAGCACCGACAGGCCCAGCACCGCGAGGATCGTGTAGTCGGCCCAGTTCATGGATGAGCCGGGAATCGGGAATGGGGAGCGGGGAATCGGAAACGGCCCGAGGCGAACGCCTCATCGGCTTGTGCGATTCCCGATTCCCGGTTCTCCATTCCCGGCCTCGTCACAGCGTCACGACGATGCCGTCGAGCTTGAGCTTCTCCTTGATGCCCGCGCGCAGCTTGTCGGCGGCGCCGCGGTCGACTTCCGGGCCGACGCGCACGCGCCACAGCGTGGCGCCGTTCGCGTCGACCTTGTCGACGAACGCCGCGTAGCCGGCGTTGCGCACGCGGTCGCGCAGCTTGTTCGCGTCGTCCGCGGTCTTGAGCGCGCCGAGCTGGACGGCCCAGCCGCCGGCGCGGCCGGCCGGCAGCGCCGCGGCCGGCGCGTCGGCCTTGGCGTCCGCCGCGAGCTGGACCACGCTGCCCGGCACCGCGGGCTTGATCTGCTTGATGCGCAGGCGCGCGGCCTCGGCCGCGGCGCGGTCCTCGAACGGGCCCACGCGCACGCGCTCGGCGCGCTTGCCCTGGTATTCGCTGGCCTCGGCGAACGCCGGAAAGCCGCTCTTCTTCAGCGTGGCGACCAGGTCCTCGGCGTTCCTCGTCGTCGAGTACACGCCCAGGTGGACGAAGAACCGCCCGTTCGCCGCCTGGCCCGGCGCCGGCTTGGCCGGCTCGGCCGCCGCGGGGGCCGCGGCCGCCGGAGCGGACGGCTTGGCCGCAGGCGCGGACGGCGCAGGCGCCGGCGCGGCCGGCTTCGTCGTCGCGGGCTCGGGCGCCGCAACCGGCGGCGGCAGCGTCTCGGGCTTCGGCGCGGTCGCGGTGTCGACGGTGGCGATCTTGTCGTCGCCGCCGGCCTGCGGCGCGGCCGGCGTCTTCGCGCCGGCGTCGACCGGCAGCACGCGCGTCTGGAATTCGCGGTCGGGCGCCGGCGGGATCGCGAGGCTCGAGGTCTCCATCTCCGCGGACTTCTGCGGCGCCGAGCCGGACATGAACATCGGCACGAAGATCACGGCCAGCGCGATCAGCACGGCGGCGCCGAGCAGGCGCTGTTTCAGCGACAAATCCATGACGGGTCCGCGTCGGAAAGACGGCCGCGATTATACGCCCGCGGCAGGTGTATCGACGCTAAGCGGGACGCATGCCGCGCCGCTCGGCGAAGGCGAGCGCGGCCGCGGCGACGAAGAACGAACCGAACGCGAGCACGCGGTCGCCCGGGCGCGCGTGCGCGAACGCCGCCTGCAGCGCGGCATCGACGTTCGCGTGCGGCGAGCGCAGCCCCGGCACCTGCGCGCCGGCGAACGCCTCTTCGAGCGCGGCGGCGTCGAGCCCGCGCGGCGAGTCGCGTTCGAGCCCGGCCAGGAACCAGGCGTCGATCGCGCCGGCGAGCGCCTGGGCGATGCCGCGCACGTCCTTGTCGCCGAGCGCGCCGAACGCCGCCAGCGTGCGGCCCCGATGCGGCCGCGCGCGCAGCCAGGCGGCGAGCGCGCGCGCGGCCTGCGGGTTGTGCGCGACGTCGACGACGAGCTCGGGGTCGCGGCCGAAGCGCTGCAGGCGCGCGGCGACGCGCGCCTGCGCCACGCCGGCGGCGAGCGCGTGCGGGTTCCAGCCCAGGCGCGCGCGCAAGGCCTGCAGCGCGGCGATCGCCGCCGCGGCATTGGCGACCTGGCATGGCGCGTCCAGCGCCGGCAGCGGCAGGTGCAGCGCCACGTCCGCGCCTTCGGCGTCTCGCCCCGTCCAGCGCCAGCCGCCGGCCTGCGGCTCGGCGCGGAAGTCGCGGCCGGCGATGCGCAGGTCGGCGCCGACGTGCCGCGCCGCGTCGAGCAGGCCGCGCGGCGGATCGGGCTCGCCGACGATCGCGGCGCGCCCGGCGCGGAAGATGCCGGCCTTCTCGCGTCCGATCGCGTCGCGGTCGTCGCCGAGCCAGTCCTGGTGGTCCAGGTCGACCGTGGTCACGATCGCGACGTCGGCGTCGACGAGGTTCACCGCGTCCAGACGGCCGCCCAGGCCGACCTCGAGCACGGCGACGTCGAGCGCGCTGCGCGAGAAGATCCACAGCGCCGCCAGCGTGCCGTACTCGAAATACGTCAGCGGCATCGCGCCGCGCGCGGCCTCGATGCGCTCGAAAGCTTCGACCAGCGCCGCGTCGTCGGCGTCGCGGCCGGCGACGCGCACGCGCTCGTTGTAGTGCAGCAGATGCGGCGAGGTGTACGCGCCCACGCGCCGCCCGTCCGCGGCGAGCATCGCCTCGAGGAACGCGACCGTCGAGCCCTTGCCGTTGGTGCCGCCGACCGTGATCGCCACCGGCGCCGGCGCCGGCGCGCCCAGGCGGCGCCAGACCTCGCGCACGCGCTCGAGGCCGAGCTCGATCGCGCGCGGATGCACGCGCTGCTGGTAGTCGAGCCAGTCGGACAGCGTCTGCGGCCTGGCGTCCATGGGCGCCTCGGAAGATGCGGGGCGGCGATGGTGGGGATTCGCCGCGCGCTTGGCAATGGCGGACGCCGCCGCCCACCGCCGGACGGCGCGATGCATGGACGTTCCGACGGGCGCGGCCATGGCCGCCGGCCCGCGTTCATGCGATCGTTCCGTCTTTTCGCCGGACGCACGCCATGCCGCACCGCCTCGCACGCCTTGCCTGCCCGCTCCTCGCCGTCGCCGCCGGCGCGGCGCTCGCGCCGCCCGCCGCTGCCGCGGCCGGCACGCCCCTGCCGCAGCCCTCTGCCGCGACGGCCGGCGCCGGCGCTGCGGACGAGCGCGCCTATGCCGCCGCCGTGCATCGGCAGATCGCGGCCAACTGGATCCGCCCGCAGAGCGCCGGCGCGGCGCTGCGCTGCCCGGTGCGCATCCGGCAGACGCCGGACGGCCAGGTGCAGGACGCCCGGCTGCTGCCGGACTGCAATGCCGACGAGGCGACGCGCGCGTCGATCCTGCGCGCGATCGAGCGCGCGCAGCCGCTGCCGTACGGCGGCTTCGAAAAGGCGTTCCGCAGCGAGATCGTGGTGACGTTCACCGGCCGGTAGCCGGCGCGGTCAGCGCATCAGGATGCGGCGCGGCTTGATCGGAAACTTGCCGCGCCAGTACTCGATCAGCACGAAGCCGAACGCCATGCCGCCGAGATGGGCGAAATGCGCGACGCCAGCCTGCGTGCCGGTGATGCCGAGCACGAGCTCGACCGCGCCGTAGCCGATCACGAACAGCCAGGCCGGCATCGGGATCGGCGGAAACAGCAGCAGGATGCGCGCGTGCGGGTACATCATGCCGTACGCCAGCAGCAGGCCGAAGATGCCGCCGGAGGCGCCCAGCGTCGGATAGAACCCGCCGGTGAAGAAATGCACGACGGCGAGCTGGGTCGCGGCGGCGCCGACGATGCTGACGAAGTAGTACAGCGCGAACGGGCGCGCGCCGAACAGGTTCTCGATCGCGCCGCCGAACATCCACAGCGCGAACATGTTGAACGCCAGGTGCGTCAGGCTGCCGTGCAGGAAGCCGTAGGTGACCAGCTGCCAGGGCTGGAAGCCGACGACGTCGCCGTACGGCGACGGGCCCAGCGGCCACAGCGCGAACTGGATGATCAGCGTGTCGCCCGACAGCATCTGCAGCAGGTACACCGCGATGTTGGCGACCAGCAGCACGCGCGTGACGGGGGGAAGATCGAAGCCCATGGATGCCTGCGAGACGGAACGCGGCGACCGGCTCCGGCCGGCGTCCGCACGAAAGCATGCAGGATGCGGCTTTCGGCTCCGCGATTCAATGCGCCGGAAGGCACCCCGCCGAAGACGGCGGGGCCGTGCGGCCCCGCCGGAACGCCGGCGCTAGTTGCGCGCGGGCGTGTTCTCCGCGAAATACTCGTGGTTGTCGGCGTTGTCGACGGCGCGCGACGGGTTGCTGACCGCGAGATTGTGCGCGCTGGTCTGCCCGTAGGCCCAGTCGTCGGTGCCGGCGACCACGTTGAAGTGGCTGGTCTCGTGGATCAGCGTGCCGGCGCGCGAGTCGGTGCCGGTGTTCGGCGCCGACCAGAACGCGCGGCACAGGTAAACCCGGTACGGCTGGCTCGGATAGACGTAGGCGTAGCTGCTGTCGTTGCACGAGCAGTCGAACGTGTAGGGCTGGCTCGACAGCGCGCTGGCGATGCTCGAGAAATGCGAGCGCACGGTCGAGTAGCGCGTGCTGCTGTAGGTGCCGAACCACCAGGTGTAGCGCGAACCGGCCGTGCCGGCGTTGAGGTACGCAAGCGAGTTGTTCGCGTAGCTGACCGAGGAATTGCGCGCCGTGGCCAGCTGCGTCTGGCGCGTGTTCGTGCAGCCGACGAAGCTGTTCGTCGCCGCCAGGAGCCCGGGCCGCCCGGACGGCGACTGCGCGTCCTCCGCTTCGTCGGCGAGCGGATTGGGCGCGCCGTCGACCCACAGCGTCGCCGGCCGGCTGTCCAGCGCCAGCGTCGCGGCGACGTCCGCGCGTGCGGCCTGCGCCGCCTCGAGCGTCACCGCCGCCGCGTCGCGGCGGTACTGCACCTCGTACTGGCCGCTCTTGCGCATGTCGTAGTACGCGCTGAGGTCCACCTCGACGGTGCGCGCCTCGCCGGGCGCAAGCTCGACGTAGTCGGCGGCCTGCGGCGCCGGCCGCTTGACCAGGCGGCCGAGGTAGCGGACCGGCTGGCCGTCCAGGCGCACGTCGAACAGGTCCGAGTCGACGCCCTCGAGCGGCGTCTGCCAGCGCAGCACGTGCAGCGGCGCGGCCGAGTCGTTCTCGATCGTGAAAGCCAGCTTGCCGCTGCCGAAGTCGGCCTTCGACGCCGGCGCGTCGAGGCGCACGGCCAATCCGGCGGCGAATGCCGACGCGCTGGCGAACGCGCCGGCGGCGAACAGGAACGTCCTCAATCCGAAGATGCGCATAGTGTCTCTCCTCACCATGAACAGTGCCGGTTCCTCGGCACGCGACCCCCTGTCGGCCTGAGTGTATGCCGGCGCCGGCCGGCGCAACGCGGCACAGTTCGCGATCAGGGCATCTCGCCGCCGGCGTCGGGCAGCGCGTCGAAGCCGTCGACGAAGACGCGGTCGATCACCGTGATCGAGCCGCGCATGCCGCTGCCGAGGTTGCCGTGCTGGTCGCAGTAGTAGCCCAGCGTGCCGAGCCGGTTGAAGCGCACGGTGTTCTGCCACGGCTCGGCGCTCGGCGCCGTATTGGTGTTGCAGTTGAGCCCGCAGACGAAGCTGTTGTCGTCGGCGTGCACGTTGTGCACGTTGTCGGCGCCGCCGACGTTCACGAAGCGGATCGCGTCGCCCTGGTGGATCGTGATCGCCTCCGGCACGAACTGCATGCCGTCGGCGACCACGACGTGCACGGCGCCGGCCGCCGGCGCGCACGCGGCGGCGAGCATCGCGACGATCAGCGAACGCGACGGCAGGCGCACGCTAGCCCATGAAGCGCAGGTTCGGCAGGTCGAACCGGCCGAGGTTCGGGAACAGGTCGGCGATGCCGCCGGCGTCGACGCCGAACCAGCTCGCCAGCGTGGCCGCGTACTGGTCGACCGACAGGGTCGGGATGATCTGGCCGTAGCCGGTGTCGTCCGGGTTCGCGTGCGGGTCGGCGTCGGTGTTCTGCGCCAGCGACGGCATCGTGCCGTAGAAGCGCTGCCCGCGCACGCCGCCGCCGACGACGAAGTGGTGCCCGCCCCAACCGTGGTCGGTACCGGTGCTGTTGACCGCCAGCGAGCGGCCGAAGTCCGAGGCGGTGAACGCCGTCACCCCGTCGGCGACGCCGAGCTCCACCGTCGCCGCGTAGAACGCGGCCAGCGCCTGCGACAGCTGCACCAGGTTGTCCTGCTGGTCGGCGATCTGGTTGCTGTGCGTGTCGTAGTTGCCGGCCGAGACGAAGAACACCTGCCGGCTCATGCCGAGCGCCGCGCGCACCTTGATCATCAGCGCGACCGCGGCGAGCTGGTTGCCGAGCTCGGTGTCCGGGAAGCGCGTCGCCAGCGTCGCGCCGCCGAGCGCCGCGTTCAGCGCCGATGCGTTGGCCAGCGCGCGCGTCGCCGAGTCGGCGTACGCGCGCTCGAGCACGTGGGCCTGCGCGCCGCCCGCGATCAGCGCCTGGTAGGCGGCCAGCCCGTCCGGGTTGTCGCCGATGACCCACGACTCCGGGCCGTCGCCGCGATAGCTCATGCCGGACACGCCGAACGGCGGATTGTCGCCGCCCGTGGCGGCGGCCGCGGCGCCGTACGCGTCGACCGCGTACGCGTTGACGATCGCGCCGCGCTGGAAGCGGTTGTCGCCCGACAGCGAGATGCTCATCGGCGTCGGCCCCGCGTTCGCCGCGTACAGCAGGTCGGCCACGCGCCCGCCCCAGCCGTTCGCGTTGGCGTCGTCCGGCCGCGAGGTCTGCCACTGCGTGGTCTGGTCGTCGTGCGAGAAGAGCTGCGCCGGCGCCGGCACGGTGCCGTTCTGGTAGTCGGCCTGCGTGATCGGATACAGCAGCGTGCCGACGTTGGCGACGATCGCGGCCTTGCCGCCGTTGAACAGCGCGCGCAGCTCGGCCAGCGCCGGATGCAAGCCATAGGCGCCGCCGTCGCCGGGCAGGCCGCCGGGCAGGCCGCCGGACGCGGCGAGCGGCGACAGGCTGTTGGCCTGGATCGCGGCCTGGTCGAGCGCCAGGCCGCCGTCGGCGACCAGGCCGGCGCGCGACTGGCGGTACAGCGCATAGTGCGCCGCGTCGTACGGCACGACCGTGTTGAAGCTGTCGTTGCCGCCGTAGAGATAGATGCAGACCAGCGCCTTGTAGTCGTCGAAGGCGTAGCGGCGCGTGGACGCGGCCGCTGCCGCGATCAGCTGCAGCGTGCCGGCCGCCGAATGCAGGCCGACGCCGCCGAGCGCCGCGTACAGGCTCCTGCGCAGGAAGTCGCGTCGGTTCACGTGCATGGCGGCAGCCTCATTTCTGCACCGAATATTCGGGCGAGTTGAAGATCAGGTACAGCGCGTGCTGCACGCGCCGCCGGCCGAGGTCGCCTTCCGAGTCGTCGGTCAGCGCGTTCAGCCGTGCGAGCAGCACGCCGCGCATGAACGGCGACATCTGCCCGCCCATCAGCAGCAGGCTGTAGCGGTCGAGCAGCCGGCCGGGATCGGCCGCGGCGAGCGCGGCATCGCGGTCCTCGTCCAGGCGCATCGTCTCCGGCGCGTCGCTGGCGTAGCAGCGCTCGCTGCCGACGTAGTCGCAGAAGATCTCGTGGAACAGGTAGTTCGGCGTCGACACGACCATCGTGTCGCTGAGGATCTGGAATTCCGGCCCGAGCAGGCCGCGCGTGCGCATCTCGCCGGGCGGCGCGAAGTCGGGCTTGAAGAAGTTGAACACCGTCGGCGAGCGCAGCGGCGCCTGGCCGACCTGCTGCTCGATCGGCGGGTACGGGTTCAGGCTGCCGATGCGGCCGCTGATCGAGGTGGCCGCCATCGCGCGCCACATCTGCGTGATCTTGAGCAGCGGCTCGCGCAGCTTGCCGAACGTGTCCGGGCGCTGCCACGGTCCGTAGCGCGCTTCCGGATCGAGCAGGATCGCGCGCACGACGGCCTTCAGGCTGCCGCGCAGGTGCGCGGGGCTGCCGTCGTCGTCGAACGCCTGCGCGACGCGGCGCACGTAGGCCGGCGTCGGGTTGCTGGTGACCAGGCGCTGGATCAGGCGCGTGGCGACGAACGGGCCGACGTTCGGATGGTGGAAGATGTTGTCGAGCGCGGCGTCGAGCTCGGCCTGCGCATCGCCGCCGTGCACGAGCACGCCGCCGGCGAGCGCGACGCCGGGATAGACCAGCAGCTGCTTGTCCGAGGTGTCGTCGTGGTAGGCCTCGACCGGCTGCATCGGCAGGCGCCATGCCGGGTCGTCGTAATTGCTCGGGCCGCAGTAGAAGTACGTCTCCTCGTCGCAGCAGGGGAAGGAGTCCTCGCCGCAGCCCGACTGCGGCGAGCTGTTCCAGTTCCAGCCGGTGAACACCGCGGCGAAGCCGCGCACGGTGGCCTGGTCGTAGGTCGGGATCGGCTGGCCGTCGGCGAGCTTCGGCGTGCCGTCTGGATTGAGCTGCACCAGGCCGATCGAGAACAGCTGGTTGATCTCGCGCGCGTAGTTCTCGTCCGGGTGCACGTTCTGCGCGGGATCGGCCTTGCGGTTCTGGATCGAGCTCAGGAAGATGCCCATCGCCGGGTGCTTGGTCACGTCCTCCAGCAGCGTGCGGTAGCTGCCGAACGCGTCGGCGGCGAGCATGTCGTAGAAGCTCGCCAGCGCCCAGGGCTCGTAGGCCAGCGTGCCGTTGCTGTTGGAGACGACGAACAGCTCGCTCAGCGCGAACGCGACGCGCTGGCGCAGCTGGTCGGTCGCGACGCGGCCGCCGCGGCTCGGATCGGGCGAGCCGACCGCGTTGATCGTCCATGTCTCCAGGCGCGTGTCGTCGTAGACGGCGTTGCAGTCCGGCTCGTCGGGCGGGCAGACCAGGTGCTCGACCCAGTCCAGGTACGGCACCTGGGTCGACGCGGGCGCCGCGAACTGCTCGTCGAGCCAGGCTTCGTAGCCGACCTCGCGCAGGTGCGCGATCGCCTGTTCGGTCGGGCCGAACGTCGCCTGGGCGAGGAAGCGCGAGGCGTCGGCATCGGTCCCGGGGCCGTTGAGGATGCCTTCGAAGCCGTCGTGGAAGCTGGCGTCCGGCCAGTGGCTCGGCGCCTGGGCGGATGCAGGCCAGGCCGGCAGCAGCGCGCATGCGGCGGCCAGCGCGGCCGCTCGGAACACCCCTGGAACGACCATGGCCGCCTCTCGCTCGAACCGGGCGCCCCTGCCCGGACGGCGCACTCTAGCGTCGCGCGGCGGACGCGGTCATGACGCAGGCCACAGTTGCGCTCAGCGCCGGGCGGCGGCGCGGCGCGGCCGGGGTTTCGGCGCGGCCGGCGGCGGCGCCCAGAGCAGGCCGTCGAGGTCGCGCTCCCAGCCGTGGCGATCGAGGTCGACGCGGCCGTTGCGCGTCAGCACGCCTTCGGCCGCCAGCCGGCGCACCTGCTCGCGGAACGCGCGGCTGCCCGGCGGGAACGCGATGCGGCCGTCGGCGCGCAGGATGCGATGCCAGGGCACCTCGACGCCCGGCGGCACCTCGCCGAGCACGCGCCCGACGAGCCGGGCGCGTCCGGGCAGCCCGGCGCGCGCGGCGATCTCGCCGTAGCTCGCCACGCAGCCGGCCGGCACCGCGGCGATCGTGCGCAGGATCTCGGCGTGCCCCGCCGGCAGCTCCGTTCGGACTGACTTCATAGGCGGCGCACGCTAGCATAGGCGCGGTGTCATGCGGAGGGTGCCCGTGCAGAGCTTCGAACAGATCCGTTCCCACGTCGGCAGCCGCCATGCGCTGCGCACGAACGATCCCTACCTGATCAGCTTCGATCTCAAGGTGGCCGACGGCCGGCACCAGGGCCTGTACCTGGCCGAGATGGAGGACGAGGACGGCGAGAAGTACCTGCGCATCTCCACGCCGATCGGGCCGTATACCGGCATGGACGGCTCGCGCTGCCTGCGCTTCAACTGGGAGCAGCGCACCGGCTATCTCGCGCTCAGCGACCTGGAAGGCTCGCCGTACCTGCACCTGTGCGAGAACCGCCCCTACGGCCTGCTCTCGGAGGCCGAGATCGACCGCGTGATCGCCGAGCTCGGCACGCTGGGCGACCGCATGGAGCGGGCGATCTCGCGCGGCGGCGACACGTTCTGAGGCGCCGGCGGCGCGGCGCGCGTTCGCCGCGCCCTCAGACCGCCAGGCCGAGCCAGCGCGCGGTTTCCACCAGCAGCCAGGCGATGCCGCCGGTCACCGGCAGCGTCAGGATCCAGGCCCAGACCATGCGTTCGACGATCGTCCAGCGGATCGCGTTGGCGCGCTTGGCGACGCCGACGCCGAGGATCGCCGCCGAGATGTTGTGCGTGGTCGACACCGGGATGCCGAAATGCGAGGCGGTGAGGATCACGCCGGCCGAGGCGGTCTCCGCGGCGAAGCCGTTGATCGGGTGCAGCTTGACCATCTTGTGGCCGAGCGTCTTGATGATGCGCCAGCCGCCGACCGCGGTGCCGGCGGCCATGACGATCGCGCACATCACCTTGATCCAGGTGGCGATCTCGAACTGGCGCCCGGCGTCCTCCTCGACGCGCAGGAAATGCAGCCACGAAGGCACGTGATCGAGCGTGCCCGAGGCGGTCGCGCCGGCGAGCGCGAGCGCGATGATGCCCATGGTCTTCTGCGCGTCGTTGAGCCCGTGCGACAGGCCCATCGCGCTGGCCGAGACCAGCTGCGCCTTGCCGAAGAACGCGTTGGCGAAGCGCGTGCGCCCGAGCTTCTGCAGCGGCCCCTTGCGCGAGCCGAGGAACTCCATCAGCGAGAACAGGAGGCCCATCAGCAGGAAGCCGATGACGAACCCGGCCACCGGCGAGCTCACCATCGGCAGCACGACCTTGGGCAGCACACCCTTCTCGCCCCACCAGTGCTGGCCGCCCTGCGCCCAGATGATCGCGTTCCAGTCGCCGTGCGCGCCGGCCAGCGCGGCACCGCACAGGCCGCCGACGAGCGCGTGCGACGAGCTCGACGGCAGGCCCCACCACCAGGTGATGAGGTTCCAGATCACCGCGCCGAGCAGCGCGCAGATCAGCACCAGCGGCGTGACGGCGACGACGTTCGTGTCGATCAGGCCGGCCGCGATCGTCTTCGCCACCGCCGTGCCGGCCAGCGCGCCGAGCAGGTTCGCCCCCGCCGCGAGCAGCACGGCCTGGCCCGGGCTCAGCACCTTCGTCGCGACCACGGTCGCGATCGAGTTGGCGGTGTCGTGGAAACCGTTGATGTATTCGAACGCCAGCGCGATCGCCACGACCAGGAGCACGAGGGCCAGTTCCATCGCCGATCCTCGAGCGCGGTCAGGAGTTCTTCAGGACGATCTGGTAGACGACGTTGCCGGCGTCGCGGCAGCGGTCGATCGCCTTTTCCATCAGCTCGAACAGGTCCTTCAGCAGCAGGATGCGGATCGGTTCGTGGCGGCCGCCGTACAGGTCGCGGTAGGACTCGATCATCAGCCGGTCCGCCTCGTTCTCGATCGCCTGCAGGCGGTCGTTGAGCGACTTCATCGCCTCGAGGTTCATGCCGCGGCGCAGCTGCCCGACCATCTGCACGATGACCTCGGCCGCCTTCTCCAGCAGCGTGGCGCGCGAGGCGAAGTCGATGTCGCCGAGCCCGTCCGCGGCCAGCGCGTAGCGCTCGGCGAACTTGGAGATCGACTTGGTGATCTTGTTCAGCGCCGCCGACAGCGCCTCGATGTCCTCGCGGTCCAGCGCGGTGACGAACGTGTTGACCAGCTCCTGGCTGATCTGCGCGGTCAGGTCCTTTTCGCGGCGGCGCGCCAGCGCGAACTCGTCCAGCGACGGAGCCAGCGGGCGCGCGCGGAACATGTGCACCAGCGCCGAGGCCGACTCGCGCGCGGCTTCGGCGCTCGCTTCGAGCAGCCCGTAGAACTTGTCGCCTTTTCCGAAGATCGTCTGCAGCGAGAACATGGCCCTGCCCCGGATTCGCGAGCCGGCTGCGGACGGGACGTCCGTGCCGCAGCGCGTCAAATGACGGTTATGTTACAGCATGCCCGGCCCGCCGCCGCGCGTCGCGACCGTCGGCGGGCTTGCCGCCCGGCGCCGGCGCGTTGCTACACTCGCTGCCGGACCTGCCGCGGCCCGTCGGGGGATGCTCGCCGAACTCGTTCTCGTCGTCCTGCTAGCGCTCTGCAACGGCTTCTTCGCGCTCAGCGAAATGGCCCTGATGACCGCGCGCCGCAGCCGCCTCAAGCAACTCGCGCGCGAGAGCCGCCGCGCGCAGCTCGCGCTCGGCCTGCTGCAGCAGCCGGAAAGCTTCCTCGCCACGATCCAGGTGTTCATCACGCTGCTGCAGATCGGCGCCGGCGCCGCGCTCGGCGCCGGCATCGGCGAGCGCATCGGCGCCGCGTTCGACGCGCTCGACGTCGCCTGGCTCGACCGCTACAGCACGGCGATCGGCGTCTCGCTCAGCGTCTCCGGCATCACGTTCCTGAACATGCTGCTCGGCGAGCTGGCGCCCAAGCGCATCGCGCTGGTCGACCCGGAGCGCTTCGCCACCGCCGTGGCCGTGCCGATGCGCTTCCTGGCCTGGCTGGCGGCACCGTTCGCCTACGTGCTGATCCAGATGACGCGGCTGCTGCTGCGCCTGCTGCGCATGGACAAGGTCGACCGCGAGCACGTCAGCGAGGAGGAGATCCGCCTGCTCGTCGCCGAAGGCGCGGACCAGGGCGTGATCGACTCGGACGAGCGCAACATGGTCAACCGCGTGCTGCGCCTGGGCGACCGCACGGTCGACAGCGTGATGACGCCGCGCACGCGCGTGGCCTGGCTCGACGCCGGCGCGCCGGTCGAGGAGAACCTCGCGGTCATGCGCGAGACGCCCTACTCGCGCTATCCGGTCTACCGCGGCGACGAGCAGGAGATCCTCGGCGTGCTCGAGGTCAAGCGCGTGATCGGCCGGCTCGGCGGCGGCGTGCAGGACGACCTGTTCTCGACGCTGGCCAAGCCGCTCTACGTGCCGGCGACCGCGCGCGCGCTCGACCTCTTGGAGGAATTCCGCGACGCCGAGACGCCGCTCGCGCTGGTCGTGGACGAATACGGCGACATCGACGGCCTGGTCACGCTGAACGACCTGCTCTCGGCCGTGGTCGGCAAGACCGCCGCGCCGCGCACGGAAGCGCGCGAGCATCCGATCGTGCAGCGCGAGGACGGCAGCTGGCTGGTCGACGGCAGCGTCGGCATCGACGACCTGCGCGAGCTGCTCGGGTCGAGCGAGCTGCCCAACGAGGACGAGCACGACTTCCGCACCGCCGCCGGCATGGTCGTGGCGCATTTCGGGCGCATCCCGCAGCCCGGCGAGCATTTCGCCTGGAACGGCTTCCGCTTCGAGGTCGTCGATCTCGACGGCGCGCGCATCGACAAGCTGCTGGTGTCCAGGAGCGCCGAAGCGCCGTAGCGGCCGCGCGGCATCCGATGCGGCGGGCCGCGACACGGGCTGCCGGCGCCGCGCGCCCCGCTACGACGAGGCGTGGTCGTGCGGCGCGCCGTGCGCGATGCGCGCCATGCGCTCGGCGTCGGCGAGGATGCCGTGCAGGATGCGCAGCTCGCGCTGGTCCGGCGCGGCGCGCAGGAAGAAGCGGCGCAGGCGCTGCAGGATCGTGCGCGGCGAGCGCCCCTTGTGGAACTCGATCGCATCCAGCGCGCGCGCCAGGTGCGCGAAGAACCCCTCCAGCTGCGCCGCGCTGGCCGGCGGGTCGGTGCGCGCCGCCGGCAGCGGCGACCGCCCGGCCAGCTGCGCCATGCGCAGCTCGTAGGCGACCACCTGCACCGCCTGCGACAGGTTCAGCGAGGCATAGCTCGGATCGCTGGGGATCGTGATCGCCGCGTGGCAGTGGCGGATCTCGTCGTTGTCGAGGCCGGCGCGCTCGTTGCCGAACAGCAGCGCCACCTCGTGGCCCGCGGCGGCGGCGGCGAGCACGCGTTCGGCCGCCTGGCGCGGGTCGAGCTCCTCGAGCGTCACGCCGCGGCGCCGCGCGGTCGCGCCGAGCACGAGGCGGCAGTCGGCGATCGCCGACGGCAGGTCCGGGCTGACCGTGGCGGCCGCCAGCACGTCGTCGGCGCCGGCGGCGAGCGCGCTCGCCTCGCGGTGCGGGAACGCCTGCGGCGCGACCAGTGCGAGCCGCCGCAGGCCCATCGTGCGGATCGCGCGCGCCGAGGCGCCGATGTTGCCCGGATGGGAGGTGTTGACCAGAACGAAGCGCACGTGCGCGAGCGCGTCGGTGGAAGGATCGTTCATCGGCAGCGTCCGTCGTCCTCGGGATCGGCGCGGCGGGCCGCGCGTTTGGTCGGCGTGCGGGCGATCTGCTACGCTGCACGTCCTTTGCGCGCCGCGACGCGCGCACCCGTTCTTTCTAAGCCCGCCCAGCGGAAATCAGCAATGCCAAGACCCGCCGTCAACGTTGCGGTGCGCGCCGCGCGCGCCGCCGGCCAGATCATCCTGCGCTACATGAACCGCCTGGACAGCCTCGACGTCGTCGAGAAGCAGCGCCACGACTACGTGTCGGAAGTCGACCGGCTCGCGGAGGCGGAGATCATACGCGAACTCAAGCGCGCGTTTCCGCGCGACGCCACGCTCGGCGAGGAGTCGGGCGCGTCCGGCAGCTCGCGCAACGTCTGGGTCATCGATCCGCTCGACGGCACGCACAACTACCTGCGCGGCCTGCCGCATTTCTGCGTCTCGATCGGCCTGCTGGAGAACGGCGAGCCGACGCTCGGCGTCGTCTACGATCCGCTGCGCGACGAGCTGTTCACTGCCGACAAGGGCAACGGCGCGTACCTCAACGACCGGCGCATCCGCGTCAGCCGCCGCGACGGCCTCGCCGGCGCGCTGCTCACCACCGGCTTTCCGTACCGGCAGCGCCGGCATCTGGACGCGCAGCTCGGCATGACGCGCGCGCTGCTGGCCGAGGCCGAGGACATCCGCAGGACCGGCTCGGCCGCGCTCGACCTCGCCTACGTCGCCGCCGGGCGCTTCGACGGCTATTTCGAGATCGGCCTGATGCCGTGGGACATGGCGGCCGGCTGCGTGCTGGTGCGCGAGGCCGGCGGCCGCTACTGCGACTTCGGCGGCCGCGACGGCATGCCCGAGAGCGGCCACCTGGTGGCCGGCAACGTCGCCGTCGCCCGCGCGATCGTCGCGGCGATCGCGCCCGAGCTGCCGCCCGTGCTCGCGCGCTGACGCGCTCGTTACCGCTGGCGCGGCGCACGCCGCTGCCTGCCGCCCCGCCCGCGCGATGCGCGGACAAGAAAAAGCCCGGCTTGCGCCGGGCTTTTTCCGTTTCCGTGAAGCGGACCGGTCTTACTGACCCGGGTTCTCCACCTTCAGCTCGGTGCGGCGGTTGCGCGCACGGCCTTCCTTCGTCGCGTTGGTGTCGATCGGCTGCGATTCGCCGAAGCCCTTGACCGCGGTGATGCGGCTGGAATCGATACCGTGGGCGACCAGGTAGTCGTACACGATCTGCGCGCGACGCTCGGACAGCTTCTGGTTGTACGCGTCGCTGCCGACGGAGTCGGTGTGGCCGTCGAGCTCGACCTTGATGTCCGGGTAGCGCTTCAGCGCATCCACGGCCTGGTCGAGGATCGCGACGGAGTCGGCCGTCGGGGTCTGCAGGGTCGGCTCGATCTTGTGCTCGCCGACCTTCGGGCGGTCGAACTTGAAGTTCACGCCGCGCAGGTCGATGACGACCTTCTGCGGGCAGCCGTCCGGACCGACGATCGTGCCAGCCGGCGTATCCGGGCACTTGTCGTCGCAGTTGTTGACGCCGTCGTGGTCGTCGTCGAGCGTGTGGCAGTCGGCAGGCGGCGGCGGAGCAGCCGGGGCCTCGGCCGGCGGCGGAGCCGCCTGGCCGCCGAAGCTGTACACCAGGCCGACGCTGATGATGCCGTCGGTGAAGCCGCTGCGGCGCTTGCCGGTGTAGCCCAGCGCGCGGCCGGTCTTGTCCAGCGTGTTGTCGTCGTGGTCGTAGCGGGCGGCGATTTCACCGCGCAGCGCGACGCGCTCGGACATGTTGTACTGGATACCGCCGCCGAGGGTGACCATCGGGTCCCAGCCGTCGTTGTTGTAGCCGGTCGGCTCGGTCAGCACGCCCGAGTAGGCCGCATGGCGCAGCGCGCCGATGCCGCCCATGACGTACGGACGCCACTGCGAGCCCTGGTCGCCGAAGAACCAGCGGGCGCTCACGCCGAGACCGACGCTCTCCCACTGCTTGTCTTCGCCGCCGAACTGGCGAACGCGCCAGGAGTCGTCCTTGAAGTCCGCGTTGTTGATCGTGTACTCGAAGTCGACCGCCAGGTTCGGGTTGACCCACACGCCAACGCCGATGCCGCCCCAGACGGACGTGTCCGTCTTGCGGTTGCTGTCGGCGAAAGCGGCGCCGATGCGCGGAGCGATGTACCAATTGCCGAAGTCCTGCGCGTGCACTGCGGCGCTGCCGCCGACGAGCGCCAGGGCGATGAGCGCACTTAGGGCATTACGTTTCATTCAGAGTCTCCTCTCTCGTTTTGGTTTTCGCACGCGTCCGCCCAACCCTTACAGGACGCTAACACTCTTCCTAGTCTACGCCAATCTGACGCCGTGGAAACGTGCTCTTAACATTTTATCACGGGTTCGGGGCTGCTGCGGAGTTTATCCAGATCGGAAAAACCGAGCTACCACCGTGTGAAGTTGCTGTTAAGGGTCGAGTCAGTCATGCGGCCGTTCAGACTGCGAACCAGTCCACGAAACGGTGAATCGGCATCCGGTCGAGCGCCTCGGGGTCGCGCGCGGCGTCGAGGAGCCTGCGTACCTGCACGGCCGGCAAATGGGCGGCCAGGGCCGTTTCGACCTTGCGCAAAAGCGCCGGCACGCCCTCGGCGCGGCGCCGGCGGTGGCCGAGCGGATAGTCGATCGACACCTTTTCCGTCGCGCTGCCGTCCTTGAAGAAAACCTGCACCGAATTGCCGATATATCGCTTGTCCGGATCGAAATAGTCGCGCGTGAATTGCGGATTCTCGCGGACCTCCATCCTCGCGCGCAGCGCGTCGATGCGCGGCTCGGCGGCGACGGCGTCGGTGTAGTCCTCGGCGGTGAGCCGGCCGAAGATCAGCGGCACGGCCACCATGTACTGGATGCAGTGGTCGCGGTCGGCGTAGTTCGCCAGCGGCCCGGTCTTGTCGATGATGCGCAGGGCCGCCTCCTGCGTCTCGATGACCACCCGCTCGATCGCATCGATGCGCCCGGCGACCTGGGGATGCAGCCGCATCGCGCATTCCACCGCCGTCTGCGCGTGGAACTCGGCCGGGTAGCTGATCTTGAACAGCACGTTTTCCATGACGTAGCTGCCGAACGGCCGTTCGAACTCGAACGGCCTGCCGCCGAAGGCGACGTCGTAGAAGCCCCAGACCTTGGCCGACAGCGCCGACGGGTAGCCGGCGCCGCCCCTGACCGCGTTCAGCGCGTGGATCACGGCCCGGCGGCAGGCGTCGCCGGCGGCCCAGCTCTTGCGCGGCCCGGTGTTCGGCGCATGGCGGTAGGTGCGCAGCGTGCCGTTGTCGATCCAGCTGTTGGAGATCGCGTTGACGATCTCGTCGCGGCCGCCGCCGAGCAGATGCGTGGCGACGGCGGTCGAGGCCAGGCGCACCAGGATCACGTGGTCGAGGCCGACGCGGTTGAACGAGTTCCTGAGCGCGTAGACGCCCTGGATTTCGTGCGCCTTGATCGACAGCCCCAGTACGTCGCGCACGGTCAGCGGCGCGCGGCCCTCGCGCTTGGCCTTGCGCGAGACGTAGTCGGCCACGGCGAGGATCGCGCCGAGGTTGTCGGACGGATGCCCCCATTCGGCGGCGAGCCAGGTGTCGTTGAAGTCGAGCCAGCGCACCTGCACGCCGATGTTGTAGGCGGCCTGCGCCGGGTCGAGCTCCCAGCTCGTGCCCGGCACGCGCGCGCCGCCCGGCAGCACGGCGCCCGGCACCAGCGGCCCCAGGTGCCGCACGCATTCGGGGAACTTCATCGCCAGCATCGCGCAGGCCAGCGAGTCGAGCAGCACGTAGCGCGCGGTGGCGTAGGCCTCTTCGGAATCGATCGCGTAGCCGGTCACGTAGTCGGCGACGTCGACCATCGGCGCGTCGGGCGCCGGCCTGGCGGCGGAGCGGAGGTCGTCGTGGCTCATCGCATCTCTCCTTTGCGCCCCCTTCCGTCGTCCGGATAGTGCCGCGCCGCGGCCGCCGCCGCCAGCGCCGGCGGATCAGCGCCGTGCGCGCGGCCTCGTCCCCGCTCCCGCCGGCGCGGAAAGCGCGCGCTCCCACGGCGGCACGCCGCCGAAGCGCTCCTCGAGGAAATCGACGAACGCGCGCACGCGCAGCGGCACCAGGCGCCGCTGCGGCATCACCGCGTAGATGCCCGACTCGGCGACCCGGCAGTCCGGCAGCACCACGCGCAGGCGGCCGGCGCGCAGGTCCTCGCAGACGTGCCAGGTGGAATGCAGCGCGATGCCGAGCCCGGCCAGCGCGGCGTCGCGCAGCACCTCGCCGAAATTGGACTCGAAGCGGCCGTTCACGCGCACGACGGTCTCGCGCCCCTCGCGGTCGGCGATCGTCCACACGTCCTGCCGGCCCTGGCTGCCGGTGAGCACGAGGCAGTCGTGCGCGGCGAGGTCGGCCGGCACGGCCGGCGCGCCGCGCCGCTCGAGGTACGCCGGCGCGGCGCAGAGCACGCGGCGGTTCGCCGCGATGCGGCGCGCGACCAGCCGCGAGTCGGCCAGCACGCCGATGCGCACGGCGAGGTCGTAGCCGGCGCTGACCAGGTCCTGCACGCGGTCGTCGAGGTCGACGCTGAGCCTCACCTTCGGATGGCGGGCGAGGAACTCCGGCAGCAGCGGCGACAGGTACTGGCGGCCGAACGAGGCCGAGGTGGTCACGCGCAGCGTGCCCGCCGCCTCCGCGCCGCTGCGGCGCAGGTCCGTGGCCAGCGCCTCCAGGTCCTCCACCAGCACCCGTCCCTGCTCGGCCAGCGCGGCGCCCTCCGGCGTGGCGTGCAGGCGCCGCGTCGTGCGGTGCAGCAGGCGCACGCCGAGCTGCTGCTCCAGCCGCTTCAGGCGCTGGCTGGCCACGGCCACGGAAAGATCGAGGCTGCGCGCCGCGGCGCTGATCGAGCCGAGGTCGAGCACGCGCAGGAACAGGCTGATGTCGCCGATGCGGTCCATGATTTTCAACGAATCGTTGAAGCTGATTGCCTATCCTGATCGTTTTTAAAGAATCCGCAAGCCGCCAAGCTACGCCGCCTCGTTCCCCTTCACGGCTTCGCCATGGACACCGCGCCCCTCTCCAAGACCCCTCTCGCGCTGTACGCGCTGACCGCCGGCTCGTTCGGCATCGGCTGCGCCGAATTCGTCATCATGGGCCTGCTGCTGCAGGTCGCCTCCGATCTGCACGTCTCGATCGCCGCCGCCGGCCTGCTCGTCTCGGTCTACGCGTTCGGCGTGTTCGCCGGCGCGCCCGTGCTGACCGTCGCCACGCGGCGCATGCCGCGCAAGGCCGTGCTGATCGCGCTGATGGCGATCTACACGATCGGCAACCTGATCTGCGCGCTGGCGCCGAGCTACGCGGTCCTGATGGCCGCGCGCGTGATCACCTCGCTGACCCACGGCACGTTCTTCGGCGTCGGCGCGGTCGTCGCCACCGGCCTGGTCGCGGAGGACCGCAAGGCCTCGGCGATCTCGGTGATGTTCTCCGGCCTCACGCTGGCGACGCTGCTCGGCATGCCGGCCGGCGCCTGGCTCGGCCTGCATTTCGGCTGGCGCGCGACGTTCTGGGCGATGGTGCTGATCGGCCTGGTGTCGATGGCCGTGATCGCGCTGCTCGTGCCGCGCAGCCGCGAGGCGCACGCGCCGGCGCCGCTGGCCGAGGAGCTGCGCGGCATCGCGCGGCCGCAGGTCTGGCTGGGCCTGGCGATGACGATGCTCGGCTTCGCCGGGGTGTTCGTCGTGATCGCCTACGTGCAGCCGCTGCTGGTGCGCCTGGGCGGCTTCGCCGAAAGCGCGGTGTCGCCGATCCTGCTGCTGTTCGGCGGCGGCATGATCGTCGGCAACCTGGTCGGCGGGCGCCTGGCCGACCGCTGGCCGGTGCCGGCGCTGGTCGGCACGCTGCTCGCGCTGGCCGCCGTGCTCGGCGCGATGGGCCTGACCTTGCGCTACCCGGCCGCGATGCCGCTCTTCGTCGGCCTGCTCGGCGTCGCCGCGTTCGCCACCGTCGCGCCGCTGCAGCTGCGCGTGCTGCGCAAGGCGGAAGGCGCCGGGCAGAACCTCGCCTCGAGCTTCAACATCGCCTTCTTCAATCTCGGCAACGCGTTCGGTGCCTGGCTCGGCGGCGTCGCCATCGACCACGGACCCGGTCTCGCCGCCCTGCCGTGGATCGCCGCGGTGGTCACGCTGTCCGGGCTCGGCGTCGCCCTGCTGGCGCTGCGCCTGGACGCGCGCGCCGTGCCGGCGGCGATCCCCGCCGTCGCGACCGCCTGCCGCTGAACCGCAAAGGAGAAGCACGATGGACTATCGCACGCTCGGGGCCTGCGGCCTCAAGGTGCCGGCGCTGAGCTTCGGCACCGGCACGTTCGGCGGCCGCGGCCCGCTGTTCGGCGCCTGGGGCAGCACCGACGTCGCCGAGGCGCGGCGGCTGATCGACCTCTGCCTCGACGCCGGCGTCAACCTGTTCGACACCGCCGACGTGTACTCCGACGGCGCGTCGGAGGAGGTGCTCGGCGAGGCGCTGCGCGGCCGCCGCCACCAGGCGCTGATCTCGACCAAGACCGCGCTGCCGACGGGCGACGGCCCGAACGACGCCGGCGCCTCGCGGGCGCGCCTGGTCCGCGCGGTGGACGCGGCGCTGCGCCGCCTCAAGACCGACTACATCGACCTCCTGCAGCTGCACGCCTACGACGCCGGCACGCCGGTCGAGGAAACCTTGTCGACGCTCGAGGATCTCGTCCGCGCCGGCAAGCTGCGCTACGTCGGCTGCTCGAACTACGCCGGCTGGGAGCTGATGCACTCGCTGGCCGTGGCGGACAAGCACGGCTGGCCGCGCTACGTCGCGCACCAGGTGTACTACTCGCTGGTCGGGCGCGACTACGAATGGGAGCTGATGCCGCTCGCCCGCCACCAGGGCGTCGGCGCGCTGGTCTGGAGCCCGCTCGGCTGGGGCCGCCTCACCGGCAGGATCCGCCGCGGCCAGCCGCTGCCGGCGACGAGCCGCCTGCACGCCACGGCCGACTTCGGCCCGCCGGTCGACGACGAGCGCCTCTTCCGCGTCGTCGACGCGCTGGATGCCGTGGCCGCGGAAACCGGCCGGTCGGTCGCGCAGGTGGCGATCAACTGGCTGCTGCAGCGGCCGACCGTGTCGAGCGTGATCCTCGGCGCGCGCAACGAGGAGCAGCTGCGCGACAATCTCGGCGCCGCCGGCTGGGCGCTGACCGCCGAGCAGGTCGCGCGGCTGGATGCCGCCAGCGCCGTCGCCGCGCCGTATCCGTATTTTCCGTATCGCCGCCAGGCCGGGTTCGCCCGCCTCAATCCGCCGCTGGTATGAAAACCCTGGAGGTCTCCATGAAAGCCGTGGGTCTCACCCGCTACCTGCCGATCGCCGACCCGGACTCGCTGCAGGACGTCGAACTGCCCAGGCCCGAGCCGGGCGAGCGCGACCTGCTCGTGCGCGTCGAGGCGGTGTCGGTCAATCCGGTCGACACCAAGGTGCGCGCGCCGAAGGCGCAGACCGAGGCGCAGCCGAAGGTGCTCGGCTACGACGCCGCCGGCGTCGTCGAGGCCGTCGGCCGCGGCGTCACCCGCTTCAAGCCCGGCGACGCGGTCTGGTACGCCGGCGACATCACCCGCCCGGGCAGCAATGCCGAGTACCAGCTCGTCGACGAGCGCATCGCCGGCCGCAAGCCGGCCAGCCTGGACTACGCGCAGGCCGCGGCCATGCCGCTGACGACGCTGACCGCATGGGAGCTCCTGTTCGAGCGCATCGGCCTCGACCCGGACGGCGGCGACCGCGGCAAGTCGCTGCTGGTCGTCGCCGGCGCCGGCGGCGTCGGCTCGATCGCGCTGCAGCTCGCGCGCCGCGCCGGGCTCGTCGCGATCGCCACCGCCTCGCGCGCGGAGACGGCGGACTGGTGCCGGCGCATGGGCGCCGCGCACGTCGTCGACCACCGCGAGCCGCTCAAGCCGCAGCTCGAGGCGCTCGGCTTCGCCGAGGTCGACGTCGCGATCAATCTCGCCGACACCGACCGCTACTGGGACGCGCTCGGCGAGCTCGTCGCGCCGCAGGGCCACGTCGGCCTGATCGTCGAGCCGAAGGGCGCGCTGAAGATCGGCGATCCGTACAAGGCCAAGTGCATCGGCATCCACTGGGAGATGATGTTCGCGCGGCCGCGCTACCGCACCGCCGACATGGCCGAGCAGGGCCGCATCCTCGACCGCGCCGCCGCGCTCGTCGACGCCGGCGAGCTCGTCACGACGCTGACCGAGACGCTGTTCCCGATCGACGCGGCGAACCTGCGCACCGCGCACGCGCAGCTCGAATCGGGCCGCACGATCGGCAAGGTGGCGCTGAGCGGCTGGCGCTGAGCGGCGCCGCAGACGGCGCCGGACCGCGAGGCCGGCGCGCGCCTCAGCCGCCGGGCAGCGTCGAGGCGGGGACGCGCACCGCGCCTTCCATCAGCACGCGCGCGCTGCGGCTCATGATCGCCTTGGTCACCTTCCACGCGCCGTCGACGAGGCGCGCCTGCGCGCCCACGCGCAGCGTGCCGGAAGGATGGCCGAAGCGCACCGCCTCGCGCTCGCCGCCGCCGGCGGCGCGGTTGACCAGCGTGCCGGGGATCGCCGCGGCCGTGCCGATCGCGACCGCGGCCGTGCCCATCATCGCGTGGTGCAGCTTGCCCATCGACAGCGCGCGCACGTTGAGATCGATCTCGCTCGCGCCGACCGCCCTGCCGCTCGACGCCACGTAGTCGGCCGGCGGCGCGACGAAGGCCACCTTCGGCGTGTGCTGGCGCGCGGCGGCCTCGGCGAGGTCGCGGATCAGGCCCATGCGCAGCGCGCCGTGCGCCCGGATCGTCTCGAACATCGCCAGCGCCTTCGCGTCGTCGTTGATCGCCCCCTGCAGCTCCGTGCCGGCGTAGCCGAGCGCCGCCGCGTCGAGGAAGATCGTCGGGATGCCGGCGTTGATCAGCGTCGCCTTCAGCGTGCCGACGCCCGGCACCTCGAGGTCGTCGACGAGGTTGCCGGTCGGGAACATCGCCCCGCCGTCCTCGCCCTCGTCGGCCGGGTCGAGGAATTCGAGCGCGATCTCGGCCGCCGGGAACGTCACGCCGTCCAGCTCGAAGTCGCCGGTCTCCTGCACCTGGCCGTCCGCGATCGGCACGTGCGCGACGATCGTCTTGCCGATGTTCGCCTGCCAGATGCGCACCGTGCACAGGCCGTCGCGCGGGATCCTCGCCGCGTCGACGAGCCCGTTCGCGATCGCGAACGGCCCGACCGCGGCCGAGAGGTTGCCGCAGTTGCCGGACCAGTCGACGAACGGCTTGTCGATCGACACCTGGCCGAACAGGTAGTCGACGTCGTGATCCGGACGCGTGCTCTTCGACACGATCACGGTCTTGCTCGTGCTCGAGGTCGCCCCGCCCATGCCGTCGATCTGCTTGCCGTACGGATCGGGGCTGCCGATCACGCGCAGCAGCAGCGCGTCGCGGACGCTGCCCGGCGCCTGCGCCGCCTCGGGCAGGTCCTGCAGGCGGAAGAACACGCCTTTCGACGTGCCGCCGCGCATGTACGTGGCGGGGATGCGGATCTGGGGTGCCGACATGATCGTCTTCTCCGAAAGGATCTATCCGGCCGTCATGCGAGCGAGCTCGCGACGGCTTCGACCTCTGGCCGGAAAGCGCCTTCCGGCATCTCCACGCGCGCCGCAGCCGAACGCGGTTCACTGACCGTCGGGAATCTCGGGCTCGACCAGCCGCGCGAGCTGGTCCAGCGACTCCTGCCAGCCCAGGTAGCAGAACTCGAGCGGAATCGCCGCCGGGATGCCTTCCTGCACGATGTCGAGCTCGGTGCCGCAGGCGACCGGCCTTAGCGTTATGCGCACCTGCATCTCGCCGGGCAGCTTCGGGGCGTCGAAGCGGTCGGTGTAGGCGATGCGCTCGTTCGGCACGAGCTCGGTATAGGTGCCGCCGAAGCTATGGCTCGTGCCGGTGCCGAAGTTCGTGAACGACATGCGGTAGCTGCCGCCGACGCGCGCGTCGCTCTCGTGCACCTTGCCGACGAAGCCGTACGGCGGCAGCCAGCGGGCCTTGGCGTCGGGGTCGAGGAAGGCGCGGTAGACGCGCTCGGCGGGCGCGCGCAGCACGCGGTGCAGGCGGACGGTTCCGGGGGTGTGGCTGTTCATGATCGGTCTCCTGTCGGGTGGGCTTGCCCCTTACCGACGAACGAGTCAGGCCGCTTTCGACGATTCGAGGAAATCCTGCGCGAAGCGCTGCAGCACGCCGCCGGCCTCGTAGATCGACACCTCCTCGGCCGTGTCCAGGCGGCAGGTCACCGGCACCTCGACGGTTTCGCCGTTCCTGCGGCGGATCGTCAGCGTCAGCGTCGCGCGCGGCGTGCGCTCGCCGGTCACGTCGAAGGTCTCGCTGCCGTCGATGCCGAGCGTCTTGCGGTTCGTGCCCGGCAGGAACTCCAGCGGCAGCACGCCCATGCCGATCAGGTTCGTGCGGTGGATGCGCTCGAAGCCTTCGGCGACGATCGCCTCGACGCCGGCCAGGCGCACGCCCTTGGCCGCCCAGTCGCGCGAGCTGCCCTGGCCGTAGTCGGCGCCGGCAACGATGATCAGCGGCTGCTTGCGCTGCATGTAGGTCTCGATCGCCTCCCACATGCGCATGACCTGGCCGTCCGGCTCGACGCGCGCCAGCGAGCCCTGCCTGACCTGCCCGTCGACGACGGCCATCTCGTTGACCAGCTTCGGATTGGCGAACGTCGCGCGCTGCGCGGTCAGGTGGTCGCCGCGGTGCGTCGCGTACGAATTGAAGTCCTCTTCCGGCAGGCCCATCCTGGCCAGGTATTCGCCGGCCGCGCTGGTCGGCAGGATCGCATTCGACGGCGACAGGTGGTCGGTGGTGATGTTGTCGCCGAGCACGGCGAGCGGCCGCATGCCGCGCAGCGTGCGCTCGCCGGCCAGCGCGCCTTCCCAGTACGGCGGGCGGCGGATGTAGGTGCTCTGCGGACGCCAGTCGTACAGCGGGCCGACCTTCTCGCCGCCGTCGACGGCGATGCGGAACATCGGCTCGTAGACCTTGCGGAACTGCTCGGGCCTGACCGCCTGCTTCACGATCGCGTCGATCTCCTCGTCGCTGGGCCAGATGTCCCTGAGCCGCACCTCGTTGCCCTGCGCGTCCCGCCCGAGCACGTCCTTCTCGATGTCGAAGCGGATCGTGCCGGCGATCGCGTAGGCGATCACCAGCGGCGGCGAGGCCAGGAACGCCTGCTTGGCGTACGGATGGATGCGGCCGTCGAAGTTGCGGTTGCCGGACAGCACGGCGGTCGCGTACAGGTCGCGCTCGACGATCTCCTGCTGGATCTTCGGATCCAGCGCGCCGCTCATGCCGTTGCAGGTCGTGCAGGCGAACGCGACGATGCCGAAGCCGAGCTTCTCCAGCTCCGGCAGCAGGCCCGCCTCCTCGAGATACAGCTGCACCGCCTTCGATCCCGGCGCCAGCGAGGTCTTGACCCAGGGCTTGCGCCCCAGGCCCCGCGCGTTCGCGTTGCGCGCGAGCAGGCCCGCGGCGATCACGTTGCGCGGATTGCTGGTGTTCGTGCAGCTGGTGATCGCGGCGATGATCACCGCGCCGTCCGGCAGCCGCCCTTCGGCTTCCTGCGCGCGCGCCTCGTCCAGGCCGACCGCGATGCCGCGCTCGGCCAGCGCCGAGGTCGGCAGCCGCCGGTGCGGATTCGACGGGCCCGCCATGTTGCGCACCACCGTCGACAGGTCGAACGCGAGCGTGCGTTCGTACTGCGCGCTGGCGAGCGCGTCGGCCCAGAGTCCGGCGGTCCGGGCGTAGGTCTCGACCAGCGCGACCTGCTCGTCGCTGCGGCCGGTGAGGCGCAGGTAGTCGATCGTCTTGTCGTCGATGAAGAACATCGCCGCGGTCGCGCCGTATTCCGGCGCCATGTTCGAGATCGTCGCGCGGTCGCCGACGGTCAGCGCCGCCGCGCCCTCGCCGCGGAACTCCAGGTACGCGCCGACCACCTTCGACTGGCGCAGGAACTCGGTCAGCGCGAGCACCACGTCGGTCGCGGTGATGCCCGGCTGCGGCCGGCCGCTCAGCTCCACGCCGACGATCTCCGGCAGGCGCATCCACGAGGCGCGGCCGAGCATCACGCTCTCGGCCTCGAGGCCGCCGACGCCGACCGCGATCACGCCCAGCGCGTCGACGTGCGGCGTGTGGCTGTCGGTGCCGACGCAGGTGTCGGGGAACGCCACGCCGTCCTGCGCGTGGATCACCGGCGACATCTTCTCCAGATTGATCTGGTGCATGATGCCGTTGCCCGGCGGGATCACGTCGACGTTGCGGAACGCCTTCCTCGTCCAGTCGATGAAGTGGAAGCGGTCCTCGTTGCGGCGGTCCTCGATCGCGCGGTTCCTGGCGAACGCGTCCGGCTCGTAGCCGCCGCATTCGACCGCCAGCGAGTGGTCGACGATCAGCTGCGTCGGCACGACCGGGTTGATCTGCGCCGGATCGCCGCCCTTCTGCGCGATCGCGTCGCGCAGCCCGGCGAGGTCCACCAGCGCGGTCTGGCCGAGGATGTCGTGGCACACCACGCGCGCCGGGAACCAGGGGAAGTCCAGGTCGCGCCGGCGCTCGACCAGCTGCGTCAGGTAGTCGCCGAGCCGCGCCGGGTCGGCGCGGCGCACGAGGTTCTCGGCGTGCACGCGCGCGGTGTAGGGCAGCGTGTCCCAGGCGCCGGGCCGGAGCGCCTCGACCGCGGCGCGCGCGTCGAAGTAGTCGAGCCGGGTCCCGGGGAGCGGTTTGCGATGGTTCGTGTTCATGGCAGGCAGTCGAAGGATCGGGGCGGGCGGCCGCCGGTGCGAATCGCCCAGCATACCGGCCTTGCCGCCCTCCGGACTACAGGCGATGCGCCTGCACGCGCCGCCGCATTGGCGCAGGCGCGAAGCGCGGGCAGAATCGCCGCGCCCCCGCTGCGCGTGCCGCCGCCTTGCTCGCCTCCGCCACGATCCTCGACCGCATCCTGCGCCTGAGCGCATTCGACGGCGATCCGGCCGAGGCGCTGCGCGCCGTGCACGCGCATTTCGCCGACCGCCTGCCCGGCTGCTCGCTGGCGCTGATGCTGGTGCGCGGCCTGCCGCCCGGCCAGGGCCGCCTGGCCGGGCTGATCGGCGCCGACGGCCGCGAGCACGTGCCGAACGCCGATCCGTTCGGCGAGCGCACGACGCTGCCGCTGTTCGACGACGCGCTGGCCGCGCGGCTGTTCGCCGGCGGCGGCCTCAGGCTCGCCCACCTCGGGCCCGGCGAGGACGCGCTGCCGCTCGCGCAGGCGCTGCGCGCGCCGCGCGCCCTGCTCGGCCTGCCGGTCGTCAACGCCGGCGCGATCCACCACTGGCTGGTGTTCGGCAGCGGCTGCGAGACGCGCTTCGACGGCCTCGACGGCGAGGCGCTGCTGCTGGAGGCGAACCTCGCCGCCAGCCTGATCGCGCGGCCGATCGCCACGCGCGCGCTGCGCGACGAGACCGCGCGCCAGCGCCAGGCGATCGAGGGTCTGGCCGACGTGCAGCGCCTGCTGCTGCCGGACGACCCGCCGATCCGCGGGCTCGAGTACGCGATCCACTGGCAGCCGGCCGAGACCGCGGCCGGCGACTACTACGACCTCGTCGACCTGACCGCGCACGCGCCGCCGGACTTTCCGCGCGACCGCTTCGACCTCTGGGCCGTCACGCTGGCCGACGTCTCCGGCCACGGCGCCGCCGCGGCGATGGAGGCGGTCCAGTTCGACGCGATCCTGCGCACGTACCAGGGCGACGAGGCCGCCGGCCCCGCCGGCGCGCTGACCTATGCCAACCGCTACTTCTTCTCGCGCCGCCAGCGCCATCACTTCCTGACCGCGTTCGCGCTGCTGTACCGGCCGGACCTCCGCCGCGCCACGTACGTCGCCGCCGGCCATCCGCCGCTGCTGCACAAGCGCGGCGGCACGGTGGTCGCGCGCGGCGCCGGCGAGCAGATTCCGCTCGGCATCCTGCGCGACCACGCGTTCGAGAACCGCACGTTCGACACCGCGCCGGGCGACGTGCTCGTGCTCTACACCGACGGCGTGGTCGAGGCGCGCGACGCGGTGCAGCGCCCGTTCGGCGCCGGGCGCCTGCAGGCGCTGGTCGAGGCCGGGCCGGGCGAGCCGGCCGCGCTGCTCGGTGCGCTGCGCCAGGCGCTGTTCGCGCACCAGGGCTCGCCGATCGGCAGCGACGACCAGACGCTGATCGTGCTGCGCATCGCGCACTGAGGCGCTGTCGATTTGCGCCGCCCGGCGGCGTCATGCCATCGCACCCCGGCGCCGCCGGGGCCCGACCGGAGACCTTGAGATGTCCGACTACCTGCTGCTGCTGCACGAAACCCCCGGCCACTTCGCCCAGATGAGCCCGGCGCGCATCCAGGCCACCATCGAGCGCTACATGGCCTGGACGCGCCAGCTCGCCGAGCGCGGCCAGCTCGTCTCGGCCGAGAAGCTGGCCGACGACGGCGGCCGCCATCTGCGCCGCGGCGCCGGCGCGCCGCTGGTCAGCGACGGCCCGTACACCGAGGCGAAGGACGTGATCGGCGGCTTCTACGTGATCCGCGCCGAGTCGCTCGAGCAGGCCGAGGCGATCTGCGCCGGCTGCCCGCACCTGGACTTCGGCTGGATCGAGCTGCGCGCGATCGAGGCGCTGGTGGCGGCGTGAGCGCCGCGCCGGCGCCGCTGATCGCCGACCTGTTCCGGCGCGAGTACGCCCGGCTCGTCGCGCTGCTGGCGCGGCGCGCCGGCGCGCAGCACATCGACCGCGTCGAGGACGCGGTGCAGGACGCGCTGCTCGCCGCGCTGCGGCACTGGCCGATCGACGGCGTGCCGCGGCAGCCGTCGGCCTGGCTGCTGACCGCGGCGCGCAACGCCTATGCCGACCGGGTGCGCAAGCACCGGCGCGAGGTGCCTTGCGACGAGCCGGCCGAAGCCGCGCCGCCGGCCGCCGCCGACGCGGCGCACGAGGGCGCGTTCGGCGCGGAGCGCGCCTTCGACGACGACCAGCTGCGGCTGATGCTGTACTGCTGCCATCCCGCGCTGCCGGCCGAGCAGCAGCTGGCGCTGACGCTGCGGCTCGCCTGCGGCCTGAGTGTCGAGGAGATCGCGGCGGCGCTGTTCGTCGCCGCGCCGACGATCGCGCAGCGCCTCGTGCGCGCCAAGCGGCGCCTGCGCGAGGCCGGCGTCGAGTTCGAGCTGCCGCCCGCCGCCGAGCTCGCCGCGCAGCGCCTGCCGGTGATGCTCGATGCGATCTATCTCCTGTTCAACGCCGGCTACCTGAGCCCGGAAAGCGACGTCGCGCACCGGCCGAACCTGTGCGCCGACGCGCTGCGCTTCGCCGACGGCCTGGCCGCGCTGCCGGCCACCGCGCTGCCGCGCACGCAGGCGCTGGCGGCGCTGCTGCACCTGCTGGCCGCGCGCCTGCCGGCGCGCCGCACGGCGGACGGCCGCCTGCTGCGGCTGGAGGAGCAGGAACGCGCGCGCTGGGACCACGGCCTGCTCGCCGCGGGCCTGCGCCATTTCGCCGCCTCGTGCCGCGGCGAGGAGCTCACGCGCTTCCACGTCGAGGCGGCGATCGCCGCCTGCCATGCGCGCGCGCCGACCTTCGCCGACACCGACTGGGACGAGATCCTCGCCCACTACGACCAGCTCGTCGCGCTGTTCCCGAGCCCGGCCGCGCACCTCAGCCGGCTGATCGCGCTGCGCCACGCGCACGGCGCGGCGGCCGCGCTGCTCGCGCTCGAAGCCAGCCACGAGATGGACGCGCTCGAGGGCCAGCTGCTGATGCACGCCACCCGCGCCGAGTTCCATGCCGCCGCCGGCGACCCGGCGCAGGCGGAGCGCGAATACCGGCTCGCCCTGGCCCGGGTGCGCGATCCGCAGCTGCGCGCGCTGCTCGAGGCGCGGCTGCGCTGAGGCGCCGCCGCGGCGCGCGCATGCTTGCCCCGGCCCCGCGTTCCGGGCATCTTCATACGCTCGTTTGAAGACAGGCTGCGCCGTGCGCTATCCCCATCTGTTCGCCCCGCTCGATCTCGGCTTCGTCACCTTGCCGAACCGCGTGCTGATGGGCTCGATGCACACCGGCCTGGAGGATCGCGCGCGCGACTACGACAAGCTCGCCGCGTACTTCGCCGAGCGCGCGCGCGGCGGCGTCGGGCTGATGGTGACCGGCGGCATCGCGCCGAGCGTCGAGGGCTGGCTGACGCCGTTCGGCGGCCGCCTGTCGATGCCCTGGCACGTGGCGCGACACCGCAAGGTCACGCGCGCGGTGCACGCCGAGGGCGGGCGCATCTGCCTGCAGATCCTGCACGGCGGGCGCTATTCGTACCATCCGCTGTCGGTGGCGCCGTCGCCGGTCAAGTCGCCGATCACGCCGTTCACGCCGCGCGCGCTCTCCGCGCGCGGCGTCGAGCGCACGATCGGCGACTTCGTCGACTGCGCGCGCAGGGCGCAGGACGCCGGCTACGACGGCGTCGAGGTCATGGGCTCGGAAGGCTACCTGATCAACGAGTTCCTCAGCGAGCGCACGAACCTGCGCGACGACGACTGGGGCGGCTCGGCGGAGCGGCGCCAGCGCTTCCCGGTCGAGATCGTCCGGCGCATGCGCGCCGCGGTCGGCCGCGAGTTCATCGTCATCTACCGCCTGTCGATGCTCGACCTGGTCGAGCGCGGGCAACGCTGGGACGAGGTGGTCGCGCTGGCGAAGAAGATCGAGGCGGCCGGCGCCACGCTGATCAACACCGGCATCGGCTGGCACGAGGCGCGCATCCCGACGATCGTGACCAGCGTGCCGCGCGCAGGCTTCGCCTGGGTCACGCGGCGCATGAAGGCCGAGGTGTCGATCCCGCTGATCACGACCAACCGCATCAACATGCCCGAGGTCGCCGAGCGCCTGCTGCGCGACGGCGACGCCGACATGGTGTCGATGGCGCGGCCGCTGCTCGCCGACCCGGACTGGGTGCGCAAGGCACGCGAGGACCGCGCCGACGACATCAACACCTGCATCGCCTGCAACCAGGCCTGCCTGGACCACGTGTTCGAGAACAAGCGCGCGAGCTGCCTGGTCAATCCGCGCGCCTGCCACGAGACCGAGCTCGTGATCCGCCCGGCGGCGAAGGCGAAGCGCATCGCCGTGGTCGGCGCCGGCCCGGCCGGGCTCGCCTGCGCGACGACGCTGGCCGAGCGCGGCCACGCGGTCACGCTGTTCGAGCAGGCCGGTGAGATCGGCGGCCAGTTCAACATGGCCAAGCGCATTCCCGGCAAGGAGGAATTCCACGAGACGCTGCGCTACTTCGCGCGGCGCCTGGCGCAGACCGGCGTCGACCTGCGCCTCGGCACCGCCGCCACGCCCGAGCGCCTGCGCGAGGGCGGCTACGACGAGGTCGTGCTCGCCACCGGCGTGCGGCCGCGCGCGGCGGCGATCCCGGGTGCCGAACGCGCCAACGTGGTGAGCTACGTCGACGTGCTCGCCGGCGGCGCGCCGGTCGGCGCGCGCGTGGCCATCGTCGGCGCCGGCGGCATCGGCTTCGACGTGGCCGAGTTCCTCGTGCAGGACGCGCCGTCGCCGACCACCGACGTCGCGCGCTGGACGCGCGAATGGGGCGTGGACACGGCGCTCGCCGCGCGCGCCGGGCTCGTGCCGGCCGAGCCCGAGCCGCCGCGGCGCCAGGTCTGGCTGCTGCAGCGCACGCCCGGGCGGCCCGGCAAGCGCCTGAACAAGACCACCGGCTGGGTGCACCGCGCGACGCTCGCCGCCAAGCGCGTGACGATGCTCGGCGGCGTCGCCTACGAGCGCATCGACGACGACGGCCTGCACATCCGCGTCGGCGACGAGGCGCGCGTGCTGCCGGTGGACACGGTGGTGATCTGCGCCGGCCAGGAGCCCAACCGCGCGCTGCACGCCGCGTTCGCCGCCGACGGCGCGGCGGCGCACCTGATCGGCGGCGCCGACGTCGCCGCCGAGCTGGACGCCAAGCGCGCGATCGCGCAGGGTACGCGCCTGGCCGCGACGCTCTGAACGTGCGCGGGCATCGCCCAGGCGCCGCCGCCCGCGCGCGCGCCGTGCGACGCTAGCGCGTTTTCCGGCGTCCCTGCGCGATGGCTTGCATGCACTACCGCTTCGGTCCGTTCCGCCTGAATCCCGAGGCGCGCGAGCTGCGCCGCGACGGCGTGCCCGTGGCGCTGTCGCGGCGCGGCTTCGACTGCCTGCTGCACCTGGTCGAGCAGCGCGAGCGCGCCTGCGACCGCGACGAGCTGGTGCGCGTCGGCTGGGGCCACGCGCAGGTCTCCGACGCCCAGCTCGGCCAGGTCATCCTGCGCCTGCGCCGCGCGCTCGGCGACGACGGGCAGGTGCAGCAGGCGATCCGCACCGTGGCCGGCTACGGCTACCGCTGGGTGGCGCCGACCGAGGTCGTCGAAGGCGAGGCGGACGAGGCGCCGGCCGCGGCCGCGTCGCCGCCCGCCGCGGCGCCGGCCGACGTCGAGGCCGGACCGATCGCGGCCGCCGCCGCGGCGCCCGCTCCCGCGGCCGCCGCCGCGCCGGTACCGGCCGCGTCGCCGGCCGGCGTGCTGCCGTCCACGCGTACGCGGCGAATCGCCGCCTGGGCGCTGGCGGCGCTCGTCGCCGCCGCGGCGGCCGCGCTGCTGCCGCATCTCCGCCGCGGCGCGGACGCGCCGCCCGCGCCGGCCGCCGCGAGCGCCGCGGCCGGCACCGTCGTGCTGCCGCTCGAGGTCAGCGGGCCGCCGGATTCGGAATGGATCCGGCTGGGCGCGATGGACCTGATCATCGCGCGCCTGCACAAGGCCGGCGTGCCGGCGCTGCAGAGCGAGACGGTGCTCGGGCTGCTCGCCGCCGGCGCGCTGCCCGGGCCGCACCGCGTGGTCCGCGGCAGCGCGGACCGCAGCGGCGCGCGCTGGCACGTGACGCTCAATGCGCGCGCGCCCGACGGCACGATGCAGCATGCCGGCGCCGACCACGCCGATCCGATGCGCGCGGCGCGCGAGGCCGCCGACCTGCTGGCCGCCGCGCTCGGGCACGTGACGCGCGACGCCGCGGAGGAGGCCGACGACGACCTGCAGGCGCGCCTGCAGCGCTCGCAGTCGGCGCTGTTCTCGAACCAGCTCGACGCCGCCCGCGCGATCCTGTTCGACGGCGCCGCCGCGGACGCGCCGCAGCCGGCCGCGGTGCGCTACCGGCTGGCGCAGATCGACTACCGCGCCGGCCGCCTCGCCGAGGCCGAGGCCGCACTGAGCGCGCTGCTCGCCGAGCCCTCGGCGATCGGCGACACGCAGCTGCACGCGCAGATCCTTTGCGCGCGCGGCACCGTCTACGGGCACCTGGACCGCTACGCGGAATCGGAGCGCGACTTCGGCGCCGCCGTCGAGCTCGCCCGCGCCGGCGGCCACGTCGAGGAGCTCGGCCGCGCGCTGAACGGCCGCGGCGCCGCGCGCAGCGCCTTGCAGGCGTTCGACGCCTCGCTGGCCGACCTCGGCCAGGCGCGCATCGAGCTCGGCAGGATCGGCGACGAGCTCGGCGTGGCCCGCGTCGACAACAACACCGGCGCGCTCGAGGCCGAGCGCGCGCGGCCGGCGCAGGCGCTGCCGTTCTTCGCCGCGGCCGCAGCGCGCTTCGCCGAGCTCGGCGCGATCAGCGAGCAGGCGATCGCGCTGATCGGCCTGGGCAACGTGCAGGCCTCGCTGCTGCAGTGGAACGACGCGCTGGCCACGGCCGAGCGCGGCTGGGCACTGCGCGACCGCATCACCGATCCGAGCCAGCGCATCCACCTGGCCGTGAGCCTGGCCGAGGCCCGGCTGGCGCTCGGCCGCCTGGACGCGGCGGCGCAGGCGCTGGCCGAGGCCGCGGCGCTGGCCGCGAACGGCGACGGCGCCTCGCTCGGCCGCCTGCACGCCGCCGAGGCGGAGCTGGCCTGGCGCCGGCAGCGCCCGGCCGAGGCCGCCGCCGCGGCCGACGCGGCGCTGGCCGCCTGGCCGGTCGACCCGCACGACGCGTTCAGGGCGCGCGTCGCCCTGACCTGGCAGCGGGCGCGGATCGCCAGCGGTCAGGCGGAAGCGGGCGCGCCGCCGCGCGACCCGGCCACCTCGCAGCCGGCCGCGTTCGACGAGCGCCTGCCGGCGCGCATGCTCGCGCTCGCCGAATGGGCCGAGTTCGCCGGCCGCCGCGACGAGGCCGCCGACCGCTTCCGCCGCGCCGTCGCGCTGGCCGAGGCGCGCGGCGTGCCGGCCGAGATCGTCGAGACGGCCGGCGCGTGGACGCCGCGCCTGCTCGCCGCCGGCCGCCGCGACGAGGCGGCGGCCCTGGCCGGGCGCATCGCCGCCTGGGCCGACCGCGACTACGACTGCGCCCTGCTGCAGCTCGAGCTGTTCCACGCCGCCGGGCAGATCCGCCCCTGGCGCGAGGCGCTCGCGCGGGCGCGGACGCTGGCCGGCGAGCGGCCGCTGCCGCCGCCGCTGACCCGGCCGCCGGCACCCGGCTGAGCGCCGGCGAAGCAATTCATAACGGCTGCGTAGCGCCCACGTAGCGCCGCGCGGCCGACATGACGCTAGGTTGACGCCGCGGGGAGGCCACGGCGTCCGGCGCTTCGCCGCCGGGCCGGGCCTCGCCGCGCAAGCCCAGCGGGGCGGCCGCCGGCCGCGCCGCGTTCGTACGTACATCAGGAGCCGTTTTATGCTTTCCAAGATCCATTGGGCGCTGGCCGCCGCGCTGGCGGCCGGCACGGGCGCGGCGCAGGCCGCGCCGCCGGACTGGCTGACCGCCACGCTGGACGCGCCGTGCGACGTCACCGACATCGACTTCTCCGACGCCCGCAACGGCTTCGCCACTTGCGCCTTCAGCGACGTCATGACGAGCGCGGACGGCGGCTGGAACTGGCACGTCATCCACACCGACCTGCAGCAGAGCCTGCTGTGGGCGCACGCCGAGAGCGCCGAGGTGCTCTACGCGGCGCGCCTGGGCTTCTACCGCAGCGACGACGGCGGCCAGACCTGGGCCGAGCTGGGCGGCCTCAGCAGCATGGACAACTCGGTGTTCGACGCGCATTTCTTCGACGCGCAGCACGTCTCGCTGCTCAAGGGCGCGGACCTCTACTACAGCGAGAACGGCGGCAGCGACTGGACGCTGGTCTATCCGGCGCCGTTCGAGGTGTATTTCAGCAAGCTGAACTTCCCCTCGCCCGAGGTCGGCTTCGCCACCGGCGGCCAGACCACCGAGCGCGGCACCCACGGCAACGTCGCGCGCACCGTGGACGGCGGCCGCACCTGGACGCTGCTGCCGGTCTCGCTGGGGCGCATCTACGCCGCGGACTTCTTCGACGACGCGCACGGCGTGGTCGCCACGCAGGACCTCAACCTGTACACGACGGCCGACGGCGGCGACAGCTGGGAGCTGCTCGGCCCCGCGCCGAACGGCGACCTGCTGCTGGACATCGCCCACCGCGACGCGGCGCACTGGTTCGCGGTGTCGATGGGCGGCGCGCTGTACGAGACGCGCGACGCCGGCGCGACCTGGGAGACGGCCTACCAGGACCCGGACGCCAACCCGCTCGCCTCGCTCAGCCTGCGCGGCGGCGCGGTGGTCGCCGGCGGCAACAGCGGCGTGGTGGTCGTCGAGAACCGCCTGTTCCGCGACGGCTTCGATTGAGGCGCGCACCCGGCGCCGCCGCGGCGGCGCCGGGATGAAGCGTCCGGTCGCCTCACGTGCGCCGGCGTCGGGCACGACGCGCCGTCGCTAGCGATCGGCGGCGGCGAGGCGCTCCGCCCAGGGCCCGAAGTCGAGCACCTGGTTCGTGTAGGTCTCGACCACCGCGCTGAACGGCCGCCCCGCGGCGTCGTACAGCACCGCCTCGTGGCGCAGCAGCGCGTGCGGGATGCGCAGCGGCGCGGTATCGGAATCGGCCTGCGGCGCCATTTCCCACCCGGCCGGCAGCGGCGACCAGAGCAGCTGTGCGGCCAGCGTCCGGCGCCGGAAGCCGAGCGCGCGCACGACCTTGCCGAACGGCTCGTCGCTGGTGTCGAGGCGCCGGTTCATCTCGGTCGTGAGCCGCGCCGGCACGTACCAGTTGTCCGCTTCGGACAGGACGTGCGCCCCGCAGGTCAGGCGGACGCGCCGATAGGCGATCGGCTCGGCCTCGCCCACGCCGAGCCGCTCCCGCAATGCCGCGGGCAGCGGCTTTTCCTCGCCGTGCACGCGCTGCGCGACGATGCGCGCCGGCGCGGCCAGGCGATGCGCGGCGCACCAGCGCTCCAGCGTCAGCGTCGCGCTGTCGTGGCCGAGCAGGTCGGCGTTGAGCCCCTGCAGCAGCGCCAGCACCTGCGTGCGCAAGAGGCGCTCGTGCTCCGCGTGCGTCGGCGCCGCCGCGCACGCCGACAGCAGCAGCGCCGCGGACAGGAGCATCCAGGCGCGCGCCGCGAGGCCGGATCGGGAACGTTCGTCCATACTGTGCCGCCTGGGCGGATCGACCGGGCAGTATACGCAAGCGCCGCTCCGCCCTCGCCTCTCGCGCCGTCATCGGGGATCGCCATGCCACGCGTGCTCGTGCTCGTCCTTGCCGTCGTCGCCGCCGCCTGCGCGGCGCCGCGCCCGCGGGCGGACGCGCCGGCGCCGCCCGCGGGCGCGGTCTTTCGCATCGATCCGGTGCGTCCGATCGCCGAGCTGCTGCCGATCGCGCTGGCGGCCGAGCCGCCGCGCGAGCAGGGCGACTTCCGCAAGGCCGACCTCGTCGAGCTGACCACGCTCGATCCGACGATCAGACTCGACATCCGCTACGCCACCGCGCGCAACTTCCTCGGCACGCCGCTCTATTCGCAGGCGCGCGCGTTCCTGCAGCGCCCGGCGGCCGAGGCGCTGGTGCGCGCGCATCGCGCGCTCGCCGCCGACGGCTACGGCCTCCTGGTGCACGATGCGTACCGGCCGTGGTACGTGACGCGGCTGTTCTGGGACGCGACCCCGCCCGACAAGCACGCGTTCGTCGCCGACCCGGCGACCGGATCGCGGCACAACCGCGGCTGCGCGGTGGATCTCACGCTGTACGACCTGAAGACCGGCCAGCCCGTGCAGATGCCGAGCCTGTACGACGAGATGAGCGAGCGCGCCTACCCGACCTACGCCGGCGGCAGCGCGGCCGAGCGCGCGCGGCGCGACCTGCTGCGCCGGCGCATGGAAGCGGAGGGCTTCGCGGTCTACGCGCTCGAATGGTGGCACTTCGACTACCGCGACTGGCGCTCCTACGCGATCGGCAACCAGCGCTTCGAGGCGATCGCGCCTTCCGGCTGATCCGCGCCGCGGCTCTCCGCTAGACTGCGCGGCCGATCCTGCGGCGTACCGACGTGCGCCGCGCGCACCCTGCGGAGAATCCGATGAAGCTCTACTACTCGCCCGGCGCCTGCTCGCTCGCCGACCACATCGTCCTGGAATGGATCGGCCAGCCGTACCAGGTGCAGAGGGTCAGCCGCGAGGAGCGCGCCACGCCGGAGTTCAGGAAGCTCAATCCCGCCGGCGCCGTGCCGGTGCTGGAGCACGACGGCTGGCTGCTGACGCAGAACGCCGCGATCCTGAACTACCTGGCCGACCGCTACCCCGAGGCCGGCCTCGGCGGCGACGGCACGCCGGAGGGCCGCGCGGAGGTGAACCGCTGGCTCGCGTTCCTCAACTCCGACGTGCACCCGGCATTCAAGCCGCTGTTCGGCTCGACCGGCTACCTGGCGGACGCCACGGTCGTCGAGAAGACCAAGGCGCATGCGCGCGCCATGCTGCGCACGCTGCTCGCCCGCGCCGACGCGCAGCTCGCCGGGCGCGACTGGCTGGCCGGCACGCGCTCGATCGCCGACCCGTACCTGTTCGTCGTGCTGCGCTGGGCGCGCGGCCAGGGCGTGGACCTCGACGGCCTGGACCACCTCGAGCGCTTCGCCGCGCGCATGCTGGCCGACCCGGCGGTGCAGAAGGTGCTCGCGGAAGAAAGCGCCTGACGCGCGGGCCGCACGAGGAAGCCCGCGGGCTTCCTCGTTGCCCGGCCGTTCAGCCGCACGTGCCTGCTGCGGGCTCGGCCGCGGCACGGCAGGACGGCGGCAGCGTGCGCAGCGGCACCGCCGCGACGTGGCCGGCCGGAGCGTCCTGCGCCAGCCGTCGAACCGGGTCACGGCAAGGCCGATCACCGGCAGGCCGGAGAAGCGCATCCCGTCGCCGGAACGCCGCAGCAAGCGCCGCGCCGCGCGCTCGCACGCAGGCGGACCGTCCGGCACGCCCGCCCATCGCCAGCAGACGCGCGGGAGCGCCGTCGCGCTCGCGCCGGGCCCTACGCAAACGTACGTAGGGCTTCGTCACGCAGGTCCGCGCAGCGGCGAGGAGGAGAAAGCGGCGGGAGGCTGCAGCAGGCGGCCGTGGCGCCTGCTGCAGCGGCGCCGGCTCAGCGCCGGTCGATCGGCACGAACTCGAGGTCTTCCGGCCCGACGTAGTTCGCGCTCGGGCGGATGATCTTGCCGTCGATGCGCTGCTCGATGACGTGCGCGCTCCAGCCGGAGGTGCGCGCGATCACGAACAGCGGCGTGAACATCGCCGTCGGCACGCCCATCAGGTGGTAGCTGACGGCGCTGAACCAGTCGAGGTTCGGGAACATCTTCTTGATGTCCCACATGACCGTCTCCAGGCGCTCGGCGATGTCGAACATCTTCATGTCGCCCTGCGCGGCGGACAGCTCGCGGGCGACTTCCTTGATGACCTTGTTGCGCGGATCGCCGACGGTGTAGACCGGATGGCCGAAGCCGATGACGACTTCCTTGCGCTCGACGCGCGCGCGGATGTCGGCCTCGGCCTCGTCCGGCGTCTCGTAGCGCTTCTGGATCTCGAAGGCGACCTCGTTCGCGCCGCCGTGCTTGGGCCCGCGCAGCGCGCCGATCGCGCCGGCGATCGCCGAGTACATGTCGCTGCCGGTGCCGGCGATCACGCGCGCGGTGAACGTCGAGGCGTTGAACTCGTGCTCGGCGTAGAGGATCAGCGAGGTGTGCATCGCGCGCACCCACAGGTCGCCGGGCGCGGTTCCGTGCAGCAGGTGCAGGAAATGCCCGCCGATCGAGTCGTCGTCGGTCTCCACGTCGATGCGCTTGCCGTTGACGGCGTAGTGGTACCAGTACAGCAGCATCGAGCCCAGCGAGGCCATCAGGCGGTCGGCGATGTCGCGCGCGCCCGGATGGTTGTGGTCGTCCTTCTCCGGCAGCGCGCAGCCGAGCGCGGACACGCCGGTGCGCATCACGTCCATCGGGTGCGCCGAGGCCGGCAGGCTCTCCAGCGCCGCCTTCACCGACGTGGGAAGGCCGCGCAGCGACTTCAGCTTGGCCTTGTACCCGGCCAGCTCGGCGCGGTTGGGCAGCTTGCCGTGCACCAGCAGGTAGGCGATTTCCTCGAACTCGCTGGTGGTGGCGATGTCGAGGATGTCGTAGCCGCGGTAGTGCAGGTCGTTGCCGCTGCGGCCGACCGTGCACAGCGCCGTGTTGCCGGCGGCGACGCCGGACAGGGCGACGGATTTCTTCGGTTTGAACGGGGTGGACTGCGGGTTATCGCTCACGTTTGTCTCCGTAGTACGGTCGCTGCGCAACGGCAGCGTCGGTGCGGCCGCGCCGCGTCAATCCCTGAACTGCTGCTCCTTCGGCCAGGCCGGACAGGCTTCGACCTCGGTGCCGGTCTGGTCGCGCACCTTGCGGTCGCGCAGCCAGCATTCCCCGAGCGTCGAGCAGTAGCAGATGCTGATCTTCAGCCGCTTCTGCGCTTCCTGGCGGAAGCGCTCGTAATGCGCCAGGTCGGGCAGCTTGACGATTTCGAGCCGCTCGCCGGCGGAGAGCACGTTGTTGCTGATCGTCGAGCGCTCGAAGCCGTCGGTGTCGACGCCGAACGCCTCCATCACCTCGTCCCAGCTGCGCCTGGGCTCGCCGTCGACCAGCACCTGCACGGCACGCACCTGCGCCGGGCCGACGCCCTTGTTCAGCACGATGATCGAGCGGTCCGGATCGGCGTAGCCGATGATCAGGAACGGCCAGACCTGCGCGCTCACCTGCTGGCGCTGCACGTAGGCGGTGTAGCCGGAGACCAGCAGCGCCAGGAAGCCGATCGCCGCGGCGACGACCGCGGCCAGCGCGTCCCAGTTGCGCGCCTGCTTCGGTGCCGCCGCGGTGTCCGGCTGCGCCACCGGCTCAGTGCCCCGTCTTGCCGCCGGCGAACAGCGCGTCGAGCTTGCGCTCGTAGTCGTGGTAGCCGAGGAAGTCGTACAGCTCCTCGCGCGTCTGCATCGTCGGCACCGCGGCCTTCTGCGTGCCGTCGCGGCGCACCGTCTCGTAGAAGTTCAGCGCGGCCTTGTTCATCGCCCGGTAGGCGCCGCAGCAGTACAGCGCGATGTCGACGCCGGCCGAGCGCAGCTCGTCGACGGTGAAGAACGGCGTCGAGCCGAACTCGGTCAGGTTGGCCAGGATCGGCACCTTCACCGCGGCCTTGAAGCGGCGGTAGTCGTCGAGCGTCTTCATCGCCTCGGGGAAGATCATGTCGGCGCCGGCCTCGACGTAGGCCACCGCGCGCTCGATCGCCGCGTCGATGCCCTCGACCGCCGCCGCGTCGGTGCGCGCCATGACGACGAAGCCCGGATCGGTGCGCGCGTCGACGGCGGCCTTGACGCGGTCGACCATCTCCTCCTTGGCCACGACCTCCTTGCCGGGGCGGTGGCCGCAGCGCTTCTGACCGACCTGGTCCTCGATGTGCACCGCGGCGACGCCGACGTTGACGAACGAGCGGATCGTGCGCGCGATGTTGAACGCGCCGCCCCAGCCGGTGTCGATGTCGACGAGCAGCGGCAGCCCGGTCGCGTCGACGATGCGGCGCGCGTCGACGAGCACGTCTTCCATCGTGCTGATGCCGAGGTCCGGCACGCCGAGCGAATTGGCGGCGACGCCGCCGCCGGAAAGGTACAGCGCCTTGTAGCCGACGCGCCGGGCCATCAGGCCGGCATACGCGGTGATCGCGCCGACCACCTGCAGCGGGCTTTCCTCGGCGACGGCGGCGCGAAAGCGCGCCCCGGCGGATGCGATCGGACTCATGCGGCCTCCGGACAAAGAGGCGCATTTTAGCACTGCGCCGGCGCCGGCCCGCGCACGCCCGGCAGGCGGCGCCTCAGGCGTCGGCGCCGCGCTCGAGCGCGCGCCGGATCTCTTCCAGCGCGTTCGGGTCGTCCAGCGTGGACAGGTCGCCCGGATCGCGCCGCTCGGCCAGCGCCTGCAGCGAGCGCCGCAGCAGCTTGCCGGAGCGCGTCTTCGGCAGCGCGTTGACCACGTACACGCGCGCCGGCCGGGCGACGCCGCCGAGCGTGTCGACGACGCGCCGCTGCATCGCCTGCGCGGCCTCGCGCCGAGCCGCCTCGTCCGCGTGCGCCTTCAGCGTCGCGAACACCACCGGCACCTGCCCCTTCAGCTCGTCGTGCACGCCGATGACCGCCGCCTCGGCGACGCCGGCGTGCGTCGCCACCGATTCCTCGATCTCGCGCGTGCCGAGCCGGTGCCCGGCGACGTTGATCACGTCGTCGGTGCGGCCGAGGATGAACGTGTAGCCGTCCTCGTCGCGCACCGCCCAGTCCAGCGAGCTGTACAGCAGCTCCTTGAAGTGGCTGAAATAGCTCGCGCGGAAGCGCGCGTCGTCGCGCCAGATCGTGCTCATGCAGCCTGGCGGCAGCGGCGGCTCGATGACCAGCACGCCCTTGGCGTTCGGCGCGGCGTCCTGCCCGCTCGCCTCGTCGATCACGCGCAGCTTGTAGCCCAGGTTCGGCAGCCCCGGCGAGCCGAACTTCGCCGGCTTGAGCTCGAGGCCGGGCATCAGCGTCAGCACCGGCCAGCCGGTCTCGGTCTGCCAGTAGTTGTCGATGACCGGCTTGCCGATCCCCTCGCCGATCCAGCGCGCGGTCGGCTCGTCCAGCGGCTCGCCGGCGAGGAACAGCCAGCGCAGCCGCGAGAGGTCGTGCGCCTTCAGCCAGTCCGGGTTGTGCTTCTTCAGCACGCGGATCGCGGTCGGCGAGGAGAACATCGTGCGCACGCCGTAGTCGGCGCAGATGCGCCACCAGATGCCGGCGTCCGGATGCGTCGGCAGGCCCTCGTAGAGGATCGAGGTGGCGCCGGCGATCAGCGGCCCGTAGACGTTGTAGGAATGGCCCACCGCCCAGCCGACGTCCGAGGTCGAGAACATCACCTGGCCCGGGCCGACGTCGAACGTCGTGCGCATCGACAGCGCCAGCGCGACCGCGTAGCCGCCGACGTCGCGCTGCACGCCCTTCGGCTTGCCGGTCGTGCCCGAGGTGTAGAGCAGGTAGCTCGGCTCGTTCGACTCGAGCCATTCGACGCCGACCTCGGCGCCTTCGTGGGCCGCGCGCAGCTCGGCGTAGCGCAGGTCGCGCCCCTCGACGCGCGCGAACGCCGGATCGAGCCCGCGCTCCACCACCAGCACGCGCGGCGGCGCGAAGCGCGCCTCGGCGCAGGCGGCGTCGACCAGCGGCTTGTAGGGAATCACCTTGCCGCCGCGCATGCCGGCGTCGGCGCAGATCAGCAGCTTCGGCTGCGCGTCGTCGATGCGCAGGGCGAGGTTGTGCGCGGCGAAGCCGCCGAACACGACCGAGTGGATCGCGCCGATGCGCGCGCAGGCCAGCATCGCGAACACCGCCTCGGCCATGTTCGGCATGTAGATGACCACGCGGTCGCCGCGGCCGACGCCGAGCGACATCAGCACCGCGGCGAAGACGTTCACCTCGCGGTGCAGCTCGCGGTAGGTGAACGCGCGCGTGGCGTTCGTCTCGGTCGAGATCGCCACCAGCGCGAGCTGGTCGCCGCGCGCGGCGAGATGGCGGTCGACCGCGTTGTGGCACAGGTTGGTCAGGCCGCCGGCGAACCAGCGCCGGAACGGCGGATCGTCGTAGTCCAGTATCCGCTGCGGCGGCCGGAGCCAGTCGATCGCCTGGGCCTGCTCGGCCCAGAACGCCTCGGGCTGCTCGATCGACCGCCGGTAGAGTTCGTCGTATCCCATCGCCGCGCCTCCGCACCCCGCCCAAGCCTAGCCGCGGCGCGGCGGCGCGGCTGCGCGACTTTGGTCGAGGGTCGCCGCCGCGCCGCGGCGCCGGCGTCGCGGCCTACAGCGCGCACTGCGAGCACGGCTTCACCGCGGCGAGTCCGCACAGGCTCGCCGTCCCGCGCCACGCACGGCTTGAACGCCGCCGCCGCCAGCGATAAATTAATTGTCCGATTAATTATATCAAGGGCCGATGACGGAGCCTGCCGCACGCCGCCGCCGCACGCCGGGTCGGCCGCCGAAGACGCGCGGCGACCAGCGCGCGCGCCTGCTCGACGTGGCCATCGAGCTGTTCTCGCGCCAGGGCATCGCGGCGACGCCGCTGAATGCGATCGCGCGGCGCGCGCGCGTCACGCCGGCGCTGCTGCACTACTACTTCGGCAGCCGCGAACGCCTGCTCGACGCGCTGCTGGAAGAGCGCTTCCTGCCGCTGCTGGACACCCTGCGCGCCGATCTTTCGGCGCACGCCGACGCGCCCGGCGCGCAGATCGGCGCGTTCGTGCGCGACCTGCTGCAGGTGCTGGCCGACAATCCGTGGCTGCCGCCGCTGTGGCTGCGCGAGGTGCTGAGCGAAGGCGGCCTGCTGCGCGAGCGGCTGATCCGCCAGGTAGCCCGGCCGATCGGGCCGATGCTCGGCGAGGCGATCGCGCGCGCGCAGGCGCGCGGCGCGATCAACCGCGACCTCGATCCGCGCCTGCTGGTCGTCTCGCTGATCGGCCTGACGATGTTCCCGCTCGCCGCGCGCTCGATCTGGACGCGCATCTTCGACGCCGACGACGTCGGCCCCGCCGAGCTCGCCCGCCACACGCTCGCACTGCTCGAGCGCGGCCTGGAGATCCGCGATGAATGACCACCGTTCGCCTGCAACCGCGCAGCGCCCGCGCGCGGCGGCCCTGCTCGCCGTGCTCGCCCTCGCCGGCTGCGCCCGCCCGGCGGCGCCGGAGCTGCTCGGCACGCTGGAATGGGATCGCGTCGGCGTCGCCGCCGAGGCCGCCGAGCCGATCCTGCGCATCGCCGTGGCCGAAGGCGACGCCGTGCGCGCCGGCGACCTGATCCTGGCGCTCGATCCGCGCCGCACCGACGCCGAGCTCGCCCAGGCCGAGGCCGACCGGCGCCGCGCCGAGGCCGCGCTGGCCGAGCTGCGCCACGGCACGCGCATCGAGACCATCGACGCCGCGCGCGCCACGCTGTCCGGCGCCGAGTCGACGCAGGCGAACGCGCGCCGCGAACGCGACCGCCTCGCCGAGATCCGCCGGCGCGGCCTGATCGCGCAGGCCGACCTGGACAACGCCCAGACCGCGCTGCGCACCGCCACCGCGCAGGCGAACGCGGCGCGCGCGAACCTGGCCGAGCTGCTCAACGGCACGCGCATCGAGGACATCGAACAGGCCGAGGCCGCGCTCGCCGCGGCGGAGGCCGCCGTGCAGCGCCTGACGCTGACGCGCGCGCGCCTGGACGTGCGCGCGCCGCGCGACGGCCGCGTCGACGCGCTGCCGTTCAAGGTCGGCGACCAGGTGCCGCTCGGCGCGACCGTGGTCAGCCTGCTCGCCGGCGACGCGCCCTACGCGCGCATCTACGTGCCGGCGAGCGCGCGCGCGCGCCTCGAGCGCGGCATGCGCTGCCGGGTCAGCGTGCAGGGCGTCGCCGGCCCGTTCGAGGCGACGATCCGCAGCCTGCGCTCCGATCCGGCGTTCACGCCCTACTACGCGCTGACCGGCGAGGACGCCAGCCGGCTCGCCTACCGCGCCGAGCTGGTGCTCGGCGGCGAGGCGGCCAAGGCGCTGCCGGCCGGACTGCCGGCGCAGGCCGACTGCGCGCCGCCGCAGGAAGCGCGCCGGTGAGCGCGGCGGCCGGCGAGCGCGCGCGGCCGCGCGACGAGGTCATCGTCGCTCGGGGGCTGACCAAACGCTTCGGCGATCTCGTCGCCGTGGACGCACTCGACATCCGCATCGGCCGCGCCGAGGTCTACGGCTTCCTCGGCCCGAACGGCTCGGGCAAGTCGACGACGATCCGCATGCTCTGCGGCCTGCTCGCGCCGAGCGCCGGCGAGGTGTGCGTGCTCGGCCACGCGCTGCCGGGCGACGCCGAGGCGGTGAAGCGCTCGATCGGCTACATGACGCAGAAGTTCTCGCTGTACGACGACCTCAGCGTGCGCGAGAACCTCGAGTTCCTCGCCGCCGTGCACGGCCTGCGCGGCGCGCGGGCGGAGCGGCGCCTGGCGGCGATGTACGAGCGCTACCGGCTCGGCGACCTGCGCGAGCGGCTGGCCGGCACGATGTCCGGCGGGCAGAAGCAGCGGCTCGCGCTCGCCGCCGCGGTGCTGCACGAGCCGGAGCTGCTGCTGCTCGACGAGCCGACCAGCGCGGTCGATCCGCAGTCGCGGCGCGACTTCTGGGACGCGCTGTTCGACCTGTCCGAGGCCGGCACGACGCTGCTGGTGTCGACCCACTACATGGACGAGGCCGAGCGCTGCCATCGCCTGGCGATCCTCGACCGCGGGCGCCTCGTCGCCGACGGCAGCCCGCAGGCGCTGCTGGCGGACCTGCCCGGCGCGACGTTCCGCGTCGACTGCGCCGAGCCGCGCCGCATGCAGCAGGCGCTGGCGCGGCAGACGCACGTGCTCGGCGTGGCGCAGATCGGCGCCAGCCTGCGCGTGCTCACCGACCGGCGCGACGACGGCGGCTGGCTGCGCGAGCGCGCGCGCGCGGTGGAAGCGGACGCGGTGGTCGAGCCGGTCGCGGCCAACCTCGAGGACGTGTTCGTCGCGGCGACGCGCGCGCGCGACGCGCAGGCAGCCGCATGAGCCTCGCGCGCCTGCTCGCCGTCGTGCGCAAGGAGCTGGTGCAGCTCGCCCGCGACCGGCTGACGTTCGCGATGATCGTCGGCATTCCGACGCTGCAGCTGCTGCTGTTCGGCTTCGCGATCAACCTGGACATCCGCCACCTGCCGGCGGCCGTGCTCGACCAGGCGAACACGGCGCACTCGCGCGAGCTCGTCGCCGAGCTGGCCTCCTCGCAGGTGCTCGACTTCCGCCACCGCCTGGCCGCGCCGCAGCAGCTGGAGACGCTGATGCGACGCGGCGAGATCAGCGCGGCGGTGGTGATCCCGCCGGATTTCGAGGCGCGCCTGGCGCAGCCGGACCGGCCGGCCTGGCAGGTCGTCGTGGACGGTTCGGACCAGTCGGTGCAGGCCGCCGCGCGCCAGCTCGGCGCGTTCCCGCTCGCCTCGCTGGACTACGGCGAGGCGGCGGCGCGGCCCGGCGCCTCGCCGGTGCCGGGCGTGGAGATCGTCAACTTCTACAATCCCGAGCGGCGCGCGCCGGTCAACACCGTGCCCGGGCTGATCGGCGTGATCTTGGCGATGACGATGGTCATCTTCACGGCGATGGCGATCGTGCGCGAGCGCGAGCGCGGCAACATGGAGATGCTGATCGCCACGCCGCTGTCGCCGCTGGAGCTCACGATCGGCAAGGTGCTGCCCTACGTCGGCATCGGCCTCGTGCAGGTCACGCTGATCCTGCTGCTCGGCCGGCTGGTGTTCGGCGTGCCGGTGCGCGGCTCGCTGCTCGACGTCTACCTCGCCGCCCTGCTCTACATCGGCGCGATGCTGATGCTCGGCGTGTTCATCTCCACGCTGGCGCGCAGCCAGTTCCAGGCGATGCAGATGGCGTTCTTCACGTTCCTGCCGCAGATCCTGCTGTCCGGCTTCATGTTCCCGTACGAGGGCATGCCGCGCGCGGCGCAGTGGCTGGCGGAGATCTTCCCGCTGACGCACTTCCTGCGCCTGATCCGCGGCGTGATGCTGCGCGACGCGCGGCTCGGCGAGCTGTGGCCGGAGATGGCCGCGCTGGCCGCGTTCGTCGCGGTGATGCTGGCGGTCGCGGTGCGCCGCTTCCGCAAGACGCTGGACTGACGCCGTGCCGGAAGCGGCACGGCGCCGGTCCCGCCCGCTCAGTGCTTGCGCGCCGCCTCGAGCTCCTCGACCAGGTGGTCGGCGCCGTAGACCTTGCGCAGCGCCTCGAGGATAGCGCCGCTGTGCACCGACACCGCGCGGTTCAGGCGCTCGTCGTACCAGTAGTCGCCGCCGAGCGAGTGGATGTTGCCGTCGAACACGAGGCCGACGATCTCGGCGTCGCGGTTGATCACCGGGCTGCCGGAATTGCCGCCGATGATGTCGTTGGTGCTGACGAAGTTGAAGCGCTGCGCGAGGTCCAGCCGCGGCTTGGCGTCGAGCCAGCTCTGCGGCAGCGCGAACGGATACGCGCCGGTGGCGTGCTCGAACGCGCCGCCAATCGTCGTGAACGGCGCGACCTCGGCGCCCTTCTCCGTCCAGCCCTTGACCTCGCCGAACGAGAAGCGCTGCGTGAACGTCGCGTCCGGATAGACGCTGGTGCCGTACTTCTCGAAGCGCGCCGCGGCGATCAGCTCGGCGTTGCGGTCGATCACCGACTCGATTTCGTTCTCGTAGCGCGTGCGGATCGCGCGGGCCTGCGGGTCGATGGCGCGCACGAGCGCGATGAACGGATCGTCGGACTTGGCGACCGCCTCGCTGCCGCCTTCCCACAGCGCCTTGCGCACGGCCGGATCGCCGAGCCGGCTGCCGTCGACCAGGCGCTTGGCCAGCGCCTCGGGCGATTCCTTGCCGAGCACCTGGCGCACGAGCGCGTCGCCCGTGCCGAGCGCCTCGCGCAGCTTGGCCAGCGACCAGCCGAGCTTGACCTTCTCGTAGTCCGGATAGACCGGCGCGGTCGAGAACAGCTTCTGCGTCACGCTGGGCAGCCTGGAGTCGGTGTACTCGCGCAGGCGCTCGGCGTTCGGCTTGCCGCGCTCGGCGGCGCCGCGCACCAGGAGGCGCGCGTACTCGAAGTAGCGCGAGTAGAAGCCGCGGCCGCTCTCGAGGTAGGCGTAGCGGTCCTCGATGTCGCGATTGAGCGCCACCGCGCGGGCGATCTCGTCCCAGGCGGCGCCGTACTTCTGCTTGCGCGCGGGATCGGCGTCGACGAAGTCGCGCAGCTCCTTCTCCTGCTTGCGCTTGAGCTCGAACACGGCCGGGTCCTGCAGCGCCTCGAGGCGGCCGCGCAGCGCCTTGAACGAGTTCTCCGTGCCGAACAGGTCGCTCTGCGCGACGCGCCAGTGCTCGGGGCTCTCGCTGCGGAACTGCTCGAGCACGCCGCGGCGCTCGGCGAGCAGCAGCAGGTACGGGATCAGCTCCTCGTCGCGCGCGAACTCGAGCTGGGCGATCGTCAGCTGGCGGTCGGTGCCGCCGGGGTTGCCGACGATGACGGTCATCTCGCCTTCCGCGGCGCCGTTCTCGGAGAACGGGAAGTAGTCCTTCACGCGCACCGGCTTGCCGTTCTCGTACGCGCGCAGCAGGCCCATGTCGAGGTCGTAGCGCGGGAAGTTGAAGTTGTCCGGGTCGCCGCCGAAGAACGCCATCGCGAGCTCGGGCGCGAACACCAGGCGCACGTCCTGGAAGCGGTGGTAGCGGTAGAGGTCGTAGACGCCGCCGCGGTAGAGGTCGACGACGTCGCAGCGCGTGGTCGCGCCGTCCTTGCCGACGCATTCCTTCTCGATCTCGGACTTGACCGCCTTCTCGGCCTTGCTGTACGCCTCGCCGGTCTTGCCCGCGGTCGCCTCGCGCACGCGCTCGGTGACGTCGACGATGCGGTCGAGCCGGTTCAGCTCGATCTCCGGGCACTTGACCTCGTCCTTCTCCTCCTTGGCGAGGAAGCCGGACTTGATGTAGTCCTTCTCGGCGGTCGAGATCTGCTGCACGCAGGCGTTCACGCAGTGGTGGTTCGTCAGCACCAGCCCGTTCGGCGAGACGAACGAGCCCGAGCAGCCGCCGGCGAGCCGCAGCGCCGCCTTCTGCACGTGCTCGGTCCAGGCCGCGTCGGGCGTGAAGCCGTACTTCGCCTGCACGTCGGCCTTGGGCAGGTTGTCCGGCGTCCACATGCCTTCGCCGGCGAGCGCCGCGGTGCCGGACAGCATCGCAAGAAAGAGTGCAACGGAAATCTTCTTCATGTCGGGTCTCGAGTTTCGGCGGCGCGCTCGCGCATGGCCGCGGCGGGATTGGCGGAGGCGAGCGCCGGCGGCGCCGCGGCCCGGTCGGGCCGCGGCGGTCCGGGACGGATCGCGGGGATTACTTCTTGGCGAACAGGTGCTCGACGCCGGCGCGCTCCTCGCGCAGCTCCTTGTCGGTGGCGTCCATGCGCTCGCGCGAGAACGCGTCGACGTCCAGGCCCTGCACGATCTCGTACCTGCCGTTCTTCACGGTGACCGGATAGCCGTAGATCACGCCCGGCGCGATGCCGTACGAGCCGTCGGACGGCACGGCCATCGACACCCAGTCGCCGTCCGGCGTGCCGAGCGCCCAGTCGCGCATGTGGTCGATCGCGGCCGAGGCGGCCGAGGCGGCCGAGGACGCGCCGCGCGCCTTGATGATCGCCGCGCCGCGCTGCTGCACGGTCGGGATGAACGTGTCCCGGTACCAGGCCTGGTCGACCAGCCCGCTCGCCGCCTGGCCCTTGACCGTGGCGTGGTGGATGTCCGGGTACTGCGTGGAGCTGTGGTTGCCCCAGATCGTCATGCGGCGGATGTCGGTGGTGTGCGCGCCGGTCTTCTCGGCGAGCTGCGACAGCGCGCGGTTGTGGTCGAGGCGCACCATCGCGGTGAAGCACTTCGGGTCGAGGTCCGGCGCGTTGGCCTGCGCGATCAGCGCGTTCGTGTTCGCCGGGTTGCCGACCACGAGCACCTTCACGTCGCGCTTGGCGTGGTCGTTCAGCGCCTTGCCCTGCGGAGCGAAGATCGCACCGTTGGCCTCGAGCAGGTCCTTGCGCTCCATGCCCGGGCCGCGCGGACGCGCGCCGACGAGCAGCGCGTAGTCGACGTCCTTGAACGCGACGTTGACGTCGTCGGTGGCGACGATGCCGGCCAGCGTCGGAAACGCGCAGTCGTTGAGCTCCATGACGACGCCGTTCAGCGCGGGCAGCGCCGGCGTGATCTCGAGCAGGTGCAGGATCACCGGCTGGTCCGGGCCGAGCATGTCGCCCGCGGCGATGCGGAACAGCAGGGCATAACCGATCTGGCCGGCGGCGCCGGTCACGGCAACACGGACGGGAGTCTTCATGGGTTTGACCTCGTAGAGCGGAACGGAAGCTTCAAGGGGATGCGGCCGGCCCCAGCAGGCCGGCCTCGGACAACGACTGGTGGATGCGGCGCGGCACGTAGCCGTGGAAGCGCCGTTCGCCGACGAGCAGCACCGGCACGCCGGAGCTCCGGAGCTGCGCGTACGCGCGCGCGCCCCGCTCGCTGTGCTCGACGTCGTACTCGCGGTAGCGCACGCCCCAGCGATCGAGGTCGGCGCGCAGCTTGCGGCAGTAGCCACACCACGTCGCCGACAGCAGCACGACCGGCGCGTCGCCGACGACGGCGCGCAGCGCCGCCGCGTCGACCGCCGCCTGGCGCGTGCAGGCGGCCGGCGCCGCGCAGAGGGCGGCGATCAGCAGCGCGGTCCGCAGGCGGCGCATGCCCGTCAGGCGAGCTCGGCGAAGAACTCGCGCAGGCGCTTGAGGCCCTCGGGCAGCTGCGCCGGCGGGCAGGTGTAGGAGATGCGCAGCGCATTGGGCTCGCCGAACGCGCTGCCGGGCACGCAGGCCACGCCCTTGGCCTCGAGCAGCGCGCTGCACAGGTCCACGTCGCTGCGGATCGGCGTGTCGCCGTGGCGCTTGCCGAACGCGCAGGAGACGTCGGGGAACACGTAGAACGCGCCCTGCGGGCGCGGGCAGACGACGCCCGGAATCGCGTCCATCGCGGCGAGGACCTCGTCGCGGCGCGCCTGGAACTCGGCGCACTTGCGCGTCGGCACGTCCTGCGGGCCGGACAGCGCGGCCACGGCCGCGGCCGTGACGATCTCCGGGACGTTGGTGATGTGGTTCGAGTTCAGCGTGACGAACGCCTGCGCCACGCGCTCGGGCGCGGCCACGAAGCCGACGCGCCAGCCGGGCATGCCGTAGGTCTTGGAGATCGAATCGACGACGATCACGCGGTCGCGCAGCTCCGGCCGCGCGTTGACGAAGTTGTGGTAGCCGACGCCGTCGAAGACCATGCGGTTGTAGATGTCGTCGCAGATGATCCACACGTCCGGGTGGCGCACCAGCACGTCGGCGAGCGCGGCGATCTCGTCCTTGGTGTAGACCATGCCGGTCGGGTTCGACGGGTTGTTGAACAGGAACACCTTGACGCCCGGCAGCGCGGCGTCGAGCTGCTGCGGCGTCAGCTTGTAGTTCTGCGCGGCCGGGCACGGCAGCAGGCGCATCTTCGCGTCGACGATCTCGGCGATGTCGACGTAGGTGGTCCAGTACGGCACCGGGAACGCGATCGTGTCGCCCGGGTCGAGCAGCGCCTCGGCGAGGTTGTACAGCACGTGCTTGGCGCCGATGCCCGCGGCCACGTTCCGCCGCGTGTAGCCGGTCAGGCCGCCCTGCTCGAGGTGCTTCACGAACGCGTCCAGCAGCGCCTCGGCGCCGCGGTTGGAGCCGTACTGGCCGCTGTCCTTCGCCAGCGCCTCGCGCACCGCCGCATAGACGTGCTCGCCCGGCAGGAAATTCGGCACGCCGATCGAGAAATTGACGATGTCGCGGCCTTCGGCCTTCAGCTGCTTGGCCTTTTCGGCCACGGCCATGATCGCGCTGGGCTTGGCGCGGCTCATGCGCGCGGCGAGGGTGAGCATGGATGCCTCTCGAAAAGATGCGACGAAGCAGGAAATTCTAGCACAGCGCGTCCCGGCGGCCGGCCCGGCGCGGGACGCGCTCGCGTTTGTCATCGCGTGCGCGCAAACTTCTGCAACGGCGCCTTCCGCGTCCGGCGGCGGCGCTAATCTGCAGGTCCCTTCACTGTCAGCGGAGAACTGGAATGGGCGAACACGGCATCATCATGACGTTCATCATCGGCCTGATCGTCGGCATCGTCGCGAAGTTCCTGATGCCGGGCAAGGACCCGGGCGGCTTCATCATCACCGCGCTGCTCGGCATCGCCGGCTCGTTCGTCGCCACCTACCTCGGCCAGGCGGTGGGCTGGTACCAGGCGGGCCAGGCCGCCGGCTTCATCGGCTCGGTGATCGGCGCGATCATCCTGCTGGCGATCTACCACTTCATCCGGCGCCGCGCCACCTGACGCCGCGCCGCCCCGGCGCCGGGAAGCCCGGCGCCGGGCGCTTCTCAGCGGGCGCGGTCGAGCACCGCGTTCCACTCGTCCAGGCGCGACTTCTGCTGCGCGAACAGCGGCGCGACGTCGCCCTCGATCGTGATCGACTCGATCGTGTCGCCGCCGCGGATCGCGTCGACCACCTTCTGGTCCTCGGGCCCGGCGACCTCGCCGAACACCGTGTGCTTGCCGTCCAGCCACGGCGTGGCGACGTGCGTGATGAAGAACTGGCTGCCGTTCGTGCCGCGGCCCATGCGCGTGCCGGCGTTGGCCATCGACAGGACGCCCGGGCGGTCGTGCTTGAGGCCGGGCACGATCTCGTCGTCGAACTGGTAGCCCGGGCCGCCGGTGCCGGTGCCGAGCGGGCAGCCGCCCTGGATCATGAAGTCCTGGATCACGCGATGGAACGTCTTGCCGTCGTAGAAGCCGCGCCGGGCGAGGTTCACGAAGCTGGCGACCGTGACGGGGGTCTTGTCGTCGAACAGGCGCAGATGGATCGGACCGCGCGACGTCGCGATCGTGGCAGTCAGTGACATGGAATGTCCTCGAGATGACGGTGAAAGCGGAAGGCTCCGCAGCGCGCACTTTACCCGAGCCGCCGCCGATGCGCGTCAGAGGCCGAACGGATAGGTCTCCTCGCCTCCCGCGCGCGCGCCGGCCGGCAGCGGCACGACCGCCTCGGTGCGCTCGAACCAGACCCAGGCGTCGAACTGGCGCGGCAGCGACGCCTCGGCGTAGTGGCTCCAGCGCTCCGTGTCCGGCCGGTAGATCACGCCGATGAAGCGCTCCAGGAGCGGCCCGGCGAGCCGCTCGCGCAGCGTCGCGTGCACGTGCGGGCGGAGGTCCACCAGGCAGCGCTCGATGCCGGCGTCGCGGCTCAGCCGCTCGTACGACCCGTCGAGCGCGTGCCGCACGTCCATCACGCGCATCGGCCCGTCCCAGACCTCGGCCGCGGCGACCGTGCCGCAGTCGGTGCCGAAGCCGACCAGCGCGACGGCGGCGTCGCCGTAGCGCTCCCGGCACAGCTGGCCCAGGTTCAGCTCGCCGCGCACCTGGCCCATTTCGGTGTGGCGCGCGTCGCCGATGTGCGAGTTGTGCGCCCACACGACCGCCCTGGCCCGGGATCCGCCGCGCTCGAGCAGGCGCCCGAGCGTGTCGGCCATGTGCGTGTCGCGCAGGTTCCAGGTGCCGCGCGAGCCGTAGTACATCGTGCGGTAGTAGCGCTCGGCTTCGGCGACGAGACGCGCGTTCTGCTCGGCGTCGAAGAAGCGGTCGCCGTCGCGGCGCGCGTAGTCCAGCCGCCTGGCGAGCAGGTCGCGCAGCATCGCCACGGCGTCGGCCTCGCAGCTGCGGTAGGCCTCGTCGAGCACCATGCGCCCGTATGCGGCCGGGTCGTTGCTCCAGGGCATCAGGCAGCCGTAGCGCTCGCGCGCGACCCCGGCGCCGGCCGGATCGACGCGGTCGAGATAGGCGAGCACCGCCTCGATCGAGGCGCCGAGGCTGTACAGGTCCAGCCCGTAGAAGCCGGCGCGGCGCTCCGGCGCACGATCCGCGTTCCAGGCGCGCAGCCAGGCGAGGAACTCGGCGACGTCGGTGTTGCGCCACATCCAGGTCGGAAAGCGCCGGAACGGCGGCTCCGGCGCCGGCACGGACCGCCCGCGCAGGGTGCGGTCGACCGCGGCCGCATCGGGCCAGTCCGCCTCGACGGCGACGATGCCGAAACCGTGGCGCTCGATCAGCCGGCGCGTGATCGCGGCGCGCGCGCGATGGAACTCGCGCGTGCCGTGGCTGGCTTCGCCGAGCAGCACGACGCGCGCGCCGGCGAAGCGGTCGAACGCGGCGGCGAACGCATCGTCGTCGATCGCCGGCAGCGGCTCGGACGCGTCGCGCAGCTGCGCGGCCAGTGCGCGCGGCGCGGTCGGCTCGCGGCGCGGCAGGCGCTGCCGCTCGCGGCGGCGCGCATGCGGACGCGCCGCCTCCTCCTCGCTCCAGCCCTGCGCGCCGATCAGCGGCACGAAGCGCACGTCGCCGAGGTCCTCCTCGTCGTAGCGCCCGGCGTCGCGGCGGGTGATGCGCAGCAGCGACTGCGCGTCGGCGTCGCCGACCGGCATCACCAGGCGTCCGCCCCGCGCCAGCTGGTCGAGCAGCGCCGGCGGCGGCTCCGGCCCGCCGGCGGCGACCAGGATCGCGTCGAACGGCGCCCGCTCGGGCCAGCCCAGCGTGCCGTCGCCGGCGCGCACCTCGACGGCGGCGGCGCCGTGCGTCTCGAGCCGCCGGCGCGCCAGTGCGGCCAGCGAGGCGTGCCGCTCGATCGTGCAGACTTCGCCGGCGACGCGCGCGAGCACGGCGGCGGCGTAGCCCGAGCCGGTGCCGACCTCGAGCACGCGGTCGCCGGGGCCGATCCGCGCCGCCTCGATCATGCGCGCGACGACGTACGGCTGCGAGATCGTCTGCCCGTCCGGGATCGGCAGCGGCGAGTCCTCGTAGGCGAATTCGCGCATCCCGGGCTCGAGGAACGCCTCGCGCGGCACCTCGCGCATCGCCGCGAGCACGCGCGCGTCGCGCACGCCGCGCCGCACGAGCTGGCGCTCGACCATGCGCTCGCGCTGGAGCGCCGACGCCGCGCCCTCGATCGGTCGGATGCTGGCCATGGCTGCCTCGTCGTGCGAGCGTGGGCCGCGCCGGCTTAGCCGGGCCTGTCCGGCGGCGGCCCGCGTTCAGCTCGCGTAGGCCGACCCGCGGCGTTTTGCGGCGCAACACGTTATACTTGGCTGTCCCCACTTTTCCCGCGCGGCTTTCGTCCCCGGACGCCGCCCCATCCGCATGTCCATCGAAAATCTCCGCAACATCGCGATCGTGGCGCACGTCGACCACGGCAAGACCACCCTGGTCGACCAGCTGCTCAAGCAGTCCGGCACGTTCAGCGAGCGCACCGTGCTGGCCGAGCGCGTGATGGACAGCAACGACCAGGAGAAGGAGCGCGGCATCACGATCCTGTCGAAGAACACCGCGATCACCTGGCGCGGCAACCGCATCAACATCGTCGACACGCCGGGCCACGCCGACTTCGGCGGCGAGGTCGAGCGCGTGCTGTCGATGGTCGACTCCGTGCTGCTCCTGGTCGACGCGATGGACGGGCCGATGCCGCAGACGCGCTTCGTCACGCAGAAGGCGTTCCAGATGGGCTTCCGGCCGATCGTCGTGATCAACAAGGTCGACCGCCCCGGCGCCCGCCCGGACTGGGTGCTGAACCAGACCTTCGACCTGTTCGATCGCCTCGGCGCGACCAACGAGCAGCTCGATTTCCCGGTCGTCTACGCCTCCGGCCTGAACGGCTACGCCGGCCTCGACGAGAACGTGCGCTCGGGCGACATGACGCCGTTGTACGAGGCGATCATGCAGCACGTGCCCAAGCCGCCGGTCGACGCGGAAGGCCCGTTCCAGATGCGCATCAGCCAGCTGGACTATTCCAGCTACGTCGGCCTGATCGGCATCGGCCGCATCCAGCGCGGCAAGGTGCGCACGAACATGCCGGTCACGGTGATCGACCGCGAAGGCAGGAAGCGCAACGCCAAGGTGCTGCAGGTGCTCGGCTTCATGGGCCTGGAGCGGCGCGAGGTCGGCGAGGCCGAGGCCGGCGACATCATCGCGATCAACGGCATCGAGGGCCTGGGCATCTCCGATACCGTGTGCGCGCCGGAAATGCCCGAGGCGCTGCCGGTGCTGACCGTCGACGAGCCGACCATCAGCATGACGTTCCAGGTCAACAACTCGCCGTTCGCCGGCACCAAGGAGCACAGCGGCGGCAAGTTCCTGACCAGCCGCCAGCTGCGCGACCGCCTGATGCGCGAGACGCTGCACAACGTGGCGCTGAAGGTCGAGGAAACCGACGACCCGGACAAGTTCAAGGTATCCGGCCGCGGCGAGCTGCACCTGTCGGTGCTGATCGAGACGATGCGCCGCGAGGGCTACGAGCTGGCCGTGTCGCGCCCCGAGGTCATCATCAAGGACATCGACGGCGTGCCGAGCGAACCGATCGAGCAGCTCGTCGTCGACATGGAGGAGCAGTTCCAGGGCGGCGTGATGGAGCGCCTCGGCCAGCGCAAGGGCCAGCTCAAGAACATGGAGCCGGACGGCAAGGGACGCGTGCGCCTGGAGTACCTGATCCCGGCGCGCGGACTGATCGGCTTCCAGACCGAGTTCCGCACGCTCACCGCCGGCACGGGCCTGCTGTTCCACGTGTTCGACCACTACGGCCCGAAGGCCGAGGGCGTGATCGCCAAGCGGCCGAACGGCGTGATGATCTCCAACGGCCAGGGCCAGGCGCCGGCCTATGCGCTGGTCGGCCTGCAGGAGCGCGGCCGCCTGCTCGTCGGCGAGGGCGAGGAGATCTACGAAGGCCAGCTCGTCGGCATCCACGCCAAGGACAACGACCTCACCGTCAACGCGCTGCGCGCCAAGCAGCTGACCAACATCCGCGCGGCCGGCAAGGACGACAACGTGCAGCTGACGCCGCCGATCCGCATGTCGCTGGAGCAGGCGCTGGAGTTCATCGAGGACGACGAGCTCGTCGAGGTGACGCCGAAGGCGATCCGCCTGCGCAAGAAGCACCTGACCGAGAGCGACCGCAAGAAGGCTTCGCGCCAGGCGGCGTGACGCCGGCCGCCGGGAGATGCCGCCCGGCGCGCGCCGCCGCGCGGCGGCCTTCCCGGGCGGTAGCGCCTGCAGGGGAATCGGACGATGCATCAGGCCGTTCAGCACGGACGACGCGCGCGAGGCGGACGCGCCGCGCGGCGGCGTGCCGTGCTCGCAGCCTTGCTCGCCGCCCTGCTGGGCGGCTGCGCGGCGGCACCGGGCCCGCGCGCGGACGGCGGCCCCCTGCTGGATGCCGTCGCCGGCCGGTTCTACCTGGATCCGAGCCGGCGCGAGCGCTCGCAGGCCGACGTGCTGGGCTCGTTCGTCATGCTCGGCGCGCTCAGCCAGCGCTACGGCGATGCCGGCGAGTGCACCGAGGCGAGATGCCGGCGCGACTTCGCCGACACGCTGCGTACGCTCGGCATGGCCTATTCGCGGCTCGGCCTGAACCGCCTCTCGCTGCGCTACTTCGAGCTGGCGCTGGCCAACGAGCCGGACGTCGCGCAGAACCATGCCGACGTCGCCGTCGAGCAGCTCGCGCTCGGCCGCGACGAGGCGGCGCTCGCCTCGATCGCACAGGCGCTCGAGCGGGCGAAGGACGACGCCGACGTCGAGCAGCAGGCCGCCGGCATCTACCTGCTCGCCCGCCGGCCGCAGGACGCGCTGGGCCATGCCGAACGCTGCATCCGCCTGAACCCGGCGCCGCGGCGCGCGCAGTACTGCGCGCTCGTGCTGGCGCTGGCGCGGCTGAACGGCGCCACCGACAGCCTGCTGCTGCCGCTGGCCGAGGCCTCCGACTGGCCCGGGCCGCTGCTGCGCTTCGTGCGCGGCGAGATCGGCGAGGCCGAGCTCGTGCGCCTGATCGACGCTGACGCCGATCCGATCGAGCGCCGCGAGCGGCTCGCCGAGGCGCTGTACTACGCCGGCGAGACGGCGCTCGCGCGCGGCCGGCCGGAGCTCGCGCTGCGCCATTTCCGCGCGAACCAGATGCTGAAGGCCGAAGGCTACTGGGAGACGATGGCGTCGCGGCGCAGGATCGTCGAGCTGCACGGCAACGCCGACGAGCCGGAGCCGGAAACGCCGCCGAGCCACGTGCCGATCGGCTGATGCCGCGGCTTGGGCCGTCCGTCCGCCCGGGCTCCGGTCCGCCGCGAGGGCATCATCATTGCGCGGTCGCGCGCGGCGGCGCGTGCAGTCGCCTCGTGCCTCAAGGAGGCGGCGCGGCGGGCGGCGCGGCGCAGAACCTGGCGAACGCCTGCGCCGTATTGTCGAAGCCGCGTTCGCGCGCAAGCTCCCACGGCCGCTCGCAGCGGCGCGTGGCGGCGCACCAGGCGTAGCCGGCGGACGGAAGGCAGCCGTGCGCCTCGCGGTCCGAGCCCGGAAGCGGCCGCTGCGGGGCCGGCGCGTCGCCGTCCCGTCCGGCCCGGGTGCCGGCGCCGTGGGCCGCGCAGGCGGCCAGCGTCGCGGCCAGGAAGGCGGCGGCGAGCGGACGCGTGCGCATCGGCGGCCTGCCCTGCCTACGCCAGCGCCGGCGTGCCGCCGCGCTTGCGCACGATCAGCATCGCCAGCTCCAGCGACTGCTCGTAGTTCAGGCGCGGATCGACCTGCGACTTGTACGCGCGCGCCAGATCGGATTCGGTGAGATCGCGCGCGCCGCCGAGGCATTCGGTGACGTTCTCGCCGGTCAGCTCCAGATGCACGCCGCCCAGGCGCGTGCCGGCGGCGGCGTGCACGTCGAACGCGCGCTCGAGCTCGTCGCGGATGTTGGCGAAGCGGCGCGTCTTGACGCCGTTGGCGAGCGTCTCGGTATTGCCGTGCATCGGGTCGCAGACCCACAGCGGCTTGCGCCCGGTCAGGCGGATCGCCGACAGCAGCGGCGGCAGCGCGGTCTCGATCTTCGCCGCGCCCATGCGGTGGATCAGCGTGAGTCGCCCGGGCTCGCCGTCCGGATCGAGCCGGTCGACCAGCCGCAGCAGCTGGTCCGGCGTGACCGACGGGCCGATCTTGACCGCGATCGGATTGCGCAGGCCGCGGAAGTACTCCACGTGCGCACCGTCCAGCTGGGCCGTGCGCATGCCGATCCACGGATAGTGGGTGGACAGGTTGAACCAGCCCCACTGGCGCGGCACCTGGCGCGTCAGCGCCTGTTCGTAGTGCAGCACCAGCGCCTCGTGCGAGGTGTAGAAGTCGACGCGCTGGTAGCTGCCGATCGACTCGCCGGCGAGCGTCTCCATGAAGCGCAGCGAATTGCCGATCGACTCGACCATCTGCCGGTACTCGTCCTGCAGCGGCGAATGCTCGACCCAGGCCAGGTCCCAGTACTCGGGATGGTGCAGGTCGGCGAAGCCGCCGTCGATCAGCGCGCGCACGAAGTTCATCGTCATCGCCGAGTGCGCGTGGCCGCGGACCAGGCGCCCGGGATCGGCGCGGCGCGCCTCGGCGGTGAAGGCCGCGCCGTTGACGAGATCGCCGCGATAGCACGGCAGCGTGACGCCGTCGCGCGTCTCGGTGTCGGCCGAGCGCGGCTTGGCGTACTGGCCGGCGAAGCGGCCGATGCGCACGACCGGCAGCTTGAGCCCGTGCACGAGCACCAGGCTCATCTGCAGCATGACCTTCAGCCGGTTGGAGATGACCGGCGAGGTGCAGTCGTCGAAGCTCTCGGCGCAGTCGCCGCCCTGCAGCACGAAGCGGCGGCCTTCGGCCGCCTCGGCGATCAGGCGCTTGAGCGCGAGGATCTCCCACGAGGTGACCAGCGGCGGCAGCTCGCGCAGCTGCGCCAGCGCGGCGGCGAGCTCGCCGGCGTCGGCATAGGCCGGCTGCTGCACCTGCGGATGGCGCTGCCAGGACGAGGGCGACCAGTCCGCGGCTTCCCGCACCGGTTGGATGCTGCGCTCGATCGACCCCATGGCGTTTCCGTTTGCTGCAATGCGGAAAACGATCATGCCACAGCTCCGGCGCGCGCGCCTACGGGCGCCGCGCGCCGCGGCCGCGGCGCCGGATCAGGCGTTGCGCGGCCGGAAGCCCGCCCAGAGCGCGCCGGCGCCGAGCAGCACGAACCAGATCAGCGCCCAGGCCGGCATCGTCAGGCCGAGGAACGTCCAGCTGATCTCGCCGCAGTCGCCGGTGGCCATGAACGCCTTCTTGATCGCCTCGGCGACCGGGAACGCGTCGAGCAGGTAGTTCAGGCCCGGGCCGCAGCCGGCCATCAGCGGATCGTGCGGCGAGAACTGCACGATCAGGTGGCGGATCGCCACGACGATGCCGACCGCGGCGCCGATCGCCACCAGCACGGCGTAGATGCGCCGGCCGAGCGCCCCGCGCGGCGAGTGCAGGCCGCCGACGATGAAGACGACGCCCATCGCGATGAACGCGATGCGCTGGAAGATGCATTTCGGGCACGGCTCGACGCCCATCTTGAACTGCTCGAAAAGCGCGAACGCGAGCAAGGCGATGCAGGCCAGGGCACCGGTGAGGAACTGCGCGCGGAACGGCCAGGCGAACGGATTCGGATTCATTGCGTGTCCGGATAGTCGTTGGAGGTGGAAGGGGCTTCCGGCCGGATCGGGGCTACAGGAAGAACCGTCCCCCGATGATCCCGGAAACCGCGTAGACCGCAAGGCTCAGCCAAAGTGCCAGGGTGACGCATTCGACCGCGCGGCCACGCGGCTCGCGGAACGCGAGCCAGAACGCGAGCGGCACCAGCGCGTAGCGCTGTTCGACGAGCCACGACGCGGCGAGGAACAGCGCGGCGAACGGATACAGCCAGGCCGCGCCCGGCGGACGCAGCCGCGTCGTCGCCAGCCCGCAGGCGGCGAGCACGGCGACGACGCCGGCCGCGGCGCGCAGCGTGGCGTCGCGGTCGAGCGCGAGCAGCAGCGCGTTGCGCGGATAGAAGTCCGGCAGCGCCGTGTTGTACGGATTGTCGGCGGCGAATCCCCACCAGTAGAGCGCGAACAGCGCCGGCGGCACGGCGATCAGCCACGGCCGGACGCGGACGTGGCCGGCGAACGCGCGCAGGCCGGCCAGCGTCTGCAGCGGCAAGAGCGCGCCGGCGAGCATCAGCGCGAAGAACGGATTGCCCAGGCGCAGCGTCAGCGGGTGCAGCGCGGCCTGGCCGTGCGACAGCGAGATCGAGCCGTTCCAGGCCCAGAACGCGAGGAACAGCGCGACCGGCACGGCGTACGGCGCGGCCGTCGCGGCGAGCGACTTCCAGCCGGCGACGCCGCGCTCGCGCCACGCGGGCCATGCGGCGACCACGGCGAGGAACGCGGCCCAGACCACGTCGTTCTGGCGCACCAGCACGACGCAGGCCAGGGCCAGCGCCGCGAGCACGTGGCGGCCGGCGAGCGCGGCCACGCCGGCCCAGAGGATCAGCGCCAGCGCGAGCACGTCGGTGTAGACCAGGAAGAACAGCGGCGCCAGGATCGGCAGCGCGACGAATTGCGCCGTCGCCAAGTCCTCGCTGCCCGGCCAGAGCCGCCGGCGCAGCGCGTGGAAGCCGGCCAGCGCGACGAGCCCGAGCAGGGCGTTGACCGCGCGCGCGGCGCCGAGCGAGTCCAGCCCGCCGAGCGCGAGCAGCGCCGCCGTCAGCGCGTGGTAGCCGGGAATCGTCGTGAGATACGCGTCGAGGACGCGGAACTCGCCGCGGCGGAACCAATGGATCTGCGCGTAGTGGTACACCTCGTCGCCGCGCATCGGACCGCCGAGCGAGCAGGCGATCGCCGCGACGTAGAGCGCGCCGAGCGCGACGCCGAGCGCGAGCACGGCGCCGGCCGGCAGCGGGGACGACGCATTCGCAGGCCCCGAAAAAACAGAGCCCCGGGCATGCCGGGGCTCGTTCGATCCTGGAACGCCTGCGCTCAATCGGCCGCCTGTTCCGCGCCGTCGGTGCGCGGCCGGTCGACCAGCTCGACGTAGGCCATCGGCGCGTTGTCGCCGACGCGGAAGCCGCACTTCAGCAGGCGCAGGTAGCCGCCCTTGCGCTCGCGGTAGCGCGGCCCGAGCTCGACGAACAGCTTGCCGACCGCCTGCTTGTCGCGCAGGCGCGCGAACGCGAGGCGGCGGTTGGCGACGCTGTCGGTCTTGGCCAGCGTGATCAGCGGCTCGGCGACGCGGCGCAGCTCCTTGGCCTTCGGCAGCGTCGTGCGGATCAGCTCGTGCTTGAACAGCGACGCGGCCATGTTCTTGAACATCGCCTCGCGATGGCTGCTCGTTCGGTTGAACTTGCGGCCGGACTTCATGTGACGCATGGTGGAATCCTCGTATCTGATTGTTATGAGAAGCCGGCTCTCAGGTCCGGTTCCCGCGGTTACCCGCTTATGTCAGCCCTACAAAAGGACGGGCTGTATTTGAAAAGTACGACCAGGGATGGTCGCTCTGGAGTTCGGCCGGAACGTTTACACGCAAACCCCGCCGAACCCTTTCCTACTCGGCGATCAAGGACGATCGCATTAACCTAATTGCATGCCGTGCACCAGCCCCGGCGGCGGCCAGCTGTCGAGCTTCATGCCGAGCTGCAGGCCGCGCTGGTACAGCACGTCCTTGATCTCGGTCAGCGACTTCTTGCCGAGGTTCGGCGTCTTCAGGAGCTCGACCTCGGTCTTCTGCACGAGATCGCCGATGTAGTAGATGCTCTCGGCCTTGAGGCAGTTGGCCGAGCGCACGGTGAGCTCGAGGTCGTCGATCGGGCGCAGCAGCACCGGGTCGACGCCGCTCTTGTCGGTCTTCGTGTCGCTGCTCTCGCGGCGCGTGAAGTCGCCGAACACGCTGATCTGGTCCTGCAGGATCTCGGCCGCCTTGCGCACGGCCTCCTCCGCGTCGATCGCGCCGTTGGTCTCGACGTCGAGCACGAGCTTGTCGAGGTCGGTGCGCTGCTCGAGGCGCGCGCTGTCGACGTTGTAGGCGACGCGGCGCACCGGACAGAACGAGGCGTCGAGCTGCAGGCGGCCGATCGGACGAGCTTCCTCGTCCGGCAGGCGGCGCGCCGTGGCCGGCTGGTAGCCGACGCCGCGCGCGACCTTGAGGCGCATGTTCAGCGCGATGTCCTTGGTCAGGTGGCAGATCACGTGGTCGGGATTGACGATCTCGACCGTGTGATCGACCTTGATGTCGCCCGCCGTGACGACGCCCTTGCCCTTCTTGCTGAGCGTCAGCGTCGTCTCGTCGCCGCTGTGCATGCGGATGGCGACGTCCTTGAGGTTCAGCAGGACTTCGATGATGTCTTCCTGCAGGCCCTCGAGCGTGGTGTACTCGTGCAGGACGCCGTCGATCTCCACCTCGACGATCGCGCTGCCGGGGATGGACGACAGCAGCACGCGGCGCAGGGCGTTGCCGAGCGTATGGCCGAAGCCGCGCTCCAGCGGCTCGACGATGACGCGGGCGCGGTCGGTGCCGATGCGCTCGACCTGGATGCCGCGCGGACGCAGTACGTTGGTTGACGTTCCCGCCATATGACGTTGACTCCGAGGATCCCTGGGGGATGCCTAAATAGTGTTCTTGCCGCGGAAAACCAGCCCGGCCGGCTTTCTTACTTCGAGTAGAGCTCGATGATCAGGCTTTCGTTGATGTCCGACGGCAGGTCGGAACGCTCCGGCAGCGCCTTGAACAGGCCGCTGGCCTTCTTCGCGTCGACCTCGATCCACGACGGCACCAGGTCCATCTCCTGGGAGACGGTCAGCGACTCCTGCACGCGCAGCTGGCTCTTGGCCCGCTCGCTCAGCGCGATCTCGTCGCCCGGGCTGACCTGGTACGACGGCAGGTTCACCTTCTTGCCGTTGACGCGGACCGCGGCGTGCGACACCAGCTGGCGCGCCTGGGCGCGCGTCACGGCGAAGCCCATGCGGTAGACGACGTTGTCCAGGCGGCCCTCGAGCAGGCGCAGCAGGTTCTCGCCGGTGTTGCCCTTCTGGCCGGAGGCCTTCTTGTAGTACGAGCGGAACTGGCGCTCGAGCAGGCCGTAGATGCGCTTGACCTTCTGCTTCTCGCGCAGCTGCACGCCGTAGTCGGAGAGACGGCCGCGCTTGGCGCCGGCGGCACCGTGCTGGCCGGGCTTCTGCTCCAGCTTGCACTTCGAGTCGATCGCTCGCGCCGGGCTCTTGAGGCTGAGGTCCGCGCCTTCGCGGCGCGCGAGCTTGCAGGTCGGTCCAATGTAACGTGCCATCGTGACTATCTCTTGTTGAATGGTCCGGCCGGGGCCGGCCGATCATTGATTTCTGCGATCAGGGACGAGCGCACTTACACACGCCGCTTCTTCGGCGGACGGCATCCGTTGTGCGGGATCGGCGTCACGTCGACGATGTTGGTGACCTTGAAGCCGACGTTGTTCAGCGAACGCACGGCGGACTCGCGGCCCGGGCCGGGGCCCTTGATGCGGACCTCGACGGTCTTCACGCCGTAGTCGGCGGCGGCGCGGGCGGCCTTGTCGGCGGCGACCTGCGCGGCGAACGGCGTCGACTTGCGCGAACCGCGGAATCCGGCGCCGCCGGCGGTCGCCCAGGAAAGCGCGTTGCCCTGGCGGTCGGTGATCGTGACGACGGTGTTGTTGAACGAAGCCTGCACGTGGGCGACGGCGTCGGTCACCACGCGCTTGGTCTTCTTCTTAGCCTTGACTGCAGCCGGCTTGTTCATGGGTCCGGGGTTTCCTCAAAGAATGCTTTTCGCGGTCGTCGCGACCGGGCGGAAAGGGCCGCCCTGCCCGACTCGTGTTCGTTACTTCTTGATCGCGCGGCGCGGGCCCTTGCGGGTGCGCGCGTTGGTACGGGTGCGCTGGCCGCGCAGCGGCAGGCCGCGGCGGTGGCGCAGGCCGCGGTAGGTGCCGAGGTCGATCAGGCGCTTGATCGACATGCCCACCTCGCGGCGCAGGTCGCCCTCGACGCTGAACTTGGCGATCTCATGGCGCAGCTTGTCGACCTCGGCCTCGGTCAAGTCCTTGATTTTGGCGGCCGGATTGACGCCGGCATCGGCGCAGACCTTCTTCGCGCGCGAACGGCCGACGCCGAAAATGCTCTGCAGGCCGATCACGACATGCTTCTGAACCGGCAGATTGACACCCGCAATGCGTGCCATGCTTGATGATCTCCGAAAAATATACCCGCTTGAGTACGCAGGGAACTTGACATTATATCCGGATTGTCGCAGCCGGGAAACCCCCGGCCCTGCGGCCTCCGGAACCGACTCGGGGGGCCGCTCAACGGCTGCGCAGATTCGCCTTCTTGAGCAGGCTTTCGTACTGGTGCGAGACCAGGTGCGCCTGGATCTGCGCCGTGAAGTCCATGACCACGACGACGACGATCAGCAGCGAGGTGCCGCCGAAGTAGAACGGCACGTGCCAGGCATTGCGCAGGATGTCCGGCACCAGGCAGACCGCCACCAGGTACAGCGCGCCGGCGCCGGTCAGCCGGCTCAGCACGCCGTCGATGTAGTCGGCGGTCGCCTTGCCCGGGCGCAGGCCCGGGATCAGCGCGCCGGAGCGCTTGAGGTTGTCCGCGGTTTCCTGCGAATTGAACGTCAGCGCCGTGTAGAAGTACGCGAACACGATGATCAGGATCGCGTAGATCAGCATGTGCAGCGGCTCGCCCGGACCCAGCGACGCGGTCAGGACCTGCAGCCAGCGGATCTCGCTCGAGTTGTTGAACCAGGTCGCCGCGGTCGCCGGGAACATCAGCAGCGACGAGGCGAAGATCGGCGGGATCACGCCCGCCATGTTGATCTTCAGCGGCAGGTGCGAGCTCTGGTTCATGTACGCCTTGCCGGCGCCGCCCTGGCGGCGCGCGTAGTTCACGGTGATGCGGCGCTGGCCGCGCTCCATGAACACGACGAACGCGGTCACCGCGAGCACGATCGCGAACACGATCAGCACGCGCAGGATCGGCAGCTCGCCGGTCTGCGCCATGCCGAGGGTGTGCACGACCGCGGCCGGCAGGCCGGCGACGATGCCGGAGAAGATCAGCAGCGAGATGCCGTTGCCGATGCCGCGCTCGGTGATCTGCTCGCCCAGCCACATCAGGAACATCGTGCCGGCGGTCAGGCCGACGATCGTGGTCAGCACGAAGCTCGGGCCCGGCGCGTAGACGATGCCCTGCTGCAGCTGCAGCATCGCCGCGACGCTGAACGACTGGAAGATCGCCAGCGCCAGCGTGCCGAAGCGCGTGTACGTGGTCAGCTTGCGCCGTCCGGACTCGCCTTCCTTGCGCAGCGCCTGCCAGCTCGGGATCACCGCGGCGAACATCTGCACGATGATCGAGGCGGAGATGTACGGGATCACGCCGAGCGCGAACACCGACATGCGGCTCAGCGCACCGCCCGAGAACATGTTGAACATGTCCAGCAGTCCACCGGCCTTGCCGAGCAGCTCGGCCATCTTCTGCGGATTGACGCCCGGCAGCGGGATGAACGAACCCAGCCGGTAGACGACCAGCGCGCCGATCACGAACAGCAGGCGCTGCTTCAGTTCGGTCAGCTTGCCGAACGAAGCGAGCATGTTGGACTGCGAAGCCGCCACGGGCTTACTCCACGCTGCCGCCGGCAGCTTCGATGGCCGCCTTCGCGCCGGCGGTCACGGCGACGCCTTTCAGCGTGATCGCGCGCTTGATGTCGCCCTTCTTGACGATCTTGGCGCGCTCGGCGCGGGTCTCGACGAGGCCGGCCGCCTTCAGCGCGGCGAAGTCGACGACGTCGCCCTTGATCGAATCGAGCTTGTACAGCAGCACCTCGCTGACCTCGTGGGCCTTGCGCGAGCGGAAGCCGACCTTCGGCAGGCGGCGCTGCAGCGGCATCTGGCCGCCTTCGAAGCCCGGCTTGACCTTGCCCTTGCCGGAGCGTGCGTACTGACCCTTGTGGCCGCGACCGGCCGTCTTGCCGAGCCCGGAGCCGATGCCGCGGCCGACGCGGACGCGGTCCTTGCGGGCGCCCGCTGCGGGCTTGAGAGTATTGAGGCGCATGATGAAATTCCGAGATAGGTGATTGGCGTTCGGGATGCTCGGCTTCGGTCGGAGTCCGGGCGTCGACGACGTGCCCGATGCCCCTTCCGAACCTCCGTTCCGCTTACTCTTCGACGCGCACCAGGTAGCTGACCTGGTTGATCAGGCCGCGCACCGACGGCGAGTCCTTGAGCTCGCGCACGTCGTTGAGCTTGCGCAGGCCGAGCGCGCGCACGCTGATGCGATGCCGCTGCTGGCAGCTGTTGATGCTCTTGAACAGCCGCACGCGGATCGTCTTGCCTTCGTTCGCCTGGGTCTTAGCCATTGCCGAGCACCTCGTCCACCGTCTTGCCGCGCTTGGAGGCGATGCGCTCCGGCGACACCATCGCCTGCAGGCCGTTGATCGTGGCGCGCACCAGATTGATCGGGTTGCGCGAGCCGACGGCCTTCGCCAGCACGTTCTTGACGCCCACGACCTCGAGCACGGCGCGCATCGCGCCGCCGGCGATGACGCCGGTGCCCTCGGACGCCGGCTGCATGAACACGCGCGCCGCGCCGTGGTTCGCCTTGACCGAGTGGAACAGCGTGCCGTTGTTCAGCTCGATCTTCACCATGCCCTTGCGCGCGCGCTCCATCGCCTTGGAGATCGCGACCGGCACCTCGCGCGCCTTGCCGTAGCCGAAGCCGACCCGGCCGTCGCCGTCGCCGACGACGGTCAGCGCCGTGAAGCTCATCTGGCGGCCGCCCTTGACGGTCTTCGCCACGCGGTTCACGGCGATCAGCTTCTCGAGGAAGCCGTCGGCGCTTTCACGCTCGTTCGTGTTTGCCATGTTTCACCTGTCGTGCCGCCCGCCTGAGCGGTGCGGACTTCTGCTTGCGGCGGAGCCGCTTGGAGTTGTGGGTCTTACGAGAATCGAGAATCGGGAACGGAGAATCGTTTGAATGCGAACGGAGAAGCTCGCGATTCCCCGTTCCCGATTCTCGATTCCCGATGCTTCAGAACTTCAATCCCGCCTCGCGCGCCGCCTCGGCCAGCGCCTGCACGCGGCCGTGATAGCGGTAGCCCGAGCGGTCGAACGCGACCTTCTCGATGCCGGCCTTCAGCGCCGCCTCGGCGACGGCCTTGCCGACCGCCGCGGCCGCGGCCTTGTTCTTCGTGCCCTTCAGGCCCTCGGCGATCGACTTCTGCAGAGTCGAGGCGGCGGCGAAGACCTTGTCGCCCTCCGGGCTCGAGACCTGCGCGTAGATGTGCTGCGAGCTGCGGTGCACGCTGAGGCGCGGCACGCCCAGCGAACGGATGTGCATGCGCGTCTTCTTGGCGCGGCGGAGTCTTGCGATGTTCTTTTCCACTGTGGTTCTCCGGGAAACTGAAGGCTCTGTCGAAAAGTCCGGCCGGGGACGGCCGGGCTCGTGCGGCGCAGCCGCATCAAGCCTTCTTGGCTTCCTTCAACGTGATCTTTTCGCCCGAGTAGCGCACGCCCTTGCCCTTGTAGGGTTCCGGCGGACGGAACGCGCGGATCTTGGCGGCGACTTCGCCGACGCGCTGCTTGTCGGCGCCCTTGACCAGGATCTCGGTCTGCGCCGGCACCTCGATCGTGATGCCTTCCGGCGCCTTGAACACGACCGGATGCGAGAAGCCGAGCGTCAGGTTCAGGTCCTTGCCCTGCAGCGCGGCGCGATAGCCGACGCCGACGAGCTCGAGCTTGCGCTGATAGCCCTCGCTGACGCCGGTGACCATGTTGTTGATCAGCGCGCGGGCGGTGCCGGCCATCTTCGTGTCGTTCGCGCTCTTCGCGCTGAGCTTGATCGCACCGCCGTCGACGGCGACGTCGACGCCGGCCGGCGCCGCGATCGCGAGCGTGCCCTTCGGGCCCTTGACGGTGATCGCGTCGGGCTTGACCTGGCACTCGACGCCCTTCGGCAGCGCGATGGGTTTCTTGGCTACGCGTGACATGTCTTGTTTCTCCAAGAAACGGTTAGGCCACCAGGCCGATGACTTCGCCGCCGAGGCCCTTCTTGCGGGCCTGCGCGTCGGTCATGATGCCGGACGAGGTGGACACGATGGAAATGCCGAGGCCGTTCAGCACCTTCGGCAGGTCGGCCTTGCCGCGGTACACGCGCAGGCCCGAACGGCTGACGCGCTCGATGCGCTCGATGACCGGCTTGCCCTCGTAGTACTTGAGCGCGATCTCGAGCTTCGGCTTGCCGTCCACGCTGTTCGTCTGGACGTCGGCCACGTAGCCTTCTTCCTTCAGCAGCGCGGCGATCGCCTGCTTGACGCGGGACGCCGGCATCGACACGGTGCGCTTGCCCATGGCCTGCGCATTGCGGATGCGCGTGAACATATCGGCGATGGGATCAGTCATGCTCATGATTCTTTCCTTCTAGCATCGATATCCGCTTGGATGCGGGATTCGGAAACCGGGTATCGGGAACCGGAGGCGCGCTACTGCGATTCCCGATTCTCCATTCCCGCTTCCCGGCTTGTTTACCAGCTGGCCTTGCGCAGGCCGGGCACGTCGCCGCGCATCGTCGCCTCGCGCAGCTTGTTGCGCGCCAGGCCGAACTTGCCGTAGACGCCGCGCGGACGGCCGGTCAGCGCGCAGCGGTTGCGCTGGCGCGACGGGCTGGAGTCGCGCGGCAGCTTCTGCAGCTTGACGGCGGCGGCGAGCTTCTCGTCGTACGAAGCCGTCGTGCTGGAGACGATCTTCTTCAGCTCCGCGCGCTTCGCCGCGTACCGCTTCGTGAGCTTCTCCCGCTTGACTTCGCGGTTGACCATTGAACGCTTTGCCATGTTTCGGTCCCAATCAGTTGCGGAAGGGGAAGTTGAAGGCTTCCAGCAGCGCCTTCGCTTCCTCGTCGGAGCGCGCAGTCGTCGTGATCGCGATGTCCATGCCGCGCAGCGCGTCGATCTGGTCGAAATCGATCTCCGGGAAGATGATCTGTTCCTTGAGACCCATGTTGAAGTTGCCGCGGCCGTCGAACGAGCGGCCCGAGATGCCGCGGAAGTCGCGCACGCGCGGCAGCGAGATGTTGATCAGGCGGTCGAGGAACTCGTACATGCGCGCGCGGCGCAGCGTGACCTTGCAGCCGATCGGCCAGTTCTCGCGGATCTTGAACGTCGCATGCGCCTTGCGCGACAGCGTCACCACCGGCTTCTGGCCGGCGATCTTCGCCATGTCGGCGACCGCGTTCTCCAGGATCTTCTTGTTGCCCACGGCCTCGCCCACGCCCATGTTCAGCGTGATCTTGACCAGGCGCGGCACCTGCATCGGGTTGGTGTACTTGAAGCGCTCGGTCAGCTTCTGCGTGACCTGCTCTTTGTAGATTTTCTCGAGGCGTGTCATCGCTGCGGACCTCAGGCGTCGACCACTTCGCCGGACGGGCGGAACACGCGGACCTTGCGCCCGTCGTCGAGCGTCTTGAAGCCCACGCGCTCACCCTTGCCGGTGGCGGTGTTGAACAGCATTACGTTGGAGATGTGGATCGGCGCTTCGCGCTCGATGATTCCGCCGGGCTGGTTGGCCTGCGGATTCGGCTTCGTGTGGCGCTTGACGAGGTTGACGTTCTGCACGAACACGGAATCACCCGCGACGCGCGTCACCTCGCCCCTCTGACCCTTGTTCTTGCCGGCGATCACCAGGACCTGGTCGCCCTTGCGGATACGGTTCATGACATCGACCTCTTACAGAACTTCCGGCGCGAGCGACACGATCTTCATGAAGCGCTCGCTGCGCAGCTCGCGCGTGACCGGCCCGAAGATGCGGGTGCCGATCGGCTCGAGCTTGTTGTTCAACAGGACGGCCGCATTGCCGTCGAAGCGGATCAGCGAGCCGTCCGCGCGGCGAACGCCCTTGCGCGTGCGCACGACGACGGCGTCGTAGACCTCGCCCTTCTTGACCTTGCCGCGCGGAATCGCTTCGCGCACGGAAACCTTGATGACGTCGCCGATCTGCGCATAGCGGCGCTTGGAACCGCCAAGCACCTTGATGCACATCAGCTCACGGGCGCCGCTGTTGTCCGCCGCGGCCAGCGTGGTCTGCATCTGGATCATGTCGCTCTCTCCTTCCGCTCTGCCACGCTCAGGCTTCGGCGCGCGCGACGACTTTCACGACGCGCCAGTTCTTCGTCTTCGACAAAGGACGGCATTCCGCGATGCGGACGACGTCCCCTTCCTTGCACTCGCCGGCCTCGTCGTGCGCATGGACCTTGGTCGAGCGGCGCACGATCTTGCCGTACAGCGGATGCTGCACCTGGCGCTCGAGCAGCACGGTCACCGTCTTCTGCATCTTGTTGCTGACGACGCGGCCCTCGAGGGTGCGCTGGATCTTCTCGTTCTCGCTCATTTCACTGTCCCTGCTTCTTCGCGCCGAGCAGGTGCTTGACCTGCGCGATCTCGCGGCGGACGCGGCCGAACTGGTGGGTCTGCGTCAGCTGGCCCGAGCCCTTCTGCATGCGCAGATTGAATTGTTCGCGACGCAGCTCGAGCAGGTGCTCGTTGAGCTGTTCGACGCTCTTCTGGCGAAGCTCTTTGAGTTCCATCACAGCACCGTCCGGGTCACGAATTGGGTCTGGACCGAGAGCTTCGCCGCGGCCAGACGGAACGCCTCGCGCGCCTCGCCCTCGGCGATGCCTTCGATTTCGTACAGCATGCGGCCCGGCTGCACCGGAGCCACCCAGTACTCGACGTTGCCCTTGCCGTTGCCCATTCGGACTTCGATCGGCTTCTTCGAGATCGGCTTGTCCGGGAACACGCGGATCCACAGCTTGCCGCCGCGCTTGACGTAGCGCGTGATGCAGCGGCGGGCCGCCTCGATCTGGCGCGCGGTCAGGTGGCCGTGCGTGGTCGCCTTCAGGCCGAACTCGCCGAAGCTGACCTTGTTCGAGACGTAGGAGAGCCCCTTGTTGCGGGCCTTCTGGACCTTGCGGTACTTGGTACGTTTGGGTTGCAGCATGACTTAGGCTCCCGCCTTCGGCGCGCGGCGCTGCGGACGCTCTTCCGCCGCCTCGGCCTTGGCTTCCTGCTGTGCGGCGTGCAGGTCGAAGATCTCGCCCTTGTAGACCCACACCTTCACGCCGATGACTCCGTACGTGGTCTTCGCCTCGGCGAAGCCGTAGTCGATGTCGGCTCGCAGCGTGTGCAGCGGCACGCGGCCTTCGCGATACCACTCCGAACGCGCGATCTCGGCGCCGTTCAGGCGGCCGCCGACGTTGACCTTGATGCCCAGCGCGCCCAGGCGCATCGCGTTCTGCACCGAGCGCTTCATCGCGCGGCGGAACATGATGCGGCGCTCGAGCTGCTGCGCGATCGACTCGGCGACCAGCTGCGCGTCGAGCTCGGGCTTGCGCACCTCGGAGACGTTGATGTGCGCCGGAACGCCCATCACCGCCGAGACTTCCTTGCGCAGGCGCTCGATGTCCTCGCCCTTCTTGCCGATGACGACACCCGGACGGGCCGTATGGATCGTCACGCGCGCGGTCTTGGCCGGGCGCTCGATCGTGATCTTGGAGATGCCGGCCTGGGCCAGCTTCTTCTTGAGCAGATCGCGCACCTTGAGGTCGGCGCTCAGGTACTCGGCGTACTCGCGCTTGTTCGCGAACCACTTCGAGTTCCAGTCCTTGGCGATGCCGAGGCGGATGCCGGTGGGATGAACTTTGTGACCCATCGTTGTCGTCCTGTTCCTTATTCGCCGACGACCACGGTGATGTGGCTCGTGCGCTTGGAAATGCGGGAACCGCGGCCCTTCGCACGCGCGTGCATGCGCTTGAGGATCGCGCCCTCGTCGACGAAGATGCGGGAGACCTTGAGCTCGTCCACGTCGGCGCCGAGGTTGTTTTCCGCGTTCGCGACCGCCGAGAGCAGCACCTTGCGGATCAGGTGCGCCGCCTTCTTGTCGCTGAACTGCAGCAGGTTCGTGGCCCGGCCGACCGGCAGACCGCGCACCTGGTCGGCGACCAGGCGGGCCTTCTGCGGGGAGATGCGCGCGCTGCGCAGGATCGCTTTCGCTTCCATCGTGCTCACCGTCACTTCTTGGCCTCGGCGGCCTTCTTGTCGCCGGAATGCCCCTTGAAGGTCCGCGTGACCGCGAACTCGCCGAGCTTGTGGCCGACCATGTTTTCGTTGACCAGCACCGGGACGTGCTGGCGCCCGTTGTGGATCGCGAGCGTCAGGCCCACCATCTCCGGAATGATCATCGAGCGGCGCGACCAGGTCTTGATCGGGCGCTTGTTGTTCGCCGCGCTCGCCGCTTCCACCTTCTTCTGCAGGTGATGATCGACGAACGGACCTTTCTTGAGAGAACGTGCCATGGCTTAACCCCTACGATCGCGCACGATGAACTGCGTGGTGCGCTTGTTCTTGCGCGTCTTGTAACCCTTCGCCGGCATGCCCCACGGGGACACCGGATGCGGGTTGCCCTGGCCGGCCTTGGCCTCGCCACCGCCGTGCGGATGGTCGACCGGGTTCATCGCCGCGCCGCGCACCGTCGGGCGCACGCCGCGCCAGCGGCTCGCGCCGGCCTTGCCCAGCTTCTCGAGGTTGTGCTCGGAGTTGCCGACCTCGCCGATCGTCGCACGGCATTCGGCCGGGACCTTGCGCATCTCGCCGGAGCGCAGGCGCAGCGTCGCGTAGCCCTGCTCGCGCGCCACCAGCTGCGCCGAGGCGCCGGCCGAGCGGGCGATCTGCGCGCCCTTGCCGGGCTTCATCTCGATGCAGTGCACGACCGAGCCGATCGGGATGTTGCGCAGCGGCAGCGAGTTGCCGACCTTGATCGGCGCGTCGCGGCCGGACATCAGCTGGTCGCCGACCTTCGCGCCCTTCGGCGCGATGATGTAGCGGCGCTCGCCGTCGACGAAGCACAGCAGCGCGATGTGCGCGGTGCGGTTCGGATCGTACTCGATGCGCTCGATGCGGCAGGCGATGCCTTCCTTGTCGCGCTTGAAGTCGATCACGCGGTAGTGCTGCTTCGAGCCGCCGCCCTTGTGGCGCGTCGTGATGCGACCGTAGTGGTTGCGGCCGCCGGTCTTCGACTGCGGCTCGGTCAGCGGCGCGTACGGCGCGCCCTTGTGGAGCCCAGGCGTGGCCACGCGCACGACGGCGCGGCGTCCGGCTGAGGTGGGTTTGACTGTAATCAGTGCCATGATGTGTTTTCCTGATTTCCATGGACGCGCGAGGCGTCCACATCCACCTTAGGGCTTTGCCGTCACGTCGATGGTCTGGCCATCGGCGAGGCGAACGTAGGCCTTGCGCCTGTTGCTGCGCGTGCCGGCGCGATTGCGGAATGCCCGGGCCTTGCCTTTCAGGTTGACCAGGTTCACCGACTGCACTTCGACACTGAACAGGCCTTCGACGGCCGCCTTGACGTCGGCCTTGGTCGCCGACTGCGCGACCTCGAACACGTACTGGTTGGCTTCCTGCAGGCGCGCGCTCTTTTCGGAGATGTGCGGCGCGCGCAGGACGCCGAGAAGACGCTCGTTCATGCCAGCCACTCCTCGATGCGCTTGAGCGATTCGACGGTCATCACGACCCGGTCCGCTCCGACCAGGCTGACCGGATCCAGCGCCGCCGCGTCGACGACATGGACGTACGGGATGTTGCGCGCGGCCAGGAACAGCGCCTCGGGCGCGTTCTCGGCGACCAGGACGACGCGGCCTTCGATCTTGAGCTCGCCGAGCTTGGCGACCAGCGCCTTCGTCTTCGGCTGCTCGACGCCGAACGACTCGACGACGGACAGGCGGCCCTGGCGGTTGAGCTCGGACAGGATCGAGGCCATCGCGCCGCGGAACATCTTGCGGTTGACCTTCTGCGCGAAGCTGCGCGGACGCGCCGCGAAGGTCACGCCGCCGCCGGTGAAGATCGGCGCGGTCAGCGCGCCGTGGCGGGCGCCGCCGCCCTTCTGGCGCTTGGACTTCTTGGTCGTGCCGTTGACTTCCGAACGCGACTTCTGCCGCTTCGTGCCGGCGCGCCCCGCGTTGCGGTAGGCGACGACGACCTGGTGCACGAGGTCTTCGCGGAATTCCCGGCCGAACACCGCCTCGGAGACGGCGACGGGCTTGGCGCCATTGACGTTGAGTTCCATGGCGTCCTCCTTACTTCGCCTTCACGGCGGGACGAATGATCACGTTGCCGCCCGGAGCGCCCGGGACCGCACCCTTGACCGCGATCAGGTGGCGCTCGGCGTCGATCTTGACGACTTCGAGGTTCATCGACGAGCGGTTCACGTTGCCCATGTGGCCGGCCATCTTCTTGCCGGGAAACACGCGGCCCGGGGTCTGGCGCTGGCCGATCGAGCCCGGCGCGCGGTGCGACAGCGAGTTGCCGTGCGTCGCGTCGCCCATCGTGAAGTGGTGGCGCTTGATCGTGCCCTGGAAGCCCTTGCCCTTGCTGACGCCGGACACGTCGACCTTCTGGCCGACCGAGAACACCTCGTCGGCTTTCAGCTCGCCGCCGACGGCGAACTTGCCGAGCTCGCCGGCTTCGACGCGGAACTCCCACAGGCCGCGACCGGCCTCGACCTTCGCCTTGGCGTAGTGACCTGCCAGCGGCTTGTTGACGAGCGCGGCGCGCTTCGTGCCCGCGGTCACCTGGACGGCGCTGTAGCCGTCGACCTCGACCGTCTTCACCTGGGTCACGCGGTTCGGCGTCGCCTCGATCAGCGTCACCGGCACCGAGCGGCCATCTTCCGTGAAGACGCGGCTCATGCCGCATTTACGACCTACCAACCCGATACTCATCGTCGTATCTCTCGTGTTCGGGAATCGCGAATCGGGATTCGGGGATCGTCCAAGGCCGCGGTTGCGAAGCCTTGCTTTCTGGCGATGCCCGACGCTCTATTCCCGATTCCCCGCTTTCAATCAATGCAACTTGATCTGGACGTCGACGCCGGCCGCGAGATCGAGCTTCATCAGCGCGTCCACGGTCTTGTCGTTCGGGTCGACGATGTCCAGCACGCGCTTGTGCACGCGCGTCTCGTATTGGTCGCGCGCATCCTTGTCGGCGTGCGGCGACACCAGAATGGTGTAGCGCTCGATCTTGGTCGGCAGCGGAATCGGGCCGAGAACCTGCGCACCGGTGCGCTTGGCCGTCTCGACGATTTCGCTCGCCGAACGATCGATCAGACGATGATCGAACGCCTTGAGCCGGATACGAATCTTCTGGTCCGCCATTGCCGTGTCCTTGAATCTGAAAGAACGCTGTTCGTCGACAGCGGAGTTCACTGAACCCCGCCCGCCGCGCCCCGACGGGGCCGGCCCACGAAACCCTTGAACCCACAAACTACGAAAGAATGGGCGAGCCGCTGCCGGCTCGCCCAAACTCGAAATCCTCATCGCAATCAATCGCTTGCGGAAAGCCGTTCGTGTCGTCTTTCGCTGCCGCGATCGCTGCGGTCGACGTCCTGTCTGCGAACTCGAAGCACGTCCTGTGCCTCATTTCGCTGTCGTTTGCCGCCCGGCGAGTCGGCCGGAGCGGCAGTGAGTCATCTAGTATAGTACGGCGTTCAAGCGATGTGAAGCCCTGATGACGGTTTTTCGCGCGGCGGGAGCCCGGCCGCGCCGGGCTCCCGCCGCACGCTTCGTCCTTACTGGATGATCTTGGCGACGACGCCCGCACCCACCGTGCGGCCGCCCTCGCGGATCGCGAAGCGCAGACCCTCGTCCATCGCGATCGGCGCGATCAGCGTCA